>Ga0187874_10000018_pt1 | contig 195637 bp, 152 predicted proteins | sample June2016WEW_16_1_3_FD_132993 | JGI IMG/M metagenome (GOLD analysis project Ga0187874, IMG submission 132993) | Peatland microbial communities from SPRUCE experiment site at the Marcell Experimental Forest, Minnesota, USA - June2016WEW_16_150 | ecosystem: Environmental > Terrestrial > Soil >... | reverse complement strand
GATTCGTCGTAGACCACCGTGCCGACGGGCACATCCAGTTGGATGGAATGGCCCTCGGCGCCGGTGCGATTGCTGCCCTCGCCATGGCGTCCGCGCTCGGCTTTGTGCTCGGGGTTGAAGCGGTACTTCAGGAGGGTGTTTTCATGCGGGTCCGCCACCAGCACGACATCGCCGCCGCGGCCGCCATCGCCGCCGCTGGGGCCGCCGCGCGGCACGTACTTCTCGCGCCGGAAAGCCATGCAGCCATTGCCGCCGTCGCCGGCCTTCACGAGAATTCTGACTTCGTCGATAAACATAGAAAAGCCGCCGGCATGCTGTGCAACCGGCGGCGGATTTCCTTTAGCGAGCGGGTGCTCCCGTTGGCGGCGCTCCGCTCCCTCTCGGTCGTGCGACAGGACGCGGCCCGGTGGGGAGCCCGAGGCTACGCCACTTCGAGGATGCTGACGAACTTGCCCATCCGTCCGCGGTCCTTGAATTCCACTTTACCCGTCACCTTGGCGAAGAGCGTGTCGTCCTTTCCCCAGCCGACGTTGTGGCCCGGCTTGAGCTTGGTGCCGCGCTGGCGCACGATGATCGAGCCGCCGGGGACCACCTGGCCGCCGAAAACCTTAACACCCAGGCGTTGCGCGTTGGAGTCGCGGCCGTTCCTGGAACTGCCTAATCCTTTTTTGTGTGCCATTACCCAACCTCCACCACGAAGTCGCCGATCTTCACATCGGTGAAGGACTGGCGGTGCCCGATGGTCTTCTTGTATTGCTTCTTGCGCTTGAACTTGAAGACAATAATCTTGTCGCCGCGGCCGCCGGTGACAATGGTTCCCTTGACCGTACCGCCGGTCACGAGCTGGCCTTCGTCGGTAAAAGCGGCCTTGACCGGCAACTCGACTTCGGAGCCGATTTCGCCTTCGAGTTTTTCCACGCGGATGACGTCACCGGGAGCTACCCGGTACTGTTTTCCGCCGGTTTCTAGAATCGCGTGCATGCAAACCTCTGTTTTGGGAGCCGGAACACACGAAGTGTGTCGGAACCACTGGAGTAAATACCGAGTGTACTACAGATGGGGGCCATCTTTCAAACCGGCTGGCCTGCGCGGGCAGGGGACAGGCCAGGACATTCTGGTGAAGCCGCGCCAGGTGGGACCGGCCTCCTGGCCGGTCGCGGACAGGCCCGAAGGCCTGTCCCGCTCTCTACCGCGGGTCGCGGTCTTCTACCGTGGCCCGCACCAGCTCCACCAGCTCGCTGGCGATATCTTCGGGCAATTCGTCGTGCGTCAGGCTCTCACAGGTTGCGGTGAGCCCAACCATGCGGCCGACACGGCGCCAATCCTCGGGGAGCGCGCCGCCGGCCTGCGCGAAGCCGGTGGAAAAATGCGGCTCGGCCAGCGGATGCGATGCCAGATCGTAGCGCAGGAAGTTCTCGATGTCGGTAAGCGGCGAACTGGCAATCGCAAACTCCCAATCGAGCACGGCAACCACCACCCATCGTCCCGCGACCTGGCGCGCGATAAGGTTGCGGCGGTTGAAATCGCCGTGGACCAGGCGGGGATCGGCGTCAAGCGAGGCCAGCCGCGGAGCCCATTGCCAGATCAGATTGTGAATTCGATCGCGCAATTCCGCCGGCACGCGCCGTTCGAGGCTGGGCGCGGCAAGACACAAATCGACGAAGCGGGGCATGGGGTCGGCGCCGTCGAGGAGCGGCGCAGTCACCGCCGGTCCGGGGCCGAGCCACCCGGCTTTCGAGAAGCCGAAGCGCCCGATGGCGGCAAGCGTTTCGCCGGCCGAAAAAGCGGTTTGAGCGAAGGCTTCCCGATCGCCGCGCCGCTTCAGATCGAGCGGGCTGACGCCTTCCACGAATTGCAGCAGGGCGAAAGGCGGCAGTTCCTCGCAGCCGCGCGGAGAGGCGTGGATCACTTCGGGCACCGGAACCGTGGAGCGCACCAGGCGCATCAGGTCCATTTCTTTCTGACACAGTGACGGATCGTGCTGGTAGATGCGCAGCACCAGCGGCGAGCCAAGCGAATCGAGATCCAGGCGCAGATTGGCGTTGCGTAGGCCATTCGAGAGCGGCTGGCATTGCAATACGCGGCTGCGCGGAAAGGCCGTGCGGGCCATGCGCTCCACGACCGCCAGGGGCCAATCGGGGCGGGGCGCGGCCCGCACCCAGCGGGCTTCTGCGGGAGCGCCTGGAAGCATGAGATCCATCATCGCACCGAATCTGTGCTTGGGGCGTCCCAAAGAAGGAGCAGGTGGAGGCCCCTACGCGGCGCTTTCGGATCTTACTACTGAAACCTTCACCCGGTAGCCAAGCGAGCCAAGGATGCGAATCAGCAGATCGGTCGATACGTGTTCGAGGTCGCCGTTTAAGATGGAGGTCACTCTGGATCGCGACGTGCGCGCTTGTTTTGCGACCTGCGCGTGTGTGAGTTCTCGCTTGCGCACCGCCTCTTGCAGGCGCTTGAGCAGTACATACTGAACCTCCCACTCTTGGGCCTCCAGGGCGGAAAGGCCCAAAGCCGCAGCCAGTTCTTCCGGCGTCGAGGCGACGATTGGTTTGAGTTTAGGCATCGAGGAGCTCCTTCAAACGTATTCTGGCCAGCTCGATTTCGAGGGGAGGCGTCCGCTGTGTCTTACGGAAAAGAGATCTACCCAAGCGAAATCGAGCCTCTTTCGGAAACCGGCGAATCGCATCCCGTGCCTTTGGGTGAAAGATAACCGGCCGCACGAGACCACTGTATCAAATCTGAGACGCCACGGCCGCCGGATACCCGTCCGCGCTCACTCTCCTGCGAGCGGGCAGATCGGAGGTTTGGCTGCGCGCCGAGAGAAGGCCTTGCGACTTGAGAGATCGGTGGGACCGTTGATCGCGCCGGCCAGGCGGAGGAATGGACGCTTCTGAGACGTGCGGGCTCTGTCCAACTGCTCCCGAACGATGCGGCTTTGCGGGGCACCGGTCTTTTGCGCAGTGTCACTTAGCCACTCGGCGAGATCTTCGGGCAGGCGGACTGAAAGTGTACTACGCATCCGATGCAATCGTAACACGTGCTCGGAAGTTCAGGTGTACTTAGTCGCCGAACGATCCCACTTCTTCGCGTTCTTCGACCCGCCTGGGCGCGGGCTTGATGGTTGCCAGCGGAGCGGCCGGCGCGATCGAGCCGATCTGCACCAGGTCCGGACCGGGCTCCTCTTTGAGCACGTGCTCGCGGTAGAGCTTCATCATGCGCTGGTTTTCCTGCTGCTCTTTGAGCTTGGCGTCGCGAGCGCGGGTCTTTTCTTCACCGGCATTCTTGGCGATGCCCAGGCGGTCGAGATCGTGTTGGACTTCGTTGGTGACGATCTCTTCGCGCAGCACCAGCGAATGGTCTTTGCTTTTCAACTGGACGGACTTGCCGCCGGCAAAAATTTCGTGACGGCCGTTCTCCTCATACCATTTGGTGAGGGTCGCGGTCATGTGCATCTTCTCGATGATGTTGCGCCAGCCGACGCCGGTATTGTAGGCGCAGAAGGAGATTTCGCCTTCCTGCGTGGCGTAGGGGATGATGCACTGTTCGGTGCGGCGGAAATCGTAATTGAAAAGATCCTGGAACCACATGCCGGCGATGAAGAGGAAGTTCCAGCGGTCGCGGCGGCGCTTCTCGATATCGTCAAAAGTCCGGTCTTTGCCGACCTTGCCGTAGTTCTTGCCGGTGGCGCCGAAGGTCTTGTCGAGCTTCTTCATCAGGTCGCTCAGCTTAAAGTGCGTAGGCGCCTGGAAAGGATCGTAGTTACGAGTCGCCGCGAGGGCCATGCCGACGATCGAAAGCCATTTTCCTCTGGCCGCGTCATTGACGCGGGCGACGTCCTTGGCGAGCTGATCGGCGTTCCAGAAAGACGTGACGGGGCGGGCTTCCCTGGTTTCCTTGTCGACCATGACGGCCATGCCGACGCCGCAATTGGGGTGGCAGCCGCAGCTCAACTGGCCCCACTCATGCTGGGGGCCGTGCACCAGGTCGCTCCAGTCCGAGAAGGTGGACATGAAGGAGATGGGAAACCAGTCGCGCGCCGGTTCGCCGAGGCCGGTCTGGTTCTTCACGTCGTGCGCCAGGTGGGACAGGGTGTAGCGCTGGGCGGCGCGGCGCTCGTCGGTGACGGCTTCGTCGCGGCCAGTGAAGGAAACGGGCTGATAGGAGAGGAACGGAATCTTCTTGGGGTTATCCAGGGCGAACTGGATGATGCGGCCCACCTGCTCGTTGTTGATGCCATTGATAATGGTGATGACGGGGATGATGTCGACGCCGTTGGAATAAAGATTTTCGATGGCGCGCAACTTGACGTCGAACAGGTTGCCGACCTTGCGGTGCGAGTTGGCGGCGTTGCCGATGCCGTCGAACTGCAGGTAGGCATAGCGCAGGCCGGCTTCGGCGGCCTTCTTGCAGAATTCGGGGTCCTTGGCGAACTCGATGCCGTTGGTGGCGGCTTGCACGGAGGTGTAGCCGACTTCACGCGCGTAGCGCACGGCGTCCAGGAAGTACGGGGAGATGGTGGGCTCGCCGCCGGAGAACTGCACCGACATCTGGCGCTTGGGCTTGATGGTGATGGCGTTGTCGAGCAGGGTCTGGATATCTTCCCAGGTCAATTCGTGGACGAAGCCGACCTGGTTGGCATCCATGAAGCAGGGATCGCACATCATGTTGCAACGATTGGTGAGATCAACGGTAAGAACCGAGCCGCGACCGTGGGTGATAGTGCTGGAACCGTGTTTATGCAGTCTGGAGTCGTTGTGGGCACGGATATCGCGGCCCGGGAAGACATCTTCGAGGTGCTTAAAAAATGCCGTGTCGATGGCCATGACATCTTCGAAGTGGCCGTGGATGGGGCAATCCTTGACCATCAGAATCTTGCCATCGCGCTCGATGACCTGAGCTTTGATTTCGCCGGGCTTGTCGGTGTAGAGGACTTCGAGGGGCGTCTTGCCATCGAGAATCTGCTGGCGGATTTCGGGGATGCAGCGCGGGCAGAGAGAATCGGTACTGCGCGGCCAGCCCAGCGGAGGCTTGGTTTTCTCCCAGGACTTGAGCAGGGGCTTGTCGGACCAGTTGGGAATGAAGCTCGGATTGCGGCCGATGGAATTGAACTTGTCGAAGACCACCCAAGCCGCGCCAGCGGCGTATGTCAGAGCCTTCTCTGCGTACTTAATCGGCTTGTGCATCTGGTTGAACCCTCCCTGAACTTACCCAGAAATCGAAACCAAACACGCGCACATAAGACCAACCGGAGAAGGTGCGCTTTCCCAAAGTATAGGGAAAGACGGTGCCGGGGCGGTACGGATTGCCATTAAAACGTTGAAATTATTGGTTGTACGGCATCGAGCGGGGTTGAACGGGGCAATTGCGGGGTCGAGCTGGATAACGTCTGTAGGCAATTGAAAGCGAACGGTTTATGTGAGGGAACGGCGGTAGTGGGTTATGATGTGAAGATGTCTAGTAATCTTCCGCCGGTCGCGGGCGGCGCGGCCCAGGCCATCATGGACCTGGAGCGGGACTACCTTTTGCAGAATTATGCGCGGTATCCGCTGGCGTTGGCGCGCGGCAAGGGCAGCTACGTCCATGACCTGGAAGGGCGCCGGTACCTGGATTTCATCACGGGGATCGGGGTGAATGCGCTGGGGCATGCGCATCCGCGGATCGTGAAGGTGATTCGCGAGCAGGCTGGGCTGCTGCTGCACACGTCCAACCTGTATTACCACGCGTATCAGGGGCCGCTGGCGAAACGGCTGGCGGCGGTGAGCGGCCTCGAGCGCGCGTTCTTCGCCAATTCGGGAACGGAATCGGTGGAGGGCGCGCTGAAGATGGCCCATTCCCACGGGCGCGCGATTGCGCCGGAGAAGTTCGAGATCATTTCCCTCGAAAATTCGTTCCACGGGCGCTCGTTGGGGGCGCTTTCGGTCACCGGACAGGCGAAATACCGGCAGGACTTCGAGCCGCTGGTGCCGGGAGTCAGGTTCGTCCCGATCAACGACGTGGCGGCGCTCGAGGCGGCCTTCAGCGAGCGGACGGCGGGCATCATCCTGGAGATGATTCAGGGAGAAGGCGGAATCAATGCGCTGACGCACGAGTACGCGGCCAAGGCGCGCGAATTGGCGGACCGCTACAACGCGCTGCTGATTGCCGATGAAACGCAGTGTGGGGTGGGGCGGCCGGGAACTTATTTCGCCTACCAGCGCTCGACGCCGGCGGTCCTGCCCGACGTGGCGGTGGCGGCCAAGCCAGTGGCGTGCGGAATTCCCTTAGGCTTCATTCTGGCGAACGCAAAGGCGGCCGCGGCCATCAAGCCGGGCATGCACGGGTCGACGTTTGGCGGCGGACCGCTGGCATGCCGGGTGGGGCTGGAGTTTCTGGACATCCTGGAGGGCCTGCTGCCGCACATACAGGAAGTGGGCGGATACTTCCACGTGAAGCTGAACGATCTGGCGCGCAAACACGCTTTCGTGAAAGAAGTGCGCGGCTTCGGCTTGATGCTGGGAGTGGAACTGGCCGTCCCCGGCAAGCAGATCGTGCTGGACGCCATAGCGGAAGGCCTGCTGATCAACTGCACGCACGACAAGGTGCTGCGGTTCCTGCCTCCGTATACCGTATCGGAGAAGGAGATCGACCAGGCGGTGAAGGTGTTGGGAAAGGTGTTTGGGAAGGTGAAAGGGGAAGCGTGAATGGCGAGCGGCGAGACTGATGCCTCCGCCCAGCTCTACCGGGAGGCGTAAAGCGCCGGCGCCGATTACCCGGCCTTTTTCAGGCCGGCCCGAATGGCCTGCTTCAACACCGTCTGGTAGCCGATGCCGCGTTTAGCCGCGATCTTTTGAGCGCGCTCGATGTCGGCAAGGGGCAGCCGGATGGAAATGGCGCGAGTTGCATGGGCTTTCGCCATTTCCATGAGTTCAGTAAGCACTTGGGCCTCGGTGCGAGGAATTTTCGATCCTCCAGAACGAAATAGTGTTCCGCCCCTGAGGCACCCACAACTAGAAAACCCAGCGCGCGAAGAGCTTCGAGAGATCCTTGTGGGCGGCGGTGTCCATCGACCTTTCGAAATCGTTGCTCACGACTGGCTTGTTCCAGTTGTCTTTGGTGTAGAGCCGGATGCCCTGCCAGAAGACCGCATCGGTAAGCTGGCGGCGGAGCTCGGCCAGGAACCAGGCGCCTTTGTGATAGGGAATGGCGCCGCCCACCTGGTCGGACGTTTGCCAATCGGTGTAGGAGAGCGGGCGATCCTTGCCTTGTGCCACCTGCGCTTCGTAGAGCGTGCGGGAGCGCTGGATTTCCTGTTGGTAGCGAGTCTTGCCGTAGCGGTGTTCCAAGAAAGCGTCGGCCATGAAGGTTGCCAGACCTTCGTTCAACCAGAAATCCGACCAATCTTTGCATTGAATGCCGACGGCATACCACTGGTGCGCGAGCTCGTGCGCGAGCAGCCAGAGATCCTCGGGATGGGTAGCGAGGGTTTCGCCGTAGGATTCGGGCAGCAGCGTGAGGCCGACGGCTTCCTGTTCCACTTGGCCGTGCGTGAAGACCTGCGTGTAAGAGGCGCCAGGGTAAGCGTGACCGGTGCGCTCCGCGAAAAAGCGGAGTACCTCGGCCGTGGGGCCGGAGACGTTGGCCTTGCCGAGGGTGCGAAGCGTGACACCATCGGCCTGGGCAGTCGATTCGGCGAAATCGCCAAGCGCGAAGGCGAACAGGAAGGGCGGCGTGGGGGATTCGACGAGCCAGGCCGTGCCATCGAAGCGGCCGCTGGCGGCGACTTTGGCGTGGGGCGGAGGGTCGATGACGAGCCGCAGCGTGGCGCGGTCGTCGGGACGGTCGTTCGAGGGAAGCCAATCGTGAGTGAAGAAGGAAGTGTAGATCTGGTCGGGGTAGAAGACCAGGCCTTTGGCGGCGCGGGCCATGTAGCGGATGGTGAGGGTGCGGACTTCCTGTTTGTGGGCGGGAGTGGCGAGATCGACGATGAGGCGCCCGCCGTTGTGCTCAAAGTAGGGCGCGCGCTGATTCTCGAGAACGCTGGAGATTTCGAGCGACCCGGTATCGAGTTCGACGGCGTCGAGGCGGTCGATCTGGCTGCGGAGCCGGATGGTGACTTCACCGCCGATGCGCTGGGCGGCGAGATCGGGCGTGAGGTGGACGTCGTAGTGCTCGACGGTGTAAGGGCGGGGAAGCGGCGCGCCGGTGAGCGCAGCGGCCAGGGCCAGCGCGGGAAGTGCGGCGAGGGGTTTCATTTTTTGCCGAATTCCAAGTGGAGGCGGAAGGTGCCGATCCAGACGGGGCCGCGGTCGCGGTTGTAGGCTGGGTTATCGGCGTGGTCGAGCCCGATGGTGGCGAACAGGGCCGGAATCACGCGCGCGGAGTAGTAGGTTTCCCAAACGGTTTCGGGGCCGTAGCGCAGTGCGCCGTCGCCGATCAGGAAGTCATAGCCGCCGAGCGCGAGGTATTCAGCGTGCACGGCGGAGAGCCCGCTGATGGTGAGTTCGGTGGCCAGGGTATCTTCGGGGCGATGCCAGCGCGAGCCCTTGAGGGAAGCCCCGAAAGTGGCAAGACGGTCGATGGCGGTGAAGGCGAAGCTTTCGGTCTTGCCGTCGTTCCAGCCGAGGCGGCCGAAGATGCCGAAGTCTTTGGCGAGTTCCTGATCGGCGCTGACCCCGAAGCCGTACTTGAGAGTGCCGGGCTTGCGCGTAGCCGTGATGTCGGGTTGCGTGCCGGTCTCGCGGGCGCGGCGAATGGCGTCGGCGTAGGTGCCGCCATCAAAGTGGTTGAAGTAAGAGAGCAGGCGGACGGCGCCTTCGTGCTCGCGCCACTTGCCGCGGAGCTCGCCTTCGAACATGTCGGCGCGATCGCGGAAGAGTTGGCGGTCGAAGCGTGCGCCGTTGGCGACGCGCGGCATGGCGGCGCTCGCGTAGCGGGCGGACCAGTTGCGGGCGTGGAATTCGTGGACCCAGCCCCAGGTGTAGCCGCGCGTATCGGCGGCATAATCCCACGCCCCGTTGTACATCACGCCCCAGCCCATGAACTGGGTGCGAGGGTCGTGGGAGTAGTGGTTGTCGTCGAAGAAATCGGTAACGGTGAAGCGGCCGATGGTGATGGAGTAGCGCGTCATGGGACGGCTGCCGGCGAGCTGGTTCTCATCGCTCTCGGTGGTTTCGCGTTGGCTGCCGAAACCGAAATCCCGCGTGACGTAGAGCCGCGCGATGTAAGGTTTGGGAGTGGCCGTGGCGATGCGCGGCATTTCTCCGTTTGGGGAATTGGCCAGGCCATTGGTGCCGCTGAAGCCACGGCCCCCGGCGATTTCGGGGTCGAAATAAAACAGCGTGTCGGGCGCCAGGCGCAGACCAAAGAAAAGCGTGGTTGTGAGGGAGGCTTCGGATTCGGGATGCGCTTGCAGACTGAACGGGCTGGAATAGGGGGACGGAAAACTGCCGTGATACTGGCCGATGGAAGTGGCTTGGTAGAAGAGGTTCCAGCGCTCATCCGCGGGGGCGTCCTGCGCGGCCAAAGGGAAGGCCACGGCGGCGAGCAGGGGGATGAGTCTGGTGACGCGCAAACAACCATCATCGCAGAAGAGCCCGTGGGCGGCACATTTCACGAGGGTTACAGGCCATCGAAAATAGCTGCTCCATTTTTAATAGTCGTTACATCAAATATCGTGACACCGAGAATGTGGGAGGGCGGATATGGAAAAGCCGAAGATCCTGGTCTTTGCGGGGAGCACGCGGAACGATTCTTTGCACCGGAAACTGGCGCAAGCGGCGGCGGCGGAGTTGCGGCGCGCGGGAGCGGACGTGATGGTGGCGGATTTGCGGGACTACCCGATGCCGCTTTACGACGGCGATCTGGAAGCGGCGCAGGGAATGCCGCCTGGCGCCAAAGCTTTCAAGGAACTGGTGCGGGGGCAGGCTGGGTTGGTGATTGCGTCGCCGGAGTACAACGGTTCGTTTTCGGCGCTGCTCAAGAATACGATCGACTGGATTTCGCGTCCGGAGGCAGGGGAAGGGCCGCTGGCGGTGCTTCGGGGGAAGACTGCGGCGTTGCTGAGTGCATCGCCCGGTCCGGGCGGCGGGCAGCGGGGCTTGCGCCATTTGCGCGAATTGCTGGAGAGGATCGGCGTGCAGGTGGCGCCGTCGCAAGTGACGGTGGCGCGCGCGATGGAAGCGTTCGATGGCGAGGGGCGCCTGGTGCGGCGCGAAGATGGAGAAGCGGTCAAGCATATGATCGGGGGATTGATGGACGCGGTCGAGGAGCAGCCGGGCGTAGTGGCGGCGTGAGCGCGGCGTGCGTGGACCCTGGCAGGCGCGTTGCGGTATGAATAGAAGCTATGAAGCTCTTCTGGTGCCCGGTGCTCGCTGCGGCTACTCTCTCGGCGCAAGGTTTCAGCGGCGGGCCGGCCCTCGACCAGGCTATCAACGACGCCATCCAGCAGAATCGGCTGCCGGGCGCGGTGCTGATTGTGGGTCACGACGGCAAGGTGGTTTACCGCCAGGCATACGGGCAGCGGGCGCTCGTGCCAAAGGCGGAAGCCATGACCGTCGATACCATCTTCGACCTGGCGTCGCTGACCAAAGTGATTGCCACCACGTCGTCCCTCATGAAATTGTTCGAGCAGGGCCGGTTCCGGCTGAACGACAAGGTGACCGACTACATCCCGGAGTTTCAAGGCGGCAAGAGCGACATCACCCTGCGAAATCTCTTCACGCACTTTTCCGGGTTGCCGCAGGACGTGCCGCTGAAGCCCGACTGGACGGGCAACGAAACCGGATTGCGGCTGGCCTACACCGATAAGCCCACCGGCCCTCCCGGTGTGCGGCATGTGTACAGCGATATCAATTTCATCCTGCTGGGCGAACTGGTGCATCGTTTGAGCGGGCAGACGCTGGCGGAATACTCGCGGCAAAATATCTTTCTGCCAATCGGGATGAAGGAAACCATGTTCCAGCCGCCGGCGGCGTGGATCCCGCGCATCGCGCCCACCGAAAGGCCGGATAAGAACAGCGAACCGCTGCGCGGCGTGGTGCATGACCCGACGGCGCGCTACATGGGCGGGATCGCGGGGCACGCGGGGCTGTTCTCCACCGCCGATGACTTGTCTCGATTCGCGCAAATGATGCTGAACGGCGGCGAGCTGGATGGCGTCCGGCTCTTCAATCCGCTGACCGTCGAGAAATTCACGGAACCGCAGACACCGCCGGATCAACCGATTCTGCGCGGGCTGGGCTGGGACATCGATTCGCCTTATTCCAGCAATCGCGGTGAGTTGTTTCCAATTGGCTCGTATGGGCACACCGGCTTTACCGGGACGTCGATCTGGATTGACCCGTCGACCAGGAGCTACGTGATTCTGCTGGCGAACAGCGTGCATCCGGATGCGCGTCCGTCGCTGGTGCCGTTGCGGGCCAAGGTGGCGACCATCGTGGCGGCTGCGGTGGGGATCGCCGTGCGGGGCGTGACGCTGACGGGATACAACGAGACGCTAAGCGGCGCGGGCGCGCGGCGCGAGGTGGGACGCAACGGCGCCACCAGGACGGGACTCGACGTGCTGGTGGAGCACAAGTTCGCGCCACTGGCCGGAAAGCGAGTGGGTCTGATTACCAATCAGACGGGCCTGGACCGCGCGGGCCGGCGCAACGTGGACCTCATGCGGCAGGCGGGGATCCCAGTGGCGGCGCTGTTTTCTCCGGAGCACGGGATCGCGGGGCGGGAAGACCGCCCGGGAATCCAGGACACGACGGACGCCGGTGTCCCGGTTTTCAGCCTGTACGGGAGCACGCTGCGGCCGACGCCGGAGATGCTCAAGGGGATCGACGCGCTGGTTTTCGACATTCAGGATCTGGGCGTGCGCTTTTATACCTACGAGACCACCATGGCGTACGCGATGGAAGCGGCGGCCCAGGCGGGGATTCCGTATTACGTGCTGGACCGGCCGAATCCGATCACCGGAGTGCGCGTGGAAGGGCCGCTGCTGGATGTGGGGGCCACTTCGTTCGTAGGCTACTGGGCCGGCATGCCGGTGCGGCACGGCATGACCATGGGCGAACTGGCGAAGCTGTTCAACGCGGAGAACAGGATCGGCGCGGCGCTCACGGTGGTTGCCATGGAGGATTGGCATCGCGGCGACTGGTTGGATGCCACCAATCTTCCGTGGGTGAACCCGTCGCCCAACATGCGCAGCCTGAACGCGGCCATGCTGTATCCGGGTCTGTGCCTGATGGAGTTTGCCAAAAACTATTCGGTGGGGCGCGGAACCGATGCGCCTTTCGAACAGATTGGGGCCGACTTCATCGGCGGACGGGAACTGGCGGCTTATCTCAATCAGCGGCAGATTCCGGGCGTGCGGGCGTACGCCACCAGTTTCACGCCAACGGAATCGAACTTCCGAGGCACGCGGATCGAAGGCGTGCGGTTCGAGATCACGAACCGCGAGCTTCTGGATGCCACGCGTCTGGGCCTGGAAATCGCGGGAGCGCTTCAGAAGCTATACCCGGGCAAGATCGACTGGACGCCGGCCAAGCGGCTGATGGGCAGCGCGGACGTGGTGAAGCGGATTGAGGCGGGCGAGGATCCGCGCGCCATTCAACAGAGTTTTCAAGATGCGGTGGCGGAGTTTGTGAAACTGCGCGAGCAGTACCTGTTCTACCGGTAGACCTGCGGCGCCAGGATCGACAAGCAGTCAGAAGGCAGGAGACAGAAGTCAGAATAGGACGCCAGCGGCGCCTTCTGCCTTCTAACTTCCGATTTCTCAGCTAAAGGTTCTGCGAGAAGGGCCGAAAAGGGGGAACAGGAGGCGAGCACGTTGTGGATATGAATTATGACCAAATTATTCTCGCTCATTCCAAATGGAAGGCCAGACTGAAACAGGCTATTCAGGGCCAAGAGCAACTCGACATTCAGGTTGTCGGCAAAGATGACCAGTGCGAACTGGGAAAGTGGATCTACGGTGAAGGAACGAAGCACGCAAACCTAAGCGCTTATAACGATCTCAAGACTAAACATACAAGATTCCACGCGTGTATCCCAACGGTCGTGAATGTAGCACGTTCATCCTCGCCTGCTAAGGCTCTCGAATTGCTCGACCCGGTTAGAGGCGAATTCGGTCGTGCATCGTCCGATTGCATCAACGCAATTGCCGCCCTCAAGCAATTTCTCGCCAAGGCTTAGACTTCCGTCCGGACGGCTCTCTGGGCATCGTCCCTCCGGCGCCGCTCAATCGTGCAACGGCTGCCTGGTGTTCTGCGAACACGATTCGGAGCCGCGAACGTAAAAGAGCGGTTGCCGCAGCAGAAAGCTGGTGAGAAATGCGGGGCTAGGAGCCTCACCCGCCCTCGGAATCGATCCTGCCGTTGCCGGCTTCGTCTTCGATCTTGGTCCCTTTGTTGTCGATGCGTTGGCCAACCGTGCCGGCCATATCGACTTGCTCTTCGGTGGACTTGTGGCCGGACGGTTTCCCGGGATCGTGCCTGACTGCCGTTTCGGCGGGCTTTGCTGGCGCCATGGCTGCCTCCACTGTGCTGCTTGAGTATGGCGGCCGGCTGGAAGCCAAGTCAATAGCGAAAGCCCAACTCTTCTTTAAACGCTTCGATCGAGTTGTACACAATGGGACAGTAGCAGGCGCGGTCGACGAATTGCCACCAGGTCGGTGAGCATGCCCCAGTGTAGACGAGCGCGAGAGCGGATAGAATCGAACGCAAGAGGTAGCGGCGTATGGTCGAACGGCGCAGTTTTCTGAAGACGGCAGTGGGCGCGTTGGCGGCTGGAAGGGCGCGGGCCATCGCGGAGCAGCGGGCGCCGCTCAACGAAGAGGCTGCCATCGCCGATCTGGCCGGGGTTTCGGCGCGAGAAGCTGCCGAGTTTTATTTGGGGCGTATCCGCGAGCTGGACCGCGCGCTGCGGTCGGTGATCGAGCTCAATCCGGACGCGCTGGCGCTGGCGGAGCAACTGGACCACACGCCGCGGCGCGGGCCGATGCACGGCGTGCCGGTGCTGATCAAGGACAACATCGACACGGCGGACCGCATGCAGACCACGGCCGGTTCGCTGGCCCTGGAGGGAGCGGCCAGGCCGCGGGATTCGGGGGTGGTGGAGCGATTGCGCGCCGCTGGCGCGGTAATTCTGGGGAAGACCAACTTGAGCGAGTGGGCGAATTTCCGGTCGCCGCATTCGGTGAGCGGATGGAGCGGGCGCGGCGGGCAGACGCGGAATCCTTATGCGCTCGACCGGAACCCGTGCGGGTCGAGTTCCGGATCGGGCGCGGCGGTGGCGGCGAATCTGTGCATGGTGGCGGTGGGCACGGAGACGGATGGGTCGGTGGTGTGCCCGTCGTCGATGAACGGGATCGTGGGGATCAAGCCGACTGTGGGACTGGTGAGCGGCCGCGGCATCATCCCCATCGCGCACAGCCAGGACACGGCCGGCCCCATGGCGCGCACCGTGCGGGATGCGGCGATCCTGTTAGGCGCGATGGCCGAGAGCGATCACGCGGCGCCGGACTACACAAAGTTTCTGGATGCCAATGGACTGCGAGGCGCGCGGCTGGGCGTGGCGCGTAAATTTTTCGATATCTCGCCGGATGTGACGCGGCTGATGGAGAATTGCCTGGCGGAGATGAAGCGGCTGGGGGCGGAGATTGTGGACCCGGCGGACCTGCCCTCGCACGGCAAGTACGAGGCCGCCGAGAATATCGTGCTGCAATACGAGTTCAAGAACGATCTCAATGCCTATTTGCAGACGCGGGGCACGGGATTGACGCTGGAGAAACTGATCGCGTTCAACCAGGAGCACCGCGGCGAGGAGATGCCATGGTTCGAACAGGAAGTCTTTGAGGAATCGCAAAAGCGCGGGCCGTTGACGGACTTGGCGTACCGCAAAGCGTTGGCTACGAACCATCGGCTGGCGCGCGCCGAAGGGATCGACGAAGTGATCCGCGCGCACAGCGTGGATGCGATTGTAGCGCCTACGGCGGGCCCGGCGTGGCTCATCGACCCGGTAACCGGAGATCACGACACGGGAGGCTGTTCGTCGCCCGCGGCGGTGGCGGGGTATCCGCACATCACCGTGCCGGCCGGATTCGTGCACGGGCTGCCGGTGGGGATTTCGTTTTTCGGCGCGGCCTGGAACGAACCGGTGTTGATCCGCCTGGCGTACGCCTTCGAGCAGGCCAGCAAGGCCAGGAAGACGCCGCGGCTGTTGCGGACGGTAGAGGGGTGAGCTGTAGGTGGGACAGAGAGCGCCTTTTGTCGTCTGTCAACTAGCGTGCATTGACCAGGCATGACAGACCACAGAAGGCGGTGGTCTGTCCAGCCAAACTCTACACGCGCTTGGCGACGACCAGCGTGATGTCGTCGGCCTGCGGGGCGCCGGCGGCGAACTCGGCGAGGTCGCGGGTCACGGCGTCGACGATGGCGGTCGCGGGCGCCTCGCGGTAGCGTTTGAGCACTTCGATGAAACGGCCTTCGCCATATTCGTCGTAGGCGGCGTTGTTGGCTTCGGTGACGCCATCGCTATAGAGCACCAGCATGTCGCCCGGATCGAGATGCGCCCGCTGCTCGCCATAGGGCGCGGTGGGGAGGATGCCGAGAACCGGGCCGCCGCCTTCGAGCATCTGGGCCTCGCCCGAGGCGCGCATCAGGATGGGCGGATTGTGGCCGGCGTTGGCGAAAGTCAGTTCACCGCTGGCGGTATCGAGCACGCAGAAAAAGAAAGTGATGAAGCGGTTGCTCGGGCACTGGGCAGAGGTGGTTTTGTTGAGGCGCGTCATGAAGGTGGCCAGATTGCCGGGCTCTTCCGCCAGCACCTGCACGCGGGCATGCAGCGCCATCATCATCAGCGACGCCGGCAGGCCTTTGCCGGAGACGTCGCCGAGCGCCATGGCCACGCGGCCATCGGGGTAAGGGAAGAAATCGTAGTAGTCGCCGCCGACCGTGCGGCAAGCGGCGTTGAAGCCCGCGAGATCCGTGCCGGCCACTTCGGGAGCCTGGGCGGGGAGCATGCGGCGTTGGATCTCGGCGGCCTGCGAGAGGTCGCGCTGCATGATGCGTTCGGTCTGCTCAATCTCGGCGAGGCGGGCGTTTTCGACGCGGATGGCGGCGATGTGGCCCATGACGGAAAGCAGGTTGAGGTCGTCCCTGGTGAATTCGCGGAGCACGAATGGGGAATCCACATAGATCAAGCCGATGATGCGCTCCTTGGTCTGGAGCGGCACGGCCATCATGGTGTGGACCTTCTGTTCCACGATGCTCATGCGACCCTTGAACGCGTCATCGAGCTGCGCGTCGCGAACCAGGATGGAGGTCTTATCGCGGAGGACGCGGTCGCGCACACCGCTGGAGATGCGGAAGCCCTCGCCCTTGTACGCCTTGGGCACCAGCGAATCGCCTTCCAGGACGAGGACGACGCCGCGCTGCGCGTTGACGGCCTGGATGGCGAGATCGAGGATGACGGGGAAAAGCTCGGCGAGCGGGCGATTCTCGGAGAGTTCCTGGCCGGCGCGGATCAGCGCCTGCATGGGAGCGGAAGCGCGCGGGCCGGTGCCGCGATCCATCTGAATGGTCTGGTTCGCCGAAAGCGCGCCTTCGAGGCTGGTGACCACGGTGGAAGTGGAGGGCGACTTGCTGTCCTCGCCTTCGAAAACCACGACGCCGGAAGCGGCGTCGCTCGCGTCCGGGGAGAAGACGATCACCAGGTGGCCGGCGGTAACGCGGTCGCCGGGCTGGAGGATGAGCTGGGCCTTGAGCGGGATGTTATTGACGAACGTGCCGTTCTTGCTGCCGAGGTCCTTGACGGTCCAATCTTCGCCCTGCATTTCGAAGGCGAAATGCTGGCGGGAGAGCCCGGCGTCCTCGGGGAAAGACAATTCGGCCGCGCTGGAGCGGCCAAAGGAAATGCGCTCACCGGTGAGCGGCACGGTTTTCATCTGGCCGTCGGGACATTGGATGAGGAGTTCGCGGTGCATGAGCTGTCCTTAGGGGCTGCGTCGAATCCTAACATTATATGCCCAGCCGCGCGGTGAAGCGAAGGATGGCGGGACATCAGGATTCCGACTACCTGGATTGGCCTCGGGCACGTGGCGCTTTCGGGCTTCGCGTTAGCGGCGAAGTCTGATCGCGGGTGCGGAACAGGTTGAGATCGATGAACCCGGCCATCGCGGCATAGCCGGCGGAATTGGGGTGGACACCGTCAAAGCAACTCCATTTCGATGGGATGCTCACAGCGCCGTCAGCGGCGTTGACGGGCCCTTCGAGCAGCGCATCGAAATCGATCACGCCGTCAAACTGCGCTCCATGGCGGATCCAGTCGTTCACCGCCAGGCGTTGCTGTTCCATGCCGCTGGTCCAGGCCGGGTCGCCGCCGCGCGGGATGATGGTGACGCCGATGATTTGAAGACCAATCGCGTGTGCATCGTCGATGATCTGCTGGTCGGCCGCGATCAGGCTGGCCGAGGTTGCGCCGCCCGCAATGTCGTTGGTGCCTTCCAGGAAAATCACGTGCGTGGCGCCTTCGCGTTCCAAAACATCATTCGGCATTCGCACCAGCGCCGGTTGAACGCCGCCGCTGATCTGGTTGCCGCCAATTCCTTCGTCGGCCACCGCCTTGGATTCACGAGCCGGCAATCCGGCAAAACGAGTGGCCAGCAGGTCGGTCCAGCGATTGTAAACGTCGGGAAGCACCGTGCCGTTCGCGGCGCCGTTGTTGGTGCGCGTGCTGCACGTGCCGTCGGTGATGGAAGCCGGACTGACACGCCATCGCCGGCTAGAAAAGGGGCATTCCATAGCTTGGTAACACGGAGTTGAACTTGCGCGTTGGCACTGGCGGGAATGATGGCGAACGACATCGATGTTTCGGCGGTATAACCCGAGTAACTAAGGAGGGGCGACGCATTGGTACCGCCGTAGTAGCTGATGTAGACTGGCGCACCGGTCCAGCCGCCGCCGTTCAACTGGTATTCGACGGCATACCGGTTCGAAGTCATGGGATAAGTCAAGGGCGGCACGGGATAGGTTTCTTCTTTAGTGACAACCGCACAAGGCGGGGCCGGAGCAGCCAACTGGGCGAAAGCAACCGAAGCGCATGCGGCCAGCAGCAGCGGCACAATCGCGTGACGCAGGCTCATACCAAACCGGAATCGATCTTTCGGCCTCCTCTGAGCGGGCAGCATACTCCTCTTCCCTCCATTCGAGTCCTTCGGCTGGACCTCTTAAGCGAATACTACGCGGCCCGCGCCTGCTCAACAACCCGCACGTTCGTGTAGTTCTGGACGCAACAACCTGTGGAGCGGCTAGTAGTCCGTCGCAGGATTGAAAGACTTCGTTGGGAACGTGGCTGGAACCGCGGGAGGATTGATGACGGGATTGGACCGGCCGGCCTGGCTCGGGTCAAACACCACGAATCCCGCTCCGGGCGAACCCTTGGGTAACGTATAATCGTCCGCCGGATAGGCCGGGTTGTTGAATCCGGGATTCTGCACGACGCTGAGTTCATCCTCGCCCAGACTCTGCCAGCCAGCCAGCGTTAGAAAAGTCCACTTGGCGGGATTGCCGAAATAACAGGGAACGGTCGGGGCGGGGCTCGGCTGCATGTGAAAGGCCTTCGCGTCGCTGCCGAACGCGCCGTCGGTGCGCCAATAGAGGTTGCTGTTCCACTGCTCGAAAGCCGTATAGGCGATCCCTCCGGTGTAAGTGCACCCGCCCTGCGCGTAAAACGTAGGGGAGGAGGCGCTGTTGCGGTCGAAATAGAACAGGTTGTTGGTAGCAACAAAGAACTCGACAGTAGGGGGCGCAGTGTTGTACGAGTAAGGATTATAGGCGTTGATCAGGGACTGGCGCGCGAACGCGAGAATGTTGTTCTTGATCGTGCTGGCCTGGTTCGGCCCCGCCCTGGGTCCCGAGAAACTCACGGCGTTGCCCGAAACACGGTAAACCAGGTTGTTCTCGACATCGACCAATCCCGCGAAATCGTCGATATATAATCCGTCGCCGCCGTAGCCGTCTGCGTCCAGGGCGGACGCGTCGCTCACGTCATGCACCTTGTTGTTGAGTATCTTGTTGCCGGTGGATGTGGATGGTGGCTGCGCGACCGAAGCGGCGCCGAAATACAGCGATCCGCCGTCATTCATGATTCCTTGAAACAGGTCGTAGACGTGATTAAACGAAATGATGTTGTTGTTCGTGAGGGGAGGAGTCACGCCGGAGCAGAAGCAGACCGCAATAGCTCCATGATAGCCGTCATAGACATCGTTATGTGTGTATGTGTTGTCATGCCCGTCGCCTTGCAGGATGCCCTTGGAGCCGGGAAACACGCGCCCCCAGCCCTCCACCACGTTGTTCTGCACGGTAGTGAATTGAGGAATGTTGGCGTCCGTGTCGCCCGGCCGCCCCGGCATCCCGATGCGCAGGGCCGTCGAGCCTATATCGTAGAATGCGCTGTTCTCGATCACATTGCTGGACGCTACGGCGTTGGCGCTGTTGGAAATGCACCACGCCGGTGATGTCGCATTGATGCAGGAAATGAATTCCAGACCCGCGCCCGACGTGTGCGCCAGCGTGCCGGAGTCGAACGTGATGTGCTGGGAGTTCTCGAACGACACCGCCGGGGTGACGTCAGTCCCGGGTTCGGCGTACCCGGCTGCGGGCAGCGGATAGTTGTCATGCGCGAAGGTCAGCCCCTGAAACGTCACGTATTGCAGATTGGACGCAACCAGAACTTGCGTGAGCTGGGGGATAATCACGGTGTCGGTGTTGGGGTTTTCGCCGCTGTTGGCCAGATACGTGAGCGTCCACGGGGTCGTCGAGCGGTCCAGGAACCATTGCCCCGGCTGCGTGAGTTGGTCCTGAACGTTTTCCACCAGGTAACGATGCTGCGCAATGAAACCGCTGGTAGTGGCGTAGGCTGAATTCATAGACGTCGGACCCGTCAGGCAAACAATGTGGTTCGCCGTATCCACGCAACTGACGCGCAATTTGGAAACGTTGTATTGCTCAAAGTCCGCCAGCTCGATATCGCCCACCAGAGCTGGATTTCCGGCCGGCCGGCCGCAAGGGTTCCCCGGCGCAGGCGCGAGGTTTCGCCAGGTGTTGGCGATAGGGTCTGCGGGATTGTACTGGAACCGGTCGTAACACTCCCAGCCGCTTCCTGCGATATAGATTGAACAATTCGGGTCGGGCGCCCCCGCCGGCGGGCCCGGCGCGCTCAAATAGACCGTGGCCGCGACCCGGTAGTACGTGCCCAAAGAGCCGCCCAAACGCGGCCGCAGGCGCCGCACGCCGTTGTAAAACAAGTTCTCGAAGTATTTCGTGGATGCGGGTAGTGTGGTCATCCACGTGTTGCCGCTCAGGTTGGTCCAGTTCAGAACGGGTGCCCCGCCGCTGATGACGGGCGATTCGCCCGGATAATTCTCGTAAACGATGTTCGTGCTCGCCGTGCCCGAGTCAGCCGCAGTGAGTTGTTCGGTCGCCGGCAGGAAGTACGTCCCGCCGCGAAACTGGACGGTCACCTGGCTCAGCCCCGCCTTATTGAGCGCTTGAACAGCGGCGCGGGCACGCTCGAAGGTGGCAAACGGGCCGTCCGTGTTCGCGGGATTGGGAGCAGCCAGCGTGCCGCTCCAGGAATCGCTCCCGTTCGGTGCGACATAATAGTTGGCCGTCGTAGGGGTTGCGGAACTCTGAATCGTGAGCAGCGCCACCGGCGCCGTGGTCAAGCCGCTGTAGGTAGCGATCAATTGGTTGTCGCCCGAAGGGGCATTGGCCGGCACCACCACGTTGAATTGGAACAAGCCAGGCGGTCCGTTGATCCCGGCGAACGTAACTGCGGCGGGGATCCCGCCGATGGTGACGGTGGGCAGCGGGGCGAGCGTTCCCGTTTGCGAAGACGCGCCGCTCACCACGGCCGGGGAAATCGATCCGAAGCCGTTGGCGTATAGCACCACGGTTTCGCCCGGCTTAGCGGGCGTCGTGTAGCCGGCGTACAGACTGGCCGGTCCAACCAGGCTGTTGCTGCCACCGTGTTGCGCGATGACGTACGGGCCGCCGTTGATCACGAAGAACGATGGCGAAGCTGCCAGAGCCTGCGCCGTGTAGGCTGCGCTCGCGGCGCCACTATTGGTCACGATAACCTGCACCGCGCCGGACATCGCGTCCGGCGGCGTGAGAATGTTCACCTGCGTCGGGCTGATGTAATACAGATAGGCGCTCTTCCCGTTTACGGTGGCGCTGACTCCATCCAACTGAGTGGGCATCTTGCCGTTGACGAAGTCCGAGGCCTGCCAGATGCGCGAATCGCCGGTTGGAGCGAGGTTCAATCCTTTAATCTCGACCCACGTGTTCGGCGCGATCGCGGGGCTTTCGCCTTCGGCGTTGGCCACCAGCGAAATCTCGGGGGCAGGCGTGGCGACGATGGTGAAGGCTCGCGGCCTGAATTGGCGGTCGCCGGGGTCGCCGCAGCCGCTTAGAAAAAGGAAGTAGCCGGTCAGCTTGGTATGGCCTGCGGCAGCGCCGGGCGATACGGTGGAGGGATAATAGCCGTCAAAACTATTGCCGTTTCCGCTCGCGCAAACCGTGACCGGATACTGCGAGTTCTGGATCATTTGCGGCGCCGCCCAGTCCTGCAGGTCGAGACTGGTCGCCGTGGAGTGATACCAGGCGCTGACACCGGCCCCGGCCGGACCGGATTGACACAGGAAGATCATGAGGTACATCGCCAGATCGTCGTTGTAACTGATCTCGGAATGGAATTGCGATCTTCCGTTGCACGCCGAGGGAATAGCGCTGGATTCCAAACCGCCGATGCCGGGCTGGCTGAACGATCCGTTGTACCACTTCTGGAAATTGAGCGGGTCGGCGCCCAGTTTGGCGCGCGCCACCCCTATCTGAGGGCTGAACGCGCCGGCCGCGCTGACGAAATAGTGTGTGTAGCTGACGTAGAGGTAATACTCGTTATCTGCGGTCTGGTCCACAAAGCCGCTGGGAATCGCGTCACCTATGTACGAATGCGGGCTTGTGGGTTGGGGGTCTGAAGGCTGTAGAATCGGATGATGGCTTGACCCGCCTAACTCCCCGAGCACCGAGGCAGGCCACGTCTTCCCATTGTCCGATGACCTGGCAAAACCGGTTGTGGCATAGAACGGGAATTGCGACACTCCTCCCGGACAGTGGTTCTCCGCCTCATAGAGCATGATCAGATTTCCAGGAGGCAGGGTCGGATCCTGGACGACAGAACCCGGAGCGGCGTAGTTTTCGTCAAATGTGGTGTCGTCGGCAGGATTGCATTTCCCGAACAGCAGCGGCGAAGTCAACACTGGGGAGTTGTAGCCCGTGGGGAAGGTGAAATTCATGAAGTCGGTGGTCTGAAGCACCACGGCGCCCCAGGCGGTGCCTGCGCCGGAATCGCTGGCCCCGAAGAGCAGGTAAGGGCCGGTGGAGGACGTGGGTGGAAGGAAGCTGGTGTGTTCGTCGGCCAGAGTAGGAATTTTGGAGTTCGGATAAGACAGAGTCTGGTCCGGCCCGACGGAGAACGACTGGATTTGAAGGTGCGGCGTCTGCTGCGCGAAAGCCGATGGAAACGGCGCCAGGATGGAAAATGCGACCATCAGGCCAGACAACTTGTAAACCGGAATTCCCATCTCGAGTGCTTTTCTTAGAGCAAGTATACGATGGCGCCGGCGCTTGCGAACCCCTCCACCCGTGTCATTCCGGCGACCCTTCCTGTGAAGCGAGTGTAGAGGCTCTGCCCACGGGAGACAACCCGCACGTTCGCGTAGGTCTTGACGCAACCTGGCGCCGCCGGGGTTAGAATGATGGGACACGGAGGGCCCATGGGATGGCGAGCGATCCTGATCGTTTTGGCCGCTTTTCCTGCTTTCTTGAGAAGTGAGCTGCTGCCGATCCGGACCTACACCACCGCCGACGGTCTGGCTGCGAATCGTATCGACCGCATCGTCGCCGATTCCCGAGGGTTCCTGTGGTTCTGCACCGCCGAGGGTCTCTCGCGGTTCGACGGCAACCGCTTCACGACATACGGCGTGGACGAAGGGTTACCGCACCAGACCGTAAACACCCTCATCGAGACCCGTTCCGGCGATCACTGGATCGGCACCCCACGGGGACTCAGCCGGATCTCGACCAGCGACAAGGGCGCGCGTTTTAATAACTACCAGCTCGGGCCGGAGGCCGCTTCGAACCGGCTGGGCACACTTCTCGAAATGCGCTCCGGCACAATCCGGGCCGCCACGGCGGCCGGACTTTTCGAATGGACCGATCCGCGCAACTTCCGGCGCAGGGAGTCTCAAGGTCTCGAGCGCCTGGGCATCACCGACATGCTGGAGACTGGAGACGGCGAGTTGTGGGTCGGCACGACGGCAGGGCTTTACCTGCTCGGAGACCACGGCATTGCGCAAAGCTTCACCACGAAGGACGGTTTGCCGGGGAATTGGGTGGAGATGTTGTTGCTGGACTCCAAGGGTAGATTGTGGGTGGCCATTCGCGGCGGGCTGGTTCTCCTCAGCCGGCGCGCCAGTGGGCGAGGCATGACAGACCACGAACAGCGATGGTCTGTCCCACGGGGTAGCTGGAGCGTGGAGAAAACCTATACGGACAAGTCGAGCCTGGCCGGCGCCGATGCGCTGGCGGAAGCGTCGGACGGAACTCTATGGGTGGGCACAAGCCGGGGAATCAGCCGGCTGAGATTGGACGCCGCCCCGCCGGCCGTTTTCCAAAACGTAACCCGCGCGCAGGGATTAAGCGACCGCATGGTCACCTCTCTGGCCGAAGACCAGGCCGGGAACATGTGGGCCGGAACGGAAGGCGCGGGCGTGATGCGGATCGACCGCCTGGGGTTCACCACCTATCGCGAGCAGGACGGTTTGCCCTCCGACCGGGTGTTCTCGGTGTTTGAAGACCGGGCCGGAGAACTGGTGACCGCGACCTGGGCCGGGCGCGGGCGCAAGCGTTCGGTCGATATCTTCGACGGCGCGCGCTTCCACAGCGTGGCGCCGAACGTCTATAGCGACCATCCCACCTGGGGATGGAACCAGGTACTGTTGCAAAGCCGCAGCGGAGAATGGTGGGCCGCATCCGCGGAGGGCCTTTGCCGCTATCCGGCGATGAAGGCCGCGGATCTGGACGGCCGGAAGCCGCAAGTCTGCTATTCCCCCGGTGATAACGTCTTCCGCATTTTCGAGGACTCCCAGGGCGGCATCTGGGCCTCGGCCCAATCCACTCGGGGCGACCAGTTGATGCGATGGGACCCGCACGCCAACACCGTCTCTTACTTTCCGGCTCCCAGGATTCCCGGTGAGCCGTCCGACGATCTGGTGAGCGCTTTTGCCGAGGACCGCCAGGGCAACATCTGGATGGGGCTGTTTAAGGGTGGTTTGTACCGTTATAACAGCCGCGGGTTCCGATACTTCAAGCGCAGTGACGGCGTGCCCGGGGGCACCGTCTTTGCCCTTTTTGTGGACCAATACGGGCTATGGATCGGATCGAACAACGGCGGCCTGGGGAGATTGGAAAGCACCGGCGACGAGCGCCCGCGGATAGAGGTCTATGACACCGCCCACGGGATGGCCAGCAACATCGTCATGTGCATCACCAACGACGGCCAGGGCCGAATCTACGCCGGGACCGGCAAAGGCGTCGATCGCCTCGAGCCGAAGACCGGCCACATCCGCCACTTCTCCAGCGCCAACGGCCTGGCGCATGGCGTAATCCAGTCGGCACTCCGTGACCGTTCCGGCTCGCTCTGGTTTGCCACCACGCAGGGCCTGTCGAGGCTGATTCCCGGCGCGGAGCATCCGCCCGCAAGGCCGCGCGTCATGATCACCGATCTACGAATCGGCGGTACAGCCCATCCGGTATCGCAGCTCGGAGAGACGCGGATCTCGCAACTGGAGCTGAAGCCGTCGCAGAACCGGCTTCAAATCGAATTTGTGGGGCCCGATTACGAGCCGGGAAACCTGCTCCGCTACTCGTACAAACTGGAAGGCGCGGATTCGGACTGGAGCCCGCCGCGCAACCAGCTTATGGTCAACTACGCGGCTCTTACCGGCGGGCAATACCGTTTTCTGGTGAAAGCCGTGACTTCCGAGGGCGTGGAAAGCGCGTCGCCGGCGGAAATCGATTTCACGGTGCTGCCGCCGGTGTGGAGGCGGTGGTGGTTTGAGAGTCTCGCCGTGGCGCTGGCGGCTGCGTTGGTATTCGCCGCGCACCGCTACCGCGTGACGCAAATGGTGAACCTGGAACGTATGCGAACCGCCATTGCCACGGATCTGCACGATGACATCGGCGCCAGTCTTTCGCAAATCGCCATCCTGAGTGAAGTCGCGCGCGTGAGCGGCAATGGCCAGGGACGGCCGGGCGAGCCGCTGGAACGGGTTGCCACGCTGGCCCGCGAGCTGGTCGATTCCATGAGCGACATCGTTTGGTCCATCCGCTCCGAGCCGCACAGCATGGACTCGCTGATCCGGCGCATGCGCGAATTTGCCCTCGATCTGCTCGGCAGCCAGGGCATCGGCTTCGAGCTGCAAGCGCCCCAAGCGGGAGAAAAAGTCCAGTTGAGTCTGCAGGCGCGGCGGCAGCTTTTCCTGATGTTCAAGGAGTGCATCCACAATGTCGCCCGCCACTCCGGCTGCACGGCGGTCAAGGCCGGGCTGATGGTAGTGGATCGTGAGATTTCGCTCACCGTGGAAGACAACGGAAGGGGGCTGGTTCCTGCCGGCAGACCACCGGGATCCGCCGGCGGCAGCGGGATCGCCGGTATGCGCCGGCGGGCCGAGGGCCTTGGCGGCCGTATGGAACTGACTTCGAAACCCGGCCAGGGCTGCCGCGTGACGATTCAGCTTCCGGTGGGACACCGCACGTTTGTGTAGGTGGCTGGCGGGCCGCCTTGCAGTAAACTAGAGCGTCGGCAGGCGATGCCCATGACCAGCGACCGATCCAAAACGCCCGCCATCGGCGTGGCGATCATCGAAGACCAGAGAGAGACGCGCGAAGGTCTTTCCTTTCTCATCAACAGCACCGATGACTTCGAGTGCGGGCACGTCTACGGCTCGATGGAAGCGGCACTGGAGAAAATCGGCGTCAACCCGCCGCGGGTGGCGCTGGTGGATATCGGACTTCCCGGGTTAAGCGGCATCGATGGCGTCCGAATCCTGCGAGAGCGCCACCCTTCGATTGCGCCGGTTTTGCTGACGGTATACAAGGACGATGACCGCATTTTTCAGGCGATCTGCGCCGGCGCCTGCGGATATCTTCTCAAGAAAACGGCCCCCGCCCGTCTGCTGGAGGCAGTGCGCGAAATTGCCGGAGGCGGCGCGGTGATGTCGCCGGAGGTGGCGATTCGCGTGGTGGAGTTGTTCCGCAGGACCCAAACACCCGAACAGCTCTCCGTGGTCCTCTCGCCGCAGGAGGCGCGGCTGTTGAAGCTGCTGGCCGAAGGCCATCAGAACAAGACCGCAGCGGCAGAACTCGGCATCAGTGTTCATACGGTCAGCTTTCACCTCCGCTCGATTTACGAAAAGCTGCACGTGCATTCGCGATCGGAAGCGGTTGCCCGCGCGCTCCGCGAGGGCCTGATCAAGTAGGTGCTAGCCAGTTGTCCCCGAATTAGAATGGGAGGATGCGAATTCTCACGCTCGCCTTGCTGGCGATTGCCGGCGCGCCTCTTTATAGCCAGACCGCGGTCAGGCTGCGGGTGGACGCCACGGATGCGCCCCGGCGCCTGTTCCACGTGCAGATGACCATGGCGGCGAAGGCCGGCCCGATGACCCTGCTCTATCCCCAATGGATACCGGGCGAGCATGGACCGACCGGGCCCATCGTCAACCTGGTGGGCCTGAAGATTGAGGGCGGCGGAAAACCGATTGCGTGGAAGCGCGACTCGGATAATATGTACGCGTTCCACCTGGATGTGCCGGCGGGAGTCGAGTCGCTCGCAGTGGCGTTCGATTTCATCTCGCCGCCGGAATCGGAGGGTTTTTCTTCGGGAGCCTCGGCCACCAGCGAGCTGGCGGTGCTGAGTTGGAACCAGTTGCTGCTCTATCCGCAAGGGGCGCAGGCGGACGATCTGCAATACCAGGCCACGCTCAAGGTGCCCAACTCCTGGCGCTACGGGACGGCCTTGCCGATCGCGCGGGAATCCGGCAACGAGCTTGAATTCCAGCCGGCCTCGCTGACCACCATGGTGGATTCGCCGGTTTCGATGGGGGCGCATTACCGCACCATCAACCTGGGCGCCGATAGGGGCGCTCCGCATTATCTGCACCTGGCGGCGGATAGCGACCGGGCGCTGGAAGTGAGCCCGGAGATCGTCGGCCAATACGAGAATCTGGTGAAGGAAACGGGCGCGCTGTTCGGATCGCGGCACTATCGCGGGTACCATTTTCTCTACACGCTGAGCGATCACGTGGCGCATTTCGGACTGGAGCACCACGAATCGAGCGACGACCGGTTCGAAGAGCGGACGCTGATCGATCCGGATCTGCAACGCATTTCCGCGGATTTGCTGTCGCACGAGTTCGTGCATTCCTGGAACGGGAAGTACCGGCGGCCCAGCGGCTTGATTTCGAGCGGCCATGACGGCGGGTACGACACGCCCATGCAGGGCGATTTGTTGTGGGTCTACGAGGGGCTGACGGAATACCTGGGCGAGATTCTGGCGCCGCGGAGCGGGCTGCGGAGCGCCGAAGATTTTCGCGAAAGCCTGGCGGCAAGTGCCGCCGCCTTGGACACGACGTCGGGGCGGAAGTGGCGGCCGCTCGAAGATACCGCTGTGGCGGCACAGATTCTCTACGAGGCGGGGAACGATTACGCCGACTACCGGCGCGGCGTGGATTATTATCCGGAAGGCACGCTGATCTGGCTGGACGCCGATACGCTGATCCGGCAGCTCACCAGGGGCGCGAAATCGTTGGATGACTTTTGCTACGCGTTCCACGGGGGCCCAAGTGGAGCGCCCGCGCTGAAGCCATACGATTTCGCGGACGTGGTGGCCGCCATGAATGCGGTGGCGCCTTACGACTGGGCCGGATTCTTCAACCAGCGGCTGCACTCCACCGACGCGCACGCGCCGCTCGACGGCATCCGGCATGCGGGCTGGAAGCTGGTGTACGACGGAGTACGGTCGGATTTCTGGAAGGCCCAGGAAGACGACCGCAAGCTGGCCGACCTCAGCTATTCGCTGGGGCTCAAGGTGAAGGAAGACGGCATGATTGAAGACGTGGTGTTCGACGGGCCGGCCAAGCAGGCGGGGGTTGCGCCCGCCACCAGGCTGGTAGCCGTGAACAACCGGCAATACACCCCGACGGTGCTCCGCGAGGCGGTGCGGAAGGCCGCGTCGGATTCGAAGCCGGTTGAACTGCTTGTCAAGACCGGCGAGTACTACGAGACTCATCGCATCGACTATCGGGGCGGGGAGCGATATCCGCACCTGGTGCGCGATTCAGAGGCGCCCGACATCCTGAGCCAGATTATTGCGCCGAAGGCCAAGCGCTGAGCGCTCGGCGGGTATATATTCAGTAGGAAAGCCTATGCGCAAAGATGTCGTAGTACGTGTAACGGTGGCAGCGATCGCCGCGCTGGGCCTGTGGCTCGCGTGGGCACAGAACCAGCCGCAGCCGTTGACCATGGAAAAGGCCAGCGAAAACGTGTACGTGATTATCGGCGACGGCGGCAACGTCGCTTTTATGCCCACCAGCGAAGGGGTCATCGTGGTGGACGATAAATTTGCGGCCGATGCGCCGCAGATTCTCGCCAGGATCAAGAGCGTCACCGACCGGCCCATCCGGTACGTGCTGAACACGCACCAGCACCCCGACCACACGGGCGGCAACGAAGCCATGCTGGCGGCCAAGGCGGAGATCATTATTCAGAAAAACGCGCGCGCCAACATGGTGACGGGCAAGATGCCGGGGCTGCCGAACATCACGTTCACGGACGAATCGCAGGTTTTTCTGGGCGGCCAGGAAGTGCTGGCGCGGCACCTGGGGCGCGGCCACACCAACGGCGATGCGGTGATCTATTTCCCGTCGGAGAAGGTGCTGCACACCGGCGACCTGTTCGTTTCGAGCGGCGTGCCGTTCTGCGACGCGGACAACGGCGGCAGCATCAAGGAATGGTCGGGGACCGTGCAGAAAGTGCTGCAACAATACGATTTCGACACGGTGATCCCGGGCCACGGAGCGATCGCTAAACGCGCCGACCTGGTGAAGTGGGTGACGACCATGGCGACGATTCGCGACCGCATCCAAAAAGCCTGCGTGGGCGGCGCCGCCGACGCCATCAGCCGGCTGGATCTGAGCGACCTCGAAATGCGCGTCGCGGCGGGCAGCCTGTTCGCGCGCGGCATGCCGGGGATGTGCAAGGAGCTGGCGCAATAGAGGACCCGTGGAGCCGGACCGGGCCGCCCAGCGGATTCGCATGGTCCGCGCCGGCCAATTGGATTCGGGCACGCCGCAGACGCCCGCAATGACGCGCGCGGCCGCCATCACCCACGCCATCGGGGGCGCGAAAAAGCGGCGGGCGTTCGGTTAACTCGCCCTTCCCACAGACATTCCGCGGTGACGATGTGGCGCACGCACTCGTGCGTGCCGCGTCGGCACTCGTGCCGACGCCCGGTCCCGACAGACTGTCCGTGCCCCAGCAAGGTGTCGAGAAGAGTCTCTCGACTCAACGCGCTGGCCTCGGCCGCGGCAAAAGGGGATTCATTGGCCCGCGAAGCGCGTCCGCAGCTTTTCCCACGTGGCTTCCAGGTCCTCGGGGACGATGCGGGTTTCGCCCACCACGGTCATGAAATTGGTGTCGCCGGTCCAGCGTGGCAGTACGTGCAGGTGGACGTGGCCGGCAATGCCGGCCCCGGCGCTCTTCCCCAGATTCATGCCCAGATTCAAGCCGTCGGGCCGGTAAATGGCGCGCAGGTGCGTCTCACACTGGCGGGCCAGGCGGATCATCTCCACCAGGGATTCATCAGGCAGGTCTTCGAGCGATGGGACGTGGAGGTAGGGGACCACCATCACGTGGCCACTGGTATAGGGGAAACGGTTGAGGATCACCAGATTGTGCGCGCCGCGGTGAGCCACCAGCCAGGCTTTGTCATTGTCCGCCCTGGCGGCGCGGCAGAAGACGCAATCGCCGGGATCCCCGGTCGTGGTCACATATTGATAGCGCCAGGGGGTCCAAAGATAATCCATGCCGTACCCGGGGGAAACGGCTACGGAGCGGGTGTTTCGCCGGGCGCCGGCGCTACCGGAGCGGCGGGCGTGGCCGAGTTGTTGACCACGTCTTTCAATTCCTTGCTGGGCTTGAAATACGGGATCTTCTTGGCGGGCACTTCCACGCGCGCGCCGGTCTTCGGGTTGCGGCCGACGCGGGGTTGGCGCTGGCGGGTGCGGAAACTGCCGAACCCGCGGATCTCGATCTTGTCGCCGCTGCGCAAAGAGCGAACGATGCTGTCGAAAATGGCCTCCACGATGACCTCCGATTCCTTCCGGGTCATCTCCACCACTCGAGAGACTTCTTCAATCAGGTCGGCCTTAGTCATCGCGTTCTCCTTGGGGGGCAATCTCGTGCGAAACCGCAGTATCTCTTGAATACAACAAATTTGCAAGCTATTCGAGGTTGCGATCTTTGAGGCTCATCACTTCCTCGATGGTGGTGGTGGCGGCGGCGGCCTGGCGCTGGTAGTCTTCCAGGCGGTTTTTCTCCTCGTCGTCCGTCACGGCGCGGAGGCTGAGGCCGATTTTTTTTTCCGCCTCGCTCATCTTGACGATCTTAAAATCGAACTCCTGGTTGAGAGCGACGGGCGGCTCTTCGTGCCCGCGCCGGCCCGCATAACCCGGTATCTCCGAGAAGTGGCAAAGACCCTCGACGCCTTCGGCCAGTTCTACAAAGGGGCCGAAACTGGCAAGGCGGCAAATGCGGCCATGAACGGTATCGCCCACCTGATGGTTCTGGAAAAAGGTTTCCCAGGCGTCCGGCTGAAGTTGCTTGATGCCGAGGGAAAGCCGATGGGACGAGGAATCGATATTCAGGATGACGGCCTGCACCACCTGGCCCTTTTTCAGCACCTCGGAGGGATGCTTGACGCGCTTGGTCCACGAAAGATCGGAAACGTGCACCAGGCCGTCGATGCCTTCTTCGATTTCGATGAAGGCGCCGAAATCGGTCATATTGCGGACGCGGCCTTCCACCACGGAACCGACACTGTAGCGCGTGTCGATGGTGCTCCAGGGGTTGGGCTCCAGTTGTTTGAGGCCGAGCGAAATGCGGCGGTCGCGGGAATGCACTTCGAGGACCACGGCTTCCACCTGGTCGCCGGGCTTGACCACCTTGGAGGGATGCTTCATACGGCGCGACCAGGTCATCTCGCTGATGTGAATGAGGCCTTCGACGCCCGCCTCGAGCTCGACGAAGGCGCCGTAATCCGTCACGTTGACGACACGCCCGATCACCCGGCCGTTCAGCGGAAAGCGCTGGGCCACGGTTTCCCAGGGGTCGGGCTCGAGCTGCTTCATGCCGAGCGAGACCCGTTCCTTGGCGCGGTCGAACTTGAGGATCTTGACCGTCACCTGATCGCCCACGTGCAGCAGTTCGGACGGATGCGTGACGCGTCCATAGGAGATGTCGGTCACGTGCAGCAAACCGTCGATGCCGCCGAGATCGATGAAGGCGCCGTACTCGGTCAGGTTCTTCACCACGCCGGTAACCACCGAGCCCTCCACCAGGTGTTCGAGGGTAGCGCTCTTGCGGACATTGATCTCTTCCTCCACGGCGGCCTTGCGGGAGACCACCACATTGCCGCGGCGGCGGTTGAGTTTGATGATTTTGACGGGGATGTCCTGCCCAACCAGCGAATCCAGGTTGTGGACCGGACGCGGATCGGCTTGCGATCCGGGCATAAAGGCTTTGATGCCGACATCCACCGCCAGCCCGCCTTTGACGCGGCCGAGCACCCGCCCGGAAACCACCAACTGTTCCTGGTAAGCCTTTTCGAGATTTTCCCAAACCCGCAGGCGCGCGGCGCGAGTGTGCGAAAGGAGAACGTATCCTTCGGGCTGCTCGCCGCCGTGATCGATCATGACGTCCACGGGGTCGCCGCGCTGCACCGTAATGTTGCCGTCGGGATTGCGGAATTGCTCGATGGGAACGATCCCTTCGGACTTGTATCCGAAGTCGATGATCACGTCCTTGGCGGTGACACTGAGTACCGTGCCCTGCAGGACTTCGTCGGCGGCGGGTGGCGCGAAATGGCTGTAATCGTCGAGAAGATTCTCGTAGCTGTCGGGTCCAGTATCCTCGATTTGCCCGTTGTTAAGGTCTACGGCCATTACGCCTCCGCCGATCACTGATTCGCCGATGGTTGCGTGGCGGGAATCCCTGTAGCGGGCTGCCAGCACCGACTGGCACGCACGTCTCGCTTACTCCGAGCGTTCGACTCCACACCATGCGCCGATCACGAGCAACCACTGAGAGATCAGTATGTTAGCAAATATACGCCGAGTCGCGGGAGGTTGTCAACGGTACCCCCCAGGCCTCGCGCGCAGCTTTCTCTTGGCGCGCCGGCAAATCGGAGATACAATCAGACTGCCACATCTCAATTGGACCAGGGGTTTCTGGCGCCGGCCGCTCCGGCTTTATACCGGCCTTTTAGGAGGTTTGTATGTTTGAGACCCTCGCAGATCACATCCGGCACGATGAGGGACCACCGGCCAGCAAAGGGGAGCGATTCCTTCGATGGGCCGCGGTGGCAGCCGTTTCGCTGGCGCTATTCGGCGGATTGTACCTGCTGATGCTGCACCTGGAGCACTAAGGCGGAGTCAGGGGATCACTGAATCGCTGCGATCCGCCGCATCACGGATTTGACCTTGCGGCCATAGGCAGCGTCGGGGTTGTACGTCGTCAAAACCTCGTCCAGGCTCTTGTCCCGGTATAGGCCGGAGTAGGCCAGGCGATAGCCGACAGCGTAGATGCCTGCGGCGGGGGTGGAGAACCGCGCGCGGCCGGAATCCCAGCCGAAAATATTGTTATTCCGCCCGGCTTTCCCACCGGTGGATTCCAGGTACGAGATGCTGGGGAGCAGGCGCCAGTCCAGGGTATAGGTGTCGGCAACAACGAGAAACTCGTCGGCGTACCGGCTGGCTGGGCAACTGCCCTTATCGAAGAACTGACGGAGCGCGGCGTAACGGGGATCGAGGCGGTAGTCCGGGGCTGGAGCACGGTTCGCCTGCTGCGGCGACAAAACCAGCGGTAGCGATGCCATACCGAATATCACCAAACCTCCGGACAATAGTCTTCTCATGGCTTAGGATCCTTTAAATTCAATGGCTTGTGCTGCCTGAAAAGACCCCCTAAAGAGGTCGCAAAGCAGCTCGGAAAAGCGGCGGAAGCAAAAGCTCCCGAAAAATGAGAAAGTGAATTGGACTAAGGAACTGACATAAGGACCAATTATACCACTATGAGAAGTAGGGGTTTGGGGGCTGGGGGTGGGGCTGGTGGGGCAGGCGGTGCCGCGCCCGCCCGTCGGCCGGTGGTTCTGCGCGGGCTGCTGCGGTGAGCTTTGCTCGGCCGCTGGCCGGCGGCACCGCCCGCCCCACCAAAGAATGCTGCACGTCAGCTCAGCGATTGGCGGGATTCCAGGGCGACCGCCCGGGGGAAGAGGATGTTGTTCTCCAGGTGGATGTGCTGGTGAAGGTCGCGCTCCATTTCGTCGAGCTCGAAATAGAACGCCCGGAACGTGTTGCAGGCGCCTTCCGGCGGCGTGTAGCCGGCGGTAAGCTGGCGCATGCTGCCCAGCGCCTGGCCGGCGGAATCGTGCTCGGCCACCATCACGCGAATGGGATTGCGGACCGATCCGCAATGCGGGGTGGATTGCCAGTCGTCCGGCTGAGGCGCCGCGCCGGTGCGCTGGTGAGCCTGTCTTGAGTTTGGCGCCGGGCGGAAGCGATGTCGGTGACTGGAGTCACGCGGCCACCGGCGCCGGCGCGAAGGCTCCGCTGGTGTACGTGCACTGAAGTTCCAGTACTGCTATATCCTGGGACTGTGCCGGTTTTGTGCAGGAACGGGTGGCGCAAAACACTCGGCTCGATTAGAGTGAAAGAGAAACCCTGTGGTGTGAGGAAACCCATGCGCTCCATACGTGCAATCGTGATCGTTCTGATGGCCTTGATGGCGTTGGTGTCGTGCAGTCGCGACCCCAACTCCGCCAAGAAACACTATCTCGAGAGCGGCGACAGATACTATGCAAAAGGCCGGTACAAAGAGGCGGCCATTCAGTATTCGAACGCCCTGAAGATCGATCGGCGATTCGGACCCGCGCACTACAAGCTCGCATTGGCGGACCTGAAGAAAACGCCGCTCCCGGACTTGGGGGGGGCTCTGAGGTCTTTGCGCCGCGCGGTGGAGTTGCTCAAGGGTAACAACGCGTACCAGGACGAGTACCTGGATTCGATGGTCAAGCTCTCCGAGATTTACTTGGTTTTCTTGTCTAAAGACAAGCTGTCGCTGGAAGAAGTGGACAGCTACTGCAACATCCTCTTGAAACGGGATCCAAAATCGTTCGACGGCCACCGGCTGCGCGGCCACTTGGATTTTGTGCGCGCCGACCAGGCGTTCAAGGTTGCCAACAAAGAGGAAGGCATGAGGCTGGTGGACGAGGCGTTCGATGAATTCAGCCAGGCCGATGCCGTGAAGCCGGGTAACCAGATCATCGCCATGCAACTGGCAAAAGCGCTGCAGAGGGAGGGCAAGTATCCGGAAGCCGAGCAGGAGTTCAAGAAGGCTATCGCGCTGGATAAGACCAAGCCCGAGCCCTATAGCGGCCTGTACAGCCTGTACATGATGCAGGGGAAGGCGGCCGATGGCGAACAGGTGCTTAAACTGGCGGCCCAAAACAATCCGAAGCAGTTCAACTACCTGGAAAATTTGGCTTACCACTATGGCCGGCAGAACCGGCGCGAAGATATGGTCAACGTGCTGCAGCAGATGAAGTCGCACGCCGGCGAGTGGGACCAGGCTTATCTGAAAGTGGGAGATTTCTATATGCTCTTGGGCGACGGCGATTCGGCGCTGAAGGAATACCGCGACGGAATGTCGAAAGATCCCAAGAAGAAGACGACGTACCAGAAGCGCATCATCGAAGTGCTGATGCGGCAGGGCAAGCGGACCGAAGCCGCCGAGATCAACAGCCAGATTCTCAAAGCCAATCCGGAAGACAACGACGCGCGCGGTCTGGCGGCCACCCTGCTGCTTGACCGGGGCGACATTTCGAAGGCGGCGGCGGAACTGGAGAACATTGTGACGCGCGCGCCCGACAATCCGGTGGCCCACTACAACCTGGGCCGGGCCTACGTGGCGCGCGGCGAATGGGCGCAGGCCAAGCAGCAGTTTCAGAAGGCCATCGAGATCAAGCCGGATTACGCTCTGCCGCGCATCACGCTGGCTCAACTGGAAATCAGCCAGAGGGAGTACGAAGCGGCGCTGAAAGGCGCCCAGGAAATCCTCGAGAAGGTCGATCGCAATAACCTGGACGCGCGGCTGCTCGAAGCCGAGGCGCTGCGGGGCCAGAAGAAGTACGGGGATTCCAAAACGCTGCTGAACGCCATGGTGAAAGCCAGCCCCAGTTCTCCGGAGATTCACTATGAACTCGGCGCGGTGGCTTTGGAGGAGAACCGCTACAAGGATGCCGAGGATTCCTTCAAGCGGGCTTACGAACTGAATCCAGCCAATTCCCGCTACCTCATGGGGATGGTGAAAACGGACATGGCCCAGCACAAGCCGGATGCCGCGCTCGGACTGCTGCTGGCCGAATCCAAGAAAACCCCCAACCGGGTGGATCTGCTGGTTGACCTGGCCACTACCTCGACGGAAGCGGGCCGTTATGACGATGCGCTCGGCTACTACCAGCGGGTTCTTGACGGCCTGGACAAGAACTCCAGATCTCGCGGTGAAGTCTACTATCTCATGGGCGAGACGTATCGCATCAAAGGAGACGACAACAACGCCATCGCCGCGCTACAAAAGGCGCGCACGGTCCTTCCCGACAGCCAGGATGTATTGAGCGCTCTGGCGCTGATATTGGATCGCAGAGGCCGACGCGCCGAGGCTCAGTCGGTCTACGAAGCCATCATCCGCATGAACCCGAACAACGGACTGGCGCTGAACAACCTGGCGTTCCTGATGGTGGAAAGCGGATTGGATACCGACGTGGCGCTTTCCTATGCCCAGAGGGCCAAACAACTGATGCCCGATATCCCCGAGGTTACCGACACGCTTGGCTGGATTTACCTCAAGAAGGCGCAATACGATTACGCCGTGAACGCATTTCAGGACCTGGTTGCCAAGGCGCCGGGGCACTCCACCTTCCACTACCATCTAGCCATGGCGTACAAGCAGAAGGGCGACAAAGGGAAGGCCATCGAGCAACTGCACGATGCCCTCAAGTACAACCCGACCGCAGAGGAACACCAGAAGATCAACGACCTGTTGAGCCAGTTGGGCGGTTAGCCCGCGAAGACGTGCATTCGGCAAGCGCGCTGCCAGGCGGGGACTGGCGCGAATTTCACCGCCGTTGCGAAACTTCGTGCCGGTGCCCGGTTTGCCTTACGCGCTCACAGGATGCGGGTGGGGCGGTAACCGGGGCGGTATTTCAGACGCAGCTTCTTTCCCGGGTCGCTGATGATCTCCACCGACAGCTTGCGGAACCCCTCGTTGGGGTTCGCCGCCGGGTAGTACGTCACGGTATAAGCGTTGCTCATCTCCTCGCGAACGTCTTCCAGGGCCTCCACCTGTTTCTGCCAGGTGCGCGCCCAGAAGGCCTTGCCTCCGGTCTGCTGCGCCATGCGGCGGAATACGGCGCTGGAGATCGGGTCTTTATTCACCTCGCTGGTGGAGATGACGTAGATGGGGATGCCTTCGTCCTCCGCCACGGCGCGCACGTCGTCGGGCGCCACCATGCTGGCGTTATCGGGGCCGTTCGAGAAGACGATCACCACCTTGCGTCCAGGCACCTTGGCGGCATCGCGCAACGTCAGCAAGAGGGCGTTATACAGCGCGGTATCGTCGCCCGCCACGGAACTGCGCAGGCCGTCGATGGCGGCGCCCTTCTCCCGCGTCAGGCTGGCGGCGCGCGAAAGGTTGCGGCTGAAGGTGTAGACGGCTACGGAATCGGCGCCGTCCAGGCCGCGCACAAATTCGGCGATGGCGTCTTCGGCGTAGACGAAGCCCCTGTACATGAAGTTGCTGGTATCGAAGAGCACGAAGACGTTGGTGCCCACGAAAGCATCGGGGAGCTCCAGGCCGGGCAGTTCCTCTTTGCGCGCTTCCAGCAGGGGACGGGTGGAACCATCGTCCGCGACTGCCAGGGGCGTGCCGGCGCCCTCCGCGAAGGTCGAGATGCGCTGCAGAATCCCGTCCTCATAGATGCGGAAATCGCCTGGCTTGAGGCCCTTGATGTAGTGGTTCTTGCTGTCGGTCACCTGAAAGCTCAGCACCACCATGTCCACTTTGACCTTGAAGACGGGCCGCTGGTTCTGAGCATGCAGCAGAACGCCGCCAGTCGTCATTCCGAGGAATCCGCGTCGCGAGATCGTCATGGTTGCCTACCGGTTTGGTAATTCCTGAAGTCCAGTTTTCGGTTCGCCGTTCACGCCCGCGCGGGCGTGTGCGCGGACCTCTTCACCGACATGCCGCAGCGATTTCAGCACGGCGGGCCAATCCTCCAGATGGGAGGCGAAAATCTCTTCCACCAGTTTTCGGGTCCATTCGGGAATCCGCACATTGAGTTGCGATGGCGGCAGGCTGAGCTCGTCGGCCAAGGCCGCCCAATAGAGCGTATTGGATTCCCAACTCTCCGCCATAATACGGCTGGAGTAACCCATCAGGGTGGGAAACGTGCGCAGGTTCAGCAACTCCGGCTGGTAGGAATTGGCCAGCGTCGGCTTGGGTGTGCCAAAAGCCCGCGAAATGGCGGCGTAGTTGACTTCTTGCGGCGAGGCTTCCGCCAGCCGCCTGAGTTCGGCCAGCAGGCAGGAAGAATCGCCGGTGTGGCGCGATGCCAGGTCGCGCGCCACGTCGAACAGTTCCGAGGGAGTCACGCGATTCGCCGCTTCCTCGACGTTGCCTTGCGCCAGAAGCTCCGTGACCGCGCTGGTGCGTGCGGGCGCGGCCACCTGCGCGAGCGCTTCGGCCACCTGCCTGCGAATCCCTTCGTCGAGCGTCGCTTCTCCGAGCAACTCACGCCCATACCGCAGGTGCAGGCCCACCCAGTGCAACTGGGAAGGCGTGACGGTCCACCACCGGGGAGTCTTGGCGCTGAGGATCATCTGGGGTACCAGGTCGCCCCAGATGAGCGCCTGCGTGTGGGTGGGGATGAGAAAGTTCTGCTCCGCTTCCGCCAGCGCATAGGGCAGCGCGGAGAGCGACCCCACCAGGCGGCCGCCGCCGTTCGACGGCCATCCCGTTCCGAACATTTCCGTGGTGCGCCAGGTGGCGGGCGTAGCCGGCATTCCCAGGAAATCGTGGCTCCGCACGAAAAGCGGGTTGGTGTAGACGATCTGCGCCCCCGGCGGCGCGTAGTAAGCGTAATTGAAGGCCAGCAACGTGTCGCGCAGCAGCGGGGCGAGTTGCCCGCGGATCTCTTTCAGCTTCTCGCCGTCGGCGCCGGCGCGTTCCACCGCCGCGCGCAGGTTGAGCTTGCGTTCGGCGTCGATGTGGCGATCGGTCCAATAGCCGTAGCCCATGGCGTTCTGTTCGCTGGCGCTCAACGGGGCCCGCGGCAGGGGAATCTCGTTGATGCGGCTGGCCAGCTTGGCCACCAGGCTGGTGTTCAACCTGGCGCCTTTGGAAACGCTCTCGAGATTGTCGGCGAGATCGAAAAGCGTCTCCAGCGGAATCACGCGCTGCGATTCCAGAATGCGCGTCATGTCCTGCGCCATTTCTTCACGCGCATCGGCGCTCGCGGTCTCCGGTCCGGCCAGCAGCCCAACCACGCGTTCCTGCGGCGCGGCGGCTGTGGCTCCGGGGGCGGCGGCCAGCAGTTTCTGGACGGCCGCGCGTCCCGCGTCGAACAGATCGCGATTGCTGTGCAACTGGGCGAACGGGATCACCACGGCCGCGAACGTCTCATCGGCCTGCGCTTCCGCAATGCTCTGCTGCCGGACCAGAATCTGCCACAGTGAGGTCAAGGACTGGAAGGTCCCGGCGACATCCGCCTTGAAGGCCTGGTCGTGCATGTGCGCGATGTTCTCCGCCGTATCCAGAAACTGGATGATGGAGTGGTCGCTCAAGCTGCGGGATTCGGCGAACAGCGTGTACTGGGTGCCGAACTCGTGATAGGCGCGGGCCAGCTTGTCCACCGTGGCGGCTTCCAGCGGCTTGGCGCGGTTGCGATCCAGGTCGGTGATCGCCATGAAGATTTTCAGCGGCTCGTTCTCGACGCTCTTGCGGCACAGCGCGAAGAGCGCTTCGAGCACGTCGTCGGGCTCTTTCCAGGTGGTAGCCAGCCGTGTCAGCTTGCCATCGTACTTTCCCTGCGGGTGGTTGACGAAGAGGGTCTTCCAGACCTCCAGGTTGCCCGGGATATGCGGCTTGCCCCCCGCATCCATTTGCAGGCGCGTGGTGAAGAGCATCATGTCGGTGTTGGAGCGGAAGACCGGTCGAGCCGGCCCGGGGCTGGTAATGCGGCCGCGTATCGCGGAGTAGAAGCGCTTCATGCGAGCTGGGTCGGTGAGATATTCCTGCGCCGGCCCGTGAATCCGCGCTAAGGCGTCGAAGAGGCTGGCCAGCCAGCCGTCGTCTTTAGCCAACAGCTTGTCGAAGAAATCGGTGCCCTTGTCCGGGGAGGCGCCCGTCAACTCGGCCCACGCGGTGGCCGACCGCGCGCCGCCCGGCACCATCGCCTTGCCATTGCGGATTTCAAACATTCCACCGAAGAAATCGAGCACGTGAGAAAAAGCTTTGAGACGCGTGTAGGGAATCGCCGTGCGAAGCTCGTCGGCGGTGGCGCGGTCCAGCTTGGCGAGGCCCAAATACAGGCGGCACTGCGCCGGATCTGCGATGAGCGATTCCAGGAAGTCGCCGGATTCCTTGTCCTTGGCGCCGCCGAACCAGTATTCCGAACCGAACTGTACCGGGACCATGGTGGGGTGGAAATCGTACGTGAAGGGGCGGTTGGTGCGCAAGGCCTGCTCGAGCTGGTTGAGCGGGAACCCGGAGTCGGTGGTGAGGAAGGCCCGTGCCGCGTTGACGGTTTCAAGCACCACTTCGGCCCCGCAGCCGCCGCGCATGCGGAATCCGAGGATGCGCAACAGCTCCGCCGCCGTGGGTGAATCGCAGTTCTCGATCTTGATTGCCCCGGCGTCGCCGGCCAGCTTTTCGAGCTCGCGCGCCTGTGAGATGTAGCGGTGCACCAGCTTCAGGTATTCGGTTTGTTCCAGCGCTTCGTTGCTGTGGGACGCCTGGTAGCCGTTGGTCACCACGTTGCGGGCGAGCGCCGGCAGAATGTCGTCGGGGCTGGCCTCGGGTGAAATGGCGGCCATCCGGGCGAATGAGCGCAACGGTCCCGGAATCGGCGCGCTGGCTCCAGCCGGTGCGCTGGTGGACCCGGGTGGGTGGGTGCTCGGCAACGCGAGGCTCTTGCCGGTTGCCGTGCGGTAGGCTTCGGCGTCGCGCGCGGCGGCGTCGCGGTCGCCCGCCAGAAGATCAAGCGCCGTCAGGCGCTGGGCGATGATTCCGGCGCGGGCTTTGTCCCCCGATCTCGCCAGCGCGGCCAGCAGCCGGGAATAGGCTTCGCGGCTGGCGGGGTCGCCATACTGGTCGAGGAATTCAGCGTACGCGTTCAGCGCGGGGATGCTGTTGGGCTGGGCCTCCACGGCCTGGGCCAAGGCGGCGCGGGCGCCCGCTGCCTCGCCGGCTGCCTCCATTTCGCGAACCTGATTCTGAGCACCGTTCAGAGCTGGCGACGCCAGTGCCAGCCCGCATACCGCCAAAGCCGTAAAATAGTTCATCCCGGCCCTCCGTTACTGTCGAATCACTCTACCACGAGCGCGTGTGGTTTGGTGATTCTAAACCAATCAAAACGCGCGCCGCAAGTATCCGCTTGTTAAAAAGTGAAAACTGGCTTCGGAAAAGCCCGCCGGCCAGCCGGCTGTTCCGCCCTTCTTACTCTGCGGGCAGATGGAACGCCACGCTCCGCTCGCGGTTCAACTGCTGGCTGAACGCACCGTCCACCTGATCGAGCGGGGCCTGCTTTTCCTGGTGCTGTAGCGTCACGTAGTGCAACGTCTTGCCGTCCACCCAGTACGCGGCGGCGGCGTAGATGGTGTGGTCTTTCATCGCCACCAGATAGATGGGTGCGGCGTTTGAACTCTCTGGCCGCTTCACTTCCTGGCCATATTGATCGTAGGTGTGGCCGGAGGGAGTCGCGACATTTGCATAGACAGGAGTTGGAACCGAAGCCGGAGCCGGAGCTGCGGCTGGTAGTTGCGCATAAACCACCGTCACGTTCGGGGAGGAACCATAGCTGTAATCATAGGCCGGGTAGGCGTAGTTGGAAATGTACGGATACGTGCTGATGTAGGGCGAATAATCGTAGTAGCCGGGGTAATAGTAGCTGCTTCCATACCAGGGATAACCGTAAAGATAAGGAGAGTAGTAGCCGCGGAATCCGCCCGCGAATCCACCGCGAAATCCGCTGCCTGCGAACCCGCCGCCCACGAATCCGCCGCCGCCGCGGAATCCGCCGCCTACGAATCCGCCGCCACCGTGAAAGCCGCCCACGGCGCCTCCATGAAATCCGCCGCCTCCGCTGCGCCGCTGCGCCACTGCGCCCGCGGCCAGCAGGCAACACAGACCGATTTGCAGAAGAGCCCTCATGGAAACCTGCCTTTCAATTCGCAGCATACTCCCGCGGATACAGGGCTGCAACTGGGTCTTCGCGGTGCTGTGATCCACCGGCCGTGGCTTTGGGCATGGGCGTCGTCGTGGTCCTGAAGCGGCGCCGGTGGTCGGCCCGCGCCGCGGCCTGACGGTTCATCCCGGCGGAACAGCCGTTTATCGGAAAGCACGCCCTTTCGTCGCCCCACCGGCCGCGCCGCCGCTCCACCAACTACCATGGTTGGTATGAAAGGTGTGCGCGGCCTCGGGCTGGTGATCGTGGTCAACACCGCGGGAGCGGTGATCCCCACCGTCCTGCTCCAGCTTTTCACCCCGGGCGCCACCTCCCACGACCTGTGGATGAACTTCCGCTTCAGCCTGGTTTATTCCTACTGCATCGGCACGCTGGCGTTCGCCGTGATGGGACGCCTAGCCGGGCGGCTGCACTGCCGGTCAAGGAGTTGGTACGTGGCCGCCATGTTCCTCAGCCTGGCCGTGCTGGCGGTGGTCGGCTCCCTGGTTGCCAACCTCATTTTCCTCGCCATTGGATGGGCGAACAAATCGGAATTCGCACCGGAGTTCATCGGCGGAGTGCGCATCGCCATCTTTATCACCATCCTGATCGGCGCCGCGGTCACGGTGTTTGAGACGCTGTCTCATCGCCTCAGGGAAGTCACTGAGGAGCTGCAGACACGGCAACTGGCCGAAGAGCGCTCGCGCCAACTGGCCACCCAGGCGCGGCTTTCCTCGCTCGAATCGCGCATCCACCCGCACTTCCTTTTTAATACCCTCAACTCCATCAGCGCCTTAATCCGCGAAGACCCGCGCGCGGCCGAACGCACGGTGGAGCGCCTCGCGTCGCTGCTGCGCTACTCGCTCGACGCCGACGCGCGCGGCCTGGTTCCGCTGCGGCAGGAGGCGCACATCGTCCAGGATTATCTGGAGATCGAAAAGACCCGCTTCGGCGATCGCCTGCGCTACACCGTCGAAACACCCGACGCGCTGGCCGACCTCGATGTGCCGCCGCTCTCCGTCCAGACGCTGGTCGAGAACAGCATCAAGCACGCCATCGCCGTCAGCCGGCAGGGCGGAGAGGTGCGTTTCGCCGCGCGGCTGGATGCCGGCCACCTGGTTTTGGAAGTGAGCGACGACGGCCCTGGCTTCGATGCGGCTCCTCTTCGCCGTGGGCACGGGCTGGAGAACCTGCAGGAGCGCCTGACGGCGCTGTTCGACGGCGATGGCCGTCTCGAGATCGCGCGCCGCGATGGACGCACCGTGGCATCCGTGATCCTGCCGGCGAGCAGGCTGCCGACATGATCCGCGCCTTCGTGGTGGACGACGAACCGCTGGCCGTCAAGCGCCTCAGCCGCATGCTGCGCGAAACCGGCCGCGTGGAGGTGGTGGGCGGATCGAGCGACCCCGTTGATGCAATAGCCGCCTTGGCCGCGCTCTCGCCCGCATCCGTGGACGCGCTCTTTCTCGATATCCAGATGCCCGGCATGACCGGCTTCGAAATGCTCGCCATGATGGATCCGCAACCCATGGTGGTCTTCACCACGGCCTACGATCAGTACGCGCTCCAGGCTTTCGAAGTGAACTCCGTCGATTACCTGCTCAAGCCCATCGAGGATCGTCATCTGGCGCGGGCGCTGGACAAGATCGAGCGCCTGCGGGCATCGCCCGGCCCGCCGCCCGACTGGAAGGCGCTCGTGGCGCAACTGGCCGCCGGCGGTTACCCGGAACGCATCGCGTCGCGCTTCGGAGACCGCATCCAGATCCTGGAACTGGCCCAAGTGACATACTTTTTCGCGCACGACAAACTCACCTACGCGGCCACCGAAGCCAAAAACTACGTGGTGGACTACACCGTGTCGGACCTCGAACAGAAGCTCAGCCCGCGTTCCTTCTGCCGCATTCATCGCTCCACGCTGGTCAACCTGGCTTGGGTGAAAGAAATGGATGCCTGGTTCGGCGGCCGGGTGCTGGTGCGGCTGAAGGACGCGAAGTCGACGGAGTTGCAAGTCGCCCGCGAACGCGTGGCGGAATTGAAGAAGCGCCTCGGCGCTTAGCCCACATGCTGGCCGCCCTCGTACTACAACAGCTCAGTTTCTTCTCGCCGCTGCGGAGATTTCGTTGCCCCGTGGCGCACGCATTCATGCGTGCCGCGACGGCACTCGTGTCGACGCGTGACGCTATCCCGCATTGGTTGCGGCTCTGCCGCTTTGCGGGGCGGGCAATCTTGCCCGCGGCCGGCTTTTTCGCGTGAAGCGCGGACCCCGCCCCCATTTCGGTTACTATATGAAAGTCAATCCCGGGGGAGTAACACCTTTTTCTTGTGAAGAGATATCCTTTCCTGGACTGGATGCGCGGGCTCGCTGTAGTCATCATGATCCAGTGCCACGTTTTCAATTCGCTGACGCGCATGGATGTGCGCGACGGCGGTCCCTACGTTTTCTCGCAGTTCATCGGTGGCATGGCCGCGCCGCTGTTTCTCTTCATGGCCGGCATGACCATGGCCTTCCAGATGGACAGCCTGGAGCGCCGCGAAGCCGTGGCCGCGCGCCGCTGGCTGATCTCACTGCGCCACGCCGGGTATATCCTGGGCATCGCCTTTCTCTTCCGCTTCACCAACTGGGCGGCCAGCTTTCCGAACGCCCAAACGTCGGAACTCACCAAGGTCGATATCCTCAACTGCATGGGGCTCTCCATGGTGGTGTTTTCGGTGGCGTCCCTGTTCGGCCACAGCGGCCGCCTGCGATTCGCCGTGGCCGCTGCGACAGCGATTGCAGGCCTCGCTCCGTTGGTGGCCAATCTCGACTGGGGCTCGACTCCCAGCCTGGTCCGCGAATACCTGGCGGCGGGCGGCAACAGCGGGCGCGGACGCTTCGCCTTTTTCCCGTGCGCCGCTTACCTGGGCTTCGGCATAGCCGCCGGCGCCATCGTGCGCCGCGCCGCCGCGGAGCGCATGGAGCGCCTGATGCAGTGGTCTGTGCTCATCGGTTTCACCCTCGTGTTTGTCGCGCAGTATTTCTCGAACATTCCCTACTCGATTTACACTAAGTCGAACTTCTGGACCGATAACCCCACACTCATTTTCATTCGTACCGGGATTTCGCTGCTCCTGCTGGCTGGCTCCTACCTGTGGACCGAGTTCGCCGCCGGCCCGGGATGGAGTTGGATGCAGTGCCTGGGCAAACACTCTCTCATGGTTTACTGGGTCCACGTGATGCTGGTCTACGGAACCTGGGTGAAGCCCATCAAGCGCACTCTGTCCGCTCCCCTGGCCGCGCTGGCTACCGTGGTGGTGATCCTGATGATGATCGCGCTCTCCGCCTTGTGGTCGTGGTGGAAAGCGCGGCGCTCGCTCAGTTTAGCCGCCGGGAATTCCCAATCACGGAAAGGCTGGACAATACCATGGCAGCCGCGGCGAAAATCGGGCTGAGTACGCCAGTGACCGCCAGGGTCATGCCCGCCACGTTGTAGCCGAGCGCCCAGAACAGGTTCTGTCGCACGATGTGGAAAGTCCGCCGCGCCAGGTCGAGCGTTTGGGTGACGGCCTCGAGCGAGTCTCCCATAATGACCAAGGGCGCCGCCTGCATGGCGATATCGGCGCCGGAGCCCAGGGCGATACCGAGATCGGCCTTCGCCAGGCTGGGTGCGTCGTTGACTCCATCGCCGACCATCGCCACCACCAGGCCGCGGCGTTGCAGATCGCCGATGATTTCGACTTTGCGCGCCGCCGTGGCCTCCGCCGTCCAGTCATCGGCGCCGATCTCGCGGGCCGTGAACTCCGTGGGGGCCGGCGAGTCGCCCGAAAGCAGCATGGTGCGCACGCCGCGCCGCCGCAGGTTGGCGCACAACGCCGCGGCGTCCGGGCGGACGCGGTCGCCGAACGCCATGCTGCCTTTGATGCCGCCGTCCCACCCGAACCAGACCATGGTGCGGCCGTCGGGGTTGACAGACGAAAGCGTCTGTCCCACTTTGTGGCGTTCTTGTGGGGCGGGCGCTTTCGCCTGCCAACCGCCTTCAAAAAGCCCCCGGCTGCCGATGAAGTATCTGGTCACGCCCACCACGCCGCTGATCCCCATGCCCGGATGGAAAAGCACGTCGCTCGCCTTGAGCCGCGTCAAGCCCGGAATCTGCCCCATGGCTTTCGCCAGCGGATGCTCCGAGCAGGCTTCCACGGCCGCCAGCTCCGCCATGCGGCTGGTGTCGCCGGTAGTTTCCAGCAGCGCGAACTCGCCCGAAGTTGCCGTGCCGGTCTTGTCCAGCACTACCACGTCGACCTGGCAGATGGTTTCGAGCACGCGCGCATCGCTCACCAGGATGCCGCGGCGCGAAGCCGCCGCCACCGCCGCCGTGAGTGCCAGCGGCGTCGCAATCCCCAGCGCGCACGGGCAGGCGATCACCAGCACCGCGATCGCGTGCATCAGCGCTTCGGCCGGCTGCTGGGTGCGCCACAGCCAGCCCGCCAACGTGAGCAGCGCCACCGCCAGCACCACCGGAATGAACAGCCGCGAAATCCGGTCCACCGCGCGTTCCACCGACGTGCGGTTGGCCGCCGCGCGCTCCACGGTGCGCACGATTTGCGCCAGCGTGCTGTCCGCGCCCACGCGCGTGGCTTCGATCTCCAACATGGCCCCCATGTTGACGCTGCCGCATACCACCGTGTCGCCCCGCCGCTTCGGCCGCGGCGCCGATTCGCCCGTCAGCACCGATTCATCGGCGTGCGAACGGCCCTCCCGCACAATTCCGTCGGCCGGAATGCGTTCTCCCGGCTTCACCCGGAAAACCGAGCCGGTCTGCAATGCATCCAGCGAAACGAACCGCTCTCGCCCATCCACCATCAGGCGCGCCTTGTTGGGCATGAGGCGATAAAGCAGGGTAATGGCGCGCGCCGTCTTTTCCTTCGCGCCGCGTTCGATCACTTTACCCGTGAGCACCAGCGTCACAATCGCGCAGGCCGTATCGAAGTAGACGTGCGTGCTGCCCTCGACGGTCGCCACCACGCTGTAACCGTAGGCCGTCAGAATCCCCATCGCCAGCAGCGACTCCATCCGCAGAATGCGCAGCTTCACGCCGGCCCATGCCAGGCGCATCACCGGCGCCGCGCAGTAAAACACCGAAGGAGTTGCCAGGCCCATCAGCACCCACGGAATATAGCGCCCGAATCCGGTGATGCGCTCGAAATAGCTGGCGTACACCACCAGGCTGAACATCATGGCGTTCATCGAGAGAAAGGCCGCCAGGCCCGTGCGCAGCAGCAGATCGCGGTGCTCCGCGTCGGCCGCTTCACGGGAGCCGGTATAGGAAGTGGCGTGGTAACCGAGCCTCTCCACGCGCTCCACGATGCGCTCCGTAGGCAGGTATTGCGGGCAGTAGCGCACCTTGAGCAGGTCCGATGTGAACAGCACTTCGGCCTCCCGCACGCCGCGCATGCGGGCCAGCGCGTGCTCGATCAGCCAGCCGCAGGAAGTGCACCACATGCCTGAAATGCGGAACACGGCTTCCCGGGATTCCGCGCTCTCCGCAATGGGCGCCGGCGCCTCTTCGCGGTTCGAGATCAGCCCCAGCTTCAGACTCTGCCGGAAGAGTTCGGTGTCGCGAAAATCCTGTCCCGAAGCCAGCACTCCGCTCTCTTCGAGAATCGCGTAGACGTTTTCGCAGCCCGCGCAACAGAAGGCCGCGTCGCGCGAATTCAATCCACACAGCCGGCAGGTCATTGCGAGGGCAAAGCGTGCCCGTGTTCGTCGAGCATTTGGGGGTTGGCCCTCTTCGTTTCCACGTAGGCGAACACCAGGATGCCGATAAACAACGCCGAGATCAGTGCCAGCACTGGAATCAATATTGGTACTCGTTTCATTTCCCCTCCACGGGCGCCAGGAATGTCATGGGAATGCTGTTGATGGTTTGATCCGGCGCCGTGCCGGTCACAATTGTAAAATGGCTCACCGGTTCCTGCCGCTCCCCGGCCGGCTCGGAGATCTCGAACTCGCCCTGCGCCGTCAGGCCCGCGGCCACCGGCACGGGGTTCGGCTCGAGGTCCAGGCTCGCGCCCGGCAATTGCACGATCGAGAAGATCACCGCCGCCGGTTTCTTGCCGCGGTTCGAGATGGCATAACGGAAGCGGTTATACACGCGCCCGTCGGCGCCCACGCGGTAGAGCGTGGCGCGCAGCGGGGAGACGTCCACCACCACCAGCCGCCGTTCGGCGAGCGCGATCCCCAGCCCCGACGCGTAGCACAGCAGCAGCAGCGTCACGATCGCGCGCTTGGCATCCCACGGCTGCCGCCGCCCGGCGGAGAGCGGACCCTGTTCGCCCCACACGTAGTGGATCAGCCCGGGCTTGCCCAGTTTGCCCAGGGTTTCGTCGCAGGCGTCGATGCAGTCGGCGCAGTGCACGCACTCGATCTGGAACGGCGATTTCCGGATGTCGATGCCCATCGGGCACACTCGCACGCACTTCTGGCACTCGATGCACTCGTGAGTTTCGTCTCGATAGTGCACCAGCAGCGTGTGGCTGTCCGACAACATGCCCTGCAGGTAGCCGTACGGACATGCCGTGGTGCAAAAGCGCAGCCGCACCAGGCTGAAATCGAGAAAGGTCACCAGCGTAACGGCCGCGCCGGCAATGCCTCCCGCGGTCACGAGATCGAAAGACGCCAGCCGCCGCAACAGGTCGCGCGGTTCCACGAAATAGGAGATGAACACGAACGCCAGAAATACCGAACCGGCGGCCACTCCTGCGAACAACAACCCGCGCGCCACGCGCCCGCTCCGTTTCGGCTTCCACTGGATAAAACGTTTCGTGACTCGCCGCCGCAGCCACGCTTCCAGCGCCATGGACGTCTCGCTGAAAATCATTTGCGGGCACAGGTAGCCGCAATACACGCGCCCGTAAAACACCGACGACACCACCACCAGGAACATCAAAAACATCAGTGCGAAGAAGATGATCCCGAATTCGTGGATCCACAACTCGTAGCCCACAAAATAAAACCGCTGCCGCGGGATGTCGAACCGCACCACGTTGCAGAACGGAAGAGCCACAAAGGCCAGGAAGCAGAAGAGGTGGACCAGCTTCCGCATGCGGTGCCAGGAATGTTGCGCGCGCGGCTCGCATGCGAGCCGCGACCGTGAGGGAGCGGTCTTCGAGGAATACGAGAGCGTATTTATGAAACGGCGCACTTAGGGCTCATTTCTCACACGGGTGCGAAGATTTCGTGGAGCGGGCTTTCCGGCCCGCGACGCCGGCATGCTTGTCGGCGCATTGGTTGCGTATGCGCTCTGTGGGGCAGCCAATCCTGGCTGCCGCCGGCTTTCAGGCGGCGCTTGCCCGTTAGCCATGGCACACCGGCCCGGCCGTCAGCCCGCGCAACAACAGGAGCGCGCCTGCGCCCGTCACCGCAATACCGGCCAACCGGTTGCTCCACTCTCCCAGCCGCAGGCCCGCCATCGAACCCAGGATGCCGATACTCAGCAGGGCCGGCGCCGTGCCCAGTCCGAAGGCCAGCATGGTGAGCGCGCCGGCCGCCGCGCTGGCCGTCTCCATGGCTTTCAGCAGCGCTATGTAAATGAGCCCGCACGGCAAAAACCCCAGCGTCAAACCGAGTACGAATTTGCCGGCCGCGCGCGGCGCCCTCAGCAGCCGGCCCGCGGCCTTCCGAAACTTCGCCGCCATGCCCGGCCGCTCCAACTGAACCAGCAGCCGTTTCGGCGGCACGCGCAGCAGCGCGATTCCCGCCAGGATCATGGCCGCGCCCGCCAGGATGCGTGCCCCGGCCGCCAGGCCCGCCATGCGGCCCAGCATGCCGGCGCCGCTGCCCGCCGCGCCCGCCAACGCTCCCAGCGCCATGTAAGTCAGGATGCGCCCGCCATTGTAAGCCGCGTGCGCCGCCAGCATTTCCCTGCGCCCCGCGCCCTGACCGGCCATGGACACGCTGTACGACATCACAATCGGCCCGCACATTTGCAAACAATGCAGGCTGCTCACCATCCCCAACGTGAAAACGAGGCTGAATTCGAGAGGCGTCATGCCATGTACAGAACTTTCGGGTTGCGCGCCGCCACGGTGACGCATTCCCGGTGGAATTCAAACTCTTTCATCAGAATCGCCGCCGTGGGGCATCGCGACGCGCACAGGGCGCAGCGAATACACGTGGTTTCGTCTTTGGTCATGGCCGCGCCCAGTTGGTCGAGTTCTTCCGGCGCGTACTGGCTCAGGTCGCCGAACATCTCCACGGCCTGCTCCATCCACGCGGGATCTTCGATTAGCGTGCTCAGCCCCACCAGCCGGATGAGGTTCTCGGGGCACACGTCCACGCAGCCGTTGCAGGCCACGCATTTCGCGGTGTCGAAAACCGTGTTGATGTTGCAGCGCAGGCACCGCGACGCCTGCCGCCGCGCTTCGGCTTCCGCGTAGGGTTCCTCCACGATCTCCAGCGTTCCTGCCCGCCGCTCGCCGTTGAGTGCCGGCGGATTCTCGCGCCCAATCACGTTCCAGTGATCCGCCATGGTGTAGGCGGCCGGCTTCCATTGTTTGCGCACCACCACTTCCGTGCGCGTGCCCCGCAGGAAGTCGTGCATCGACCGGGCGGCAATCTGCGCCGAAGCGATGGCGTCGATGAACAGGCGCGCGCCGTGGGCGATATCGCCGCACGCGAAGACGTCCGGCGCCGTGGTCTGGTACGTTTCGCGGTTCACCTTGATCAGGCCGCGGTCGCTCTGCACGCCATCCGCCGGGTCCAGGAAGGCAAGGTCGGAAGTCTGCCCGATAGCGAAAATCACGCTGTCGGCCGCGATATCCTCCACCTGCTGCTCGTCGAATGTCGGGTTGAAGCGCCCGCCCGCGTCGAATACCGCCGTGCAGCGCACCGTGCGCAGCGCCGTCACCTTGCCATCGGCCACCAGCACTTACCGCGGCCCGCGCTGGTTATGCAGATGGATGCCTTCCTCGGCGCCTTCCATCACTTCCAGCTCATCGGCCGGCATCTCCGCGCGGCTTTCCAGGCAAACCACGTGCACTTCCTTGTCGCCGCTCAGGCGCAGGGCCGACCGCGCCACGTCGTACGCCACGTGGTCGTCGTGTGGCCGCACCGCCGAGCGCGCCACGTCGTACGCCACATTGCCGCCGCCGATCACTACCACCCGCTTGCCCAGCGGCGCCGGCTTGCCGGCGTTGAAGGCCCGCAGAAAATCCATGCCGTCGATCACGTTTTCGTTCTCCGCCCCCGGCAGGTTGAGTTTGCGGCCCTTGGGCAGGCCGATGCCCAGAAAGATCGCTTTATACCCTTCCTGGCGCAGGCTGGCGATGGTGAAATCGCGCCCCAGCCGCATGTTGCACTTTAACTCCACGCCCAAGGAAAGGATCGCCTGGATCTCGTGCCGCACCAGCTCGCGCGGCAGCCGGAAGATCGGCACGCCCGCCGTGAGCATGCCGCCCGGCTCCGCTTCCGCCTCGAAAACCGTGACCTGGTAGCCGATCTTCACCAGGTCGTGCGCCGCCGTCAGGCCCGACACGCCCGCGCCCACCACCGCGATGCGTTCGTAGCCGCCGCGCAGGGGCGAAAGCATCCGGTCGTCGGCGGCGTCGCGATACATCGCGTAATCGCCGGTCTCCGGGCCGAACCGGCCGGTGACGAAACGCTTCAGAGGGCGGATCTCGACCGGCGCGTCCACGTCGGCGCGCCGGCAGTTGGCCTCGCACGGCGCGCCGCACACCCGCCCGCAGATCGAGGCGAACGGATTGGTTGCCCGCGCCATGCGGTACGCCGCTTCATACCGCCCTTCCCCGATGGCGGTCACATATCCGCACGCGTCCGTCTGCACCGGACAGGCCTGCCGGCACTTCACCATCTCCATCCAGTAGTCGGTCGCGTCCGGCACCCGGACCTGGTAAAAACCGTTCTGCATCGCCGGTTCCTTCAATCGTGATGAGACTTGCCGAGCGAAAATACCACTAGAATGACTCCGAAAACCACGATCAAAGCGGCGATCGCGTACATCAGCGCCGCGGATGCTTCCGTGGCCGCGTTGAGCGCGCGAACCAGCGGACCGCGGTCGGGGTGATTCACTTCGCCGTACATGTAGCTGAAAAAATAAATCAGGCAGCCGATCGCGATCACCGGAAACGCCAGCTTGAGGAAGCCGGGGATCTCGGTCCCTTCCTGTTCGGTGATCCAGCCGTCGGCGTAGTCTTTAATCTTCTTCTTATTTGGTTCCATGCGAACTCCTTGGCGCGGGGGCATCCTCGTCAAATACCCGGTACTTGATCTCCTCGCCGCTCTTGCCCCAATACCCGTCTTTCATGGAGCGCACAAAAAAGAAGATCGCCACCGCCAGACAGATTCCGAAAAATCCGTATGCGAAAAATATGCTCGGCCAGGTGTAGTCGCTCATTTCTCGTAGTCCTTATCGGGCCGCCAGTCCTTGGCGCGGCCCACCGTCTGGATGTAAGCCACCAGCGCGTTGAATTCCTCCGGGTTGTTCACGATCCACGGGAACGGCGGCATGATCGAGCCCGGCACCAGGTCGCGCGGATTCCGGAAATGCGTCCTGTGCCACTGCGTGTCGTACTTGCCGCCTATGCGCGAAAGGTCCGGCCCCGTCCGCTTGGTCCCAAACAGGTGCGGGTTGTCGTACACGAACTCGTCCGGCGTCGAAACCGGCGACGCCACGCCGCGCCAGCCGCTGCGGATGGTGTCTGCCACCAGCGTCCGGGTCTGCTGCGTGTGGCAATACCAGCAGCCCTCGCGCACATAGATCGCCCGGCCCTTCAACTCCACCTCGGTATAAGGCCGCAGCTTGCCGGTGGGCCCCTTTGCGGGGTCGTGGTTTTCAAACGGGCGGCCCCAACTCTTGTCCACCAGCGGCGGCACCACCGTCGTCAGAATGCCGCCAATGAAGAACAGCGCGAGCGCCGCCACTATGGCAAAGCTGAAGCTGTTGTCGGCCTTACTGAGCATATTCCCTCCTGGCCACTACCGTCGCCATCACGTTGTATGCAAAGCTCACGATTCCGCAGAAAATCAGCGTGCCCGAGAAGAAGCGCACCAGCCACACCGGCTGCAGCGCCTTCACCGTGTCGATGAACGGGATGGCCGGGTTGTTCCACTGCCAGCCCTGCCAGAACCCGCCCAGCCACAGCGTGGTGAAGAATCCCAGCCCGCCGATCATCATGAACCAGAAGCTCCAGTTCGCCAGCGTTTCGCTGTGCAACTTGGTGCGCCACATGCGCGGCACAATGTAGTAAGTCCCTGAAATGGCGAAGAAGGAGAACGCCCCCAGCAGCGCCATGTGCGCGTGACCCGGTATCCAATCGGTTTTTGAGACGATGGCGTTGACGCTCCGCAGGCTGTGCATCGGACCCTGGAAGCACGTCAGCAGGTAGAACACCACACCCGACATCAGGAATTTCAGCGGCACGTTGTCGCGCAACTGCTGCCATTGCCCCTGCATGGTGGCGAAAAAGTTGTAGACCACCGCCCACACCGGGATCAGCAGCATCAACGAAAATGTGATTGCGATGGTCTGCAGCCACTGCGAAATCGGCCCGTGCAGCATGTGGTGCGCGCCGGTCCACACGTACACGAAAGCCAGCGCCCAGAACCCGATCATCGACAGCCGGTGGCTATACAGCGGCGTGTTCGATGTCTTCGGAATGAAGTAGTACGCCACGCCCAGCCCGATGGGTGTGAAGATCAACCCCACCGCGTTGTGCATGTACATCCAGTTCAGATTGGCCTGGTTGACGCCCGACGTGAAATCCACCGCGAAGTTTCCCGTGATGTAGACGAATGCGGTCCACAGAATCGTCCCCATGATGTACCAGATGGAAACGTACATCTGCTGGTATTTCCGCGTCCCGATGGTGGCGAACAGATTGGTCCCGAACATCACCCACGCAATCACCACCAGGATCTCCAGCGGCCGCGGCAGTTCGGCGTATTCGAATCCGTGGTTGTACCCGCCCATCAACGCCACCGCCGCGCCCAGGATGATGATGTTCCACAGCGCCGCCGTGGCCACGCCCAACTTCTCGCTCCATAGCTTCACGCCGCACAACCGCGGCACAATGTAGAAGCTCAGCCCCATGTCGGCGGCCAGCAACCACCCGAATAACATTCCGTTGACATGCAGCGGCCGCAGGCGGCCGTAGGAAAGGTAAGGCACCGTCCCCAGCAATTCCGGCCAGCAGAATTTGGCCGCGATCGTCAGGGCGACGATTCCGATGATCAAGAAGTAACCGACCGAGCTCACGAGAAACCACTTCGCCGTCGTGTCGGTATGGAGGGGCTGCGAGCCTGCTCCGCTAGTTTCTGGCATACTGCGGGCTCCTGGTTTTCTTGCTTGTACTGCGAATGAAATTGATAATGTCGCCCACGTCCTGCTGCGTGAGCCCGTAATCCATCCACGACGGCATGGCGGTGCCCTGCACGCCGTACAGGATCGATTCGAACAGCCGCCGGTCCGTGACGCTCTCGACGAACCAGCTATTCCGCAGGTTGCGCGGATGCGGCAGGATGTCGAGCGAGTTCGGCCCCTTGCCGTCGGCTTTGCGCCCGTGGCAGCCGGTGCACCGCTCCAGGAACACCTGCTCGCCGTGCGCGATGGATTCCTTGCTGCCGGCCGCCGGGTTCTTCTCCGGCAGATTGCGCGGCTTCAGTTCTTTCAGGGGCTCCTTGGTGAAGGTCTGGAGCACGTAGTCGAGCATCGCGCCCGCCTGCTCGTCCTTCAGCATGCGGCCCCACGGCGGCATGGACGTCCCGGCCACTCCGTTCTTGATGGATGTCACAAACCGCTCCCGCGGCTTCGGCGTCATGAAGGCCGCCTTGGTGAAATCGCGCGGCGAGGGATCGATATACCACGCCACTTTGCCGTTCCCGTCGCCTTTCTCGCCGTGGCACCGCATGCACAGAGCCTGATACGTGGTCTGGGCGCTGGCCGGCGCCGGCGGCGTTTTCAAACTCCCCAAATACGCCGACAATCTCTGGAAATCGTCTCCCGGGAAACGAAACGCCGGCATGATGGAATCGGGAATCCGCGAGCGCGGGTTTTGAAAGTGGTCCATCAGCCAGTCGCTGTCGCGGATCAGCCCTTCGTAGCTCAGGTCCGGCGCGATGCCGCCGTCCTTATCGCGCAGTTTGTGGCACGCCGTGCAGGCCCGGTCCGCCAGCAACTGCTCGCCCGCCTTTTCGCCCGCGGTCCCCGGCGGAATCACCACCGCCACGTTCTCCACGTGCGCCTTATACCGGTCGAGCGACGTCTCCGCGAAGTTCACCCCGCGCCGGCTCTTCAGGAAAATCACCAGCGACCGCACGTCGCCTTCGCTCAAATCGAACTTCGGCATGAACGACGTCGCCAGGTTCGCCCGCGGTTCCACAATCGACTCCCACAGGTAGTCGATCTTGAACTTCTTGCCGGCTTCGGTCAGGTCCGGCCCCAGCGTGCCCTCGCTCATCCCGTCGATCTTGTGGCAGCCATAACAATTCATGGCGTAAAACAGCTTGCGGCCGCGGTTCACGTTGGGCGTGCCGGCGAAATCCGTGGCCGTGTGGCACTGCGCGCAGTTGGACTCCATATATTCCACGCCCTTCAGCTTGGGCGCGAAATCCTTCCGCCAGTTGGCCTGCGTCGCATAGCCCGCCAGCGGGTCCGGCCAGAATTCGTCTTCCCCGTGGCTGTACTTGGTCTCGAGCCCGCGCCCCTGCCCGTCGTGGCAGACCGTGCAGCCGAAGTCGGCGAACTTGTGCCGCCGCTCCCAGCGGCCGTCGCGGAACACATCCCCCATGGCCGTCGAATAAGGATGCGTTTTCAGCGGCTCCCCGTGGTTCGTGAACCGCGGGTCGTCCGCCGCCAGGTGGCACGTCGTGCAGCGGTCCACCCGCGTGTCGCCGAAGCTCGTCACGATCACCTGTTCGATGCGCGGCGCGCGCGCTTCCAACTCCGCCCGCTCGCGCTCGTTCTTCGAGAGCGACCGCGCCTGCTCGAAGTATGCCGTTTGATGCCGTTCCCAGCGGTGGAAAAACTGATCGTAGAACACCACGCCGTGCACGATCAGAACCACGAAAGCCGCTATTGCCAGTGCCAGTCGCATGCGCGCAGTCCTCGGTCAGAATGGCGAGACGAACGTCCAGTTCGGCCCCCGGAAGAATGTGCCGATCACAATAAAAATAATGTTGAGCGTCACCAGCGTAAGGAAAATCGTGTTGGCCATCAGCCGCTCCTTGGCGAACCACCTGCCCACGCCCTTCGTGCCGCGGTCGATATAGGGAGTCGCCAGCAGCAGCGCCACCATGATTCCCGGAATCCCGATGCCGCCCCAGAATGCCGAGTAGCTCACCATCTCCTGCAAGCCCAGGAAGTACCACGGCGCCTTGGCCGGATTCGGCGGGTGCATCACGTTGACCGGCTGTTCGAGCGGCGCGTTGAACATCAGCGACACGACTAGAATCACCGACACCGTCAGGACAAACACGAAGAGTTCGCTCAGCAACAAATTCGGCCAGCTATAAACCGAATCGTCCGGCACGTTCCCCACCTTCGTGAACGGCCCGCGCACGAACCCCTGCAGCCCATACACCTTGCGCATCTTCACTACCCCGGTCGCCGGCGCCGGGTCTGCCGCCTTTTCCGGTCGCGATAGCCCGCCGTCTTTGCGGATTCGCCAGAAGTGCACCGCGATCAGCAGCCCCAGCACCGCCGGCAGCACCGCGACATGCAGCACATAAAACCGCAGCAGCGCTTCCTGCCCCACCGTGGTATCGCCCAGCAGCACGAACTGCATTTGCTTGCCGATCAGCGGCGCGTATCCCGCAATCGAGGTCCCCACCGTGATCGCCCAGAAGGCCAGTTGGTCCCACGGCAGCAGGTATCCCGTGAAGCTCAGAAACAGCGTCGCCAGCAACAGCACCACGCCCACCACCCAGTTGAATTCCCGCGGTTTCTTATAGGCCCCCGTCAGGAACACGCGGCACATGTGCAGAAACACCATGGCCACCATGCCGTGCGCCGACCAGCGATGCATGTTGCGCAGGAAGATGCCGAACGCCACCGTGCCCCGCAGGTCCAGCATGCGGTCGTAAGCCTGAGTCGTCGACGGGACGTAGTAAAACATCAACAGCACCCCCGTCACTGCCAGGATCAGGAACAGGAACAGCGAGATCAGTCCCAGCCCCAGCGTGTATGCCGGGCGCAGCGTATTGCGGTTCACCTTTACCGGGTGAATATGCAGGAAGAAATTGGTGAAGCTGGTCGACGAGCGCTCCAGGTCCGTCGAGGGCAGTGGACCCCGGAAAATCGAGTTCCACACGTTGGAGGGCAGTTCCCGCAGCACGGCCAACCCTCCGGGCGTTTCTTTCGTCGCGTCGCTCATAACGTAAAGTAAGTCCCCGGCTCCACTTGCGAATTCTTATCCACCACCAGCTCCCCGTTGGGCGCCAGAGTCACTTGGAACCACGGCAGCGGCTTCGGCGCCGGCCCGCCCGTCACGTTCCCATCCTGGTCGTAGCGCGATCCGTGGCAGGGGCAGGCGAAGCCCGTGTCCGAGATCCCCACGATGCAGCCCAGGTGCGTGCAGGTGGTCGAAATCGCCGCCAGTTTATTGCCGTCCCGCGCAATGCACACCCGCTCCACATCGCGCGAGATCCGCGTTCCCGGCGGAAAATCCTCCGGCTTCCCGATCGCAAAGCGCGCATTCGGCCCGTACGTCACCCGCGGCTTGAAGAAAAACCAGTTCGAGGCCGCCGCCAATACCACCGATCCAAACAACCCCACACTCGATAGCCACGCCAGCAGCCGCCGCCGCGCCATGGGTGCGTCATTTGCCGGTTGCGTCCAGTGACTTTCCTTTGCCACCGCCATCGCCGTTCTCCTTGGTTGCTTCCTCCCGCTCGTCCCAGTCGCTCCAGAACACTTGATATTTGGCCTCTTCGATGTCCCGGAAGTGATCCTTCTTTACGGCATAGATAAAGACACACACCGCGCCGGCCGCCATCGCCAGGCTCGCCAGCACCGCGATCCCGGTCAGTTCCATACCGTCTGATTCACCGGTCCGGCCGCTTTTCGCGCCGCCGCGCGCTCCGCCAGCTCGCTGATGTTGGCCTTCTGCAGAACCGCCACCAGCGATGCCTGCGCTTCCGCCCATACATCATGCGCCGGGCACCACGCCTGCCGCGTGCAGGAGTGTTCTGAAATCAGGCAGACATTCAGCCGGATGTGGCCTTCGATCGCTTCCACTACCTCCAGCAGCGTGGCCGCCCGGTGTTCGCCCGGCAGCTCGAATCCGCCCGTGTTTCCCCGGTGCGATGCCACCAGCCCGCCCCGCGTCAGGCCTTGCAAAACCTTGGACAGGAATTGCTCCGGACATTCCACCGCTTCCGCCAACTCCGACCGGCTGGCCCGTGTTCCCGGCGGCAGCCCGGCCATATGGATCATCACCCGTACCGCATAATCCGCGGCTCGTGTCAGTTGCATATTCGGATTATAAGACTCTGATTATCCGGTTCAACCATTAAGCACTTCAGTTTCCAAAAAAAACCCTGATAATATGGACAAAAACAGTCCGGATTGGCTGCCTTTGGGCGCTTTGCCCCACCCAGTGTGCGTGTTTACCCACGCATTTGCGGGTGTGGGGCGGGCAAATCTCGCCCGCAGCCGCCTTCAGGCGGCCAATCTCGGTGGGGCAGACGCTTTCGCCTGCCACGTCCGGCCAGGAGGCCTGGCCAGGAGGCCGGTCCCACTTGGCTCGCCAAGCCTCATAATCGGAAAGAGGATGCCGCCCCCCATGACACGCCGCTTCGCCTTTCTGCTGCTGATCGTCGCGGCCCGCCTGTCCCCAGCCCAGTCCGTTTCCTCCCGAATCGATTCCCTCTTCTCACCCCTCACCGATGCAAAGTCGCCCGGCATGGCCGTCCTGGTCCGCCACCAGGGCCGCCCGCTCTTCCAGCGCGGTTACGGAATCCGCGACCTCCGCACCTCCGCCAGAATCGACGAGCAGACCGATTTCCGCCTGGCGTCCTTCACCAAGCAGTTCACCGCCATGGCCACCATGCTGTTGATCCATGACGGCAAGCTGCAATACGACCGCAAACTCACCGACATTTTCCCGGACTTCCCCGCCTACGGCCGCGCCATTACCATCCGTCATCTGCTGACCCACACCTCCGGCCTGCCGGACTACGAAGACCTGATGGACGCCGCCGAAAAAGCCCACGGCCCAACCTGGAGCGCCACCCATCAGATTCAGGACCGCGAAGTGTTGGACCTGCTCAAGCGGCAGACCGCCGGCAAGTTCGCGCCGGGAACGAGCTGGTCCTACAGCAATTCCGGTTACGTCGTGCTCGGCCTGATCGTCGCCAGAATATCCGGCGAACCCTTCGGCCAGTTCCTCGCCGGCCGCATCTTCGCCCCGCTTCACATGGCCGGCACGCTAGCCTGCGTAAGCGGCGAAAACTCCGTCCCCAACCGCGCGTACGGCCACACCAGGCGCCCCGCCGGTTTCGTCGAGACCGACCAAAGTTCCACCTCCGCGACTCTGGGCGATGGCGGTATCTATTCCAACCTGTCGGACCTGGCGAAGTGGGATGAAGCGCTGGAGAACCACGCGCTCCTGACCCCGGAAGAGATGCGCCCCGCGCTAACGCCCGTGAAACTCGCCAGTGGCGCCCGACCGAGATGGCCCCTGGCGCCGGGCGGCGACAATCTTTCCCCCGGCAACCCGGTCTCCTACGGCTTCGGCTGGTTTCTCGATCCCTACAAGTCCCACGCGCGCATGTGGCACTTCGGCAGCACCATAGGCTTCGGCACGGTGGTTGACCGCTTCACGTCTCGCCGCCTCACCATCATCATTCTCAGCAACCGTACGGACCTCGACCCGGCCGCTCTCGCGCTGCAAGTGGCGGACGTCGTCTTAGCCGGCAAATAGGAGAGTATTACACCAGCTCAGTTTCTTCACCGCTGCGTGCCGCGTCGACGTTTGGTGCGGCTCTGCGTATTGTTTCCTCGCTACGAATTTTCATCACGCTCGCAGCCATGCTGGTTATCCGCGTTCTCCGCGTTCTCTGCTTCCTCCACGCTCCACCACGGGAAGGCGCAAGTGCTGCTTCCTTTTCACTCTCCGTTTGGGCTTTTGTTCTTTGCCTTTCTCCGCGCCTCCGCGCCTCCGCGGTGAAGTCTTTTCTTCGGTCGTTTGGTTGCGGCTTCGCCGCTTTGTATTACTATTCCTCGTTTTCTTCGCGGGCCGCGACGCTACTTCTTCGCCGGTGTAATATCGGTCAGCGGTAGATCCCAATGTGCCAGCAATATCTCGAATCGCCGCTGTTCCTCGCGCTGGTAAGTCACCTGGTCGGGCCAGAGCTGCTTGATCAGACGCTCTTCATCGGGATTAGCGGTTGTCGCCAGGGTCGAGTTCTTGAACCGGATCGTCACCCGGTAATCCCAGCGCGCATCCTCAGTCATGTGGTTGGCGGGCTGCTCGATTTTCACCGAGATCATACGGCCACTCTCGACAATCTTCTGCAGCAACGGGTAGTGGTTCTTCAGGAAGAGTTGTAAGAACTCCTGCTGATGCCCCCATTGCACCTTGTAGTAATACTCCAGTGTGTAGGGTTGGTCGGGCGCACCCTGTGGCGGGGCGCCCTGCGCCAGCAGGGTCTGCGCAAAAGCGGCAAGCAATAGCGTAAAGAGTATGTTTCTCATCGATCCTCCAACTGCTGAGTGACTTGGATTCTAGCAGGCTGCGGAGTGCGCCGGAACGAGCCGATTCGTCGGCGCACCTCATGTATCGCCCCGCGCCCAACTCTTCCCGCGGCACGCCGAGGAAGGTCCGGCGATCGGCTCCGTGCTTGCGGAGCCTGCTTACCAGTTCATCACCAGGTTGTAGGCGTTGATCGATCCCATCCCGGTCGCGAAGTTCCAACCCGCGTGGGAGGTGTAGGCCGGCGCATAACTCGCGCTCGAGGTCGACAAGGCTCCGTTTGAGCTGCTGGAGCCGCCGCCGCCGTGGTGTCCGCCGCCGCTGCTGGCGGTAGCTCCATAGCAATCCACCGTTCCCCCGCAGTTCACGTCGTTATCGCCCTGCGTGACAGGGTGAAAGACCGCCAGGCTACTGCTTGCCGCAAGCTGGTAATACCTCGGGTTCGGATTCCCCTGGGAGCCGCCCTTATGTTGATTCACCAGCGCCTGAATCCCCGCCAGAATGGGCGACGAAAACGAAGTCCCACCCGCTCCCGGCCAGGTACTGGGCGCTCCCGCGCAGGAACCGCCGCCGGCCCGCGTGTGCGACCAGCAGTATACGTAGTAGTGGCCCCAGATGCCATCGGCCGCAAACAGAGACACGTCCGGAATATCCCGCACGCCATCACCGGTTTGATTGGTCTGCCAGGACGGCTTGAGATATCCTTTGCAGCTCCCGCTCACCACTCCGGCACTCGTGGGCGCTCCCGTGGCGCAGCCGCTGGGCCCGCCGCTGCCCGCCGCCACCACTTGCAATCCATCGTTTATAGCCGTGCTGCTGCCGCAGAACCCGGCCGAGCCGTAGGTCGTGCTGAATTTGAAGTGGCTGGCCAGCAGGCTGCTGGCGCAGGAATCGTTCCAGGGAATCTCGGGAATGTAGGACTTGGCCGAGCCGTCGGTCGAGCTGTTGGTCGAATTCCAGTAGGTGCTGTTGGTGCCGGCGTAGCTGTCGCCGAAGTCCGTGCCGCCCACCGCTACGTTATACGGTGTCGAGGCAAAGCCGCTCACGCCGATCCCGTGGCTTGCTCCCGCAGCCCCCGCATCGCAACTGGCAGCCCCTTCATCGCCCGCCGACACGAACACCGAGATCCCTTCACCGGCGGCCTGTTGAAACGCCGAATTGAATGCCGCATTCGCCGCCGCGCCGTTTGCCGCCTCGCACTCGCCGTAGCTCATGCTGATGATTGCCGGCGGCGTTTTGCTGCTGATCAGGTTCTGAATCGCGATCAACCCTCCGAAGGTGGTCCGGGTGTCGGCGCAGGCGGCCACTTGGATGGCCGCGCCCGGCGCCGCCGCGCTGGCCCATTCCGCATCCAGAATCGCTTCGCCGTCATCGCCGCCCGAAGGGACGCCCGGGTCCAGGCAGTTGTTCGCCCCGCTGGCCGGCGCCGGATGCACCGTAGTGAGCGAGCCCGTGGTGTACGTGGAAAGCCCAAACGTGCTTCGGAACGTGCTCCAGTCGGCTGTGCTATAGAGGTCGGTGTCTTCGACAACCACAATCGTCTGACCCTTGCCCGTGATGCCGGCCGTGAACAGGGGATTCAGATTGTAAATCGTAGCCAGATCGGCTGGAACCACCGCCTGGTAGGTCGCGCCGCCCGAGGTAAAGGTGTAATCGGCGCGGGGCTTGCTCATGGTCCGCGGCCTGAAGTCGTGCAGGGAAACCACCCCCGCCACCACCGGCGCCAGCGCTTCCGGAATCCGCGGGTCGCTCATGTTCGCCACGTGGCTCTGCCCGTTGACCTCCAGGTAATGAATTTCCGTGTGGAAGGCCGCCCGTACCTGCCCCGCCGTGCCCGAGAAGTCCACCACCATGCCGCTCGGGTAGACCGAATGTACCGCCAGCCCGTGCGATTGCAGCCATCCCGTGATCGCGTCGATGTCCTCCTGCGAGGCGCCGAACCTCTCGCCGAATTCCGCCGCCGTGAGCCACTGGTGGAAGTTCGGCGAACCCGGATTGTGCAGCGCATCGATGAACTCCCGCACCGCCAGCTCCTGTTCCGGGGAGCGCTGCAACTGCAGCAGCAGGTGATCCATCCACAGGTCTTCCGGCGCCGGCCCGCGGTCGTTTTGCGGAGCGGCTTCAGGCCGCGTGTTGCCCTCGATCCGGCGCAGCCTGCCCTCATCGGCCTTTCCGGTGATGAGGCCGCGCGCGGTTCGACCGGTAAGAGTGGTTTGCGCCAGGACCGCTCCGGGGAAAGCCAGCAGCGACACCAGTGCAACCGGATAAAAGGAATGGAGTAACCTTCTGGACATCGTTCCCTCCTCGGAGCAATTGGCCCATTCGAGTGCCCATGGGCGGTTCCTTACAGTCACAATAAAGTTAACACATCCGCCAAAACGGGGGAAGGTCATTGAACCTGAATTCCGAAGTCAAGAAACCTGAATTCCGAAGTGAAGCCATAGTTTTCCTTTCCTGCCAGCCCGCCCAAAGGGGAGCGCTGCTTCCGCCACATTACAACTGCTCAGTTTCTTCGACCCCTGCGAAGATTTTCGTGGCGCACGCTCATGCGTGCCGCGTCGACACTTTTTCACACTCGCCTTGCTCCGCTTCTCGATTAAACTGGTGGAGGGGGATTCGCCATCGGTGGCTACTACTTCGCCTGTTACTCAATCCGCGTCTGCCGGAACTTATGCGGGCCTCGATCCGGAACAGCTCATCCGCGCCTTCCGCCTCATGTATACCTCCCGCCGCCTTGACGATCGCGAAGTCGTCCTCAAACGCCAGAACCGCATCTACTTTCAGATCAGCGGAGCAGGCCATGAGGCCGTCCAGGTCGCGGCCGGCTTCGCTCTCCGCCCCGGCCACGACTCCTTCTACCTTTATTATCGCGATCGCGCCCTTTGCCTCTCGCTCGGCGTCACCCCGCACGAAATGCTCCAGCAGGCCGCCGGCGCTGCCGATGACCCCGCGTCCGGCGGCCGCCAGATGCCCTCCCACTGGGGCAACCGCGCGCTCCACATCGTCAGCGTCTCTTCGCCCACCGGCACTCAGTACAATCAGGCCATCGGCTGGGCGGAAGCTTCCCGCTACGGAGGCCGCGCCGGCGACGATATCACCGTCGTCACCTCCGGCGACGGCGCCACCAGCGAAGGCGAGTTCTGGGAATCCCTCAACCTCGCCTGCCTCAAGTGCCTGCCCGTGCTTTACCTCATTGAGGACAACGGCTACGCCATCAGCGTCCCGGTGGAATGCCAGACCGCCGGCGGCAACATCTCCGCTCTCGTCTCCGGTTTCCCGGGCCTGCTCCGCCTGGAGGTGGATGGCACCGACTTTTTGGCTGCGTTCCGCACTCTCCAGCAGGCGGCTGCCTGGGTCCGCGAAGGCCGCGGCCCGGCCCTCGTCCACGCCCATGTTACACGTCCCTATTCGCACTCCCTCTCCGATGACGAGCGCCTCTACAAGCCCCCCGCCGAACGCCAGGCCGAGGCCGAGCGCGACCCCATCGTCCGCTTTCCGCGGTTCCTGGTCGAGGAAGGCGTCCTCGATCGCCAGCGCCTGCAGCTCCTCACCCACGAGGTGGATGAGGAGGTCCACCACGCCACCCAGCAGGCGCTCCACGAGCTGCCGCCGGCCGCCGATACCGCCCTGCGCCATCTCTATTCCGAAACCATCGATCCCACTTCCGACGTCTTTGCCGCCGAGCCCCGCTTCCGCGGCGCCCCCATGACCATGGTCGATCTCATCAACGCCGCCATGCGCGAGGAGATGCGCCGCAACCCCAACATCCTGGTCTTTGGTGAAGACATCGCCGATTGCTCGCGCGAGCAGTATCTCGCCGAGGTCAAAGGCAAAGGCGGCGTTTTCAAAGTCACCGGCGGCTTGCAGCGCGAGTTCGGCCGCGCGCGCGCCTTCAACAGCCCCATCGCCGAAGCCTCCATCGTCGGCCGCGCCATCGGCATGGCCACCAACGGGCTCAAGCCGATCGCCGAAATCCAGTTCTTCGATTACATTTGGCCCGCCATGATGCAGATCCGCGATGAGTTGGCCACCCTGCGCTGGCGCTCCAACGGAAGTTTCTCCTGCCCGGCCGTCCTCCGCGTCCCCATCGGCGGCTACCTCAACGGCGGCGCCATCTATCACAGCCAGTGCGGCGAGTCCATCTTCACCCACATTCCCGGCCTGCGCGTGGTCTTCCCGTCGAACGCGCTGGACGCCTGCGGGCTGCTGCGCACCGCGCTCCGCGCCGATGACCCCGTGCTGTTCCTCGAGCACAAGCGTCTCTACCGCGAGCCCTACAATCGCTCCCCGCATCCCGGCGAAGATTTCACCATCCCCTTCGGCCGCGCCAAAGTCGTCAAGCCCGGCCACGGCCTCACCGTCGTCACCTACGGAGCGCTCGTGCAGAAGGCGCTGCTGGCCGCCATGCAGGTGGAAAAGCGCATGGCCCACGCCAGCATCGAAATCCTCGACCTGCGCAGCCTCGCCCCTTACGATTGGGAAGCCATCCACGCCTCCGTCTCGAAAACCAACCGGGTCGTAGTGGCGCATGAAGACTGCGTCTCCTGGGGCTACGGCGCCGAGATCGCCGCGCGCATCGCCGACGAATTGTTCGACCGTCTGGACGCCCCCGTCCGCCGCGTCGGCGCGCTCGATACCTGGGTCGGCTACCATCCCCAACTGGAATCCGCCATCCTCCCGCAGACCGAAAACCTGGTTGCCGAGATAGAGCGCCTGCTTGTCTATTAGCTCAGTGGGACAGGCCTCCTGGGGCCTCCTGGCCGTCACGTCCGGGCAGTACCCGGCTCAGACCGGCCGGGAGGCCGGTCCCACTTGGCGCCAATGGCAAACTCGACCCCGAGGAACGCAAAGCGCTGCTGGACTTCCTGTCGACGCGAATCCGCCAATAGTAACTGCGCGACAGCCATTAAGAGCTATAGATCTCAAACTGCGACAGATTTACCATACAGGCGTATAATATCCAGGCACGCTTGAACCTGTGCCGTCCGATGGAGGTTTGGCATGAAACCGAAAGCCGCGGTTTTCCTGATCTGCTGCGGCTGCCTTTCACTGGCGCTTGCCCAATCGAACGCCAAATCCGATTCCACCCAAAGACTGATCAAGCTTAGCGTCGCCGCCACCAATGAAAAAGGCGACCCGGTCGCGAACTTGACTGGCGCCGACATTCAGCTTCGAGAAGACGGTAAGCCCCGTGGCGTCGTTTTTTTCCGGTTCGCCGGCAGCCCACGGGGCATCGCTCCGGCCGCGCCGGGCGAGTTTGTCAATCGTCCGGCGCGTCAACCCATTCTCATCCTGCTCGACCGCTGGAACGAGAGAATGATGGCAATGGCCAACGCGTGGCAGAATATCAGTACCGCCCTGGCTCACATGGAGAGCGTGGAAGGCGTCTACATTTATCTCCTGACGGCGCGCGGCGACCTGCTCCCCGTGCACTCGCTGCCGGAGCCCGATGCGGACTTGCGATTGCCGAACGCACCGCCTCCTGCTCAACTTGTCGCCAGCCTTAACGACGCCATTCGAACCACGCAAGGATTCAGGGATGTGGACGCCATGGACCCCGCTATCCGCGCCAACACCACCTTTCAGACTCTCGATATGCTCTCCTCGCGCATGGCCGCGATCGCCGGTAGAAAAGACCTGATCTGGGTTTCCCATGGCTTCCCGTTTACTTACCGCTTGCTGTCAGGACAATTGGGTGATTTCTCCGTGCCGATTCGGGATCTAAGCAACACAGCCGCGCAGTCTCAAGTGGTCATCTACACAGTGCAACAGTCGGTCGAAGGAGCCGCGGACGATCCCATCAACGAAGGCAGACAGACGCTGCAAAGGTTTTCCTCGCTCACTGGCGGACGTCTAACCGCAAGCGGAACCAGCGAAGCTGCTGTCGCATCCGCCGTCGCCGACGCGCGCGGCTCCTACCGGCTTGCCTATTACTCACCGCTTCGGGAGAGTGGCGGCAAGGAGCATAAGATTCGTCTTGATTCGGTTCGCAAAGGCGTTCGTCTCCTGACACGCGAATGTCATTTTGGAGCCGAGCCAGATCCTGATCCGGACCGCATGGCGGACGATGCTTTTAGCCGTCAGAATCATTGCCCGTTCGATGCCTCCGAAATCTTGTTGCGCGTGACCGCGTCGCGAAGACCGGAACGCGCCAACCTGCATCTCGATATTCGCGTCGACCCAGCCGATATCCTCGTGGAACGCCACGGCGAAAGCTTTCAAGCCAACTTAACCATTGGTTTCTCGTTCTATCGCAACGGTGTTTTTGGCAGAGCGCAGCCATCTGTCCACAAGGACCTCAATTTCACTCAGGAACAGTGGAACGGAGTTCAGAAGGATGGCATTGTGATTCCGCAGGATGTAACCGCCGGTGACGAGCTTCAGCAAGTGAGGGTCATGGTGTTCGATCGGCGGCTTCTCGCCTTGGGATCCGTGACCGTTCCCGCCAAATAAGGTTCAGCCCCGGAACGGAGCATGAGACCGCCGCCAACAACACCCCTGCTGACCGTCTGCAACCTCCTGCTATACTAATGGCTTCAATACCATCCTTTAAGGAGCTTCATGATTTCTGCAACACAATTGCGCCCTGGAATGATCATCAAGTTCAACAACGAACTGTACTCGGTCTTCTCCATGACGCATCGCACGCCCGGCAATCTGCGCGGCTTCGTACAAGCCCGCATGCGCAGCCTGAAGTCCGGCACCATGACCGAGCACCGCTTCTCTTCCGAAGACCGCGTTGAAAAGGCGCAGCTCGATGAGCATGAAATGGAGTACCTGTATGACGATGGCGAGTACTACTATTTCATGAACACCGAGACCTTCGAGCAGATGCACCTGATGAAAGATCTGCTCGGCGACGCCGTTCAATACCTCATCCCGCAACTGAAGCTCAAGGTGGAGTTCTACGAAGGCAAACCGCTCGGCGTGGAGCTGCCCGCCACCGTCGATATGCTGGTGGTGGAAACCGAGCCCGGTCTCAAGGGCGCCACCGTATCGAATGTGACCAAGCCGGCCAAGACCGAAACCGGCCTGGTGGTGCAGGTGCCGCCGTTCATCACCGAAGGCGAGAAGATCAAGGTCAACACCGCCGAAGGCACTTACCAGGAACGCGCGTAACCCGCCAGCACGCGGGCCAGATCGTCCTGTTCTTCCTTGAGCACCGTTCGCAGATCCAGCAGGACACGTCCGCCTTCGATGCGCGCCACCACCGCGGGCGTCGCCGCGCGCAACTGCCGCTCGGCCGTCACGGCGTCGGCGCATGGAATGGCGATCAGCCATGTCGCAATGGACTGCCCCGGCGTGGCGCCACCTCCAATCACCGAGCTTCCTTGCACCACCTCCGCGCGTAGTCCCGGGACGCGTGACACCAGCGCTTCCGCCCGCGCCCGCACCGCTGCCGCGCTCTGCCGGATCATGGCCAGCGCGGGCACCTCATCCCACCGTTCCAGCACCAGGCTGCGCAGCGTGTTCTCGAGCGCCTGGCAGATCAACTTATCGAGGCGCAGCGCCCTGAACAGCGGATTGCGCCTCAGGCGCGCCACAATCTCGCCTTTGCCTGCCAGGATCCCCGCCTGGGGCCCACCCAGCAACTTATCGCCGCTGAAGGAAACTAAGTCGGCGCCGGCTTTCAGGCTGTCGGAGACCAACGGTTCGTCCACTCCGAACGGCCGCAGATCCACCACGCATCCGCTGCCCAGGTCCTCGTACACCGGGATCGAGCGCTCGCGCCCCAGCGCCACCAGCGCCCGCAACTCCACCCGCGCCGTGAAGCCCGACAGGGAAAAATTGCTCGGATGCACGCGCAGCAGCAGCCGGGTCTTCTCCCCGATGGCGGCCCGGTAGTCGTCGATGTGAGTCCGGTTGGTGGTGCCGACCTCGCACAGCGCGGCGCCGGAGCGCGCCATGATCTCGGGGATGCGGAACCCGTCGCCGATCTCGATCAACTCGCCGCGCGAGACCACCACTTCGCCTCCCGACGCCAGTTCGTTGAGCGCCAGAAAAACCGCCGCCGCATTGTTGTTCACGACGATCGCCGGGGCGTTGAGCAGCCGCTCCAGCAGGCCCGCCGTGTGCGTATCGCGCTTGCCGCGCCGCCCGCCGGCGAGATCGTATTCGAGGTTCGAGTAGCCTGCCGGCGCCGTCATCGGGCCCAGCGGCGCGCGTCCCAGGTTGGTGTGCAGCACCACGCCGGTGGCGTTGATGACGCGCCGCAGCGAGGCTCGCTCGATGCTTGCGAGCGCCTCTTCCACGCGCGTCTCCACCGCCGCGCCGCCCGGTTTGCCGCTCAAGATCGCTGCGCGCATCTCATCCAGCGCGCGCCGGATCTCCGCCACCAGCAGCCCGTGCGGATATCGCCGCAGGGCAGGGGAGAGCCGCTCCAGGACTTCATTCACGCCCGGCAGTTCGCGCAGCTTTTCGCTCTCGGTCACGAATTCGATGGTACGCGCTTGTGTTTAGGGGGTGCAAGCGGCTAAACTGAAAGTGTTCGGGGCGTGGCTCAGCCTGGCTAGAGCGCCTGGTTCGGGACCAGGAGGTCGGTGGTTCGAATCCACTCGCCCCGACCAAACTAAACGCAATAATTTCTGCAATTTACAAACGGCTTCGGGTCAGTCGCCCGAAGCCGTTTTTGCTGTGGTATGCCCAGAAGTATGCCCACCCCGAACCTTTGCCATCGCTTTCCGGACGGTTTCCTTCTGCGGATGGACGTACCGCTTCGTCATGGCGAAGTCGGAATGGCCGGCCGATGAACCTATCGAGCGCGATTTCGTATTGTCGCTTGGTCAGCGGCGACGAAACCGCGTCCAGCACCAGCGACTTCAGTTGTTGCAGCGGGTCCGGCCTCGCCGCCCGGATCACCGCGCAGTTGGTGTCAGCCATCCTTATGCTCCCCTGTCATCCCCGAGTTTCGACCAGGATTCCAGCGGGCCGGAACAGTTTGCAGAAATGCCAAGCCGCGAACTTCTCAGGTCGGCTCGACTTGCTGATCTTGCCGAGGATGGCGGCGCACTCGGCCATTCTGAGAGGCCGGCCAGCGGCCTTGATCTCTTCGGCGAACCGCTGCGCCAGCGGCGTCATCTCCTGAACCTTGGCCAGTTTGGCGGGGCCGTTGATCTCGATTGCGTACCGCTTCACCTTGGGCGCGGCATCCGAGGCTTCCTTCTTGGCCTTCTTTGGGGCCTTCTTGGCCTCGGGCGCATCGGCCTTGGCCTCTGGGACCTCCGGGACCTTGGGGAGACCTTCTGCGGCCTTCCAGAACAACTCGATGGCCTTGGTCTTGGTCGCGGGCTTCGGTGCCTTGCCATCGCCCCGGATCGCAGACGGATACATAATCCCGACCATCCCGGATGTTCTTTCAACCTACGGCATTCCGCAGATTGTCAAACGGGTCAAGGACTTCGCCTGTGAAATCGGCGAGCAGATAGAGCCGTACGGTATCGTGATTTCGAAATATCGGGCGCAACTCAAGCTACACGCCAACACCGTTCGGCGCCTCAAGAACAACAGCGACGCGCCTGTTTTCGAAACAATAATCTCGGAAAGCGGGCACATCGCCGAGGCTGCCGAGTTCACGCAGTTAAGCACACTCCGTCAGAAATATGGATATCAAGGACAGTACGACACGTACTACAAGCTGACAGAAGAGATAATGAAGGCAGTGGCATGAAGACCGAGGATCGGCTCAAGCGGGTGTTCGCTCTGCTGCTCGAAGCCGTCAAGCGGGGCCCAGAACTCGCAGGTGAGATCAAACGGGAGCTAGGCCATGCCGTCGCGCCAGCCCATTCGGTGTCCCCGCCGAGGAATCGACGGAAGCCGGCCGCCTTCGATCCATTCTTGGTGTTTGCAGAAGGCGAGACTGCGCTTCGTGCGAAGTTGCGGGAACTCGATACGGACGGCTTACAGGACATCGTTGCGGAGCACGGCATGGACCCTGGTAAACTCGTTCGAAAGTGGAAGATGCCAGACCGGCTGATCGAACACATCGTGGGAACGGTGCAGGCGCGGTCTCGGAAGGGTGACGCCTTCCGGAGTTGAGCGAGCAGGTAGGCATAAGACGGAATACCGGAGCCTGTCTGCTTTCAACGTCCGGTTGGTCAGGGCTTCAACACTTGGCGGGCGACGCTCTTGGCAATCTCCCAGAGTGTTCGCGCATCGTCGGCTGAGATGCTGACGCCGTGCGAGTACTCTTTCTGAGGATGGATGTAGTTGCGGTAGTCGCGGACAACCTCGCCGACATCCTTGGTCGTTTTCGTGATCCATGTCAGCTCGTGAGCGACGTCCAGGTAGTTCTTGAGAGTCCACTCGTTGAGCTTGAGCGGAGTGCCCGTCTTGTCCTTGGGAGCGCCGGTCGCCTTGAATACCGGACCTTTGTCCTTGAGCTGGTTCACCCGCGCCAGCAGCAGACCTTCCAGCATCCCGCCCATCATGACTACGGCGGACAGCGGGGCTCCTGCCGCGACACACTTGACGCACTCCTGCCAGCGGTTGCCCAGGATGGTTTGCATCTTGGCGTCGAGGACTAGAGGCCTGAAGTCCGGCTGGTCGTCGGTGGTCGCGTGCTCGGGGCGGGCATGATCCCCTGCCAAGGCGAGCGCCTGGTCAACCTGTACCTGGCTCAGCAACGTCCTGGCTTGTTTGATAATCACCAGGTACTTCGACCGCAGCGTCGCGCGTTCACTTGCAGCTATCAACGACCGGTATTGGTCGTCGAGGTTTTTGATATGACCGTCGCCAACCGCAGCCAGTACAACTGGACGAAGGTTGTTAAACCAAGCGTGAGCAGTCGCCTTCGCGGTCTGTATCTCGTCGTTGGACTGAACTTGCTTTGTGCTGCCCTTGCGAAGGACCTTCTTCAGACGGTCGCACTGGTCGGCGGCGGAGGCAAGAGCCTGCTGCGCGGGAGTCACAGATCAAGCCTTCTTCCCTGGTCCCTTCTTGGTGGCAGCCTTCGTTACCGATCCCCTCTCGGCTCGCTTGGCAGGGGACTTCTTCCCGCGCTTTGCAGGCGCGCCGCCGTCGCCGGGAAGGGTCATAGCGACAAGGTTCTCGCCTACGGTGTTTATGCAGAAGGTCCCGGCCTCATCGCCCTTGTCGAGAAGCCCGAGCGTGTGGGCGTTCCGCAACGTCTGGTCCGGACGCTTGAACCTCTCCCGGCCGGTCTTGCGAGTTGCCTCCTGAAGGTCGTCCTTGTCGATGCACTTCTTTCGCTCAGCTTGCGGTGCTTCGAACTGGTAGTAGTAAGCAACAGTTGCGGCGTACTGGATATCCGAACGCGGGTTCTTCGCTGTGACGAATGATCTGATGTCCTGGCCGTTCACGGCAAGCGTGCCTGGTGGAGTCGGGTGCGACGCCGCGGGCGCGGCGACAGGAGCAGCCGAAGCTGGCGCAGCATGTTGTGCAACAGCTCCGAACGGCGACTTCAGACCCAGCTTCTCAGCCGCCCACCGGAAGATGCGCTGCTGCTCATCCTCTTTGAAACCCTGCACGGCTTCGACGACCGTGCGAACTGCTTCTAAGTCGTCCACTGGCTTGGTCATGGGAAAACGCCACAACAATGATAGCCGACAATGTTTCCGTCTACAAGGGTCGTTCTGCGGAACGCTCGGTATGCCCAATAGTATGCCCGCACCTTGCTACCAGCGAATCACACGGAATCAAAGCGGACTGGGCGCAAGCCCTTGCAAGGATTACCATGTGTGATTCGGTATGACCGCTCGCAACTTATTGATATTTATGGAGTTCTAAGTTCGGGACCAGGAGGTCGGTGGTTCGAATCCACTCGCCCCGACCATTTCTCCCTTAAATAGGCTAGCGATAGTTCTTGTCGTCTACCCGGCTCAGATCTCCGTCGAATACTCCCAGCGTCACGATTGCGAAGGTGAAGACGTTCGTCCCCGGCTCCAGATGCCCGCCGAAGGCGTGATCGGGATTTGCCATCGTCAAATGCGCATGCACCCGGCCATCGATCACGTACCCGTTCATGCTTACGATGTCCGCCGGCGCGCTGGGATCCTGCACGAACGTGTTCTTCGACGGAAAGGTCCGGTTGCTCACCGAGTGCACCTGGTAGTTCCGTACCGACCCCGCTCCCGCCAGAATCACCGCGTTGCGAATCTTCTGTTCCTTCACCATCTTCTCGATTCCCGCCAGCAGGTCCGCCTGGTATTTGAATCGCAGCACCACCACGCGGTCGAACTTTCCGGTGATGGCATAGACGTCCGGGACGGCCGGGTTATTCGGCTTCGCATCCTCGGCCGCGGTCGTCGCATTGGTGATCTCTCTCCGCGTCGGCTGCGCCATGGCGATTCCGGTGCACGCCAGCGTTGCCACCATCCATCTCATTGGGGGCTCTCCTTTTCCACTTCACGTCACAGTATACTTGGCGCTCCGGCGCCGCAATCGGCAAGCAGGTGTCCCGCGGATTGAGCGGTGTGCGACCAGGTCGGTACGCTACTGCCGCTTGGGCACCGCAATGGTGAGGTTCCGGAACCGGATGCCGGCCGCGTGACTGCCTTGCAGGTTAAACGGTCCGGGAGCGTCCTCATTGCTGTCCAAGGCGCCTCCCGTGATGCCGGGAATCTCCTGGTTGTCGATGATGGTCACACCGTTGCGAACCACCGTCACCCACCGGCCCAGCAGCGTGATGTCCATGGTTTCCCACTCGCCCGGCTTTTTGGGCAGGTCCTGGGACGGGGCGACGTAACCGAAGATTGAGCCCATGCCGTGGCTCTTGTCATTCACGCCCTCGGATGCGTACTCGATCTGGACCTGATAGCGCCCGCGCAGGAAGATGCCGCTGTTGACCCCATCGGGACAGTTGAATTCCAGGTGCAGCTTGAAATCGTCGAATTTGCCCGTAGTGCGCAGGTTCGAGCCGGGCTGCTGGTTCACCAGTTCGCCGTTCTGCGCCACCCAGTGATTCTCCGCCGGATCGCCGGGCTCCCACCACGTGAGATCTTTCCCGTTGAACAGGGCCTCGGGGTTCGTCCAGTTTCTGGGCGGCTTGTTTTTCAGCTCCGGCGCGCGCTGCCCGATGATCTGTCCCTGCACTTCCTGCCCGCGCTTGACGGCGCCGGTGAGCACGCCGCCCTTAACGTTCAGTTCCCAGGTGAAGGCCGGACGATCCTCCGCGGCCGGAGAAACCGTGAGAATCAGTTGGTTGCCTTCCAGCTTGACCTCATGGGCGGGCCTTACGCTGCCGCCCCGCGGCTGGATGCGGGCTTCGGGTTTGCCGTCCTTGTCGACCACCTCGACCCACGCCGGGTATGCTGCGCTGGCTGTCTTCACGACGAGATCCCATCGGCCTGCAAAGGGATTCTTGCCGGCTGCGCCAAGCAAGAGAACGGAGGCGCCGAGCAGACCACAGAGCTGTCTCATGCCTGCATTGTGCTGCTAATAGGACCAAGATATCAAGATGAAAAAGTGGGATTTCCCTTTTGGCTCCCGGTTTTCCGGGGTCGCCGCCGGTGGCAGGACCGGCAGAGCTTAGGGCTCGATGCGCGTCCCGAGAACCTGTAAAAACTGGGCGAGCCAGGCCGAATGCGCGGGCCAAGCCGGTGCGGTGACAAGCTTGCCGCAGGTGTGTGCCTGGTCCATGGCTAGGGCTTCATACTTCCCGCCGGCAGCCGTGACCTCCGGGCCTACCGCCGGGTAGCAACTGCACGATTTGCCTTGGAGCACACCGGCCGCGGCCAGCAACTGCGCGCCGTGACAGATGGCGGCAATCGGTTTGTCGGAATCCGCGAAATGGCGCACAATTTCCAAAACACGTGGGTTGAGCCGCAGGTATTCGGGCGCCCGCCCGCCGGGAATCACGAGCGCGTCGTAATCATCCGGGCGAACCTCGTCGAAGGTCGCATTCAAAGCGAAGTTGTGACCTCGCTTTTCACTGTAGGTTTGATCACCCTCGAAATCGTGGATGGCGGTGCGCACCCAATCGCCAGCCCGCTTATTCGGACAGGCGGCACGGACCACGTGCCCGACCATGACTAGCGCCTGGAAGGGAACCATCACTTCGTAATCTTCAACATAATCGCCAACAAGCATGAGGAGTCTCTTTGTGGCCACGATGAATTCTCCTGAGGCTATGGTCGCACTTCGGCATGTTTGGAGCGCGGTCCGGCTTCTTCGAAGAACTCCCGATCGCGCCGGACTTGCACCGGATCCCGATGGCGCAGGTTGTCCGCCCCGGCTAATCCCTCGACCTTCAACCTCTGCCCTTCGACGCGTCCATCCCGGATGGTGGTCTGGGGGCCCTTGCGCTGTCTGCCTTCATGCGGACGTGCAGCTTTTTGGAGAGCTTCTCCATCTCGTCGGCCGGCGGTCTTGCCGCCGGTGTGGGACGGGCCTCCTGGCCTGTCTGGCGTCCGGCACTCGTATCGACGCCGGTAGTCTCAAGGCCAACTGGTAGCGCCGGCGGTCTTGCCGCCGGTCCGCGCGGGACGCCCGCGTTCCGCGCTAGCCCTGCACAGCCCGCTCGCCTGGCCTACCAAACGTGGCAAGCATTCTGGCTCACCATCGGCTGACCCGCCTTGCACGAAAACGCCTTCTGGAACTCGGGCATGTTCTGCACCGTCCCGTTCACGCGGAAGTGACCCGGCGAGTGCGGATCCGTCATTGCCCGCTGGCGCAATTCCTGCGGCGACATGTTCTCGCACCACACCTGCGCAAATCCCAGGAACAGCCGCTGCTCCGGCGTGAGCCCGTCGATCTTCTCCGACTTGCCCTTCAGCGCATCCCCCAGCGCCATGTACGCCACGCGCAACCCGCCGTTATCGGCCGTGTTCTCGCCCAGCGTCAGCCGCCCGTTCAGCTTCACATCGTCCACCGAAGTGAACCCGGAGTATTCGTTCGCCACGCAGCTAACCCGCTTTTCGAACTCTTCGCCGTCCTTGACAGTCCACCAGTCGCGCAGGTTCCCGTCGCCGTCGAACTTGCGGCCCTGATCGTCGAAGCCGTGCGTCATCTCGTGCCCAATCACGCTTCCCACCCCGCCGTAGTTCACCGCTATATCGCGCTTCGGGTCGAAAAACGGCGGCTGCAGAATCCCCGCCGGGAAATTAATGCTGTTGTTCTGCGGGCTGTAGAAGGCGTTCACCGTCGGCGTCGTCATGCCCCATTCCGTCTTGTCCGTGGCCTGCCCGATCTTCTCGATCCGCTGGTCGTACATCGCTTCCGACACGCGCTCCGCGTTGCCCAGGTAATCGTTTGGCGCCACCGTCACCTTGCTGTAGTCCCGCCACTTCTTCGGATACCCCACGTTGTTGGTGATCGCCTTCAGCTTTTTCTCGGCCGCGGCCTTGGTCTCGTCCGTCATCCACGACAGGCTGGCGATATCGTCGCCCATTGATCTCTCCAGGCCCTCCACCAGCTTCGTGATCTGCGCCTTGGCGTCCCCGCTGAACGCCAGTTGCACGTACTTCTGCCCCAGCAGATCGCCCAGCGCGCGGTCCGTCGCCGCCACGCAGCGGATGTTCCGCGGCCGCTGCTCCTTCACGCCCGCCAGGTACCCTTGCCAGAAATTGAAGGACTCGTTCTCAAAGCTTTCCGCCATCTCCGACGCCGTCGCGCGCAGCAAATGGTAAGAAAAGTAAGCCTTCCACGCATCGATCGGTTGCGACTGCAAATCCACCGACAACTGCTTCGCGCCATCCGGGTACGCCACGTTGAGCGAATCGAATGCCGGCGCGCCCACGCCCTTGAAATAAGCGTCCCAATCGAAGTTTGGCGCCAGCGCCGCCAGCTCCTTGCGCGTCAGCATGTGGTACGTCTTGTTGGGATCGCGCATCGATACGCGGTCCAACGCGTCCTTCGCCAGCACCATTTCGAAATCCATCACCATCGCGGCCTTCAGCAAGGCCGCCTGTTCCGTGTCGCCCGCCAGCTTGAACATATTCTGCGCGTGCTGCACGTAGTGCTGCCGGATCTCCACGCTCTTCGCGTCCTGCTTCAGATAGTAGTCGCGGTCCGGCAGCGCCAGGCCTCCCTGCCGCAGCCCGGCGATGGTTTTGTTGGAATCCTTCGCATCCGGCTGCGCGCCAAATCCGAAAACCACCGGCACGCCCATGCGGTGCAGCCGCGCCACCTCCGCCACAATCCCCGCCATGTCCGTCAGCCCCGCAATTCGCTCCAGCTCCGGCTTGATCGGCTCGATCCCCTTCTTGTTGATCGTCGCCGTGTCCATGCAGCTTGTGTAGAAATCGCCGATCTTCTGGTCGATCTCCGAACGCTTCGCCGCGCTCGCCGCCGCTCCCTGCAAGATGTCCAGCTCCACTCGCTCGTTGTGGTCCTGCAGTTCGTTGAACCGTCCGAAGCGCGCCCGGTCGGCCGGCAGCGGATGACTCGCCATCCAGTTCCCGCAGGCATATTTGTGAAAGTCGACGCACGGGTCCACGCTCGTATCCATCGACGCTTTATCGACGCCCGAGACCGTCGACGCGGCCGGACCCTGTGCCAGCGCCAGGGCGGGCAAAAGGAAAAGCAGACTCATTCGGATCATAAGACCTGATTCTAGCTCCTGTACAGCCGCAAGTTGTGGGACGGACGATCGCCTGATGTCGTCTGTCACCCGCCGCCCCGCAGTTCCAGCCGCCACGAAGCGAAGCCCCACCAGGCGAGAAAGCGCCGCCGCCCGCTATGCGGTATATTTCTCTCCATGAAAACTTTTTGGTTCCTCGCACCGGCCCTCCTCGCGCTCCCTCTCTTCGCGCAGCCCAGCGCCACCGTCCCAGTCAAACCCGGGCGCGACGCCGCCCAGCCCGTCGACGAGGAATACACCAAGAAAATCCGCGAGTACACCACCGAGCCCTTCTTCAACTCTCCCCTCACCGATTACCTGCCGGCCTCCAAAACCGTCCCCACTCCCAAGGCCGTCCTCGGTGACATTGCCGGCGCGCCCGGCATTCTGCCCTACTCGGCGGAAGTCTATCGCTACATGCGCATGCTTCAGGCCGCCAGCCCGCGCGTCAAAGTTTTCACCATCGGCAAGACCGAGGAAGGCCGCGAGATGATCGCCGTGGCCGTCGCCTCCGAAAAGTCGATCGCCCAACTCGACCAGAACCGCGATCGCCTCGCCAAGCTCGCCGATCCTCGCACCATCTCGCTCAACGACGCCGAAGCCGACAAACTCGTCGCCGCTTCCACGCCCGTTTACTACATCACCGGCACCATCCACTCCACCGAAACCGGCGCGCCCACCGCTCTCATGGAGCTGGCCTACCGTCTCGCCGTCGATGAGAGCGCCTACATCAAGTTCATCCGCGAAAACGTTATCACCCTCATCACTCCCATCGTTGAAGTGGACGGCCGCGACCGCATGGTCGACATCTACAAGTGGCACCTCTCGAACCCCGGCAAGCAATGGCCCAACCTGATTTATTGGGGTCACTACGTGGCCCACGACAACAACCGCGATTCCATGGGCCTCACCCTGCAGCTCACCCGCAACGTCCTCAACACCTTCACCGGATGGAAGGCGCAGGTGCTCCACGACCTACATGAATCCGTCCCCTACCTTTACGACAACACCGTCGGCGACGGCCCCTACAACGCCTGGATCGACCCCATGCTCGCCGACGAGTGGCAAATGATGGGCTGGAACAACGTCTCCGAGATGACCAAATTCGGCATGCCCGGCGTCTTCACCCACGGCACCTTCGACACCTGGTCGCCCAGTTACCTCATGTTCATCGCCGCCATGCACAACGGCATCAGCCGCCTCTATGAAACCTTCGGCAACGGCGGCGCCGATACCGAAGAGCGCACCCTCCGCCCCAACGAATTCGCCCGCACCTGGTTCAAACAGAATCCGCCGCTGCCCAAAGCCAAGTGGTCCCAGCGCAACAACAACAATTATGAAGAGACCGGCCTCATGACCGCCCTGGCCTTTTTCGCCGCCAACAACAAGCTCTTCCTTCACAATTTTTATCTCAAGGCCAGGCGCTCCATCGAGAAGCCTCACACCGAAGGCCCCGCCGCCTACGCTTTTCCCGCCGACGATCCGCGACCCGGCGCCCAGGCCGACCTCCTCCGCATGCTGCAGGACCAGGGCTGCGAGATCTCTCGCGCCAGCGCCCCCTTCACCGTCATGATGCCCGGCAAGAAACCGGCGCGCGCCGGCCGCGGCGGCGCCTCGACCGAACCTTCCACCGATAGCGAAACGCCCAAGCCCGAAGAGAAACCCAAGCCCGTCGCCCGTACCTTCCCCGCCGGAACCTACGTCCTGCGCATGGACCAGCCCTACAGCCGCATCGCCGACACCCTGCTCGATTATCAATACTGGGCCGCCAACGATCCGCAGAAGAGCATCTATGACGACACCGGTTGGACCTTCGGTGAGCTCGGCAACGTGCAGGTCTCGCGCGTGGCCGACCTGAAAGTGCTGGATGCCGCCATGACCCGCGTCTCGGGCGCCGTGCGCTCTCCCGGCGGAATCGAAGGCGCCGGCGACATCTACCTTGTCAATCACAACGCTGATAGCGCCCTGATGACGCTGCGTTACCGCTTCCCCGAGGCTTCTTTCGACGCCGCCGAAGAGCCCTTTGAAGCCGCCGGCCACAAGTTCAACCGCGGTTCTTTCGTCATCCGCGGCATTCCGAATGCCGGCCTTGCCGCCTCGCTCACCGAGCTCGGCGTCCAGGCCTATGCCGTCGCCGCCGCGCCCACCGTCAAGACCCACCCGTTGCGCGCCGCCCGCATCGCCATCATGCACACCTGGCTCAATACCCAGGCCGAAGGCTGGTGGCGCCTGGAGTTCGACCGCCTGCAAATTCCCTACAGCTACATCAGCACCCAGGCCATCTCCAAAATCGCCGACCTGCGCGCGAGGTATGACGTCATCGTCTTCGGCCCCGGCGCGGGCGGCAACCCGCAGACCATCGTCAACGGCCGGCCGATGTACGGCAACCCGCTGCCCTGGAAAGTCACTCCCGAAACGCCCAACCTGGCCCTCACCGACGAGACCGACGACATGCGTCCCGGCCTGGGCTGGACGGGCCTCGACCGCCTGCAGGAATTTGTCCGCCAGGGCGGTCTTCTCATCACCGCCAATGACACCACCAACTTCGCCGTCACCTTCGGCTTCACTCCCGGAGTCTCCACCTCCGCCGCCCAGCGCTTGAAAGTCACCGGCTCCGCGCTACGTTCCAAGATGGTCGATGCCTCGAGCCCCATTGCCTACGGCTACACCGACAACCTGGCTATCTTCGCCTCCAACCCCCCACTCTTCTCCGTCTCCAACCTGGCCGGAGGCGGCGGAGGCGGTGGCCGCGGCGCCCCCACCGATCGCGAACGCCCCACCGGCCGCGGCACCGCCGACGACCCCGACATCCCACAAGGCCGCCCACAAGTCGACATCCCCGACGAGCCCCACGCCGAAGTCTGGCAACCGACGCCTCTGACCGACGAGCAATTTCGCAACCCGGTCAACGTGATCCCGCCCGCCCAGCGCCCGAGAGTGATCCTGCGCTACTCGAACGCCACTGAGTTATTGGTCTCCGGCCTGTTAGACAACGGTTCCGAGTTAGCCCAGCACGCCGCCGTGATTGACTCGCCGTTGGGCCAAGGCCACGTGGTCTTGTTCTCAAACAACCCCTTCTGGCGCGCCGAAACGAAAGGCAGTTATTTCCTGGTGTTTAACGCGATTCTGAACTTCGACAATTTGGGGGCGGGGAGGAAGTTGGCGGAGAGGTGAGGTGCCATGATGCAGGAATTGAGTTTCCGATATTGGCGTCGAGGCGAACTCTTGGTTTTACCTCGAGCCGTGCAGGCCGACGCTTCACGCCAATCTGCTACGATGTTCCCAGAGACAGGTGATTTCGCGTGCTGACACGCCTAAGAGTCGTGGGATTCAAGAATCTCGTCGACGTTGACGTCCGCTTCGGCCCCTTCACCTGCATCGCGGGCGCGAATGGCGTTGGCAAGTCCAACCTGTTCGATGCGATCAAGTTTCTGAGCGCTCTTGCGGACCACCAGCTGCTCGACGCGGCGATGTCAGTTCGTGACGAAGGAAGCCGAACAGGCGACATCCGAAGCTTGTTTCATCGTGTCGGCGATCGGTACGACGAGAGAATGGACTTCGACGCCGAAATGATTGTTCCGGCCGAAGGCCACGATGATCTCGGCCAGTTGGCAAAGGCAAGCACTACCTTTCTCCGATACGAACTCTCGCTCGGTTACCGTCGTGGCGATCCAGCGTCCAGCATGGGCGGCCTCGAAATCCTGAAGGAGGAACTGTCCTACATAAAGCGGGGTGAAACTCAACGGCATCTGGTCTTTAAAAACGATCCGAAGAGCTGGCGGCGGACGGCGGTCTCCGGCGACAGGCGGTCGCCGTTCATTTCCACCGAACAGGATGCGGAGGGACCCGTAATAAAAATTCACCAGGATGGCGGTAGCAGTGGGAAGCCTCGCTCTCTATTGGCCGCGAATTTGCCCCGAACTGCACTTTCGGCAGCGAACGCTGCCGAAAGCCCAACTGCAACGCTGGCGCGCCGTGAGATGCAGTCGTGGAGACTTCTGCAACTCGAGCCCTCGGCTCTTCGCCAACCGGACCCGTTCACCGCTCCCGCCAAGCTTGCTGAAGACGGCTCGCACCTTGCGGCCACGCTCCATCATTTGGCACGCTCCGCCTTTCGGCGTGAGCAGGTAGGCTTAGATGAGCGAGAGGACATTGACAAGCCGCGCCAGGACAAGGCGGCTGAGAGGGTGTACAGCCAAGTGGCTAACCGTCTTTCCGAGTTAATCGATGACGTTCACGAAGTGGCAGTAGATCGAGACGAACGTCGCGAACTATTGACACTGATGGTAACTGGCGCAGACCATACGAAACATCCAGCGCGAGCGCTGTCTGACGGCACGCTACGCTTCCTCGCGCTCGCCGTCCTGCTGCAGGACCCCGAAGTAAGGGGAGTCATCTGCCTGGAAGAGCCTGAGAACGGCATTCACCCCGAGCGGATTCCAGCCATGCTTCGCCTCCTCCAAGATATTGTCACCGACGTTGAGGCACCTGTGGGCGACGACAACCCGCTGCGCCAAATCATCATTAATACGCACTCCCCAGCGGTCGTGGCTCAGGTGCCCGACGACAGTCTCCTGGTCGCCGAACTTCGAGAAATCGCTCGGAATGGTGAACGATTTAAAGGGCTCTCGTTTTCAAGCCTGACCGACACATGGCGATCGAGCCTCGACGGAGCGCGGACCGTCTCTCGCGGCAGGTTGTTGGCTTACTTGAATCCGAGTGGGATGGACGTCGCGGCGCGCAATGCAGGCGGCAAGATGCGTGGCAAACGTGTTGTGGACCGGTCCGATCTCCAGGACTATCTTCCTTTCGGCGAAATCGCTTGAGCGAACTCACTTACACGCTGCTATCGGACGGGAGTTCTGACTCCGCCCTCATGCCTATTCTTGATTGGCTCCTTCGGAACAATGGAGTTGGGTGTCCCATTCAGGGCCAATGGGCCGAACTGCGGTGGTTGCGTCGACCGCCTGTGGATTTCGTTCACCGTTTGAGAACCGCGGTTGATCTCTTCCCCTGTGAACTCCTATTCGTACATCGAGATGCCGAAGCTCAGCCGTTTGAATCCCGGCAGAGGGAGATCGTTACGGCGGTGACCGAAGCATTCGCGGAAGAGCTCAGACCAGCGTGGGTCTGCGTTGTTCCGGTCCGCATGCAAGAGGCCTGGTTGCTCTTTGACGAGACGGCAATACGAAGAGCAGCTGGAAACCCATCGGGAGACGCGATGTTGCGATTGCCGGCACTCGGACAGTGTGAGAACCTGCCGGACCCCAAAGAGTTATTGCACGACCTTCTGCGCGAGGCAAGTGAACTCAGTCCCCGGCGGCGGGCACGACTCCGGATCGGACCAATAGTGCGCCTAGTTACCGAATACACACAGGATTTCGCGCCATTGCGTGCGCTCCCGGCATTCAATACGTTGGAGCAGGACTTGCGGGACGCTATTGCAGGAAATCGATGGGATGAGCGGTGACCTAACGAGACAACCGAGGGCGGAACGGATTCGCCGCACCCGTTGCTTTGCCAGTCAAGCGGCGTTACTTTCCGGCGCGCTGTCTTCAAGGTTGGCGGCAGCGAATGCCAGCGCTTGCTGAACGTCGTCCGGCTCAAGCTCGGGATAATTGCGGAGGACGTCGTGGCGGTTCGGATATAGTGCCACGGCCCCCACCACTCGACGCACCCTCAGCCTCATGCCACGGATGCACGGCTGGCCGTTCATCTGGTTCGGGTTCCACGTTATGCGGTCGAAGGGCTGCATGCTTCCTATTCTGATACATTTCGTCGCGGGGGTCGATTGCCCTGGTTATCAGAGCACCGCGCATGCCGCCGTCGCAATCGCTCCCGAACTACTCGGCTCGCACTCTCCGCACGGCGCGGGTCGCGGCCCCCGAACCCCCCAGGCATTTCGATGCCGCCTCGTGCAGCGCCTGCTGTTGCGCATCTTCCTCAACGGTCATGGCGCTTTTCCTCAGCCACTCTCGAACCGCCAGATTCAGTACCACCGAAACCGACGTCTTGCGCAGACGCGCTTCCCGTTCCAGGTCCGACTTGAGTTCGGTCGAGACGCGCCAGCTAAACACTTCACTGCCCATGCACAACATTGTAGTGCGCGTCGAGCCAAATGAGCCAAATGGGGAGACCGGACGTTTCCGCCGCGGCTAACCGAGCTTCTCCCAGTCGTCTGGACTGACGTGGGCTTGGCTCAGAATGCTGCGTAATGTGCCGACGGGGATCTCATGTTTCTTTGGCACGATGGCAGTGTCGACACTGCCCGGAGTGCCGCACAAACTTGACGTGGCTGCCCTTCTGGCCGGCTTCAACGAACCCGACTGATTCGAGGCGGCGCTTGACCTCGCGGAAGCGTTCGGGCTTAAGCCGCCCCAACCTCGGCCTCGATCACGCGGACCTCGGGCGGCCGCGTTGCCTGCGGCGGTTCGAAGTGCAGCTCCAGCGCTTCCTTCAGGTTGGCTACAGCCTCTTCCTCGGTCTCGCCTTGGCTGGCGACGTCGAGCTCCAAGCACTGGGAGACGTACCATTTCCCCTCTCGCCAAACGGTCGCAGCAAATGGTCGCTTCATGACTTCATTGTTTCACAGGCAAAGGCGCGCCACGCATTCATAACCCTCTTCCTCAACTTCCGTATCTCTCCGACGCGCGCATCTTCGCTTTTGCCGCCTCTTCCTCCCGATTCTTAGGCGGCGCGTTGGTTTCGAGCGAACGCAGCAACCGCATCGACACGCCGGCTACCTCATCCACCGCCTCCAGAAACGCGCCTTCATTGCCCTTTGACGGTTTCGTGAAGCCGCTGATTTTTCTCACGAACTGGAGCGACGCCGCTCGAACTTCCTCGGGGGTCACCGGTGGATCGAAGTTGAAAAGCGTCTTGATATTCCTGCACATTTCATTAGTATGCAATAAGAGTTACATACCTTTTGCTTATGATATAGTGGGCGCGTAGAGTTCCCCATACGCTTCGGGCCCTCGTGAGGCAACCATGGATCGACGTTCTTTTGCAGGAATGATCGGAGCAGCACCCGCGCTGGCGAGTGCGGCATTCGCCCAGGGCGCCGCCGCAAAGAAATCCGGCTGCTACCTGCTGCAACATTACTATCTCCGGCTCGGAACCGAGGCCACCCGTCTGGCGGACTACCTGACTAAGACCTATCTGCCGGCGCTGGCTAAAGTACACTCGGGGCCTACACTCGTGCTGGACGCCCAACTCGCCCCGCACCTGCCGCTGGTCACCGTCGTCAGCGGCTATCAGTCGGTGGATGAGATGTGGAGCGTGCGGGCCAGGCTGAATGCGGACAGAGCATTCGAAGCCGCAACCGACGCCTGGCAGGCCGGCGCGGAACCGCCTTTCGACAGCATGACCACGGAGTTACTGGAAGCCGCCGAATTTTCTCCGGAGCTTGCCCCGCTCGATCCGCAGCCGAAAACGCCGCGGATTTTCGAGATGCGCGTCTACCAGACGCGGACGCTGAAGGAACTGAGGGGGCTTAAGGAGCGATTCGCGGAAGCGGAAGTCAGGATCCTCGCCAAAGCGGGGGCGCAGCCCATCCTGTTCGGGGCCACGGCGATCGGTCCCGACAATCCCAACCTCACCTGGGTGATCGCGTTTGAAGATATGGCGGCCCGCGAGAAATTCAATGCGGCCTTCGCCGCCGATCCCGACTGGGTCAAGCTGCGACAGCAATCGCTGGACCGCTACGGACAGATCCCCAGCATCCGGCGGATCACGCTCTATCGGGCCACGGCCTTTTCGCCGATCCGTTAACGCCCATGGTAGGCCGCCTTCAAACCATCTCAAAATAGATCAGTGGAGCCACGTGGCGTTCATTGTGCCTTCGCCCGCTATCCTTCACAATGGAAACGTGCGCATCCTGCTGGTGGAAGATGAGTCTCGCGTAGCCGGCTTCATCGCCCGTGGCTTGCGCGAACAGTCCTACGCCGTCGATATTGCGCGCGACGGCGAGCAGGCCATTTATCACGCCACCGTCAACGAATACGACCTCGTCATTCTCGACGTTATGCTTCCCATCAAAGACGGACACGCCGTCTGCCGCGAGCTGCGTAGCGCCGGCTTCTCCACTCCCATTCTCATGCTGACCGCGCGGGCCGCCGTCGACGACCGCGTCGCCGGCCTCGATTCCGGCGCTGACGACTATCTCGCCAAGCCCTTCGACTTCAAGGAGCTCCTGGCCCGCCTGCGCGCCCTCCTGCGCCGCGCCAAAGTGCTGCGGGCACAGGTCTGCCGCGTCGGCGATCTGGCGCTCAACACCGCCAGCCACGCCGTTACCCGCGCCGGCAAGCCTGTCAGCCTCACCGCCAAGGAGTACGCGCTCCTCGAATTTCTGGTGCTCAACGAAGATCGCGTGGTGGGCCGCCAGCAGATTGCGCAGCACGTCTGGGACGAAAACTTCGATCCCTTTTCCAATGTCATCGACGTCTACATCAAACGCCTGCGCGCCCGGCTCGAAAGCGGCGGCGCCAGCCGGCTGATCCGCACCCGCCGCGGGGAAGGCTACATCCTGAGTGCCAATCCGGGAGCCGCCGATGATTAACAGCTTCCGCTTTCGCCTCACGCTCTGGTACCTGCTGTTCTTCTCGCTGTTGTTCGTTCTCTTCAGCCTGTTTCTCCACGGCGTGCTCTCCCACGCGCTCGAGCGGCGCCTCGACGAAGGCCTCGCGGTGGAGGCCAACACCACCGCCGCGATGTTCCAGGATGAGTTCGACGAGATGAAGGGCGATGTCTCCGCGGCCTCGTCCGAAGCCGTTTCCGGCATGCGCCTGCACGGCAGCCTGGTCGCGGTTCTGTCCGGAAACCGCCTGCTCGCCGCCAGTACTCCGCTGCCGAAACCCCAGGTCGATTTCATTGCCGCGCGCGCCGCCCTCGATCCCACGGTCGATCTCGCCGTGGCCGTCCCCCAGGTGGCGCCCAACGGTGCGCGCGCCGCGGTGCACCGTGTCAGCGTCGGCGGTCTGGACTACCAGGTGGTCGCGCTCCAGTCTCGCGACCAACTCGTGGAGGATCTCGCCGTCCTCCGCCGCGTCATTGTCCTGGCGCTGCCACTCGTCATCGCGCTCGCGGGATTCGGCGGCTACTGGCTCGCCAGCCGCAGCCTCGCCCCTCTCGGCTGGATGGCCCAGCAGGCCCATCGCATCACCGGCAGCAATCTCAATACCCGCCTCGATATCGGCAACGCCGCCGAAGAGCTGGCGGTCCTCTCGGCTTCCTTCAATGAGCTGCTCTCGCGCCTCGACCTTTCTTTCGAAAGCATGCGCCGCTTCGTCGCCGACGCCTCCCACGAACTCCGCACTCCCCTTTCCATCATCCGCGGCGAGGCCGATGTCGCTCTCTCCCGCGACCGCGCCGCCGCCGAGTACCGCGAATCTCTCGCCATCATCCTGGACGAATCCCGCCGCCTCTCGCGCCTCGTCGATGACCTCCTCAACCTCGCCCGCGCCGACGCCGGACGCGTCAGACTGCAATCCGAAGAGTTCTATCTCAACGATCTTCTGGCCGAATGTTGCCGCTCCGCGCAATCGCTCGCCGCCGCCCGCGGTATCGCACTGGAATGCCGCCCCGCCGAGGACGCGCCATTCCGCGGCGACGAGGAACTGCTCCGCCGGCTGGTGATGAACCTGCTCGACAACGCCATCCGCTACACCCCCCCGGGCGGCCAGGTCTCGGCCGCGCTCGAAGCAGAAGATTCCCGGTTCCGCATCCGCATCGCCGACACCGGCGTGGGCATCTCCCCCGACGCAGCCCCGCACGTCTTCGAGCGCTTTTACCGCGCCGACACCGCCCGCTCGCGCCAGGATGGCGGCTTCGGTCTGGGCCTGGCCATTGTCAAGTGGATCGCCGAATCGCACCGTGGCGATGTAGTCCTCGCCACAACCCCAGGCGCGGGCAGCACTTTCACAGTAAACCTCCCTCGTTGATTCATCGTCCGTTCATGTCCCGAATTCTATACTGAAGTTCTTCCCATGAAGTATATTCTGCCGACCCTGGGCATAGGCCTCGCCCTCTGCCTGCCGGCCTTCTCCCAAACTCCTTCCGCCGGTTCCGCGCCGCTCCGGATTACGTTGCAGGATGCCATGGAGCGCGCCCGGAAGTACAGCCAGCAGACCCTCACCGCCAACCTCGCGGCCCTGCTGGCGCACGAAGATACCGTACAGGCCAAGGCCGCCCTGCTCCCTTCGGTCAACGGGATCAGCCAGTTCATCTACACTCAGCCCAACGGCACGCCCAGCGGCGCTTTCGTCTCTAATGACGGTCCGCACGTCTACAACAACCAGGCCAACCTGCATGCCGACATCTTCGCTCCCGCCAAACGCGCCGACCACCACCGCGCCATGGCCGCCGAAGCCGCGGCCCGTGCCAAGGCCGATCTCGCCGCCCGCGGCCTCATCGCCACCGTTATGCAGGATTACTATGGCATGGCCGTCGCCGCGCGAAAGCTTTCCAACGCGCGCCAGAGCGTCCAGGACGCCCGGCAGTTCCTCGACATCACCCAGAAGCAGGAAAAGGGCGGGGAAGTGGCCCACTCCGATACCGTCAAGGCCGAGCTCCAGTTGAACGACCGGCAGCGCGACGAGCAGGAAGCCCAGCTCACCCTCGATAAAGCCCGCATCGGTTTCGCCGTCCTGCTCTTCCCCGATTACCGCCAGGATTTCGATGTGGTGGACGATCTCGATACGCTCTCACCGCTTCCCGCCTACGCCGAAATCCAATCGCTCGCCGGCAAGAACAGCCCCGACATTCGCGCCGCCCAAGCCGCGGTCCAGCAGGAGGATTATGAAATCCGGTCGGCCCGCGCCGAAATGCTGCCGACGTTTTCCCTGGACTACTCATTCGGAACCAACGCCAACCAGTTCGCCCTGCACAATCCCGAGGGCCAGCTCTTGCTCGGCAACGTGGTGCAGGCCCAGTTGGTTGTCCCTTTGTGGACCTGGGGCGCCGCCCGCAGCCGCGTCAGGCAGGCCGAATTCAAGCTGCAGCAGGCCAGGAACGATCTCAGCTTCACCCAGCGACAGCTCCTTTCGTCGCTCGACGCCTTCTACCGCGAAGCCGGCCTCGCGCGCGCTCAGCTCGGCTCGCTGCGCCATTCGCTCGACCTTTCCAAACAGAGCCTGGATTTAACCCTGCTCCGCTACCAGGCCGGTGAAGTCTCCGTGCTGGAAGTGGTCGATGCCCAGTCCACGCTCCGCGACGCCCGCAACGCCGTCGACGACGGACTCGTCCGCTTCCGCGTCTCGATCGCCAATCTTCAGACACTGACGGGGGCCTTTTAGCCGATGAAGAACAAATGGTTGTTTGCCGCCCTGGCCGCCTGCCTGCTCGCCGCCTCGGGCTGTTCCAAAAAAGAAGAAAGCGAGACCGAGGCGCCCGCGCCTGTCCAGGTCACCGCCGTAACGCAGGAGCCCATCCGCCACATCGTAGCTGGCGATGGCGTGCTCTTCCCGCAGGACCAGACCGGCGTCATGCCGAACATCTCCAAGCCTGTACTCAAGTTCTATGCCAACCGCGGAGATCACGTCAAGCAGGGCCAGTTGCTCGCAGTCCTCGAAAGCCGCGACCTCGCCGCGGCTGTCGCCAACGCCAAGAGCCAGCTCAACCAGGCCGAGCTCAATCTCCACACGGTGGAACTGGCCTCCGTCCCCGAGTCCGTGGTGAAAGCCGAGACCGATGTCGAATCCGACAAGCAGCAGCTCGACGCCGCCCAAAAGCTCCTCGACAGCCAAACCGAGCTTTTCCGCCAAGGCGCGCTGGCCGGCCGCCGCGTGGATGAGGCCCGCGTCCAGTTTGTTACCGCCAAGACGCAACTGCAGGCCGCGCAGGAGCATCTTCGCGCTCTCAACTCGGTCAGCAAGGGGGATCAGATCTCCACCGCGCACGCCCAGGTGCAAACCGCTAACGCCCAGTTGCAAGCGGCCGAGGCCCAGGTCGGTTACGCTGAGATCCACAGTCCCAAGAGCGGCGTCATCGCCGATCGCCCCATCTATGAAGGCGAAATGGCCGTTCCCGGCACTCCCCTCATCACCGTCGTCGATATCTCGCGCGTGGTCGCTCGAGTCAATATTCCGCAGAACCAAGGCTCTCTGGTGAAGGTCGGCCAGGCCGCCGAACTCGTCCAGGCCGATAGCGGCCAGCGGTTCGCCGGCAAAGTCGTCGTCGTCAGCCCAGCCACCGACGCCAACAGCACTACCATCCAGGTTTGGATTCAGGCCGACAATCCCGGCGAAAAATTGAAACCGGGGGCCAGCGTCCACGCCAAGATCATCACCCAAGAGTTCAAGAACGCAACTACGGTTCCGGCGGCCGCCATCCTTCCCGGAGAAACCGGAGGCACCGCTGTCCTGGTGATCATCGACTCCGTGGCGCACCGCAGGACTGTCCAGGTCGGCGTGCGCGAAGGCGACAAAGTGCAAATCCTCAACGGCTGCCGGCCCGGCGAAGAGGTGGTCACAGTGGGCGGCCTCGGCGTCGACGACAAGGGCAAGGTCAAAGTCATCGACACCTCCGTGCAGGAGGCAGACGACGAAGATCAAAACGCGCCGCCGGCCGCGGATTCCAAGAAGGACCAGAAGAAAGACGAGGCTAAGCCGAAAGCCAAATGAGCGACATTTCGACACCTCCGCCCGTTGCCGAGGGCGCCGATGCGCCGCACTGGACCGCCCGTCACGGCAAATCCATCATCTTTGTCATCCTGACTCTCGTGGCCGTCGGCATATACCTGGCGCTGACCATCCCCGTCGCCGTCTTTCCGGATACCAACTTCCCGCGCATCGTGGTGGGCGTCGATAACGGCGTGTTCCCCATCGACCAGATGTTGGTCACTGTGACCAAGCCCCTTGAAGATGCCGTCAATCTGGTGCCCGGCCTCGATCACCTTTATTCCATCACCAGCCGCGGCACCGCCGAAATCGACCTGTTCTTCAATTGGAACGTCGACATGCACCGCACGCTCGAGCTGGTCAACGCGGCGCTGGCCCGCGTGCAGACCTCGCTGCCGCCCACGGCGAAGATCACGGCCAACCGCCTGACCTTCGCGGCGTTCCCCATCATGGGCTACAGCCTGACGTCCGACAAGATTCCCCAGACCACGCTCTGGGAGATGGCCACTTACGATATCAAGCCGCGCCTCAATCGCCAGACCGGAGTTTCGTCGGTGGTGGTGCAGGGCGGGCAGGTTCCGGAATTCCAGGTCCAGCCGGATCCCGCCAAACTGGTGCAAGCCGGCGTCACTATCCCCAACATTCTCGACGCCATCTCGCGCAGCAACATGATCGATTCGCCCGGGCTGATCGAGGCCAATCACCAGCTCGTGCTCAGCCTGGTCAGCGGGCAGACGCGCACTCCCGAAGAGATTGGCAACATCGTTGTCAGGACCACGCCCGCCGGCGCGCCCATTCGCATCGCCGATATCGCCACCGTCGGCCCCTCCGTAATGCCGGTCTACACCGTGGTCACCGCCAACGCCAAGCCTGCCGTCCTGCTCAATATCCTTCGCCAGCCCGACAGCAACACGGTGGTGGTAGCCAACGCCGTCAAGGCGGAGATCGAAGCCCTCAAGAAGGACCTGCCCAAGGGTGTGGAGCTACGCCCCTTTTATGACCAGTCCCTGATCGTGACGGAATCCATGGAGAGCGTGCGCGACGCCATCCTGGTCGGCCTGATCCTGGCCTCGCTCATCATGGTGCTCTTCTTGCGCGATTGGGGAACTTCGCTGGTGGCCGGCCTGGTGATACCCGCCACCATCGGAGTCACTTTCATCGCCCTGCGGATCATGAATCAGAGCTTCAACCTGATGACGTTGGGCGGCCTTGCCGCGGCTGTCGGCCTGGTGATCGACAACGCCATCGTGGTGGTGGAGAACATCGTGATGCACCGGGATTCCGGACAGTCGCGCGCGGAAGCCGTCCGCAGCGCGATTCGCGAGATTCGCGTTCCCCTGGTCGGTTCCACCATCACCCCGATCGTGGTTTTCCTGCCGCTGATCTCGATCACCGGGGTCACCGGCGTCTTCTTCCGCGCCCTGGCCGTCACGGTGGGAATGGCGCTGCTGACTTCGCTGGCACTGGCGCTCACCTGGACGCCCACGCTCAGCCACTACTTCCTTCGCAGCCGCTCCGGGCGCCGCCCGGAAGAGCGCCACTCCGTGCCGCCTGTCCTGATGAACGCTTACGCTCGCGTCCTCAAAATCGCGTTGGAACACAAACTGGTAATGGCGGTGTTTTCGCTCCTGCTGATCGGCGGCTCCTGGTGGTGCTACAACCACACCGGATCCGACCTGCTTCCCGCCATGGACGAAGGCGGCTTCATCGTCGACTACATCATGCCCGCGGGCTCGTCGCTCGAGGAAACCAACCGTGTGATTACGCACGTCGAGAAGATTCTCCGCGCCACACCCGAGGTGGAAAATACCTCCCGGCGCACCGGTCTCCAACTTGGCCTGGCGCAGGTCACCGAGGCCAATACCGGCGACATCTCCGTCAAGCTCAAGGCCGGCCGCAAGCGCACCGGCGATGAAGTGATCGCCGACGTGCGCGCCAAGATCAGAGAGAGAGAGCCGGTGCTCGACGTGGAATTCCCGCAACTCCTGCAAGACATGATCGGCGACCTCACCAGCGCCCCCGAGCCGGTGGTCATCAAACTGTTCGCGCAGGATCCAGTCCTGCTCGAGCAATGGGCCACCTCGGTGGGCGACACCATCAAGAAAGTTCCCGGCGTGGTGGACGTGCTCAACGGCATCGAGAATACCATCAGCGGTCCGGCAACGGTCTTCAACATGGACCAGGTCACGACGGCGCGCGCCGGCTTCTCTCCGCAGGAAGTGGAACTGGACGCCAGCGCCATCCTGCAAGGCGAACCGGCGTCCGCCCCGGTGGTGGTCAACGACCGCTCCTATACCATCCGCGTGCGTTTTCCCGAGGCGACGCGCAAGACGCTCGACACCATCCGCCAGACCATGCTCATCAGCGGAACCGGCAAGACCGCCACCATCGGCTCACTCGCCTCGATCATGGAGATCCCCGGCCAGACGGAAATCCGCCGCGACGACCTGCAGCGCAACGTGCAGGTGACCGCCCGCTTCGAAGGCATGAACCTGGGTGACGGGATGAAAAAGGTGCAGGCCGCCATCGGCGACATGAAGGTGCCTCCCGGCATCCGCGTTCAGTATGGCGGTCAGTACGAAGAGCAGCAGAAGTCGTTCAAGGACTTGCTGGTGGTTCTGGCGCTGGCCGTCGTGCTGGTGTTCGTCGTGCTGCTGTTCGAGTTCGGCGACTTTGCCACACCCATCGCCATTCTTTCCTCCGCGCTGCTCTCGACCTGCGGCGTCTTCGCGGCTCTGTTCGCCACGGGAACAACCTTCAATCTCGCGTCGTTCATGGGTCTGATCATGGTGATCGGCATCGTGGCCAAGAACGGCATTCTGCTGCTGGATGCCGACCAGAGGTTCCGCGCCGCGGGCCTGCCGGCGGAGGAAAGCATGATTCGCGCCGGCGAGCGCCGGCTGCGTCCTATTCTGATGACCGCGCTGGCCACGGTGGCCGGCATGCTGCCGCTGGCCCTCGCTTTCGGCGCGGGTTCTCAAATGCTGCGGCCATTGGCCATCGCCGTGATCGGCGGCATCCTCGCCTCGATGGTCCTGTCACTGATAGTAACCCCGGCCGTGCACTATTACATTGGAGGCCGGGATTCGCATAAAGGAGTAACTCAACAATGAAGAAGATTCTGATACTAGCCCTGGTAGCCGGCGCTGTCTGGGCCGCCGAGGGATACAAGATCATCAGTAAGATCAAGATCGGCGGCGAGGCAAGTTGGGACTACGTGGCCATGGATAGCGTCAACCGCCGGCTGTACGTTTCCCACGGCGCCAGCGTCGAAGTAGTCGACCCGGATGCCGGCAAAGTCGTCGGCGTCATCGGGCAACTGCACGGCGTGCACGGAATCGCCATCGCCGCCGACCTGAACAAAGGATTCATCACCAACCGCACATCTAAGAGCGTCACGATTTTCGATCTCAAGACTCTCGCCAAGCTTGGTGAGCCGGCGGCTGGTGAAAACCCCGATGCGGTCTGTTATGAGTCGAAAACCAAGCGCGTGTTTGCGATCAACCATAACGGCGCCGACGCCACCGCCATCGACGCCAAGACCGGCGAAGTGCTCAAGACCTTCCCCACCGGAAGTGCCGGTGAGTTCTGCCAGTCCGATGGCGCCGGCAAGCTCTACGTCAACCTGGAAGACTCATCCGAGCTGCTCGAAATCGATGCCGCCAAGATGGAAGTTAGCCGCAAGATGTCGCTCGCGCCCGTCGAACACCCCAGCGGGCTGGCAATCGACGTGAAGAACAAGAAACTCTTTTCGGTCGGCGATAACAAGATGATGGCCGTCGTCGACATCGCAAGCTTTAAGGTGATCGCGACTCCGGCGATCGGCTCGGGCCCTGATGCGGCGGGCTTCGATTCGACTCTCGGCCTCGCCTTCAGCTCCAACGGCGAGGGTAACGTGACCATCGTCAAGCTGGTCAACGGCAAGTACGATGCCGTCGATACGGTCACCACCGAGGCGCGGGCGCGGACCATGACCGTCGATGAGAAGTTGCACCGGATCTATCTGCTGACCGCCGATTATCCCCCGGCAGCGGTTGGTCAGAAAGGGCGCCCGACGGCTGCGCCCGATAGCTTTCATGTCCTGGTAGTCGGAAAATAAGGAGAAACTGATGAAACGATTCTGTTTTGTAACATTCGTAGTGATCGCGACGCTGGCGATCATCGCTCTAGCCCAACCGGCCCCGGCGACGGGACCTTACAAAGTCGTTAAGACCGCCAAAGTCGGCGGTGACGGCGGCTTTGACTATGTGTATGCCGACGTCGACGGCCGCCGGTTGTATGTTCCGCGTACCGGCGCTAACGCGCGAGTTTCGGTCTATAACCTGGACACCCAGGAGCCGGTCGGCGAAATCCCCAAGACCAATGCGCGCGGCGCCGCGGTCGACCCCAAGTCCGGCCACGGCTTCGCCAGCAGCAGCCCGGTCGCCATGTGGGATACCAAGACCCTCGCGCTCATCAAGACCATCGATGTGCAGGGCGGTCCCGACGGCATACTGTTCGATAGTTTCAACCAGCGCGTCTGGGTCTTCAGCCACCGCGCCCCCAACGCCACCATCATCGATACCAAGGATGGTTCCATCGTTGGCACCCTCGATCTCGGCGGACAGCCCGAGCAGGCCGTTACCGACGGCAAGGGCCGTATGTATGTCGATCTCGAAGACATGGATAAGATCGCCGTCGTCGACACCAAGGAACTCAAGGTCACCGGCACTTACGCCCTCGAAGGCAAAGGTGGCGGCCCCGGCGGTCTGGCCTTCGACGTCAAGAATCACGTCCTGTTCGCCTCTTGCCATACCCCTGCGACCATGGTGATTCTCAGTTCCGACACCGGCAAGATTCTCGATACTCTGCCGATCGGCACAGGGACCGATGGCGCCACCTTCAATCCCAACACCCTGGAGGCCTTCAGCTCGAATGGCGATGGCACGCTCACGGTGATCAAGGAAAACAGCCCGACCAGCTTCGTCGTCGAGCAGAACGTGCCGACCATGCGCGGCGCCAAGACGCTGACGATGGATACTAAGACCAATCACGTGCTGCTGATCGCCGCCGAATATGGCCCGCCGCCGGCTCCGCCCGCCGACGCCCCGCCGCCGGACGCGACCAAGAAGGGTGGCCGCGGCCCGCGCGCGCCCATGCTCCCCGATTCCTTCTCAATCGTGGTAGTAGGCAAGTAACCCTGAGTAATTCCGCAAACCCTGACGCGCGGCTCATTCCGAGCCGCGGCCGTCAGGGAGCGTTGCCCGTTAAGTGGGGCAGTCCCCCTGGACTGCGCCGGGTCCCTTGACCCGGCACCCGACCTTCAGGTCGAGCTGTTTGCACTTATCTCCCCTAGTTCCCCCCGCCGCCCCGCCCTCCCTGCACGATGGGCGCGGGCGGCGCGCCGGTCGTGGGGAGCGGCTTCAGCCCGCTTCCGGTAATTGACTTATTGTACGCGTCGACATCTTTATCTAACAGCGTCTTATATTGCGCCTGCACTGCCTGCAGTTGTTTCTCCAGACCCAGCACCAGGCCGTACGCGGTTTCCGTCGGCGGGTAGTCGCCGCTGCCCGCCACATCCCCCGCGCCTCCGCCAATTTCGCCTTCCAGCCAGATGAAATTCAGATAGAGCTGGTATTGCGTGACGTAATACTTGTCGTCGCTCAGCGCTTCGGCCCGCGAAATCAGCTTGTACTCCACGTCCTGCATCTTCTGATCGATGTCATTCATGGCCTTCAGCAAGGCTTCCTTGCCGCTCTGGCCTTTCAACGTCTTGTTTTCATCCTCCAGTTGGCGGCACATCCACTCCAGTTGGTTCGTCATATCGGAAACCGCGCTGATGTCGTCGCGAACTTTGAGTTGCAGGCGCGCCGACGCCTGTAAGTCGGCGTCCGTTCCGTGCGCGTCCGGCATCCGCAGGATGTCGATGGCTTGGGTATACTTCTGGCCGTTCACCGTCATCTGCAGGGTGAATTTTCCGGGCCCCACCAGCGGCCCCGGCTCGTTCTGAGAAATCCCCCAGTGCGTAATGGTGCGGGTATCCCTGTTTTGAAAACGCGTTTCCTCCCAGATGTGCGGATCTTCCGGCGGAGTTGTGCGCAGCGCCACCATCCGCGGCGGGTCGTAGTGCATGTCCCAGGATGCTCGATTCCATCCGGCCGTGCCGGTGATGTTGGGCAGCTTGCGGACCACCGCGCCGCTCGCATCCAGCACCTCGAGTTCGATCGCGTTCTTGGGAGCTTCCTTCAGCACGAAGGTCCAATCGGCGCGCCCGCCGCGGGCTTGCCGGTAAGCCGGCCGCGGCGCCAGAAACTCCACCGCGGAAGTCGCCGTGTCCGGCATCACGCCCTGCTCCAGCGGCGTCATGTCTTCCATGATGTAAAAGCCGCGGCCGTAAGTCGCGACCACCAGGTCGTGCGTCTGCTTCTGCACGACAATCCACGACACTGGAGCCGCCGGCAACCCGTCCTTCATCTGCTTCCAGTGGGCCCCATCGTCCATCGTGTAAAACAGCTCGTGGCCGGTGCCGGCGAACAGCATGCCCTTCTTATTGGGATTCTCGGCAATCACGCGCGCGTAAGAAAGCGGGTGTCCCGCGGGCAGATCGCCCGTTATGTTAGTCCACGTCTTCCCGAAATCGGTTGTCTTATAGAGCCACGGATCGCGGTTGTCCATCAGGTGGAAGTCCACCGCCACATACGCGGTGGCAGGGTCGAAATGCGAAGGCTCGATCTTTGAAATCACGCCCATCGGCCCGGGCAGGCCCTTGATATTCGCCGTGACGTCGTGCCAGCCATCGTCGCCGCCGTTGGTGGTGTACCAGACCTTGCCATCATTGGTGCCGGCCCAGATGAGACCCTTCCGGATCTCCGAGGGCGCAATCGAAAAGACCACCTCGCCGTAAAATTGGCCGAGGTTGTCGCCCACGATGCCACCCGAAGAAACAATGTACTTGGGATCGTTGTGCGACAGATCCTTGCTGATCTCCTTCCAGCTCGTTCCGCCGTTGGTGGTGCGCAGGATTACCTGGCAGCCGTAGTATACGGTGTTGTGATCGAACGGATCGATCACCAGCGGAGGCGTCCAGTGGCAGCGGTATTTGACTTTATCGGGCTCCGAATCGAGTGTATGCAGCCACGGGCTCACTGAGCGCGCAACCTTAGTCTTGTAATCGTAAGTGGTTACTTCATTGCCGTAACACGATGCCCAGATGAAATCGGTGTTCGTAAGATCGGGTACCGTGAAGCCGGATTCGCATCCGCCCAATCCGTGATCCCAGGTTCCCACGGTGATTCCTCCGCCTCCTCCAAAGCCACCACGGCCCCCGGCGGCGCCGCCGCCGCGTCCACCCCGGCCTCCGGCTTGAGGCGCCTGGCCGGGCACGTTGGCTCCCGCTTCCTGCACCGTGCTAAGCCCGCGCATGGTGCCGTCGTCCTGCATGTTTCCGTAGATGTGGTACGGGACGTCATTATCCACCGCGACGTGATACATCTGCCCGATCGGCAGGGTGACGCGCCCCGCCGGCGTAGCGCCGTGGTCGGTGGTGAAGGACATCCCGCCATCGTGCGTGACCAGGATGCGGTCGGCATTAGTGGGATCGATCCAGATGTCGTGGGTGTCGCCGCCCCAGGGCCGTGTGGTGAAATTCTTGCCGCCGTCGGTGGACACCCAGAAGCTGCTGTTGGCCACCAGCACTTCGTCCGGGTTGGATGGTGAGACGTCGATGTGGATGTAATAACCGGCGCGCCCGATCAGGGCCCGCTGCCAGCTCCCGTTGGCCCAGTTCTCACCGCCGTCGTCGGAGCGCCAGATCGAGCCCTGGTCGGCCGTTTGGATCAGCGCGTAAATGCGCTTCGGGTTGCTGGGCGCGATCGCCACATCCACTTTACCCACCGGAGGCCTCGGCATGCCATGGCCTTCGATGCGCTTCCACGTGGCGCCGCCATCGTGCGTGACATACACGCCGCTGCCCGGACCGTGCGCCGTGAATTCGCTCTCCGGCGAGCCGCTGAACATAGCGTACGTGTGCATCACCACGCGCCACGCACCGGCCACCAGCGTCTTGGGATCACTCGCGTCCATGGAGAGGCCGGAGCAGCCGGTGTCCGGGTCCACGAACAAGGAGCGGTCCCAGGTCTTCCCGCCGTCCAGCGTGCGGAACACGCCGCGCTCCTGCTGCGGGCCCGTCAGGCGCCCCGCCGCGCAGACAAAAACAATGTCGGGGTTTACCGGGTTCACGATGATGCGGCCGATGCGGCCAGTCTCGCGCAGCCCCATGTTGGTCCAGGTGGCGCCGGCGTCGGTGGATTTGTAGATGCCATCGCCCATCATGTCGCTATCGCGGATGGCCCACGCTTCCCCGGTTCCAGCCCATACGATGTCGTGATTCGATCGCGACACCGCCAGCGCCCCAATCGCCTGCACCGCCTGGCTATCGAAGACCGGGACAAAACTCTGGGCTGAGTTGGTGGACTTCCACACACCGCCGGATGCCGCGCCGACATAGTACGTGGTCGGATCGCCGGGAATGCCGGCCGCGGCCGAGATCCGATTTCCAGTGGCCGGCCCCATGAACTTGAAAGTGGGATTGGCCGGCGGCGGGGCAGCCGCGAATCCGCGGCCGCCGCGTTGCGCGGCTACCGGCGTCACACTCAGAACGACACCCGCTAAACCGGCGACCAGGGTGCGGCGCCAGCGATTCGGCAAAAACACAATAGGTTGGAGCATAGGAGATTCCCGTTGTTGAAGTTTATAGGATTGCCCTGCCTGCCTGCAAGCGATTGCACGCGATTGCCGGCCGCCCCTCAAATCGCATACACTGCAAAAGCGATATGCGGCACGCCTTCATCGCGCTGGCTGGAGTTGCCCTCCTGGCCGTCCCGTCTTCCGCGCAGGGCCCTGCCGCCGCACCTCGCCTCCTGGCGCCGCGCACCGCCTTCCGACTCCTTGAAGGCGCCACCGCCACCTTGAGCTTCGTCCTCAACGCTCCTCCCGACACCATCGAAATTGAGATTCTGGATTCGGCCGATGGCCTGGTGGCGCGCTTGCAACCCGACAACCTCCAGCCCGGCCTCAACCGCATCGATTGGAATCTGCGCTACGAGCCGCCTCGCCTGGTCGCGCTGCGCACCACGCCGCCCGAGAATCCCCATATCTGGGAGGAGCCGCGATTCCAAGGTTCGGACACCCGTCCGGTGGCGCACAAAGGCATCGAGGCCGCCGAGTTCGGACCCATCGCCGCGCCCGGCCGCTACACCGTTCGTCTGATCGTCGATGGCCAGGCCTGCATCCAGCCTCTGGAGATTGCGCTGCCGCCGGCGAGCCACGGCACCGAAGCCGACATCCAATCCTCCGTGCGCCTGCAACTCAAGGTGCGCGAAGACATCAGCGCGGTTTCCGACATGACCAACCAGATCGAGCGGCTGCGCAAACAGCTCGAAGACCAGCGCAAGTCGCACCCGGCCGTGGATGCCCTGGAGCAGTTGGATCGCAAGCTGCGGGACGTGGAGTTTCAGCTCATTTCGCATTCCGACGCCCTCAGCGACGAGAAGTACGATTCCGAAGCCGCCCGCCTCTACCTCAATTTTCTCTGGCTCAATGGCTCCCTGGGGACCGGCACCGGCAAGTATTCCGGCGGCGCCGACTACGCTCCCACGGAAACCGCCATCGGCCTGGTGCACGACCTGGAGGACCAGCTTCGCTCGGTCCAGGAGCAATATCGCAAGCTGATGGATGCCGATGTCCCGGCTTACAACCGCGCCGCGCCCGCGCAAGGCCTCCCGCCGCTCGCGCCCGGTAAGTAGACTTACTTGTGGATCGCCGGCGTTGGTAACGTCGAGTGCGCTTCGCTCGATGGTAAAGATCTCACCCGGCTCCAGCGTCGGCGCCGGCATGGGGCGGTCATGCACTTCCATTCCGACCGTATGGCCAAGGCCGGCGCGGGGCAATTGCAGTGGAGGCCTCACTCCGATATGCTTCGCGTATGCGGAATCGCTGGACCGTCATCGCCGTGGCCGGGTGCGCCCTGATCGCTTTTTCCCAGCCGACCTCGCGCAAGATCGATTACCCGGTCGCCCCCATCCCTTTCAGCAACGTCCAGATCACCGACACTTTCTGGACGCCGCGGCTCGAAAACAATCGCACCGTTTCGATTCCGGGCCTGCTCGATCGCTTCGACCGGATGGGCCGCAATCCCGATCCGCGGCTCATCGAGGCGGCCTGCTACTCGCTCGCGCAGCACCCCGATCCGGCCTTGCGCGCGCGCATCGACGGCAAGCTCGACGCCATCATCCAGCGGATTCGCACGCAGAAACACGTCTGGTCCACCAATGGCGACGGCTCCACGCTGAACGCCGGCAACTTCCTGGAAGCCTCCGTGGCTTATTTCGAAGCCACCGGCAGCCGCAAGCTGCTGGACGTCGCCATCGAGATCGCCGACGATCTGGATGCGGTTTTTGGACCCGACAAACGCCACGACATCTCCAACCACGAGGGCATCAAGCTTGGCCTGGTGCGGCTGTACCGCGCGACCGGCAACGCCAAGTACCTGAAGCTCGCCAAATTCTTCCTGGATTCGCGCGGCAATTCCGCCGGCCGGACCAAGCTCTACGGCGCCTACGCGCAGGATGCCGAGCCCGTGAAGCAGCAGGCCCGCGCCGTCGGCCACGCCGTGCGCGCCACCTATCTCTATGCGCCGCTCACCGATATCGCCGCGCTCACCAACGATTCCGATTACGTGAAGGCCACCCAGCGCATCTGGGAAGACGCCGTCTCCAAGCGCACCTACCTGACGGGCGGCGCCGGCACATATCGCCACGAAGAGAACTACGGAGACGATTACGATCTGCCGAACCTCACCTGCTGGAATGAAATCTGCGCCGCCTACGGCAACACCTTGTGGAACCACCGGCTCTTCCTGCTCACCGAGGATTCGCGCTACGCCGACATGATGGAGCGCACGCTCTACAACGGATTTCTGGCGGGCGTCTCGCTGGCCGGCGACAAGTATCTCTACCAGGCGCCCTTGATGGCGTCCGGCAGCTTCACCAGGCAGGCCGCCTTCGGTCCCGATTGCTGCCCACCCAACGTCGCGCGCCTGCTGCCGCAATTGGGCAGCCTGATTTACGCGCAGGGCGACCCCGGCCTCTACATCAACCTGTTCGTCGCCAGCAAGGCGCAAGCCAAGGTGCGCAACGCGAAAGTGGACCTGGCGCAGGAGACCGACTACCCGTGGAACGGCGCCGTGAAGCTCACCGTGAGCCCGCAGTACTCCTGGCGCTTCCCGCTCTTCATCCGCATTCCGGGATGGGTGCACGGCCAGCCCATGCCGCTGCTGCTCTACAAATACCTGGCGCCGCCGCAGCCGCCGGTGGCCATCGCCATCAACGGCCGGCCGGTCACTTACTCGACCGACCGCGGCTACGCGCGCATCGAGCGCGAATGGAACACCGGCGACGTGGTCCAGTTCAACCTGCCGATGGAGATCGAGCAGGTGGTGGCGCGCGACGAAGTGGCCGACGACCGCGGCCTGGCGGCCTTTGAGCGCGGCCCCCTGGTCTATTGCGTGGAGCGCGCCGACAACCCGGCCGGCATTTTCAATCTGGTGGCGCCGCCGGCCGCCAAAATGCAATTCGCCTATCAAAAGGACCTGCTCGACGGCGTCGGCGCTTTGACCGGCAGCGCCGTCTCGCTCAGCCGCGGCGCCGACGGAGTTTCGCTGAACCGCCAGGCGCAGCCGATGGTGGCGATCCCGTATTACGCTTTCGGCAACCGCGGCGCGTCCGAGATGTCGGTCTGGCTGGCGCGCGACGAATCCAGGGCCCGCGTGGCGCCGCGTACGTCTCCGGCTTCCACCGCCAAGGCCACTTCATCGGTGGGCAACGGCACGGCCGCTGAAAACTATCCCGGCCACAAGCCGCCCACGCCGGAGCAGCGCTGGTACACCAATTCGCAGGATGGCTCGGGCGAGATCTCGGCTATCCAGGACGGCTTCGAACCCATCAACTCCGAAGACGGCAACGCGCCGTATCTCCGTCTGCATCCGCAGAGCGGCGACAGCGCCTGGATCCAGTACGACCTGGCCAAGGCCGCGCGCGTTTCTTCCGTCGAAGTCTATTGGAAAGACGACAAGCAATACTGCGTGCCGCCGAAAGGGTGGCGCCTGTTATACAAGGACGGGAACGAGTGGAAGCCGGTGCATGCCACCGCGGCCTACGGCGTGGAGCGCGACAAGTTCAACCGGCTCTCTTTCGATGCCGTGACCACCTCCGCGTTGCGCATCGAAATCCAATTGCAGCCGCGCACCTACAAGAAGGGCGACCTCGGTCCGCCCGACGCCAACTATCTGCCACAGGACGTCACCTGGTACGAAGGCGGGGTGATCGAATGGCGGGTAAACCCATGAAGCCCTGGATCGCCCTTGTGGTTCTCATGGCGGCGCTGGCGGCGGCGCAGATTTCGAAACCCATCTACAGGCTCGAACCGGTGCCGTTGGCCGACGTCGATATCACCGACGAATTCTGGGCGCCCAAGATGCAGGTCAACCGGACGGTTTCGATTCAGCACCTGTTCCAGAAATTCGGCGACCGCAGTTACGATAACCCGCGGCTGATCCAGGCCGCCGCCTACATGCTCGCCAAGCAGGCCGATGCGGAATTGCGGCAATACGTTTCGAAACTGGTGGACCGCGAAGTGGCCGCCACCGAAACTCGCCTGCAGAATCCCACCCGCATCTCGGGCTACTTCTACGAAGCCGCGGTCGCCTGGTATCACGCGACCGGCGAGCGCAAGATGCTGGACGAGGCGGTCAAAGCCATCGACGCGCTGGACGCCGCCTACGGCCCCGGAAAGAAGACCTACATCTCCAGCCACGAGGGCATGAAGATCGGACTGCTCGACATGTACCGCGAGACGGGCGACGCCCGTTACGCGCGCCTGGCGCAGTTCTTCCTGGACGAGCGCGGCAAGGACGATTACCCGCGCAGCGGCGAATACGCGCTCGACCGCACCTACGCGCAGGACGATAAGCCGGCCGTTCAGCAGACGGCGGCCGAGGGCCACTGCGTGCGCGCCACCTATCTCTACATTCCCTTCACCGATATCGCCGCGCTTACCGGCGGCGGCGATTACCATCGCGCCATCGACAGCATCTGGCAGGATGCCTCCCGCAAGACCTATCTCACCGGGGCGATCGGGTCGGTGCGTTTCCACGAGCAGTACGGGCAGCCTTACGAGCTGCCGAATCTCAGCGCCTGGAACGAAACCTGCGCCTCCTACGGCAACGTGGTGTGGAACCAACGCATGTTCCTGCTGCACCGCGACGCGCGTTACGCCGACCTGATGGAGCGCGTGCTCTACAACGGCTTCCTCGACGGGGTTTCGCTCAAAGGCGACCGCTTCTTCTACCAGAATCCGCTGATGTCCTACGGCAACTACGACCGCTTCGACTGGATCGATACGCCCTGCTGCCCGCCGAACGTGGTGCGCCTGATGGCGTCGCTGGGCGGCTATGTCTACGCGCGCAGCGACGATGAGCTGTATGTCAACCTCTTTGCCGGCTCGACGGCGCGCATCGCCATGGGGGCGAGCCGCGTGCGCGTGCGCCAGGAGACGCGCTATCCCTGGGACGGCGACGTGAAGATCCACGTCGATCCGGATGCGCCGCGCCGCTTCGCCATCTACGTGCGCATACCCGGATGGACCGGCAGCCAGGTGATGGCGGGCGATCTGTATCGCTTCCTCGACACCAAGCTGGACAACAACCGCGCGCCCGTCGTTCTGAAAATCAACGGCCGCGGCGTCAATGCCTCGATGGCCAATGGGTACGCCAGGATCAACCGCGAGTGGAAGACCGGCGACTCCATCGAGCTTGCAATGCCCATGCCGGTGCGCCGCGTGCTGGCCGATGCGCGCGTGAAAGACGACGCCGGACTGGTGGCGCTGGAACGCGGTCCGCTGGTCTACTGCGCCGAATGGCCCGACAACGGCGGCCACGCGCTCAACCGCGTGGTCCCGGACGATGCGCCGCTGCGGAGCGAGTTCCGCCCGGATCTGTTGAACGGCGTCACCGTGATTGCAGGCCCGCGCCTGGTCGCCATTCCCTACTACGCCTGGGCCAATCGCGGCATGGGCGAAATGGCGGTCTGGCTTGCGCGCCGTCCGGAGAAGGCCGTGACGCTGCCGGTGATGCCGCCGCCCAACATCGCCAAGGTGGAATCTTCCGGCGGAATCGAAAAGAAGTGGACCGGCTACAACGATCAGAACGACGACATGGCGGCGGTCTACGATGGCGCCGAGCCGATCAGCTCGGCCGACGAATCGCACCGCTACTTCCGCATGGGCCCGCCGGCCGGCCAAGCGGCGTGGGTGGAGTACGATTTCAAAGCTCCCACCCGGGTCTCCTCCGCATCCGTTTATTTCGCCGACGACCGGCGATTCTGCAAGCTGCCGGCTTCCTGGCGGATCTTGTATCGCGACGGCGGCGATTGGAAACCGATACCGGCTGACTACACCGTCGACAAGGACCGATTCAACACCGCGGCCTTCGCTCCGGTGACGGCCACGGCCGTGCGCCTCGAAGTGGAGCCGCGGACGGTGCACTACAAGACCGGCGAGATCGGCCCGCCCGGCGCGAACTTCCTGACACGCGACACGGACTGGCGCGAGTTCGGCATCATCGAGTGGCGGGTGAAGTAGGCGGCGAAATTGGGTTCGTTTGGCGCGGATGAATTGGGTTCGTTCCGGTTCGCTTCTCAGGCGTGTTAGAGAGGCGGGCAGGAGACCGGATTTCCATAAACCGACCCGGATCGGGGCCGGTTTTCGGGTTGCTGCGATGGAAACAAGAGGGTTAGCCGATGAAATTGGACCAGGTTGGGTCCGAAATTGGGTTCGTTTGGCGCCGGGGAATTGGGTTCGTTTCGTTTCGCTTCTCAAATGTGTCAGACAGGCGGGCGGGAGACCCGATTTCCATAAGCCGACCCGGATCGGGGTCGGTTCTTGGGTGGCTTCGAGGGAAACAAGAGGGTTAGCCGGCGAAACTGGACCATGTTGGGTCCGAAATTGGGTTCGTTTGGCGTCGGGGAATTGGGTTCGTTCCGTTTCGCTGCTCAGGCGTGTCAGGCAAGCCGGAGAGTGGTCGGATCTCCACCAATCGACCGGGATCGGGGTCGAAATCCCTGGTAGGCTCGACGGAGTCCGAAAATCAGAGCGGCTGGTGCGAAGCGTTCTCATCCGTCTTTACTGTAGCAAACGCCTGAAACAAGGGATTTGCGTTAACTAAATGATTACAAAGAAAATAAAAGCTGAACTACGCTCTTCAATAGTCCCAGGTCTCATGCCGTACAGGAAGCCGATTCAGCAGGTCCCGATAGAATCGCCAGTTGGGGATGAAGAGGTCCATCAGGGCAAGGAAGCGGCTGTTGTGAGTGGGCTCCAAGAGGTGAACCATTTCATGCACGACAATGTATTCGAGGCATTCGCGCGGCTTCTTGGCTAGATCCGTGTTGAGCCGGATGTTGCCGGCGCGGGAGCTGCAACTGCCCCATTTCGTCTTCATTCTCTGCAAAAAGAAGCGTTCGACCTTAACTCGCATGAGGGGCTCCCATTTCGCGATCAATGACGGGACGGCTTCTTTGAGTTGGGAGCGATACCATTCGTCGAGGATGGCTTGTTTCTTCTCTTCGCCAGTTGTGGTACGGGTCTGGAGCAGCATCTGGCTATGCTTCAGTTCCACCCGCGGCGCTGCATCCTTCTCGATCAGCTTCAGCAGGTAGCGCTTTCCCCACACATAGTGGCTTTCGCGGTCCAGGTACTCGCGGCGTGGTTCGCGTTCCTGTTCGGTTATCTTCTTTTGCTGTTGCTTGATCCAGCCGAGTTTGGAGATCGCGAACACGCGGATGGTGTTGAAATTCATGCGAAGCGGCGCGGAGATCCGCACCTTGCCAGTGGGAGGGTGGACGCTGAGGTGGACATTCTTGATGTCCTTCTTGAATACTTCCACCGAAATGCCGCCCAAATCGATCTTGGTGACCATCAGTATTCCCGTTGCTGCTTGACGATGAGGAAGATGCGCTCCACTTCGTCTACGTCGTTCAGCACGTCGAAGATGGCCTTCTTGACGACCATCTCGCGGGGCTGGACGCCGCGCCAACTGTCGGGGCGGTTTTGCCGGACGGCGGCGTCGACCTTCAGGGCGAGATCGCGGTCCTGGTGGAGGTTGTTGTAGAGGGCGCGGCGCGCGGGAGTGTCGATCTCCGCGGGCGAGTCCCCGGCATGGCCGGCTTCGACTCGCTTTGCCAGTTCCGCGATGCGCTTGAGGTATTCCTCGTACTCGATGGCCCTGGCCCTCAGGGCCGCGATGATCTCGTCCAGCAACGCCGACATCTTGTCGTAAAAGGCCGGGTCGTTGAGGTGTTCCTTGATGATTTTGCGGCGGACGTTGTTCTCGATGGTTTCGGCAATGGCTCCCCTGTCGCTCCTGATGCCATCGGGCAAGCGGTTGATGGCGTCCGCGATGCCGGTTTTCACGATCAGTTCCAGAAGCGACATGTTGTCAAAAGGCGAAATCCTGCGTGGATCGGCGGCCTCGATATAGGTATCGAGGAGGTGGCGCATGTCGGCTTCATAGGCCTTCAAGTCGAGATTTTCTCCGCTGGCGTTGCGGATGATCTCGCGCAGCTTGACGTAGCGGTCGACCGCCAGCTTGATGCGGCTGATGTCCGACTCGCTGTAAGAGGCAGCCTGCAGTTCGCCGGCAATGTTGGCGAAAGCGCGCACCACGGCCACGGTGGCCATGTAGAGAGCGACGCGCTGGGGTTCGTGCTCCTTCAGGTCATCGGGATTTTCGGCGTTGCCGCAAAAATAGTGGATGTGTTCCAATTCGCCTTGGGGCGGCGCGACCGGCTCACAGAGCAGGGCGATGGCTTCGAGCGAGTTGTCCAGGCGCTCGCGGCCCTTCTTCAGGCGGTCGTGGAGCATGACTTCGGGATCGACGCCGCCGCTGCTGCGGTCCAACTCGGAGGTATATGCGGTGACGAGCGATTCCTCAATGTTGCTGTTGTCGTCGCGGTCGGTCCAATCGCCGAGGTAACGATAGCCGAGTTCGTCGCGGAACAGGGTCAAGATGCGGTCCTGGGTTTCGCGTTCGGATTGGCCGATGGTCATACGAGACGAATCCTCCCCGTGAGAAGGTTGTACATCGTGCCCTGCTTGATCTGGCGGGCTTTGGCGAGTTTGGTTTCCAGCGCAGCGATCTCGGTATCCATGTCGCTGAGGATGGCAGCGATGGCGGTTTGTTCTTCGGTGCAAGGAAGAGCCACTTCGTAGTTTTTCACGACGTTCCAATCGGAGCGTGGCATGTGAGTGCCATAGGCCGTGCTGGCGACCTGGATAAATCGGTCCACCGTGACGAGTTGGAACAAGAATTCTGGTGTTGCCTGACCGGGCCTTGCAACGAGTACCCAAATCTCTGTTGAGCAAACACCCGATCGGTCGGCCAACCAATACTTGCGAAGGTAAGCTCGTAGCTTGCCAAACAGCACGTCTCCACGCTGGAACACCGACTTTATTGACGATCCTTCTCTTGCATCGCCGCTGCCCGCAAGACGTCCCGATCGCTGTTCAATATGTTCGAGTTCGATGCAGAAGTCGTGAGTCCCTGTCTTCCGTGGATCAATCCGTTCCTTTCGTGGTTCAGCTAGATCGGCAAAGGACTTCACGCCCCACTTTCCGCTGAACCCAGGCAATCGCTTTGCTCCGCTGAGCAATTCGTGCTGCGCGCCTTGTTTGAGGTGGCGTTTCTTGGCGATGAGTTGCTCAAGGGACTCGATGAGGGCATCCGCATCGCTCAAGGCGTCGGCGACGGCTTCTTGTTCGCGGAAAGGCGGGGACGGCATCGGCATTTCGCGCAGCTTCGCCCCACTGATCTTGGGCATGGTTCCGGTCGATCCTGCCGCTACGACCGTGAAAAAACGTCGCCCCGCGGTGCTGTTGGCATAACGCCAGAACCAATTAGCAGCAACACGATCTTTGAATTTCAGTCGCATCATCAAATCCGGATAGATGAATGTCGCGGGAGGCCCGGTGAAGATGGCTGTAGTACCAACTAAGTCGGCGGTGTTGGAACGCTGCACCAAGATGTCGCCAGGATCTAAGAAGAGTCCTGAATCCAATGATACGTGCTCTTCGAGGTATTTAACGGTCTGTGAGTTCAAGACCAACCGACTAGACGATGTGGCGGCAAGGCTGAGCGTAGGCGTTCCGGCACCATCTTTGCTGCTGCGACCTGAGTAGCCGTTCTTCGGTCCACGAGTGACGACCTCGCGGACGCGACGGACCTCCCAATCCTCCGGAATTAGCCCGACTTCGGTCTGTTTGTATCCCTGCTTCAATTCCACGAGAACCCCATCCTCGCCAGGTGGCCGTTCACCGTCCGCTCCAACTCAGTGACCTTGCGGACCTGCTGTGGCATGGGAGTTTCGTAGCGTTCAGCCAGTTCTTTCACGCGTTGAGTGAGAGCCTGACTGATGCGATCCATCTCGCCGTGGATTGCGGCATCGAGGGCGGCGAGCCACTTGTCGTCCACCACCAGCGCCTGGATTTCGGTCTCGGTGAGCGTCGGGTATTTGGCGTAGGCCTTGGCGTCGAGTTCCGCCTCGGCGTCTCTGAGGGAGCGTCCCAGAGCAGCTTCCCGATCGCTGAGTTTCAGCCAGGCGTGGAGCGCGACAGCTTCCTCGCGGGCCTCCGGGTCGGCGCGGGCCTCCTTCAGTCGCGCGGCGACGTTCGCCCGGTTGACCCTTTCGAGTAGAGAAAAGAGCCCTTCGTCGCCGCCGTGCTCTTCCTCCAGCTCCGCCATTTCGGCGGTGACGGTCTCCAGTTCGGCTTCCAGTGCGGTGATGGCCGCCCGCTCGGCGGCGAAGTAGCGGGCGACGATGAGGGGCTTGGGGACGAGGTCGCAGGTCCAACCCTTGTCCACTTCCTTGCCCTTGTTGTTCTTCACCAGCACACGGGCGGTCTCCGCTTTCCAGCCATCGGCGGCGATCAGATAGCAATCGTCCTGCATGGTTTCGGCCCAGTAGTCCATGAGGTGCTGGTAGACATCGTATTTGTCGATGAGCGGCTTGCCGGTGTAGTGTGCGAGGAGATCCTCAGAGAGGGTATTGATGACCTCCTTGGGATGACATCCGGCTTAGCGGGCGGCGTGCCGAAGGGTTTGAAGCGGTCGTAGGGGTCGTTGGTGGTGTCGACGCCGTTGGTCCAGCGCTTGTCACTGAAGGGCGGATTGGCGATGACGAAGTCAAAGGTCTTGAGCGTATCGCCGCTCTTGAATTTGGGGCTGGCCAGGGTATTGCCTTGTTCGATGAGGGCCGTGGGCATGTTGTGAAGGATCATGTTCATGCGGGCCAGGCCGGCGGTGGCGGCGTCTTTTTCCTGGCCGTAGAGGGTGGGTTTCGGGCTGGTTTCATCGCTCACCTTCAAAAGCAGGGAGCCGGAGCCGCAGGTGGGGTCATAGACGGTGGTGCTGGTAGTGGCCGCGCCGCGGATGCCGACGATTTTGGCGATGACGCGGGAAACTTCGGCGGGGGTGTAGAACTGGCCCTTGCTCTTGCCACTTTCGGTGGCGAAGTGGCGCATGAGGTATTCATAGGCGTCGCCCAGGATGTCGTCTCCCTCGGCGCGGTTCTTGCTGAAGTCGAGGCCCTTGTTCTCGAAGATGGCGATCAGGTTGGTGAGCCTGTCCACTATCTCCTTGCCGCTCCCGAGCTTGGTGGCATCGTTGAAGTCGGGCATGTCGGACAGCTTGTTGGCGTTGGCCAGCGGCGCGATGATCTTTTTGTTGATCTGGTCGCCAATGTCGGGTTTGCCCTTGAGCGCGACCATGTCCTGGAAGCTGGAGCCCTTGGGGATGGTGATGGGCGCGTAGGGCACGCCGGCGTATTTGTCGCTGACGTACTTGATGAATAGCAGGACGAGGACGTAGTCCTTGTACTGGCTGGCATCCATGCCGCCGCGCAGTTCGTCGCAGCTTGACCAGAGGGAGCTGTATAGTTCGGATTTTTTGAGGGCCATCGCTCGGTCTTGCTTGGGGGCGCGAACGTGTTGGGCGACCGAAGAACTCTGATGTGGCAGGCCGTCCGAGACGCGTCGTACCCTGAGGATGCTATTGTCTCTCATTGCATCGGGCGGCGCAGAGGAACCAGTCCCGGCAGGGGCGAAGGGGTCATGCCGTCTTGCGCACTTATCTCCGGGGCGTTCTCTTTCGCCCCTACCGGGGCTGGGTGATTTTTGGGGCCGGGGTCCCATCGCTGACGCGATGGGCTACTGTCTGGCGGCCCTGGCGGGGCTTGGCGTCCGCGCTCCAGCGCGGCTTGAGAAGCAGGTTTACAGGGATGTTGGTTCGCGGGTAGCGACGTGTGAAGGCAGGAAAATACGGCGACCCTTTTACCCATGCGGGTCCTGGATCTGCTGGAGCATCCGCCTGCGCCGAACGCAAGACTGCTGGCAGCCGCTCGCGCATTGCCAAAGCGGTCATAATCGTGACGGCATGGCACGAAGAGGCGGTGAAAAAATCCATTAGCCACAGATGAACAGAGATGAACACCGATAGAGGTTTGTTACCGGAAGACTGGCGTTGCTAATTCAGCCCGGAGGGCAGAGAGACAAAAGTTCAACAGTTATTTGGGCAGTGGATGGAGGGACAACTCTTTCATGGGGAAGTCTTTGGTATTGTCGGTAAGCAACGGCACGCCATTGTGGAGGGCTGTGGCGGCGATCAAGACGTCGCCGAGGTTGAGGGTTTGTCCCTTCTTGCCGTGATCGCGTTTCAGCAACCCGGCCAACTCAGCCACAGGCCAGTTCAGGGGAAAGAGTTCCAAGGTGCGCAGAAAAGCCTTGGTGTTCTGCTCTTCCTGGGGCCGCAGCCCGGCATACACTTCGGTGATGTTGATTGGAGAGCAGGCTAATGTGTTGCCTTGCTCGATGAGGGCAGAAAGGAGTTGCCGGCGGCCTTTCTTGTCGTTGATGGCGTCGATGATGACGCTGGTGTCGAGAAGGTAGGTGGCCATGGGCTAGCGAGTGGTTACTTTCTTAAAGCGCCGATCGTATTCACGGCGCAGCTTGCGAACGTACTTGGCGGCGCCCTGCTTCAGTTCGGGGTGGTCCTTCTCGTTCCAGGGGACGAGTTGATTGAGGGCTTGGAGCTGGCGCCGGCGCATGAGCTCCTTCTCGGCCGCCTGGGTGATAAAAACGCTGCGCTGCCTGCTGCCCACCAGGGTATCGATGTCCTTTACCAGTTGGTCGGAGAGGACAACATGTGTTCGTCTGTTCATGGTTGTGTAGATTAGGTTAGAGTGGGCATACCTATGCCCACTGGCAGGTTAACAAATTGTGTGAGTTCTGTCAAACCAAGTTGTTGAGGGGCATCAGTTTAACCCGGAGGGGGAAGGATTCGGGGGCAAAGCGGGGACAGCTATCCAATTCCAAAGACGGGAATTGGTAGCAGTCCCCGTTTTGCGGCTGCATTGCTTATGCCGCGGCCTGAGGAGGTGGCGCACGCACTCGTGCGTGCCGTGTCGAGACTCTTCTCGACACCCTGGTGGGGGACGGACAGTCGGTCGGGACGGGGCGTCGGCATGAGTGCCGAGGCGGCACGCACGAGTGCGTGCGCCACATCGACACCGCCGAATTGCTGTGAGAAATGCGGGTTAGCAGTCCCCGTTTTGCATGGCAGCGTGTCACGAAGAGTGGCGATGCTCAAGCGCGCACAAGACACCGGCGGCAAAGACCGCCGGCGCTACCAGTTGGTTTTACGCTACTCGCGGGCCGGCTCGGCTTCCAGGCTTTGAGCGCCCATGTCCTGCGCCAGAATCAGGCGGCGGGCGTGATCGCGGATGCGCGGCAGACGCGTCCAAAAGATGGCCGCGGCGGCCAGGCAGATTCCGCCGCCGATGGTCACGGCCCGGGGGGCGCCCAGATGATCGGCCACAAAGCCGACGAACAGGGAGCCAAATGGCGCCATGCCCATCATCGTCATGGCATAGATGGACATCACGCGCCCGCGCAGACGGTCGGGGACCATGCTTTGGATGAGCGTGTTGGTTGCGCCCATCTGGATCATCATGGAGAAACCGACGGGCGCCAGCATGGCGATGGAAAGCCAAAAGGTGTGTGAAAAGGAGAAGGCGATGAGCCACAGACTGAAACTGGTGGCGGCCATGGCGGCCCAGCGGCCCAGGCCCGCGAGGCGCCGGCGGCTGGCCATGATCAGCGCCGCCGCCAGCGCGCCGACGCCGGTCGACCCCATCAGCCAGCCCAGGGCCTTGGGGCCGCCGTGCAGGATGCGGTCGGCGAAGGCGGGCATCAGCACGGTGAACGGCGTGCCGGCCAGGCTGACGACACCCAGCAGGGCCAGCAGCAAGTGCACGGGCGGATTCCGGCTCACAAAACGAAAGCCTTCAATAATGTTTTTGAGCGGCGAGCCTTGCCGCGGGGCGGGTTTGAAGGGCTTGACGCGCATCATCAGCAGGCCGGCAATCACGGCGATATAGCTGGCGCCGTTGGCGAAGAAACACCAGCCCTCGCCGATGACGGCGATCAGGAGGCCGGCGATGGCCGGACCGACGATGCGCGACGCGTTAAACATGGAAGAGTTGAGCGCGATGGCGTTCATGAGGTCGGCCTTGCCGACCATCTCCACGACGAAGGACTGGCGCGCGGGGATGTCGAAGGAGTTGACCACGCCGAGCAGCGCCGAGAGGACGAAGATGTGCCACACCTGCACGGTGTTGGTGAGGGTCAGAGCGGCGAGGACGAAGGCCAGCAGCATGGAGGTGGTTTGGGTGGCGATGACCACGCGCTGGCGGCTGTAACGATCGGCGACGATGCCGGCGATGGGGGAAAGCAGAAAGAGCGGAATCTGCCCGGTGAATCCGATGCCGCCCAGCAGCACCAGCGATCCGGTGAGGCGGTAGACCAGCCAGGCCTGCGCCAGGTTCTGCATCCAGGTGCCGCACAGCGAAATGAGCTGGCCCGCGAAAAAGAGCTGGTAGTTGCGGTATTGCAGGGCGCGCAGGGTGGCGGGGAGTTTCAGCACTTCTTCCATTTTAGTGAGAAGACCGGCCAGGAGGCCGGCGCTACCGGCGTGCCGGGAATGTAGGGCCGCGGGCCAAGGCACACAAAACACCGGCGGCAAGACCGCCGGCGCTACCAGTTGTCCTACGCGGATAACCAGGCGGCGCCGATCTCATCCAGGATGCGGGCGGCTTCAGCGGCGGGGTCGGGGGCGCGCGTGATCTGACGGCCGATCACCAGGTAGTCGGCTCCATCGCGCATGGCTTCGGCGGGGGTGGCGACACGCTTCTGATCGCCCCAGCCGGCGCCCAGGGATCGCACACCGGGCGTGACTAAGATGGGCTTAGGGCCAAGGGCCTGGCGCAGAGCGGCGGCTTCCAGCGGGGAGGCCACGATGCCGTCGAGGCCCAGCGACACGGCTTTGCGGGCGCGGCGCTCCACCAACTCGGGAATCGTCTGGCTGGCGCCCAGGTCTTCGAGATCTTCGGGGCCGAAGCTGGTGAGGACCGTGACGCCGAGCAGTTGCAGATGGGAGCCGGCGCGGCCTTCGACGGCGGCGCGCATCACCGAGCCCACGGCGTGCACGGTGAGGAATCGCACGCCGGTACGGGCCACCTGCACGACGGCGCGCCGGACGGTCTCGGGGATGTCGTAAAGCTTGAGATCGAGGAAGACCTCCTTGCCTTCGCCGATCAGCTCGCGGACGAACGCCACGCCGGCTCCGGCGTAGAGCTCCATGCCGATTTTGTAGAAGTTCACGCAGCCGCCGAGGCGGGCGACGAGGGCGCGGGCCTGATCGGCCGATTCCAGATCGAGAGCGACGATGATGGGGTTTCGAGTCATACCAGGTGGATGGCTGTGCGGCCCCGCGGCAACACGCGGCCGATGCGGTAGGCGCCGTCGAATGCGCGTTCGAGCGAGGCGGCATCGGGCTCGGGCAGCGAGATGAGCAGGCCGCCGGCGGTTTGCGGATCGTAGAGCAGGTTTTCGATTTCGGCCGGCAGCTCCCTCGCGGCTTCGACGGCACAGGAGGCGAAGTCGCGGTTGTTATGGAGGCCGCCGGAGAGCGCGCCCTGGCGGGAGTACTCGACGGCGCCGGGCAAGAAGCGGAGCTGATCGACGGCGATTTCGAGCGTGACGTTGCTGGAGAGCGCCATCTCGCGCGCGTGGCCGATGAGCCCGAAGCCGGTGACGTCGGTGCAGCCGTGGACGTCGAAGCGCAGCATGGCTTCGCAGGCGGCGCGGTTCAGCCTCAGCATGGATTGAATGGCGGCGGCGACATGCGCCTCGGCCGCGATGCCACGTTTGAGGGCCGTGGAGATCACGCCCGTGCCGATTTGCTTGGTGAAGACGAGCGCGTCGCCGGGACGCGCGCCGGCATTCGGTTTGACGCGGGCGGGGTGGATGGTGCCGGTGACGGCGTAGCCGAATTTGATTTCGTCGTCGGAGACGCTGTGGCCGCCGAGGATGGAGCATTCGGCCTCGCGCATTTTTTCGGCGCCTCCCTTGAGAATCTGCTCGAGCGAGACCAGATCGCCTTTGGCGGGCCAGGCCAGGATGGAGAGCGACGAGATGGGGCGGCCGCCCATGGCGTAGATATCGCTCAAGGCGTTGGTGGCGGCGATCGCGCCGAAGGTATACGGGTCATCGACGATCGGGGTGAAGAAGTCGACGGTCTGCACCAGGGCCAGGTCCGGCGTGAGCTGGTAGACGCCGGCGTCATCGGCGGTATCGAAGCCGATCAGCACGTTGGGATTGGGCCAGCGGGGCACCTTGGCCAACACCCGATCGAGAATTCCGGGGCTGAGCTTGGAGGCACACCCCCCGGCCTTGACGCGAGCGGTGAGTCTGTTGAGCCGGGCGGTTTCTTCCATAATGCGACTTCCCCCACGGTGGCGGCCGGTAATTACTATAATAGCGGGGATGGTGCGTACGTCTGTGTTCTCCGCTTTTCTGCTGCTGGGGCTGGCGCTGGCGCTGGTTTCCCGGGAGCCGCAAACCGACCCGCGGCTGAAGAAAGCTTCGCGCGCGGCCGAGCATGCCGGGTGGATCCAGGTCCATCTGGAAGGAACGCCGGGCGAGATCGGGTTCCAGCACGGCTACCTGCTCTCCGCCGAGATTCAGGACAACTTTCGCGCCATCTCGACGGAGATGGCGCACGACGAGAAGAAAGACTGGGCGTTCTTCCGCAAAACCGCCGAGGAGATTTTCTGGCCGCACGTGGAGCAGGAATACCGCGACGAGATGTTGGGCATCGTGGAAGGCCAGAAGGCGCGCGGGGGCAAGCTGGACATCTGGGACGTAGTGGCCATGAACGCCTGGCTGGAGCTGCCGTATTACGACAAGTGGCTGGAGAAGAGCAAGCCGGGCATCACGATTTCCGGCAACGTGGCGGACCATTGCAGCGCCTTCGTGGCGACCGGCAAGTACACGCGCGACGGGCGCTTCGTGATCGGGCACAACAACTGGACCAGCTACTCTTCGGGCGAGCGGTGGAACATCATGTTCGACATGGCGCCGGCGGCGGGCAACCGCATCCTGATGGACGGCGAGCCGGGAGTGATCCACAGCGCGGACGATTTCGGCGTGAACTCGGCCGGGATTGCGATCACGGAGACCACCATCAGCGGGTTCCGCGGATTCGATCCGCAAGCGGTTCCGGAATTCGTGCGGGCGCGCAAGGCCATGCAGTATGCCGGGTCGATCGACGACTTCGCGCGCATCATGAAGGACGGCAACAACGGCGGGTACGCCAACAACTGGCTGGTGGCGGACAGCAAGAATAACGAAGTGGCGAGCCTGGAATTGGGACTAAAGAATACCGTTCTCGAACGCACCAAGGACGGGTTTTTCGTGGGCTCGAATTTTCCCAACGACCCCAAGCTGACGAAGGAAGAAACGGATTTCGACCCGAACGACAAGAGCAAAAGCGAGAACGCGCGGCACGCCCGCTGGCTGACGCTGATGGAGCAGAACAAGGGCAAGATCGACGTGGCGGCCGGGCAGCGATTCCTGGGGGACCATTTCGACAGCTTCACCGGGAAGACCGAGCCGAGCGAGCGCACGCTGTGCGGGCATATCGACCTTTCGCCGCGCGGCATGGGCGACTGGCAGGGGCCGTTCGCGCCGGCCGGGGCCGTGCAGAACAAAGTGACGGATGCCGCCGGGGCGGAGAAGATGTCGCTGACGGCGGCGCTGGGACACGCCTGCGGGATGCACTACAAGGCCGGCGATCACCTGGCGAAGCATCCGGAGTTCGCCTGGTACAAACCCATCCTGCACGATATGAACGCGCGCGGTTGGGCGAAGTTCAAGGCGAAGTAAGTGACCTTCGAGGCCGTTCGCAAGATTGCGCTGTCGCTGGACAATGTGACCGAGGGCACTTCGTACGGCACGCCGGCATTCTTCGTGAAGCGGGCGCTGTTCGCGCGTTGGCGGCCCGATCTCGACTCGCTGGTGGCGAGAGTGGATTTCGAGCGGCGCGAAGAGATGATGGTGGAAGATCCGGAGACATATTACATTACCGATCACTACCTGAACTACGAGTGGGTTCTGGTCCGGCTGGGGCGCATGGCGCCGGACGCCATGGCGGATCTGCTGCGCATGGCATGGAAGGCGGCGGGCGCGCGCCAGGCAACCATGTCGCCCAAGCGCGCATCTACTAAGAGGAACCCCTCATGAAGCTACCGATCTGCCTCCTCCTGGCCATCTCGACCGCTACCGCCCAACAGCCGGCCGCCGCCGCACGGGCCGATGCGTTGCATGAGTTGAGCGCGCAATTGGAAGCGCTCTCGCACCGCGTCAGCCGGGCGGTGGTGCAGATCTTTGCGACCGGGTACGTGCTGAACGACGAACGCGAGTCCGGCTCGAACGCGGCCATCGTGACGCGGCAGCGGGCCACGGGATCGGGCGTAGTGGTGTCGGCGGACGGATACATCGTGACGAACGCCCACGTGGTATCGAACGCGCGCCAGGTGCGGGTGCGGATGGCGGACGAATCGGCGGGCGGCGCGAGCGCCTCGCTGCAGCCATCCGGCAAGATTCTGGAGGCGCGCATCGTGGGGGTGGACCGCGACACGGACCTGGCGGTTCTCAAGGTGGAGCGGGACGATCTGAATCCGCTGCCGCTGGGAGATTCCGATAGGCTGCACCAGGGCCAACTAGTGATGGCGTTCGGCAATCCGCTGGGCCTCGAGAATTCCGTGAGTATGGGGGTGGTCAGTTCGGTGGCGCGGCAAATCAAGCCCGACGACACCATGATTTATATCCAGACCGATGCGCCCATCAACCCCGGCAACAGCGGCGGGCCGCTGGTGGATGCGGATGGCCGCGTGATGGGGCTCAACACGTTCATTCTGACGCAATCGGGCGGCAGCGAAGGACTGGGCTTCGCCATTCCGAGCAACATCATCAAGAACGTTTACGCGCAGATCCGGCAGGAAGGGCACGTGCACCGCAGCGAGATCGGAGTGTTCGCGCAGACCATCACGCCGCCGATGGCGGCGGGGCTGGGGCTCTCGCAGGATTGGGGCGTGTTGCTTTCGGACGTGGAACCGGGCGGGCCGGGGGACGTGGCGGGGTTGCAGCCGGGCGATATCGTGGCCAGCCTGAACGGCAAGAACGTGGGAAATGCGCGGCAAATGGAAGTCGACCTGTACCGCTACGCGGTGGGCGCGAAGATCGACGTGGTGCTGGTGCGTAATGGCACGAAGCAGACCATCCAGGTGGTGACGGTGGAGCGGCACGGCGATCCGCAACGCTTCGCCGACATGGTGGACCCGACCAAGAACCTAGTGAACCGGTTGGGGATTCTGGGGATCGACGTGGACCAGAACGTGGCCGCGCTGCTACCCGATCTGCGCAAGCACTACGGCGTGGTGGTGGCGGCGCGAGGCGGCGATTCGCCATACGGCGGCGACAGTCTGCAACTGGGCGACGTGATCTACTCGGTGAATAATGTGCCGGTGACGGGCGTGGCATCGCTGCGCAAAGCGCTGGACGGCTTGAAGGAGACCGACCCGCTGGTGCTGCAGGTGGAACGGAACGGCCGGCTGATGTACGTGACGCTGGAGATCGAGTAGCTACGTCGTCAGGCGACACGATCTCGATGACGAGGTCCGGCTGCCGCAGAATGGGAGTCACCTCGTGGGGCAAGGCTTTTATGCAGAAGTGCGCAGGTATTCTTCAACGGGGACGCTGGTAAACGTCGCCATAGGATCAATATACTCACTTAACTCAGGCAGAGCCGCGAACGTAAGAGAGCGGTTTGGTGTCGGTCCGTGATTTGCCTCATCACTTCTTCGTCTACTACGCGAAGTCCGGTGCCGTGCCGGCAACCGCTCTCTGACGTTCGCGGCTCTGATTGGGAGCGGTGCCGTGCCGGCAACCGCTCTCTGACGTTCGCGGCTCTGATTGGGAGCGGTTACTCCAGCAAGTGGCCCATTTTTTCTTTTTTGGTGCGCAGGTAGGCTTCGCGGGTGTCGAGGACGTCGGCCAGGCAGGGGACGCGTTCCACCACGGAGACGCCGGCCGTCTCCACGGCTTGCACTTTCTCCGGATTGTTGGATAGCAGGCGGATGGCCTCGAGCGAGAAATAGCCGAGGATGGCGCCGGGGAGCGCGTAGCTGCGGAGGTCGGAATCGAAGCCGAGTTGCTGGTTGGCTTCCACGGTGTCGGCGCCCTGGTCCTGCAGTTGGTAGGCGCGCAGCTTGTTGAGCAGCCCGATGCCGCGGCCTTCCTGGTGCTCATAGATCAAGAGCCCGCGGCCTTCGCGGGCGATGGAGGTGAGCGCGATTTCGAGTTGCGCGCGGCAATCGCAGCGCAGGCTGTGAAAGACGTCGCCGGTGAGGCACTCGGAATGAATGCGCACCAGGGGGGCCGGGCCATCGGCCAGGTTGCCCATCTGGAGCACCACGGCCTCTTCCACGCGATCGGCGAAAACGCCTTCGAAGCCAAAGATGCGGAACAGGCCGAACTGAGTGGGAAAATCCGCTTCGGCCACTTTTCGAAGCCGCAGCGCGGAGGTATTATTCATGCGAACGATTGGGGACCTTGCTGCTTCCATTATAATGGCTTTCAGCACCGAATGTCCGATCCGCTGCAAGGTTATCTGGTATCGCTGCTGGTCAAACTGGCGGCGATGGCCGCCATCGCAAGCGTTCTGGCGCGATCCAATTCGTTCAAAGCCATGCTGATGAGGGAAAGCCGCACGCTCCACCAGCGCCTCTCTCTGGCGCTCTGGCTTTCCGTGGTGTTCGCCTCCAGCGTGGCGGTGCGGGTGGCCGGCAAGAACAACTATCAGGGCGCCGATCTGGGCCTCGAAGGCAGCCTCATCGCCGGCCTGCTGGGCGGGTATATCACCGGACTGGTATCGGGAATCCTGATCTCCCTGCCCACGTTCCTGCGCGGCGAGTTTTTGACGCTGCCGCTTTTCGCGGCGATCGGCGTGCTGGGTGGGTTGTTGCGCGACCTGGCTCCCAGCCCCGAAGAGGTCTGGCGATTCTCGCCGTTCTTCGACCTCAGCATCTACCGCTTCTTCAAGGAAAAGCGCAACCACTGGCGGACCGGCTTCCAACTGATTTTCTTCGCGGCCATCCTGTGCGCCGAAGGGTTGCGGCAAATGCTGGGCGGCCAATGGAAGTTCCAGGTTTTTCGTCTAAATCCGCCGGGTTCGGACCCATGGGCCACGGCCGCGCTCTACGGCACCACGCTGTTCGCCGTGGCCATCCCGCTCAAGATTTGGAACAACACGCGCAACGAAAAGAAACTGGAGGAACAGGCGCGGCTGCTGGTGGAAGCGCGGCTGGCCGCGCTGACCAGCCAGATCAACCCGCACTTCCTTTTCAACACACTGAATTCGGTCTCGTCGTTAATTCGCACCAACCCGAACCAGGCGCGCGTGATGGTGGTGAAGCTTTCCAAGGTGCTGCGCCGGCTGCTGCGCAAGCACGATCATTTCAGCGCGTTGCGCGACGAGCTGAGCTTCATTGAAGACTACCTGTCCATCGAGGTGATACGCTTTGGAGACAAGCTCCGTTTTGAGGCGGACGTGGCGGGCGATACCGTGGACATGCTGGTGCCCAGCATGCTGCTGCAACCGCTGGTGGAAAACTGCATCAAGCACGGACTGAGCAACAAGGTGGATGGCGGCACCATCCGGATCCGCACGCACCGCAGCGAAACCAGGCTGCACCTGCTGGTGGAGGATGACGGCATCGGGATTCCAGAGGAGAAGCTGGCCACCCTGCTCGAACGGGGCATCGGGGTCAGCAACGTGAACGAGCGGTTGAAGGTGCTGTTCGGCAACGAGTATCGGATGTGGATCGAAAGCGAGCCGGGGAACGGGACGCGCGTGCAGATTGAGATGCCGGAGCTGCGGACCGATCTGGCGGCGGTTTCATGAATCGAGTGTGGTGAGGAGACGTCTTGGACAGAATTGAAGAATCCGTGAGCGCCTGGCCGGTGAACGGCTTGCCGGCCACCCTGGCCGACAGGACGAGGCGCGTCTACGACCGCATGGCGGCGGTTTACCCGGTATCGACCATGCTGTTCCATTCGCGCGCGCACCGGTGCGCGCTGGAGGCCTCGGGAATCGCGGACGGCATGCGGGTGCTGGAAGTGGCCACCGGCAGCGGCGAAATGTTCCGCCGGCTGGTGAAGGCCAACGCCAGCGGCGCGACCATTGGGGTGGATCTTTCGCCCAACATGGCGGCGCGGACGCAGCGGGCCGCGCGGCGCAAGTTCCCGCGAGCGCGCGCGCATTGCCAGGCGGTGGACGCGCGTCACATGCCATTCCGCAGCGAAGCCTTCGACGCGGTGTTCTGCTGCTACATGCTGGAATTGCTATCCACGGAAGATATCGGGCGGGCATTGCGCGAGTTCCGGCGGGTGCTGCGGCCGCAGGGGCGGCTGACGCTGGTGCTGATCGGCCAGAACACGGCGCTATTCAACGCTGCGTACAAAGTGGGGGGCCGCGTGGCTCCGGCGTTCTGGGGCCGCCAGGTGGAGCGGCGCGTTCCGGAGCTGATCGAATCGGCGCGCTTCCAGATTCTGGACGACCGGACGGTGCAGCAGATGTTTTATCCGTCGCGCGTGCTGGTGGCACGGAGATAAGTTCAGGCGTGCGAATCACCATCTCCAAGGAAAACTACCTCAAGGCCATCGCGGAGGCCGAGTCGGAAGGCGAGACGGTCAAGGCCGTCACGTTGACGCGTTGGTTGAACGTTTCGGCGCCGGCGGTCACGATGGCGATCAAGCGGCTGAAGCGCGACGCGCTGATCCGCGTGGGCGCCGAGGGACAGATTACGCTCACGCCGGCCGGCCGGGAGATCGCCAGCCGGCTGCAGAACCGGCACCACCTGATCGAGCGCATGCTGACCGAGATTTTCGGTTTGGAATGGTACAAAGTGCACGACGAGGCCGAACAACTGGAGCATGCCGTTTCGGCCGATTTCGAGCGCAAGCTGGTGGAACGGCTGGGGAAGGGCGGCACGTGCCCGCACGGCAACATCGTGGGGATGGATTCGCCCGCCGACCGGCGCGGGCGCGGCCTCAAGCCCCTGGTTGAGGCGCGGCCGGGGGAGCGCATTACGGTAGTCAGCGTGTTCGAGCGGGACCGCAAGCTGCTCGAATACCTGGATCAGGCCGGTGTCCGTCCGGGCACGCGCCTGGAAGCCATCTCGGCGGGGGAATCACTCGAACTGCGCACCGGGCAACAGCGCATTTGCCTCGATGCGCAGGTCGGCGCGAAGATCTGGGTAAAGACGTAGGAAGCTATTCGGCCTTCGAATAGTAATATGTGTACTTGCTGTACAATTCGGAGGCGCGGGCGCCGTTGGCCACGATTCCGAGGACGTTGTTCTCGCACAGCGACTGCATGGCGCGGGTGACGTTGTCGAAGGTGGTGGAACCGATCTTGACCACCAGCACGGCGCCGTCGGCGAGGGTGGCCAGCAGGTTGGCGTCGGCCGAGAACAGCAACGGGGGCGTATCGAAAATCGCCCAATTGAAACTGCGTGGCAGTTCTTCAAACAGCGACTTCACCTGGCGCAGGTTCAGAAGTTCGAGCGGATTCTTGACCGGAGATCCGGCCGGCAACAGGTAGAGGTCCATGCCTTCGATGTGGCGCAGGGCCTGCGGGAAGGTGCAGCGGCCGGTCAGGTAATCGGACAGGCCGGGGGCGCGCTCGATTTGAAAGAGATTGTGGATGATGGGGCGGCGAAGATCGAAATCGCCCAGCAGGACCGAGCTTTCGGCCAGGTTGGATTCCGCCAGAGCCAGGTTGACCGCGGTGAAGGTCTTGCCTTCCGCGGGCGATGGGCTGGTCACGACCACTGAGTGCAAGGGCTGCAGAGTCTGCAGGTGGTTCAGGCGGGTGCGCAGCGTGCGGAATTCTTCCGCGGGCGTCTCGTGCGAGTTGTTGAGATCCAGCAAGTGGGATTCAGGCGCGGGCTGGTAGGGAACCACCACGACTTCCTGCAACATGCCGGGGTGGATGTTCAGGCGCACGCCGGGCGCGGCCCCGGCATTCGAGGGCAGGTATTCCACGGCGGACGCCGGACTGGCAGGCTCCAGTTGTTCTCCCGCAGGAGTTCCGCCCTGCTCAGCCCTCCGTAATGCATCGTGTACTCGGCTCATTTTCTCTCCACTGACACTCTCGATTTAGCTGGGGCCCGACCGTCCGGCCACATAGTAGTACGCCGCGCCACTCATCAAAATTCCTCCGATGACGACGGCGCTCGACCAGGCCAGCCAGGCCAGGCGCCGTTTGCGCCGGACCAGCAGCGCATTTTCGAGCAGCGGCACACTGCTCAGAACCGGCAAATTGGTGTAAGCCCGGACGTCCTTCAAATTCTTCAGGGACGTGTTTTTCAGTTCCTTGGCGCCGGCCATGCCGAAGCCGGCCAGCAAGCCGATGAACGTGCCGAGCCCGATGATGGCCCAGCGATTGGGTTCCGCGGCCGTCTCGGGCAAGTCGGCCGATTCCAGCAAATCCAGGGTTTCACCGGCACGGTGCTCTTCCAGGGCTTGGGCGGTCTCCGACTTGTCCCGCATCCTGCTCTCCGCGTCGTAGGCTTGCTTGGCCAGGTTGAATTCGCCCAGAAGTTCGTTGTAGCGCTGGAGCACGGCCGGGCTGGCCGCCACCTTGGCTTGCAGGTTCAGCAGTTCATTCTGCGCCAGGCCCAAGCGTCTACTTGCGCGGTCGATTTCCGACTGAACGTTGGAAATCGCGCCGGACACGAGTTTCTCGCTGGCTTGCAACTCCTGAACGCGCTGAATGGCTTGCGGATTCCGCACCACTCTGCTTTGGGGTCCCGCCTGGGCCGGTGAGGCGGGGTCGCTCTTTTCGAGCTCGGCCCGCTGGTCTTCGAGCGTCTTGATATATGCTTTTTGCGACTTGATCTCGGGATAGTCGTCCTTGTAATACGTCTGCAACCCCCGCAGGCGCTGATTCGCATCGTTAATCGTCTTATCCAAATTCAGGACCCGGTCATTCCGCAGGGAAACGTTGGGCATGATTTGGGTCTGTTCCACGTTGCCGGCTGCGTCGGCTTCAGCCAGCCTCAGGTTCTGGAGTTGGATTTCGTTCGACAACTTCTGCTCCTGGTAGCGGCCGATCGCGTCCTCGAAGTTGTGGATCTCCTGCTCCTTGCTGTTCACCAGCGTCGTGTTGGTTATGGCGTCCTGGGGCAACTCGCCCGGATGTTGAGAGGCGAACTGCGCGAGCAGCTCCTGAGCGCCGTCCTCCCGGTCCTTGGCTTTTTTCAACTCGTCGGTGAGGAAGTGGGCGGTGGTGCTGGCCTGGGTGCGCTGCAGAGAGAAGTTGTTCTCCTGAAACTTGCCGGTGATCTCGCGCACTACTGCTTGCGCCTTGAAGCGGTCGGGGTAGCGGAAGCGAATTTCGAAAGCCTGGGCCCCACGCAGGGTTGGCGCGCCGCCGGACGCTTCGTAGAGCCTGATCTTGATGTCCTTGGTACGCATGCTTTCGGCCACTTCATCCAGCGTGAGGTGGGCCCGCTCTTTCTTGTACAAATCCAAGGCCGGTTCCTGGATGATGCCCATCAGAGAGGTGCGGCCCAGGATCTCGACCTGCAACTGTTCGAGCCGCTGCTGCATCGATCTCATGCCGACGCCTTCGACCAGATCGGCGGGAACCGCTTGCGGGGTAATCCGCATGACGGCGCGGGATTCGAAAGTGTCCGGCCAGCAGAAGGCCACCACCACCGCGATCACCAGTCCGGCGAAGGTGGGGCCAATTACCCAGGAACGGTAACGCCGCAGCATATCGATGTAGTCCTCGATATCCGGCTGGCGGCGCGTAACGCTCGTATAATTCTGTGGAGATCCCATAAAGCGTCCTAATCTGCTATTTTCCCTCTTAAATCCGGCACCGAGCCCACCCTCTCATTTGACGATTACGTGATCGTTGGGCTTCAACAGGATATCTTTTTCCGGGTGCTTGCCCTTGATGAGGTCGTTGTAACTGACCGTCTCGATAATCTGGCCATCCCGCCGGATCTTGATGTGATTCTTGTCGGCGAAATCCTTGAAGCCGCCGCGCGCGGAGATGGCTTCGAACAGATGCATTGGCAACATGTAAGGCATTGCGCCGGGCGAAGAGATGCCGTCCCCGTCGAAATAGATCATCTTGCTCTTGACCGCCTCCACCTGCACGGCGGTGTGGGCCACATTGAGGAACTTGAGAGCGGCCTCGTTAATGGCGTCTTCCAGTTGGAGGGGTGTAAGACCGGCTGCCCGGATGGGGCCCAGCAGAGGAATCGAAATGGTGCCGTCGGGCAGCACATTATAATTGCCGTTGAAGCTGGCGTTTTCCCAGACTCTCACTCCCAGAACGTCCTCGGGGCCAATTATGTACGCATCGCCGACGGGAGCGCCGCTTTGCTTCTTGCCGGGGGCTTCGGCCATGGCCGCCGGGTTGGGCGCGTCCACCGGCATCACCGGCGACAGGCTGACGGGCTTCTGTTCCTGGGCCGGCTTCGGTGGCGCCTGCGCTTCAGGCTTGGGCGGAGCGGTCTTTTCCTGCGCGGGGGGAGTCGCGTCCTGTGCCTGCCTGCTCCACGCAGGCAGAACCGCCAATAGTGCGGCCAATAGTGCCGTTCTCATCGCATACCTCTGAAATCCCTGTCGAACATGGAAGCCGCATCCCATCGCGGATGGAGTCTCCGGCGCTTGCCTCAGAATTCTCTTCACCAGTGTACAGCATTTGTAGCCGAATTCGAATGGTTCCAGAACTACCAAGACGAGTACTGAGTTTACCTGGGACAATTCCCTAAGAACCAGAGCCAGGGCGGGTGCCCATTTGTGCCACATGCTGTGATGGCCGTGATACACGTCGGCATAGTGGCTTTCTCCCAAAAACCGGATTGCAAGCCCTCGCATGTTTGTAAGTGATAGATAATCCTGCTATTCTTGATACGATTTGGTGAATTTGAGACGGCATCAAACGTGCTCCGGAGTGGCGGACTATTAGTCCGCGCTGGACGATTACGGCAGCCACCATGTTCCAGGAACTCAAGTTCCAACTGTCAACCGCGGTATTGACGATTCTTACACTGGCTGCCGGTGTTGCCGCGGTCGTCAACTTTGAACAGTACGAATATTTTCGCTTACCCGACGACGGAGTAATCTGGGTAGACCGGGCGGGCCACGTGGAAGCGCTCTACGTGGTGCCGAATGGCCCGGCCGCCAACTGGATTCAGCCGGGGGACCGGTTGAAATCCATTGGCCGCGAACCGACCAACCGGCCTGAGTCCATCGGCCAACCGGAAGCCCTGGCGCCGCGGGAAGCTCCCGCGCCGGTGGAGATCCACGAGGCTCTGGACGTGCCCAAAGTGCTGGTAGCGATCAAGTCCTGGAATCGCGCCAAGTACATTCTGGAGCATGGCACGGTGCAAGTTGAGCCCACGCTGATTGTCGGCGAAGTGCCCAAGAACCCCTCCGTGATCTACCAGTACCCGGTGGGCATCACGTTCCTGCTGATCGGGCTTTTCGTTTATTTCCGGCGCGGCAGCGCGCAGAAGGCGCAGCACTTTTACGTGCTGTGCCTGGCGTCGTTCATCAGCTTCACGTTTCATTACACGGGCCACCTGGACGCTTTTGACAGCCTGATCCTGATCGGCAACGTGGCGGCCGGGCTGATTGCGCCCACGCTGTTTCTGCACTTCTGCCTGACCTTTCCCGAGCCCCGCAAGTGGCTCCAGAAACCGGCGCGGGTGGCGCTGCTGTATGTGCCGGCGGCGCTGCTGATCACGTTCTACCTGGGGGTTGCGAGCGGCGCCGTCAGGACTTCGATCCCGCCGTCGGAAATGCGCTGGCACCTGGACCGGCTCTTCCTGCTGGTCGAGGCGGCGCTTTACATCGCGGGTGGCTTCGCGCTCAGCGCCGAATACCGCAGAACCGAAGACATGATCGTGCGCCAGCAACTGAAGTGGCTGCGCAACGGCGCGTTCCTCGGCATGGGTCCGTACGCCGCGGTATACATAGCGCCCTATGCCATGGGCGCCATCCCCAACCACTATCAGGACTGGGCGGTGCTCTCCATGGTGCTGGTTCCGCTGACGCTGGCTTATGCCATTGTGCGCTACCGGCTGATGGACGTGGACATTCTGTTTCGCCGCGGCTACGCGTACACGCTGGCCACGGTCTCGGTGCTGGCGGCGTTTTACGGCATCATTTCTTTCCTGGGGAGCCTGTTCTTGAAGAGCGGCAACCAGCCGCGCATGGGGCCATCGATCCTGGTGATGCTGATAGCCGCCTTCCTGTTCCAACCCATCCGCACCTGGATGCAGGAGCGGCTGGACAAGCATTTTTATCGCGATCGCTACGATTACCGCCGCACGCTGGTGGAGTTCGCGCGGGAGTTGAGCGCGCAGATGGATCTGGAAACCATGCTGGCGTCGGTGGGCGAGCGCCTGCTGAAGACCCTCTCCATCCGGCAACTGGGCTTTTTCCTGGCCGAGGAAGGCGCGGAGGGCCCGCAATTCCGCCTGAAGACCGTGATGGGTTCGAACCCGCGCCAAGCCGGCGCGTGGGGAGACGACCTGGATCTCAGCTTTCTGGACTGGAAGCTTCCGGAATCGTACCTGTTCTTCGAGCGGACGCGGCACCAACTGGATGCGGTCTCGCGGTCGTGGCCGGCGTCGGTGAGGCGCAGCATCGCCGAGCTGGATTTCACCTACTACCTGCCGTGCAAGGTGCGCGGCCGCACCATCGCCTACATGGGGGTGAGCCGCACCACGGATGGCGAATACCTTTCGAGCGTGGACGTGGAGCTGCTGCTCACGCTGACCGGTTACGTGGCGATCGCCATCGAGAACGCTTCGCTCTACCATTCGCTGCAGCGCAAAGTGGAGGAATACGAGCGGCTGAAGGAATTCAGCGAAAACATCGTGGAATCGATCAACGTGGGAATCCTGGCGGCGGACCTGGAAGATCGGGTGGAAAGCTGGAATTCGCAGATCGAGCAACTGAGCGGAATCACGCGTGAGCATGCCTTGGGAAAGAGGCTCTCGGAGCTGTTTCCGGCGGAGCTTTCGGAACAGTTCGACCGCGTGCGCGGACAAACCGGAATCCACAATATTTATAAGTTCGTGCTGAAGCCGGCGGTCAACGGCAATGGAAACGGCAACGGGCTGCCGGCGCGTTTCCGCGAAGCCACTTTGAACGTGGCGATCGCTCCGCTGGTCTCGCGCGAGCAGGAACAGATCGGCCGGCTGATCATTTTCGACGACGTCACGGACCGCGCCGAGCTGGAGCAGCGGCTGGTGCAGGCCGACAAGCTGTCGAGCATCGGGCTGCTGGCGGCGGGGGTGGCTCACGAGGTCAACACGCCGCTGGCCGTGATCTCCACCTACGCGCAGATGCTGGCCAAGCAGGTGGCGGGAGATTCGCAGAAGACCGTGATCCTCGATAAGATCGCCAAGCAGACTTTCCGCGCCAGCGAAATCGTGAATTCGCTGCTGAACTTTTCGCGCACGTCCAGCACGTCTTTCGGCGACGTGAGCCTGAACAAGGTGATCCTGGAGACGCTTTCGCTGCTCGACCACCAGCTTCAGAAGGCCGGCATCCACGTGAAGACCGAGATGGAAGCGAACCTGCCGGCGGTGCACGGGAATACGGGCAAGCTGCAGCAGGTGTTCCTCAACCTGTTTCTGAACGCGCGCGACGCCATGACGGCGGGCGGCACGCTGGAAGTGCGCACCTGGTCGGAAGGCCTGGGGGTGAAGGCGGAGGTGGCCGATTCGGGCCCGGGGATTGCGCCGGAGCACCTGCATCGCATCTACGATCCTTTCTTTACCACCAAGGCGGCGCGCAAAGGCACGGGGCTGGGCCTCTCGGTGACGTACGGTATCATTCAAGAGCATGGCGGCTCGATAGAAGTTGCCAACCGGCCGAGCGGCGGCGCGCGCTTCCGCCTGGAACTGCCGGTGGCGCGCGTCGCGGCGAGGACCCCGGTGAATGCCGCTTGAAATGACTGTTCCCCCAGCCACCTCTCCCGATTCCAAAGGCAACATTCTGGTAGTCGACGACGAAGCCGACATTCGCGAAGGCCTGCAGGACCTGCTCACATCCGAAGGCTACGCGGTGGACCTGGCGAACAACGGCGCCGAGGGCCTCCACAAAATGGAGACCCGCGGCTACGACCTGGTGCTGCTCGATCTGATGATGCCGGACCGTTCCGGGATGGAGGTTTTGCAGGAAGTCCGCGAGCGCGACCGCGAGACTCCCATCTTCCTGATCACGGCTTATGGCTCGGTGGATGCCGCGGTGCAGGCGCTCAAGCTGGGCGCCAACGATTATTTTTCGAAGCCCTGGGACAACGACAAGCTGGTCATCGAAATCGACCGCATGATCGCGCGGCGGCGTCTCGAATACGAGAACACTTACCTCAAGCGGGCTTTTAAGCAGCGCTACAGCTTCCCCAACATCATCGGCAAGAGCGAGCGGATGGTGCGGATGCTCGACCTGGTGGCGCAGGTGGCCACCAGCCGATCCACCATCCTGATCACCGGAGAGACCGGCACGGGCAAGGAACTGGTGGCCAAAGCCATCCACGCCAACTCCGCGCGCGCGGACAAGATGTTCGTGGCGGTCAACAGCGGATCGCTGCCGCCGGAACTGCTGGAATCGACGCTGTTCGGCCACATGAAGGGCGCCTTCACCAGCGCCGTGCAAAGCAAGAAAGGCTACTTCGAAGTAGCCGACGGCGGGACCATTTTCTTCGACGAGATCGGCACCATCGGACCGGAAACCCAGATCAAGCTGCTGCGCGTGTTCGAAGACCGCGAATTCACGCCACTCGGCTCGACCGATCCGATCAAGGTGGACGTGCGCATTCTGGCGGCCACCAACGCCGACCTCCACGAACTGGTGCGAGTGGGCCGTTTCCGCGAAGATCTCTACTACCGTCTGAACGTGATCCAGATCGGGCTGCCGGCGTTGCGCGAGCGCAAAGAGGACATCCCGGCGCTGGTCGATCACTTCTTCACGCAATACTGCCGGGACAACGGGAAATTCCTGGACCCTTCCGGAAAGTCAATGCTGCATTTCGCCGCCGACGCCATGCAGGTGCTGATGGAGCACAACTGGCCGGGCAACGTGCGCGAACTCGAGAACGTGGTGGAGCGCGCCGTGGTTTTGGCCTCGGCCGCGGAAGTGCCGCTGGACGTTTTACCGGAAGCGCTGCTGGCCGCCAACGGCGTGCGGGTGCAGCGTGGCGAAGGCGCGCCGCTCGCCGTCAACGCTTCGCTTTTCGAGATTGTCAACGACTACGAACGGCGGGTCATCCTGGAGCGGCTCGAACAGTGCAACTGGAGCCAGACCGAAGCCGCCGAGAACCTGAGCGTTCCGCTCAGCACGCTGAACCAGAAGATCAAGCGGCTGGATATCAAGATCCGCAAGAAATCCGACGGGTAAGTGGGACGGACGATCGCCTTTTGTCGTTTGTCTGGTTTGCCTCCGGCGGGCCAACGGTGTATATCATTAACTAGTGTGGTGCGGACTGTGGGGCAGCCTTTCAGGCTGCGAACCCGCTTTTCAGCGGGTCCCGCCGGCGGAAAGCCGGCTGCGGGCAGGATTGCCCGCCCCACTGCACCAGTTGGAGGAGCCGTTATGGACGAAGATACCAAGCCCTGCCCGGTCTGCGGAGAAACCATTAAAGCAGTCGCGCTCAAGTGCCGTTTCTGCAATACCGACCTCTCGGCATTCGCCGCCACAAAAGAGGCCGAAACCGAAAAGGACTTGTTTGCCGGCCACCCGGCCGTGATCTACAGCATCGGCCAGTTGGTGCCTTTCCTGGTGGCGATCGCCGTGGCCCTTGCGGCTGGCTATTTCCACGCGGACATTGGCATCGACATCGGGTATGTGCTCCTCGGCTTCGTGGTCCTGTGCGGCATCATTGGCCTGCGGTTCTACGCGAAGAGCCGGAGCATCCACTTCGAAATCACCACGCAGCGGATCAAACTGGAGCGCGGCCTGCTCTCCAAGGTTCAGGAAAGCCTGGAGCTGTTCCGCATCGACCACTTCGAGCTGCGCAAGCCGCTCGGGATGCGGCTGGTGGGCCAGGCCTCGCTGCATCTTTTCTCCACGGATGCGGAACTCGAGAACTTTTACATCTACGGCGTTCCCGGCCTGGAATCGCTGGCCGACACGCTGCGCGACTGCCAGCTTCGCGAACGCACCCGGCGCGGCTTGACGACGTTTGTGAAGGCGTAGGGCTCGGCGACTGAAGGCAGTATTCTCTTTTCGTTCGAGACTGTGTTTACCGGGAGGGTGAAGGCCATCGACGGTGAGGAAGCCTTTGCCCGTCTGAAAGCGAGAACCGAAGCGCAACGCACCGCCCGGCATGAGCGGATATAAGCTTCATCCGGAACAGCCGTTATAGGACAGCGCCATGGTTTCCGGGCCGGACTTCGTCCCGGGTTGGTTCAGCGTCAACCTGGCGGATCACACGCGGTAGGCTACTTTCCCGGCCCACTCTCGGGCGCCAGCTTTGCCTCTTTCAAGCGCTCAGCGAGTTTCTCCGCGAACGGTGTAGCGAGAGTCCCGACGGACTTTTCATGTCCGTTCTTCATGAAGCCTTGCCGGATCGTGTCCGTATTCTCGAAGATCTTCTTCCCGTCTTTGTCCGTCAGCCAGTAGTGAATCTTCGCATTTTCACGTCCAGCCACCGAACCCATGGCAATGAGCATCCGTTCCGCCGTGTTGCCCTTATGCCACTCCAAGACTTCGCCGTCGAGGATATAGACGCGGGCCTGGCCGGCGGGAGCGGCGGGAATTGCGTCGAATAGTGTCCCATCTTTATCTTTGAGCATCGCGATCGCGTGGGTTTGCAATTGACTCATATCGTAGGGGAACTTCACATCGGACGCGAGCGTGAAGGCATGAACCACGATCGCCGGTTTGTCCTGCGCGCACGCCGGTAAAAGCCCCAGGGCAGCCGCGAAAATCACCGGCATCATCCGCTTGAACATGTTGCTATCTCCTTTCAGACCTCAAAACGGGTATTCAGATCTTTGAATACTTACTATACAGCAAGCGCCCCGTCGCAGAGGAGACCGACAGGATGGCACTTGACGATCTTGCCTCGCGGCACGCCGCCGGGTGAATCGACCACTCGGGTGCGAGGCTATCGTCCAAGGCCTCGGCGGTGATCGCCATGAGGATTGTTGCGGCAGAAAAGGCGGTTTCACGGCCGTTATCGGAAAGAAGGCCGTCTATCGACCCGTTACCGGAGACAACATGGCCTGCCAGCCGCGCTCGCCTCGGAACAATCGACAAGCCACGGGTGTCCAATTGGGATCCGCCGGTTTTGATCTTCACCAGGGATCTATCGGGAGGACTTGGCCCGAGGGGAGCCGGGATTCGAAGGAGCCGCGGCCCAACCAGGTCATTTGCATATGAAAATTATATCGGGCGCCATATCCTCATAGGTGAACGGCATGTCGTTGCACGCCATTGTGAACGGAATGGAGAGCACCGTCTTCATTCGTTCCGGGGACCCGGCTGTAAACCGCTGCAACCGGGCTTTGGGCGTCGCCAACCTGCAAGATGAACTGCGTGATGAGATTAAACGCGCTTGATATAGGCAGCCGAATATTTAACTGAAGAACGCCGTCCGTTAGGGTTGGCGCCGACCCGGCGTACAGGACCTCCGCTTCTACCAGGTTGGACGATATGGGAATGAGCACTTTGACCGGCGATGTAGGAGAGACCAGCGAAGCTGAGGAGACCTGCCCGGTTTTCAGATCGCCGTTCCATAAGCCTGTGCCGGTTGCAAACAGGGTGATAATCGACCCTTGCGGTGCGGGATTGTACTGCGTGTTGATCGAACCGTCCTGATTGATCGCCGCGGCGTACAGTGTGTCAACTGTGAGGATGCCCGGTTCCGAAACGGCCACTTGTAGCGGGAAAGACTGCGACGTTCCGGCAGCGCTGGTAATCTGCATCACTGTCACGTTCTTTCCCGCAATTTCATATGGCACTTGAACGTTCAATTGGTTCCTTTGAGCCATTATGACAGGCGCAAGTATACCGTCGAACGTCACTTGCACCCCCGCAAGGTCCGTCGTTATGAATCCGGAGGAGTCAAGCTTCAACGCGACCGCCTGATCCGGTCCAAGATTTGTTCCATAGAGCGAGATGATTTCACCGGGCGCAACCTGCCCATCGAGATACGGTCCAGCGATGTTCGCGAGGCCGAAAACCGTAGGCAACGTTAAATCTGCCTGCCCGAAAATCGTGAGCACGCCGGCATCGCCGAGTACCGAGGATGTTCGAGACAGGCCTGTTGCAACTGCGGTCCCGCCACTGCCATATGGAAGTAGGGTCGAGTAGATCAAGGATTTGCCGTCACCGCTCAATTGGGTGAGGTACGTGAAACCCGTAGGCATTGCGCCGGTGGTCACTGGGAAGTCCGAGGTCGGGATCGTCCCATATCCGGCCCACCCGGTAACATCGATGTTCCCACCATCGTCAATGGCGATGCCCCACACCTCCGAGGCGTTGTTGCCCGGAGCCGAGTTGCCCAGATATGTCGCATACACAAGTGCGGATCCCTGCGAGTTCAATCTGCCGATGAATCCCCCTGGCGCATGCGGCGAGGGGAACAGCGCATCGGCGGTAGTCGGGAATGAGGTCGAATACGTAAGCCCTCCCACGACGGCATCGCCAGAACTGTCCACCGCGAGACTGACGATGCGTTCGCCGCTGGCCGTTCCAAGATAAGTTGAGTAAAGCAATTGGGAGCCATCCGGACTGAGTTTTGCGATAAAGCCTTGGTCCGCCATGCCGGCTGGGTCCGCATACTTCGTCTGGAAGGCGTTCGGCGTCACGGGAAAATCCGCCGCATTCGTGACCCCGGCGACGTACACGTTCCCCGTTTGGTCTACGGCAATTCCAAATCCTTCCTCATCGTCCGTAAGTGGCGCGGGAAAGGGAACGCCGACAAGACAGGAACCGCCCGGATTGCAGGCTGGGCCGTTTCCGCCGAGAAATGTTGCGAACGCGATCTTCCCATCCGGTCCGAGCTTCAACACGAACGCATCCGGCCCGTGGCTTGCGGTCTGGAAAGCTCCAGGGGTGGCCGCAAGGTCCTTCGAACTCGCTACGCCCGTCAGATATAGGCTGCCGCTGGAGTCAGCGGCGGCTCCAGATGGATGGGCGGTACCGATTAGCGTGGAATAGACAATTGCGGAACCGTCCGGAGAGAGCTTGGTGCAGAACAACGTCCCTGTGCTCGGATTCGAGTTCACGACCGGAAAATCGAGAGAACTTGTGACTCCGACGACGTAACTGCTGCCTGCCGTGTCTACAGCGATTGCCAATGGCCTGTCGATGCCGCTTCCGCCGAACGACCTCGAATACAGTACATTTCCGTTGGAATCGACTTTGAGGACGAGCACATGGTTTTGTTCTGTGCCTGCCACGTAGAAATTCCCAGTTGCATCGCTGGCGAGACTGAGTGGCAATTCGTTTTGCATCCCCAGCGGGATGAAGGCACGGGGAGCCAGGGCTACGGCGTTGTTGGACTGGCCAATTGCCGACGCCGCCAACGCCAGAATTGCGATGCACGATTTCATTTGTGACCGTACCTTTCCGTAGTTCCGCGCCTCATCCCTGTAGCCTTATGACTCATGCAACAAGCACAACGGATCTCCACGACTGGAGATACGTTCCGTCTGCCGCATCTCAGGGCACGCGGGTTTCCACGGCAGCTTGTTCCCCGCCTCAGCACAGCTGCCGGGACATATGGCCGTCTTTTGTCCACAACCGGCCTTTGCCTCTCCTTCCTCGTGCGATACTCGGACCGGAGATGAAGTACTTCACAAAGAGCATGTGGCGAGGGTCTTAGCGAGTCGGCCCTGAAGCCGAGGACTACCGGCTTCAATGGTCGCGAGCGTTCGAGGCGTATCGAGCTAACCTGGAGGGGCTCCGCGGTCGCGTCGGCGAGCATGCGTACGATTTTTTCGCTGATACCGACATTCACGACGCAGAGCTACTTGACGTTCGCATAATCGATGGGAGCCGGCCGGCACCGCTCGGTGGACCTGCTTGGCCCTGGCAGAGCCTAACGGCATACCCGGTACGTGTCGAACTGACGATCTTGGACGCGCGCGATCAATACGTGTGGCGTGTGGTCTATTCGTCCGTCCGCTTGGTGCTGATAGATTTCCCGTCGGCCGATCCGCTGTTCAATCGGGGTGTGGGCGGTTTTGACGACTTGGGGTATCACGAACTCACGGACGCGGGCGACGGCCTTCTACGTCACGAGATACTGTTCAGCAGTGGCGCGGTCCTGGCATTCCAGTTCAAAGAGGTAGAGATCTCTTCAACGCCCGCCCGAACACAGCTCCCACAGTCGGATGTGTAGGAAGGGCGTCGAGGAAAGTCGGTACTTTCCGACAAGCGGCCGTGAAGTCTGTATATCGGCCACATCAGTGGGGGGTGTGCTGCGTATCGGTTTCGCTTCGGAGACAGCGATTTACAGCAGAAACGCCAGCAGCGCGCTGAGGCCCGCCGCTTCCCAAAACGTGATCTCTCGCCAGCCCGTGATGCGTGGCACCAGGGTATTCCAGAGTGCCCGCGCCCAAACGATAAATACTGGGGACAACACAAGCGCGAACACACCCAGAAGCAATGCTGTCTGCGGGCTGTGGTACGTGGGCTGCGCCGTCTTGCTTACGGTCTCCCCAAATACAGTGACCACCAATGTGAACACGATCAAAGGTTTGTTTAGCGGTCTAGGTTGAGCATTCATGATTGCTTCTCCGTTTCCGCTCAGAAGCCATACGCCATGGCCCCGAACTGCTATACATTTTAACCGCCAGACAAGCCGGCCTGAAATTGTGTATGGTGCCAGGGAAGCTTCCCGGAAACTAGCTGGATCCATTGCGGATTGCGGTAAGGGGCCAGCGTTCCCAGATGACTAAATCCGGCTTTCCGTCCGCGCTTCTGCTCAAATTACGCCGAGGCGCTTCGCCGCGTCGTAGAACGCCTATCCCCGCGGTTCGCGCGGGACACTCCATCCCAGGATGAACCTTGGCAGGGATTCGTCCATTTTATAGCCCTCTGGTGCGTCCGCATTTTCCGCCAAAGGGCCGCCGGGCGCAAGACGCAGGCGAACCCGAGGCTATTTCCGGCCGGTAAACTCGAACCGCCCGCACCGAGCTTCGCGACGATTTGATGGTGGGAGACCGATTTACCGATCATCGCGGGGCTTGTTTGCCAAGCCGGTTCCGATCAGTATCCCGTAACGGGTTTTCCCGGGAGTTGGCGGCAGCCCGGCGGCTCCGGGTGAATAGGCAGCCGCTCCCTTTGGTCACGGCTCAGTAACCCCCTGCGTATTGACAATCATGATCGAGCGACGCAGAATTGGTCGAGGCCGCGGAAACTGCCAAAGGTCTGGCGAAGTGGCGCATTAGGAGCATTCCTTGCCGCCTATTTTGTCTACTTTTCGTGGAGCAGCCTGAGCGTCCATCATCCAGAGGACGCGATCTTTTGCATTGCCTACTTCTATAGGAACCACGCAGGACTGCGGCTCGTATCGTCGTTACTCATGCCGTGGGGCGGTTTCTACCGGCCGATGAGCGGGCTGTTTTACCTTGCGGTTTTCTCCCTCTTCGGCCTGAACCCCGCCCCGTATCATGTGGCGACCTGGCTGGTCCTGCTGGCGAGCGCTTACTTGATGTACCGGATGGCAAGGCTTCTGGGCGGCGGTGAACTGGCCGCGGGCCTGGCTGCGCTGGTCGCCTGCTATCATGTCGGCCTGAGTAACCTAAACTACAACACCGCGTTCGTGCCCGACGTTCTCTGTTACTTCTTCTATCTCGGTTCCTTTGTGTACTACGCGCGGATTCGCAAACGCGGCCGGCTCCTCGGAACCGGGGAGACACTGGCGTTTCTCGGCCTGTATCTATGCGCTCTCGACTCAAAGGAAATGGCCGTAACACTGCCCGTTGTGTTACTGGTGTACGAATGGATCTACCACAGGCCGGAGCGGCCGGATGGGAGGGGAATTCTGGAGTGGCTGCGGGGTCCGGGAAAGGCCGCGCTGTTCGGATCGGTTCTCAATCTTTTGTACATTTATGGGCTGGCATTTGGCCCGGACCGGATGATGAGCTCCCCTGCGTACCATCCTGTTTTTGCCCTGCAACGTGTGAAGTGGTTTCAGCAGGCATATCTGGGGGACCTGTTGCTGGGGTGGAGCTCAGGGTGGGTCGGGATGCTGGCGCTCTGGGCGGCGCTGGCATACCTGGCATGGCGCAGGGATCGGCCGGTGCTTCGATTCTGTTGGATGTTTATGGTCTTGACGCCGCTGCCGATCGAGTTTCTGGAAGGCAGGAGCGGGGCCTGCCTCGCGATCCCGATGGCCGGGTGGGCCATCTTCGGCGCGGTGGTCCTCGGCGATCTCGTCGACGTACTTGCGGGCGTGCTCTCGCGCGAGCCGATCTTGCGGCGCCTGGGCCGCAAGGGTTTGGCTGCCGCGCTGGCTGGAGCGGCCGTTCTTCTGTGGGCGCGCGAGAACCGGCGCCGCTCGCCGGACTTTGTCATGGCGGCGCTAGGGCGGCCAACCTGGGAAGTGATCGAACAGTTTCGAGCCGTCAATCCAAGCGTGCGCCCAGGCAGCCGGGTGGCATTCCTGGACGACCCGCTTCAGAGCTGGGACATGTTGTTTGTAGCGGAATTGTGGTTTCGCGACCGCAGCCTGGCCATCCACGTCGCACGCGCGGGACCGCTTTCGCCCGACGAGCTCGAGAAGATGGACTGTGTCTTCACGTTCGAGGATGGCAAGCTGATCCGCCTGAGGTGATGGCGCGCTGGTGCGAGAGTCAGTCAGCACCTTGGGTTGGGAGGCGCACCATGTCCAGACGGTCCTTTCCTCTATGCGCCCATCGACGCGAGAAACCAGATCGCGGCGATGCAAGCGGCAGTGATATAGCTGATTTGGTCTTTGCAGGTGAAGAGAAATGGATCGTCGAAGTTCACCCCGCGATTGGCCAGAATCCAGAGACGGCCGAACCAGTACAGCATCACCGGACAGGCCAGCCAGAGCCAGCCCGGAGAGCGGTACGTGACTCCCACTTCGGGGCTGCTGATGTACAGGGCAAACACTACCACCGAGAGAATCCCGCTGCCCACGCCGTTGGCCGCGACAATCGGCAGGTCGGCTATTTGGTAGCTCCGGCGGGCCGACGCGCGCCGCGGCTCGGGCAACGACCGGAGCTCGCAAAAACGCTTCACCAGCGCCAGGCTGTAAAAGATGAAGAGACAGAACGCCAGGGTCCACGGCGAGATGACGATGCCGGTGGCCGCGCCCCCCGCCATCACGCGCAACACGTACAGCACTGCCAGCCCGACCACGTCGGCCAGCAGGCGGGTCTTCAAATGCAGCGAATAGAACAGCGCCCCGGCGAGATAGGCGCAGACCCACAACCGCGCGGCGGCAGGTAGAAGCGGCGACAACCCCAGAGCGGCGCAACTCAACCCGGCCATGAGCGCGAGCCCCGTGGGAATCGACAGGTCGCCGGCGGCAAAAGGCCGCGTGCGTTTCCGGGGATCCTGGCGGTCCGCCTCCAGGTCCAGGAGATCGTTCATGATGTAACCGATCGAAGTGGTAGCGCAGAAAACCGCCAGCACCAGCAGGCCTGACAGCCAGGCGTGGAGATCGGTGGTCCGGTGGCCGAAAAAGACGGGTAGGAATACCAGCAGGTTCTTGGCCCACTGAGGGACGCGAATCGCGCGGACGATGGCGCCGGGAACCGAGGCCCTGTTCGGAAAGCGGCCGTAGACGGTCACACCGCATTCCCGCAGCGTCCGCAGCACGGTTCGATTGTTCCCGGCGACAATGGCGCCTTGCGACGCCTTCCAGACCGGCAGGTCGGCAATCGAATCGCCGGCGTAAAGGAAGCGGGGCATGGCCGTTCCGATCGCCTCCAGCTTGTCGCTCCCCTTCCGGTTGACCTCGCCATCACTGGCGATCACGCGGTCGAAAATTCCGAGATGCCGGGCCACACCTCGGGCCACCGTTTCGTCCGCCGCGGTAGCCAGAATCAGGGGCCGCCCGGAGCGGGCTTCCGCCGTCAGGAATTGCAGAAAATCGCCGCGGTATGGCAAGGCGGCGGGGTCGGCTGCCGCCAGCGACGCAATTCTCCGCTTGAACTGCGCCCGGCCCTGCTTCAGGGCCAGACAAGCCCCCAGGAAAGCGCGCGGATGCTCTCGGGCGGCGGACCACAAGCCGTCCCAAAGCGTGTCCGACTGGATCAGCGCGCCGTCCAGATCCACGCACAAAGGGATCGTCCGGTCCTCTGGCAGGAGTGCAGGGGTGCGCTCACTTTGCTCCATCCATTCAACGGTACTCGATTGGCGCCCAGGATGGAAAGCCGGAAGGGCCGCCCACAACCTCTTACAGTGGTTCCATGAACCTGGGCCGGAATTGATCCGATGGTCGGCATCGCCCGCCTCAATGAGGAAGTCGCATCTCCGAAATGTGGGACAACTTCTGAGTGAAGTCGGGCACTTTCGGAGTTGTCCCGGCAAGGTGGGTTCCTCGGAAACTATCCCAAAGCTGCAACCTGGGCGAGAAAAACGGGCTTCGTCACGCCTTACATCACCGGCCCAATGCGCCAGGGCACGAATTCCTGGTGGCCCATCTGTTCGGCGCAGGTGCGGCGGCCCGAAGCTGCCTCCAGCAGCAGGTCGAAGATCTCGCGGCCCACGGTTTGCACGGTGGCTTCGCCATCGGCGATGCGTCCCGCGTTGACATCCATGTTGTCGCGCATGCGGCGGAAGGTGTCGCTGTTGGTGGCAATCTTGACGACCGGAATAGTGGGGAAGCCGATGGCGCTGCCGCGCCCGGTGGTGAACGCGATCAGGTTGCAGCCGCCGGCGGCGAGGCCGGCCAGCGATACCGGGTCGTACCCCGGCGTATTCATGAAAACGAAACCCGGCGCGGTCACCGCTTCGGCGTATTGGTAGACTTCGATCAACGGCGAGGTGCCGCCCTTGGCCACCGCGCCCAGCGATTTTTCCAGGATGTTGCTCAAGCCGCCGGCCTTGTTTCCAGGCGTGGGATTGTCGTCGAAACTGCCCTCAAAGCGGCTCAAGTATCGCTTGTAGTCACGGATCGTATCTAACAGTTTCTGAGCCACTTCCCGGTTTCTGGCGCGCTTCACCAGCAAATGCTCGGCACCGAAAATCTCAGGCGTCTCGGCCAACACCGCCGTGCCGCCGATCTCCACCAGCAGGTCCGAGCAACAGCCCAGCGCGGGATTGGCCGTGATGCCGGAGAAAGAGTCCGAGCCGCCGCAGTTCAACCCCAGGACCATCTTGGAGGCCGGGGCTTCGGTGCGGCGTTCCCCGGCCGCGCGTTCCAGGAAGCGCCCGATTTCGCGCCGCGCGGCTTCGATGGCGCCGCGCGTGCCGCCGCTCGATTGCAGGGTCAGGCCGGCCAGCCGCCCGGTTGCGGGCGCCTGCGATCCCAGATAGTGGTCGATCTGGTTGACCTCGCATCCGAGGCCCAGCACCACCGCGGCTGAGACGTTGGGATGCGCCAGCACGCCGCTCAAGGTGCGGCGGAGCTGATCGACGTCCGGCCCGAACGCGTGGCCGCATCCTTCGCCGTGCGGGAAGGCCACCACGCCGTCCACGTTGGGCGGCAGTGTTTCCGCGTGATAGCTTTGCGCGATCAGCTCGGCGGTGTGGGCCGCGCAGTTGCTCGCCGCCACCACCGCGACATAATTGCGCGTCCCCACGCGGCCGTCTTCCCGGACGTATCCGAGAAAGGACGGAGCGGTCCTGCGGACGGGCGGCGTGGTTTCGCCCGCCGGAAACTCGTAGGCCGGCTGCAACTCCTCGAATGCCAGGTTGTGCGTATGGACGTGCCGGCCGGGTTCGATGGCGGTGCGCGCCCGGCCGATGCCCTGCCCGTAGCGCTCCACCATCTCTCCAGGCGCGATGCTGCGCAAGGCTACTTTGTGGCCCGCGGGGATCGCGTCGACGGTCACGAGGCGCACGCCATCCACCAGCAATTCGGTTCCCGGCGCGATGGCCATGCGCGCAATCGCGACATTATCGGAGGGGTGCAGATGGATGGCCGAATTTTCGGCCGTCGGTAGTTTCCCAATATCAAACAGCATCACATCCACCATGTCATCAGATCGCAGTCCCGGGAAGCAAACCGGGGAACGTAGCATCCACGCCCCTATAATAGGAGAAATGGCCAGGAAAATTCCGCGCGCGCTGTGGCTGCTGCTGCCCCTGGCATACTTCCTCTTTTTTTTTGACATGGCGAGAGTGGGGCTGATCGGGCCCGACGAGCCGCGTTACGCCTCCATCGCGCGGTCGATGGCAGCTTCCGGGGACTGGGTGACGCCCCGGCTCAACGGCCAGCCGTGGTTCGAAAAACCGGCCCTGCTCTATTGGATGGAAGGCGCCGCGTTTCGCGCCGGGCTGGGTCCGGAAGTGGCCCCGCGGCTTCCGGTGGGGCTGCTCGGCTGCGCATTCCTGGCGTTCTACTGGTGGATACTGAATCGCGAGTTCGGATGCGCGCCGGCCAGTTTTGCCACGGTGATTCTGGGCACGTCGGCTGGGTGGATCGTCTGCTCGCAAGTAGGCGTTCCGGATCTGCCGCTCACCGCGACCTATTCGGCCGCCATGCTGCTGGCATTGCCTTGGGTGACACGGCGCGACCCCAAGCTGCTGCCCGCGGCCGCCGTGTGTCTGGCGTTGGCGGTGCTGGCCAAAGGCCTGGTCCCGCTGGTGCTGGTCACGCCACTGCTGTACCCGTGGGGCCGTCCCGTGCGGACAGCCTGGCGCGACAATCTCATCTGGCTGCAGCCGCGCATTGTCTTGCCTTTCCTGGTGGTGGTCCTGCCCTGGTACGTGCTGTGCACACTGCGCAACGGCCCGGCGTTCCTGAAAGATTTCCTCTGGAAGCATCACGTCGAGCGCTTTGTCTCCGCCGCGGCTCTGCAGCATGGACAGCCCTTCTGGTTCTACCTGCCGATCGTGCTGGCGGCGCTGCTGCCGTGGACTCCGCTCGCGGGGCTGGCTCTGCGCCGCGCCTTCCTCCGCGATCCGCGCCGCTGGTTCCTGCTTTGCTGGCTCTTGCTGGTGCTGGTCTTCTTTTCCGCGTCCGTCAACAAACTGCCGGCGTATATTCTTCCACTGCTGCCGGCCGCCGCCGCTCTGCTGGGACTGGGCCTGGCCGAAGCCGGCGGCGCCGCGCCTTATCTGGCGGGTTGCAGCGTCCTGCTGGTAGCGTTCGCCATCGCCGCTCCCATACTTCCTTCGGCCGTTCCCTCGGGTATTTCGCATGCCATGCCGCCGCCCTTTCGCTGGTTCTGGCTGCTTCCCCTGGCGCTGGCCGCTGGAGTGTGGATGCTGGAACGCCGCGGCCGCCGCCTGGCCGCCGTGCTCTCGATCGCCGCCGGCGCCGCGGCCGGAACCGTCTACCTGAAACAGGCGGCGGGGCCCGACCTGGATCGCACGGCGTCGGCCCGAGGGCTGTGGCGGGACATCGCTCCGCGCGCGGCCGACATCTGCATCGACTGGCTTCCGCGCGGCACACAATACTCGCTCGACTACTATTCGGCCGTCCCGCTGCCCGATTGTGCCCACCACCCCAAGCCGATTGAGCTGCTGCAGGTGCAAGGCCAGCCGCCGCTCCTGATGCCACCAGCCCACCGTGCGGCCCAGGTGGGTAAATGATCCAGGGTTGACCAGCATGCCCGCGGCATTGTACCCTCACGTTTCCAGGGTGAAATCATGATTCTGCCTCACGATACAACCACTTTGACGTATTTAATGATCCTCAGCCTGGTCTGTTTGGGCTCCTGGGCCAACTTCTACAAACTGGCCGGCAAGTGGCGCTTCGAACTTTTCTGTTTCGATTTCGCCCTTGGCTTGGCGGCAGTGGCCCTGATTCTAGCCCTTACGGCAGGCAACCTGGGCTTCGACGGCTTCAATTTCCGCGACGACCTGATGAGCGCGGGCAAGCGAGAATGGCTGTTCGGGTTCCTGGGAGCGGTGCTTTTCAATTTCGCCAACATGCTGATGATTGCGGCCGTGTCGGTGGCCGGGATCTCCCTGACTTTCCCGGTTGGTTTCGGCTTCGCCTTCATCGTCGGGTCCGCCATCAGCTACGCGACGGGGCCCGGCGTCAACCCGGCATTCCTCTTCGGCGGTTGCGCGCTGCTGGCCCTGGCGGTCATCCTGAACTGCTCGGCTTTTTCGCGGCTGGGCGTTTTGAAGCACGAGAACCAGGCGCGCGCCGGAACCGCCAAGAGCACGCGGCGGCCCTCTTCGATGCAGGGAATCATTCTGGCGATGCTCGGCGGCGGCCTGATGGGAACTTTTCCGCCGCTGTTGGCAAAAGCGCAGATCGTGGAGATCGGCCTCGGACCCTACTCGCTCATGGCGATCTTCGGAGTGGGGGTGTTGTTCTCGACCTTCGTATTCAACCTGTTCTTCATGAATCTGCCGATCGAAGGCGACCCGCTGGAATTCACCGCCTACCTGAAAGGCTCCATGCGGCAGCACGCGATGGGCGCAATCGGCGGCGGGCTGTGGGCCCTCGGAGCCACGGCCGCTCTGGTGACGACCACGCCCAAAGGCGATACCCATCTGCCGCAGGCGACTCTCGACCTGCTGTCTCAATCGGCTCCGCTGCTGGCCGCGCTCTTCGGCCTGCTGGTCTGGAGAGAATACAAGGGCGGCGATCTGCGGGTGAAGCTCTCCGCGGTTCTGATGCTGCTGCTTTTTGCGGGGGGCGTGGCCGCCATCTCGCTGGCGTCGTTCTACACACGCACGTAATCAGGCCGGCGCTTGCATCCCCAGCTTGGCGTACCAGGGCGTGGCCGGGCGAATCGCCTCGTTCACCGCGTTGATGTTGCGCACGCCTTCGCGCTGCAGCCACTCTTCGAGTCCCTTGGCGCCCTGTTTGGCGTACACCGGAATGCCTTCCTTCCAGGTGGCGCGCCCGCACAGCACGCCCGAATAATCCGTGCCGGCCTCCGCGGCCATTCTCAGCGATTCGGTGAATTGGGCGTTGCCCACGCCGGCGCTCAGATAAATGAACGGCCGCGAGGCCAGGGCCGCCGCCTCGCGGAAATGGCCGAGCGCTTCCTCGCGGGTGTAGGCCTTCTGTCCTCCGTAGACGCTGGAGCCTTCGACGAACTCGGCGTTCACCGGCACTTCCACCTTCAACACGTCCACGCGGTACCGCGGCTTGGAGAACTCCTGCATGCTTTTCTTAACCACCGAGGGCTTGGCTTTGGCATACTCCAGCCCTTTCTCGTCACCGCCTTTCGGATCGTAGCCCACGAATTCCAGGAAGAAAGGGATTTCCCAAGTTTCGCATTCCGCGCCGATGCGTTCCACAAAAGCATGCTTGATATCGTTGATGGCGGCCTCTTCATAGGGCGTGTAGTAGATGAGAATCTTGACCGCGTCGGCGCCCCAATCGGCGATGCGTTTGGCGGAAACGTGCGGCAGCAGATCGGGGAGCCGGCCGGGCCGCGTGTTGTCGTAGCCGCTCAACTCATACGCCAGAAGGAGCCCGGCGTTGGAACTGCGCGCGTGGCTGGCCTCCAGGCCGAATTCCGGGTCGAGCAGAATGGCGCTGGCGTGCGGGGTCAGAACTTTCGTCACCACCGTCTTGAATTCGCCCATCATGGCGGGAGTGATCTCTTTGACACTCACGCCGCGCGCCGCGGCCAGGGATTTCTGCAAGCTGCCGCGTTGATCCATGGCGGCCGCGGCAATGACGCCGCGTTGGTTGGCCAGCGCTTTCATGCGCTTCAATTTGCCTTCAGAAAGTTTCATGGCAACATTATGGCATGAGACAATGAGGGCCATGCGGTTCGCTCGACACCCCGGCCGTGGTTTTCTGGTTCCGCCTCATGCCGCCGATTCTACCGCTTCATTTGTGTTGACAACTGACAAGTGTTACTTTACGGTGTATCCTGATGATTAGGAGCTTCAAGCATCGTGGCCTCAAACGGCTCTATGAACGCGGTGACCGCAGCGGGATACGTCCCGACCTGTTGGAGACGGTTGAACGAATCCTTACGGTTCTCGACACGGCCATCACACCGCAAGCTCTGGATATTCCCCGCTATCGCCTGCATCCACTCAAAGGCGACTTGAAGGGGCTGTGGTCCGTGACGGTGCGGGCCAACTGGCGCATCATTTTCCGTTTTGAAGGAGCGGACGCGTTTGACGTTGAACTGATCGACTACCACTAGAGAAGGGGAAAACCGCCATGCCCATGAAAAACCCCGTACATCCGGGTCGCATCGTCCGGCATGATTGCCTTGAGCCGTTGGGCCTGTCTGTAACCGCGGGCGCAAAGGTCCTCGGCGTCACCCGGCAAGCACTTAACAATGTCGTCAACGGAAAGTCTGGTATCAGCCCGGAGATGGCTATCCGGCTAACGAAGGCATTCGGTAGCACGGAGGAAACGTGGTTGCGGATGCAAGTTGCCTATGATCTCGCGGCAGCCCGCAAGAACGAAGGCAAAATCAAGGTCCGCCGCCAACCCGTGCCGCAAGAATTGCACGTGCAGTAAGAACTCTGCGGTGGGACCGTTGAGCGGGCTTGACAGCCTGTTCCGGGCAAGCTAAACGCATGCCACGGGAACCCACTCCCTCACGGTCGTGGCTCGCATCGGGACCCTACCGGAAATTGTCCACAATCACCAGGTTGGTCTGGCTCTGGTCCACGCGGGGATAGAGGACGGTTTTGCCGTCGGGCGAAACCGAGAATGTCGACGATCCAGTGTGGTCCGAATTCTTGATGTGAAATACCACTTCGCTACGCCTGGCGGCGAAATCGAAAAACGAAACCGCCATGCCGCGGGCGGCGCGATCGAGTTCCAGGTAATAAACGCCGTCATGGACGGGCTGAATGGTGGTGGACCATGTGAGGTCGTGTTCTGGGATGATGGCTTCTTCCTCTTCACCGCCGGCTACGGGGACGCGCCAGAAGGTGCGGCGATCGCGAAAGTAGATATACTTGCCGTCGGCCGACTCCACCGGCTGCGCTGCGCCAAACCGCTTCGAGAGCTGTACCGGGCTGCCGCCATTGAGCGAGGCCTTCCAGATCTGGCCGCGCGTCGACTGGAAGTAAATGGTCTTGCCGTCGTGTGAAAAGGAGCCGTTGATGGCGTCCATCTGCACGTTCGTGGGTTTGCTCGCGGCCACGGCCGGCAGCGTGTAGAGTTCGATGCCGCGATCGCCGGAGGCGTCGAAGATCAGCAGGTTGCCGTCAGGCGACCAGCGCACGCGCGCGAGGTCCGGCCCATTGAGATGGGTCATCTGGACGCGGTTGTTGCCATCGGCGTCGCAGAGCCAGATTTCGTCGTGGCCGGTCTGGTCGGAGATGTCGGCAATCTTTTTGCCGTCGGGCGAATAGCGGGGGCAGGATTCACGGCCGGTGGAGCGGATGACGGGGTGGTCCTCGCCGGCGGCGTCGCGCTTGCCCAACGCGCCGCACCAGATGGAGGAGACGGTGGGGCTCACGGTATACACCAGGCGGTTGCCGGCGGGCGCGGCCGTGACGTAAGAAGCGTCGCGGCCCGCCAGGATGAGGTCGCGAGGGCTGCCGCCATAAGCCGGCACGCGCCAGACTTTCCAACCGCCGGCGCGGTCGCCGGTGTACATGAGGTCCTGGCCGTCGCGCGTCCAGGTGATGCCGCGAATGGCGTGGTCGTCGAAAGTGAGGCGGCGCGGATTGGCGCCGGTGAGGTCGCAGAGAAAAATATCGGCGCCGCCGGAGACGGTGCCGCGGACGAAAGCGATGGTGTTGCCGTCGGGCGATACCACGGGCGTGGAATCGCCGTCGGTGCCGGCGGGCGGATGGGTAATGGGGCGGATGGCGCCGGTATCGAGAGTCAGGATGGCGAGCGAGGCGGGCTGCTTGTCGGCGGTTTCGACCACCACCAGCGAGCGGCCGTCGTGCATCCAGGAAACCGCCGGGAAGGGCTGCGTTTCGTCGCCGGGAGCGGCGCATCCCGGGAATTTGCGTTCATCGGCGGGCGATGCGGTGGAGATCACCACGCAAGCCGCGCCCTGGTCTTCCACGCGCACGAAGGCGATACGGGCGCCGTCGGGCGACCAGGCAGGGCTGACGTCGTTACCCGCCGAGCGAGTCAACTGCAACGGCTCGCCCTTGGGCACGCCGCGCATCATCACATGAAACACGTCGTCCTTCGAGGACGTGCCCCGGGCGCTGTAGGCCAGCCGCGCGCCGTCCGGCGAGAAGACCGGATAGGCCTTGGCGCCGGGCTCGTTCGAGATCTCAACGGACTTGGGCACGGCCGAAGGTCCGGTGGCCAGGCGCCCCAACAGCGTAACCACCGCGCCCACCGAGCAGAGGCACAGCGCCAGAAGAACCGCCGGTCGGCGGAAGAAAGTGCCGGATGGCATAAGCTGTATTATCTCAACACCGGGACGCACAAACCGGGCGAAATGTTCCGGCACGATTTGCGCGGCCGATTTGCGTCACCCCGGCCCCATCTGCGACACTGACCTTTTCATGACATCGAAGCCGCTCTGGGCGCTCCTGGTCTGTCTGTCTCCGGCACTGGCACAGAATAACGGCCTTCCCGACAAGGAAACGCTCTACTACAACGTCGAATGGCGGCTGATTACGGCCGGAAAAGCCAAGATTCAATGGCTCTCGGTTCCCAATAGCGGGTGGCAGGTGAACCTGCACCTGGAATCCACCGGGTTGGTTTCCAAACTCTATAAGGTAGACGACGATTACAGCGCCAATCTCACCCAGGGCATTTGCGCCCAACTGGCGCAGATGAGCACGCACGAAGGCAGCCGCGACCGCGAAACCAAGATCACCTTCGACTACGCCGGCCACAAGGCCGACTACCTGGAGCGGGACCGCGCCAAGAATGCCGTGTTTCTGGCCCGCGAGACCGAGATACCGGCTTGCACCCACGAGATCGCGGGCGGCCTGTATTTCCTGCGGACGTTGTCTCTGGAGCCCGGCCAGAGTACGCAAATTCCGGTGACCGATGGCAAAAAGAGTGTGCTGGCGAAAGTGGAAGCCCAGCAACGCGAAGACATCAAGACGCCCGAAGGCGTTTTCAAAACGATACGATATGAGGCTTACCTGTTCGACAACGTCCTGTATCGCCGCTCCGCGCGCCTTTACATCTGGCTGACCGACGATCGCCGCAAGCTGCCCGTGCAGATCCGCGTGCGGCTGCAATTCGCCATCGGCTCCATCACGTTACAACTGGAAAAACACGAGTAGGCCAGGCTTTAATCTGCAACATATCGTCTCCAGTTTTCGTAATGGGTAGAGACCGGGGTACCCCATGACTCTATGGAACGACGTCCGCTACGGTGCGCGCATGTTATGGAAGTCGCCGGGCTTCTCGCTCACCGCCATCGTCACGCTGGCTCTGGGAATCGGCGCGACCACCGCGGTTTATAGCTCCGCCGATGCGCTGCTGTGGAAGCCCATACCGCTGCCGCATCTGGAAACCATGGTGATCCTGGGGCAGCGCGTGGACAATCCTAACGAATTCGACTTCGCCGCACCGGCCGATATCGAGGACGTCCGGCGGCAGAGCGGGACCCTCGAGAGCATGGCGAGTTGGGAATACGGGCTGGCCAACATCGTCAGCACGGGAGGCGAACCGGAGCGCGCGGAGCAGGCCCTGGTCAACGCGAATTTTTTCGACGTGATGCAGGTGCAGCCGGCGCTGGGGCGCGCGTTTCAAGCGGGCGAAGACCAGCCGGGCCGCGAGCGCGAAGTGATCTTCAGCGACGCCCTGTGGGGCAACCGTTTCGCGGGCGATCCCCACATTCTCGGCAAGACCATCCGGCTGGACGATCAGAATTGCACGGTGATCGGGGTAATGCCTCCCAAGTTTGCTTTCCCGCTGGGCACGGACCTGTGGACGCCCATGGCGCCAACGCCCGCACAGCGCACTTCGCGGAGCTCACAGTCGATCGTAACCGTAGCGCGGCTCAAGCCGGGCCGCACGGTGGAGCAGGCGCAAGCGGAACTGGAAGGCATTGCCAATCGGTTGAAGCAAGCCTACCCGGACACCAACAAGAATCGCCATTTCGCGGTGTGGCCGGCGCACCGGTTTATCGTGGATCGGGAAACCAACGAGTATCTGATCATGATGCTGGCCTCGGTCTGCTTCGTGCTGCTGATCGCGTGCGTCAACGTGGCGAACCTGCAGTTCGCGCGCGCCACCGGACGGTTGCGCGAGGTGGCCGTGCGAACCGCATTGGGGGCGGGACGCGGGCGCATCGTGACGCAACTGGTGACGGAGAGCGTTCTGCTGGCGCTGGCGGGAGCGGCCCTGGGACTGCTAGTGGCGAACTGGGGAATCGGCCTGATTCGCGCCGGGATGCCGCCGGAGATCGAACGCTACATTGTGGGATGGAAGGACATTCGTCTGGATGGGCGGGCGCTGGGTTTCACGCTGGCGGCGGCGGTGGCCAGCGGCATTCTGGCCGGCCTGGCGCCGGCGTGGCAGAATTCGCGGCCCAACCTGACCGATGCGCTGAAGGAAGGCGGCCGCGGCGGGTCTGGTACGCGCGCGCATCACCGCTTGCGCAGCGTTCTGGTGGCGGCAGAGATGGCGCTGGCGGTGGTGCTGCTGGTGGGCGCCGGCCTGATGATGCGCGGCTTCCATACCCTGATGATCTCCGGCGAAAACCTGGAGCCAAACAGCCTGTTGACCATGCGATTGGGACTGACCGATACGAAATACCACGAACCCTATCAAATGGCCGGTTTCTACCATGAGGTACTTCGCCGGGTGGAGGCGATCCCCGGAGTGCGCTCGGCGGTAGCCGTGACATCGCTGCCGTATTCCAATCATTCCACCAACCGTCTCTTCACCATCGAAGGCCGCGCGGAGGAACCGGGGAATGCGCCGGTCGGGATGTACCAACTGACCAGCGCGAAGTACTTCGACACGTTTCACGCCGTCTTGCGCGCGGGACGGCTGTTGACCGAGGCCGACGGGCCGGATGCGCCGCGCGTGGCGGTGATCAACCAGAGCCTGGCAGACCGCTGGTGGAAGAACGAATCTCCCGTCGGCCATCGCGTGAAGATGGGCAAGGCGGATTCCAAAGAAGGGTGGATGACGAGTGCAGGTGTGGTGGCAGATGTCGTGCATAACGCCTACGACCGGGAACCGCGGCGCATGATATTTCTTCCCTACCAGCAGGCGCCGGGACTGTGGATGGACGTCGGAGTGCGGACGGCGGGCGACCCGCTGCAACTGGCCCCGGCGGTGACGGCGGCCATCCGCTCGATCGACCCGGAGCTACCCATCAGCAACATGCAGACGCTCGAGAAATCGCTGCACGACCAGGCCATCGGGCTGAACTACGTGGAAGTCTTCATGGGAATTTTCGGCATGCTGGCCCTGGTATTGGCGTCGGTGGGGGTCTATGGCGTGATGTCGTACATGGTGTCGGAGCAGACTCGCGACATCGGAATCCGCATGGCGCTGGGAGCGCCGCGTGGCGGAGTGCTGCGGATGTTATTCCTGCGCGGCATGACGACCGCCGCAACGGGCCTGGCGGTGGGGATTCCCCTGGCGTATTTGCTCGCCCGCTATGCGCAAGACCTGATCTACGGCATCACGGCGAGCGACCCGGCTACGTTTGTCGGAATCCCGCTGGCGTTGCTCGGCGCGATGGCGCTCGCGATCTATCTCCCGGCGCGGCGGGCGATGCGCATCGACCCGATTGTAGCTTTGCGGTACGAATAACTTGTAGGACGGGCCTCCTGGCCTGTCAGACTTGATTTGCGGCACCGGCGGTCTCTGCCGCCGGTTCGCGTGTCCCGAAGAATGGCGAAGGTCAAGCACGCCCAAAACACCGGCGGCAAGACCGCCGGCGCTACCAGGGATCGCCGAGTGCGCCTTCGGCGCGCCGACCGGCCGGGAGGCCGGTCCCACTGCGGCTGCTACTTGTCGGTGCCTTTTTTCTCGCCAGGCCGGTACAACGTGGGCGCCTTCTTTTGTTTTTGCTCGTCTGCGGCGCGTTTCTCCTCGGCCTTCTGGTCCGCGGCCTGCTTGGCTTCCCGTTCCACTGGGCTCATGGATTCCATGCGTTCCTGCTTTTCCTTTTCCACCCGCGACTTCACCTCTTCGGTGCGCTTGCCGAGGTCTTCCTGGGCGGCGTCGAGGCTGTCGGTAGTGGTTTCGATGGCCTGTTGCAGGACGAAATCGTAACGATCCAGATCTTTCGGCTGGCTGTCTTGAAATTTCTGGAGGAGCGGCAGCATATCCTTTTCGATGCCCGCCACGGCGCCGAGGCCGGCCTGCACGTCGACGTGTCTGGCGATGGCGTCGTCGGCCACGGTATCAATGGCGTCCAGGATCTTGCAGTATTCTTCCAGCACGTCGTGGATCATGACGGAACGGCCGGGCTTGTCTTTGCCGAGGAGGTTCTTGACCAGATCGATGCGGACCTTGGAGAAATCGGCGTAGAGCTTGAGGCGCAGGTTGGGTTCCTGGGCGTTGCGGATCTGTTCCACTTCGCCGCTGTTGAGGAAGTCGCGCTGCGGCGCGGCCGGCGCCGCCAGCATCAGGCACAGCATCAGGAGCTTCATTTTTTCTTCTTCCGGCCTTCCATCACGCCCATCAGAAGATCGTCATGCACTTTCTGGACGTCGGCCTTGACCGCGTCGAGCATGGAGCGGTCGCTGTAACTCATCTGTTCCTGGAACGATTCGAGCCGGCGCGAGAGATCGCGCGTGGCGATTTCGGCTTTCTTGAACCAGGAACTGTTGCGCGGATTCTTGCCGCTCCGGACCAGGGAATCGTAAGCCAGGTCGACGGACTCCTGGATTTCGGCGGCGTCTTTGGCGGTGAGATCGGAATCGTTCTTGTCGTACGCCTCGCGGGCCGCCTTGAGCGCCGCGGCGGCGTTCTCCAGGGCCAGGCCGGAACGCTTTTCCAGGTTGGGCTCGGCCATGGCGCGCTTGAGGTCCGCGCGCACAACGCCAACTGGAACCAGGAGCAACGCCAGGGCGGCCGGCAGGAAACCAATTCGCATCAATTCTTCTCCAGCTCTCTCTGTAATAATCGTACTCGCTGGCGGGCCTGGAATTCCTGGTCGGGGCTCTTCCCGTTGCTCAGCGCGAGAAAGCGCTGGTAGGCTTCGAGCGCGGGCTTCAACTGTTTCGAATTGTCGAGCATGAGGGCGCGCAGGAACCAAGTCCCGGGAGTATCGTCGCCCAACTGGTGGGCGCGGTCGAAGGCTTCCAGGGAGTGCCCGAAGTCGTGGGCCAGATAGAGCATTCCGCCGAGTTCGGTCCAGGTCTTGGCTTCATCCGGTTTGAGCCGGGCGGCCAGGTTGAACTGGGCCGCGGCGGCGGCGTACTGCTTCCGGTCGCGCAGGGCCCGCGCGTACATCATGTGCACGTCGTAATTGGAGGGCTCTTCTGCGGCGGCTTTTTCGAGCAGCGGCAGCGCCTTGTCGAATTGTTCGGTGTACAGGTAAGCCACCGCCAGAACCACCCGATTCTCGACGGTGGGGCTTTTTTGGTATTGCCGCTCGAGCTGCGGTATGGCGTCGGCGTACTGCTGATTGGCCACCAGCAACTCGCCCAGGTGTTTCTCGACGTTGGCGTTATCCGGAAACTCGCGGAAGATGGCGATGGCGGCCGAGGGCTGGTGGCCTTCTTCGTAAAGCTGCGCCAATTCGAGCAGCGAATCGTGATAGCGGGGATCGAGCTGAACGGCCTGGCGGAAATGCGTGGCGGCATCAGCCAGGTTCCCCTGCTGCGCCAGCGCATGCGCCCATCCCAATTCTGCGGCGGCGGATTTCGGATCCGTCGCCAGGGCCGCGCGGTAGTTTTCGGCGGCCTTGTCGAGCGCGCCGGTTTGGAGCTGGGCTTCGGCCAGGTAATAGCGCGGGCGGAATTCGGCCGGCTTCTGGGAAACGGCGTCTTCGAACAGCGGGAGGGCTTCGGCCGGGTTCTTCCGGCGCATCAGCAGAATGCCGGCGTTGAGCTCGGCTTCATAAAGCGCCGGCTTGAGTTCGAGGGTCTTGCGGTATTCGGCCAGGCCTTCGGCATCGCGGTGCAGCATGCTGTAGGCTATGCCGAGATTGAAATGGGCGAAGTAATCGGCCGGATCGGCTGCGATGGCTTTGGTGAAGGCATCGGCGGCGGCTTGGTACTTGCCGCCTTCCAGGGCCTTCAGGCCCTCGGCGCTGAAATCGGGGGTTTGCAGGAGCAACAGACAGGCCGCGGCAACCAGCATACTACTTCGATTCTAGTTCTTATGCCCGGCGGCTGCTCAGGCCGGAATGAGAATTCTCACTTCCTTCCGGGTGAAGTCAGAGGCGAAGTGGTGTCCTGCTTGGACGGGACGGGCATGGGCGCTTCGGGCGACTCGGCATTGAAATTGAGCGGAATATCGATCAACGCCGCGTGGTCGCCGGTCTCATCCAGGACGCGCAGTTTGTAATGGCGGGGCGCGACGTCGAAGACGATGTGGCCATCGAGGGACTCGGCCGGCTTGGCCTCGCGGAGGTAGCCGATCCACTGGGACACGCCTTCACCGTTGGGAAGCTCATCGTACGAGTTACCCTGATCGTCTTGGATGGTCATGTTGGGAATGGCCATCTGCTCGCTGCCGCCGTTGACCGCGCTCAAGCGGACCAGGAAGAAGCGGTGCTCGGGGATCCGCACGTCGGCGCCGCTGCCCAGTTGGGTGAGCCATTGGGTCTCGAAGACGGTGTAAACCAAGTGTCCGACGCTCACGCGGTTTCCCATTTCGTAGGTCACGATCTTGGGTGCGCTCGGCGTGCAGCCGGTAAGCAGGCAGATGACAGCCGCAAGGGCAAGAGTGTAATGGAAATGACGCGACATGGCAGCTCTATTTTCCTCGCGGAAGGCGGCTGTGTCAACCCATCGGTAGCCAGGTAGCCGGCTGGCGGGCCAGGCGCCGGGATCGGTGGCCCGGAGGGGCTAACGCTTTTGCTCCTGCAGCAGGCGTATGAATTTCTGGCGCTGTTCAGGGGTGAGGACCTGCTCGATACGGCCGCGGCCTTCGCTGAGCACCGTACGGTAATACTGCCAGAAATCGTTGAGAATGGATTTGACCTGATCGGATTGGGCGGGGGTGAGGTCGAGTTCTTTTTGGAGGCGGTCAAAGTAGAGAGTTTGGCCCTGGGCGGTCTCGAAACTGGGCGGGCGGAGCCGGTTATGGACGCCGAAATCCATGACCAGGGCGCCGGCCAGGGCGCCACAAAGAAAGACCAGCGCGAGGCTGATGCCGGCGATGAGCCGGGGGTTCCACGCGCGTCCGAAGGTCGCCCGTTCGAGAATGCCAGGGCTACTGCTCATAGGCCGTCAAGGTGACCAGCATGTTGTCTTCGGCGCGCGCCGTTTCAAACGCCGGCGCGTTTTGCTGCGCCAGAATGGCTTCCGGGGAAGGACCAACCTGAAGGCCGGCCTCGTGCGTCACCAGGTAACTGCCCATCACCGCCATCAAAAGCAGCGATGCGAACACCAGGCGGCGGCCGAAGGCCATGTCCAAACCCAACAGTCCCGCAAACCAGGGCGCCGGCTTGCTCCGGCCCACCTGCTCGACGACTCGGGTGTAGAAGCCCGGAGTGGGCTCGACAACTTCGTCCGCCCGCAGAGAAACGAACATCCCGGATAGATCCTGCATGGCGCGGACTTCTTCCCGGCACGAGGGACAGGCTGCCAGGTGCGCCTCGGTTTCCCGAAGAGTGCCCGGATCGAGCGAACCGGAGAGGTACTCCTCAAGACTTTCTATAATTACCGCGTGCATAAGCTTCTTCCCTTACGAACATGTACCACCACACCAGAAACCTGCCCCGTTGCGGGTCTGCCGCCCGCTTGGGGAACCCAAATTCATCCAGCCACCAAACCGGGAGCGCGATCCAGCCGCTGGGCCGCTTTCACCAGCCGTTGCCGCGCACGAAACAACTTTACCTTGATGGTGTTCTCGTTCATCCCCGTCTTTTCCGCCAGTTCCTCCACAGAAAATCCTTCGACTTCTTTCAGTATCAATAACATACGGTCCTCTTCCGAGACCCGGCTGAGGAGCTTCTGAACGTAATCGCGGCGCGCCAGATCGGTATCCGCGGAAACCTGGCGGTTGACGCTCGGCTCGGTGTTTTCGACCCGCCGGACCTCATCTTCACTGAGGTCGCTTTCATAAACCAGCTTGCGCACTTTCCGCTTGCGGAGGTAATCGAAGCACTCGTTGACCGTGATTTTATAGATCCAGGTGATCAGGGAGCTACGGAAATCAAAGCTCCGCAGAGACAGGTAAACCTTGGCAAACACTTGCTGTGCAATATCTTCCACGTCGTTGCGTTGGCGGACGATGCCGTGGATAATGGCAAATACCTTGGACTGATAATGGTCCACGATTTCGCCGAATGCGGTTTCGTCGCCCGCCTGGGCTCTGCCGACCAAGGCGCCTTCCGAGGTGTTCTGGTAGTCCACTCTGTATTTCGCCGCAATTTCGCTACCGAACCCCGGAAGTGTGAGAGCGCCAGTCAGTGTTCCCATACACCGATTCGGACGTTCCCCGTCGAGTCCGGGTTTCAGCTACCTGCTGTTTCGCTTACCATTCTGCCAGAAGGCGGCCCGAAAGGCATCCCCGCCGTTCAAGCCGGCTTTTTCGCGACCGGCAGGCCGGGATGAGCATCCAACTGATTGGCTGTGGACTTATCCGGTCCTATTTGTATAATGGGATCGAGCACAGACTTGGTTTTGAGGAGTTTAAGACGCATGGTGCAAATAACGGAAAAAGCGGTCAGCAAGGTCAAGGAGATCATGTCATCGCAGGAACCGGCCCCGGCAGGACTGCGCATCGCGGTCGTGGGCGGCGGCTGTTCCGGATTCAGCTATTCGATGGCCTTCGAAAACACGCCGAATATGCTGGATAAGACGTACAACTTCGGTGACTTAAAGGTCTTCATCGACCAGGCCAGCCTGCTTTACCTGGACGGCGCGGAAGTTGACTTCGTGGAAACCCTGGAGGGTTCCGGCTTCAAGTTCAACAACCCCCAGGTGAAGTCCACGTGCGGCTGCGGCAGTTCCTTCCAGGTCTAAGCCAACCGCGAACCGGTGAGTTTCGGGGCGTTTCCTCGGCGCAAGGGGAAGCGCCCTTTTTCGTTGGTGTACCGATCTTGTACGACACCGGGACCTGGGCAGGAAAGAGAGTCCCCGATGTCGGCGCTTTACTGGCCTTCCAGATGGTCGAGCCGCTGCTCGTGGGCTTCGGCGATGTGGGCGAGCCGGTTAATGAATTTGTCGGTCTGGCTCATCAGGGCGGCGAGTTTTGCGATGTCGGCGGTCACCTGTTGAAGTCGTTCGTCGTTCTTGAGTTGCGCAGCGGCGATGAGTTCGACGGTTTGTGTGAGCGCTTCGTGCCGTTCGGTGAGCCGATCCAGTCGTTGGTCGATGTTGGGTGGGTTGGCGTCGTTCATGAAGCCGTGGCGTGCTCCTCTCTCCATGTTACTTCACCACCAACTTGTTCGGCGGAGCGGCCCTGCCTCTTGGGGCTAGCCGCCGGATTTCTTTCGTGACCTCCTTCCTGCTTCTTCGTCCTGCTATAATCCGGGAAAAATGCCTGAAAGGTCTCTTATGTTTCGTAACGCGCGATTTAGATCTATAGGTTTGATTGCCGGGCTGCTGTTGGCGGCCGTGGCATATTCGCAATCCTTGCCGCAGGGCGTTCAACTGGTCACCAAGGTGGAAGGGATCACCGAGTACACTCTGCCCAACGGCTTGCACTTCCTCTTGTTCCCGGATGCCTCGCAGCCCAAGGTGACGGTCAATATCACCTACCTGGTGGGGTCGCGGTTCGAAGGGTATGGCGAGACCGGCATGGCGCACCTTCTGGAGCACATGAATTTCATCCAGACCAAAACGCGCACCAACATCAAGAAAGAAATCACGGACCACGGCGCGCAATTTAACGGCACCACCGATTACGACCGCACCAACTACTTCGAGACGGTCAACTCGACCGACGAGAATTTGAAGTGGGCGCTGGAACTGGAAGCCGACCGGATGATCGACACGCGCATCGAGAAAGCGCTGCTGGACAAGGAAATGACGGTGGTGCGCAACGAATTCGAGGCGGGCGAGAACGACCCGGGCAACATCCTGTCCGAGCGGGTGATGGAAAGCGCTTATCTCTGGCACGCCTACGGGCACCCGGTGATCGGCAACAAGTCCGACATCGAAAAGGTGCCGATCGAGAATCTGGCGGCCTTTTACAAGAAATACTACCAGCCGGACAATGCACTGCTGCTGGTGGCGGGGAAGTTCGACGAAGCCAAGGCGCTGGCGTGGATCGTTGAGGATTTCGCGAAAATCCCGCGGCCGGAACGCAAGCTGGAAGCCACCTACACAGTGGAACCGACGCAGGACGGCGAGCGTTCCGTAACCCTGCGGCGCGTGGGCGATACGCAGTACCTCATGGCGTTGTACCATACGCCGGCGGCGACGCACCCGGATGACGCGGCTGTGCAGGTGCTGGCCGGCGTGCTGGGCGACACTCCCTCGGGACGGCTCTATAAGGCCCTGGTGGATAACAAGAAGGCCGTCGAAGCCAATATGGGCTCGGAGGAACGGCACGACCCCGGCTTCATCATGGCTACCGCGCAATTGCAGCCCGGCCAATCCATCGACGAGGCGCGCAAAATCCTGCTCGACACCGTCGAAGGGTTCGTGAAAGAACCGCCTTCCAAGGAAGAAGTGGACCGCGTGAAAACGCGGTTGCTCAAGAACATCGAACTGGCCATGGCGAATTCGCAATATGTGGCGATGATGCTGACGGAATACGCGGCGCAGGGCGATTGGCGCATGCTGTTCCTGGAGCGCGACCGCATCAAGCAGGTGACGCCCGATGATGTCTTGCGCGTGGCCAAAGCCTACCTGAAAGAATCCAACCGCACGCTGGGAGAATTCATTCCCACCAAGGCGCCCGACCGCGCCGAGATTCCGGTTACGCCCGAACTGGCGGCCACGTTCAAGGATTTTAAAGGCGGCGAGGCGGTGGCGGCGGGCGAAGTTTTCGACCCTTCCAACGCCAATATCGATAGCCGGGTGACACGCGGCAAAATGGCCAACGGCCTGAAGGTGACGCTGCTGCCCAAGAAGAACCGGGGCGGCACGGTGCTGGCCACCCTGGTGGTGCGGTTCGGCGATGAGAAGACGCTGTTCGGCAAGCCGGCGGTGGCGCAACTGGTCGGCGCGGTGCTGATGCGCGGCACGAAGAACAAATCGCGGCAACAGATCCAGGATGAGATGGACAAGCTGAAAGCGCAGATCAACGTGTCGGGCGGAGTGAACAGCGCTTCGGCGAACATTCAGACGGTGGAAGCCAACCTGCCGGGCGCGCTGAAACTGGCGGCTGAGATCCTGCGCGAGCCGTCGTTCCCGGAAAGCGAGTTCGAGCAGGTGCGGCAACAGTTGATCGCCAATATCGAGGAAGGCCGCAGCGAGCCGCAAGTGCTGGCGGTGCAGGGATTCGAGCGGCGCATCAACAGCATCTACCCGCGCGGCGACGTGCGCTATGTGGGAACCGTGGACGAACAGATCGAAGACCTGAAGAAAGTGACTCTCGACGAGGCGAAGAGGTTTTACCAGCAGTTCTATGGCGCTTCCGAGGGCGAGTTCACCGTGGTGGGGCAGTTCGACAAGGCCGAAATTCAGAAACTCGGCGAGGATCTCATCGGGAATTGGAAAGGCGCGGCTCCGTATGCCCGCATCCTTTCGCCCTACCGGTTGATCTCGCCGGAGAACGTCAAGATCGAAACTCCCGACAAGCAGAATGCGCTGTCGGTAAGCGGCCAGATGTTCAAGATGTCGGATGAAGACCCGGATTATCCGGCGATGATCATGGCCAATTACATCCTGGGCGGGACGTTCTCTGCCCGCCTGGTGACGCGCATCCGCCACAAGGAAGGGCTGAGCTACGGAGTGGGGTCGCAGATCAACGTGCCCACCAAGGACGATGGAGCCACCTTCGTTGCCTTTGCCATCAGCAACCCGGAGAATGCGCCCAAGGTGGAGGCGAGCTTGATGGACGAAGTGGCGCTCACCATCAAGGGAGGCTTCACGTCGGAAGAACTGGCGGCGGCCAAAAAGGCGTGGGCCGAGGAACGCCTGGTGGGCCGTTCGCAGGATGGTTCGCTGGTCGGGCTGCTGACGGCGCGGGCGCGCTGGGGGCGGACCATGCAGTTCGACCAGGACCTGGAAAGCAAAGTCGCCGCGCTGACGCTCGACCAGGTGTCGGCGGCGCTCGGAAAAGCCATCAGCGCGGCCAGACTCATCTACGTCAAGGCCGGCGATTTCAAAAAGGCCGGCGTGTATCAGTAGCCGACGTCTCCAAACCGGGCCGCGACTTGTCGCAGCACCGTGAGGGAGCGGAGGTCCGGCGGCGCGAACCTGTGGTTCAACGTCTTAGAGGACCGGTTTCTTGCCGCTGGAAGGCGGAGGAAGCCGCCTTCGCTCCGCCGATTCAGTTGGGCACCGAGGGGCATTGGCAGGTTGTGAAGCCGACGGCCGAGTGGCAGAACCTGCATTATGAAATCGAGAGTTTCGAGAGACGTCTCGGGAACAAAGTTCCGCTGCGCGCTGGCCATGGTCGCAATCCACTCCGCGCTGGCGCAGTCTCCGATACCGCCGGACGAAGCCGCGGCCGCGCGCGCGGCGCTGATTCCGCACACCGGCGAGCGCACGCTGCGCTGTCGAGTGGAGCCGATTGTCCCCTCCCCGCTGTATACCGTTCCGGAAATCGCGGCCGGCTTCACCTATTCCCTGCCGCTGGCGCAATATGGAAACAGCCGGCCCGAGCATGGCTGGTCGGTGGTCGCCGGTTTCAGCCCCGACGGGGGCGCGGAGAACTATTTCAGCGGACACATCGACATGCCCGCCCCCGGTCCGGATACGGCCTCAGGGAACTGGGCTTACTGGGTTGGGCTCGGGACTTACTCCGTAAGATTGGCCGTCTCCGACGATCTGGGCGGCGTATGCCGCAAGGAATGGACCATCACCGTTCGCAAGTGGCCCGAGTCTGCCCGCACTTGGGCCGGCGTTTTTATTCCGGCAAACCCACCCCCGGATTTTGACATCCGCACCCAGATCTTCTTATCGCGTCCGAAATTTCACCCGGGCACAGCGGGCGGAGTAGTGCGAGTGCCAGCCCGCAAGGACGAGCCCACTGCCGGGCCGCCCGCGCAACGCATCACGATTCTGATGGACGTCCCTGCCGACCCACGGGGGCAGCTCGAAGTGCTCGACGCGTTCGAGGCTCTCCTGGCGCGAATGCCCGCGCAGTCCGTTCGGCTTGTGGTATTCAGTCTCGCGGAGGGCCATGAGATTCTGCGGCAGGACAATTTCCAGCCGGCTTCGCTGGGACAGGTGAAGGCAGCGGTGGTCGCATCCACCGGATACCGGGCCGTGGATGTCGCGGAATTGCAAGCGCACCCGGTCCTCGGTCCCGCGGAGCTGCTCGATACCTTAGTCCAGCGGGAAACTCGCGAAGCGCAGCGGTCCGACGCCGTCCTCTTCCTCGGAATGGGTCTTGGCACGACAGTCGGCCCGGCCTTCCGGCTGTCCGCGGAACTGCCGCGTTCGGCGCCGCCGTTTTCCTATATACAGCTGATCAGAGCCCCGGACCCAGATGCTGTTAACGTTATCGTGAGAGCAGCGATTCCCCACCCCGGAGCGCCCGCGTCCTCCCCGAGTGAACGCGCTCCCCAACGGAGAAACATCTCGTTTGAAGAGCAGATAGCCAGGAATGTCCAACTCCGGCGCAATCCCATCCCCTGGGTGGTGAAGAAGCTGAACGGAAAGAGCATCGCCGTCGATGTCGACAAGGAGTTCGACCAGGCGGTGGAAAAGGTCTGGAAGACTCTTCCGGCCAGCCGGCAATGACCCTGGCCCATATAGGCAACAAGGATCATCGCGGCTTTCAGACCTTAGTACGTCACTTCAGAAGTTCGCTAACGCATCAAAGACCGCTTCCTAACGCGCGCGGCTCCGATCCGAGCCGCGACCGTGAGGGAGGGATCTTCGCAGAATACGAGAGTGTATTTATGAAACGGTGTACTTAGTAATCGAAGACCAGGCTGGAGCAGGTGACTCCAGCCTCGGCCTTCATCAGCTCAGAGACGTCGAGAAGCCGGACTTTTCTCCCCAGGCGCGCGAGAATTTCCGCGGTCCGCGGGAAGCACTGCGGCGCAATCACGGAATCGCCGATCGCGAGCACGTTGGCGGCGCGCGGCTCATCCGGAGCGATGTCCACGATGCGGAATTCCCGCAGCGGTCGAGTGTCGAGCCAGTCGCGGTTGGTCAGGACGACGCCGTCGCCCACATAGCAACAGGCGGTTTTCAAGTGCAAGGCGCCGCGCACTTCCACCGGAACCACGGTGTATCCGAAGGGCGCGAGCTCGGCGGCGAGTTGCCCGATGCCGGCGCGATTGGAACGATGCGAAGCTCCCACGAAAAGCGTGCGGCCGATGCGCATGACGTCGCCGCCTTCAAGAGTAGCCGGCTCGCGCAAGTGGCGCAGGGGGCGGTAGCGCTGGAGCGCGCGCGCGAGCGATTCGGATTCGCCGCGGCGCGAAGCCGCGCCCATGCGGGTCATCACGGCGACCTCATCCACCACCACGGCCGGATCTTCCACGAAGACTGAATCCGGGTAATCCGGTTCGGCCTCGAGTGAGACAACAGTCGCGCCAAACTCGGCGAGGCAGGCTTCATAGAGGCGATGCTGTTCGGTGGCCTTGGCGAGCGAGATTTCCTGGCGCTCGATGAATCCCAGTTCGCAGCGGTTGATGGCCGGGCTGACGGCGCGGGTGATGGCGATGAGCATATTGGAATTTCAGGCTGATGTATTCTAGTCCCGATGCGGTTAATCAGATGGGCTCTGCTGCAAGATCAATCGCCTGCTGCACAAGCTCGTCTGAAGCCCGAAAATCGAGGTCTTCTCGCAATTTACGTACGAGGCCAGGTAATGCTGGTGCACGCCCTTCCAGGTTGAGGCGTGCCAGCAAGCGTAACGTACCAATGGCTGTCCTGCCCATCTTCGCCGCGATCATGCGAGCGCGCCTTTCATCGCCAATGAAGTATGTCGCTTCTCTTTCCTGCGCCTGTATCAGAGCCTCTGCTTCTCCTTTGTGCAACTCGGCTTGGAGCAGTTGCACATTAATGGCATCGGCGGTCCTGCATCTCGTGAAGAATCCCGTGTTATACAGCCTGTTCAGGCGATAGCGAAATCGTCCCTTTCTGTTGAGTTCTTCTTGGACAGCGCGGGGAACGTAGACTCTATCAAAGAAGAGCGCGAGGTGGCGAGCGAGGTCTAGGTGGGTCAAGTTAATAAGGGGAGAAGTATCAACTACGGCGGTCCGCAACATTATTGCTTGTTCAGAGAAAAGAGCACGATGAGACCGAGGCCAAGGGCGGCTAGGGCGCCAATGGCCTGTTGCTTGTCTTTGGTCAACTGCTGTTCTTTGAGAAATTCTACGATCTGAGACTCGACGGCCCCTGGATTATCCCAGGGAGAGAAGGTAAAGACTCGTGGAAACCGGGCCAGGAGGGGATGGCCCGCGAGATCCGTTCGCACAATGGGAATGACGAGCTTTCGGTGCGCCAGAGCGTAGCTCAGTTCCTCCTGGACCATTTGGCTTGCGGCGGTCGTTAGAATCGCCAGCACGCAATCGGCGCGATCAATGGCGCGCTGCACAGTCACGGCGCCCGGCGGCGCCGTGCCGACACCATGCTGGGGTACGTACATCTCGATGCCATGCGCGGCTGAGAGAGTCTGTAGCCGCCATGCCAGCGCCATCTCAGCCGGATCAAGACTGTAGCTTAGGAACACGCGAAAGGCCATCGCGCCTACAATTGTAGCGAACAATCGACTCCAGAGGATCCGCGTAAACCCAATTGGACACAAACCCCCGCTGTGTGGAAGCGCGAGCACGAGTCCCCAAGGGAGCATTGATTCCGGTCCCATTCTAATCCCCCGCCGCTGAAATAGTATCCTGTTATCTATGCCTGAAAAACCCGTTCCCGCCCACGAGATGGGCTTTGCTACCCGGTGCCTGCACGCCGGCCACACTCCCGATAAGGCCAGCCTGGCGCGCGCCGTCCCTATTTACCAGAGCACCTCGTTCGTGTTCGAAAACTCCGCGCACGCCGCGGCTCTCTTCGGCCTCCAGCAGTTCGGGAACATTTACAGCCGCATCATGAATCCCACCACCGATGTTTTCGAGCAGCGCGTGGCTTCGCTCGAAGGCGGCATCGCGGGTCTCGCCACATCCAGCGGACAGGCGGCGCAGTTCCTGGCGCTCAGCAGCCTGGCGGGGCAAGGCGAAGAAATCGTCGCGGCCAGCACGCTCTACGGCGGCACCTACACGCAGTTCGACGTGAGCTTCCGGCGCATCGGCATCAACGTGAAATTCGTGGAGCCGGACGACCCCGAGAATTTCCGCAAGGCCATTACGCCGAAGACGCGCGCCGTTTATGGCGAGACCATCGCCAATCCGCGCATGAACGTGCTGGATATCGAAGAGGTGGCGGCCATCGCGCATGCAGCCGGGGTGCCGCTGGTGATCGACAATACCATGGCGTCGCCCTACCTCTGCCGGCCGATCGAGCACGGCGCCGATATCGTGGTGCACTCGGCCACCAAGTTCCTGGGCGGCCACGGCACGTCGATTGGCGGCATCATCATCGATTCCGGCAAGTTCAAATGGAACGAAAAGTTTCCGGCCATCACCCAGCCCAGCCCGGGATATCACGGCAGGGTTTTCAGCGAGGCGTTCGGGAACCTGGCGTATATCATCAAAGTGCGCGTGGAAGGGCTGCGCGATTTCGGGCCGTGCATCAGCCCGTTCAATTCGTTCCTCTTCATCCAGGGCGTGGAGACGCTGAAATACCGCATGGAGCAGCACAGCCGCAACGCGCTGGCGGTGGCGGAATGGCTCGGCAAGCAACCGGCGATCACATGGGTGAAATATCCTGGGTTGAAGTCGAGTCCGTATTACGCGCTCTCGCAGAAGTATCTGCCGCTGGGCCAAGGCTCGATCGTGACTTTTGGCATCAAGGGCGGGATCGAGGCCGGACGTAAGCTGATCGATTCGGTGCAGCTCTTCTCGCACCTCGCAAACCTGGGCGATGCCAAGAGCCTGATCATTCATCCCGCGTCCACCACGCACCAGCAGTTGACCGATGAGCAGCAGGTGGAAGCCGGCGTGACCAAAGATCTGGTGCGAATTTCGGTAGGCATTGAGGACGTGGAAGACCTCATCTGGGATCTGGGACAGGCGATCGAAGCGTCGCAGAAGTAGCCGCGCATGTAGAATAGGCAATAACGTGCTTCGGCTGCCTCATCTTGTTGCGACCTGCCTGCTTTTCGGCTCATGCCTGCAAGCCGCGTCGCTTCACGGCGTAGTGAAAGATCCCAGCGGGGCTGTGGTTTCCGGCGCGGCGGTCGCGGCGCAACTCCTGCCGCGCGGAACGGCGCTCCAGGCCACTACGGATGCCCAAGGCTGCTTCCGCTTCGACGATGCCGCGCCGGGTTCCTACACGGTCAGCGTGGCGCGCTCCGGCTTCGAACCATGGGAACGCCAAGTTACCCTGGCCGCCAAGCCGCTCGAAATGGCCATCTCCCTCAAGCTGAAATCCGTCATCACTTCGGTTCAGGTTTCGGGGGGACGCTCCAAGCTGGCGAATTCCGATCCCAATTACCAGGCGCTGCGCGGCGGCAAGCTCACCAAGGTATACCGCGTCCAGAACCTGACGCTCACGCGCGACGTCGGCTCTTTCACGTTCCGTTCGGGATCCTTCAGTTTTCTGCCGCCGGTACTGGGCCGCGTCACCACCGGTGTCTTCGTGGGCGATGGCCACTTCCAGCTCACGCCGGCCTTCGACATCGCCAGCAAGCACCTTCACCGCATCGCCGGCGCCGATTCCGTGGATGAGGATTTCACCGCGATGGTGGCCTTCTTCAGCGACGCCACCTTTGACGAAATCAAGCAGCACTCCGAACTCGCCGACGACTCTCTGCAGCGCCACCGGGACGCCCTAAAGCGGGTCAAGGACATCATCGATTATCGCCGCGAGCCCCCTTCGACCCTCTTGCGCGGAGGCCACCAGCTCACTTTGCTCGAACGCCTGCTGAATTACGAAGACATCCCAAACGAAGACGCCGAAGTCCTCGCGGAGTTATACAACCCCGCTCAGGGCGCATCCTTCCGCGCGTTTTTTCGCGGCGCCAAACACCCCGACCTGCGTTTTCTCCTCAACCCGCGCGGGGCCCTACCTGCGCTCCCGGCGCCGGAAGAAGTGGCCCTCCTCGACTTCGATCCATTCGGCGAGAGCGACGGCATCTGGTATCTCTCGCACACGGTCGCCGAGCTGCACGCCGGCCATGCCAGCTCCAGCGAAGACAAACGCCTGATCGCGCCGGAGCATTACAAGATCGAAACCATCATCCGCAAAGATAACGTGTTCGGCAAGGATTCCGGCATCGCCGTGACCTGCGATCTGCGCTTTCACTCGCTTGACGACGGCACCCGCATGGTCAAGTTCGATCTCGTCCCCGATCTGCAGGTGACCCGCGTGGCCTGGAACGGCAAGGAGATTCCTTTCATCCAGGAAAGCCGCAAACAGGATGGATCGTTCTATCTCCAGATGCCGGAGCCGCTCGTCAAAAACCGCGCGTACCAGGTCATTTTCGAGTACTCCGGCGGAGAAATCGTGCGCAGCGATTTCGGCCCGGTATCGCCGCGGCGCGCATGGTATCCCAAGCCGTCGGGCGGAATCAGCCGCGCCACCTACGATCTGCGCTTCCGCGTGCCGCGCGGCATGACCATTGTCAGCAGCGGCCAGTTTGTCAAACAGGAACGCGACGGCGCGTTCGACGTCAGCGGCTGGTCGGTTCCCGCGCCGATCGCATTCGCCGCCTTCAAGTATCTGGGCGATTTCTCCGGCAAGTTCCAGACCGAAGAGACCACCGGGATCGAGGTGGGCGCCTACATTGACGCCGCCGGCCGCATCGACGTGCCTGCGACGTCGAGCGACGTGCTCATCGATACCGGCAATTCGCTGCGCGTCTTCACTCATTGGTTCGGCCTTCCGTCCTACCGCAGCCTGTCGGTGGTGATTGGTTCCACTACCGATTCCGTGCCCGGCATAGTCTACGCCTCGCCGATTTTCATCTCCGGATACAGCGGGCTGTATCAGCTCGTTATGGCCCGCGGCGGCGCCCGTGCGCCGCCGCCTCCACCCACCTTGCGGACGTACCTCGACGAAGCCTTTCCGCGCGAAGTGGCGCGCCAGTGGTGGGGCAACACCGTGGGTGTGGCGAGCTTCCATGACAACTGGCTGGCGGCCGGGTTCGCCAGTTTCTCCGCCACGCTGTACGACCTGGCAGCCTACATCAAGCCCGACCAGTTCCGCGACCACTGGGTGCAGGCGCGCCAGGCCATTCTGAATCCCAATCGCTTCGGCGTGCGCCCGAATGACGTCGGCCCCGTCTGGATGGGCATCGTCAACGATACCTACAAGACCGCCGGCGCGGGCAATACTCTCACCACGTCGAAAGGCGGCTTCATTCTGCACATGCTGCGCCGCCTGATGTTCGACCACCAGTCCGGCGATCGCGATTTCCAGGCCATGATGCAGGATTACGTCAAGACCTTCGCCGGCCAATCCGCTTCCACCGAAGATTTCAAATGGCTGGTTGAAAAGCACATGAAGCCCGCCATGGACCTCGATGGCAACCATCGCATGGACTGGTTCTTCGCCGAGTGGGTCTATGGCACCGACGTTCCCAGCTACCGCCTGGAATACTCGATCGCCGCGGAGAAGGGAAGCCTGCCCGTGGTCACCGGCAGGCTGACACAGAGCGGCGTTTCGTCCACCTTCAAAATGCGTGTTCCCATCTATGCCGAATTCGAAAGCAAGAAGATACCCATCGGCGCCATGGCCATCAGCGGCGACTCGACCGGCGAATTCAAGGTCACGGTTCCCGAGATGCCCAAGCACATCCTGCTGAACGTCAACCACGACATTCTCTCTGACAAGGTAGAAGTGAAGCAGGTGAAGCAACCACGAGGTTGACAGACGAAAGCGCCCACTTTGGTGCGCGGGGGCCTGCGTTTTCGTGGGGCAGGCGCCTTCGCCCGCCAATACTACCAGCTCACCTTCACCAGCGAGATCCCCTGCCGCGGCAGATCGAAGCGCAACTCCAGCTTGCCGCCCTTGGCACCCATCCACTCGGGCGACCCCAGCATTTGCAATTGGCCGGCGGCTTCCAGCCTGGCGTACTGCTCCGCCGTGGGCTGCTGCGGCGAGCCCATCTGCTGCCAGACGGTGTAGGCGTTGCTGTGATCGGCGTCGATGCGGTAGTGTTCCACCAACACGCGCGCCGCTCCCGCCGGCAAGCCCGCCAGCCTCAACTGGACCGGCGCGGCGGGCGCGGCCAGATCGTCGTCGTGATAGTTCCACACCATCACCGCCATTTCGCGATCGCCGCGAGTGGCCATGCCGTCGATATCGGGCGCGGCCTCGACGCCCGATTGCAGAATCCCGTCCAGCCCCACCGCGCCGCTGCTGGTCAACTGCACGCGGTCGCCGCTCATCAGTCCGGCCATGCGAAAGAGGTTCAGGATCGGCTTGTCGATTCCGTTGGTCGCGAGCGTGCGCAATCCCTCGAAGTACTGCTTGTTCTCGAACTCGAAGGCCCACGTCAGCATGCCCTCGATGTTCGATTTGTACCGGTCGGCCAATTTGAAAATGTTGCTCAGCATCACCGCTGTGTAGCTGGGGTAAAGCGTGGTGTTGCGGTAGCCCACTTCGGGATGGCCGGCCAGCGGACAGGCCGCACAGCCCTCCGGATCGGACTCGCTCAGCACGATGGGCAGCGACGTGAACTGTGGAAACTGGTTGATGATCTCGAAACCTCTCTGCACGTTGACCAGGTTGGCGCGCACTCCCATCCGCACGTGGCCCTCGATCACCCGTGGCGCGCCCTTGGCATGGTAGCTGATGAAGTCGAGCGGCGCGCCTGGCTTGCCCGTCACCGCGTTGACGCCGTGCGCGCAGTGCTCCAGGAACTGACGGAGATACTCGGAAGACCGGGTGGAACCGGGTCCGGTGGTGGCCGGCCCGCCCACTTTCGCGTTGGGCAACGCGCGCTTGATCGCGTCGGCGGTGTAGTCGTACAGCTTGTCGAACTCTTCCGGCGTGCCGCGCCAGTAGAAAATGTCGGGCTCGTTCCACAATTCCCATTGCCACGTTTCCACTTCCGCCTTCCCATACCGCGCCACCGCGTGCAGCACCCACTGGCGAATGAGTTCGGCCCACTTGTCGTAGTCTTTGGGCGGCTGCGCCCAGCCGCGGCCTTCGGGCGTGTTGGGCCAGTTGCGCGGATACGGTTCGGGCTTCGACGACAGCGCCTCCGGCATGAACCCGATCTCGACGAAGGGCCGCACATGGTTCTGCATGTATGTGTCGAAGATGCGGTCGACAATCGTCCAGCCGTAGACCGCCTTACCCGCGGCATCTTCGGTGTAGGCGTTGGTCGAGCCCCACTTCATGGCCGGAGCGCCGTCGCCGGTGATGAGCAGATGATGCGTGCGAATCGCCGCTCGCACCGGGCTCAACTCGGTCAGCTCGCCGATGAGCTTCTTGCCGTTGGCGCTGTAAGTGTAATTCGGCTCGTCGTAACCGAAGTAAGAGTAGATTGGCCGGAACGCGCCTTGTTTCACGCCCGCGTCGACGCGGATCTCCACCGCCTGTCCGAATAGCGGCGCCGCCGCCAGCACAACCAGAGCCCATCTCGACGTCATAGCCTGCATCATACCGCGCAGCGGCCTCGGGCGCTCCTCTGATACCGCTTACACTAGCTTCTGGAAGTGTCATAATGAACAGGCAAACGATGGCCAAGATGCGCAACGAATCCTTCCCGTCCCGGCGGCGGATGGTCCAAAGCCTGGGCGCCGCCGGCGCCGCTCTCGTCATCGGCGGGGCGCCGAAGGCCGCCGAAACCGGTCTCCGCGTCGCGGGCAAGGAGGTCGAAATCGCACTCACCTCCGTCAGCGCTCACACCTTCCGTTTGACGGTCGCGCCCCTCGTGGATGGAAAGCCGGCCGAGATTCCCGATGACGGCACGCTGCTCCAGACGGCATTCGGCGCGCCGGCCGCGAAGTGGGGGTCCCCTGGGCATGGCGCGGCGCGCGCCCAGACCGTGAAGCTCGGCGATGTGCGAGTCCAGTTTACGCCGGACCCGCTGGCATTCGCCATTGAAACGTCCAAGGGCGAGCAAATCCAGCACCTCCGCATCGACCCGCAAACCGCCGTGGTTTCTTTTTCGAGCGGCAACTCGCCCATCCTGGGGCTGGGCGAAGGCGGTCCGCAGTTCGATCGCCGCGGCAATCCCGACCGAATGGCCAGCGGCTCGGGCGGTTATAACCTGCGCACCTTCGGCAGCCGCGTGCCGGTTCCCTGGCTCATCGGGACCGCCGGCTGGGCCATGTACATCCACCAGCCCTTCGGTCGATTTGATTTCACCGGCGATGAGAGCAAGTTTCAGCCCGCGCCCGCTTTTCTTCCCGGTGGTGGCCGGGGCGCTCCGCCGCCGCAACCGCCCGCCGATATCTCGACGTTCTCCCTGCCGATCGATCTCTTCTTCGTGGCTTCCCGCGAGCCCGCCGTCATCATGGCCGAGTGGGCATGGCTTGCCGGCCGGCCCGAGCTTCCCGCGCTGTGGACCTTCGGCTATCAGCAGTCGCACCGCACCCTCGCCAGCCGCGACGAGATTCTACAGGAGGCCAAGACTTTCCGCGAAAAGAAACTGCCCTGCGATGCCTTGATCTATCTGGGCACCGGCTTCTGCCCCTCCGGCTGGAATACCAACAACGGCGAGTTCGGTTTCAACCAGAAAGTCTTCCCCGATCCCCAAGCCATCTTCGACCAGTTCCACCAGGACCACTTCAAGGTGGTCCTGCACGTCGCCTATCCCACCGGCATCCGCGAAATGCACGGCGCGGCCAAGGACGTCTGCGATCCCCGGCAGCGCGCCGAGCTGCAGCCCAGTTGCTATTGGGATATGCACCGGCCGGTGCTCGCGACCGGCGTCGATGGGTGGTGGCCGGATGAGGGCGACGCTCTGAACCTGCCCTCGCGCCTGGTCCGCAACCGCATGTACTGGGAAGCGCCGCAGATCGATCGTCCCAATGAGCGCCCCTACGCGCTCCATCGCAATGGCGCGGCCGGCATGCAGCGCTACGCGTCGTTCCTGTGGTCGGGCGACGTCAGCTCGCTCTGGGAAACGCTGCGCAACCAGGTGCCCATCGGCGTCAACACCGGCCTCACGGCCATTCCGTATTGGGGCACCGACATCGGCGGCTTCGTCCCCACCGCGCAGTTCAGCGGCGAGTTGTACGTCCGCTGGTTCCAGTTCGGCGCTTTCTGCACGCTGTTCCGCAGCCACGGCCGCGTCTGGACGCTACGCCTTCCCTGGGGTTGGAATCAGGGCGCGCCCTCGGGCGACGTGGCCAACGAGACGCGTTTCACCATCCCCGACGCCGAATATCACAACGCCGCCGTCGAACCCATCTGCAAGCAATATCTGGAACTGCGCTACCGCATGATGCCGTATCTCTACAGCGCCGTGCGCGAAACCACGCAAACCGGCTTGCCCGTCATGCGCTCGCTCTGGCTGCACTATCCGGACGACCCCGCCGCGGTCGCGCGCGGCGACCAATATTTATGGGGCCGCGACATCCTGGTGGCTCCGGTGGTGGAAAAGGGCGCGACGTCGCGCACGCTTTATCTGCCGCGCGGCGCCTGGTACGACTTCTGGACTAACCAGCGCCAGGAAGGCGGCAGGGAAATCACCCGTCCCGTCGATCTTGCGACCATCCCGCTCTATGTGCGCGCCGGCGCCATCATTCCCATGGGCCCGGTGAAGCAGTATACCGCCGAGAAGGTGGATGCCCCGCTCGACATTTCCGTTTATCCCGGCGCCGACGGCAGCTTCCTGCTCTATGAAGACGACGGAGCTTCCTTCAATTACCGCAAAGGCGAGTGGATGGGCATTCAACTGGCCTGGCACGACGCGCGTAAGTCACTTACTCTGCGCCTCGCCGCCGGCTCTAAGATGCTCGCTCCCGCGCGCCGCGACATCCGCGTGAAAGTGCACGACGCCACCAAATCCGCGGTCTTCGATGGCCACCCACTGGAGGTTCGCTTCTAATGCTAAGTTACGTGGATTCGGAAGTTCGTTCATGTATTGCCAGGTCGCTTGCTGACGCGCGCGGCTCTGATCAGAGCCGCGACCGTAAGGGAGCGATTGCCGGAGAGTACAAAAGTGTATTTGCGAAAGGGTGTACTTAGTAATTTTGCACCTGGACCTGAAGTAACAAGAGAGATACTGTATGAAGAACCTTTGCATCTTACCGGCCGGGCTGCTGGCGCTGGCCTGCGCGGCGGTTGCGGCTGACCCGTCCTATACCGACTTACTCAAGGCCTTCACTTATCGCAACCTTGGCCCATACCGTACCGGCGCATGGGTCGCGGCGCTGGCGGTTCCGGAGACGCCCGCCAAGGCACATCAGCGCGTGATGTTCGCGGGCGCGCGCACCGGCGGCGTGTGGCGCACCACCAATAGCGGAACCACCTGGGAGCCAGTCACGGATAGCGTCGGCATCGCTTCGGTCGGCGCCGTTGCGGTGGCTCCCTCGGACTCGAACGTGGTGTGGGCCGGCACCGGCGATAACTCACTTACCCGCAGCGCTTACTACGGCGACGGCGTGTATAAGTCGACCGATGGGGGCGCCACCTGGAAGAATATGGGCCTGGCGGATTCGCAGCACGTGGCGCGCATCGTGATCCACCCGTCAAACCCGGATATCGTGTGGGTGGCCGCGCTCGGCCACGAATACTCGCCCAACCCGGAACGCGGCGTGTTCCAATCGGTGGATGGTGGCCGCACCTGGGTGCGGCAGTTGTTCGTGAGCCCGACCACCGGCGCGGTCGACCTGGTGATCGACCGCCGCGACCCCCAGGTGCTCTATGCGGCCATGTACGACGCCATGCGCTACCCCTGGAAGATCCAGGATGGAGGCCCCGGCAGCGGAATCTACAAGACCACCGACGGCGGCAAGAACTGGGAAAAGCTGGAAAACGGCATTCCCAAGGGAACCCTGGGACGCATCGGGATTGACATCTGCCGCACGCATCCCGAGGTGCTTTATGCCGTGGTCGACAACTTCAATCCATACACTGGACCGCCACGCGGCCGTGGCGGCGCAGGGGGCGAAGAGAAGATCGGCGGCGAAGTCTATCGCACCGGCGACGCCGGCCGCACCTGGCAGAAGGTCAGCGCGCAGGCGGATGACGTCAGCCGCAAGGCCGGCTACTCCTTCAACCAGCTTCGCGTCGATCCCAACAACCCCGACCATGTCTTCATTACCGGCTCCAGCATGATCGAGTCCAGCGACGGCGGCAAGACCTGGGCCGGGCTCGGCGGCGGTGGCGGCGGAGGCCGCGGCCGGCTGCCATTCCAGAGCACTTTCGGAGATTTCCGCAGCCTCTGGATCGACGCGGAAGATTCCGACCACATGGTCGCCACTTCCGATGGCGGCGTTTCGGTTTCATACGACGGCGGCAGCACCAGCGACCACTTCGCCAACCTCAAGCTCGGCGAAGTCTATGCCATCGGCGTCGATATGGACCAGCCCTACAACATCTATGAAGGCTTGCAGGATCACGAGAATTGGAAGGGCCCGGTGGACGGTTGGTCCGGCTCCGTGAACATCGACGATTGGGTCACGACGGGCGTCGGCGACGGCATGTACAACCAGCCCGATCCCACCGGGCGCTGGCTGTACAACAACCAGGAACTCGGCACGTTGGGCCGCGTGGACATGCAACTGCGCACCCGCACCATCATCGATCCCACCAAGCCCAACGCGCCGCATCCTTTCACCAACGTGGGCCGGCTGGGCGGCCGTGGCGCTAACGGGCCTAATGACATCCTCTACCGTTTCAACTGGACGTCGCCGGTGCGCATCTCGCCCGAGGACCACAACACCATCTATTACGGCTCCCAGTTTCTGCTGCGCTCGAAAAACCGCGGCGACAATTGGGAAGTAATCAGCCCGGATCTGACCACCAATAACCCCGAGAAGATCAACACGCGCGACACTTCCATCCAGCACTGCACCATCGTCACCATCGACGAATCGCCGGCGCAGGCTGGCGTGATCTGGGCGGGCACGGATGACGGCAAGGTGCAGATGACGCGCGATGCCGGCGCGCATTGGACCGATGTCACCGCCAAAGTCGCGGCCGCCGGTGCTCCCGAAGATGCCTGGGTGACGCGCGTCTATGCCTCGCGTTTCGCGGCGGCCACGGCCTACATCACCAAATCGCGCCGCCGCCAGGACGATTTCAAACCGTATGTCCTCCGCACCACCGATTTCGGCGCTACGTGGGCCAAAATCACCAACGGCCTGCCGGATATCGCCGAAGCAGCCGCCATCGTGGAGGATACGGTCAATCCGGACCTGCTGTTCCTGGGCGCCAGTTCCGGTGTGTACGTTTCGTTCGACCGCGGCGCGAACTGGGTCTCCTTCAAGTCCAACATGGCGCCCGCGCCGGTCACCGACCTGCTGGTCCATCCGCGCGAAGGCGATCTCGTCGTGGGCACCTACGGCCGGGGCGTGTGGGTGACGAACATCGTGCCGCTGCGTGGAATGGGCGGCAGTTTCCTTTCGAGCGAGGCCGCGCTGCTGCCGATTCGTTCCTTTGCGCAGCGCCAGGACGGAGCATGGGGCAACTACCGCTTGCTGGGCGACCGCTACCCTTCAACGCCCAACGAGCCGAACGGGATGGTGATCGCGTATTACCTGAAGACCGCGCCACCCGCGGCTGCCAATGCGAACGCCGCGCCGCAGGGCGGGCGTGGCGGAGGTCGCGGCGGATTCGGAGGTGCGCAATGCGTCGCGGACGCAGGCGATGGCGTAAGGCCCTCCCTCACCATCGCGGACGCCGGCGGGAAGGCCATCTGCATTCTGATGCCGCCGGCCCGCGCCGGAATGAACGAAGTGGTGTGGCCGCTGAACGGTCAGGCCGGCCCCGCCGAGCCCGGCGAGTACACCTTCACTCTGAAAGTGGGCGGCCAGAGCTATACCCAGAAGGCGCGCTTGGTGTCGCGAGCGCCGGTAGACCCGTCGCGCGCGGGCCGCGGCGGCGATCAGTAGCGTGGGAGTCGGGCTTTTCCGGCAGCGAGCCCGGGTTACTGGCCTTCGAGGTGGTCGAGTCGCTGCTCGTGGGCTTCGGCAATGTGGGCCAGTTGGTTGATGAACTGGCCGAGGTCGGCGAACCTGGCGGCAGTGTCGGCGAACCTGGCGGCGGTTTCGGCGGCGCGGGCGTCGGCCCTTTGTTCAAGGACGCGGTGCAGGGTGGTGAGCAGTTCCAGCGATTGCGCGAGTGCTTGGAGCCGTTCATCGATTGCAGGTTTTTTTGCCTTGCCGTTTTCCATGGGAGCGGGCATCCCCTTTCTTGAGTCTATCTCACTGGCCTACATTTTCGGTGGAAAGGCCTGCCCGTAGTAGGCCTTCGGCCCGTGCTTGCGAAAGTGGTGCTTGTCGCGCTGCGCCTGTGAGATCGGCTGCGCGTCGGGATTGATGGTCACCGTCATCCACGCCATCGCCGCCAGTTCTTCCAGGATCACGGCGATCTGCGCCGCGTCCATCACGGTCTTGCCCCAGGCGAACGGCGCATGGCCGTGCACCAGCACGCCGGGGCAGCCCAGCGGGTCGAGCCCTTGCAGCCGGTCGATGATGGCGACACCGGTGTTGGCTTCGTAGTCGCCCTCGATTTCCTCCGCGCTGAGCGGCCGCGTCAGCGGCACCGGGCCGTGGAAGTAGTCCGCGTGCGTGGTTCCGAAGCAGGGGATTTCGCGGCTGGCCTGCGCCCACGCGGTTGCGTGGCGCGAATGCGTATGCACCACGCCGCCGATCGAGGGAAACGCGCGGTAGAGCGCCACGTGCGTCGCCAGGTCGGAAGAGGGGCGCAGCTTGCCTTCCACGACGGTGCCCTCGAGATCCGTGATCACCATGTCGGCCGCTGTCATCTTGTCGTACGGCACGCCGCTCGGCTTGATGGCCACCAGGCCATGCTCGCGCGAAACACCGCTGGCGTTTCCGAACGTGTAAATCACCAGGCCACGCCGCACCAGTTCCAGGTTGGCTTCCAGGACCTCAGCTCGCAGCTTTTCCAGCACTCTTCCCTCCGCGCGCCTGAGCCGCGATTCTGCGCAACTCTGGCAAGATCTCGCCGATCGCTACCGCGGGCGACTGGCGCTGGCCCAGCGAAAAATAAAGTTTGCGGTAAAGCGGATACAGTTCCCCATACACCGCGGCCTCGGCCGGCTGCGGCTCGACCGTCACATGCTTGGGGCACAGCGCCGCCTGGGCCTCTGCGATGGTCTTGAAAGTTCCGGCCGCCAGGAAAGCGAAGATCGCCGAGCCCAGGCTGGTGACGTCGCCGGCCGGCACCAGGATGGGCTTCGCCATCACGTTGGCGTACACCTGGTTGAGCACGTGGTTCTTTTGCGGGATGCCGCCGCCGTTGATGATGCGGCGGACCGGGACGCCGTTCTCTTCCATCCGTTCCAGAATCACGCGCGTGTGGAAGGCCGTGCCTTCGATGGCGGCGAACAGCTCGTCCTGCGCGGTGTGGGTCAGTCGCCAGCCCAGCGTGACGCCGCTCAATTCGGGATTCACCAGCACCGTGCGGTCGCCGTTGTCCCAGGTGAGACGCAGCAGGCCGGTTTCGCCGGCGGCGTAGTCTTCCAGGCCGCGCGAGAGTTCCGTGACGGTGCTTCCGGCGCGGCGCGCCACGGCTTCGAAAATATCGCCCGTGGCGGAGAGGCCGGCTTCAATGCCGGCGCGGCCCGGGTCAATCGAACCCTCTACCACGCCGCACACTCCGGGAATCAGGCTGGGCTCTTCACCCAGCGCCATGATGCAGGTGGAAGTGCCCACCACGTTGACCACGTCGCCCAAGCCGACGCCCGCGCCGATCGCGTCCCAGTGCGCGTCAAACGCGCCCACCGGAATCGGGATGCCGGCGCGCAGCCCCAGCTTTTCGGCCCATTCGGGAGAAAGGTGGCCGGCGATCTTGTCGGAGGTTTCATAACGGCCGGCCAGCTTGGCGCGTACGCCCGCGAGCAGCGGGTCGAGCGCCGTGAGAAAGTCTTCGGGCGGCAGTCCGCCCAGCGCCGTGTTCCACATCCACTTGTGCCCCATGGCGCAGGCGCTGCGCGGGACGGCCGCGGGGTCCCGGATGCCGCACAGCGTCGCCGCCACCATGTCGCAATGCTCCAGCGCGGTGGTGAACCGGGCGCGCTTTCCGGGGTTGTGGCGCAGCCAGTGCAGCAGCTTGGCCCAACCCCACTCGGAAGAATAAACGCCGCCGCACCAGTCGATCGCTTCCAGGTGGCGCGCGTGCGCCAGCGCCGTAATTTCGGCGGCTTCCTTCCACGCGCGATGGTCGCACCACAGGTAGTAGTCGTCGATCGGTTCGAGGCGCGCGTCCACCGGGATGACGCTCGAACCGGTGGTATCAAGAGCGATCGCTTCAATCGACTTTCCGTCGATTCCGGCGGCCTGGACCGAGCTGCGCATGGCCGCCGCCAGCGCCGTCATATGATCGGCGTGGCTTTGCGTGGCGTAATCCGGATCCTCTTTCTTGCGATGCAGGGGATACTCGCCGCCGCCCGCGCCCAACTTCCCCTTGGCGCTGTCGAAAATGGACACCCGTACACTGAGGGTTCCGAAATCAACACCAGCTACGATACTCATAGATCTTCCTTGGAGTCAGAATTCAGAAGTCAGGATTCAGCAGCCCGGGATTCTGACTCCTGACTCCTGACTCCCTTCTTCCTAGCGGTGGCTGTGAATATCCCAACCCAGATACCGCGTAGTCGCTTCCCGCACCGACGACGCTACCGACGACAGGTTGGCGGCCACGTGATGCTCGAAGCCCCGCTCGCAAATGTATCGCAGCAGGCCCTGCAGGTTCTGGATGCGCACCACGCCGGCGCCGCCGAAGGTGTTCAGCGGATCGTCGGTGAACTCGCCCTCGCCCACATAACCGCGGATGGCGCCGTGGCTATCGTCGGTGGAGAATCGCGCGAAACTCATGGGACCCGGTTTCACCAGGCCCACGCATGTCCCGTAAGTGTTGTCGCGGCCTACCGTGCCGGCGATAATCTGCTGGAAGTCCATCTTCGCCGAGCGGAAGAAGTGCTTGGGCAGGTTGCTGCAATGGAAGCAGACGGCCTTGTCGGGATCGTCGCCGTAATTGTTGTTCCAATCCAGCAGCGCGCTGGGCGTTTCCGAAGCCAGTTGCAGCGCGTGCATGCCGACCACGCCGCAAATATCCACTTCGCAGGCGCTCGACATCAGGTTCTCGCTCATCATGCTCATCACCGTGCAGGGCACCACGCCGAAGAATTCCTCCAGCGAAGTCCAGCATTGCACCGCGCTGATGGCCACTTCCGTCTGCGCCATCCACTGGTCGATCACGGCTCCCAGCTTGGCCATCTTCATCAGGGCCTCGGCCGGTACGGCGTCGGTGGAGACGTACTTCCTGATCGATTCCAGCTTGGCCTGCGCCGCGGCGTCCTGGTCCCCCATCTTGGCGATGCGCCCGAGAATCTCGGACAGATCGATGGGCTCGATCGAGATGCCGTTGTTCTCCAGGATCTTTTCGCTGTAACGGACCGTGTTGAAGGCCGCCGGCCGCGCGCCGATGGCGCCGATGCGCAGACGCCGCAGGCCCTTCACCACGCGGCAGACGGCGGCGAACCATGCCAGGTCTTTGGCGAACAGATCGGAACCCGGCGCTTCCGTATGGAGCGTGGTCAGCGAGTACGGAATGCGGTACTGCGTCAGGTTGTTGCACGCCGACATCTTGCCGCAGAAGCTGTCGCGCCGGTCCTTGATGGTCATCAGGCCGGGCGTGTCGGGCGTGGCCTGCACCAGCACCGGAACCGTCAGGTTGGCGGCGCGCAGCGTGTTGGCAATCGCGCGCTCGTCGCCGAAATTCGGCAGTGTAATAACGATGCCGTCGATCTTATCGCTGTGTTTGCGGAATAACTCCGCCAGGCGGGAAGCCTCGGCGAGGCTCTCGACCGCTCCGTGCCCGGTTTCCTCCGGCCCAACGGCAACCACGTCGTGGCCGGCCTTCTCGATGGCTGCGATCATCTCGGTGCGCCCGCTCTGGGCCAGATGACCGGGAAAAAAACCGCGATTTCCGACGATCAGGCCGAACGTCATCTTGCGCGGCTTGCTGTGGGGCATTTAGTTATTCCTCCCTGGCCGAAACCTCACCGAATAGAAAAGCCCCATGGCGATCAGCAGACCGCCCCACCAGATTCCGGCGTGCAGTTCGGCCAGCCGCAGCGGGTGTTCCGGCGGAGACAGGAGTTCGTGAATGCCCGCGCCCAGGATCAGAATTCCGTAAGCCAGCAGCAGAATGCCGATAAAAAACCATATGGAGAGCATTCCAGGTCGATGCATAATTCATCCTTACCAGAAAATAATTTGCAAAATTACAAACACGCCCGATACCACGCCGGCCCAGAAAATCGGCCGCTGGTAGATTTTGAGATGGCCTTCCGACGGAATCTCGGTGCAGCCATAAACCAGGCCCGCCAATTCCTTTTCGGGCGTCGGCCTGGTCATCAGACTGACGATCACGGTGACAACCGCGCAAATGATGCACGACCACAGCGCGCGGAACATGTTCTCGGCCATATCCTTCGCGAACGGCGACAAGGCGATGTACCGAATCGCCGTGGGGTCCAGCTTCACCCAGGCCCACATGCTGATCGAGGAACCCGTCCCCGCCAGCAGGCCCCAGAATCCGCCGGCCGGCGTGGCCCGCTTCCACAACATGCCCAACAGAACCGTGGCGAACAGCGGCGCGATGAAGAAGCTGAAGAGGGCCTGCACGTAATCCATGATGCTCTTGAACGACATCACCAGGTACGCCGTGCCGATCGAGACCAGCACGCCCAGAATCGTGCACCAGCGGCCCACGCTCACATAGTGCTGATCGGTGGCTTCCTTGCGGAACACCGCTCGGTAGATATCGTAAGTCCACACCGTGGCAAACGCGCTGACATTGCCCGCCATGCCGGACATGAAGCCCGCGATCAGGGCCGTGACTCCCAGCCCCAGCAGACCCGGTCCCAGGTAGCGCTGCATCATCAGGGGCAACACCTCGTTGTAGCTATGCAGACCCGTGGCCGCCGCCTGGCCTTCCGGCACCAGCATGTGAATTCCCGGCTTATCCAGCAACGCCAGGCCCAGCAACCCCGGCAGGATTACGATGAAGGGCACCGCCATCTTGAAAGCCGCGCCGATGATGGGCGCGAGTTTGGCCGAGCGCAGGTCCTTGGCGGAAATCACGCGCTGCACCACCAGAAAATCCGTGGTCCAGTAACCCATCGAGATCACCGCGCCCAACCCGAACACGATGCCCACCCAGTGGATGCCCATGGGGTTGTCGGTGAACGAACCCAGCGTGCTCCACATGTGCGTGTAGTTCTGCGTGGGGAAGTTGCTGTGAATGCGCGCCACCATGCCGTTCCAGCCGCCCGCCTCGATCAGCCCGATGATGGAAACCAGCAGCGCGCCCAGCCAGATGAGCACGAACTGCAGCACTTCGTTAAAGATGGCGGAGAGCAACCCGCCCAGGCCCACGTACAGCGCCACGGTGATCGAAGAAACCCAGATGCTGAAATAAATGTCCCAGCCCAGAAACACCTTCAAAACCAGGGCCATCGAGTACATATTGATGCCGCTCATCAGCACCGTCATGAAGCCGAAGGAAACCGCCGAGAGCAGCCGCGATGGTTCACCGAAGCGCAGCTTGAGATAGCCCGGCACCGAGTGAGTTTTTGAAATGTAATAGAACGGGATCATCACGATCGCCAGGAACAGCATGGCCGGGACCGCGCCGATCCAATACCAGTGCGCTGCCAGGATGCCATATTGATAGGTGGCGCCCGCCCAGCCCATCAGTTCCAGCGAACCAAGGTTGGCCGCCAGAAAACTCAGGCCGGCGACCCACGCGGTCATTTCGCGGCCGGCCAGGAAGAAATCTTCGCCCGTCTTCGTGTACTTCTTCAGGTAGAAGCCGATGCCGAGCACCGAGAAAAAATACAAAACAATGATGGCGAGATCGACTCCCGAAAGTGTCAGCAGATGCGACGGAGCGGCCTGCAAGAGGAGAGCTGGCGCAAAGGAACTAGCTGTAATCGCTTGCACCTGCTTATCGTAAGAACATGCTCGGTCAATGTCAAGCACGGCGCGGCGCGCATGAAACGACGTGAGAAACGCCATTCCGTGAGAGAGTATTACAGCAGCTCAGTTTCTTCGACCGCTGCGAACATTTCGTCGCCCTGTGGCGCACGCACATGCGTGCCGCGTCGAAACTCGTGTCGACGTCTCGCGGCATCTCACATTGGTTGCGGCTATGCTGCTCTGTGGGGCAGTCCCCCTGGACTGCGCCGGCCCCCCTGCGCCGGCTCTTCATAATCCGTCGCCGCCCTACTTTCCCTGCGGCGCCGGCCCCGTCGAATCCCTCAGCACGAATTCCGGATCGATCACGATCTCCGCTTCGGCCACGGCCGATTTCCCGGCCTTCGACATCAGCGATTCGCAGATGATGTGCCCGATCTGCTCGCGCGGGATGTGCACCGTGGTCAGCGCCGGATAGCAGAATTCCGACAGCTTCACGTTGTCGAAGCCGGTCACCGACACGTCCTGCGGCACGCGCAGTCCACGCTCGCGCAATTCGCGCAGCACGCCCACCGCGGTGATGTCGTTGACGCAGATGATGGCGGTAGGCTCATAACCGTTGGAGAGCAATTGGCGGGCCGCCTGGCGGCCGCCTTCCAACGTGTCGGCATCGGCGGCCGTGCGCACTTCGAGCGAAGGGATGCGCGCCACCGCGTCCATCACCGCCTTCATGCGCTCGTTGATGGGGCCGAGAATGGCATGGTGCCCAATGAAACCGAGGCGGCGGTGGCCCAGACTGTAAAGGTAGTCCACCACCTTTTCGATGCCCCGCCGGTAATTCACGCGGATGTTGGTCACGTTGCCGCGTGGCGTGCCGACGTCATAGAAGACCACCGGGATTCGGGCGTCGTTGAGCTCGTCCATCAACTCCGGCGCCATTTCCGAAACGATCGCCGCCAGACCGGCCACCCGCCGCCCGATCATCAGACGCACACTGGTGACCAGTTGCTCGGGCCGGTAGTCCGTGTTGGCCATCATCACTTCATACCCGCGGGTGTGGGCGTCGCTCTCGATGGTCTTGTAAATGTCGAAAAAAAACGGGTTTTCCATGTTGGAGGCGATCACACCAATCGTGCGGCTTTTGCCCCCCGCCAGGCTGCGGGCATGGAGATTCGGATGGTATTTCAGTTCCTCGATAGCTTTTACGACCCTGGCACGGGTCGTGCCTTTGACTACGCTTGCATTATTAAGCACCCGAGAGACCGTGGCGGTGGAAACCTTGGCCCGCCGTGCCACCTGTTCAAGATTCATGGCTATTGCCTCTATTGTACGCGGGTTAAATCCCTTTTGTGACCAACGAAGTTACAATTGACCCACAAATTAGCTCTTGACAGATTCGGTGACAGCGCTTACACTAACCCCAAACCCCCGTGTAGGGAAGTTCGTCCGCCGATTGCGGCGACGCTGGTTGCGTTTAGGGATCGTGGGAGTTTCTCATTTCGAATGTTTAAGTTAAGGGGTGCATAAATAATGAGGTTCACCAAATCGAAAGGTTTTGCCGCAGCCATGTTGCTGTTGGCTGCGCTCGCGCTATTCAATCCACGTGCGATTGCACAATCAACCACCACCGGGTCTGTGACCGTCACCGTCGTGGATCCCAGCGGATCGGCCGTTCCAAACGCCCAATTGGAAATCAAGGATACCAGCACCAACATCGTGCAGAAGGCCCCCACCGGAGCGTCCGGCACGTACACGTTTCCCAGCCTGTCGTTCGGCATCTATCAATTGACCGTCACCGCCCAGGGTTTCCAGACCCAGGTATTCTCGTCGGTGCAGGTGGTGACCTCTCTCAACACCACCATTCAGGTCCCGCTCAAGCTGGGCGCAACTTCCGAATCCGTCACCGTGTCCACCAATGAAGTGCCGCTGGTCGAAGCCGAGTCCAGCGTGCTGGCCGACACCATCGACACCAAGCAGGTGACCAGCCTCCCCCTGCAAAATCGCAGCATGTTTGCCCTGGCATTCCTGATTCCCGGCTGGAGTTCCACCGGCCCCGGACTCACCGGCGGCACGTGGAACAATATGCCGGGAGGCGCCATTGTGAGCGCCGATTTCGATGGCACCCAGGCCATCAGCAACCGCTTCCGCAGCGGTGGCTTCACCTACGGTACCTCGGTGGTGAATCCGCGCATTGAAGATGTCGCGGAAATGACCATCCAGACCGCCCAGTTGGATCTGACCGGCAACGGCACCGCCGCCATGAAGATCAGCATCGTGACGCGCCGCGGCAGCAACGCGTTCCACGGCCGCCTCTACGAGGACTTCCAGAACACCGACTTGAACGCCAACTCCTGGCTCAATAACGCCCGCGGCCTGCCCCGAAACATCGTCAAGCTGAACGATTTCGGCGGCAGCATAGGCGGCCCCATCTGGAAGAACAAGCTGTTCTTCTTTGGCACCTATGCCGAATCCAAACAGCCATCCAGCATCACGGCCAGCTCTACTGCCGTGTTGGGCCCCCTCGCGCAGCAGGGCATTTTCCAGTACAAGGCGACCAACGGTTCCACTCAGTCCGTGAACCTGATGAACCTTGGGGTTGCTGCTGGAGGGACCAACGTCATCAATTCCGCTGTCGCCTCCGAGTTCTCAGCCATCAATGGTGTTCTGGGCCAGGGAATTTTGACGGCGGGGTCCGATCCCAACCTCTCCACTTTGAGTTGGCAGTATGCCGCCATCAGGACCGTCTATTACCCGGCGATGCGGTTCGACTTCAATGCCACCGAGAGGCTGCGGTTCAGCTTGTCCTATACCCAAACCAAGACGGTCTACCCCGGTGCGAATGCCGCGAATTGGCCCGGCGGAATCGATACGGTGGATCTGACCTCAAGCAATAGCAACGATAAAATCGCGGGCTTCGGAGTGGACTACACCTTCCGCCCCACGTTATTTAATTCGTTCCACGCCGGGTACATGTATCAGTACAGCATTTTCGACCCGGAGAACCTGGGCCTCGACCTCACCAAAGTCCAGGAGATTTACTTCGGTTACGGAAACGGCCTGTACGACCGGAATTATCCCCGCCAAGCCATTTCCTCGTACTACCCCATGGTGAGCTGGAACGATAACTTGACTTGGCAGCGCGGCAGCCACACGATTGTTGCCGGCGGAGGTTATTACCATGAGCAGGACCACTACTGGAACGGTCCCGGCGGGTATCCCCAGATCTACCTCGGTTATAACGGAAACGAACCGACGTATAGTCCCTTGATCGCCGCACTGTCCTCCGCTGGTCTGAACACCACGCAGCAGGGCAGCGCTTCGGCCCTGTATGCCACGCTGATCGGACAGGTTGATTACGTAGACATCGGCGGGGGCGGGCGGCCGCTCGATACTAAGACCGGCCAGTACAAGCCGTTCGGCGCCTACAATCTGGATGAAGTCCAGCAATCGGGCAACATTTTCATTCAGGACCGCTGGCGCCTGAAGCCCAACCTCACACTGAATTTTGGGCTTCGCAACGACATGGTGGGTGACGACCACGATCTGAACGGGGCCTACGCCAACGCGTCTCCCGCCAATCTCTGGGGCCCCACTACGGTTGGCGCCATCTTCCAGCCTGGCGCCCTCGGCGGCATCGCGAATCCTACCTTCAACTCGCATGTGCATGCCTATGCCACCCAGTGGGTCAATCTGCAACCGGCGGCCGCGCTCGCCTGGAGCCCCAAGTTCGGCGGGTTCCTCGGCAACATTCTGCCGGATGGCAAAACCGTGATCCGCACCGGATGGTCGAAGAGGATGTACCAGGAAGGCGCGCAGAATTTCTGGGCCTATGCGTCCAATCAAGGTTCATTCTTCTTCCAGTCGGGCTCGGCGGTTCCCGATACCACCGGGGCGCTGGGAACCTTCCAGCCCGGCACGGTGCACCTGGGGCAGACGCTCCCGCAGTACGCGCTCTTCCCGACCACCTGGGCGCCCACCCTCCCGGAATCGACTCTGTCCTTTAACTCTTCGTTTTGGGCCATGAATCCAAATATCCGCCAGCCCTACGTGGAACAGTGGAATTTCGGCATCGAGCGGCAAATCGGCGCCGGCACGGCCCTGGAAGTCCGCTACGTCGGCAATGAAGGCCACCACGCTTGGTTTAACACTAACCTGAACGAAGTGAATATCCTCTCGAACGGGTTCCTCACCGAATTCCAAAACGCCCAGAGCAATCTGGCCATCAGCCAGGCCGCGGGCAAGGGCAACTCGTTCGCCAACCAGGGCCTGGCCGGACAGGTCCCGCTTCCCATCTTTGCCGCGGCATTCGGCACCACGACCGGCTCGCTCTACACCCAATTCACCACCCAACTGAAATCCGCCGCCACCGGCGGGACCGGCGCGGTAGGGACCGTGGCCAACACGCTGGCCAGCACGCAGAGTTATATCTGCAACATGTTCGGAGCCAAGTTCTCGCCCTGTGCGACTTTGGGCCTGGGCGGCGCGGGCACCAGTTATCCCATCAACTTCTGGGAGGTCAATCCTTTCGCTACGGGGAACTCCGTCAATTATCTGGACGCCGTGGGCCAATCCAATTACCACTCGCTGCAGGTCGAGCTTCGCCAGAGGTACTGGCACGGTATGCAGTTCAACCTGAATTACACCCTGTCGCACTCGCTGGTGCTGGGACCGGTGAACGGTTACCAGGCCAACGCCGGCGGTTCCTACCTCACCGATCGCAATTTCCGGCTCAGTTACCGGCCGAGCAGCTACGATATCCGCAACATCTTCCATGCCAGCGGCGGCTACGACCTTCCCTTCGGCAAGGGCAAGGCGTTCCTGAGCGGCAGCAAGCTGGGCAACGAAGTCCTCGGCGGTTGGAATCTCTCGACCATCATCATCATGCAAAGCGGACCGCCCATTCAGTTCAGCGGCGGTTATGCCACTTTGAACGCGTCCGCCAACAGCGGCGTGGTATTCGCGCCCGGCGTCACCGGGCGGCAGATACAGAACGCCCTGACCGTTACCCGCATCGGAAGTCCCTGGGTACAGACCTTCCCGAGTCTGGTTGCCGCCAACGGAGGGGTCTCGCCCAATTACTACACTCCCAATGTGACCGCTGGCCAATTGGCCAACTTCAATTACATTTACGGACTGCATTGGTTCAACGCCGATCTCGCGGTCAACAAGAGCATTCCCATCCGCGAATCGGTCCGAATGACCATCCAAGGCCAATTCCTGAATGTCTTCAATCACCCGGCATTCAGCGCAGGCGGCATCGGCGCGACCAGCCTGACCTTCGGGCAAAGCACCAGCCTGATCACCACGGCTCGCCGTATCGAACTGAGAGCCAATATCGAGTTCTAACAGCCACCTGACTCGACCAACTCGAGGGCGCGGCACAGCAATGTGCTGCGCCTTTTGAGTTAGTAAGACCAACTGGTAGCGCCGGCGGTCTTGCCGCCGGTGTTTGACAGACCTCCCGGCCTGGCCCCACAGTGCCCTACGTCACCTGCCAGTACACCGAGTATCTCTTGTCTGTGATGCTATGGAGCGGCTCCAGCGTGACGTCCTTCTGCTGGCCGGTGGTGCGGAACGTCAACGGTTGATCCGCCGGCTTGATCCATGAAGCCGGGTCGTCGCCCGCCGCCTTGAAGACCGGCGCCTGCATCTGCATTCGGAACGTATTCGGCCCTTCCTGCCCGTTCACCATGCGCTCCGTGAGTCCCTCGTTTCCCAGATCGCCCGCCAGCACCAGCGGCCCGTAGAGCACCGCCTGCATCTTAGGATCGTCGGGCATCGATTCCACCGAGAGATGCATCGGCATCGCCATCTCGATACGGTCGCCTGTCTTCCACGCGCGCGAAATCTCGAGGTAGCTGCCCGGCGCGGCCGTGGCATCGAGCGTCCTGCCGTTCACTTTCACCGTGGGCCCCTGTTGCAGCCAGCCCGGGATGCGCAACCGCAGCGCCAGTTGCACCGGCTTCTCCGCCGTCACCACCAGGGCGGTCGCCGGCTCCATCGGGAACTTGGTCTCCTGCCGCAAGCGGAAGCCCTTTTCGCTCCAGTTCAGCTCCGAAGGAATAAACAGGTTGACGAACAGCCCCGCGTCGTCGTGCCAGTAGATGCTGTCGTTGAGCTTGGAATATTCCTCCACGCCCGACCCCGTGCAGCACCAGAACGATTGATCTTCGCTCGACCACGTGCGCCACGCGCCCGGTGTGAGCGACAGGTAATACTGCGTGTGCCCGGTCTTTGGCTGAATCGTGCCCATCCGATGATTCAGCAGCGTGCGCTCGTAGTAATCGAAGTAGCGCGGGTCGGCGTCCCAGGAATACAGGTGGCGCGCCACTTTGAGCATGTTGTAAGAGCAGCAGCACTCGGCGGTCGCCCCGCTCTGCCTCAATTCGTGAGCCAGGAAGCGCGGCTGCGTGAGCCAGCCTTCCGCGTTGCTGGTGCCGCCCGTCACATAGGTGCGGCCAGTCGAAACCGTGTAATAGAAATAGTCGGCCACGTTATAGAAGCGCCGGTCGCCGGAAATTTCGTAGCGGCGCGCCGCGGCGATCACCTGCGGGATGTGCGTGTTGGTGTGCAGGCCGCGCAGTTCGTCGCGCCCCATGGCCAGCGGATTCACGAAGACCTTCTTGGTGAACCGGTCGCCGGCCTTCGCCCACCGGTCGTTGTTGGTGGCCGCCGCCAGGTTGTACAACACCTCCGCCATGCCGCCGTACTCGGTGTTCAGAATCTCCTGCATGTGCTCTTCGGATTTCGAGGCCGTCCACGTGTCCGCCCAGTCCGCCATGCCTTCGAGCACTTTGAGCGCCTGCTGGTTGCCGCCGACGTTGTACATATCGAACATGCCGGCCATGATCTTGTGGATGGTGTAGAACGGCGCCCACGGAATCGTCTGGCTCACGTCCGGCGCCACCCGCGGAGCGTTCGGATCGCGCGGCGGGCGCGGCTTGCCGGCCAGGCGGTCCAGCCGTTCCCAGAACGAAGCAGGGAAAGCGCTCAGATATCCGCCGCCCAGTTTTTCCTGGCACTTGGCCAGTTCCGCCACCATCAGATCGGCTTTGGCTTTCGCGTCTTTGTCGCCGGTCGCGGCCCACAGTTGCGCGCTGGCGGAGAGAAAGTGTCCCGTGAAATGGCCGCGCAATTCGGTGGCGCGCTGCCCGTCCGCCGGCCGCTCCCAGTTCCCGCTGCCGCCGCCCGCGAATCCTTGCGACTGGCCCGTGGGCAGCCCCGCATTCACACGAAAATTGTACAGCAGCCGGTCCGCGTCGAGCCGCGACATGTAGCCCTGGTTCCAATCCTGCGCATCGTGGAAAATGCCCGGCAGCAGCCGGACCTGCGTCATAGGGAACGGCCGCGCCTTCAGCGCCACGTCTTTCCGCGTAAATTCGATCGACCCCTGGAACGGCGGGATCACCGCGATAGTGCCGCCGCGCATCGCCGGCGTCACGCTGGTATTGGGGTCGGGAATGCCGACCGGGGGCGTTTGCTGGGGTGCGGCCGGCGGTTGTGCCAGCGCCGGCACCGCGGCCACCATAGCTCCAAAACCACGACGAGTAATCATGTCTTTATCCTTCCACATTGGAATCGCTTACATTATGTCAAATACACCAGTCAGCGTGGGGCAGGCGCTTTCGCCTGCCAACCCCATGGTGGGGCGGGCGCCCTCGCCCGCGCCGGACCCCCTGGTCCGGCTCCTGCTACGCCACGTCACCTTCCTGCTCTTACCCCCATTACTCCACGTGCCACTTATTCACGCCCGCCGACCAGTTAGCTTGAATTACTAACTCCAGCCGCACCGCGTTGGTAGTTACCGGCTTGAAAGTAACTTCGTTATACGCCCCCTTTTCCACGTTATAAGGCCCCAGATTTTCCACCGGTTTCCATTGGTCGCCGTCCTGGTACAGCAGCCTCCACGACGCCGGCACGCCGCAGCCGCCCCCGGTCGTGCTGTCGTCGAACCAGAACACGTCGCTGTGCGACAGTTTGTGCGGCTGGTCAAATGTGTACTGCACCCAGACGGTGGTGTTCCGCGTGGGCCACCAGTCGAAATGCGTGCCGTTTTCGCCGCCCGCGGGCTCCTCGCCGTCCTGCAGCGTGCCGGTCGAGGCCATGCCGCCTTGGGGTGGCCGCGACACCGTGATCTTCGCCGTATCCGTGATCGTCGGCAGTGCGGCCGGCTTCGCACTGGCTTCTGAAGTGGGCAGCCACACCGTCATCTCGCCGCGTCCGCGATTGGCCCACGCGTAGTAAGGAATCGCCGTGAAGGCCTGCTCGGTCTTCACCGTCTGGCCCTGCGCGTCTTTGTTCAGCGCCATTGCCTTCCCCTTGATCACTTCCACGCCTTTCAACAGGTCGGGCCTGAACTCCGCCGTCAGCGTCGCGCCATCCGGCAGCATCAGGTTGCGCACCTTGCCGTTGGGGTTGTCCACCCACTCGGCCGCGTAGACAATCGGACCGCGCTGCAAAGCCACGCGCCCTCGGTCGGCCATCACCTGGTCGTTCGCCGCCACCCGCCGCACCGGCATCGGCAGGCTCAGCTCTATGGCGTCGCCTTTCGCCCAGGTGCGCGTCAGCGCCACGTATCCTTTATCGATCTTGACCGGAACCGTCTTGCCGTTCACCTTCAAAACCGCCGCTAGCGTGCTCTTATCCGTGAAGCGGTAAAGGTCGCTGGGGATCGGCTCATTGCGCGCCCAACCCGGAATGCGTACGTTCACTGTCAGGGCCGCGCTCTGGTCCGGATTCACCGTCATCTTCACGTTGCCGTCCCATGGGTAGCGCGTTTCCTGAGTTACGTTCACCGTGCGCCCGTTGTCCATCTTGATCTCGGCCGTCGAGCCCATATAAAGGTTCACCCACAGGGCGTCGCCGCGCTGCGCGTAAACGTAACCCGGCACCGACGCCATGAAGCGCGTGATGTTACCGGGGCAGCAGGCCACTCCGAACCACTCGCTGCGCTGGTCCTTGTTGGCCTTGCCCGTGGCTTCCAGCGGATTCTGGTAGAAAAACGTCTTCCCATCCAGCGCCACGCCGGAAATCAGCCCGTTGTAGAGCGTCCGCTCCATCACGTCGATATACTTGCCGTCGGCGTGCAGCAGGAACAGCCGCTGGTTCCAGTAGTCGTTGCCCACCGCCGCGCAGGTTTCGTTATACGCGCTCATGTTGGGCAACTCGTAGTCGTTGCCGAACGCCTCCCCGGCGCCCCGCGCGCCCACCCCACCCGTGACGTGGATTTTCCTGCCCGCCACGTTGTCCCAAATCTTGTCGATGGCATTCACGTAGGCGGTATCGCCCGTCAGCGCCGCCACATCCGCCATGCCCGAATACAGGTACTCCGCGCGCACCGCGTGGCCCACCGCTTCGGTCTGGTCCACCACCTTCTTATACGACTGGTTGTATTGCGGCTCGCGCGCATTCCTCACCTGAGGCTGCGTATCCGGCCCGCGCGCATCCAGCATGAACTTCGCCAGGTTCAGATATCGCTCGTCGCCCGTTACGCGGTACAGTTTTGCGAGGCCCATCTCCGTGATCTCGTGGCCCGGCCAGATGACGCGCTTGCCTGGACCGAATGTATCCACCAGCAGGTTCGCCGTCCGGATGGCCACGTCCAGCAGGTTGCGCTTGCCCGTCGCCAGGTAGTGCGCCGCCGCCGCTTCGTAGAGATGGCCCAGGTCGTAGAGCTCGTGGCTGTCCACTTCTTCCAGCGTCCACCGCTGCGGGCTCGACCACGGATGCGGATGCAGCGGATCGATGGTGCGCGCCGTATAGAGATAGCCGTCCGCCTCCTGCGCCGCCGCGATCTTGGCGATCAGTCCGTCGAGATAGGCGTCGAGCTTCGGATCCGGGTGTACGCTCAGCGTGTACGACGCCCCTTCGATCACCTTATACACGTCCGAATCGTCAAACGGATACCCCGGCGGTTTGTGATTCTCGAACGGAATGCCCTTCAGCGCCTCGGCCGCGCGAATAAAGTTGTCCACGCGCCCGGTTTCCTCCTCTTTCTGAAAAGCGAACGGGATGGTCACCGTGCGGTTCGTCTCGATGCGCGGCGCCCAGAAATTGTCGTTGACGTGAACCGCCGTGAAGGGAACCGGCTTCACCGGGTAATCCCGCGGCGCTGTCTGGGCCTCCCCACACGGGAGCCATGCCAGAAAAACAGCCAGTCCTGCAATCGCTTTCATGAGGCCCATTGTAATCCGTCCCGGGCCCATTCGCACCTCGCTTGTTCTTTTTTGGACCACCTACCCGCTATTGTTTCGTTATACAATGGCGGTCTCCTGGAGGTATTGCAGAAATGTTAGCGCTATCATCAGTCGCCGTCGTCCTGCTCGTCGCCGGCGCCACCACCATCTACGCCGCCACCAAGATCTCGAAGGCCGATTTCGGCAAGACCAAGGATGGCGCTGCCGTCCAGATCTTCACCCTTACCAACGCCTCTGGCATGGAGCTGAAAATCTCCACCTACGGCGGCGCCATCGTCTCGTTGAAGACGCCCGGCCGCACCGGCGCCATGGGCGATGTCGTCCTCGGCTTCGACTCGCTCGATGGCTATCTCAATCCCAAAGAGCCTTACTTCGGCGCCCTCGTCGGCCGCTATGGCAATCGTATTGGCCACGCCAGATTCACCCTCGACGGCAAGACTTACACCCTCCCCGTCAACAACGGCGAGAACTCCCTGCACGGCGGCGACCGGGGCTTCGACAAATACGTCTGGACCCCCAAGGAGCTTTCCGACGGCGGCCTCCAACTCACCATCCTCAGCCCAGACGGCGATCAAGGCTATCCCGGCAATCTCCACGTCACCGTGGCCTATCACCTCACCGCCGCCAACGAAGTCAAAATCGACTACTCCGCCACCACCGATAAGGACACCGTCGTCAATCTCACCAACCACGCCTATTACAACCTCAAGGGCGCGGGCAACGGCGACATCCTCGGCCACGTGATGATGCTGAACGCCTCGAAGTTCACCCCGGTCGACGCCGGCTTGATCCCCACCGGCGAGCTCAAGCCCGTCGCCGGCACGCCCTTCGATTTCACCAAGCCCACCGCCATCGGCGCGCGCATCAACCAGGACGACGAACAGCTCAAGCTCGGCAAAGGCTACGACCACAATTGGGTGATCGATCGCAAAGGCGCTTCGCTCAGCCTGGCGGCCCGCGTCGAAGAGCCCACCACCGGCCGCGTCATGGAAGTGCTCACCACCGAGCCCGGCATTCAGTTCTACACCGGCAATTTCCTGGATGGCACGCTCACCGGCAAGGGCGGCAAAGTCTACCCCATGCGAGCGGCCTTCTGTCTCGAGACCCAGCATTATCCCGACTCGCCGAATCAACCCGGTTTCCCGTCCACCGAACTGAAGCCCGGCCAGACTTACAAGACCACCACGGTCTACCGCTTCTCCACCAAGAAGTAGGAAGGATGTAACCCATGGACCGCCGCGAGTTCCTGCAAAGCATCGCACTGACAACCGCCGTGGCGCAGGCGCTGCCCGCCGAGGCAGCCGAAGCAGCCGAAGCCCCCGAACAATCCACGCCCCCCGATACCGCCGGCCACACGCTACAGTGCGAATTCCAATACAACAACATCGCCTGGAAAGTCTACGAAGACCTCGGCAAGCGCGATGGCTCCATCACCTTTGTGCCCGCGCGCGGCGCGGCCCGCGTGATGGGCAAGCGGCCAGAGGCCGTCTTCTCGCAAGCCGCCGCGCCGTTCCTCGGCTTGTCGCAGCAGGATATCGGCAACTCGCTCGCCGACCTGCTGGCGGACAAACTGCTGGCCAACGGCGATCCCGATGAGATCCAGGTTCGCGATGCCGCGCCGCTGATCGGCAGTCCCGTGGCGCCCAACCCCAACGCCGGGCCGGGCGGCGGGAATGCCGCGGGCGGCGGCGGCACCAGCTCCTGGAACACATTTGTCGGCACCAAAGAATGCTTCGACACCGCGCCGGTCTATGCCACCGGCAACACGCGCACGTACCACCCCAACCAATATTTTTCCGAGTTGCAAGGATTCACCGGCGCGCCCGGCGCCGCGCCCCCCGGCGACCATGCCAACATGCGCGAGCGCTGGGAGGGCCTGCTCGGCGGATGGATGCCGGCCGTCCACAAAGTTTTCCCCATCAACGGCCAGTCGTATATCGACCTGCTGATCTTCGGCGACGTCAAGGCCACCGACAAGTTCATTGTGCAGACCTGGCACCGCACGGCGCGCATCGATATGGAAAACGCCAGCGGCAAGATGAGCAAAGTCGTGTACGGCCATTCGTACCCCGCCTATCCTCCGTTCAAAGTCGATCCGAAGGCCGAAGAGTTCTACCGCGCGCTGCTGATCTTCGCCGAGTATTGGGACAAGCAGCTTGCCGATTTCGCGCCCACCACCTTGCCCGACCGGACCTGGGTGGACATGTCGAAGCACGCCGTAGCCAAGGAAATCATGGTGCGGCCGGGCGGCGTCTACCCCAAGTACGGCGCGGTGGACCGCGACTACTACGGCTCCGAGTACGACGGCTTCCAGGATATCTTCACGGCCTCCGTCTATACCAACCTGGAATTGGGCCGCTTCGAGCCGTGCAAGCAGATCCTCGACAACTATCTTTCCGAGTACACCGATGCCCGCGGCATGATCAACATGCGCGGTCCGGAAACCGCGCAGTACGGCCTCACGCTTTCGTTAATCGCGCGGTATCTCAACTACACCAAGGACACCGCGCTCGTTCAGCAGCATCGCGCCAAGATCGAAGCCACCGCGGCCGGCCTGCTGGCGATGCACGATACCAGTCTGAAGCTGCCGCCGGACGATCGGGGCTATGGCCTGATCGCCGGCTGGAGCGAATCGGACGCCTGTCTGGCCCCGCGGCCCGAAATCTGGTGGAAGCCGTACTACGCCAACAGTGCCTTCGCCGCGCGCGGCTTGCGCGATCTCAGCCGCGTGTGGGGCGGCTTCAGCGCCTCGCTCGCGCGCGACTGGAAGAAGCACTCGGACACTCTGCTCGACGCCACTTTGAAGAGCATCGACAAGTGGACCATGAACGACAAGACTCCGCCCTACGTTCCGCTGCTGCCTGGTTCCAAGCTGACCTTTAAGGAGGCGATGCGGACGGAACGGCCCAGCGAACAACAGTGGCCGCACCGTCCCTACGCCGAATTGCTCATGTCCGGCGTGCTGCCGCCCGCCGTGGCCAACAAAGTGGTCGACACCATGCGCGCGTATGGCTCGACCACCATGGGCGTGCTGGCGAACGTGGGCGGCGGCGGGAACCGCGCCATCCTGGGCTTCATCGCATACGGCTTCGCCGAGGCGCTCATCCGTCTCGACCGCATCGAAGAGTACCTGCTGTTCTGTTACGGCCACCGCTATCACGACCATTCGCCGGGAAGTTGGACCGCGGGCGAAGTGGCGGGCCTCGGTCCCGGCAAGCCGACCTTCTGCATCCCCGCCCAGCAGACCATCCCCTGCGTGGTCCGCTGGATGCTGGCCATCGAAGATCACGACGAAGACCGCCTCTATCTTGCCAAGGGCCTGCCGCGCGCCTGGGTGGCCTCTGGCCTTCCCATCCGCATCGATCAGGCGCCCACGCGTTGGGGCCGCGTCAATCTCAACCTCCAGAACAAACCGGGATCGAAGAGTGTCGTCTCGACCGTCGAACTCGCCCGCGCCGGCGCTCCCCAAGAGCTTCACGTGAAGCTCCGCATGCCGCTTTCGAACGCGGTGAAAACGGCCACCGTGAACGGCCGCCCCGCTGCCATCGGCGGCGAGCACAACGACACCGTCATCATCCGGACCGGGACTGAAAAGCACTTTGAAATAGTGGGCCAGTACAGTTAGCCGAGCCAAGACGCACCGAGCCGCGACTTGTCGCAGGACCGCTAGGGAGCGGAGGTTTGAGCACAACATGAATCGCCGATCTTTTCTAACAGCATCCACTGCCGGTCTCGCCGCTCTCGCCCGCGCGCAACAACCCTCCGCGCCCGTGCCCGACGCCATCCGCGCGCTCAAACCCATGACCGCCGGTGTCGAACCCATCACCTTGGACGAGCGCCGCGCCCGTATCGAAAAGGCCCGCCGCCTCATGCACGACCAGAAGATCGACGCCGTCTTCATGGAGCGCGGTTCTTCTCTCTTCTACTTCACCGGCACGCGCGCCGCCCAGATCACCGGGCTCGTCATCCCCGCCAAGGGCGAACTCTCGTGGATCGTCCCCGCCTCGCAGCCCCTCCCTGACGACATCCGGATCGGCGGCTCCGTCGCCGCCTATCCCGACGCCGGCACTCCCTGCGTTGCCGTCCGCCAGGCGCTCAAAGATCGCGGCATCACCGCCGGCCGCATCGCTCTGGAAGAGCAGGTACGCTTCTCCATCTTCGACGGCCTCCGCCAGGAGGTCCCCGCGGCCGAGTTCTCGCTCGCCACCCCGGTCACCGCCGGCTGCCGCATGGTCAAGTCCAAAGCCGAGCTTGCGCTCATGCAGCGCGCGGCCGACGTGACGATCGAAGCCTACCGCGCCGGCCTCACCACGCTACGCGAGGGCATGACCCCGGCCGAGCTCCGCAACCACATCGCCGCCGCCTATCGCGCCCTCGGCTTCCAGGGTGGCGTCTCCGTCAGCTTCGGCAAGAACACCGCCTTCCCCCACGGCAGCACCGTGCCGCAGACCCTCCACGAAGGCGACATGATCCTGCTCGACGATGGCTGCTCCGTGGAGGGCTATCAATCCGACATCACCCGCGCCGTGGTCTTCGGCAAACCCTCCGCGCGCCAGAAAGAAATCTGGGCCCTGGAGCGCAAGGCGCAGGACGCCGCCCTGGCCGCCGCCAAACCCGGCGCCACGTGCGAATCCGTCGACGCCGCCGCGCGCAAGGTCATTACCGATGCCGGCTTCGGCCCCGGTTACAAACTGCCCGGCCTGCCCCACCGCACCGGCCACGGCATCGGCCTCGATATTCACGAATGGACCTATCTCGTCAAGGGAAACAAGACCCGTCTCGAACCCGGCATGTGTTTCAGTGACGAGCCCATGATTGTCACCGGCGAATTTGGCGTTCGTCTGGAAGATTGCATGTACATCACCGATCGCGGCGTTCGCACCTTCAGCAAGCAGAGCCCCGCCATCGATCAACCGTTTGGTTAAGCAGGATATTCCAAGCAGCACGCGTTTAATCGCTTCACTTACGCTTGACTCCGCGATTCGCTTCTGGCACTCTGTAACCGATGTCAACTGAAACCGTGCGCGCAAGCAAGCGGGCGCCGGTGGCGGAAGTGGGTGGTATCCCCGCGTTTACAATTGCGTTTGGGTGACCGGTCCTATGGCTACCATGAAAGACGTTGCGGAGAAGGCGGGCGTCTCTGCCGCCACCGTATCTTACGTGCTCAACGATTCGCGCAAAGTGCGGCCGGCTACCGAGCAGCGCGTGCTCTGGGCGGCGAAGGAACTGGGCTACACGCCGAATGGGGCGGCCCGCAGTCTGGTGGTCGGGCGAAGCTCGATTGTGGGCCTGGTCGTCCCCGATATCGGCAATCCGTTCTTCCCCGAGATCATGAAAGCGTTCCAGGAAGAGTCCAACCTCTCCGGCATGGAGACCATCGTCATGGACACCAACCACGATCCGCAGCGCACGCGCCACGTGGTGGAACGGCTGCTGGCTCTTCAAGTGCCGGGAACTGCGTTCCTCACCACGCAGGTGGATGAGCCGGTGAAGGAATTCGTGACGAAGAAAGGGATGTCGGCGGTGTACCTCGGCTTCGGGGCTGCGGGTGCCCACATCTCCAATGTCGCCATCGAGTTGCGTCAGGGAATCTTGGAAGCGGTAAACCACCTGGCGCAGTTGGGCCATTGCAGGGTCGGTTTCATCGGCGGTCCCGCGGATGGCGTCTTCGCTCAGCGGCGCAAAGCCGTATTTCTGGAAGGAGCCCTGGCCAACGGCTTGGATACGCGCGTGGTGGATTCCGATTTCACGGTGCAGGGCGGCTATTTCAGTTGCTCGAAGCTGCTGGCGGGGTTCGACGCCACGGCGGTGATGGCGGCCAACGACCTGATGGCGATCGGAGCATTGCACTATGCTTATGATCGGCAGATAGCG
>Ga0187874_10000010_pt1 | contig 236114 bp, 235 predicted proteins | sample June2016WEW_16_1_3_FD_132993 | JGI IMG/M metagenome (GOLD analysis project Ga0187874, IMG submission 132993) | Peatland microbial communities from SPRUCE experiment site at the Marcell Experimental Forest, Minnesota, USA - June2016WEW_16_150 | ecosystem: Environmental > Terrestrial > Soil >... | reverse complement strand
TGTGTTGGAGATGGGGGTGGTGGTTGGGTGGGTGGGGCGTGGGGGGGGGGGGGGGGGGGGTGGGGGTAGTAGTTCAATTCTAGCCTCTGTGCTGAACCGGGCTGCCTTAAGTGGCCAAAGGTGCCTCCGTGAAGCATCGTTCCCTTATGGATTACCTTCATGCCCAAGACTCTGGTGTAGAAACGTAGTGATTGATTCATGTTCCTTACACGGATGCCAAAGTAAACGAAGCGCATTGCTACCAACCCCTAGGTCATGGGATATGAATATGTACGAAGCTTACCAGCCTGGGAGGGCAAGTGACGGCCGGAGGTTTGAAAAGGGGCAAATGGAAATTCACAGTTCCAAGGAAGGTTGGGATTGGAAGGCTCGTTCTCGGAATCGGTTCAGCTAGCCAGTCGCCTGCGCGAGTTAAGCGATCAGCAACGGGGGATTCTTGAACGAGTGGACGAAGCCTGCAAGGAACTCTACCTTCCTGAGTTCGAGCACTACCTAGCGCGCAAGTACAATCCTGAGACTCGTACGACGTTAAAGAAATACAATCTCATGGGCCTGACAGTTTCCCCCGAATATGGAGGAGTCGGGGCAGACTCGCTGACCTGGGCACTAGCACTTGAACGATTCGGGCAGCTTGGGTTGAGCGTGGTTACCTTCGTCGATGTCCATTGCCTGCTAGCTTCGTTAGCGATTCAACAATGGGGCAACGAACATTTGAAAGCGGAATACCTTACCCCGGCAGCTAAAGGAGAGAAGGTTCTAGCTTATGGTTTGACGGAGCCTGAAGCCGGAAGTGAACCAACCTCAATAAAGACGAGTTACGAGGATCGTGATGGCAGGTATGTTCTCAGCGGTACGAAGTACCTGATATCAAACGGGTCCGTCGCTGACGCACTGATCATTTTTGCTTATCCGAAGGGCAAGAGGCAGGGCATGTCGGCTTTTGTCGTCGATTCGAAGTCTGAGGGTTTCTCTGTTGCCATGCACTTGGATGAGAAGATCGGGCTCTTCACATCGGATACGGCGATGCTTGAACTTTCTGATGTGCGCGTCCCTAAGGAGAACCTGCTCGGAGAGCCCGGGAAGGGTTTGCATGTTGCGTACTCGGCGCTGTTGAACGGGAGGATCGGGATAGGGGCGGGATGCGTCGGCATCATAGGAGACTGCTTGAACTCGGTAACGGAAAGGGCCAAGTCCCGTGTGCAGCATGGCAAACCGATTGGCAAGCACCAATTAATTCAACGCCACCTCGCAAACATTGCTATGAACTTAGAGATGGCAAGATGGCCGACTTATTACGCGGCTGCAGAGAAAGCCAAACTAGACACGAAGCCTAGCGACCTCGAGCTAAGAAACAGGGTTGACCTTCAATCTGCTATCGCAAAGCGCATTGCGTCCAGATTAGCGTACGAGAGCGCCGACATAGCTGTTCAGGTGTTCGGGGGCTTCGGCTATTCCCTACTTTCTCCGGTTGCTAGGCACTTGTGCGATGCCCGGGTGGCAAGAATCTACGAGGGAACGGACGAGATAATGGAGCTTAAGATTGCTTCGTTGATTCTGGGGAAAGGTTTCGAAGCTTACAGCTGAAAGAGCCTAGGCGGTTGTCTTTTCTTTCAGCTTGTTCTTGAGGTTCTCGATAACTTGTTCAACCATCTTGCTGGAAGTGGAATCTAGAAGTTTTGTCCCAAGCCCCGCCATAATGCCTCCAACATTCACGTCAGCGACCCAGTCAATCTTACTTCCAGTCGCTGCTTCTTGAATGGTGAACCCTGTCTGGATTTCGATTGTGCTACCCACCCCACGACCGGTACCGATGAGCTTCGCCGAACTGGGCGGGACCTTATCGGTGGTTCGAAAATCGAAATCCATGGTTCCCTTTACTAGAGATAAGCCCACTCTGATCTTGGCCTTGAAGTTATCTGGAGAGAGTTCCTGCATCGATTGCAGGTCGGGGAAGCACGCTGCGATATCCTTGGGGTTAAAGAGGAAATCCCACACGGTCTTTCGAGCAGCTGGAGTTTCGAATGATCCTTCAAGATGCATTCGTTTTATATCCTCCGTAGTTGGCCGCCTTTGGTGCAGGGGATGGTAAAAGGCTTCATGTTCGCGCAAAGGAAGCGCGAGGGCATGATATGATTTTTCAATCAATGACTCTGAAACTAACGATTAGAGTCTAGGTTCTAACCGTCAGAAACCGATCTCGTTAGGCTAAGAATGACCATGGCAATTCACGAAGCATTAATACGCTCAACCAAAGATAACCAGCGTAATTCAGGGGCAGATCTTGGTCAGTTTGGCCACGCTTATCGCGTTTTGGAGGAAAAAGGATTCCCAAACCTCTGAACCTGAACGGATAATCCCCCTACCCAACCTGCCCGCATCGACTTTGGAAACGCTTCGCTCCACTTCACTCGAAGACGTGAACCATGCGAGAGAGACTTTGAAGGTACTAAAGCTCGAACGGCAGATACTCGGGTCCGCTGTAAGCACCATCTACGAATCCCAAACGAAAGGAATCATCACCGAAGCCGAAAGGGATCGACTGCTGGAGAAGTATAAGGTGGATCTGAAGCGGCTTGAGAAGGCTATCAATGAAAACCAGGATGTGGTGGACCTCTATGATTTGGAGATTGAGAGGGAAGATGTCATCAAGAATTACAAGGCCAGACTTGCTGAGATAGACGCTAAACTCAAAGACCTAAAATCCGGCTCCCCTTCACGATCGGAAACTCCAATGCGCCTAACTCAGGGGCAAACCGAGAAGAAGATTTCTGGAGAAAGTCGAGAGGGGCAGCCAAGCCAGGACCCGCAGGGAAAGCAGAAGGACGATGAACAACTCACCGACGCGGAAAAGCGAATTGACAAAATCCGCGAAGAAATTCTCCAAGCCATGGATCGACTCGAACAGATTGAAACGGAAGGATAAGCTTGTCTTGGGTTGAGGGCGCTAAGAGCAAGGCCGTCCTCAAAGCATTGGCGCCCATAAAGAGCGGTTGGGTAATCGGCGTCGGGAGCGGTTCCACAATGGCCTATGCGGTCGTCGAACTCGGAAGGGCAAATAAGGCGAGGAAACTTCAGTTATCCGTTGTCCCAACGTCCCACCAAATTGAAAACCTAGCCATATCTCACGGGCTTAATGTCCGTAGCCTCAACGAAGCAGTCGTAATCGATTTTGCGATCGATGGAGCTGACCAAGTACAGTTGCCATCGCTCAACTTAATCAAAGGTGGAGGGGCAGCCTTGCTGAGGGAGAAGATAGTCGATTCTGCTGCACGAAGGCTAGCCATAGTGGTAGATGAAACCAAACTTTCCAAACACTTAGGCGGCCGACAAGCTGTTCCATTAGAGATCTTGCCAATGGCACAGAGGTCTGTCCAGATTCGTGTAACCAAAATGGGGGGAAGAGCAAAGTTACGCGAAGGCTCGGGGAAGGTTGGACCGGTGATAACGGACAATGGAAATTTCATCCTAGATGCTGATTTCGGACGGATTGAAAATGCGGCGCGGCTCGAACGGCGGTTGAAGGCGGTACCAGGCCTAATCGAGACTGGACTGTTCTTGAATATGGTTGATGTCGTCTATGTGGGCCGGCAGAATGGAAGAGTTGACCTATTGGAGTAGCCTTTTGCCCTCAATTGCGTCTAGTCCTCGTTTCCACTGCCCGGAGGAAGAGGGTGGATCCACCCCTTGAGGGGTGGTGCCAAACGGTGCCAAAAGTGCTGGCGGAGCAACCCAAAATCCGCTTCGAAAGGCGGACAAGGCGTGAATCGCAAATGTTTCCTAAACGAATTCCCGATTAGCCTGCGTCAGTTCTTGTCTAGCATATGTTATACACTGGTTGACTATGTGAACCAGTAGAAGTGGTGCCGGGAGCGGGGTTCGAACCCGCGGCTTCTGGGCCCAATGCTCTCCAGATTATGAGTTTCGTCCCTTTAGCCTGGCTGGCGCTCTACCAGCTGAGCCACCCCGGCCCAGCGCAGAAACCAAGCGATTGATGTAAAAACGTTCTCTATCCGTATCTTCTGCGCCTTGCAAGACGTTAAATGAATAGGCAGCATGTTTGAGTTCGTAGGTTGGACGCAGCGCGCATGGTGTTCGACTACCTAACCCTCGACGACTTCGAGCTGCGGGACAGGCACGTACTGCTAAGGTTGGACATCAACGTGCCCTTAGATCCCAACACCAAGAACATTCTAGATGAAGGCCGGATCATAGCCGCCACACCCACACTTGACGCGTTGGCAGGGGCCAAGGTGACCGTTCTCTCGCACCAAAGCCGTCCGGGGAGGGATGATTTCACGTCACTTCAGGAGCATGCGACCCTTCTGCAAAATAACTGTTCGCAATCAGTTCGGTTCGTTGAGGATGTTATGGGGCCTGCTGCTCGCCAGGCAATCAGAGAGGTCAGAAGCGGAGAGGTTTTGGTGTTGGATAATGTTCGGTTCTGCGCTGAGGAAAACTTGGAAGCTAGTGGCGAGAAGCTTGCCAGAACAAACCTTGTATCGAGATTGGCCCCTCTCTTTGATTTATACGTGAATGACGCTTTCGCAGCTTCCCACAGGTCGCAGGCATCACTCGTAGGATTCCCATTCCTACTTCCTTCAGCAGCCGGGAAACTGATGGAGAGAGAGCTTGTCGCGCTCAAGCGGTTATTGGTTGAGCCTGACCGGCCGAGCACCTATATTCTAGGTGGGGCAAAAGTTGAGGACAAAGTGCCTGTCATCGAGAACATCCTCTCGAGCGGAAAAGCTGACCATGTTCTTGTAGGAGGAAACGTTGCGAAGGTATTCCTAAAGGCTGCTGACAGGAAGTTTGGCCAGTCAGACGAGGCGGAACTGGAAAATCTTACCGACGAAGTCTTGAAAGCGAACCGAATCATTTCGAAATTTCGAAAACGCATCGTTCTCCCTAGCGATTTCGGAACCATCATTGACGGTAAACGTGCTAACACACCAGTCACGAGGTTGCGACGCGCCGGGAGAGCACTTGATATAGGGACGAAAACGGCTGAAAAATTCTCAGAGATAATTAGCAAATCACGAACTGTGGTGGCTTCCGGGCCGATGGGCGTCTTCGAGGAAGACGGCTTTGAAACTGGAACGAAGACCGTGCTAGAATCAATGGGCAACTCAGATGCTTTCACCGTGATAGGCGGGGGGCATCTTTCAGGTTACGCGGGTATACTCGGCATTTCGGATAAGCTAACGCATGTCAGTACCGCTGGGGGAGCAATGCTCTCTCTATTGGCCGGAGAAGAGCTTCCGGCAATCGAGGCGTTAGTGGACGCAGCCAAGCGCCACAAAAACAAGTAGCAGGCTAATCTAAGCGAGAATTTTAAGCACGTCCGACGATAATCGGCCGGCGCCTCGGTGGCTCAGCCTGGCAGATGCCCATATATCGGGCACTGGCGAGCAGCCGCCTTGTAAACTTGGCCTCAAGAAAGCGGCAGGTCGCGGGTTCGAACCCCGCCCGAGGCTCCACTCGCTCCGACCAGTGCTGATTCCACGTGATGCTATTCTTCTTATAGACAACGGTATCCCCAGGGAGGACGAGCGTGATTTGACCTGACAAATCCCGTAGCGGTTCTTGACACAAGTATGGGCATCATTGAGTTAGAGTTGTTCGTCAACGAAGCGCCAATCACAGTTCAGAATTTCATGAAACTTTGCAGAGATGGCTTCTATGATGGCTTGATGTTCCACCGTGTTATTGCCGGGTTCATGATTCAAGGCGGTTGCCCGATTGGTGATGGAACTGGAGGTCCGGGATATGTCATCAAAGACGAGTTTGTTGCAAGTTTGAAACATAGCATGCCAGGGATTCTATCAATGGCAAATGCTGGCCCAAACACCGGCGGCTCACAATTCTTCATCACGCTGGCCCCCACACCATGGCTCGACGGAAAACACACTATATTCGGTAAAGTCATCGAGGGCATGGATGTCCTGCAATCAATCGGCAAAGTGCGGACAGACGATCATGATCGGCCTCTCGAAGGAGTGACGATAAGATCGGCCAAAATCGCTGATAAATGAATGCCGCACACTCCAACCAGCGATCTCTTTTGCATCCAGTAAATAGTACCCTACGATCAGTTGTCAAATCAAGCCTTGCTTGAGTATTCCCGTTTTCATTGTGGCAGTCCAACTAGGGAGCCGTTCCGAGTCCTACCGGCTAAGTAAAACGAATGTGAAACGGACCATCGGCCTCGTTCTGCTTACGGTTGGTGCCTGCATTCCTCTCTCAGCACTGTAACGAATGAATGTGACTCGCGGCTCTTTGCGTGCGCAGAAGCCAACCGCTCAGATTGCAAACAAAGAACGGCGCCAGCTCACCCGTATTCATAGTAGCTGCCCGCTGGTCGGTCGGGTCTAACAGCTAAGCTCAGTTCGAATAAACCGCGAACGTAATTCTAGTGCTACTCTTCAGGCATTAACCGGATCAGCTATCTTGCTTTCAAGTAAAGCATTGCTATTGTTACTCCTACCACGATAGCCGAAAACCCCGCCACCAACGGGCCTAAAGAATAGGCGGTCAGCAAGGCAGATAGTAAATCTGCAATCAAAACAGTAAATAGTACACCGAGCAACGATACGATAATGGCAACAGGTATTCTGCTGATGTCAAAAATCATGCTGTAATTGAGTGGAATGTAAGGTTCAAGGCGATCATACCGAATCTTGCCTTCAGAATCCATGGGTGGTTGGCAACTGCGGATGTGTGCGCCAGTCGGTGGCTGTAGGGTGACTGTGACTGTTGAAACGGGATCAGTAAAGGTTACCCAGTCTTGGTGGACGTACACGTGCTTGGTAAATTGTCGCACAAGTGTTAGTCTAGAGGGGACTTCATATTCGAAGTGCAACTTCTTCTGCCTAGCAGCATCCCTATAATAGATCTTGATCCAATGACCGTCCCATTCTGATTTCAGGCCACCTTGATCGTCTCTGGCTACGAGAGAAGAGACAGTGTCGCTCTTCTGCTCTATGAAATGGGACCAATAACTTGGTAATGAATCTCCTTGAACTTCGAGTTCGAAGGAATATGAGTATTTTACCTTATCGAGCTTCGGTAGGATTGTTGTAGTTAGTTCACACCGCTTCACATTAATTTTTTCAGGAGGCAGACGCCTAATTTCATCCATCCCAAGGTCTGCCACTTCCCCACACCCTTTCAACGGCAACGATATGATTTAGTCCGTTTTAGCTAGGGCCGGTGCCACCGCCGCCACCGCCGCCGCCACCACTGCCGCCACCGCTTCCCATGAAGCCATCACATCAACAAGGAATAGCATAAGGGGTCGATATAGGGCTTATTGTACGGGGTTAAGTCTGTGATGGCCGCTGAATTACCTTCGTCCTACTCTCCACTAATCAAGTCCACTTTCAGGGTTCACTGACTGTTGGAGGAGCAGGGATGAAGGTTAGTTATATGTGATGACAGCCAGAATTGTCATATTATCGCCGAGGATCTGACCACAAAATTACGCTTTACGAGTTTGTGCGAGCCGTCGTTTTCTGTTGCTCATTGCGAAATTGCCATCTTAGCTGCCATTTCTCTTCTCTCTCCCTCTATGATTTCTCGGAAATGCTTACACTGAAATATCGCGGCCACAGTCCAATACTCAGAATCGAACGGAACCGCATGAAACAATGCCTTATCAATCTGGCATGGGGATCGCCAATGCTCTTTCAGGTCAAGCCAGTCCACATAGACTCCGATCTCTCTTTCAAGATCAAACCACTTCCCCCAATCTTCCTCATTGATAGCCCTTTCCAAAGCATCTTTCAACTGCAGCACCGGCTTTGAAGGAGTCTCTCCATAGAGAAGATCCATACTGTGAACCCACGCTACTCGCTTGTGTTTGTGGTCTCGCAGAATCTGACGCCAGTCTTCCAGGGAAATGTCTTCCTTTTGTTTGAAGTACCGGAATAGAAGAACCGCCTTTCCGAGTTCTTCCCAAGCGTCGAGGCTGACTGCGTAAGCGGACTGTACTCTATTGTTTCGCCCAAGCACCCGAGAGTCCTCAGCCAGTCTCTCCGCGTTCTCGGCAGCAAGTCTGCAACCTTCCAACGCCTCTCCCCAAGGAATTGGAAAAACCTTCATGCATTACGGAACGTCTGGATGCGGAAAAAAGTTTTCTGGATACCCCCGTTCCGTCGTTCCTACCGTCGTCGTTTTCCTTGTTGTTGTGCGCACCAGCTATATCTTCGTCGGACGCGGCTTTCCTACTAGAACAAATTTTGAAGCTGCATATCATGCCTTTTCAGGAATTCCTCAAGCGGCAAGGAGATAGGCATAAGTGTTTTTCTTAAGGCGACGAATCTGTTCGTTTAGCTGTGGTTCCATCGAAGATTCGTGACCTACAGTCCAAGAAAGTGCGCACTCTTCAACTTGGGAGTCATTTCGGGTCCAAGCGACTAAGTCAAATGAATGTGAAACGGACTTTCGGCCTCGTTCTACTTACAGTTGCAGTCTATTTCACTCTCTCAGCATTCTAACGAATGAATTTGGGTCGCGGCTCTTTCGTGTAATTCAAACCAGCCGTTCAGATTGCAAACAAAGAAAGGCGTCAGGGGAACGTAATTCGACTAGGAACCGAAAGAATCTCGGTCCCATTTTAGCAACTTCATTGTAGCGTTTAGGGTCTGGAAAAGGTTACTTAGGTCTGCCGCGTTCCCAGCTGGCAAGGTGTGTTTTCGTGGAAGTTGCAGATTACAATCTGCTGCTCGACATTGATTTTGAGGAGTTGAAATTCAAGGGACGACTGCTTATCAAGCTGAACGCAGAGCAAGATGTGGTTCTGAACTCGGTTGGTCTAAACATATCGAGTGTGAGTTCAGGGAAACGCAGTTTTTCCTTCAGACAGAAAGGAGAGGACCTGGTTGTCGAGACAGGGCCATTTGACGGGACGTTGCATTTAGATTATGCAGGTTCCATCCCCGATTTGTTGGCTGGGATTTACAGGGCTCCCTATGACCATACGCACATTATAACCACACATTTTGAAGCGGCTCAAGCGAGGCGAATGTTCCCATGCGTCGATCGGCCCGACATTAAGGCCGAATTCAAACTCGCCGTAAGAATAAGCAGAGACCTAGAGGCGATCTCGAACATGCCCGTCCGTTCTGTGGACAACGATGGGGAGGAGAAACTAGTCACTTTTGAGAAGACGCCGCGGATGTCGACATATCTTCTCTACCTTGGAGTTGGCAGGTTCGAAACGCAAACCGTGAAACTTGGGATGACTGACATAATCCTAGCGACCGTTCCAGGAAAGGCAAAGCTTGGAAAATTCGCGCAAGACGAAGCGTGTAGTGCAATTCAATTCTTCAATTCCTACTATAACTTGCCCTATTCGCTTCCTAAGGTACACTTGATCGGCGTTCCTGAGTTCGCGGCGGGGGCTATGGAGAATTGGGGAGCGATTACTTTTCGTGAGGTCATGTTGTTTGTAGATTCAAGAACGAGCACAAAGACAAAGATGCGCGTGTCGATGGGTTTGGCTCATGAGCTTGCTCATCAGTGGTTTGGAGACTTAGTTACGATGAAGTGGTGGGATGATATCTGGCTTAACGAAAGTTTTGCAACATTTATGGCGTATAAGGCGCTGAACTCGATTCATCCAGACTGGAAGATCTGGGATAACTTCTTCAACGGAGAGCCAAAGGTTGAAGCGCTCGCAGGAGCGCTAACTAGAGATTCTTTGATGAACACTCACCCCATCCAAGTTCCGGTAAGTTCTCCCGATGAAATCGAACAGATTTTCGACGCCATTAGCTATGGCAAAGGTGCTCACGTTCTTCAGATGCTCGAAGCGTACATTGGAGAAGACGCATTTAGGCAAGGGATAAGCCGTTACCTCTCCGCTCACGCCTACTCTAACGCTACAGGAGACGATCTCTGGTCTGCTCTTGAGGATACTTCCGGGAAGCCAGTGAAGCAGATGATGTCTCGTTGGGTGAAGCAACCTGGTTATCCTGTTGTCACTGCCTCATATCGTGACGGGAAGCTAAGCTTGACTCAGGAACGTTTTCTCATCTCGGAGGGTTCCAAGAATGCGATTTGGCCGTTGCCATTGGTGATTGAATTGAATGGAGAGGCACGAAGCATATTGATGGACGGCGCGGAGAAAATAATTGACACCAAACCCCTCATATCCCTAAGAATAAACCCTGACCGCACCGGTTTCTACTTGGTTCACTATCTGGGCCTTGACGACCTTGTTTGGACCAGCAACCTTTCGCCATTTGATAAATGGGGCATAGTATTCGATTCATTCTTGTTTCTGATTTCAGGAAAGTTGACTTTCAATGAGTATCTAAAAGTACTAGAGCGTTTCAGTAAGGAGCGCGAAACACTTCCCGCTGGAGAAGTATCAGACCAGCTCGAGCTCCTGTACGCTCTGGCTCCTTCTGAAATCATGGAAATCTCAAAAGCATTTCATCTGGTCCAGTTGGAGTTACTGGAAGGCAAGGACGACAAGATCAGCCTGCTCGCTCGAGGCAAAATGGCCTGCCGCCTGGCATTAGTCGATGATGGCTATGCCTCCAAGATAGGTAAGGATTTCACCGATTTCTATAAGGCACTACCTGACATGAAGCAAGCTGTAGCATTAGCTTACGCTAGGTCCACAAACGATTACGATGGCCTCGTAAAGGCCTATAGACAGAGCAACTCCGACGAGGACAAAGTCAAGTTTCTTAGCGCGATGACATCCTTCACCGACCAGGGATTACTCCAAAAGACATTGGAGTTCGCCCTAAGTGGGGAAGTCAAAAGGCAAGACGTCATAGGAGTAATTCTCGCCGCAACTGAGAAACCACATACTGCACGTATCACCTGGAACTGGCTGCAATCTAACATAGAGAAGGTTCGGGCGATGTACTCCAATACAGGTGCCCTTTCCGGGCTATTCATTACAATAATACCTGTCTTAGGGGTCGGCAGAATTCAGGAAGTTGAGAGCTTCTTTGGGAAGCACAGTATGCCTGAAGCGGAAGTAGGCATCAAAGCGGGGCTTGAGAAACTGCGAGTTTACGACCGACTTGTCAGAAACATAATGCGGAAATGAGCGCTAACGACCCATAGCCAGCGTTAAACGCCTTCGCTAGAAGACTCTCTTCTTAACGAGAACCAAGAAGACTACCGCGATTACTGAGACAGCCGCGGTTAAAGTTTCCACTTCATTCCAGTTAATTGTTGATTGGTTGTCGCTCGTGAGGTTTTGTCCTGTTAGTGGGTTGAGCAGATTCTCAACTGGTGCGTAGTCATCGGTGAGGACGGGTGCATTACTTGTGTCTAGGATGAAGTAGTTCTTGACATAATTAGCGGGTATTTTGGGAGTTGCCGTGTTTGCTGCTAGATTTGTAAAGTCGACTTTAGTCAAGTGGTTGGGGAGCAGTGTTCCAAGTATTATGACATTCTGGGGGTCTTGGTAATCAGCCCCTTTAACTGCGAAAATGTAGACATTCGGGAAAACTGTGCTCATAGTTCTAACCTCTGCCATAAGCAGCTGTGCTTGGCCTCCGGAGGTTCCGGCGATGAGGTTGGAAATTACGCTTCCCCCGCTGGTCAGGTGGGAGGCAACTTCGTCGAAGAACTCGGTGGTCATCAAGTGAAATGGTACGTAACTTTTCGAATACGCATCCAAGACCATTAAGTCATATTTCTGGGGGTTCTCTTGGAGGAAGATGCGGCCATCTTCGTTGTAAATATGTAGTCTAGGGTTGCTGGCGTTCACTGCGAAATATTCTTCGGCGACTCGAATAACTTCCGGGTCGATTTCGGCCACATAGACTGAAACGTTTGGATAATCGTTAAGAAACGCTTTAGGGCCGGTAAAACCACCGCCGCCGATGAACAATACTCGAGTGACATTCGAACTAAGCAGGAACCCGAGGTTGAAGTAATCCGTGTATTCGAAGACTGTGCGGTTGGGATTCTTCAAGTCCATAGCGCTATGTAAGTTGTCATCAAGGATCAGGTAGCGGACGGTCGATTGGTGCACGGGGTCGTAAGCGTCGGCTACAATCAAGTGATGATATGGCGTATCAGTTTCGTAGATTGTGTCGCCAAGCGCCAAGGTGTACGCGGCGACTGTTAATCTGCGGCTAACCATGTAGGGGGCCGCAAGTGGTAGGACCAAGAGCAGAAGAAGAATGAACACTTTCATCCGAAACCCAAGCCCAAGAAACGCAACAACCAACAGGGTTACTCCCAGGCTGAGTATGATTTTGTTCACGCCAAATTCTGGTATTAGGACGAAAACCGTAAGGAAAGTGCCTACTATGCTACCGAGCGTCGAGAGCGCGTAGAGATTTCCTGAAGCTTTTCCCAATTGCTCGAAGCTTTTTGCTGCGAGGCGAATCGCAAAAGGAGAGACCATGCCCAACAAAACGCTTGGGAGCCCAAGCAGAGCTACCGTGGCTAGAAGCGGCGAATACCTATCCCCAATACTCAGCTTGACGATCCAGTCAAACAGAGGTGGCGCGAGCGCCGGCAAGCCCATGACAAGCAGGCCTGCGACAAAAATCACGGTTGAAAGGACTTGGAAATCTGGCTTCAGGTCAGCAACTTTCCCACCTAAGTAATACCCAGTGCTCAGAGCGGCAAGAACGACGCCGATGAGGCTGCCCCAGACAAAAATCGAATTGCCAAAGACCGGGGCGAGTAACCTACTTCCAAGCAGCTCAAGTGCCATGACTACGGCGCCTGAAACGAAAACGGACAGCAAAAGTCGCAGTTGCCGAGCCATCTGAACACATCACCTATCCTAACAATTCCCGGCTTTGCTTAGGGGGTAATTCTCCGAGAGTCATCAGATTCGACAGGTTCCTCGACTGGTTCGCCCCGTTCCAAGAAAATCAACAATAAAACTCATGTTTTTCATCCGTAAACAGAGTCCAATTCAGATTGCAAGACATAGTCTGTCGTATTGATGCCTTGTAGTTCCAGCTACCTGCACCAGAGTATCGCCTTGGAACCCGAATGCATTTGCAATTAGCGATGGCTGATAGTTGTCTAGCCAAATCCACATGTTGATGTCTGAGCCCGGAGCAACTTCAATTTTAGCCGAGTACGAAGAGTAACCTCCAAGTGACACACCCATTCCGTAGCTTCCTTCCGGCACCCACAATTGGAATGAGCCGTCAAGACTGTACGTCGTGTAATTTCCTGGTGCAACATCAATGATTCTGGTCAACGTGTAATCGTTTGGTTGGAGGGTTATGGTAGCCCACGAGAGAGGCCTTGCGAATTCGAAAATGTCCGGGCCTGCAATGTTCCCAGCTATCCTAGTGGCTCTATCCAGGGGCTGCACAACTGAAACGTTCCCTCTCTCCCGCGTCGGCACGAGTACTTGCAATCGGTTTTCCTGATAATATCCATCGACCCATATCCTGACAGTGTACTCGCGGGGCAGGTCGCTCCACGGATACAAGACTAAGCCCCCTGGGCTTTGACTGGTACCCTCCGTAGTATCATAGAAACCTGACCAAACATAACGTGGATCGCCGTAGTATAGGTCGAAACCGGCCAGCGTGAAATGCGCGATCGTAGTATTGTTGGGAACGTAGGTGGCATTTGCTGCAACGAAATTTCCAAGTTGGTCGAATACCTCTAAACGTACTGGAGTGGCGTCTATGTGGTTGATTGGTTGTGCGAAGGGTAGAGTTGACGTGATGTTTGAAAGTAGTGTCTCATGCGTGAAAGCCAAGTCAAGGTCAATTACTGGGTTCTCAATCATCCACACCGGGGCATCGCTATTTCCGCCCAACTCAACATTCAGATGAATTATTTCACTTTGGGTGTACCCAAGTGTTTGAACAAAAACAGAGTAACTGTCGGTCTTCAAGCCTACGTAAGCGAAATTTACGTTCGTTTGGCCCCCAAGTTGCGTTACGTTCGCTCGGTAGATCTCGCCATCTGACCCGATGATCATAACGTTGATCGTTTTTGCGTTATAATTCCACGGTCCACCTATCCATGGGGTCTGGTCGTCGATAGAGAAGATCGTAAGCAGTATTCCGCCGGCCTTGTACACAGGTAGGCTGATGCTTACGACAGCATCGCCCAGGCCTATGGTTGCGTAGACGTTCGTCATCTGGTAGTAAAAGTCTCTAATGCCGAGGTTGGCATTTCCGGCTATAGTTGGCGATGAGGACACGCTAGCGATGATTTGATATGTCCCTGGCAGAAGCCCATAGTTCTGTGAGAAAAGTGACCTGATTCCAAAGCTTCTAGTGTTACTGAATCCTTGGAGTTCCACCGTAGCTTCAGTCGCGCCTGCTGGAACGAAGGTTACATTTTGTGCACTAAGTCTCCCGCTAGGCCCGTACGCTGAGACAGTCAGCGTTGCGGGGACGGCAATTTCATCTGGCCCTATGGTTCCGTTTTCATTTCTGAAATGCACTGTAACAATGAATGTGCCAGTTCTGATGAGAGGTATCATGGAAAAAGTTTGGATGGTCTCGTTATCTACGTGCACCCTAACCTCTTCCAGCTGGACGTAGGAGGTGACATAGGCATAGAGCAAATAGTCACCCTGTGTCAACCCGGACGTGTAATTGGCATAGTCTTGGGGGATTCGCCCGTCAAACCCGATTTGTTGAATTGCAAAATTGAAAGTTGTCGAACTTGGGTCCGTGTTTTGCAATTCACCAAAAGGCGCAGCAGTGGACGCCGCAACGCTCCCATCTAGGTTCAGAGCATCAACGGTAATTGCTCGATTTTCGTTCCTTGAGCCTCCAAAGAGGCTGACTCCGGTCAGGGTTCCCCAAGGGATCGGTGTGCCTTCCGCATTTTCCGATAATACTGTTCCAGTAATTTTGACACTTCCGGTTAAGTAGATGTCTACGTCCTCAAGTGATTGGGCGGGGCCGACATTTACTCTGACATAGTCAGTTGCTGGTATGTAGCCGGCAGCATATGCGGTGATGTTGTAGGTGCCTGGAGCGACTCCGAATAATGTGTAACTTCCAAGTGCGGTGGAGTTGATGTACGCCTGAGCTGAAACAGCATTACCAAGATCGTCAAAGCCGGTAGCTAGCACTCGGGCTCCTGTCCCATTTGCTAGCTGTATTGGTTGTCCTTTCAATGATGCGTTGTGTTCTCCGGAATCTCTGAGAACTCCGGAAATATATCCGGGGTCCCTGCTGGCTTTGACTACTATCGTTGGGAAATTCTCGGCTCCTATTGACTTTCCGTTGATGAAAGCCTTGAAAAAGTAGCGTCCCGCAATGGAAGGAGATGTAACTTGGAAAAGTCTGATGTATTGGGCTTGGTTTACAACGAAGATTCGACGTCCAACCAGTGGGGCCAAATAAGAGCTAGGGTCGTGAGTTACGGTGATATTGCTGAGGCTGATTTCCCACCAGTCGGGGCCAACTTGGTCCGAACTTGACAGTTTTGATAACGAGAAACCGTGTGGGTCGTAGTTATTGGTAAAGCTGGTCCAAGTGTTGCCTAGCGTCAGCCCCGCGAAGTCCGGAGGGATGTAGATGCCGACTGAAAATGTCACCGAGATCGGTACCGAGGGAGGGAGGAGGGGAGGCAAGACCTGAAAGTTCGCCCTTGCCGAATCGCCTTCAGGGTTTCCTCTCGCATTAATGGTGTAAACACCCGGTGCCACATTACCCACGGTGAACTGCAGCCCCGGAGCTAGAACTCCACCAGCAATAGAGCAGGGCGTTACCGCAGTAACAATGCTCCCACTCAAAGTGCAGGCCGAATCAGCGCTTTGGAATTCTGCACCCGATACAGTGACAGTGTCACCAACGTAGCCGTAGTCCTTGCCGGAAGGATTGAGAGCGATGTATGGAGAACTCGTAGTTGTAACTGTAAATGAAGCCACAGCTTCACCTGAATCATCCTGATTAGTCGTCGCGACGATAGTGTAGGCGCCAGTCGGAGTTCCTATTGGAACAACAAATGTGAAGGGGGTTATCTCTCCACCTGCAATAATGCAGGTGGTAGGAGTCGGTACGGGGTCACCTGTCAAGGTGCAGGTAGTATCAGTCGAATAAAACCCAAACCCAGAGACGCTGACAGTCATGCCGGCCGGACCTGAAGATGGTTCGAGGAAAAGTGACGGCGGAAGGACAGTGAATGTGGATGATGAGTAATCGCCTGTCGGGCTACCGGTTCCGGTAATAGTGTATACTCCTGCGGGAGCATCAGCAACGTTAAACGATTCGGTCAGAATGCCGCCTGAAATATTGCAAGGGACGACAGGGACCACTGGGCCTGACAGAGTGCAGCTGGTGTCACTCGACGAGAAGCCTGAACCCCACACTTCAACCTCGGGGTTTGGAAAGAGCGACGATGATACTTGGGCGGAGACTGGATTGAGCATGAGAGGATTCAAGGTGACAGTGAACAGTAGGTCTCCGACACTATTAGTCAGTATGCTGCTGTTCGGGTAACTCAACTTGACGGGGCCAAAGCCGGGGAATCCTGCGCCCAGTGTTAGGTCATATTTGCCGGGCGAGACTGTGTAGTGGTTAACATCGCCTACATTATCCGAATGGGCAGAATTGGGAGCTTCGGAGACCAGGAGCAAGACTAGCAGTAGCAAGAGCGTGATTCTCATGGCCGCTCGCCGCCTAGAACGACGATGCAACATTGAGGGAGCCAACGTAGCAACATAGTAATAATGAACTCATTGGGAAAATTGAATGAAAATTAGCCGGGTTTAAGTTTCGATAGGTCTTCGTTATCTAGGTCGGATTCTGGCTCTTCACCAAGTTCAGCATCGCCTTGGTGCTTTCGACTAATGAATCGTGCAATGCCGAAAACCGCCGCAACAATAATGAATCCCGCCAAGAATGAAGCCGCAGTAAAACCAGTGTTCGAAGTTGCACCAGTCGTACGTGCGAAGGTCGCACCGGTGAAGGTCGCGCCGGTGAAGGTCCCGCCTCTGAAGGTCGTTTGAGGCGTTAAAAGGTAAACGGCATAGGCGTTAACGGCATTGAGTAGACCAGCAACCAAAGACCATGTCATAACTCTTCTCAATGATATTTTCGGTTTCTCCGATTTCAGCAACGAACCAAATGAAATCCCAATTATAATGAGAGGAATAATTATCGGTAACTGTGGCATATTGCCCGAACTCCAACAGCGCTGGCGGCAAAGGTTACCGTGTTTATATAAGCCTAACTACGTGGCATAGTTAGGAGAATACGTTGAAGCTTCGCACAGTCCGCCCTAATCATCCTAATCTTAGGTTTGCGTTGGGCGATCTCGAGTCAGTCGTGCTCAGGCAGCTCTGGGAATCAAGCAGACCACTTTCAGTTAGAGACTCTCAATCAAGAACAGCGAGAAGCCGGCCAGTTGCCGTGACAACGGTGGCAACAATCTTGGATCGCCTTTATGGAAAAGGGTTGGTTTTGAGGCAGCTCGCAAGAGACGGCAGCCCACACTATTTGTACAGGGCGAAAATTTCAGAGGAAGAATTCAAGCAAGCAGTAGTGAAGGACGTAATGGAGGGGTTACTTCAGAGCTTTAATGACGTGACCGTAGCATACTTAGCTGAAAAGATGGGTGCCTCAGAGGGCAACGACCTTCATGTTGTGTCGAAATATTTGAATCGGTTGCGCAAGAAGGAAATGAAATGATTCCGTTTTTTCCGCGATACCTCATATTCATAAGCTGGCTGGTTGTAGGGCCATCTAGACTTGCACTTCCTACGATAGGCCTAACGGCATTAGGAATAACCCTCACCTTGTTTCTGCGACGGTCGCACAGTAAGAGAACTATTGCCTTACTCGGAATCTTCGGCCTAATGCTAATTGAAAGTGCTTTTGTCGTCGCATTGGCTTTTAATTTTGCGTTCCGAGGCCAACCGAACCACGTGCTCGGCAGCTCAAAGGGTATCTTTGACCTCTTCTTTGACTTAGGCATTGGTGAAGTTCTCCTTGGAGCGATGGCCGCTGGATGCGCTGCCGTTTTCATTGAATTCGGTAAGTCGCGAATGAGCCTTGCGAAAGCTTTTCCGCAGATAACCTTCCTCGAACCCCCGGTTGAAATAAGAGATTCCATCACGCGGCTAGCACGCGCAGCTCACATCCGAGTTCCAGATGTTTGTATGGTTGATTCTGGCGTGCCTTCTGCTTTCACCGTGCGAGCGAATCGAAGATACACTATCACACTCTCGGTGGGTCTCCTAGAGTCGTTGGATGCCAAAGAGGTAGAAGCTTGTCTCGCTCATGAGGTTGCGCACCTGAAGAACAATGACTTCACCGTACGGTTCATTGCAACTTTAGCAAAGGTTGCCTTATTCGCAAGGCCATTAAGCTACCTTCTTGAACCCGCTGTTTACAGGGCTCGCGAATTTATGGCAGATATTACAGCTGCTAAACTGATGGGCGGACCGGAGGCACTGATCTCCGCCTTGTCGCAGCTTAAGGAGTCCAATAATCTAGACACGGCGATCCCAAGCTCCTCATGCCTTTGCAATCTAACTGCCCCAAGAGGAGTCAGTAGAATGTTCGACAAACATCCGGCGTTAGAAGACAGATTAAAAACACTTCGGGAAATGAAGCAAGAGTGAAAGCATCTCAACTTCGGCCATTGTTTCTTGTTATCCTAGTGGTATATCTATTATCTATTCCGGGCGGGTCAGTCGAAGCCCAAGTCTCAACTATCCCACATATGACTATCACGGTTACCGGCGAAAGCATGACAGCAGGCTTCAACAACAACGTCACCGTTACGGTAACGAACAACTACTACGGCTACCCCGCAATCTACGATGTCGATTTTGGAGTGAGCATTCCTGCGGGTTTGACAATGTTTGGTGATAACCATTGGCATTATGACTCTATGCAGCTTGGCCAGTCTGCTACGATAAACTTTCAGGTATATGCCCCATCCGCAGACATTGGAGTTACGTACCAGGGCTCAATAACTGTGACATACAAGGCGCTAGGAGACGTATCCTACACGCAAGAGGTTCACGTTGTGAGCTTTTCTGTTTATGCTTACATTAACCTCATCCTGTACGGGGTGCAGATGACACCTTCAATCACATCACCCGGTGGCAACACAACGATTTCAGGAAACTTGCTCAATACCGGAAACTTAGCTGCCTATGATGCTAATGTTTCCGTACTGTCGAATATTGTGGTGCCGAGTTCCTCATCGAGCACGTTCATCGGAGAAATTGACCCGAACATTCCTAGACCGTTCAGCATGTTGGTTGTATTCAAAGGCAATATTCCTGTTGGGAACTATTCCGTTCTTGTGAATGCATCAGCGATAGACGACAATAGACCCGGTTCACCTTACGTAGTCCAAGCCTCTGCCAATATCCAAGTGATTAAAAGCACCGTGAACCCTAACCAGAGACGCGGAGGAGGGCCAACCGGAATAATCGGTGTTCTCTTCGAAATTCTAAGGTACCTGGAGGGCGCATTCTTCGGCTCCACGAGTGCCTTCAGCTTTCGGCAATCTTCATTCATCTATGCAAGAAATCTCGATATGTTCGTTTATGTCCCAATCCACGGTTAGGGCACAGCCATTCTATAGTAGTGAATGAACCTTAGCAACAGGCTTTGAGTTCTGAGTGCGCATGTAACGGTAAACTTATGCGCGAAGCTTATTCATACTTCAGGGCGACAACTGGGTTCATTCTAGAAGCTCTCCATGCTGGGTAGAGTCCTGCTACTGTGGCTAGTAAGACAGGGAATGTTAACGAGAAGACGATGAGTTCAGTTGAGAAGACGGGAACTATGGTTGCTCCCCCTCCCCCCCCTCCAAATCTCCCGGTAAAAGTGGATCCAGCGAGCATACCCCCCATCAAGAAGGATAGTGCATAACCTAGTGCGAGCCCGGTGAAGGCTCCAATTACTCCCGTGAGCGCAGCCTCTGCGAGGAACATACCCATTATTTGCTTCGGCCTGTAACCAATGGCTTTCAGTACCCCAATTTCTCTCGTGCGCTCCATTACCGATACGTACATCGTGTTGACTATTCCAACAGTTGCTACAAACAACGAAACAGCGCCTATGCTACCCAAAAAAACTGTCAGACTGGCCGTAATCGATTGGAGACTTGACAGGATTTGTCCCGGGCTTATCACTCGAACATTATTGGAATAGTAAGTCGTAATTGTACTTTGAACGGACGCAACATCATTCGTGTTGTCGACTATGACGTAGATACCTGTAAAGTATGGGGATTTCGAGAGAATTGAGGCTGCCTGGAACGATATGTAGACGGTATCATCAATATTAGCGAATAATGCCGTGCCGTACTGAGCTAGAATTCCGCTGGTGAGAACAGCGTATGACACGGCTCCTTTGCTTGCCCCGTTACTTGCTTTGATTCCTGATACAGACATGGAAACCATTTGATGAAGTCCGATTGTATTTCCGGACACCGGATTGGCTATCAAGTATCCTATAATCGCAGCTGTCGTGTCGCCCAACAAAGGAATGGAGCCTTCAGCAACGGTCAATCCCTGATATAATTGGGGCAGAGCCACCATGTCTATCCCGACTACTGTGCCTTGGATCGATTCTCCTCCATTGTTGATGCTTGCACCATAGCTGTAGTACGGGTAAACCGCAACCACGTTAGGTAATGATTTGAGGTAGGTTACGTCCTGTTGGCTCAGTTGGTAAGTGTTTGTTGAACCGGAAGAGAAGAATCCTCCCGAATTTCGTATTGTGAGAATGTTCGCTCCTGCTTTCTGAATGTTGGCGGCTATACCGGCGTTAAGGCCCGCTGAACTCGCTATTAGGGCAAGGATAATGGCTGAACCTACGGTTATCCCGAGTATAGTCAATACGCTGCGTATCTTTCTATCAATCAGTGCCTTGTAAGCTAGCTTGAACATATCTACTAATTGCACAGCTTACATCTCCGAGCAAAATTTGATTGATATCACTGACGAGTGCATAAACTCCTGGGATATTTGGATATCGCTCACGGCGTTGAATACGAGTCCAAACGTTTGATGTATTCCTCCTTCTCTACCAACCCGTCCTTGAGGGAGATTACGCGTTGAGTCCTGGTGGCGATTTCCGAGTTGTGGGTGACGATCAGAATCGTGGTTCCGAATCCTTTGTTCACTTGGGTGAACTGGTCTACTACTTCACTAGTGGTCTTCGAGTCCAAGTTACCGGTAGGTTCATCTGCGATAATTAGTGCTGGTTCTGTTACTAGTGCTCTAGCAATTGCGACGCGTTGCTGTTCTCCCCCACTCAGTTCGGCAGGCCGCTTGTTCGACTTACCATGCAACCCGACTGCACTGAGCATCTTCAGTGATCTAGCCTTTCGAATTCTTTCGGGGATCCCTCTGGAGATTAGTGGCATCTCCACGTTCTCAACCGAGGTGAGTCTCTGAATCAAGTTGAAGGACTGGTACACAAAACCCAGCTTCCGATTTCGGAGGAGGGAGAGTTTGTCTTCATCCATCTTCTTCAAGTCGACTCCGTCTATGATTACCCTGCCCGATGTGGGTCGGTCGAGGGCTCCAACCAAATTGAGGAGTGTGGATTTCCCGCTGCCGGAAGGTCCCATAATCGCTACAAATTCGCCCCTTTCGATCTTAATGTTGATGCCCCGTAGGGCGGGGTATCCAGTGTGGCCCACGCGGTAGACCTTCGTTACATCTACCGTTTGTACTGCAGGGGCGGATCGTGTTGCCACAGGCATCAACTACAAGGGATAGTTCACGTTGCACATTTACACCTTACGCTCTGTTAACCGCGAGGAACGTTCAGCTCGGCAGAATCGAGTAAGGAGAGTGCCGACCTCTTACCATTGTATGATGGATGATTCATCCATCTTAGTTATAAGATAACTATAACGCGTAGTCCAATTTCGTTGTGGACAAACGATGGGTCAAGCATCCCTAGACTATCAGGGGAGTGAGCCGAAAAATCGTCGACCACTCATTGGGCTCTACGCCTGCATTATCTGTGAACGCCATTTCAGCACCAAGCCTAAACTAAAACGGCATTACGCCAAAGCACACCGAGAAAGCATCCCAAACTACGGGGGAGACACTCCTACAACTTCCTAACCCACTTACAGTGGCGAAACGGGCGGAAAGCTTCTTTTCATGAATTCCAAGCTCCTCAGCCCCGTATTACTCACATCCCAGGGAAACCGCAAAATCAACCCCCCTTGACCCCAAAAGATGCACCACCCCCCTGGGGGTCCCTCCAAGCGTGCGCGCTGCTTCATGCACGAACGGTGGTGCGAGTTCTTAGGGAATACACTAACGCGAGAACGAAAATCGCCTCCAGCGCCTTGATTAGAAACGCGAACGGGACGAGCGGTTGCGGCGGAAGCCCGAAAGGAAGCACATCTGAGTCGACAAGAAGTAACTGAGGATGGGTAGAGTGGTGGGGGCGCTGGGATTTGAACCCAGGGCTTCGCGGTTGCGGTTTAGGCAACTCACGCGGGCCCAAGCCGCGTATCATAACCATGCTAGACTACGCCCCCAAGAAAGCTAAGCTAGCACGAGCCGCTATTGCGCATAGCTTGAGTAAAGAAGATTTCTAGGTTCCAGATTCAAAGTTTTATTGCATGCCATATTCTGAAAGAAGCTATCATAAAACGGCCCCCAACAGAGATGGGGTTACACCTGGGAATAAGCGGGATTTGGTCTATTCCTCGAAAGGCTTTTGAGCATAGAACTCAAGGCATACGGTTGGTGTGTTCTCCATTGATGGTTGAAGTCGAAGAACCGGTTGAAGTTGAATTTGTGACAGACACTGGCTCTTACGTTTATGTGTGCGAAGAGTGCGGTTGTGAGTTAACGGAGATTCCTTACTATAACCGGTTCTACTGCGCAAATTGTGGGCTGCACTACTAACCAGGCGTCTTCGAGAGTAAGCTTTGTTTAGTCATCGGAGACTGTGGTCGTGGCGCGCTTTGAATGCGAAACGACAGGATCAAAAGATGCGCTTTTCATCAGGCCACCAGTATAATTATCCTCGTACTCCTCCTAACTATTGTTCTGTCTTCCACAACACCAGCGATGGCATCTAGCGGGCTACCAAAATACATTGACGAATATGCGGTTCCGACGCCTGACTCTGCACCGCTCGCCATAACGGCCGACAAAAACGGGATCGTCTGGTTCACAGAATCAAACGCATCCAAACTGGGAAGGTTCGACCCGGCAACCGACACTTTCAAAGAATATCCAGTACCGGGAGTGGGTGACATGTGGGGCATAACCGTTGATCATGATGGTTACGTTTGGTTGACACAGTACGCTGGCAAGGGGTCCGTGAACCCAGGTGGGGCGATTGTCGGTGGAGGCCATGGGCGACTACTACGCTTCAATCCAAGAACCGGGAATTTCACAATTGTAGACATTGCCGCCAGTGGATCCTTCCCCTTCAGGCTCGTCACGGATGAAGCAGGTCGAGTATGGTTTACAGAGTTGCTTGGTAACAAGATAGGAGTTTACGATCCACTTTCAAATCGGCTTCAAGAATATGCTGTGCCCTCATACTTAGCAGGCCCCGCTGACCTAACCTTCGACAATCGAGGAAACCTGTGGTTCACGGAGGCGTATAATGAATCTGTGGCGGAGTTCGAGCCTGTGACGGAGAGTTTCGTCGAATATCACCTCTCAACAAATGATCCATCGCGTTTTATCTCATCACCCGTTGGAATCGCCATAGGACAAGATGGGAACGTTTGGTTCGCGGACCATGGCGGCAACTGGATAGCCGAATTCAATCCTGTTTCGAAGGCATTGAAGCGCTACCCGACGACGGCTCCTACAGGGTATTCGTATGGGATAGCGATACCAAATGGGTTGCTAATCGACGGGCAAAGAAAAGTATGGTTCGCCGAGCATTGGGGAAATCGGATTGGATACTTTGACCCGAGCACACGCACGATGGTCGAATTTCCGATTCCAACTGGGCCCATCAGTACTGCTCTTTGGATTGCGCAAGCCCCCGATGGCGACATATGGTTCACTGAGTGGAGCGCGAACAACATTGGAGTCTTGCACGCAGGTCCAATGGTGCCTTTCTCTCTTGCCGTTTCCGAATTTAATTTGAGCTTGGCCGCCGGGGAAGAGGCTAACCTCGCTATCTCAACAAAGGTTACTTCAGGAATTGCCGGTAATGGGACCTTTACTTATTCTTGGTCATCATACATGCCCAGCGAAGTTGGAGTGACCTTCTCTCCTAACCCATACCCTTCGCTTGGCCAAGAGTCTAAGCTAGGGCAAGCGGAGGTGAAGGTCTCAAACAGTGTGAACCCTGGCAATTATACGCTCGCAATTGGAATAGACGCTGGGACGGTCCGAGTGTCGCGTATGGTACAGGTCGATGTGACGCCAGCAAGTTCGGTTCCTAGTTCGGTTTCTGGATACCTAACTCTACTGGTCCTGATACCCTTGCTAGTGGTGGCTATCGCGGCGTGGTTCCTTCGCAAAAGGTTCAGCTCAAGTGTGCGAGATTAGGAATGATTGACTTTAAACCCACAATACTGTATTATTTCGGATGAGTGGTTTTCTTGGCGGCCTCGACTAAGCTCAATTCCTTCACCGAATCCGTTATTCGTGAAATGACGCGGCTCAGTGACCAGTACGGAGCCATCAACCTCAGCCAAGGCATGCCAGATTTTCCTCCTTCCCCAAAACTGACCGAAGCCGCAGTTGAAGCCATAAGACGAGGATCAAATCAGTATACTACTACATCGGGGCACGAGGGCCTCAGGCAAGCGGTCGCTAACAGGGTCAGGGAGTACAACGGGATTGAAGCCAATCCTGAAAAGAACATTACAATCACCTGCGGTTCAACCGAAGCCCTAGCAGCCGCTGTCTTCGGATTAACAAACTCAGGCGATCGCATAATCATCACCGATCCATTCTACGAGAACTACGTTCCCGACACGATTTTGGCGGGCTGCGAACCACTCTACGTCCCGTTCTCTGGAAGGGATCTAATGTTTGACGAAGAAGCCTTGAAGGACGCTATGGAGACGCATCCAAAACTCATCGTCCTAAACACACCAAACAACCCAACGGGAAAGGTCGCAGGCAAAGAGGAGTTGAAATTAATTGCGGATTTATGTCAAGAAAAGAAGACAATCGCAATTACAGACGAGATATACGAATACATAGTCTATGATGGGAAGAAACACGTGAGCTTGGCGTCTTTGGGCGGCATGCAAGAACAAACTGTAACGGTGAGTAGTGCCTCAAAGACGTACAGCGTCACAGGATGGAGAGTCGGTTGGGCCGTAGCGGAAGCAGGACTAACTGAGGCCCTCCGAAAGGTTCACGATTATTTCGCCATCTGCGCGCCGGCTCCATTGCAAGAGGCGCTTGTGACTGCCCTGAACTTCAAATCCTCGTACTATGAGAAGCTCAAAGAAGCATACGATGGAAAGCGAAGGATGATGATGAAAATCCTCGATGAGGCCGGACTACAATACCAGAGGCCAGAAGGCGCCTACTACATGCTAGTGAATGTTCCGGACGCATTCAAAGACGATAAAGAATTCAGCGATTATCTTCTGAAAGAAATCGGAGTAGCCGTTCTGCCAGCCAACGCTCTCTGCCACGACAAAGATCTGGGGCGAAAGAAAGTCCGCTTAGCCTACTGCAAGAAGGATTCAACCTTGCAAGAGGTTAGGCGCCGATTTAGGAAGCTCGCTGAGAAACCCAAATCCAAGCCCGCGGTTAGCACCAAATTGTAATCGCTGGCGATGGATCGAATGACTTCCGGGAAGGTCCTCAACACGTTGCAAGCGCTCTCTAAACTACCAAGTCCAGGGCCAGCTCCTGCGTTCACACAAGTTGATGTAACCCAGGCAATTCTAACGATCGGTGATGAAGGCCAGATTGGAAGAATTGAGCTTTCAAGGAGACTAGGAATCGGCGAGGGCACGATACGTACAATCATTAAGCATCTGATGCAAGCCAACATTATCGATATCGCGAAAGGTGGATGCGCGCTAACGAAGCGGGGAGTACAACTCTACAATTCATTGAGGTCGAAAGTTTCGAAGGTTTCCATAATAGATGCTAAGCAGCTCGCCCTCGACAAAGTCAGCGCAGCTGTCTTGATAAGACATGTAGGATACCAAGTGAAGAAAGGTATCGAGCAAAGAGACGCGGCCATACGTGCGGGTGCGACTGGAGCTTGTACGCTCATATTTCAAGGTCGACAATTCTTGATGCCAATGAGCGAAAATGAGAAGTGGGGTTTGAACAGTGATGATCGGCTCTCCGAAGACTTGAGAAAATCGTTTAGCCCTGGAGAGGGAGACGTTATTGTCTTGAGTAGCGCTCCGGACAGGGCCACCGCTCACCACGGTGCAATGGCAGCCGCTCTCACGTTGATTGAATGAATATCTTGCGGCCACAGGTTCGATGGCATAGTCTGGCCTTATCGGCCTTTGATGAACTCTTCGAGCATACGCCTTGCCGCATCGTCGGGGTATTGCTCCGGTGGCGATTTCATGAAGTATGCGGAAGGTGCCTTTAGCGCGCCACCGATGCCCCTATCCAATGCCAACTTCGCACACCTGATGGCATCGATTACGACGCCCGCGCTGTTCGGGGAATCCCAGACTTCCAGCTTGGTTTCGATATTCAGTGGGACGTTTCCGAACGTTGTCCCTTCCATGCGAATGTAGGCCCACTTGCGGTCGAGGAGCCAAGGCACATAATCGCTCGGGCCAATGTGAACATTGTCAGGGTTCATCTTATAGTCAAGTACCGAAGTAACCGCGCCTGTTTTGGAGATTTTCTTACTTTCCAGTCTCTCCCGTTCGAGCATATTGAGGAAGTCTGTGTTTCCGCCGACATTGAGCTGCATGGTGCGTTCAAGTTTGACCCCTCGGTCCTTGAACAGTTGAGTAAGAACCCGGTGAAGAATCGTAGCGCCAACCTGTGACTTTATGTCGTCTCCGATTATTGGAAGGCCGCGTTTCTCAAACACTTGCTGCCAACGCTTCTCCCGCGCGATAAAGACTGGGATGCAGTTGACGACTGCACATCCCGCGTCTAGTGCCTGTTCCACATACCATTTCGTCCCAAACTCACTTCCAACGGGAAGATAGTTGAGGAGGACGTTCGTTTTCGTTTCCTTCAAGACATGGGAAACGTCTACCGTGTGAGAAGGGTGCTTCTCTATGACTTTGCTGAGGTATTTTCCAAGGCCATCATGTGTCATCCCCCTTTGGACCTCAACGCCGAGCTTCGGAACGTTACTGAACTTGATCGTATTGTTGGGTTTAGTGTAAATCGCCTCGGCTAAGTCCTTTCCAACCTTGTTCTTGTCGATATCAAAGGCGGCAGTGAAAGTTACATCACGAACGTGGTATCCTCCCAACCTAACGTGCATTAATCCCGGAATGAATTCATCTTCCTTGGCATCCTTGTAGAATTCTACGCCCTGAACTAACGAGGATGCACAGTTGCCTACTCCGACGATTGCAACGCGAATTTTTCCCATTGTGCCTGCTTCCCAGCTGTATTTGTAGCTCTTGAAATTGCTGAGGTCATATGTAAAGGGCTAGTTGGCGGTGTTGAAACACTCCGGAAGAAGTTGTGAAGGCGACTCAGTCCTAGGATTATGCAGAAATCATATTGGCGTTCAGGGGTTCAATAGTCCTATAGTCATATTGGTGGGTTAAGGATTGAAGAGGGAAGAACAAGTATTTCCCTCTTTTATGACATGGCTGAGTTCTGCAAGGAACGGCATCGTTTCCTCAATTACTTGCGGCCTTTGCCTTGGGGAGCATCGTTTTGGCAACCAAAACGTATGCACAATAGCCTATGATGACCGCGATGAACTGGTCGATGAACGCTGAGTAGCCTGCCTCGGTCATCGATATGCCTGAATTCAATGGCAATAGGAAGGTTAGCCAAAGCGAGGTTATGATTACGTAGGCTATGCAACCTGCAAGAGTACTGAATTTGCGGGTGTAATAGATTATCAGTAGACCGATGAACGAGAACAGCGGGGATAGAGATGCGATCGGTGATGCTTGCACACCAAGGTTTGCTATGAATTGGCCGAGCGTCAATCCGAAAACAGCTGGCATACCGAAAATGGCAACAAAAGCGCTTGGTATTTCTCCGATCCTAATCTGATATGCGAGTAATGGAATCTTCGGAAGCCCCAGAGTGCCTGCAGCGTAGATAGCGGTGAAAATTACGAATCTCCCGAAGTCCTCTAACTTCAACCTAAGAGTCGACTCCCCTGCCACATCAATGCGAAGAGGACGAGCCAGATTATGTGCACAAAATGCCAGTAGGTTGAGGTAGCCTCAACAAAGCCATGGTTCTTCGGCGAATATTGTCCCATGAACGCACGAATGTCAGTATAGAGATATGCGATTACGCCCGCGACTACGTGTGCCCCGTGAATTCCTGTTAACAGAAAGAAAGTTGCTCCGAAGAATCCGCTTGCCGGGGTTAGGATGTTGTTGAGTATCAGGTGCGGCCATTCGAAGCCGAATTGCAGAATAGGGAAAAGGCTCCCTAGAATTGTGGTTCCAACAATTCCAGCTCTGAAGGCTCTCTGCTTGCCCCGCTTCAGCTGCCAAACCGCCCATTCCACAAGAACGCTGCTTGAGATCAATATGAGTGTCTGGATGCGTGCGATGAAGTCGTCCAAGATTGGTGCCCCAGCAGGTGGCCAGAAGGGGAATTGCAATCTTATGGCGAAATACATTCCAAACGCCCCTCCAAAAAGAAGAAGCTCCGTCAGAATGATGATTTGGATAGTCAGGCTAACGTCGACCGGGAACGGCCCGAGGACCGTGTCTTGCGGGAGCCGAGGCAGAGATTTGCGAAGAGCAGAGGCCCAGTTCTTAGTCTCGCTGTAAAGAAATCCCCCCAGAACCGCACCGAATGATAACATCATCAGGATCCCCGCTAACAAGACCACGTGTTTGAATAGGAAGAAGAGGCCAGTAAGTGCTACCCCAGTCGCAAGGGCGATGAGTACCGGCCAGGCGCTGTGTTCCAAATATTCTGGGGCATGTCCTTCTGGTTGAGCCCGCAAGGCCTCTGAGTCGGTTCCCATTTTCATGAGCCCTCCGCCCAGCTGCATGAAATATAAATTTTCGGTAAGGGCTTGCCGAATCAATTTAGTCCGCTTAACTCGTATTCTTATTAGCTACTCTCCACTTTTTGCAAAGCTCGAATATCCTTGGTTTCCCGCCGGATCTATGAGCTTCTTGGCTTCGCCTGCGGCTTTGTTTTAATTGACTACGGGTTCAGTTTCGTTGCCGCGGGTTTCCCAGGCGCACGGCAGCTTACTTCGCAATTCCTCGGCGCCAACCTCATTACTGGAGGGTCGGTTGCAGTTTTCGCTTCGCTGTATTATCTGCTAAGACCTGTTTCAGTAGCGCCGCCAACAGGGGCCCCGTCTACTTTGACACGGCCGGATGTGGGTGTCGAGACGATTGTGGAAGAAGAAACACCTCCGAAATCAGGCTTCTACAGAAACATCGAGTATATTGGATATTTCTTCACAGCTCTCGGCCTTTTTTCTGCCGCAGACCTAGTCCTTCAAGTATTCATTCGCTCAACATACAACGAAGGACGCTGGTGGGTTGAAGTACTGCTCGCAACCTTCGGCGTACTATCATACACAATATTCGGTTCAATAGGCCGGCTTGGTTCACAAGAGGAAGCCAAATTGTCCGTTCCCCTCGCCCAGCCCAAACTCTACCAAGAAAATGTAACGTCGCCCGTAACGGCCCCTACTGCACCAAGCCCGACATTATCGGAGTCCTTCGAAATGAAAGTGGGAGACTTTGCGAGGTTGTCAAGCGGTGAATATGAGCGTCATCTGTCCGACGAGATCTACGACATGTTCCGAATGGAACGAGAAGGCGTTACAGCTTGGAGAGAGGATAGGAAGGGAATGCGCTCAGTGTATTTGACGGGACCATATGAGTTGAGCAGGAAGCTCCTCGAAGACAATGTTAGGAACGGCGTAGATGTGGGGATTGGGATTTTGCATCTCTCAATCGATTCAATGAGAGAGTTGCTGGCCTTACTGGCAAGCTCAGCGGAAAGCGTTCCTTCCGCTTCGAGCTAGGCTCAGCTACCTAGTCAAGACCGCACGCAGAATAACCGAAACCACAGCGATTGCTGTTATCGTAAATGCGATCACGACAACTTGCTCCTTAGTCATGAAGCAACGGTCCCTCTTGAGTCGAATAACATTGCGGTGACAGTTGTTGTCAACGCGCTAGCGAACACTAACGTCGCCACAGCAAGGTGCGCCGTGACAGCTGCCGGAAGTGTCCTTGTGTCTACCGTTATCATCCCGAGAATAATCTGACAGAGTAGCAAACCGAAAGTAAGGGTCGAAAGTTTTGTTAGCTTGCTGGGCCAGCGGTACTTGCTCCAAGCAAAGAGCAGCGTCGCTACGACTAAGACAGTAACGACAATCGTCCAAACTCTATGTGTGAACTCGATTAGCACGCTAAGCGTGAGCGCGGGAACCACTTGGCCTCTGCATAAGGGCCAATCGGGGCATGCTAGTCCGGAGCCAGTGGAAGACACAATTCCGCCAATCACGATCAGGATGTACACGGAGACTGCTGTTGCTAGCGATAAACCGCGAAAGGGTGTGAGCTTCAAGGCCATGGATCCCCGGTTACTTGTGGCCCGCGAAGCCAACTGAAAACCAGATTAACGACCATAATGATTACGCCTATTCCTATAAGAAAACCCGATACGCTAGCTAGAAGGTTCGGCGTTGCGTATTGGATTGGGTAAGTGTACCACCGCCGGGGCATTCCCTCCAACCCGAGAAGCAACATCATTGAGAAGAGCATGTAAATGCCGACTTCCGTTATGACGAATTGAATGTTCCCCCAACGCTCGTTATACATTCTCCCCGACATGTAGGGGAAGTAAAAGTACAATGCGGCGAAAATGGCCTGAGTTGAAGCGCCCAAGAGCATCAAGTGAATGTGGCCGACAACCCAGTAGGTGTCATGAAGTAAGTAGTCCACCGGGATCGCTGCTTGAAAGACGCCTGTGGCACCGGCGAAGAAGAAAGTAGAGATAAATGCTATGGCATATTTCATCGGCACCTTGAGACTGATACGTCCTCCCAGCATGGTACCGATCCAGTTGAACACCTTGATTCCAGAGGGGACGGCAATAGCGAGAGTCATTGCCATGAAGGGGAATCTAGCAGTTATCGATAATCCCGATGTGAACATGTGGTGCGCCCACACGCCGAACCCGAAAACACCTATCATTATTCCGGACCCGGCGACCATTCCATAGCCGAATATTTTCTTGTGGCACATTATTGGTATAATTTCGGATATGAGGCCGAATGCGGGAATTATCATTATGTATACTTCGGGGTGGCCGAAGAACCAGAACATGTGTTGCCACAAAAGTGGATCACCACCTAATTTAGGTAGGAAAAATCCTGTTCCCAAGTTTCGGTCGGAAAGAAGCATAACCAACGCGGCTGAGAGGACGGGGGTCGCACCAATAACCAAGAAGGAGTTTACCAGAATCATCCAAACGAAAAGCGACATATTTCTGAACATAACGCCGGGGCCGCGGAGCCTGTAGATTGTTACTATGAAATTTATGGCACCCAACATCGACGAGACGCCTAGCACAATGAGGCCCAGAAGCCAGAGATCAATTCCGTAACCAGGGGAATAAACTGACAGAGGTGCGTAGCCGCTCCACCCAGCGTCAGGCAATCCGGCCCAGATCAGAGCACCGCCGACGGGAAGCAGCCAGTAGCTAAGAGCGTTCAACCTGGGGAAGTACATGTCCTTAGCACCGATTAGTTTGGGCACCAAGTAGTTTCCGAAGCCTACGAGGCAGGGGATTACCCAAAGGAAAATCATCGTTGTGCCGTGGGTTGTGAAGAGGCTGTCGTATATCTCAGGTGTTACAACCGCGTTTCCTGGTTCGGCCAGTTGGGTTCTGATGAGCAGCGCCGCGACGCCGCCTAGGAGAAAGAAGAAGAATGAAGTGCAAATGTATAGAATCCCAATGTCCGTGTGGTGTGTTGTTGTGAGAATTCCTTTCAAGCTTAAATAGAATGCTGGTGTTTGTTTCGGTTTCTCTTCAACCACTTCCTGCAAAGTTCGCTACACTCCGTTATGCAACTGCGACTAGTTGGCCTATCATGGTGTAGTGTCCCGTGCCACAAAACTGGGTACATTCAATAAGGTACTGCCCAGGGCTGTCTGCTCTCAGCCAGTAATGGTTATCGTGTCCCGGGATGGCATCAATGTGGACTCCCAACTGCGGGATGAAGAAGCTGTGTGCAACATCGTCAGAAACTATCTCTAAGTCTACTACTTGTCCGGCCTTAACATAGAGTGTGTTCTGTATGGAGGTTCCATTGGGGTATTCAATGGTTGTTCCGTTGGGGAAGGTGATCGAGCTACCGGGCGCATATTGAAACGTCCAATAGAATTGGCGCGCGATAACCTTCACGTGAAGTGCTCCTTCCTGCTGAGGGGGAGTGTCCACTGCTATCAGCGAAATACCGGCGATCACACCTATGTAGGCTAGGACCGCTGAAGTGATAATGATTGAGAGAATTTCTATGGCATGTGTTTTCGAAACCATTACTTCTCACCAGCCTGATGCGGTTTCTCTCTGAACCTGATAATGGCGTAGAACAGAAGGCCAAATACTACTATGCCTACGATTATTCCTATTATCAGAATCTGGTTAAACAGCGCCCTTTCCGTCTCAACTTGCGAGGACTGAGCGAAAGCGAATGGTATCGAGAAGTAGAAGAGGCACAGTCCGACTAAGGCAGACAGTTTGGGCGCGACACGTAGCACGAATGATTGCAATACAGATTACCACGGTAATTTTGAGCTGTGCAAATCTCTTGTACTGATATTTATGTTTGGATGTTACAGGTTCTGTTCTGTCTTCGGGACTTTTTACGTGTGTTAACAGTCGGGACTCAAGGCTGTGCGGTGGGTTATGCTTGCACAAAATGACGCTGTATAGGATTCCCTTTATGCTCGTTGCCATTCTAACAAAATCCTCATTTTCGTCGATGAATCCGTCAGCAATCCAGTCAAGGTAAATTTCTGCTGTGCCTCTGATTGGAATATGACACTTATGAGTGCCTACTTGTTCAGAGGTTAAGAATGCTCGACACCGAGGGCACCTTCCAACATTTTCGACATCACTCATGCGGCTCACCACCCTCTTCAACATCACCCGGCAAATCGCGTGCTTCGTCTGGATTTCCATTATGCGCTCTTATGTAAGTCTCAAGTTGTCTGGTCCAATGTTGAGCATCTCGCAATTTCTTCTGTAATACTTCGTTTTGCGCTGTAAGTTCTATCTTTGTGGCTCGAAGGTCTTCCAACTCTTTGCCAAAGCCTTCATCCACTCTATGCTCCGCAAGGGCTTGATAGTATAGCCTGTTAAATTCAGTAGTTACTTGGCGGAGACTGAGTACGGATTGCATCACCGAATTCTTCGCTTCTATCGCTTCTATTGAGTCCGAGTTTTTTGGATATTGCTCATAGGTTCGTGCTCGCATCTTGACAACATGGTTGAGACGGAGATATTCTTTCACGGCGTTGGCAAAATTAAATGGTAACTCGTCTAAACTCGGACCTGATAAGAAATCCGCAAGTTTGCCTAATCGGGTACGTGATTCCTCTTCGTCAAGGATTCTCAGTTTCTGAGTGGTGTACTTTTCGGCTATTGGGTCTAAGAGTTTACGTTCTTCTTCGGAAGGTAACAGGTCACGCCATTCTTCTTCAGACATTGTTTTCACTTGTGTTTCTTGAACGGCTTCTCAAATGATGGCGCGGTCTTTGCTTTTCGGACTATGGCGATTCTTTCTCCGGTTTCGTTGTTTTCCATTGTCCATAGGAGTTTGTCGCCAGCTTGTATGTTCAAGTAGGCAACGATTCCTTCTGGAACGGTTGCCCTGAGTGACTTCGTTCCTATCTTGGCTACTCCGACGGTGCTGTCTAAGCTCATGGCTAGACCGTTAACTTCGACCTGTATAAATCTACCGTTTGAACGGTGCTGGAACGGCGGCCGGACGATAGATACTTATATCACATATGGATGATAGATAGAACGGTAGATATCACATGGCCTTACAAACACGCCAGTTGCGAGGTAAAGCGATTGCCGAGAAAGACAGCCAAGTTCTACGCTTTGATGACTGCCTCTACAAAGTAGCCTCACAATCTGGCAAAGGATTCTATAAGATAACCCGCAGCAGCAAGTTCGGCGCAGAGTGGATATGCCTCTGCCCCGACTTCACATATCGCCAAGTCAAATGCAAACACATATGGGCAGTTGAATTTTCACTCGCCGTAAGAAACACAGTAAAGGAAAACGTAGTAATTCCAAATATCAGCCTAACCGTTTGCCCCAACTGCGGTTCCAAGGCACTAATCAAGAGAGGACTACGCCACAACCGATATGGCGACCTACAACGGTTCCTATGCAAGAACTGTGAGAAAAGATTCACCCAGAACTACGGCTTCGAAAAGTTGCAAGCGAACCCACAGGCCGTAACAACAGCCATGCAACTATACTTCTCAGGCGAATCACTACGGAATGTTCAGAAATTCTTGAAGTTGCAAGGGATAGCAGTTAGCCATGTCACTGTTTACAAATGGATTGGAAAATACGTGAAACTCATGGATTCATACCTCTCAAAAATCACCCCGCAAGTCAGCGATACTTGGCGAGCAGACGAACTATACCTCAAGGTCAAAGGCGACATGAAGTACCTGTTTGCTGTCCTAGACGATGAAACTCGGTTCTGGATAGCGCGAGAGGTCGCAGACACGAAATACGCTCACGATGCACGCCAACTATTCCGAGCCGCTAAAGTGGTAGCAGGGAAGAAACCTAAGACACTCATTACGGACGGGTTGCGCACCTACCAAGAAGCGTACACGAAAGAATATTGGACTCGTGATACGGGTGATAGGACAGTTCACATTCGGAATATCGCATTCAAGAATCAGCACAATAACAACAAGATGGAACGCTTCAACGGAGAAATCCGCGACCGCGAGAAGATTGTTCGAGGAGTCAAGAAAGCAGACAGCCCACTACTGAAAGGCTACCAAATCTACCACAACTACATACGCCCCCACATGGGACTGGATGGACAAACACCAGCCGACAAAGTAGGCATTTCAGTTGAGGGAGAAGATAAATGGCTAACACTGATTCAAAACGCGGCAGACCGAAAACGCGGAGAACCTCCAAAAGCCGAAAATAGATAGAGAGCCTCATCTAATTGTATGGACATAACAGAACTTCTGAATGACGTAGCGCATTGGTTTATCAACAATTTAGGGACTTTTGTCTTCATTGTTGTAACCTCACTTCTCACTTTTCTTGCGTCGTGGTATACGGCTCGATATTCTTGGAAGGCCCAAAAAGCGGATGAAAGACGGGAGAAAGTCTACGCGCCTCTGTATGACGAATTACGCAATCTGAAAACGAACCTATCAGCGTACGGCTTCTTCGATATTATAGAATACTCCCAAATCCGTTCCGCACATTTGCTTTACTTGGTTCCTGAAAACCTCGAAACGCAAATACATGAACTCTACGATCAGAGGTTGCGACTTCTCAGTTCGATAAAGACAGAACTTTATCCAAAATACGTGGAAGCAATCCTCAATAAACTAAACCAATCGTTTTCAACTCCTTTTGCTTTCAACAATGAGGGCGCCAAGAATTTTGCTAATGACCTTGCCTTGTGCATTTTTGAGGGCAAGATAGTTCCCCGATTGAAGAACCGTATAGAGGCAGTTTTTCCGACTCTAAAGAAAGAGTTTCCAATGGAAGAGGTAACGCTGGGTGAATTCTTCGCTAACATGCTTGAACATGCCTCTAAAGACGAAGACCAAAAGAAATTGGCTAGTCTAGAGAGAGAAGCAGTTCGACTTATCGAGTCTATCCAAAACGCAATAAAGGTCGACTTGAAAAACCAATACTAATGCTCTCTCAACCGAAAGGTAACAACGGGCAAAACAGCTGGAAAAAGTCTCCCGTTAGAGCCTTTCAACCGCAGAGGTAACACCACCGATTATTAGCCACCAAGCCACCAAACGGTGACAGCCTAGGCGACCAAACAAGGACTTGACACCAATGGTTGACGATTATCCAAGCTGCAAGCTAAGTCCCGACACTTAACAGGAGGCATAGAGTCCCTAAGAATTAACAGAACCATGTTACACGTTTTGCTGATGAAACTCCTGCTTAGAATCGACGAGCGCCGGAAGAGATCTAAAGACAGCGTTAAGATTCCGGCGCTTAGTTAGGTTTCGAGGGCGGAATCCTACGGCAACGGTCAAAGAGACTAGACGAAGAACAGAAGAAATTGAGCGCATAGTCCCGTTAGGGTTAACCTCGAACGAAGCTAAGGGTTGGTACCTTCGCGCCGTGTTGATGCCGTGGCTTCTTAGAGGCGTTCTTGCGATCGGCACGGCGTCCGTGATTATTCTTTCTATGATTACGCCACTTGGCGCATATTTGGAGTCAACTTTGACCTTGAATATGGCTCATGGTTTTCTTTACATCGCTACAGGTTTTCTTATTTCGTACGGTGTCGATTCGCTGGTCTTTGTAGCGTCCGCATTTCATAGGAAAGTCGCCGAAATCTACCGCCATCTTCTGACGGCGAATTCCGTATTCAACAAATGGGGCATTGCCGCCTTCGTTACGGCTTCTCTCTTGACAGCCTACTGGTATCTTCCAGCCAATTTCGACGCAGCGGTGCTGAGCGTAATGGTTCACTTTGAAATGCATGTCACATTATTCGTCGTAGGCGGTCTGGTATTTGGGGGGTCAAGGGGGTTGACGAAAAGAGCGCGGCAACTTGCGCCAATAGTCCTCGGAAAGGCGATGGGCCTCTACGGCGCTATCCTTCTCCTCACTCCTATCCACATATACTCCATGTACCCCGCACCTGAGCAGGCTGAAGCGGGCGTCGTCATGGAGGTCTTAATGCTCATGTTGGATCTTACTGTTCTGCCCATTTGGTTGTACAATTACTTTGGCAAGAGTCCAGTAAGCTTAGAAAGACAGCCATGAATTCTTTAGCAATCACTTGGTTAGTTCTAAGAGGAGAAGATTCACATTGGCTTACGAGTTCGTTGAAGCTTTTTCTTCGGTCTTCCCTAAGATTCGTATTACCCAAATTCTCGCAATTCTGGGAATACTAATAGACCTAGCGTGGAGGCTGGCAAGTCACAATTTAGTATACCCTTCATTCATCGACATTCCCGCCACTCTCTTGGTCGGCTTCTATTTAGGGAAACGACCTAAAGTGGTTAGGACAGATGAAGACAGAAAGTCGAAATGGATTCGACTCTCCTGACTTCGGATTATCAGCCTTTGTTTCAGGGCGAAATGCCCGTCATTAGATAGAGGCCAACAATCGCGGCTAGAACTATTGAAGCAACAACGACCATGATGACACCGAATCGGAGGCCTTCATGTCTCGGTTGGAGGAACTTGATGTCGGGATACGCTTTCAGAATCGCCTGGCATAACAGCAGTGAAATAACGGCCCCAGACAAGACTTGAATAGAATTTATCGTGGCAAGTTCCGCGAAAGCCGCGCCAATCCCGTACAGTGGGGTTTCAACAGAAAAATAGCCAACCAGCATCGCTACAGCTCCCGCCGCGACCCCTGCCACTTTGAGTGGGAATCTTCGATTGTTCCCTATCAGGCCTGTGAGGAACCCTTCCGTTCCTTTGATTAAAAGTGTCAACGGTGAGAAGTACGCATAGCCTAAGAGAATGTCAGAAATTGCTGAGCCAACGCCACCTGCAAAGCCCCCGAGCCTTGCTCCAAATAGCAAGCCAGCGAGCATGACCATTGCATCACCCAAGTTGAAGTAGCCTCGGGTGGGTGGAAATGGGATGCTCAGAACCATGGTTACAGCAGCCGTTGCAGCGGTCATAACGGCGGTAAGCGCTACCTCCCTAGGTCGCGGCGACCTACTACCCAACACTGATCCTCTCACTAGTTACTGGCTTCTCAAGTTGAATAAAACTTCGTCCTTTATGCCACAAAGCTTAGGGACCTGGGTCACTTCAGCAGATTTTTGACCCAAGCGGATAGGTCTCGAACTGTTTCTCTGCTAACCTCATGCCCCATAGGATATTCTTGATACTCCACGCATGCTCCGGCTTTTTTCAGCAGCTCTGCGGATTCGCGCGCTAAACGAACTGGTATGATTTGATCGTAAGTCCCATGGGAGACAAAAATGGAAAACCCTCTAAGATTCTCTGAGACGAGAGGTAAGCCAGACCTTTGTGGAATGTAGCCGCTTAAGGCTGCGACTCCGAAAAACGCGGCTGGGTTCAACAAGGCTACCGAATACGCCATCACAGTCCCCTGACTGAAACCTAGCAAGATGACACGCTCAGGATCCACAGGGTAACCTGCCCTAATCTCGTCCATGAACCGACGCAGAAGGCCAAGGCTCGCACCAAAGCTCTGCGCGTTCGGCACTCCTTCCTGGCTCAGGTCGTACCAAGTGAAGCCTCCGCCAAATTCGAAGGGCGCGGGTGCACGTGGGGAGATCAAAAGTGTGTCACTCAAACCTAGCGAATGCACGAGAGGTATCAAATCCTTCTCGTCAGTTCCTCGGCCATGCAGTGCCACAACGGTCGCATACTTCGCGGCCTTCGTTGGAGGATAGAAGACGGCGTGTTCAAGCGACGCTAATATCGGTGAGTCCCCTTTCATCTACGTCCGACCCATCTGGAAAAGTTGTTATCACACACTGTGGGTCATCTAGTTCCGTTGAGTGTTATGAAGCTTCAGCCCTTTGAAATGGAGCGTTGGCAATCTACGTGGGAGAATCAAGTCGAATACAATCTCTCGGAAAGCGGCGTCCATCCGCTGAAACTTGTCGAAGTGCTGGACGGCGACACGTCCGATATGCTCAAACAACCTTTGGGGTACAGTCAAACGAATGGAACGGAGGAACTGAGAAAGACAATCGCGGCAACATACTCGAAAGCGTCTCCTGATGACTTGTTGGTGACGAATGGTAGCTCTGAGGCGATCTTCGTCACCCTCTGGTCCTTCCTGAAGCGAGGCTCTGAGGTTGTTGCGATGCTTCCGAACTACATGCAAGTCTGGGGCTTGGCCAAAACAATGCAAGCCAAGGTCAAGCCGTTTTGGCTCAAGGAAGACGCAGGTCAATGGTCAGTCGATCTAAGAGCTCTAAGAAAAATCGTGAGGAAGAGGACAAAGCTGGTCGCCATCTGCAACCCAAACAACCCGACTGGCGCTGTTCTCGATGAGGAGGCTGTCGAAGGTATTTGCGAGGTCGCGAAGCGGGCGGGTGCGTGGATCCTCTCCGATGAGGTGTACCATGGCGCTGAACTATCGGGCTTGGAGACTCCAACGTTTTGGGGCAAGTACGATAAGGTCATAGTAACTAACGGATTGTCGAAGGCCTACGGCCTACCAGGACTCAGGATTGGCTGGGCATTGTCGGGTAAAGAATTGGCGACGAAACTCTGGTCTTACCATGACTATACAACCATCGGTCCGAGCGCTTTAAGCGATTTCATCGCAAGGAAGGCCTTGCGACCTGATATGCGAGCAAAGATCCTAGGACGGACGCGAGAGATACTCCGTTCGAATCTGCCAATTCTGACGAGTTGGGTTGACAAACATCACGATTACTTATCGTTCATTGCGCCCAAGGCCGGAGCTATCGCATACATTAAGTATTTTCTTAAAATCAGCTCGACCCGGCTCGCGGAGCGACTTTTGCGGGAGAAGAGCACTTTGGTAGTGCCGGGCGACCAGTTCGGGATGGACCATTATCTGCGAATAGGCTACGGCTGTGAGCAGGAGCGTTTGCTTTCAGGCTTGGAACGCGTCGGAGACGTGCTTTCAACACTTTCCAAGGTGTCCTCCTAGGTTGCCAAACCTCGCCGGCGATTTAGGGGGAGAATTGACCGAAAGGTTTCAATTGGAGAAGAACGAATTCGCGTCATCAATTGTGAAGTATAGATTATGAGTCAACAGACAACGCACGTAAAACTAAGGTGTATGGAGTGCAAAGCCAAATTCGATAGCAAATATGATGCCTTCGACACGTCGGTGATAACAAATGTTGGGCAAATCCTAGAGAACTTCATCTTCTGCCAGAAAATCGGGAAACGGGGATGCGGGAAACGGGTTTCAGTCGTAGTTGTCGATATTAGATAGAGCCCCTGGCAACCGAAACTTCTCTCTTCGGTTTGAGTAAGATTTCTAAAGGCTTTACTTGTTCCATTCGGCGTGGAATTCGCATAGGCAAACGTATCCTAGTCCTCGGCGGCGGTTTTGGCGGCCTAGCGGCGGCTGACAAACTTCGAAAAGGCCTCAGCTCCGAGCACACAGTAACCTTGGTTGACAAGCAACCGCTCTTTTTCATGGGCCTTACAAAACTCTGGATACTGAGCGGCAGTAGGCAAGTGGGCCAGAATCCCGGTAATAGGACTCTGTTGGCGAAGCGTAGGATCAATTTCGTCGAGGGTGAAGTGAGCGCAATTGACGTTCAAAACCTTGAGGTTCGAGTAGGACCCGAGCGCTTCGCCTATGACTACCTGATCATTGCATTGGGGGCCGACTATTCGCTCGGCTGGCCAAAAGGCTTCGCTAGGTATGCTAAGAACATGTATACCGAGAGCGGTTGCGCGGAGATTAGGGATCTGCTCCGTTCACTGAGAGGAGGGACGTTGACTGTGCTTGTTTGCGGGTTGCCATTCAAGTGTCCCCCAGCACCTTACGAGGCATCAATGATCATAGACGATGTCCTAAGAAAAAATGGGATCAGGGACAAAGTGAAAATGCAAATTGTAACACCTGAGGCTCACCCACTCGGTATTCTCGGTACTGAAGCCGGAAAGAGGGTAACCACGCTCCTCGCAAGTCGAGAAATCGCCTACTATCCCTCGCAAAAGGTGAAAGAAATTCGACAAAAGAGTATCCTAACCGAAGAAGGAAATGAGATCCTACACGATGCGATTTTCGCGATCCCCATACATGTAGCCCCCTCAGTGCTGAAGGATTCTAGACTATTGGACGAGTCCGGATGGATTTCCGTAGATTCAGCCACGTTAGCGATGGAGATTTCGAATGTTTATGCGGTCGGTGACTGCGCGGCCGCCAAGACGCCCAAAGGGGCCATGCTTCCTAGGGCGGGCGTCTTAGCAGAAGAGCAAGGAAAGGTTGTGGCGCAGAACATCATTAACGAAATCCAAGGCGCTGAAAAATCAGCCGCCTTTGATGGCCAAGGAGTTTGCTTTATGGAAGTCGGAGATGGAAGAGCTGCACCCGTTCGCGCGCATTTCTATGCCCAGCCTAATCCGAAATGGGAATTCGAGCCCCCAAGTGAGGATGGGTATCGCCAGAAGCAAAATTTCTTGGAAGACCGAATGAGAGCCTGGTTCGGCTAGAAACTCATCGTAATCCAGAATAGAGTCTCCCCAATCAGTCCCACGTAGGACGCGAGGCATTTGCAGTCGAAAGCCCCAGGCCTAATCTTCGGCGCACTTTGTATAATTTGGGGTAGCACGTGGGTTGGAATAAAGATTGGTTTAGAATTTCTGCCACCATTCCTCTTTGCGGGACTTCGCTTTGTAATCTCAACCACCGCACTCATTCTCTTGGCGAAGATACTTCATGCTCGTATTCCTAGAGATCGTGCCTCTTGGATTTTGATGCTGTTTCTAGGTATCTTCCAGATTACCTTGCCCTATGGCCTAGTCTTTTGGGGCGAAGAATATGTTTCATCGGGTTTGTCAGCCGTTTTATTCGCTACCTTGCCCTTCTTTGTTGCAATCCTCGCACATATCTTGACGGAGGAGAAACTTACTGGAATCAGAGTCGGTGGCATAATACTGTCCTTTTGTGGCTTGATAGCAATTTTCTGGAAGGATCTTACGGCACTCCAGAACCTTGCAACTCAATACTCTGTTCTTGGAAGCCTGGCGATCGTTGGAAGCGCTGCTTCCGGCGGGCTGGCCTATGTCGTAGCCAAGAAGCACGCGGGAGGAGTTGATCCCGTTGCCAACGTTCTGGTTCAAAATTCCATTGGCGCCGCTGCTCTCCTGTCCTTTGGCTTAGTTACCGAATCTAAGGCTTCGCTCAACTTCACGTTCTCCGCATTCTTGGCCGTCCTCTACTTGGGCGTGGTGGGTTCCGCATTCGGATTCATCGGATTATACTGGCTTCTGAAAAGAGCTAGTGCCACCCACGTTTCCATGGTCACTTTTCTAAACCCCATAGTTGCATTGCTACTCGGTTGGGTCGTGCTGCAAGAAGTTCCCGAGCCGAATATTGGAATTGGCGCTGCTTTGATTTTGGCCGGCCTCTACATGACCCTAAAGCCACCAGGCCGATACGTTTGAAGCATTATTCTCGTTGCGATCGCTTCTGGTTTTCACGTCCTAAGGAGTGATTGAGTGTCAAGATTTACGGAGACGGGGGTTCTCGTGCTGTGCCAACGAAGCTAAGGGGATATGATGTCCCTAGTTTGAATTGGTGAAGAAAATCTTCGCGTGAACGGATGGTCATACGCGGTGGTTGATTGAACCGACCTACGTACGAGAGTCTACGCCATCGGGAAGGCGAACGTGAGGAAGTAGAACTTGTCGCCGAGAGATATGTGGTGGGCTGCAATGAAGCCAGCGTTGACCTCTAGGACGTACATTGCCTTAACTGGTGGTGTGAAGACTTGGCAGAAAGTTGGGCTGCATGGCTGCAAGTTCTGCTCGAAGAAAACGGCCTGCCTACTGGAATCGAACCAGATCATGTCCAACGGAAACTTCATCTCAATCATCCAGAAGCTCCAATAATCCTCGCTTTGAAATACGAAGAGCATCCCGTGATCTGGAGCCATCGAATCTCGTCCCGACAGGCCCTGCTGCTGCTCAGCCGGAGTTGTCGCTAAATCAATATTGAGGACGACCCCGTCAATGCTTATTCGATTGGAAGCCCACTGTTGGAAAACAAAATATCCAGCAGAGACGGCTAGGATGAAGATGGTTACCGCGACCGCGATTACGACTTTATTCAACGATGAGACGCCACCTCAATTGTAAATTAGCGTAGGTGAAGTGTGTTCGCTTTGCCGAAGGTCGGCTGAGGGCATGGGTGGGTCTGACTGGATCAAGCCGTCGAATCGCGTTAGCCTTTCTTTGCCCCTAAGTAGAAGCCTAAGCTGAAGCTTCCCCCAATGGGCAAGATTTGGCCTACGAATGCAAGGGAGCCGACAAGGCCGGCTATAACGCCAGCGAAACCATTCCCCACGGCGCTGGAGAACGCGTTGAAGTTGACCGATATGACCCCAATGGAGGCCAGCCAGGTCAGGGCGAGCATAAAGAGGCCTGAAACTAATGCAAGGATTTTGAGAATGATCGTGGCGACCTTCTTCAGACCATAGCCTAAAAGGAACCCCAAGGTTCCGCCAAACCCAATCTGAGTCATGAATAGGGTCGCAAGCCCGTTAGTATCCACAGTCCACACACGCAAATAAGGGCGGTTTGATTCTGAGGCATTAAATGTTCGACACGGGTGCCAGCATAAATCGCTGGCTGGTCCATTGGATTTGAACATACTCGTCGAAAAATAGGAAATCACATCGAAAAGATTGAGGTTGCTTTGATGCATGGCACCGCTTCCCTCACAATATTCTTACTTGCCGCGCTCGCACTGAATATTTCCCCTAGCCCAGACATGCAGTACATGATCTCCCGCAGCCTAGAAAATGGAAGGAGGCAGTGAGACGTGAATTATGTTGGGCTGGATTTGGCCGGATCCCCAAACCGTCCGACGGGCGGTTGTGTGATTGATGGAAAAATGAAGGTGAAATGTGTTATCCTCTATGGCGACGATGAGATTCTCGCATTTGTACGTAAAAGCGGGGCCAAGTACGTTGGGGTTGATGCACCGCTCGCGCTGCCCAAGGGCCGCCATTGTCTTGGAGAGCATTGTCGCGGTCGCGAGCACTTTCGAGCCTGTGACAGAGTTCTAACCCGGATGGGAATCAAATTCTTTCCGATAACAATCGGGCCAATGAGAACTCTCACAGCTAGAGGCATTCGACTCAAGAAAAAGCTCCAACGACTGAACCTTGAAGTGTTTGAAGCCTTCCCGGGCGCAGCGCAGGACTTGCTCGGGATTCCACGGAAACAGCGTGGCCTACCAGAACTTCAACAAAGTCTTCTTAGGCTCAGGTGTAAAGGAGACATCACCAGAAGAGACTTGACAGGCGACGAACTCGATTCAATAAACTGCGCCCTCGTTGCCAAAGATTACGCTGAGGGAAGCTACCTCGCGATAGGAGACCCTTCCGAGATCATGATGATACTTCCAAGAATCAGGAAATTGGGCGGAACTCAGTGACATACCCAATCCAACCAAGTGCCGTAGAACCGAGAAAAGTGTCTCCAGAGGAATTAACCGAAGGCTTCAGGCAGCTTGGTCTTCGTGAAGGCGACCGAATTATCATGCATGCGTTCCTCGATAATATCGGGGCAGTTGATGGGGAGGCCGCGATGGTGTTGCACCGTTTGCTGGGCGTCGTCGGCAAGACTGGGACGCTGTTGATGCCTACCTTCACCTCAATCACAAGACATACTGTCTCACATGAGAACAATACCAAGCTTGGGTGTTGGTGTGAGGGTCATGAAGATCGGCATTTGCCATTCATTCCCGAATTGCAACCAGACAGGAACATCGGGGTAATCGCCCAGAGGTTATGCAGTTGGCCCTCTTCGAGGCGAAGCGGCCATCCAGCATATTCGTTCGTCGCGGTGGGAAAGCATGGAGACGACCTAGTTCGGACTTATTCATTAGAGGACCCACTCCTACCACTCAAGAGATTCCTGAAGCTGGATCCAAAGGTGTTAGCTGTTGGCGCGGGTTTCGATTCGGTAACAGCCATTTATTTAGCCGAGCAACTAAAGCTGAACGCCAAGTTCGTGCGAGAGCGCGCCCTTACCTTCACCTCGAAAGGGCGTACGTGGGTTGACATCACCGCGTTGGGATGCAGTAATGGCTTCGAGAAGCTCAAGGCTCACCTTGGGAGCAAAGATTTCAAAGAGGCAAAGATTGGAGCCGCAGACTCACAAGCCTACTCGATGAAGACTCTGATTGACCGGGCAGAATCTCTCATCGAGAAACAACCCAACGCATTGCTTTGCGATAATCCGGCCTGTCTGAGTTGTTCGCTGATTTACAAGTAACCTGTCACAAACAATTCGGATATGTGGCGCTAGCGCCACCACCCGAATTCCATTGCAAGAACCTTCGTCAGTGCCCTTCTCCCCTGCTTCGTGATCACAACATCATCTTCGCTTCTTACTCCCGTTTTACCCTTTATGTAGACACCCGGTTCAATTGTAGAGAACCGTCACCGGAGACAAGACGATATCCGCGAAATGTGCACTTGCCCTCAACGCTAGTTATGAGGTACCTTAAACGGATTGCCGACTACGCTTGTTACATCGATGATTCAGTGGTATACATAGTTACGGCTAGCAAGATATAGTAATCTAGAACCGTTACATAGAAATCCCGGCGCATCTAGATGGGTACCATGAAATCAGTCATAGATGCCGACAAGAGCTTCGAGGATAGGTACGTTCGCCGAGTGCAAGTGACAGGGCGTGGGTCCTTCATCGTATCTATCCCTAAGCATTGGGTTGAATCTGCGGGGCTTAAGAAAGGAGGGCGTGTTGAGTTCAGCAAGCAGCAGAACCAAGGACTCCTTCTGATTCCGTTTGATACGGTGAGAACTGATGGAGAGCGCACGAGGTGCGAATTGTCGGTCGCGCCGGACGCTGATCCAAGTGCTGTGACCAGGAAAATCATCTCGTTGTATGTCATTGGATATTCAACGATTGACATTAGCTCAAAATCGGGCAATCTCGCAGCGCGGGTTCGTGATGCGATACGTGATGTAGCGCGACAGAAGTTGGTGGGCACGGAGATGGTGACCGAGTCTGCTAAAAGCGCTACCTTGCAAGTTCTTCTAAACTATCCTCAACTACTCGTTCCTGATGCTCTCCGGCGGATGGGGTCGATAATGAGTTCAATGCAACATGATGCGATGCAGGCCCTTATCGATGGAGACAAGGACTTAGCGGCACAGGTCATCAAGATTGACGATGAAATAGATCGGTTCAGTCTCTACATTATACGGCAGCTGAAATGGGCGGTCCAGCATCTGCCATTACTGGAACGAATAGGTCTCAACACTCCGGTCGAGTGCTTGGGATACAGAATAATCACGAAAAGTGTCGAGCGTTCAGCAGACCATGCCTGCCGCGTGGCACAGAATTCACTAGCACTAAATCAACCTCTTGAACCTGCGGTTAGAAAGGAAACCAACGCTCTGGCACAATTCTCGTACAAGGTGATGGAAAGCGCGTTGAACGCCCTGTTTACGCATGACTATGAGCTTGCTGAGAAGACCCTTCTTGAAAAGGACAAGATGGGAGTACTCGAGTCTAAGCTGCTGGACCGGCTGCTCAAAGAGAAGATATCTGCTAACGACCTATCCGCAACGACCCTAATCTCCGACAGCCTTAGAAGAATTGGAGAATACGCCAGCGACGTTGCGGAAGTTGTGCTGAATCTCACAGTAGAAGAGGCAACACAACAAACCGCAAAGAAGCAATGATGTTGCGAATATAACAGAATCCTATAGCTCACATGAATCGCAGCGGTTACACAAATAGCTCTAGTATCCGAGAAAAAGCGTGAAGGAGGATACGGCATGAAGAAGGAAAAGCCAAGACGTCTGTCTGAGGAAAAAACTTCTGCGGAACCCTACTCTTGGTTCCAAGAGTAGCCAATAACTAAGTTACGCAGAAATTTCCTCCCATCTGGAAATTTTGATTGAAATCGCAACTAATTGAACGGCAACGCTTAATTTATAGGGCACGTTTCGGTGTGGTTTCAAGTTGCAAATCCGGAGCAAAGGATCGATGGTTGACTTTGGCACGTCTTTTGGCCTTCGTAAACATTTTTGTCGACTCGCCAACTCTTGGCGACGTTGTACAAACCCTGTCCCGGTTACCTAGCGTGGAAGAACTGTACGAAGTAACGGGCGAATTTGATATTGTCACGCTTGTCTCGGCAGCTGACATTGAGGAATTTCGGGAACTTCTGAAAAATAAAATCCTGAAAATTAAAGGCGTAAAGAGTACGGTCACTTCGATCGTACTAAGTGCACCCAAAGGGCCAAGGAACGGCGCTAACCCCGCAAAGTCGCAGTAACATTTTCCTTTCTAGGAATCTTGATGCAACTAATCCATAGTGTTGATGAAGGTTCTGGAGTAAGTAGATGGTGCTAGGGCCGTTTGATCGATCTCATTCAATTATCCGTCATTGCATTGATATTCGCTTTAGTAATTGCTTTAGGCCGCCTTCTAGCGCCCTATGTGACAAGAGTGTTTGCCTGTGCGCCAAGCCGCCCTGATAGGTTGCTAACACCGATCGAGAACACAATCTACCGACTCGGGGGCGTTAACAAAGATCATCGAATGGATTGGAAGCAATATTCTCTGTCATTGATGCTGCTTAACATCTTTCAAATGGCGCTTGCCTTTCTGATCTTTGTCTTCCAAGACAGACTACCGCTGAATCCACAGGGCTTTCCTGGATTAACATGGGATCTTGCCTTCATGCAAGTTATCTCATTTGCAACCAATACGAACCTTCAGCATTACAATGGGGAGAGCACGCTTTCTTATCTAAGCCAGATGTCCGCGGTTCAGTTTCTACAATTCACTTCAGCGGCATCAGGATTATGCGCCGCTATAGCAATGGCAAGAGGCTTCAAGACCGGTTCCAAAGACCTAGGCAACTTCTATGTTGACTTCGTGAGAACCCTGACCAGGATACTCTTCCCTCTGTGCTTTGTAGCCGCAATGACGTTCGTTTGGTTAGGCGTGCCTCAGACGCTCAACGGTTACACCGCCGTGAAAACAGTGGAAGGAGCGACCCAACTTATTCTGGTCGGCCCCGTCGCGTCTCTCGTATCGATAATGCAGATAGGTACAAATGGCGGGGGATATTACGGAGCAAACTCCGCCTACCCATTAGAGAATCCGAATCCCGCATCGGACGTTCTTCAAATCATTCTGATGTTGCTTCTGCCGACAGTTTTGTGCTTCGTATGGGGTGAGGCGCTTGGAAAGAGAAAGGAAAGTAGGCCAATACTTTGGGCCTCCTACGGGCTTTTCATCATAGATCTGATAATCGCTTTTGTCCCGACTCCCCAACTTGGTCCGGGCATGGAGGTTAGGTTTGGAGGATTTTTCTCAGCCTTCTGGACCGTAGTCACGACGGCCGTTACAACTGGTTCTGTTAACGCTTCGCTCTTCGGCATGCACCCGCTTGTGATACTCGCGGCCTTCATGGGCATGTTGATTCAAGCAACGCCCGGTGGAAAGGGTGTTGGAATGATGTACATGGTCATGTACATCGTCATTACCGTGTTCATAGTTGGGCTCATGTCGGGCAGAACGCCGGAATACTTGGGAATGAAAATTCACGGACGCGACGTATTGCTTGTAATGGCGGCCTTCCTTATTCATCCGATCATAATCCTGTTACCTACGGTCCTAGCCTATGCTACAGGAGCTGCCAACGCTATCGGCGTAGGCGGGAATGCGACCGCTTTTATCCAAATCTTATACGAGTACACGTCTGCAGCGGCAAACAACGGCTCTGACTTTCTAGGAGCGACTGCGAATACCCCATTCTTCAACATCTCAACGGGCCTGGTAATGTTTGCAGGTCGGTTCCTTCCCATCTTCTTGCTCTTGGCGCTCGCAGGCTCTATGCTCGGCAGGAAGAGACATGCAGAGATAGGGCTACGGACTGATAGCTTGACGTTTTCAATCATACTCATTGGGGCCACCCTGATCCTTGTTGTCTTAACCTTCTTTCCATTCCTCGCAATGGGCCCTATACTATCCTTCCTTCACGGAAATGTGAACGGGTTTAGTCAATAGTGCGAGGCGAATGAGATGTCAGAGAAGGTTCGGCGAATTGGCTTTTCGCAAGGGGCTATGTCCGGGAAAACATTTGTCGACTCACTCGTTCGATTGAACCCAATTTCGCTCATACAAAACCCAGTGATGTTCATCGTCGAAGTCACCTTCTTCATTGTAACAGCGATGGCCGTGTACCCGCAATGGTTCGTTCCGGTAGCAAGCCCGAATGAGCGGGTCTTCTATGTTGAAGTTGCGGTAATTTTACTCATTACGGTCTGGTTTAGCACTCTCTCAGACTCTCTCGCTGAAACGCAGGCAAAGAATACTGCGAACAGTCTTAGGAAACTTGAAACAGAAGCCATGACTAAGAAAATAGTCGTTGAGAAAAAAGGCGAATCTGAGGAGCAGACGGTCGTCCTTACTCCTTCTGGTCAATTACGTCGAGGGGACATGATTTTGCTTGGGAGGGGTGACCTGATTCCGATAGACGCAGAAGTCACTGAAGGTATAGCGATGGTGGATGAATCTCTTCTCACGGGCGAATCTGTACCCGTCAGGAAGGCACCCAGCGATCCCCTAATCGGCGGTTCAAAGCTAATTAGCGATACATTAACCGCCAAGGTTACTGTAAACCCTGAGGATAGCTACATCAATCAGATGATTAGATTAGTAGAATCCTCGAAGAGACCTAAGACACCAAACGAACAGGCTGTTATCGTAGTCCTCATCGGCCTTACAGCCATTTTTACAATAATTATCTTCGCGCTTCTTGGATTATCCGTTGTACTCAGCCTCGGAGCCGACCTGTCAGTTCTCATCGCATTGTATGTTTGCCTCCTTCCAACAACTATAGGTGCACTTCTTCCTGCGATAGGGCTGTCTGGTATGTCTAGGCTCTACGCGCGGAAAATTGTTGCGAAGTCAGGGAGGGCAATTGAGACCGCAGGCGACACAGACACGATCCTTCTCGACAAGACGGGAACAATAACCGTAGGAAGCAGACAAGCAATAGAATTCATACCGTTCGCAGGCCACTCAGAACGAGAAGTAGGAGAAGCGGCGTTCCTCGCCTCCTGGCATGATGACACGCCTGAAGGTCGTAGCATAATCAGGTTAGCCTACAGTAGCGGTTTGATACCGAATGAGTTGAACGACCTTGCCTTATCCGAGTCCTATGAGTTCTCCGCGACGACCAGAACGAGTGGTGTGAAATTCACCGGCGGTACGGGCTTCATGCTCCCCAAAGGTGGTCAGGAGAGGGCGAGATTCAGGCGAAAGTTCACAGATTCAATAACCAGCTCCTTGGCCGGCGGCGAAGTTGAGATAATCAAAGGTGCTCCAGACGCAATAAAGAAGCTCGCGGAAGTAACTCCACCTGACCTCGACGATGTCATAACCAAGATTTCCGACCAAGGCGACAGTCCAGTTGCAATAACCAAGAACCGCGAAGTAATCGGCATTATTCGGCTAAGAGACATTTTGAAGCCTGGTATCAAGGAAAAGATTCAATCCGTCAAGGCAATGAGCATACGGCCCGTGATGATAACTGGAGACCATCCACTCACAGCCAAAAGCATCGCAACGGAAGTAGGCATTGACGAATTTGTATCTCAAGCAAAACCCGAAGACAAGTATGGAATCGTCCAACGTGAACAAGCCAACTCAAGAATTGTTGCCATGATCGGTGACGGAACTAATGACGCACCCGCCCTTGCTCTTGCCGACGTCGGACTGGCAATGAATTCCGGAACTCAAGCAGCAAAAGAAGCAGCCAACATGGTTGACCTAGAATCCAATCCCGCGAAAATCATCGAAGTTGTCATGCTCGGAAAACAGCTCCTCATGACACGCGGAGCAGTCACAACATTTAGCATCGCAAATGATGTAGCGAAATATTTCGCCATTACGCCAGTCCTTTTTGCGGTCATACCCGAACTTCAGGCCCTGAATATTCTTGGACTGGGCTTACACACTGCCGTTCTCTCCGCGTTGATATTCAACGCAATCATAATACCGCTCCTGATTCCACTAGCCATGAAGGGTGTAGCCTTCAAACCATCTGACACCATGACACTGTTCCTGAAGAACACGTTGATCTATGGAGTCGGAGGAGTCATAGTCCCGTTCGTCGGAATCAAGCTAATAGATATCGTAATCTTGGCGATGCATCCATAGGAGGCTATCAAGTTTGGTAAGTAATTATGGGCCGACCCTTCGACTGGCAATCATTTCACTCGTATTATGTGGACTAGCCTTCCCACTCTTAGTGACCGGTGTTGCGCAAGTTCTGCTCCCGTCCCAGGCAAACGGCAGCATAGTGCAACTCCACGGTCGTCCAGTAGGAGCGGTCATGATCGCTCAGAACTTCAATTCCTCAATGTTCTTCCATGCAGATTGGGCGAACAATTCAGCCTCAGGCGTGGATCCCGACATAACCCTTCAAGATGCCTACTCACAAATTCCGCGAGTAAGCAACGCAACAGGAATCCCTCTAGATTCGATTAAGCAAATCGTCAATGATAACGTCGACAGAACAATATGGATCACCGGCGATCCGTACGTAAACGTTCTCAAACTCAACCTAATACTTATCGAAAAATATCCTGCAATTTATAAGTCATTCAGCTGACCAGACCGACAGCACGACCTACGCAGCGAAAATGCCCTCCTCCACCACATACTTCCTCCTAGCCAAATCCATAGCGTTCCTTGTGAACACTATTCCATAGATGGCCACGACAACGGCGAACAAAAATGAAACATAGGCGGCTGGGCCAATAGCCCCTTTCGCAATGTTTGAGGTGATGTAATACATCATTCCAAATGGGGCTTGTAGTCCTCGGGGAGCTACTTTCGGGGCTATATCCGGCCAAAACTCCCCAATCGCCATCCCCGCCCAAGCACTGTTAATGGTGCTTGAAAGGCCTGTGATGAGGTATGGCAAGCTTGCGGGTAGGATTACCCGCCTCATCCTAGTCCAGAATGGGACCTCGTGGTTCTGTACCACGTCGATAAACTCCGAAGGAATGGCCTGAACACCAATCCAAAAGTCAAAGAAGACGTAATAGAAGCAACTTAGGAAACCCAACAGAAATATGTAGACCTCAGTATAGAAGAACGGTAGGAAGCTCTCGAGGAAAGGAATGGTCACTATGAAGAGCAAGGGAAAGTAGGTCGGCGCGGGAAACGCCGCAAACGCCTGAATTGCAGGGAGAACTACGTTACCTATCCTGTGATGCGAAGCGAGGAAGTACCCCGCGAAAACCGCCAAACCCAATGAGGCTAGAGTTATGACGCTCACCCGAATGTAATCCGCCCCAACGTATTCGAGGAGTTGCGGTGTTTCCTGCAGGAAACCGTACCACATGGCAAAAGGAACAGAAATTATCAGCACGAAAGAGGAGTAGGCAAGATAGGCTAGGATAGCAGCAACAAGAACGATGCAAACGTACTTCACGATCTTTGATTTATCAAAACGCTCGCTCTGCATATGGTGATTGTGCCAGTGTGGTCTCATTCTAAATGCGTATCTCGAAAAGGGTAAGCTTTGGCCGCGAAACGCAAGATGTGCTCGCCACTTGCGCCAAGGGTAAGCCATACGTCCCCGCCATCTACCGGCATGGCGTTTAATGACGCCCGGTGTATCGACCCCGTACTTCGCCACGGCCCACCTGCTTAGCCATGTGAGTAACAGCGTTACTGCGATGACTGCAACAGCAATCGACGCGAGGGAATAGAAAACGCCAACATAATTCCCAGTAACCACGAAATGGGCAATCACGGTTCCGATCCCGAAAGTTGAGCAAACACCGCCGTGGCAGACGCTCGCTGTTGCAGCTCCGGCGGTAAACACTTCGCTAACGGAAATATAGAAGAATGCGTCAGCGAAACTTGAGAAAATGTTTGATGTTATTCTTGGGATGGAGTGAGGGATGAATAGGTATCTCATTCTTCTTAGGAATCCGAAGTTGTAGTTTTCCGAGACTTCAAGCAAGTGTTCGGGTACCGTCTTGAACGCTTGGTATACGCCAATCCAGACATTCCACGCAACAGCATCGAAAACAAGAAAATCGACGGCCGCCTCCACTCCTATCGCGCCAGGGATCGCGAGAACGAATGCGACTAAAACTAGAGGAAGGAAGCCTATGACTGGGATCGATTCAAACACGTTGGTTAATGGAACGTATGCGTTCTCGAATCTCCTGCTCTTAATCGATGCGTAAGCGAGCAGCCATCCGGTTATGATAGAGAGAGCAATGAGTGCGAATATTCTGCCGACGGTCGCAAGCGTAGCCAGTGGAATGAGAAGATCCACTTGTCAGACCCTTGACGTCTTTAACGACAATTCGTCGTATAGCTGATCGATATAGTCTAGGAACCGAGGGTCTCGCTCGGTCCTTGGTCTTGGTAAATCAATTTTAATTTGATCGACGATTGTCGCAGGTGATCCGTTCATTACGTAAACCCTGTCGGCGAGTTGCACGACTTCATGTAAGTTATGCGATACAAGGATTGCGGATTTGAGACTCGTCTCCGGGTTAAAGACAAGTGAATAAATCTCTCGTCTCAAACCGTCGGCGGTTATTTCGTCGAGGTGGACGAATGGTTCGTCCATCAACAGAACTGCAGGCGACGCTGCTAGTGCTCTCGCGATCGCGACTCTCTGCCTCATCCCTCCGCTCATTTCTTTGGGGTAATCATTCTCGTCCGCCTTTAGGCCTACAAGATCCAACATCTTCTTGGAGATTTGAACCGCTTCGTCGTTGGGTGTTCTCTTGCAGATTAGCGCGAGTTTGACATTGTCTAAAGCCGTCATCCAAGGAAAGGTTGCGATGGATTGATGAATCAGTGAGACGGTGGAAGAAGGTCGCGTAATTTGTTTTCCTTCAAGAAATACGTGGCCGGTTGTCGGAGGAATAAGATAGGCGAGAGTTCGAAGCAGAGTTGATTTTCCAGTTCCGGTCGGACCTATGATTGCGACAAGTTCGTCATTGGACACGGTTAAGTTGACGTTTTTGAAGATGAATTTGGGGCCGTACGCGAATCCCAGGTCCTCACAAGCGAATTCAGCTTGATCGTGGTGTGCCGGAGGCGCGTTGATAACAGCTTTTGTGGTCACTGGGAGAACCGCCCACAACAACCACGGGAATTACGCAGGTGATATACGCTTTTCCGATGGGATCCAGCGAAATCTAGGCCGGCAGAATTCTCGAAGCCTAAATGCACCACTCTATCCCTTAGCGAGCGGATACTGTTTCAAGTTCCTGATCGACGCCAATGTTGCAGACAAAAACATTCTGCCGGGTCTTTCAACTAATCGTATGCCGGCCGAAACTCTGCCTCACGGATCTGCTGGTTTACAGCATCATAGCTTAGCCTTTAAATGTTAGGTGAAACTAACTCTTATACGTGTTCCATTCGAGTCCGGTCATCCGAAGGGGCGTTCTATGCTGGGATTAGCACTTCCGTCTAGGCTACGTACGGTTAGAGCCGCTTTGAGGGGTTCCGCGGCAACTGGTTTCATTCGCTATATCGGTCCAGCTCTGATTGTTAGTACGGCTTACATTGATCCGGGGAATTTTGGGACCGATATTGCAGGCGGAGCACAGTACGCTTACCAACTTCTTTGGGTCGTTTGGCTTGCGAACATAATGGCTATGGTTCTCCAATACCTTTCCGGTAAGCTGGGCCTTGCGACTAGTCTTTCTCTCGCTGAGATCATTCGCGGGAAGTTGAGGACCCGATGGAAGATCGTACCTTACTGGCTGGCTTGCGAAATCTTCGCTGTATTTACGGACCTAGCGGAATTTCTCGGCGTCACAATTGGCCTGTATCTGCTCTTCGGCATCCCGCTAATCATAGCGGCGTTCATATCCGCCTTTGACATTATCGTCATATTCTTTCTGACGGGCAATAAGTTCCGGAGAATGGAGCTCATCATAGCAAATTTTGTCACCGTAATTGGCTTAGGGTATCTTTACGAGGTCTTCATAACCAAACCGAACGCGATTCCGATTGCGGTGGGCTCGATTCTTCCATTGATTCCGGGCACGAATGCAGCAGTGATTTGCGTTGGTGTTATTGGCGCAACTGTCATGCCGCATGCCCTCGTATTGCACTCCTATCTGGCCAAGAATAAACTTCAGGAAGGAGATTTGAAAGAAAGGAAAAGATTGCTTGGGTATCATCGGAATGAGACTCTATCCATGCTAACCATGGCTGGGTGCGTTAATGCGGCGATCTTGATCATGGCATCTGCGGCCTTCAACACGCGCGGAATCCTAGTGGCCACGATTCAGCAGGCATATTGGACGCTGCTGCCCCTCTTCGGCTTTTTAGCCGGTACTGTTTTCGCTATAACCCTCCTATGCTCTGGTTGGTCATCTTCTTGTTGTGGAGTTCTGGCTGGCCAGGCTATACTCGAAGGCATGTTAGGAAGCCACATCAATCCATGGGTCAGAAGGATCATAATCCGAGTCATCAATGTCGCACCCACAACGGTAATGATCCTGTTGGGATTTAATCCGCTGACCCTTCTAGTCTACAGCCAAGTCGTCCTAAGCTTCTTAATACCCCTCCCTCTGATTCCGCTGATAATCTTCACGATGGATAGGAAGTTGATGGGTAACTTCGTCAACCGAAAATCACTCACAGCAATAGCACTCCTCTTCTGCGGAATTATTATTGCATTTAACATCTACATCTTAGTTCTCACACTATGAGTGACTGTTTACGGAACGAAAAGTTTCGCTGAGGTTTCGATTATTCACTGGATTGGACTTTACCTGCGTGAGCAAGGCTGATGGAAGTTGGCCGTGGGAGAATGGTAACAGACGCAAAACTTCTGCAACGGGGATTGTTCGTAGAGTATGTTAGCGTATTATGGATGACAGTGGAATGTGCTGCCGCCATTTATTCTGGTATGGCCGCTTGGAGCCTCGCCCTTCTTGCCTTCGGAGGCGACAGTCTAATTGAATTACTGTCATCGTTTGCCGTGATACAATATCTGAGGACCAGCTTGAAGGGGAGATCAAGCTCAACTGCTCACGTCGAGAGTAAGCGAGCTGAATGGGTCAGAACGTTGCTTCTCCTTTCGTTAATACCCTTGATCGGGCTTGCAGCGATCTACTCTTTCCTTAACGGCATCAAACCCGAACCCTCACTGTTGGGTATCGCTGTTGCCATTGCGGCAGTCGTGATTATGCCGGTATTGTGGTTTGAGAAGAAACGGATTGGCATAGCTGCTGATTGCTTGCCGCTGACGATTGACGCTGTGGAGTCGGCTACTTGCTTCTGGATGTCTGCGGCGCTACTTTCCGGTCTTGCAATTAACTATGTTTGGAGAATTTCAGGGATTGATTATCTAGCGACGTTCGTGATTTTGGTTTTTGTAGTTAAAGAGGCGGGAGAGTTGATTATTGAAGTACGGGATCGCTGAACTTACCCCGTTTACTTGGCGTGAGGAAGCTCTCCCGATTTCGTCGAATTAATTTTATGGTGCGGGGAGTGGGATTCGAACCCACTGGTATCGATCGAACATACGCCTTGAAGAGGAGAAGCTTGTGGAGGTCGGTGGGACGAGCGTCCGTATGGCTTTTTTCCCTGCTCATCGTCCTCGCGGTTATTGTTGTTGTGACGATTCTTGTTCCATCCCGGATGGTTGTTCCATCGTACCGTACTGTGGATGAGCTGTTCCGAATCACAAACTTGGCCTTGCTGGCGTACATACTGTTTAGCTTGTACCAAGCCCTTAAAGGCGAGCGGCATGAGGTTGGAGCCATGGTACTGTCCGGCTTCGTTTTTCTAGCTGGGAATGAGTACAGCCTCTTGCTCTGGGCCCTTGACAGAGGGTTGTCGTCACTGGTTCTCGCACATGTAATGCAACTGGCTGGACTGGTAACACTGGCAGTTGCTCTAACTAAGGGATTCCGAAAAGGCTAACCCGACTTGGCTAAGGACGAGTTCAAGACCCGCGGACGCAACCGTGAGAGAATTTACTATGATATTCTCTGCTCAATAATCAGCCAAGAAAAGAAAGGGTATACGAGGATTACGAGGGTTCAGAACGAAGTTAACCTTCCGTCCGACCGCTTGCGGCGGCATCTCCGAGAAATGGAGCAACTCAGGCTTCTCAAGCACAGCAGCGCCTTAGGCAGCACTGCCAAAGGCAGAGCTTTCGTATCACAGTACAAGAGAGTTCTCGAGGTACTGAAGCAATTCGGCCTCGCTGATTAGCTCGCATTTGGGTCGCATGGCACCTCGCATAACGCTGGCCTATCATCGTCTACAGGCTATAATGGGCTAGTCGAGTTCTGAGTCCTCGGAAGAGACCATTGAAGCTTCTCATCGCTGAAACTAGGTCGTAGATATGGATAGAGTACGTATGTAGCGTACGTATGCAAAGCGTTATAGGCGCAAATCGCACGTTAGTGCTTGGAGTTCTCTCGTTGAGATTTTCCGGTCGTAATCTTGAGAGAGCCGTCGCGAGCTCCTTAGTGGTGGTTGCAACTGCCGATTTCATGCCGGGCACACGAGTGGCAGATATCGTTCAGAGAGGTGAGGTCGGGTTATGGATCCTTCCAGTGTAGGATCAGAGACTCCGACCCGAAAAAGGATGCGTTTGAAGACTCGAACGGCCCTTCTGGCTCTGCTTATACTGATCCTGGCAAGTGGGACGTCGTACTGGCTGTTCTTTCAGCAGCATCCTAGCGCCGTAAGTACGGCTACCACAGGCCCAGTTGGGACGGCCACGACGCAGCCGATCAAGTTCGCATTTTTCGTGGCACCGCCGTTCTTTCATGTCGCAGCGGCTGAAGGGAAGAAGATAATCGCGTTCGTACAACGCTCAACTAGTTTTTCTGGCGTGATTACAGTTGACGTTGTGAATCCTCCGAACTGGGTGGCCTACAAACCTGCCACCATTGGGCCAACGGTTTCGAATAGTACCTTCGAGGTTTTTGCTTCGAAGGATGCGCCTAAGACTGAGCTGAATTTGACGGTGCGAGCGTCATCAGCTGGTGTCGTTGACCAGTTCGCTCTCCTCGACATGAAGGTTGTAGGCGTAAGAAACATAACGGAGAGATCCGGATCAGCGATTGTCTATGATACTACGAAGATTCTTCCAAGTGAAACACTGAACGCGCTCACAAGCTACTCCAACGGCACCTTCGTATTCTCTACCATGACTCCAGAGTTACATGGCCTCGCTCGAGGCGATGTAATAATCGTTCCTCCGAAGAAAACTCAACTGGCAAGACAAGGTTTGATGCGCAGCGTGCTCTCCGTAATCCGTAAAGGAAGTAAAGTCGTTGTGGAAACGGTTCAGGCCAGCCTATTTGATGAATTTCAGGCGCTCAACTTGGGCAACAGTGCGATGAACTTTACTGCACACTCATCATCCAAATCTCGTGGGTCTTCTCAGTATTCAAAAATGTCCTCCATTGTTCCGGATTATTGGTACTATGATTGGTATTCACTCTTCAGCGGGCCATTCGGGACCTCCAGTCCAGTAGATATCGGGAGTGGAGACACCTTCTCCGCTAGTGGGAACTTCGCGGTTGGGATCACTCCCGGCATTCACTTCACTTGGAGCAACGGTCTCGACTACTTCAGGATACATTTGGGATTCGTTGTAGATGAAGATGTTTCGCTAACTGGAAATGCGGGAACCAGCTTGAACTGGTGCGCATGTACAACGGACAATAATCTGGGGACCCTTTACCAAGATCAGATCCTAATCTTCGATGATCTCGTCTGGCTTAGCATTAATGTCTTCATGGAAGGGAGAGCCAGCGGAACCCTTAGCCAGAAAATCAATTTGCAGGTCCAGAACCAGAATTTCGGTTATGAGGTCGGTCCGACATATGACACGATGGATGGCTGTCCTGGTACGGATCCACATGAACAATGTGGGGGATGGTTTATGTACAACAGTTGGACTGCGCCGGCTGGTGACCATAGCGCCAATCCAGTCACTCCAGGGTCCGGTTCAGATGCTAAGGTGGAAATTGGACCTAATTTCCAAATTGCCATAAACGGTGGCCTAGGAGGGCTGATTTACGCGTCGGCCTGGGGATCCCTGTCAGCTGATTTCTTCATGCAAGTGAATTCATTGATCCCACGTAATCCCAGCTGGTGGGTTAACTGGGGGGTCGATGCATACGCAGGAATAGGGCTGAGCTTAAGCGTCCTTTGGGGTTTGTTTACATGGAATATTGGCCAATGGTCATGGGGACCGGAGCCATTACTCGGCCCTGAGCTGCTGTTCGAAGGAACAATATTCCCGCCCGTAGTCGCGATCCTATACCCTCAACCAGAACAGGCTATGGATGTTTCGTCGGGCGTAGCGGCTGCAGGCTTCAAGGCCACAGCCGTCTCTCCTCAGGACGGTGACCTCTGCGGCTTGTCCCCCGCTAATCTGGTCTGGACGGATGAGGACGGCAAACTTGGTAACGGCTGCAGTCTCCCCGGGGAGACCTTCAAACGTGATGGAGATTATCACATAGTTTTCACCGCGACGGACAGTGAGGGTGCAATTTCAAGCGCGACGGTGCACGTGGTCGTTACCGTTGCAAAACCGAAGGCATACATCATTAGCCCCACCGCAACGGATACGATCTACGTAACTGACGCGATCAACATGGAAGGAGATGCCAGTGTCGGGGTGACCGGTCTCCCTTGCAATCAACTAGTTTTCACTATCTATCCGGAAGCTGAACCCTCTAATGTTCAAACCTTTAAGCCAACCCAATCGTCTGGTTGGTGCGCAGCCACATTAGAGTCCGTTCCAAGCGACGGGGTGTGGGTGATCACGCTCACCGCCACGGGCACTAACGGATACCAAGCCACCCAGAGCGTTCAAGTTAACGTAAAACCTCTAAATCCAGGGGAAAATCCAGGGCCAGAAGTCACAATTGATCAACCTGATTCCGCGCAGCTGCAATACTCTACATCGACCACTCAACTCGTCGGATCCATAAAGAGTAGGGGTGAGGGTAAGGTAAACAAGTATGCGTGGACTGTTGCTTCCGGTTCTAACAGCCCGACGACAATCGGCTCCGGCAGTCTCTCCAACCAGGACTGCAGTAATGGCTGCCCAGTTTCCGCCACTTTTCAAGCCGGACCATACTGCACATTGAACACGTCCACTCAAGTAACCATCACCCTGACTGCATATGAAGGCTCCGTGCCGGGCGACAAGACCCTAGGTCTCACCCTCCGATGTCAGGCTCCGCTGCATGACAAACCCGCGACTGTTACTGTTACATCCCGGAACCCCCAGTCACTCATATCACCGCTATCCTCGATGTTTTCCAAGGACTCGGCCACAGCGGAAGATTGCCTACCAATTCCCTCACGCCCCTTCATCCCATCCGCCTGGATCGCAGGAAACAATCCGCATCGTTCCCTTCGCCTAGCTTCACACGTGGGTCATTGGGATGCATCCTCATAGCCCGAGAGTTTGGCTCATGGTCAGGCAGAAATTGGGGGCTCACGAAGCTTCTTCGATTCGATGGAAGAATATCCGGAAAAGTAATCACATCTTGCGGAGTTGAAAGGAAATTGGCTTCGGAAAATTGGGCAACAATAGTGATTCTTTCGTTGGTCTGTGTTGCGTCTCTCCCCACAACAACGAGCAGCACGGTCGTCGCGACATCTGCACCAGTTGATGTCAGTGTGGTTCCGCCAACAGTGCCCGTGGGCCAATCATTCGACGTACACTTCACAGTCAACTCCCAATTTCAGGGCCAGGCCAATGCCACCGTTGAGGTCGGAACCTGCTCCGGCTGCTCTAACATCTGGAAAAGCTTGCATATGGGGGTATACTTCGGGTACAGCTACGATGTAGCTGCTCCTGGCATTAGCACACCTGGAAAGTACTTTGTAACAGTCTTGATCGTAATCCCCGGCCCGTTGGGTGGAGCAGCGATAGGCGGAGGCGCGACCTTCGAAGTTGTCGCTTCGGTAACTCAAACACAGGTACGGAGTTCAACAAGTCGGACAACAACTCGGACAGTGAGAGAGAGCTCAACAACTAGTACTCAGGCACCATTCGACTTTTCAATATCAGTTTCGCCAACCGAACGAACGGTAACCCCAGGTCAAAGCGCAGCGTACGTTGTGATAGTAAACCTCATCTCTGGAACACCAGTTCATGTTCAGCTAGGCATCAAGAACATGCCGGCGGGAATAACTGCGTCATTCGACCCACAATCCGGAAAACCCCCCTACAACTCACTGCTGACCGTCTCGACGACACAATCAGCGTCAGCCGGGCAAGTCGCAATAAGAGTGAGAGGTACTGGGGGAGGGAGAGAACGAGACGCGAATTTCACCTTGATGGTAAGCGGGCAGACGCAGACGACATCACCCCAGAACCTCAGCAATTCCTCTCAACCCAATCAAGCTGCTTTCTTTGTGGGGTTGATTCAACAGAACGGTTTGGTCATAGTCGGCCTCCTCGTCATCCTAGTCGTAATCGTTGCGGTAATCTTTGCGAGAAGCCGCAAACCGAAGCCCATCCCAAAGCCATGAACCGTCTCACCAACTCTCTGTGATGCGGTAGTACTCGCGATGGTTGCCTTCATTATGCTCGGGCATGAGAAGCAACCTGGTTAGCCCAGCGCACGGGGATAGTGAAACGAGAGTGCACATACACAGGCTTGTGCTAGGGTTTGTGGTAATTCTCTGGATTGCATTCGCCTCTCCCACCGCTTTCGCTCAGGCAGGGGCTACTGTAAGGTATCACTACATGATACTCTCGGGGGCGCATACTGTGATGGGTGAACAGAAGGCGCTGATAATTCTAGTCGACTTTCAGGATGTTCATCATGTGAAGAGCCTCCAGGATATTGAGGGCGTTGCAATGTCGCAGCTCAATGCTTACTACGCCGAAGTATCTTACGGCCACATCTCCATTACGGGAGCTGTGTATGGTTGGTACTCACTTCGCCATACGATGAGCTACTATGGGCATGATCGTAGGAACCCTGGTGACGACGACAACCTGCAAGCTCTGGCTCCTGACGCGCTCGCCATGCTGCCCCCCTCGGTCGATGTCACGGGATTCAAGTATCTTGTCATCGTCCATGCGGGGGAGGATCAGGCTGATGATCAATATAATGTCAGATCCGATGAGATATGGTCGCAATGCTTCTGTTCAGTCTTCCCGAACTATGAAGGAGTCAACCCTGTATCCTCCAAGGGAAAGGCGTTCGAAGACTATGCGGTTCTTTCGGAATTGAATGGGGTTGGGGCGTTTGCACATGAGTGGGGCCACCTTTTTGGTCTCCCGGACCTATATGATGCTGTTACCGGGGGTAGCTATGTTGGATACTGGTCATTGATGGATGATGGAAATCGATGTTGCTACAACAAAACTGAGAGCACACCATCCTATATCGGAGGTTGGGGAGCAACCTTGCTTGGTTGGCTCACACCAACTGTAGGAGACCCAAACTTACCGATATCCTCTATCTCCCTGAACCCTTTGGGGTCTCCTCAGGCGACTGCAATGATCATACCGATCTCGCAGAGTCAATACTACTTTGTCGAGGACCGCGCCAAGTCGGGCTGTGATTCACATCTTCCCGCGGCCGGGGTCTTGGTGTACCTCGCCGACGAGAGCCTGAATACGGGTAACGGAATCCTGAGGCTAATCAATCCAAAAACGGGAACCCTGTTTCCAAGTGAAGATCACGTGGACGATCTAAACGGTGCAGTCTTTGAACCAGCAGATCACTTCTATGATTCAAGCAATGGTGTCTACCTCAATTTCCTAGGCACGCCAGGGAAGATTATGGCGCTATACACGACGCAGCTGCTTACGGCTCAAATTCTCCCAACGCAGCTACATGCCTTGAATACGCAGATCACCGCAGCCTACAATGATAAGGTGGCGACAACAGTCGTTTTGGTGGATCAGACAGGGGCGCCGATTACAGGCCAGACAATCGAGGTAGATCTTCAAGACCAGGGCGATTGGAAGCAGATAACCTCAGTCACGACTAATCAAACAGGCGGGGCTCTCATTGAACTGGATCTCAAGTACAATGTCGGAGCCTACAATGTTCGAGTCTACTATGTGGGAGGACCAAGTTGCCGTGCATGGTTCCTACCCTCGTCCGTGTCTCTCTCCATGAATATTGCACCTGCTGGAATGATTCTCAGCCTCTCCCAACCCCCCATAACCGTGACCTCCTCACACGCTACTGTGACGGTGACGGACGTACACGGAAACCCACTGGCTGGTGCTTCACTCACCCCGTACGTGAATGGAAAGCAACTCCCAACTATAATAACCGACTCAACAGGCCGAGCAAGTTTCACAATTCAAGCGAGTCAACTTGGTAATCAAGCAGTCGCAGTACGAGCGTACCTAGCCAACTACCAGTCAACAATAGCAACGGGTTCGACATTCGCGCTCCCGGTTTGGCTCGTTGTCGCCATAATAATGGCCGTCATCGCAGTCTTGATTTTGCTACTACGGAAACAAAAGAATCAGACCTGAGGCTTCAATCTCCATGCGCATTTCGTTCACAGTTCGTCGTAGTCATGAAAAGTGCCGAAAGTAACGAAGATTCGTACCACACCGGCCCAACCATTTTACAAACCGACTATCCAAGCTTGGCAGGCCGTTCCATGCCGTAATAATATTTCCACCGAATCTGCAACCATTAGCCATTACACACCCTTCGCTCGCAGAAGTTTGCGATTGCGAGTCAATCAGCTAGCTTTGACAGGGGGAGGTTGAACTGTCTACAGATACAGAGGTAGCCGCAGGATAACATCTGCTTCCTCCATTCCGAGACATTGAGGAGAGCATGGTTCCTTTGATGGCCTCGGGGTTGAAGAGGTTGACGCGCCTGGCGAGGCTTCTGTGCAGCTTCACGCGGCCTGTGATGGTGGATTCTCGGTAGCCGTTCTTCTTCAGATGCCACACATGCTGAAGGATGCGCTCCCGCTGAATTGCTGGAACCGGTACCCCTCCTTTAGCCGACGCCGAGCCGGCACTGCCTAGTCCGCCTGCATCCGTGGGAGTAGGTGGTGCGGGGAGTGGGATTCGAACCCACGAAGGCCTACGCCACGGGATAGCTCACCCGCGCACGTGAACCCTCGCGCCGAGCGCGAATCTTGAGTGTAGCGCGCGTGGCCAAGCGTAGGCATCACATGCCGCACATACGTAGCACGCGACCCGCCCATTTGACCTGGCTCTGGTATCCCCGCACCGGGCACTCATACAATCCTGTGCTGCAAATTAAGGTGATGTGCAGACGAGAAAGTCACCTAGGGAGCCTCGATGTGGCTTGCTTAGCGAAACGAAATATTTGAGAGTACTTCTTGGAATTAGCCTTGCAAGAAGATGTTCCCGGACGCTTGTTCGTATCGGGTTGGAATCTTCTGTAGCGAGTAGGCAGCTGGGCTGGCTTAAACCCACACAGTCGCAGTTCGATAACAAAACGCTCCACCTTCTCCGAGTTGTACCTAAATAGCTGCAATTAGAAACCGCCATGCTCGATACGAATTGAGGCTAACCAAGCGTCGGATCAAGTTAGAGCTTGCGAAAACCGATGGCTGGCGACTCAGGGGCAAATGCATTTGGAGATTATTCGGTTTTGAAGACTTTGCTCAGAGTATGCGCTTCGTAAATCGCGTTGCAACACACGCCGAATCCATGAACCATCATCCGGACTTATTAGTTCAATACAATAAAGTCAAGCTCGTGCTAACAACACATGATTCCGGTGGCTTAACGATGAAGGATTTCACGTTAGCCCGAAAGGTCAATGGAATCCGGACGCGGGTGCTTAGAGGAGTTCAATCTCGATGAAGACTTTTTCGGGGGTTTGAATTCGCATCAAACGCTTGAGGAACCTTTCGTTCGGATCGACATCGATTAGTCGCTTGTGGATACGCATTTCCCAGCTGTCCCATGTATGCGTTCCTTCCCCGCATGGGCTTTTTCGTGTCGGGACCCATAGCCTCTTGGTCGGGAGGGGTATCGGCCCGCGGAGCTTCACACCTGTTCGGTCGGCAATCTTCATGATCTCACTGCAGATGCTGTTCAGGCCCTGAGGGTCAGTGCTTGAGAGCCGAATCCTTGCTTTGTTTGGCAAAGTATGCTTTCCTTCTAGGTGCGAAACATGCCCCTAGGCCGGTGGGGCCAATAAAAAGCGTTCGCTAGGCAAAGGATGTCTGGAAAAATAATTTCGGGCCTGAGAAGGTTAGGTCTTCTTCTCAGGTATCTGAGCTTTCTGCGTGATCTCTTGAACTACGCCAACCGCGATGGTGCTACCCATGTCGCGAATTGCGAAGCGGCCAAGTTGCGGAATCTCGGAGTATGCTTCCACGGATAGTGGGCGGAGCGGTTTTATCTTCACTAGGGCAGCGTCGCCAGTCTTGAGGAAGTCAGGTTTTTCTTGCGTGACCTGGCCTGAGCGTGCATCGATCTTTTGCAATAGTTCTGTTAGGGTAGCTGAGGTGGTTGCGGTGTGAGCGTGGAGCACGGGCGTGTAGCCGGCTGCAATGGCGGTCGGGTGGAATACCACGATGATTCGGCCAATGAACTCCGCTGCGACCGTTGGTGGCTTGTCACTATGTCCCGCCACGTCGCCTCTGTGTATGTCGGTCTTTCCTATGCCTCTTACGTTGAAGCCTATGTTGTCTCCAGGAAGCGCCTGCGGAATCTTTGTGTGGTGGGTTTCAATGTCCTTGCATTCGCCTCTGGCGTTTGCTGGCATGAAGACGATGCTATCGCCAACCTTCATAGTTCCTGTTTCGACTCGGCCCACGGGGACCGTTCCTATTCCCGTAATTGAGTAGACGTCCTGAACGGGGATTCTTAGGGGTTTGTCGGTTGGTTTAGCCGGTTCCGTGAAGCTGTTCAATACTTCGATCATTGTTGGGCCTTTGTACCAGGCCATCTTTGCTGATTTCTTAACGAGATTATCGCCTAGCCATCCTGAGACTGGGACGAATTGAATCTTCGAGGTATCATACCCGACAACTTTCAAGAGGCCTTCCATTTCCTTCTTGCACTCATTATACCTCTCCTCCGCATAGTTTGTTGACGCGTCATCCATCTTGTTAATAGCGACGGCAAGTTGGCCGACGCCTAACGTTCGTGCTAGGTATGCGTGTTCTCGGGTTTGGCCTCCAGTGCCGACGCCGACTTCGAACTCTCCCTTCTTCGAGGATACTACGAGTATTGCCGCGTCGGCTTGGCTTGTGCCCGTAATCATGTTCTTGATGAAGTCCCGATGGCCAGGCGCGTCGATGATGGTGAAGAAGAGCTTGTCGGTTTCGAATTTCTCAAACCTAAGGTCAATCGTAACACCACGTTCTCTCTCTTCCTTGAGCGTGTCGAGGACCCATGCGAACTTGAAAGTCTCCCCAGCCCCAAGCTTGTTTGATTCGTCAGCATACTTAGCAATGGTCTTCTCGTCCACGTTCCCTGTATCGAAGAGTAGGTGGCCTGTCATCGTGCTCTTTCCATGGTCTACATGGCCAATGATGATCAGGTTCAAATGCGGCTTCTTCGCTGCAGACATCTTTCATCTTTCCAATTTGTCTAATGATTTGCTAGTCAACACTGGCACCCGTATTTAAGGGTTAGAACTTTGCGAAGGACGAAAAGTGTCGTAGAAAAATATTTCAGGGAATTTGCTTAACGCGAGGCTAAAGCTACTCGTTCCATTTCGTCTCGCTTCCTGACTGCGAAACTCCTGTTGTCCCGTTGGGCCGCGTACGATATCTCCTCAGCGAGGCATTCATCAATCGTTCTAGGGTTGCTATAGGCCGCTTGGCGCGCTCCGTCTGTCATGAAGCGTAAGGACATGTCGATTCTCCTGAGTGGGGCTATGTCGACTGAGATGGGGTAGACGATTCCACCGTAAGCTATTCGGGTGACATCTTCCGCTGGAGCAGTGTTCTCGACGGCCTTTACGAAAACTTCGACAGGGTTCTTTCCCGTCTTTAGGGCGATTATCTCAAATGCGTTCCGAACAATGCTAATTGCCTTAGTCTTCTTCCCACCCACCCTACCGGGACGCATCATGTTGTTAACGAGGCGTTCCACGATGTTGAGGGCTGACTTACGAAAGCGCTTGTGCTCATGCCTCCCCCCGCTGTGAGGGAAAAGGATGGGTTTCACAGAGAGATACTTCTCAAGGCCCGGGTCCACAACCTCGATGTTATCAACGCCCCATTTCTCGAAGATCCTGACATCGGGCGGCTTACGACTCATGGGAATGACCTGATCTCCACTGAATTTTTGGTAGCCTACTCGGTCCGCCGTATTAAGCGTTGACTTCAAACAACGGCTTCGGCTGCAGATTCTAAGCTCCCGCGAATTCAATGAAAATTTTTGTCCAGGTATCCTTTGGTCGAGTCGAACACAGAGACCGTATATTGACGGTGAAATCAACTTTAAAGCGACGCCAACCTTCGAATCTGACAGATGGCTAGTGTGGTGGGTTAATCATCGTTGAGGTCCAATTCACCTGAGGGAGATTGTGTCTTGTTTGAATGGGAAGTTCGGATTTGCGGGGTTATTGAGCGTTGCACTACCAGCATTCAGTGAGTAGTGCTTCGCTAACGGCTATACCTACAGTTTCCTTTAATGATTGTTCAATATACTCGACTAGTATTTCGTTGAAGTCCTTTAACCTGGCCGTACCCCTGAACCCTAATTCCGTTTATCCTCCGGTTGAGTATCTTCATTATTCTTTCCATCGATTGGCCGGATTGGGTCTAAGATTTTCTTTGCTCAGGTGAGATTGTATGGCGATGGCAGCATCCCCGATGAATTGGCATTCCACGCCTGAGCGGTTTCTCCAAAACCTCCTACACCCTGTTATCCCATCAGCGCCTTGGCGCTCGCCTTACGACTGCTCTCTTCCGAGCCTCATCGGGTTCGACGATGAAGAGATGAATCCTTCCCTTCAGAAGGATTCTCCCCTGCGCTGGCCCGGTGGGGCAGAGTCTCATCGTTGGCCTTGGAAGCCTACTCAGGTTAGGAGATGACTCTCCCTCGGGTTAACGGGTCCCCGCGTATAGCCGATTTCGGGTCACAGGGAACGGCTGGCTCCCCGATCCTCCTGCCATCGCCGATTGATTCTCACCTTAGTTGTCATATAAAGACGGCAGTGATACCGCCATGGTAATTAGGGTTCAAGCTGCCATAGTTTCAAGCATTACGCAGGCTTCACAAAACTTATGCGGAGTTGGGTCACCGCATTTTTCGCATTGACCCAATTCCATGATTGGCGTTGTCTCGGTCAATGTATCACGCAGTCTTTCGGCGGCCCTTTGCAACGTGAACTTGCTTCCGGGGTGCTTTTGCTCCAGCTGATTGAGGAAAGCTCGGATGTCGTTTCTTAAGGCCTCATGTCCATGCGGGCATTCAATGCTCTGAAATTCTATCCGGTTCAGGTAAGCGTAGAGAACTATTTCTTTCTCAGGAATGTCCGAAAGAGGTTTGATGCGGGGTAGGAACCTTCCGCTTGGGTCTTTTAGGAGTGGGCCCGAGCGTGCAATCCTCATCGGGTCGCCATGCAACATGTTGAGGAGAACTGTCTGCACTTCATCATCCAAGTTATGTGCGGTCGTGATTTTTGTGGCTCCGATTTTCGCCGCAGCCTTGTTGATTGCCTTTCGCCGAAATACGCCGCAATATGCGCAGGGTGTCTGCCCTAACCTTAACCCAGCAATTTCATCGGTCGTAGCGCCAAAAAGCTCACGGAACGATACTACTACTTGTTCGACGCCGAGTCTACTGCAGGCGTTGCGGGCAAGTTCGAGCGCCTCATCCCTATATCCATCGATACCTTCGTCCACGCAAACCGCGGTCAGGCGGCTCTTGGGAAAACGGCCTTCCAGCTTGACAAGAACGTTAAGCAGTGTTAAGCTGTCCTTTCCGCCGGAAACGGCGACCGCGACATGGTCGTCGTAGTCAAGCATTTGATGGCGTATGATGGTTTTACGCACCTTTTCTTCTAGGGCGCCGCGAAAGCACTTGGAGCAGAAGGAGACGCCTTCATACTCCCTAGTGTAAACTGCATCCCCTGAGCAGTATGTGCAAGTTGCAGTATCCACAGCCTTAGTACCTCAGGAAACCAAACCTGAGAAGAGACAAACCTACATTCAAGAAGAGAAGTGTGTAGGCGGCGAGATTTGCTGCTGTGCGAATCTGTTTCGTTTTCGTGATTCCAAATACGTTCAAGGCCGCTTCGAGGAATTTGTCTCCATCGAACGGATACATTGGAAGCATGTTGATCAATGCAACGCTAATGAGGACAATGGAAAGCCAGAACTCGGCGTGAAAGAGGACTGGGGGGAATTCGCTTGACCAGCCTTGGAACTTAGGGTTGTAAACAATATTATCCGTCAACCCGCCTATCCCAATTATAGCATGACTTGAATTGGTTTGGTCCACTCCCGTCTTGACTGTGAAAGATCCGCGTGGAGTGCCAACGACAATTTCCTCCCCTGGGATTACTTGTGTCATGTATTGGCGCAGGTCGTTTATGTCCGTGATCTTTGTTCCATTTATGCTCGTTACAATATCCCCTGCTTGAAGGCCGGAAGAATGTGCGGGTAGGTTCGACGGGATTGAGCCGATTGTGACGCCGGTTGTAGCTACTGTATAGAATGGGGCAATTGTGGCCGAGAAATTGAAGAGCAAGAAGATGCAGAGCACTCCGAGCACGGCGTTTGTGAAAGAACCTGCAGCGAAGACCCTTAGCTTAGTCGTATTCCGTGCGTGCATCAGCTTCTCTTCGTCCGGTTCAACGAAACCGCCCATCAATACATGGCCAAAGAAAGCTCCAGTGGATTTGAGTGGAACGTGGTCGGCGAGGCTGGCAATTCCATGGGAGGCTTCATGCGTTACCACAACAACCGACAACGCTAGAACGATGTATGGGAAAGTTTCGAAACTCACCCCAAGTCCTGGAACTGGAATTATGGGCTGAATGGAGACAGCTTGTTGGGTTTGGAAGAACAAGTTTAGCAGATTACTCGCAAGTTGGTAGAATATGAATACCATCGCACCGATGACGGTTACGATGCCGATGTTCCAAAATGTTCTCCAGACCGAGGGCTTTGAGTTCGAGATCCTTTCAATCAGCCTGTTCAACCGTGTCGTTCGGTAAATTATGTAGAACGGTAGCCCGGAAACGCCAAACCTCTCAGCCTTAAACGCCCACCACGCAATGCATATGAAGACCCAGACTGCGAGATAAACTACTAAGAAAGAGAATAATGGGTCCATTCGAAATCTTCGGCAGTGAAATTAAGGTGCTCAACTAAAACCTTTCTGGGACACAAGATGCCCCAAAGCATAGTCCTCTCGACCTGTGGAAGCATTCGAGAAGCCCACGAAATAGCTGGAGCCCTAGTCCAAAGGCGATTAGCCGCGTGCGTGAACATTCTCCCCGTCATTTCATGCTACAGGTGGAAGGGGAAGGTCATGAAAGAACGCGAATGGCTCCTGATAATCAAAACCGACTCAAAGATTTTCTCAAAATTGAGGCGACGAATTCTCGCGCTACACAGCTATGAGGTGCCTGAGATAGTCTCTCTCAAAATCGACCGCGGGTCCAAACCCTACCTCGCATGGATGGATAGAGCGCTACTCAGCGAAGTCTAGTTCCGCAAAAGGAACTCGAGCATTTTTTGGAATTTTCATACTTTCTTGAGAAATTCGGGGAACACTTAATAGGCCGCCCCAAATATTCGCCGACCTTCAGTCGGGAAAAAAACATTGACGCCAGAAGAAGAAGACAAAGTAGTCGAAGCACTGGAAGAGCTAAGAATAAACTATAACCTACGACAATGGCGCGTCTGTTCACTGATTTGTGATTCCCTGGCGGACAAATTTCGCTCGGTAGCTAAGAGTGAGAATAAGTAATTCAAAGGAACTCTCCTAGAGTTCTTTTAGCCTTTTGTGGAATTCTACTAGGGCTCTAGTTTTCTCTTCAGCCTCGTTAAGCGTAAAGATTTTCATGCCCTCGTCAAACTTTTCGAAGAGTATTATCTTCTCTTTGATTAGGGGCTCGACAATACGGGCAATTGTTGATGGCGATAGGCCAAGAAGGTTTGCTAGGAGCGCCTGGTTGAAGACTCGTTGCGTTCCCGCGTTTTCTAGGAAATATTCCAGTAGCCTGACCTGTGCCTTGGATTGAAAAACGTCGCTTAGCTTCAAGTGGCAAGCCGCCTAGCCTGGTAGCAGCCGAGTCCCAACATGCTCATTCCTTAGGGCTCGGATTACGTTTGCTGTTGTTCGCCCGTCCAGAATTATTGTCGGTATCTTCGATCGAGCTATGATTCGGATGGCGAGTGGATCCATTAGCTCATAGGCTCCGGCCTTGATGTCGGCTTTCGAGAGGATTTCTGTTAGCTTGCTGACCGATACTTCGTCCAGCTTCTTTGCACTCTTGTCCTTGCTCGGATCGGATGTGAAGACTCCTTCGACGTCGGTTGCATTTACGAAAAGCTCCGCACCGACTGTTTCTGCAGCGATTGCGGCAACGGCGTTGGTTGAATGGCCTGGTGTGAGTCCGCCCATGGCCACGATTTTTCCTGAGCTAAAATAATGTTTCAAGTCCCCAATATTCACAGGAATTTTGGGGAAAGCGTATTCTTCCAACCCATCAACTAGCAGCCGTGCGTTCAACCTACTGACCAGGATGCCGATCTGATCACAAAGCGACTCAGTGACCCCCATGTTCCGAGCAGCTTTGATGTATGTCCGGGCGACGCCGCCACCACCAGTCACAACCACAAGTTGGTATTCGCCTACAAGTTCCTTGAGTAACTTCACGTATTCCTCGACGAGAACCTCTCCAGATCCACCTGGGAAGGCAAAGCCGCCAAGTTTCAGCACGACTTTCAAAAACAACCACCTTAGCTGATACTATGTCCCGAGCGTTATTTGATTTCTGAAACCAAGCCCCTCCGAACCAACCTATATAAAATCCGGAACGTTACCCATGCGCAACGGTGTTTCCATTGTCAACGACAACCACTTCGGATTCAGTTTCGCGCTTTCGGTTGAAACGGACATTGGAAATGCTGGCCTCCAAGGAGGGTCGGGGCACCGAACTCATAAGCCTCTATGTCCCGCCAGGCCGGAGAATTCACGAAGTGATGGCTAACCTCCGTGAGGAGTACGGCACTGCCTCGAACATCAAATCGCGTACGACGCGAAAGAACGTTTTGGAAGCCATTGAGAGGGTGCAGCAGAGGCTCAAGCTATTCAAAGAGCCCCCGAAGAATGGTTTAGTTATTTTCTGTGGGGCAATCCCACACGGAGGAGCCGGGACGGAGAAAATGGAAACCTACGTTCTGGAACCACCCGAACCAATCAACATTTACTTCTACCGGTGTGACGCGAAGTTTCACCTTGAACCATTAATGGAGATGGCTACCGAACGAGACGCGTTTGGCGTCGTAGTGATTGATTCCACTGAAGCAGTCGTAGCTACTGTCCGAGGTCAAAGGATGGAGGTCTTGCAGGAATTCACGTCGGGCATACCTGGTAAGCATAGAGCTGGTGGGCAATCGGCTAGGCGTTTTGAGCGGATCCGCGAGCAGGCTATGAACGACTACTTCAGAAGGATTGCGACCCACTCATACGAGCTACTCGGCAAGGTTCAGGGACTAAAGGGCCTGATCATAGGCGGCCCTGGGCCAACAAAGCATGACTTCGTGGAAGGGGACTACTTGAATTACATGCTAAAGGAGAAGATCATGGCCACAGTTGATACGTCCTACGTAGGGGAGCAAGGCGTCGAAGAAATAATCTCCAAGAGCCAAGACGTCTTGAAAGGCGTTAGGTACTTAGAGGAGAAACGCCTTGTCCAGAAGTTCCTATATGAAATCGGCCATGATACCGGCTTGGGCGTTTACGGAGAGACTCAGGTCAGAAAATTCTTGACCGCAGGCATAGTCGACCTTTTGCTCGTGTCCGAGAAGATGAACATACTTCACGTCTACACGAAGTGCAAAAACTGTGGCGCCGTTGAGGATTCGCTCATTCCGCAAGCTAACCTCGTCAAGTTCGAACAGGACCTCATAGCAACTCCCTGCAAGAAATGCAACGCATCAGCTCTCTTCATCGAGAACACGAAGGATTTGGTCGACGAATTGGTCGAAATCGCGGAGAAACAAAACGCCAACATCGCGGTCATATCTACGGAAACTGATGAGGGAGTAATGTTGAAGGATTCCTTCGGCGGAATCGCCGCGATCCTCCGCTATAGGGCCACTTAGGCAAAATGAATAGATGGGAACTCTCGTCTTAACCGCAAGACTTCCTTTTTGACCCGAGTCGTGTCCTCGTTTCTTATCCATACCCGAGCAATCAGTTCAGCTATTTGGGCCATTTCGCCTTCCCGCATCCCACGCCTCGTCTCCTCACTTGTTCCAATCCTGACTGCTATGTCGACGATGATGTTTGCTTCCTCGAGTCTCTTCGCCAGGCGAAAGCCCTCATCCTCGGATGGGACATCGACAATGACCTGGTGGGATTGAGTGAACCCAACTTCCTTCCCATGCAACTTCACCCCATTCTGGTCCAGTGCCTCTGCAAGGGCTTTGCTGTTGCGCACCACCTGCTGAGCATACCGTTTGCCGAACCTTTTCATTTCGTAGAGGGCAACTTGAAGCGCCGCGATGCGGTTCCAATGGGCGTTATCGACGATGGCGGGATGAACTTCCTTCCTTAGGCTCTCCTCATAGGCGTTTGAGAGTATGATTCCTCCTTGCGGGCCGAAGAAACTCTTGTGTGTAGAACCAATTAACATCACTGCGCCTTCCCTGAGTGGGTCTTGGAATTGGCCACCAGCGATTAAGCCCAACACGTGAGAACCGTCAAAGACGACTTTTGCGCCAACCTGCTCGCAAACACCGGCCAACGCTTGAACGGGGTGTGGAAAGAGAATTAGGCTTGCCCCGAAAACGACGACGCTGGGCCGTTCCCGTTCAATGACCGCCCCTGCTTGTTCGATGTCAATGTTGAACACACTTCTGTTGAAGGGGAATTCGAGGACATGGAGCCCGTAAATTTTCGGGTACCCATACTGAGATATGCCCGGGTACCCGCCGTTTCCCGGGCCGACTGTGATTATCTTGTCTCCACGCTTTGCCAACGCGGTTAGGGCGATCATGTCGGCGGAATGGCCTGAAAGAGGCCTCACATCCGCGTACTTTGCACGGAAGATTTCCTTCGCTAATGTCTCAGTCTGGATCTGATCGGTGTACTTTGTTCCCATGTAGAATCGTTCGGGCGACGTGTACCTATTGGCCAGATCGCAGCTGAGAATTCCGCGCACTGCTGGGCTGGACATGTTCTCCGAGGGAAGAAGGTTCAGGCATTTGCCCAGCCGCCAAGCTTCATGCTGGTGTAGCAGTTTCCTCAGGGAGGACGGGATTCCCGCTTTTCTTTCCGTAATCCGAAGTTTCAACGGAACATCAACAACCAACTTACTGAGAAGTCCAAAAAGGGATTTGGTGTTGGGTCAGCAGCAGGGCTAACATGCCATCTGATTGGTAGGATTGGCGAATAGGTGGATTGTATTCCGGGGCGGTTCAGGCTCAGACTCTAAGCTTCCGTCGGCGTAAGCCCTCACATGCCACTCCAGATCATATCGTAGGTGGCGGATATAGCCGAAAACCTTCCCTCTCTTCCAAATTTGGAGTATTCCAGCGCTAGTAAAGCCATCCGCAAGTAGCGTCTGACGAGATCTTTCCGCAAGTGAAGTATGAATCGAGAGCATTTGGTCCATTGGCCCATGCGCTATGTTCACCGGTTATACGCGTCTGCCCCGGCGACCGCCGGGCCTGCGTGTACCATCATGTGGAACCGGGGTAACATCCTCGATTCGGCCGATCCTGAAACCTGTTCGCGCGAGCATTCTGATTGCAGCTTGGGCACCTGGGCCTGGGGTTCTCGCTTTGTGGCCGCCTGGAGCCCTGACTCTGATGTGAAGGGATGTGATTCCTCTGTCCTTAGCTACGCGGGCTGCTGCTGCGGCAGCTTGCATCGCAGCGTAAGGCGACCCTTGAAGCCGGTCCGCCTTCACGTGCTGTCCCCCTGCGCTGCGGGAGATGGTTTCAGCACCACTCAGGTCCGTTATGTGAACTAGCGTATTGTTGAACGAGGAATAGATGTTCGCTATACCCCAGCGCTGAGGCACTTTCTTCTCCGACAGTGGTCACACATCCAAGTGAATATTCGATCTGGTCAACCTAGTTCGCCATATTTAACTTTCCTTGGGCTTAGTCTAATCGAAACCGAGATGGATGTCCTTCCTGTGAGAAGTTTGCGAATACGATCCGCATCGGCAGCGGACCTTCAGGCCATTTGCCTTATTGAGGATGATTCCTTCTCCGACCCATATCCCAGCTACCTACTCAAGCGACTGCTAGATGATACTCGAAACAATTTCGTAGTGGCTGAAAATGTGAGTGGCGCATTAGTCGGGTACAGCGTCTCCTCCATAGAGGGGAGGCTAGCCCACTTGATTTCAATCGCGGTTCTCACTGAGGGCCGTAGAAAAGGCGTAGCGACAGTACTACTCAAGAATCTTATAAAGGGCCTAGAGGCACGCCAGGTAGAAGAGCTCTGGCTTGAAGTAAAGCAGGGAAACAAAGAAGCCATCAAACTTTACGAAAAGTTCCACTTTGCAACTATGATGGTTTTGGAGAATTATTACTTAGACGGTTCAGCAGCACTGCGAATGCGAATGACCTTCAAGAAACAGGTCGTGAAGGTTGGGCATAGACAAAGGTGATGGCTTAGTGAAATCTCAATTCTACCTGCTCGATGATAATGAAATTGAGTGGGAGGGGAAACCTTACGTCAGGTTTTGGGGCGTGGACGAGAAGGGCGCCAGAATTTGCTTACTCAGCAACCTGATAATGCCTTACTGCTACTTTCTACCAAACCAGCAAGACAACCTCGAGACAATTAGGCAGAAGGTCTTCGAGGACAAGAGGCATTTTCCAAAAATAATCGGCATATCAATTGAGACAAAAAAGCGCCTTGGCCAAGAATGCAAAGTGCTGAAGATAATCTGCGCCGAGTCCGACGTGCGATCAAACTACTTGAAAGAGTTACAGAGGCTAGCCGGTAAGGGCGAGGGCTTTGAGAACGACGTAAGGCTTCCCGTCCGCTACATGACCGACCTGATGTTAACCCCGTGCGGTTGGAACGAATGCGAAGCCGACAAAATGAAATTCGATGGGGCTGCGGGATACGATGCTTACATCACGTCTACAGCTCCCAAGAGTGTTGCCGACGATACTGTTCCAACCCTTCGAATCCTCGCATTCTACACGCTCACGGTGGGGGAGAAGGGTTCAGCGAAACCTGAAAGCGACCCCATTCGAGCCATAGCCATAGCCACAAACTCAGGGAGATCGACAACCCTTGTTTCCGAAAAGGACGATGTAAAGGTCCTGAAGGATTTCGTCGCATTCGTAAAGGGCTACGATCCAGACATCATCGTCGGCTTCCAGACCAACACCCAGGATTGGCTGTACCTGATCCAACGATCAAGGGCCGTGAAATTCAAGTTGGCGGTGGGACGGGATTCGAGTGAACCGCATAACAGCGTCTACGGCCATGTTTCAGTAGCTGGCAGAGCAAACCTAGACCTGTTCGACGTGGCAAGTGGTATCCCTGAAGTCAAAGTGAAGACGCTCGAAAACCTTGCCAAATATCTTCGCCTTGATTCCGCTGGAAAGTTCACGACATTCGAAGAATGGGACAGGTCTTCGTTATGGGCTGAGGAGTCCGGGAGAAGAAAACTGGTCGAAAACGCAAGTATGTCGGCTCATGCTTCGTTAGAGCTGGCGAAAGAAACGATGGATTTTCCCATGCAACTTTCCGCCCTAACAGGGTTGCCGCTCGACTAGGTGATGGCTGCAGCGACTGGGTTTCGTGTCGACTCGTACTTGGTTCGCAGGGCTCATCAAATAGGAGAGCTGGTTCCGGGGAGGAATGAGCAACCATACTTCACGTATAGGGGCGCAATTGTGCTTGAGCCCAAAACTGGGTTGCATGACGACGTTGCGGTGCTTGACTTCGCCTCCATGTATCCAACTCTCATGGAAAAGTACAACCTCTCACCCGACACCTTCATCAAACCTGGCGAAAGCGTTCTTGAAGACTCAGTGTACATCATTCCTGAAGTGAACCATCGCTTCAAGAGAAAGCCGGAAGGCTTGTACAAAACTGTACTCACCACGCTCATTCATGAGCGGTCGTTAATCAAAGCCTTGCTGAAAGATGCGAATCCCAAATTGACTCGCTATAAGGTCTTAAAGGAACGCGAAAGGGCTCTGAAGGTCATTACGAACGCGTGCTACGGTTACGCTGGGTGGGCAGGCGCGCGGTGGTATGTCCGGGAGGTTGCAGAATCCGCGGCCGCCCTAGGGCGAGAGACGATTACCAAAGCCACAACGAAAGCAGAATCTCTCGGGCTCTCAGTAATCTACGGTGATACTGACTCACTTTTCGTCAAGAATGAGCGTGCGAAGGTCAAGCAACTCCTCGATTGGGTTGAAGATGAGCTTGGACTGGAGATCAAGGTTGAACGAGAATACCGGCGGGTTTTGTTCACGGAGGCGATGAAGCGGTATGCAGGCCTTCTCCCAGATGATTCCTTAGACATAGTGGGACTAGAAGTTGTTCGCGGCGACTGGTCTGATATCGCACGCCAAGTCCAAGAAGAAGTGTTGGGGAAGATCCTGCGTGAACAGTCTCCTGAGAGAGCTGTTGAGGTAGTCAAAGCGACTATACGCAGACTACACAAGGGCCAAGTACCACTCGCTGACCTCACGATTAGGAAAACGTTGACCAAACCCATCGAAAAGTACGCTGTGAGAACGCCCCACGTTGAGGTTGCTAAGCAATTGATTAAGGAGGGTTGGACCTTAACAGTTGGCGATAAGGTCGCTTATGTTATCACGAGGGGGCCGGGAAGCCTCTTCAAGAAGGCCAAACCCTCAAGCCAAGTGAAACCTGGAGACGTTGACATTGAGTACTACTTGGAGAACCAGGTGAAGCCCGCCGCGATGCGGATATTGGAGCAGTTCGGTGTAAGCGAAGGGCAGTTGGTAACTTAGGCCGTTGGCGGGCCAGCAACTTCGGGGAGGGTCATGATCCTAATTGAGGCGGGCCTACGTGCTAGGTCCGCGATCCGGTCTCCCACAAGTAATTTGATGCCTCGCTCCTCCGCCAAATCTACCAACCTTTGAGTGACCACTCCGTCGAAGACGATGGTATCAACTGCTTGGTAGTCAGCGAGTTTCCCTGCAAGTTCGCTTACGGGCAACTTGGCAACCTCATTCAGATTCTGGTCGAGTAACACCCCTTCCAGGGAACCTCTGAGTTCGCGGGCTTTGACTACAACGTTTTGCGGTAGCTGGGCGAGAGGTGGTCGCGTTGGAACATGAACTGGTTCTGGAGGGCGTGTTCCTGGGGGCCTTGCGGTTTCAACTGGCACCTTCTCTCGCAATGCCTTCAAGATTTCTTTCGGCACTAGGTCTTCGACTTCCTTACCCAAAGGAGCCCGTGCAACATAATCAACGGGAGCAACCTGCATCAATTCCTTCAAAATCAGGTCCCCGCCTCTGTCCCCATCGAGGAAGGCTGTTGTTTCTTTAGATTTCGCCAGGTCGATTATAGTCCTGGGAATCTTCGTCCCTTCGATCGCTACTGCGTTTCGAATTCCACATCGGAGAAGGTTGACAATGTCAGCCCTGCCTTCAACGAAAATTATGGAAGCACTGGTGGAAACGTCTGGACCTGCGGGAAGATGATCCGCACCATACTCGGCAACGTCTGACGACCGGATTACGTCTGATACGTCCTTGACCATCTCGTCTGTGCTTGGTGAGTCTTCAATGACCCAAGTGCGGAGAATGTCCTTCGCCTTGTCCAGAATCACTTTACGTTTTTCTTCTCTGATATCAGCGACCTTGTCCAATATGACTTTGGCGATACATGGACCTATGCGGTCCACGCTTTGCACAGCAGCTGCGATGATGGCTGTCGAGGTCTTGTCAAGGCTCGACGGGATGGTGATTACTCCAAATGTTTTATCCTGTTTGGATTCCAATTGAATTTCTATGCGTCCGATTCGACCGGATTTTTGGAGCTCGCGTAGATCCAGGTCCGGACCAAACAATCCTTCCGTTTGACCGAATATGGCGCCTATCACGTCAGGCTTCTCTACGACGCCCTCCACTTCGAAACGGGCGACGATCATATATTTGGTCGTAGGTGCATATTGTGAATTTGCTCCCAATTATGATTGAACCTCCTAATTTGCTCATGTTTGCTTCGGTATACAGAGGAAGCGAAGCGAAAGTAACTGACATGAGCATCCAAAACGTACCTTTCGAAGTACCCCATATAAACGCTATGCACAGGCAGATTCGGAATCAGTGGACCGGATTGGCGGGGAGACATCTGTCATTCACTCCCTCGTTCTCTCTCAGAACTTTACCTCAACTAAGCTTGACCTTCTTGCCCCGAATCACTTGTCGCGGTATCCTTAACGATAGAATAGTTGGGATGAGAATTGCCAAGAAAAATGTGGCTGGGTCGAATTCCGGAACTACGGTTACGGCCGTGGGCAGTTGCACGCCGCTAGAGTGTTGTACGTCGTCGAAGAAGACATTCATACGCCACCCCTCCGTCGTCGAACCCACCCCAACAGCGAAGACAAGCCTCTGGCCTGCAGAGACGTTTTGGTTGAGTTCGACATTGAAACTATAAAGCGCCGGGGTTCCGGTGAGAGCCTTGCCGCGCGCGTAGGTGAAGGCGTAACGGTAGTTTCGAACGGTCTGATTTAGTTGATTGAGAACTGCAATCCCTGCCCCTACACCAGAGAAGGATGGTGTAACGTCGTCGCTGGAGAGCCACGCTGTGAATGTTGCGGTTCCGCCAAGCATCGTAGGTTCCGTTAGTGGTTCAGTCACCCAAGCAACGGATCCTACCCAGATAGTGCCGAAGATTGTGGTAGCGTTTCGGATAGCCGCGGCAACTTCAAAGACTTTCGGGGTTGAACCTGAAGGCGCCGTCAAATTGGCTTCTTCAACAACCGTGATAGAAGCGTTCTCGCTACGGTATGTCACAGCCTTCAAGTGAAAGTAAAATATGCCACCAGAGACGGGCGACTGGGCTGAAACCAAACCCGTTGATGCCCCAAGAAATAGAATCACCATCACAGTCAGTGAAATAGCATGCAGCCGCATAATACCTCAAAACACGTATGTCGAATTTACCTATGCCTGCCAAGTCGTGCCCCTCCCCCGACACTATGAACTAGCCGAACTTGGAACGAAGCCCAGAGCTCCGGAAGAATGTAAGTGAAAGATAGAGGGAGTTCCGAATACAGCGGTAATCACTACTATAGTCTAGTATTCAGTAGAAATGTATTACCGAGAGAACGTCTTATCTCATCGTTCGTCGTTTCAAGCATGAGGTTGCGCAATCGTGTCGCGAATTGGAATTAACGGGTTCGGAAGAATCGGCCGCTGCTTCTTCAGGGCTGCGACAGAGGCTGGCTTGGATATCGTCGCAGCCAACGACATCATGGACCCAAAGACGGCGGCTCACTTGCTCAAGTATGATTCAGTGTTCGGGAAATTTAGCCGAACCGTCAGCCTAGAGCCTGAAGGTTTCAAGGTTGACGGAAAACCGGTGAAGATACTGTCCGTCAAGGATCCCGGCGAAATCCCTTGGTCTAAGTACGGCGTCGAGATTGTGGTCGAATCCACAGGGCTGTTTACGAGTCGGGACATGGCTGTGAAGCATATGAGAGGCGGCGCCAAGAAGGTCCTGGTATCCGCTCCTGCCAAGAATCCTGACATCACGATTGTCCCGGGAGTGAATTTGGAGAAGTACGACCCGAAGAAGCATGATGTAGTCTCACTTGCATCCTGCACCACGAACTGTGTGACACCGGTGGTCAAGGTGCTGAATGACTCCTGCACGATAAAGCATGGTTTCATGACCACTGCCCACGCGTACACGGGCGACCAACGACTCCACGACCTGCCACATAGCGATTTGAGGCGGGCTAGGGCAGCAGCGCTCTCAATAATTCCCACCTCAACAGGCGCCGCCATCGCGACAACCGAGGTCATCCCAGAGCTGAAGGGCAAGGTTGACGGCGTGGCACTACGAGTGCCTGTCCCCGACGGGTCCATCGTTGACTTCGTGGCTGAAGTGGGCCGCGACATCACCGTCGACTACGTGAACAAGGCATTCCAAAGTGCGGCGAACGGTCCCATGCAGCATATCCTAGAATACTCCGAGGAGCCCCTAGTCTCCTCTGACATCATCGGGAACCCACACTCAGCCGTTTTCGATTCACTCTCAACCATGGTTCTCGACAATAGGTTGGTCAAAGTCTTCGCATGGTACGATAACGAGTGGGGATACTCAAACAGGCTGGTTGACATGGTGCAAACCATGTCGAAATTTCTATAAGGTCTCCGATGGAAACTGAACTCGGTCTGAATGGTTTGGCGGCAGGTGCACCATTTTGCATTGCAGATTTCGCTCAATGCACTAAAACGCCGTGCACAAGATATCCGAACGAGGCGTTGACACGGAGAGATGAGAGATGTTGTTATCAGTTGACAGGCAGGATTCTAGGTTAAGCTGTTAACTAAGATGGCACTGACAACTTCTGAGAATGCTTGACGTGTCTCCTAACGAGTAGGTATAGTCCGATTCCGGCTATGAGGACCACTCCCAATGCTTCCTCTGGGATGCTTGTTGATTGTGTAGAGGCGGTTTGTGGTGGTTGGGGCATCTGGAGTGATGGTGAGGTGGTAGGACGCATTGTTGTATAAGGTGTAAGGTTAACTTGCGTCGTGTTCGTGTTTTGAGGAGTTCCCTTCATTGTGATGGTTGCAGTCGCGCCGTTGATATCCGCAGGGTTTCCCCATGCGACAAGGAATATGAAATATGCTGATGGAAGACTTTGATTGAGGTCGAGGTTAGTGGCATCCCATTCCGCGAATACGCATCCATTCGACGCCAGATCCTCAACTCGGAGGTGTTGTCCGCAGGGAATGTAGTTGAGGGTTTGGAAGACGTAAAAATCCATGGGCAGAGTTGAATGGAAGGTAATGTGGACTGGTCCTGTGAACGGTATGGGCGCCGCATCCACGCCACAGTAGGTCTCATTTGCAATTGGAAAAATCGTAGTTAGTGTCGCCGTTGTCGTAGACGTATCCGCCGGCCTAGAACTCAGAAGTCCCGGTGGCATCGCACATATTGCGACCACGACCAAAATGCATGACAGAAAAATATTGAATCGCATTCACGGTCTCCTCAGAAACCTGCTTCGCTCTTTGTGCCTACCTACGAAATATGGGCTTTCATATTCACGCCTGACGGACTGAGGGCCGAAAAATACTTCGGCCCTAAGACGGGCGTGGAATCTCGGTAGTTCTTCGATGCTGCGAACATCCGACCGTGTCAATCCTCGGAGCTCGCGCCATAAGACCAAGTTCACGTGAATCTTCTGGTAGTTTAATGTGCGGGCGAGACGCTTCGCTAGAAAGACGCCTTCGTGGTCGAAGTCCGTGAGAACTATCACCTTACCATATGGGTCCAGTTCCTCAACGAAGCCCACCGGGTTTTTTCGGCTACTCTGTAAGCAAAGGATTGTTCCAGGGATTCCTAGTTTATGGAGGGATTCTCGGTCGCGTGTCCCTTCGACTATGATGATGCCACCTTGTTCAGACTCGTGGGTGACTCGTTGAATGAGTTTCTCTAATCGTTCAAGCCTTACTTCGGCGGGGGCACGCATTGCGGGGTGTTACCTTGTTATTTCCATCTGTTCCATTTTGTGAAGTAGTTCTGGGCGTTTCTCGAATTCTTCTCGGACTGGCTCGAGGATTTTGATGAGGCCTTCCGCAACTGAGGTCTTCAGATCGAGGGGGTGAATCTTACCTTGGCGATATTCCGTTTCTAGATCTTTGTACGTGGTGAATGTTGCGGAACCGCCGTACTTGCTTGGCCTATCCATTGTGACTGACTTGGCCCAAGGAAAGATGATGTGACGAGCGATTTCGAGGACTGGGTTGTTCGCTGTTTCCTTTTGGGGGCAGTAGGCACCCTTGAGTTTGTGCTTGATTGTTTCTGGTTCGTCGTGGACGATTATTCCGCTCTCCGTGATGCTCTTTGACATCTTAGAGGAGATTTGGGAGCTGACCTCCTGATTTTCATCGAACTTGGCCGAGTCCATCCTTTTCGCTCCCGCTAGCCCTATGAGTAGAGGTGTGTGCAGGCTTGTTGGTTTCGGCCATCCTAGCTTGTCTGCGACATCGCGTGCTAATGCATGAGCTTTTCTCTGGTCTATCCCTGCGCAAGCGACGTCTAACTTTAGTTCGAATATGTCGGCCGCCTGCATGCATGGGTAGAAGGTTGCGGCGGCTTCCAGGTCCTTGCTATCCATTTCCCTGCCCATAATTGGTAGCGCACGCCATACTCGGTTTACGTTGATGGACTTACCGATTCGTACAACCCTCTCCCAGTATTCCCTTTTTCCCGCCAAATCAGACGCCCAAGAATACGTGGCCTGTGAGGGTGGGATGCCAATCGCGGTGAAGCATTGTTTGATGTATTCTCCGCAGGTTCGAATATTCTCCATCCGACCTCCCAGCTTGTTGTTTATCCAAGCATGCCAGTCGGCGAGGAATACGTTGAAATCGAAACCAGCCTCAATCAGGTCCATGATCTTCCTGCCGCACACGAGGCCCATCCCTATGTGCATCATCCCGCTTGACTCGAAGCCCCAGTAGGCGCGTGGGCGGTCCTTAGTCTCTAGAATCGTTCGTAGCTCTTCCCGCGTTATGATCTCTTCAGTGTCCCTAGCGACGAGGCCTAGTCGTGTTTCTACGTCCAAGCTTCTTCCCTCTCAAGTTCTAATTGTGTGGGCTGTGCTATTCTTCTTTCGTTGGAGGGGATTCGCCGCAGGGCCGGAACGATCCGACCCCTATCGCCCACGACACTAACACGCAAACTTCACCGGAGGGCATCGCCCCACTCAGTTGGCTCTCTCGGAGGTGGGCGGCTCTGGTGCCTCTCCAACGAACCTAATGTCTTTGCAACTGGAAGAGTTGGTCAAGGTCAAGCTCCATTGCTGTTACGGGGTCTTCTAGTTTCCAGTTTTCGAGGACTTGTGGATGAACCTCTCCTATTACCCCAACCTCACGCTGGCCAATAAGAATGCTACCGACCCTCCCTTCCAAGTAACTCGGGTTAAGGGTTTGGTTCAATGTGAATTCGAACCCAAGGTTGAGCATGAGCGGTTCGAGGTAAGATTTCATCTCCGTAAAATTAGCTTTCGAGTGAGATGAAACGCAAGCCAATTTGCGGACATCTCTCGCCCGGTTCGAAACGGCAGGGTCCCAGATTGTGCAGTCTCCAGCCTCAAACACTCGTTGGGGGTATTCAACGTGAGTGTTGTTCGCTAGGAAATCCATCAAACTTGGCAGCAGCCAGGGGCGTAGGCATCTCATTGTCAAGATCTTCGGGTTCGCAATCTCAACCACTTCGCCAGGCTGCATGTTCATCTTTGTGAACAACTTTTCCTCATTCGTCATCATGAACCCCACCATCTCTTGGAACCCAAGTCCTATCATCAACTGCCTCACATTGTCCGAGAACTCTTCCATCGGCGAGAGGCCGCCCATTGTTAGGTCGGACGGCCATTTCGGCTGCATTTTGTTTAGACCGTAAGCGATGGCTACATCTTCGAGTATGTCAACTGGATGGAGAATATCCAATCGGTAGCATGGGACACGAACGTTCAGTTGCTTCCCAGCCGAACCTGCCACATCATATCGTTCGCGGCGAAGAAGCGACACTACTTGGGTGTGGCTGAGCTCCAGGCCGATTAGGCTTTTCAGGCTATCGAGGGATAGTTTGATTCGTCGTTCGTCAAGGTCCGGAGTTTTCAGTATCCGTGTCTTACCGTACTTGTACTGGACTGAGGCTGGTGAGATTTTGGCTCCCCGGTCGGCGAGGGAGGTTGTGAGGATCGTGACGGCGTTCATTACGGTTTCTTCAGACGAACCTGTGACTTCGACGAGTACGTTCTTTGTGTCTGGTGTGAGTCGTCCTAGGTCGTTAGAGTTGATGATGGGCGGGAAGGAGAGCACTTTGTGTTTTGCATCAAGCAGGATGGGCATTTTCTCATGCTCCTTTAGGATGTGACCGTACTCTATGCCCTTCGGGTGGGCTTCCAAGATTTCGCGGAGCGACATCGCCTTGTCTCCTTCCAGGGGCACGAATTTCACATCATCCGGCCCCACCGCGCCGTAGCGAAGTGGAGGAGTAATCAAGTCAAAGTCGTAGAAACCGATCGATGATCTTCGGCGTTTCCTTCCATAACTCTGGTCAAGCTTGTCTTGGAGGTGAATCAAGCCGCGAATGATAACGTCGTTCAGTTTCGTGTTCCTGGCGACCACGCACGCGATGTACGGCCTGATGTCCTTCAGTTCTTTGTCAACATGGATGTGGACCGCAGGTTTCTTGGCGGTGACGTAAGTCTTAAGGCCGACTTCAATTCCTAGCAGACCTCTCAGAGCGCGGGCTATGCCCTCGGTGCTCCACGTGTCCGGCCGGTTTGTATCCTTGTTGTCGAGTTGAAGTTCGGAGTCTTCTAGGATGGGTTCCGTTCGGCTTAGGCCGGAGAGTTCGCATTTAACCGAGTAGAGTATCTCGTTAAGGTCCTCGTGACTTCGCGGCAGTTTCTTGCCGACTAACTGCTCCAGGTCGTCTATTCGGGTGAGTATAGTGACCAAGTTAGAGAACCTTCTGCTTCCTCATCCATTCGAGGTCTTGGGCGAAGAGGAGGCGTATGTCATCGAATCCAGCTCGCATCATGTACAGCCTGTCCACACCTATGCCCCAGGCGATCACGGGCACTTTGATTCCTAATGGGAGCGTCAATTCAGGCCTGAAGATTCCTGACCCGCCGAACTCAAGCCATCCGTAACCTTCCTTGTAGGCTTGAAGCTCCACGCTTGGTTCGGTAAAGGGAAAGTAATCAGGCCTAAAACGGACTTTGTCTGCGCCCGCAATGTCTATGGCGAAGCGTTCGAGTACCCCCAAAAGGTCCCTTAGTGACAGGCCAGCGCCTAACACTATGCCTTCAACTTGGTTGAATTCTGTAAGGTGAGTGCGGTCTACTTGATCAGGCCTAAAGCATCTCACTATGGAGAAATACTTCCCCGGTATCTGCAGCTCCTTGCTGACGAGGGTCCGGGCGCTTAGAGCGGTTCCTTGGCTTCTGAGTATCAGCTTTAGAGCTTCGTCGCGTGAGTAAGAGTACTTCCAACCGGTCGACCCCGTCTTCCAACCGTTTTCATGTGTTCTCGAAACGGGATCCATGAAGCGCTCGCTCTCTCCTAGGTTTCCCCTTTCCTTCGTCTCGATGAAGTAAAGGTCGTGAATTTCGCGTGCGGGATGGTCCTGCGGCATGAAGAGCGCGTCGCAGTTGAAGAACATCAATTCGACCGCGGGGCCTGTCATTTCCTTGAATCCAAGATTGACGAGTTTATTCTTCAAGTTGTCAAGAAACAGCCGATAGGGTTGTCTCTTCCCGGGCCAGGTCGGAGTGACTGAGGCCGCTATGTTGTATTTTCGAAACGTAGCGCTTTTCCATCGCTGGGACGCGAGTAGCTCGGGGGTGAGGTCGCTCACCTCTACTGGGACAGTTATGCCTTCCTCAAGGGCTTTCCAACCTTGCGAGGTCAGTTCCGCGTAACGTTTAGTCTGCTTCCTGCTTATGACTAACTTTCGTCTCTTCAAAGTCTCAAGGGTTTCGCGTAGAGGTTTCGGTAATTCCTCGAGGGTGGTCTCGGTTTTGGTTGATAGACTTTCCAGTGACCTTTCTAAATCGGTCTTGTCAGGTATGCCCGACGCTTTGAGTACTACTCTTTGAAGTTGAGTTGTGACCTCGCACCAGCCAGCGACCTTAATCCATCCCAATGCGACGGAAGCGAGGTTCGCGGCTATATTGGCACGTCTCGCCGCCTGGTCAAGAGTTGCTTCGCCTCCTAGTTCAAGAACAGCCTGACAAAGCCGTCTTTCGGGCAAACCTTGTTTTGCGTAGTTCATTCCCTCTTCTGTAAGCTTTAGGATTGTTCGTTCAGCTTCCGTCACTCGAACAAATTGCTTCTCTTGCAGAGTCGTTAAGGCTCGCGTCACGGCGGCACTACTCTGCTTAGTCTTTAGTACTAATTCTTCGAAGGAGCAGTTGCCGCCGGAGGATTGTAGGCCATGCATTACCGCGGCTTCGTTCTCACGCATATCAAACAAGCATTTGCGCTCCCATGGAGTTTGCGTGCCTGTCCCACGCCGCATTCAGATAAATTAGTTCAGAGGACAACTGGAATGTTGCGTTGAGGCCTGAAAACGCGGTCACCTGCAATCATACGCTCAACCTCGAAGCTTCGCAGCTATAGGCGCCTAGGTCTATAATAGATTGTTTACCACGAGTCTTTCGGGTTGAAGAGGTATTCCTCAAATCTATCTTTGGCTTTCTCTCGCTTTGCTTGATGCTCTATGAGGAACTCCTCAACTCGTTCCGCGAGTTTGAGTTTGCATTCTCCGCACATGATGTTTCCGGCGAGGCAGTTGTAACGTAGGTCTTCAATTTCCTTGTCGTTCATAAATAGGAAATAGTCGTAGGCGAAAACGGAGCAGATGTCAGGATTGGCGCCAAGCCTTTTTTGTTCCTCGATCGTGGCTCGTCCGCCTGTGAATGCGCTCATGACCTTCTTTTTCGCTCGTTGAGGATTATCTATTGTGAATATTGCAGTTTCAGGCATTGATGCAGACATTTTTCCGGCGCGCCCAAGTCCTGGTACGAAGCGGCAGTGAATTTGGGCGGGCTTGTAAAACCCCAGCTTCGGTGCAACATCCCGCGTGATCCTCCAGTAAGGATCTTGGTCGATAGCGGCGGGGATCAAGCACGGGACATTATGTCCCACTAGTTGCGACTCTAGAAAGGCTGGAACCGCCTGGACAGCCGGGTAGAATGCCATGCCTATGTTCGTGCTCTCCCGAAAGCCAAACACCGCTTTGGCAGTTGAGAAAGTCACGTGCTTAGCGATCTTGATCGCAAGGCCGTAAAGAGCGTCCATGTTCTTAGTGTCCAGTATGATTCGGGTTTTCTTGGGGTCGAAGCCCAGGGCGATCAGGTCGAGCGCGTTCTCAAATGCCCATTTCGCCGGTTCACTCATCGAAAACTCATCGTGTTGGAGGAACCGCTCGTCGTCTGTGATCTGGAAGTAAAGTTTGGCGCCGAACTTGTCTTGCAAGTACTTGGTGAAGATCCATGGGACCAGATGACCAATGTGGACCGGCCCAGAAGGGCCCCGCCCTGTGTAGAGTACGAATTTCTCTCCGGCTTCATACCTATGCAGAATCCAATCCAGATCCCTGTGTGAGAAGAAAATTCTTCTAGCGAGTTGTGGGTGTAATTCGCCGGTGTGCTTCCTAATCGTGTCTAAGATTTCTGAGGTAAGGGGTTGGGTCCCAAAGTCCCTTATCAGCTTATCATAATCGATTTTACCCGTAACCTCCCAAGGGGTCACCACCATTTCCTCGTTATTGACTGACATAACTCAGGTTCTCCCGCTTTCAGAAACTACTCTCCGACTTAGTTGCTTCCCCACAATTAATGTGCGTGTGTCATAACTCGACTAGTTGTATAAATCAAATAGCCGCTGCGCCAGAAGAGGGTAAACTTCTAGAAGCTCCATTGATGCCATGCTGCTAGGGAGTAGCTATGAGTGACGAGAAAGACAACGTTTTGGCTAAAATGGACGCGGCAGCGGAAGAGGCAGAAACAGACCTCGCATCCCTTGATCAAGAAGCTGTTAAAGCCTTAGCCGTCTGGTGGCTGAAATGGTACATGAAGGCCGGGCATAAGCGGCTTGGCCGAATAATGGTGAAGGTCGCAAAGAAGCAGTAGGCTTGTCAACTGTACGAAGATCCCAAGTCAATCATCCATAAGGAAGGTGTAGCCGCGGTTGAGCCAACGAATTGAAATGTTCACAAAATCCGGGCGAATCCTTGCCGAGGTTCGAGAATTCGTGAAAACTCTTCCCTTGGCTGGCAGGAGCGTTCTTGGAGTATGTGAGAAGGTAGAGGGAAAGATACAGAGCCTGGGGGCGGACTCAGCTTTTCCATGCAATGTCGGGATCAATGACGTCGCCGCCCACTATACAAGCCCGTGGGACGACACCAGCAAGATTCCGGAAGATTGTATAGTGAAGGTGGATTTCGGTGTAGCGCTCGATGGCTTCATAACAGATACAGCGATAACGATTGCACTAAACCCAGCTTACGACTCTATGAAAATCGCGGCTGAAGCTGCGCTCCAGGAGGCGCTTGCAGCCGTAGCCCCCGGTCGAAAACTGTCCGAAATCGGAAGTGTGGTGGAACGCTGTATCGAGAGGTACGGTTTTAAGCCGATTAGAAATTTAACCGGCCACAAGATAGACCGCTATACGATACATGCAGGGAAGTCGGTTCCTAATGTTTCAGGGATGGAGAGCGGCCGCTTTGAGGTGGGCGAAATCTATGCAATCGAGCCTTTTGTTACGTTGAAAGGTGCTGAGGGTGCTGTCCGCGATGGGGATTCCGCGTATATCTACCGTTTTGTTAAGGAAAAAGGTGCCAAAACAGATGAAGCCGTTAAACTTGGCGAGTTTATTAGGGATACATACAAAACTCTACCTTTCGCGGCTCGTTGGGCTCATAACTCTTTCCGCGGTGCCAATTTCCAAGCGGCGTTTGGGGAACTCGTGAAGTATCGGTGTATCGTTGGTTACCCTGTGCTCGTCGAAGCGAGCGGCCACGTTGTTGCTCAGGCGGAGCATACGATAATCGTGACTGAGAATGGTTGCCGAGTGTTAACTGCCTAGATTTTCTTGGGCTTAAGGTCTTCAGCGTAGATGGAGTCGACGCGCATGCTCCCCTTGCACTGTTGACATTGCCCAACCTCTTTAGTCACGTAGTCGCCGACGCTGAATGTCCTAACCACTTTGAACCCGCAGTTCGCGCAGAGCACGACGCTGAGTACTTTGGCGGCGATGTGTTGCAGGACGACCATTCGGCGGCGCATTTGCGTGATTGATGATATGGCGAGTACGGTGCCTACAGTCGCCATTATGCCGTACACGAAGAACTGTGGGAATTGTCCAGCGTTATAGTAATCGAGGGCTTGCACCATTGCCCACATTGAGATCGCTAGGATCACTAATCCGAAGGCAATCAGTATGTACGCGTAGTATGTTGAAGGTTTGCTACTCATCTGTATTCGCCTATGGTCCGATGCCAGCGGTGTTGCCGATGCCAGCGATTATGACGAGTTCGCCTTCTTTGGTGCGCTCAACGACTAACCGCTTTATTCTCTCTAAGACGGTTTCAGCGGATTCAGCGATCTCCTTTTTCATGGTGGTGACTGCTTCCTGTATGCTTTGTTTGACTACGATGGCGTAGACGGGTATACCGAATTTCGTTGCTTCCTCTTCAATCTTGAACCGCTCTGTCCCAATGCCACCAATCGCAGCGCCGATTCCTTCGCTAACTTCCCCTGTCTTCTCTCCCTCCAGTTTCAACGCAGCATCAACCATGATTATCATTGATGCTTTTCCGTTGTTTTCTTCCAGGACCTGGCGGATGGCGTCACCAGGCTTACCAACGTTCCCGCCTGGGCCCTCTGCCTTTAGCGCAATAACTCTCCGGCCCTCCAAAGTTGTCTCGGCCGCAACCATGTCCTTCTCAACTTTCCTAGCCTCGTGGCCGCGCATCAACCTCGACGCCACAAGCGCGCCAGCGCCATCACCTATCGGGTGCCCTTCCGCGAAGGCCTTGGTCGCCCCTTGGTAAGCATCCGCCTCCATCATGATCAGTGGTAGGAACGCCTGAAGCTGGAATATGACGAAGATGCTGAACGTCTTCTTGCCGAGGAGGTACAAATGCCGAACAACCTTATACATGTAGTTCAGCGCCCAAGCTGCTTCGACCAGGTTCTCGAGATTGTTCACCTGTGAAGGATTCGCTTCGGGCGCAATCCTAGCCACATCCGATTTGAACTTCGACTCCCGAACGTCGAGCAGGTGATCGAACTTCCGAACCACACCAGATGGATCCATACTCACGGGCTCAATGAGGAATTGCTCAAGCAAAGAATTCAATCGCACTGTCGGGTCGTCCTTGGGTTTGCCTACGTCCCTAAGCACCTTTAGTGTGAGAGATTTCGCGTTGTCTCTCATGTTTTCAAGTTTTCTAACAGCCCCATCTATTTGCATTAAGGCAATTCGACTTTGAATTTGTTGACCAAACAACATGAAACCAAAGAACATGGCGAAGAACAGAATGTTCACTAAATTGCTGACTCCGCCTGAGCCAAATAATCCGGTTTCGAGAATTATCGCGCCTAGTTGACCTAACAATAGGATTCCTCTAAGTTTCAATTCATAAGCCAAGCCGCCCATGTAATAAACGTTCATTCATTTGACTCAGTGCTAATCAACCAAGTCACAAGAATAATGGAGTCGGCAGCGGTCCGGGGCTCGCATGGCCTTTCGGAACACACTACTACCCGAATCGCCTGAGAGATTCACTTCCGTGTTCGGAATGGGAACGGGTCCTAGCCCTCAGCTATGGCCGCCAACTCCAAACTAACTGCCCGCCAGCGAATAATTAAACATAGAGCTTGCAAGATGTTCTTCGGCTGGGTAGGCAACTTTGCGGAATGTCGCCATAATTGGAGTTGGAATGTCGCCGGTTACGGTAGGTTCTGGGAGAAGCCTGCAAGAATTATTCGTCGAAGCCGCTATGGAAGCGATCGAAGATTCCGGGGTGGACAAAATTGACTCCATTTATGTCGGGAACATGATGTCTGGGTTTCTCCAGAACCAAGAGCATTTGGGCGCTTTGATGGCGACAGCACTCGGAAGGGAAGGCGTCCCAAGCTTCAAAGTGGAGGGTGCGTGCGCCTCGGGTGGAGTCGCCGCTCACGCCGGCGTGATGGGTGTAATGTCGGGATTAGAAGACGTGGTCTTGGTGGGGGCGGTTGAGAAAATGTCGGGTTACACGACACCTGAGGTGACATCCGGTCTTATGATGGCAGAGGACAAAGCTCGGGTTGGAGCAAGCGGTATCACTTTCGTTGGCCTCAACGCCATGATTGCCCGAGAGTACATGCGCAAGTACGATACACCACATGAGCTACTGGCTCAGTTTCCGGTTCTCTGCCACGAAAACGCCCTTAACAACCCCAAGGCCCTATTCCACAAGCGCATCACTGTCGAAGATGTGCTCAAGTCCCCGTTAGTGGCGGACCCATTGAGGTTGTATGATTGCTCACCCATCGGAGATGGAGCAGCAGCCCTCGTGTTGACGACTGTTGAGAAGGCGAAGGAAATCGCTGGTTCGCCAGTGACGATTGCTGCTTCCGCCGTTGCGACTGATACACTCAGCCTCTACCAGCGCCAAGACTTGACTACCTTTGAGGCCTCAAGGAGAGCGGCCCAACGGGCGTACGAGGCGGCGGGTGTGAAGCCTAAAGAAATTGACCTATTGGAGGTTCACGATGCCTTCTCAATTCTTGGAATCATGGCGTTAGAAGACCTGGGGTTTGCACCGAAAGGTTCTGGCTCTCAACTCGTCAAGGATGGAGTCTGTGCGCGGGATGGGCCGATGCCCACAAACACCTTCGGAGGGCTAAAGGCAAGAGGTCATCCTGTCGGTGCTAGTGGAATGTACCAAATCGCAGAACTCGCTCTCCAACTGTCAAAGAAAGCAGGCAAATGCCAAGTTCCCGAAGCCCACCTGGGAATGTCGCAGAGCGTGGGCGGAATTGGTAGCACGGTTGCGGTCCACATACTTAGGGGGTAGTAAGGTATGGATGAAGGTACCAGAGGCTACAAATGCGTGAATTGTACCTGGTCTGACTTCTTCGCGACTAGAGCATGCCCACGGTGCCTCAGCGAAGTTAAGGAAGTAATGTTCTCGGCGCAAGGTAAAGTTGCTACGTTCACTGTGATTAGGTATCCGCCGAGTGGCTTCGAGAAGGGAGCACCATATGTTGTTGCCTTAATCGACCTTGACGGTGGGCCGAGAGTGATTGGCAGAATAACAGCGGGCATAAACGAAGTTCGCGTTACACAAGTAGTGCACTATACAGGAACCGCTGAGGGCGCTTTGCAATTCAAGATCTGAGCTCAGTGAGTCTTCTTACCTTCCACAGTCGTACACGAGGGCCAACGTAATAGCGAGAACGAGTTTACGCCCCATCTACAGACCGAGCAGATCGACGTTAAAGTAACAAACTGTAAACCTTTGAGTTTGCTGGGATGCCAATGGAGAAACTGTAACGAAAGACAGAAAAAACCCGCAAATGTCGCTTTGCAGTCTAGGACTTCGTGAGCCAATTGAACTCAAGCGTTCTCGGGGAAACCGCTGCATTAATCACTTCTGCCCTTTGGACTGTTAGTTCACTGTTTTTCACGTCGGCTGGGAGACGAATAGGGTCGCTCAGCGTGAACGCGTACCGCACTGTGATAGCGGTGGGTCTGCTCCTCGTCACTCAATATGTTTTGCTCGGAGCCATTCTACCTTTGGCTAGCGGACCTCAATGGTTCTGGTTGGGTACGAGCGGTGTAGTCGGGTTAGGTATTGGTGATTCAGGACTCTTCGCCGCTTACGTGATACTTGGCCCACGCCGTTCTCTGCTGATTTATGCCTTGGCTCCAATATTCGCGTCTCTGGGTGCATACGTCATGCTCGGTGAAACAATTCCACCAGTCGCCGCAATTGGCATCGCACTGACTTTGGGGGGCGTCGTGTTAGCAATCTTAGAACGTGAAGAACACTCCGGCGAAGCTCCTCTGTCAAAGAAGTTGAAAAGCTACGGCGTTTTCTTTGCCCTCGTCGCCGCAATTGGCCAAGGAGTAGGCTTGGTTCTGTCGAAGAAAGGAATCGAACTCAATCCAGCGGCAACATTGAACCCAATATCTGCCACGCTAATGCGCATGATTCTAGGAGCCTGTTCCCTTTGGCTCGTCCTGGTAGCTGCGGGAAGACTGCCGGAACTTCGTAGTGCTTACAAGAGCAGGGAGGGAATGCGACATACGTTTGCCGCTGCCGTGGTGGGGCCGTTCCTGGGTGTGACGCTATCCATGATTGCTGTAACCTATGCGGAAGTAGGTATCGCGCAGACCCTACTCTCACTAATGCCCGTCATGATTATTCCGGTGGTCTGGATACTTTATGGGCAGAGGACAAGTTGGAGAGGAATTCTTGGTGCAACAATCGCAGTAATTGGCGTTGCAGTTCTCTTCCTAGTGTAGAAGCCCCGCACAATTCGATGTAGCGGATCAAATAATCATGTTACGTATTTCCTGAAACGTTTCCTAGAGCATGATAGGGGTTCGGAGGTTGGAGTGTTAGGGGTAGTGCTTCCTTGAACCAGTCGGGTATGTATGGCCAACAGTCTCTGACAAGTTTCTGAAAGCTTCCGTCTACAACGTAGAACGCTGCTTTGTCGTCGTCGGCTCTAATAGCCCGCCCATACGCCTGAATGACCTCCATCATCGCCTGATTCTCATACCACCTTCTATGCCCAAGCCCTAACCGGCGGCTCATTCGTCGATCGCTCAGGTCCGCGAAGGGAACTTTCAAGAGGATTTGAGCATCGCAGAGGTCGTACTTCCAATCTTGGCCTTCGTTGAAGGCGACTGAGACGAATACCTTCCCTCGGGAGCGCATCCACTCCTGCAGCTTCTCCTCCCGGTCACGGCTCGTGTGAACGATTAGGCGGGTTCTAATGTCTGCTGGCAAGTGCTCGACGAGGGCTCGTTGATGGCGATAGCTGTGGGAATGGATCGCGACTTTACCCTTTTCTTTACGAAGGATCTCCGTTACTTTCTTCACGGCTTGGGGCATGTTCTTGTCCCACTCTTGCTTTGACAGGGGGCCGACGGTTGCGTCGATTATTGGGCGGTTCTCGGCCGGGAAAGTGCTTGGCGATTGGAGAACACAAATTTCGTCCCGTTCGAGAATTGTTGTGAGGCCGGTCAGCTCGACGAATTCTTCTGGGTCTAGAATGGTGGCCGAGGAGACTACGTAGTACTCGGCTCGTTTCCAGACGAGTTGCTTCATGAACTCCTTTGCAAATACTGGTTGCAGGAGAAGTTGGTTGTTCCTAATCTGCCAAACCCATTCCGACCGCGAATTCATGTAGAGGTAGTAGCTGGCGAGGTATCGCTCAATGAGGTCTCGGTTTTCGGTTTGGACCACTGAGAGCCCTGAAGTTTCGGATTTCTGTTTCAGTTGCTCCAGGAGTCTGCCAAGCTTCGATTCCAGATCTTCCAGAAATCTTCCAAGGTCCACGTCCGACCCCACCTCCCGAAGGGCGGGTAGTATTTCGTCGTATATGTCGTAGGGTATGGAGAAAGGGGATAGTCGCACTGAGACATGGTTGAGGCATTGCTCTTCCAAGTTGTGCGCTTCATCCAAAACTATCAGTGCTCTGGTTCCTAGGTAAGTCTCGCTTATGCCCTCCGTCTGGCCCTCCGAGATGAGATAAGCGAGGCTCAGAAGAACGCTAGGCGCTTTCAACGCGCGCATCTTCTGCATCCAGTACGGGCAGATGTCCAAACGTTCGTTGCAGGGGTACTGTTCGGTCTCACATTTCCCTACATGCACACCCCTACTCGGGTTGTAGTAGCACCTGTAATTCTGCCGGCCTTTGATCTCCACAAATCGCCTCTCCAGTAATGGGTCCCGCATGATCTGGTCGATTAATGCGAGCTGGGGTGTTGCGTAGAACGAGCGGGTGGCAGACGTGAAGGAGGCATTCACATAGGATTTCCCAGCGCCCGTCGGGGCTACGAGTAGTATGCACTTTATCCCAGAAGTAAACGCGTCGACCATCTTAGTGATGGTTTCTTTCTGGTGTTCGCGAAAGGTTCGACTTGGGAATAGGTCTAGCACGTCCCGCGGAGTTAGCTGGCTTGGATTGATCTGTTTCAACTGGATGTATGGTTTACCTCTCGTCTCACATGTTGCGCATTCCGTGAGGCCTACTGGGATGTAAGCTCCACATTCCCGGCAGAAATCAACCATCACAAGCACCTTACCTAACCGTGAACTCCATTGGGTCCCTCTAACTTCAGTTGTCGTTCGCGAGGTACGGTTCTCAGTTAAATTTCTTGAGGGCTACAGGAGAGTCGATATCTACGGCGATCCGCAATGTCTGTCTTTAGTCCCGAAAGAGAATGGGGCGTAACCATAAAGAATCTCGTACTAGATTGCGGCTCTCAACTCGATCGTCATGTATTGGTCGATGGCGTGTCCCACTTGTTGAATCCGAGTTTTAGGCGCGTGCTTCCAGCTTATGTTATTGTGCTTCTCTGGAATGTTTCTTGGTCGGTAACGATTACGGGCCCTGTCCTGCCTCTCTACATTGAAACGCTTGGAATCGGCATCGTCGGATGGAGCACGTTAGCTGCTATGTTCGCTTTGGGGATGTTTCTTTTCGAATGGGTGTGGGGGAGTCTAAGTGACAGAACTAATCGAAGGCATCTCCTGATCTTTTCTTTACTGTGCATGAGCGCAATTTTTGTCCTCTACACCCGTCATGGTTCCTTTTTCTTCTTCTTAGTTCTCCAACTCCTTTCTGGAGCGGTTGGAGTCGTGGTTGGACCTACGACTAGGGCGTCTGTATCAGAGGAATCTTCCTTGAAATCTGCCGGGCTGTACGCGAGTCTTTGGTGGGTTTCTTCCTCCATCGGCCGGATCATCGGTCCTTTGATTGGAACGTACATTGCTCAAGGCTGGTCGTTCGAGTATTCGTTCTACGCCTCATCTGCGCTGAGCGTTCTTTTGATTTTCATTGTGTTGTGGTCGTTTCCACCCAGCCGCAAATTGGCCGGAAGATCAAAGAGCATGATTTATGGCCTCAATTCTACTCTGCGGAGGCGTTCAGCGCAATTCCTTTTCCTCTCAGCGATTTTCGCTTTCATGGGGTTCTCTATTGTTCGAACTTTTCTACCCCTATACGCTTCGGGGGTGGTTGGGATGTCAACTGTTGAAGTTGGGACGCTCATTTCAATCGTTGCTGCTTCCCAATTGGTTGCGATCCTGTTTCTCGGTTGGTTCTCCGACAGGTTTGGCCGAAAGCCGATGACTATCATTGCGTTCTTGCTTTGTTCTGGCTCTTTCTTGCTCTACCTCTTCGCGAACACCGCTTACCAGATTTTCCTTGTCTCCATTGCCGCCGGCCTGGGCCTTTCAGCAACGTCGCTGCTACTCGCCATTGTACCAGACGTCACTCCCAAGAGAATGTACGGCACAGTCGTAGGAATCTATGGCTCATGCGAAGACCTGGGCATAATGGTAGGGCCACTCGTCTATGGGTTAGTGTGGAGCACCATTGGTCCGGTCTACATTTTTATGGCGAGTTCAGTAACGCAGGTCTTGAGCGCAGCGCTAGTATTTGCAATTAAGCAAAAGCGCTCCAGCAACCCATAGCGGTCCAGACGGGCAAGGTGAAACTCAGGGCGTTGGCAACTGCCCGGTTTCAGCGAAAACCAATTCAATCGTCATCGAGGATGACCCAAAGAAGTTCTTTCCTGATTCACGAATGTATTGACCGGCATACACACTCAATGATTCTCCCACGCGCGCCTGCGCGACGTGGGGGTGGCTGGGGGGTCTGTAGTTTTGTACGCGCAGTCCCGTGGGGGAAGCGGAGTTCTCGTTTACCGCCTTACCCAGCAGTTCAGGGAAGTTTCAGTGTTCACTCCCTGAGGTGGGCCGAGCCCTGCGAGCCAATCCGCAACCGGGCAACGATAATCCGCCAAGTTGGATTGCGCATGGGTAAACGACGCACGATTAACGTCATCTTGCGTTTCTGTAGCTACGAGTTGGAGGAGTTAGATAATCTCGTCAACGCGTACGGAGGGCTCCCTCGAAGCAGCCTCGTCAATATTGCACTCGATGAATTCCTATACTCGCCCAAAGAACAAGACTTCAAGATGTGCAGGAAACATAGAGTCAACCTAGCCATAAGGCCCGATAAGCTAAGCAATTTAGCCCAATACGCAAAGGCATACGGAGTACGCCGAACCGACCTAATCCACCTAGCAATACGCAACTTCAAACAAAAGTATTCCACCCAGGACATACCCTGAGAATCATGAAGGCTCTAAAATACGCGCCGCCTTCCTCAAAAGAAAATCATTCCACATCGTGCTCGTATCAACGGTTCAAAAGCAGACGCAAGCATACTACCGTGAGTCTCATCGGCCCCACCACGTATACTCGTAACCGCCGAGCCAATAGCAAAGGCGGAATCTTTCTGTGATTCAAACCTTTGACAACCTGTTGTAGATTGGTGCTTTAGTTTTTCATGTGCACCAATGTGCTTCCCAAGGATGGACCGTGAGCGAGCAACTTATTTTCTGGGTTTTGTTGAATTATTGTGATTAGCTTTGTACAAGGTGAATGTGAGCAGTGTTGCGGATGCTCCAGTTACGGAGGAAGGCTCCAAAGGAACGAGAATAAAATGGGTCATCAATGAAAAAGACGGAGCTCCTACCTTTCTCATGCGCCAGTTCACTCTCGAACCAGGCGGTTTCACACCCTACCACAAACACGATTGGGAACATGAGGTATACATCCTTGAGGGACAAGGCAAGGTTCGATACGAGAACCGTGAGGAGCCAATCCAACCCGGGGACGCCATCCTAATCCCGCCCGGCAAAACACATCAGTTCCAAGCGGGCACCGTCGGCCTGAAGTTTCTCTGCATGATACCTAAATGAAAACAGGGAAATCACCGCCACCAGGTTACTCCAAGAACTGCAACTTTGATCTTCTAGAGTGAACGAACAACCCTAGGTTGGTTGGGATTCCTTGGAGCCTGCTTTCGCACGTGCTTAGGAGTGGGTGTGGATGGTTTAATTTTGTGAGGAACATGTTACTTCATCGCGCTTGTGATGGCGTTTCCAGTAGTGGGTGAGGCCGTTTGGGCACACCCCTTGGGAGGGTACTCGCCCACCTTCGCAGTCTCGTGGTCTCATGGGGTTCGGGTGTATTTCACCAATCATTGGTGGGAATTGGTGGGGCCGAAGGGATTCTCATGGTTCTGGGGTGAACCATTTTGAACCCTCGACTTCCGCCATGCCGTCATGTCTACGGGTTTCTTCGCTCCTGAAGTTCGTCATTCCGTTCAGGTCCGCAAACCCGTTAAGGTTTGGTCTTCTGGAGCCCTTGGCGGGAACGTATCCCTGTCGTCATCCCTGGCTAGAGACCGTCACTCCCGAATGGTCACAGTGTCTACGGCCCCACATCGGAACCGACAAGGCGGCCCCATCCAAGTCACGCATAGCCAGTTGCTATATGGATTTTGGCTGATTCCGCTCAGGCCCGTCAAGTAGTAATACCGCAAAGCGGGAATTCTAGCCGGTCGCCTTGCTCAAGATTGGACTGATTGGGAAAACAAACGCAGGAAAAACTACCTTCTTCAACGCGGCAACCCTACTCAGCGCTCCCGTCTCAACTTACCCCTTCACCACGAAGAAACCAAACGTTGGCCAAGCGTACGTTAAGACGATCTGCGTGTGCAGAGAAATGGGGGTCAAGGACAATCCTAGGAATTCATCTTGCATCGAAGGCGCTCGGTTTATCCCCATCCAGCTCATCGACCTCCCCGGCCTAATCAAAGGGTCATGGATGGGAAAAGGCCTCGGCACGCAATTTCTGAGCGTAGCATCACAGGCGGATGCTCTTATCCACATAGCGGATGCGTCAGGGAGCGTGGACGCGGATGGAAAACTCACAAAGCCGGGGATGGGAAACCCTGTCGCTGACGTCTACGACATTGAAGAAGAGTTGGTTCGCTGGTTCGCCAAAGTAGTTGAGAAGAGCCTCAAAAAATTAAAAAAACATGCCAAGAAAGGTTCGTCCGTTGACCGGCTCTTCACGCAAGACCTAGCTGGGCTGAAGATTACCAGCGGACATGTTGCGAGGGCTTTGGAGGAGAACGCCCTCGAAGATAAAGACCTCGGGCGGTGGAGCCGTGAAGACGTTTGGGGCTACGCGAAGAGTATTAGGCAAATCTCGAAGCCGACCCTCATTATCGCGAACAAGATGGACCTCGCACACGCGGATAAGAATTACGTGAACCTGGTGAAGGAATTTGGCCAAGCATTCGTACTCCCCGCCTCGAGTGACGCGGAATTGGCTTTACGCCGCGCCGAGCAGAAAGGTTACATTGAGTACATTCCCGGCGAGGAAGTTTTCAAGGTCAAAAACAATGAGAAGTTGACGACTGAGCAGAGGGAGGCCTTGACCTATGTTGAGCAGCGTGTTTTCTCGAAATGGATTCGAACTGGCGTGCAGTTCGCACTCAACACCTGCGTCTTCAAGCTGTTAAGTATGAACGTGGTTTATCCCGTAGAGGATATTGAGAAATTAGCTGACACAAGAGGCAACGTGCTCCCCGACGTTTTCCTCGTTCCCTACAGCGCTTCAGTCGGCGACTTGGCAGGCCAAGTCCATACTGATTTAGCGAAGACTATGCTTTACGCGGTTGACGCGCGAACGAAGATTCGTTTGCCTGCAGATTATAGGTTGAAAGACCGGGACATCGTCACGATCGTAGCGGCTGCGAAGGGAAAATCAAACTAGGCACGAATGACTTTCAATAGGTCGGCTTTGGTAATTATGCCTTGAACATGCCCCCGCTTCGTGACTAGGACTGCCGGCGAGTACTGCAGCAGGGTGGAAACCATCGACAGCGGCGTTTCCTCATTAACGCTTGGAAAAGCCTCATCCATGATTTTCTCAATCGATTGCCGTGATATTTCGTCTGGTTTCGGCGCCGAGAACAACTTCTCCAGAATAATCTTCTCGGTCAGACCTCCAACAACCCGATCATTGTTGAAGACGGGTAGTTGAGAGAAACCCGTCTCACGCATGACGCGGACACCTTTCGAAACAGGGTCGTGCGCGTGGACGCTGACTACTTTACCGTGACTGACGTCTTTGGCTTTGAACTCGTTTTTGCGTTCTAACCCCTCCAGGGTATCGAAGATGGCTTTCGTCTTGAGATAGGAAGGGCTAATTCGCTTGCTTTCGACCTTAGCAATCATCGATTGGCTTACGCCTGCTAGGTTGGCTAGTTGCTTCTGGCTCATGGCCAGTAGCCTTCGACGCCTCCCAATTTCATCAAGAGTCGGTAACATAGTCTGCAGACCTCTTTTCGAAGGGTATTCTTAGTAGAATACTTTCTTATCGCAAATTTATATTATAGGAATATCGGTCTTGCGGCAATAACTTGCCGGTGAATCGACATTGAGTAGAATTCGGAGCGCAGTTGGTTCTCCGTCTACGAATGTTGCTTTTGCAATGAGCAATAAGCCTCGTTCATTCCTGTTTACGTCGGAAAGCGTAACTGAAGGTCACCCTGACAAAGTCGCGGACCAGATTTCGGACTCGATTCTTGATGCGATTATCGAGAAGGACCCGAAATCCAGGGTCGATATTGAGACTCTAATAATGAAGGGCACGGTAATCGTCACAGGCCAAATATCTACCAACGCATACGTGCCAATCAATCAAATTGTTCGAAACGTCCTGAAGGATATTGGATTCGACAACGCAAAGGTAGGTCTCGACTGGGAAGCCTGCGGAGTCCTCGTCTCCATCGAAGAACAGTCTCCCGACATTGCAATGGGCGTTGACAAGGAAGATATTGGCGCCGGCGATCAAGGGATGATGTTCGGTCATGCGACAAATGAGACGCCGGAGCTCATGCCGTTGCCTATCATGCTAGCCCACAAGCTCGTGAGACGGCTCGCGGCTGTGCGAAAAGAGAAGCTGCTGCCTTACCTCCGGCCGGACGGAAAGTCGCAGGTCACTGTTGAATATGTGAATGACAAGCCAAGGAGGGTGGACGCAGTCGTCATTGCAGCCCAACATGACGATAATGTAAGCAGAGAACAAATGAGGATGGACATTATTGAGAAAGTAATCAAAGCAGTCATACCGGAAAGAATGCTCGACAACAATACCAAATTCTTCATCAACGAAACGGGTCGGTTCACCATCGGAGGAACACTCGCGGACACCGGATTGACGGGTAGGAAGATTATCGTAGACACCTACGGCGGAATCGGTAGCCATGGGGGCGGATGCTATTCTGGAAAAGATCCTACCAAAGTCGACAGGTCGGGAAGCTACATGGCCAGGTATATTGCGAAGAACATCGTCGCCGCGGGGTTGGCTGACAAGTGTGATGTGCAAATTGCTTACGCCATTGGTGTCTCAAAACCGATATCGGTGATGGTCTACACGTATGGAACTGGGAAATTGCCGGACGAGGACATTACGGAGGCGGTAAAAGCAGTTTTCGATATGACTCCTAAAGGAATCATTGACCACCTCAAATTGCGCCGGCCGATATACCGGAAGACAGCCGCCTACGGACACTTTGGCCGTGACGACCCTGAATTTACTTGGGAAAGGACTGATAAGGTGGACGAGCTCAGAAAGAGGGCCCATTACAGTATGGATCATTGAACCCGGGAGTGGTCATGGCGTAAATGGACCGCTGGATTTGCACCATTACGTTGATTAGGTAATGTCGGGCGTTCAAGCCGGAACGAGACGAGAAGACCTACATGTCGTTAACCAGATTTCTTCAGGCGGCTGGTAATCTCGGAAAGGGGCTTGCCCTCGTTCTCGTAGTCCTGTCTACGATTAGCTACATTGTTTCGATGGCTCTTGGCCCGATCTTGTTCTTCTCCACGTCCGACGGCTTGACCGTTGCCGCAAGGCCAATTCATCAGCTCCCGATTGACGTGTTCACTATCATCGAGATCCCGATCCCACTTATCGGCGTGAGTTTAGGCACATTGTTCGCTGCAATTTGGGGAGCTTTCGTCCTCTGCTTTATTCTTGCTTGGCTTAGCCGTGGTGGCTTTGCCAAGTCCGTCAGGGACGCATTAAGAAAACCGTTTGCGATGGGGAGAACCAACTTTCTCTTCATTATGCCGCTGTTAGCCACTGGCCTTCTTTACGCCACAGTGATCATCGAGCAGTTTCAGGCGACTCAAGGAGTCCAGACGGGCAACCTGAACTTTCCTCCAGCAACGAGCCCTTACATTATTTTGCTTAACCTTGCGTTCGCACCCCTAAGTGAGGAGCTCGGCTTCCGTATCACTTCGATCGGCATTCCTTTTGGAATCGTCCTTGCTTTTGTCTTCTTTCGATCCGATCCTAAACTTGCCGGCCTAGTGAACAAACTCAAACTAGTTCTCCTAGCCATGGTTAGTCCCGAAGCCGCCAAACAGAAGCTGGGCTATAGGAACGTAAGCATGAATGGTTTACTACATGGAATAAGCCCGCTTGAATGGGTGTTGATCCTTGTCACTGCTTTTGCGTTTGGTTCTGCCCACCTCTTACTCGGAGGCGGCTGGGAGATTGGGAAAGTCACAACTGCTTTCCTAGCAGGACTGATGTTTGGCATAGCGTATGTTGCGTATGGTGCCTACGCAGATATTCTTCTCCACTGGTTCTTCGATTACTATTTCACGGTACTCGATATGGGTGGTTCCACATATGGAGCCGGTTTGGCAGCGTTCGCGAATCTAACCGAAAGCATGACCCTGGTGGCCGGTCTGGTCGTGCTCGTCGTTTACCTTATCTGGTCGGCCCTGAGAATATCGAATTGGCTAACCATGAGAGCAACAGGAATGGCCGCACACAATTCATGAAGAGCCCTCTTCGACAATCTTATACGATGAGGCTGCTCTCAGCTCAAATCGGCTGAGGACCATGTGTGACCGCCAAGTCCAGTAAGCCTAGTACAACCCAATTCCCTAAATGACCGACGCAAAGCAAATTCCGGGTTCGGTGATTGTTTAAGATGAGCGGGGAGAAAGCTGAAACTGCGAAGAAATTTCTTCCATCGATACCGGAGAAGCGGTGGGATCACAGTTTAGAGCGCGATATCTTCGAAAGGTGGCAACAAGAAGGACTCTACACTCTAAATTTGAGAAAGGCAGGCAAGCCATTTGTAATTGACACTCCCCCACCCTACCCATCGGGAACATGGCATATCGGCGCTGTTGCTCAATACTCACAGATTGATATGATCGCTAGAGCCGAGCGCATGTCAGGAAAACAGGTTCTGTTCCCAATCGGTTTTGACCGAAACGGTCTACCCGTCGAAATTTACACGGAGAATCTATACAACGTGAAGATGCGGGACACTCCGAGAGAGCAATTCATTACGCTATGCACCACAGCCCTCGACGAACTAGAGAACAACATGCTCCGCATCATGAAAAGTATCGGACTCAGTGGAGATTACGCTAACAAATATCGAACAGATGATGAAGAATATAGAAAGCTGACGCAGACAACCTTCATCGAACTCTGGAACCGAGATCTGATCTATGAAGCAACACGCCCCAACAATTACTGTCACGATTGCGGCACAACCATAGCAGACGCTGAAGTAGAATACGAAGAGTTGCCGACTCGGCTAGTGCACGTCCAATTCACGGTTGAGGAATCTGGTGAACCTCTAGTAATCGCTACGACGAGGCCTGAACTCATATGCTCATGCCAGCTGGTAATGGTGAACCCGGCTGACGAAAGGTACACACGCCTTCATGGGAAACACGCCCGACTGCCAATCTACGACCGCCTAGTGGAAATTAGGCCGCACCCAAGTGCACGAACAGAGTTCGGAACTGGGGCCGTAATGATATGCAGTTACGGCGATTACACTGACGTCCTAATCTTCAGAGAGCTAGGCCTCACAGAAATCATCGCCGCCGGCCAAGATGGGCGATTGACTGATGTAGCGGGACCCTACCAAGGGTTGAGAATGGAAGAGGGCCGGACCAGAATCGTGCAGGACCTTCAGGCTAAGGGGCTAGTCGTGAAGATGGAGAGTATCATACATCGCACACCGATATGCTCACGAAGCCATACCCCCATCGAAATCGTACCGATGAAGGAATATTACCTCAAGCAACTAGCCTTTCTTCCGAAACTGAAACAACTCGCGAAGAAGATTATCTTCCACCCCGATGCCAACAGACAGATTCTGCTTGATTGGCTGAACTCGATAGCAATCGACTGGCCAATCTCCCGACGCAGAGTCTATGCGACAGAGATACCTGTCTGGTACTGTAAGAAATGTGGCGCTCCGTTCCTACCGCCTGGTGGACCCTATTACAGACCATGGAGGGACCGACCACCGATCGAAAGCTGCCCAAAGTGCGGTAACCTAGAATTCCAAGGTGACACTCGAACCTTCGATACCTGGATGGACTCCAGCATTTCCTCTATGGTCATTTCCAAGTATCAACGAGACCAGAAGTTCTTCAAACGTTGCTACCCGGCAAGCATTAGGCCGCAGGGAAAAGACATAGTCCGCACCTGGTTGCACTATTCAATTCTGCGGTGTTTCCAATTAACTCAGCAAGCTCCGTTCGCGCACGCTTGGATAACGGGAATGGGTGTGGATGAGCAAGGCCAAGCGATGCATAAGAGTAAAGGCAACGTTGTCGAGCCCGAGCCGATTCTTGAGAAATTTGGAGCGGACTCATTCAGGTTCTGGAATGCGTCGGAAGCGACCCTGGGCTCGGACTTCCGTTGCTCTGAAGCGCGAATTGCGGGTGCTCACAAGTTCCTCACCAAGCTGTGGAACCTCTCTCGCTTCATATCATCATTCCCGCAAGTCAAGAGCGCTAAGCTGCTTGCGAGTGACAAGTGGATATTATCCGAACTTGCGGTCTTAGTTGAGAAATGCGTGAAGGGATATCAAGATTACAACTTCTTCATTCCTGCCACCGAGATCAGAGATTTCATTTGGGAAACTTTCGCGTCGCACTATGTCGAAATGGTGAAACCCAGGGCGTACGGACAAGGCTTCACAAAAGCAGAACAGAAGGCTGCATGGTTTACCCTCCACATTGTCCTAAAGAACGCCCTTCTGCTAATCGCACCAATAGCCCCTTTCATGACGGACCACATTTGGAGGCAACTCTATGCTACCGAAAGCATACACGCTCAGAAGTTCCACAAACCAGCTTGGTCCAAGGTTCACAGGCGCTACACCGAGAAGATGCTGGAGTTCAACAGAGAGGTTTGGAAGGTCAAGAAAGAAAAGGCGTTGGCCCTACGTGAACCTGTAGAAATTCAGGTACCGAAGGCCCTAACCCCATTCAAGGACGACCTCATCAGAATGCATTCGTTGATTACCAAACCCTAATTGAACCTCACGATTTGTGTGCTCAAGTAAGCCCAATGATTTAATACCACAAGTGTGGTTGTAACGTTTCGATTTCAATGAAGATATCCGAACTGAAGCCTGGCATGAGGCGTGTTGATGTCACGGCTAAGATTCTTGAACTTTCCGAAGCAAGAGAAGTAACGACACGGAGGGGCGAACAGTCACGGGTCGCTACCGCGGTAGTCAGCGATGATTCTGGCACCGTTAAGCTAAACCTCTGGAACGAGCAAATCGACCAAGTGAAGGTTAACAACTCCATTGCGATCGAGAACGGATATGTCGACAGCTTTCGAGGCGAGACCCAACTCAACGTGGGTCGCTATGGGAAGCTAACTGTACAACCCTAGCTGAACTTTCACATCCCTTCCGTTGCGGTTGGGGAGAGGTTTGAGCGTAGACGACCGCTTCGAAGAGATAAAACGTCTCCTCGACTCAACGATAAACGAGTTCCAAACACTTTTCGAGTCAGCGGGTGGCTTCGAAGATTCGCGGGTCGGAAACGGATGGGATCCTGGGAAGATAACCCCAGAGATTTATTACCTCCAACCGAAACCACTAGAGGAACTTAGCAAAATTGCGGAAGCGCGCAAACGGTCGCTGTTCAAAAACAGGGTTCTCTCATTTGTGAAACCCAAAGAGCAAGACGTACTAACCTCAGTAGAGCCGCGGCTAAAACTAGTACCATTTTGGAGACTCAAAGGCTACCATGAATGCTTCTATTTTAGGGGCAATTCATACAAGATTGATTTGCCCGAAGATGTGATAGCCGTAGAGGTCGAAGGTAAGATACGGGATCTTCTTGGGCAAGAATCAGTTGATACACAGGGCTTGTCAAATATTGCTAAACGGCTTCTTGGCAGAAAAGAGTGGGCTGGCGTAAAGTCAATCCGCTTGGGTGACGTAACAGAATTGGCCTACATGTACAAGGAAGGATCAATTTTCGTAGACGCCGAGGGCAAAGAGAACCTTGAGGCCGAAGCTTTCTTCGACCGCAACTTACCGCTTCAGAAGATTAGCGCGGATCAACTGGCAAAAGAGTTACCCGGCGCTGAATTAGGCAAGAGTTCGATGACGAAGGAAGACTTGGTCAGGAAACTTCATGCCATGGTTGTGAAACCACCAACTGCATTCTCGAAAATTCTCAGCAACCGCTACCAAATAACGCAGCTAGCGGAATATTTGATGCCTGTATATTCATTCATTTATGAATGGCGTGGGCAGAGAAAGGAACTCACAGTTCACGGGTACACTGGGGGAATTTTTCAGTAGCAATCATTCGGCCGCGCTTGGCCTGAACCTCTGGATGATTTTTCTTGCGCGGAAGTAGGTCTTTCTTCCGTACCGTCCAACGGTCCACCGGCCGAACGCCAGTACAGCGACTAGAACGGCCAACAAGACGATGAATAAGTATGGTTGCGCCGCAACATGATAAGTGGCTGTCCCTGAGTTCCCCAAAGTGTCGGCAGCATTTACTTTAAGCGTCCAAGTTCCCACCCTCCAAATGTCTGCAAACGTGCTCGAATACGAGGCCCGCCAAGCCTGTATAGTAGGGTCGTACACCGAATTCAGCTCCGCGACGGTGGATCCGGTGGAGACGAATAATTGAACCGTGCCGTTTGTCAGTTGGGTTCCATCTGGGTACGCAACCTTCGAAATTATGCTGACCTGACCAAACGGAATTTGGATCTGTGTCCCATTCACTTGGCTTTCGATAATCAAACTTGCATTTGTCACCTGGAAATAGTTCGAATACAAATTGGCAACGCCACCTTTGTTTCCAAAACCGTCATCAAACGAGGTTGCTGGCAGTTCGAATCTGTACTTTGCACTTGGAGTTGCGTTTGCGAGAATCTTGGAGCTCGCACCCCAAATCCCATTTACTGGGTCGGCTAGAGAAAGCGAAGCGAACGCTACTGTAACCTGGTCTCGCAAGAGCAAAACTGGTTGCACGGTCGGGTTTGATTTAAGGACCGGGCTTCCATCAGGATATTGAAGAGCGAATGAAGCCGTCGCCTGGTCAGTACGTTGGTATATGTTCTTAGGCTGTTCCGTGATCTTCGCGGATAACACTGCCACCGTGGCAGTGAACTTTGATTCAGAAACATAATCCTGTTGTGCGTTGTCGTATGTTCCAGTGCCGTCAATGAAGATTGTATATATGTCAGTAACCCCGTTTTCGGGTATTCTCCAAGTATGGTTGAAATCGCCATTAGTGGTTGAGGCGAGCGTGGTTTGGTGTACGTAATTTGCCGCTGGGTCGCGAATCGTTAACCTAAGGCTCGTCCCGGGGAACAGGCCTCCTCCCATGATCATGACAGATTGTGTTCTCTGGTAGAGCGGTTGCAGTGTTCCCCAAACCCCATAGTGCGCGGTCACTTGCGAGTTATCTATACTGCTTGAAGTGGATAGGCTGACAAGATATGTTCCCAGCGGAGAGCTCGCAGTTAAGGGTAGGACAACGCTGGGGGGCATCAACCCGCTAGTAAGGGCGCTGAAACTGGTACCAGTGAAGATTGTTTTCTTATCACTAGGCCCCTTTAACCACACATCGTATGCCTGTGCCTGCGAAAGTCCAGATCCCATGAGTGTGACTTCTTTGTCCCGAACTGTGTAGAGTGGCTGGTCGGTGCGCAAGCTCGGCGCGGCATGGGCAGGGGAAGGCACCAAGGAGAGAATGATGATCAGACCTAGGATGATTACGAACGTCTGGGTCTTTTTCATTTCGAGCTTCCTCATCACTCTTGCCAAGTCAATGCGTCGGTTGGCGCCGGGAGAGGGATTCGAACCCCCGAGGCCCGTAAGGGCCACAGGCTCGCGTTGATCTTTCACTCAAGGCCTGCGCCTCTGGACCAAGTCCGCACTGTTAATCCACTCGGCCATCCCGGCTAACGCTATCCCTGAAGGCGATTCCTATTTAACTTGCAGGAGCGAAAGCGTCGAAGAGGCCTTCTAGTGCCAGCCCCGGGTTACCGACTTCTTCCCCACACGACCGATGCATACATTCAGGCGACTGGTTCAACCCTAGAGGAGGCGCTTGAGTTCGCCGGAATGGCCCTCTTTGACACTATGTGCGATTTGAAGTCCATTTCCACCGAGCACGTTGAAAAGGTGGAAGTCACCGCACCAGATGAAGTCGCCCTTCTCCACAATTGGCTCGAAACCTTGTTACTCAAGTTTGAGCTCGAACACAAGGTCTTTGCCAAGTTCAAAGTAACACTCGACCGGAAGCTATCAAACAGAATTCAAGCTTTTGCAATGGTTTACGGAGAAACTTACGAGAAGCGAAAGCATGGTGCCAAAGTTGAAGTGAAAGCCGTAACCCTTCATAGAATTGAAGTCGTTCATAGTGATGGTGCGGTGATCATCAGGTTCATTCTGGATCTTTAGTTGTGGTGTATCGCTCAGGCGAAGTATCGCTTAATTTCATGCCAGACACTCCGAGAGAGTGCTGTTTGGCGCAACAAAATTCATCTTCCACAAGGTGCCACCCCTCAGCGGAGAGAAAAAGGTGCACTCTGGAAGCATCGAGACCAAACTGTGCGTAGCAATTCCCGCATCTTTGGTATCTGACACCCCACATTTGAGGGAAAAGACAGCCAAATTGGGAGCAATTGCACGGGCCTGCGCAATTTTCGGTACCCATGAGATAATTCTCTACCCAGACGACGCCCACCAAGAACGAGCAGAGTCCATGCAGCTTTGTAAAGAGATATTGGGCTTCATCGAGACGCCACAATACCTCCGGAAAAAACTCTTCGGGCTTAGCCCCTCACTCAAGTATGCAGGAATTCTTCCACCCCTGCAAATTCCTTCCCACGATGTCCCACGATCCGTTCGCGACTGCAAGCAGGGAGATATTCGGGAAGGAGTTGTGATCGCTCGGCACGGAGAGGAGATGGATGTCGATGTTGGACTAGAACAGAAATTGGAATGCCACGGGGCGCTTCAAGTCGGAACGAGAATTACGGTGCGGCTAACAAGCGTGGGAAGAATTTTAGTTGGTGAAATCGCCGATCCAACCAAGATAAGCATATATTGGGGCTATCGGGTTAAGCAATCGAAATTCAAGTTAGCAACCCTACTTGAGAAGGAGCGATTCGATCTCACAATCGGGACGTCTCGATACGGAGCTAATGTACTGGATATTTGGCCAAAGATCAGCAGTTCAATGAAAAATGGTGGGTCAGTTTTGGTAGCTTTTGGATCACCTCGGTCGGGGCTCACGGAGATTCTCAGCCAAGAGGGAAAGCGCCCTCAAGAGGTCTTCAGTTTCCTCATCAACACTGTTCCAGCGCAAAACGTGGCTACTGTTCGTACCGAGGAAGCATTGCTCATTTCTTTGGCGCTATTGAATTGTATGAGGCGAGGGTGAAGAGAATTTGGCAAGGACGGTAAGCGTTTACGGCGCGGATGGAAAGTCTGTTGGCAAGGTTGAACTCCCCGACTTCTTCGAGTCACCCGTTCGAACCGACTTGATCAGACGAGCAGTTGTGGCCCTTCATAGCGGTGGCTTTCAACCTCAGGGCCGTGACCCAATGGCTGGAAAACGTACGACTGCGGAGTCCCTAGGAGTTGGCCACGCCATGTCTCGTGTCCCGAGGGTTAAAGGCGAAAGATACCCAAGGGGCGGCCAGGCGGGGTTTTCGGTCGGGACCGTGAAAGGTAGGTTAACCTTTCCGCCAACTTCCGCGAAACTGACTCTCAAGAAAATCAACAAGAAGGAACTTAGGCTCGCTATGCGTTCCGCGGTGGCGGCGACATCATCAAAAGAACTTGTAAAAGCAAGGGGGCACAGAATCGGAGAAGGCCTCGACTTACCCCTCGTTGTTTCAGACGACACAGAAAAGATAACGACGAGTTCAGATGCTGAGAAGATTCTCAAGAACCTAGGAGTGTGGGAAGACGTTGAACGTGCCTCCGAACGGAAGGCCCGCAGCGGCAGAGGTAGCATGCGCGGTCGTCCCTTCAAGCACCCCGTAAGCGCGTTAGTTGTAGTAGCAAAGAGGCAAGGGGCCGAGAAAGCTTTCAGGAATTTTGTCGGCGTTAAAGTTGTTGATGTTCCGAGCCTAAATGTTAGCGACCTAGCGCCTGGCACCCATGCAGGCCGGCTGACGATTTGGACTCAGTCTGCCCTCAAAGGGCTTGACACCCGACTTGGTGGAAGTTGAAGATGGCCAAGATCGCTACTAGTGACGTCGTCAAATACCCTCTGCTGTCAGAGGATGCAGTTACTTTGTTGGAAGCAGAAAACAAGATCACTTTCATCGTAGACATCAAGTGCGATAAACACGACATAAAGAGGGCCATTCAAGAGCTGTACGAGGTACGAGTCCAGGATGTCAGAACCCTGATCACACCTGAAGGGGAAAAGAAGGCGTTCGTGAAGCTTACACCGGACTTTAAGGCCTCCGACCTTGCAGTTCGCCTTGGAATACTGTGAGAACACTTGGTATTCTTCTTCCTGCAAACGGCAACATTAATTAGAACATTACCGAACGAAACGGTTGAGTGACAAAGTTTGCCCCGTGAATTCTCCTACAGAGGTCACACGATTGGCGATTTACAGCAAATGTCCATGGATGAATTTATCAGGATACTGCCCTCGAGGCAAAGGCGATCACTAACCAGGGGCTTAACAGCGGATCAAAGAATTTTGATGGAACTAATCCGCCATTACAGCAGAAGCAAAGGAAAGGAAGCTAAGCCGATTAAGACGCACTGCAGGGACATGGTTGTCTTGCCAGAAATGGTCGGCATGCCACTCCTAGTCCACAGTGGCAAAGAATTCGTATCAATTGATATCAAACCAGAAATGATCGGCCACTATATCGGCGAATTTATCATAACCAACAAGAAAGTCGTACACGGAACACCAGGCATCGGAGCATCAAGAAGCTCAATGTATGTGCCTTTGAAGTAAGGCAAGTCTTCTAGACCGACTTCGCCTATTCCCTTGCACCCAGACGTACGTTCCACTAAAGTAGTGCGGGCACAGATTTTCAGGCGCGCCTTCTGACAATTAGGAAAGCAGGCGTAGCCACGATGATTCCTACCAATAATGAGACCAAGACCAATTGAGGACCCACCTGAACGCGCTGAGCCGTTGCACCAACTGGGCGTGCAACTTCAAACGTTTGCGCAGTCGGGTTCATGTTGAAAACGGGGACAACTGGCACAGAAGTCGCATATGCCATCCCCACACCTAGAAAAACGCCAAGAAAAGCAGCCAGCCACAATCTGGGTATCATTTCATCCATTCCCTTTGTATTCTGGATTTGGTTAAGTCTACATTTTGGAACAGGGCATTTTTCATTTATAGAACTCGTTCCTTCCACATTCTGGCGCACTCATACCATGAAATTCCCGCTCCAACGACGCCGAAGATCACGCCTGCGGGCTCAACCACGCCATTCTGCAAAATCGTGCCAACTGCGTAAGCAGCGAGAGCGGTTGAGAGGAAGATTGCGTAGAAGAGATACCGAGGTAGAATAAGGTGACCGACCTTCAAGAACATTTTGAGTGTTCCCACCTGCACTTGCTCTTTCAGAGAATACTGCCCCATAGCGTCCTTCTCGGTTACTCCGAGCTCCCGCAATTTCTCCAAGTGGTACAGGGCGGTGCTTGGGCTCGACATTGAAAGTGCCCGCTGGGTTTCGCGTACTCCTACGGGTTTAGGGTTCCTGAATAGGTACCAGTAAACTCGCAGCGTGGTCCCGTGAATCGCGCTTTCGGCCGTTGAATCAATCTCGTTCGGTTCCAAGTCAACTCACAGTCAAGAAGACGAGGTGATATAGAAAGAACTTCCCAGCCGAACAGGTTTCGGAGGAAGCTGAGTAGTAAACAACGTTTTTTAGGGTTACCGTGCACATGCGGGGACGCACGGTGTAAAATCAATGCCAATTTGGGGATACTCGGTCAAGGAATTTGACCCGGACCGAGCTGTGAGGTGCTCTGGGAGAGAGTTGAAGATTTCCCCAAAGGCGGCGGTTGAAATCTGCCGGAAACTTCGTGGTATGAGGTTGGATTCAGCGAAGGAGCTACTTGAGGCAGTAACGAAGAAGAAACGCGCGATTGCATATAGGCGGTACCATAAGGAAGTTCCCCACAGAAGCCTCGACGAAGGCTGGTACGCGGGTCGCTATCCGGTTAAGGCTGCCAAGTCTTTCCTATTTCTGTTAGAAGAATTGGAGGCGAACGCGGAATACAAGGGTCTCGATGTCGACCGCCTAAGAATTGTTCACGCGGCCTCTCAGAGGGGCGTGAAAACTCGGCGTTTTATCACGAGGGCCATGGGCAGGGCCACACCCTACTTGAATACCCTCGTTCACGTGGAACTAATGGGTTACGAGGTCGCCGAGTGAATTGCCCATTCATAAGTACTTCGTGAAGGAGAACGCCCGCAGGGCTGAGATTGATGAATACCTGTCGCAGGAATTGAAGAGGGCTGGGTACAGTAGGCTTGAAATGACCAAAACCCCGCTCGGCACAAGGCTTGTCGTTTACGCGGCGAAACCGGGTCTTGTCATAGGAAGGCGCGGCCAAAGCATACGGGACCTAACCCAAATTCTAGAGCAACGTTTTGGAATAGAAAACCCGCAGGTTTCAGTTGCGACGATAGACGCGCCCGAACTCGACCCTAAGGTGGTAGCGTCCCAGATCGCTATGGCCCTCCAACGGGGTATTCATTTCAGGCGTGCGGCCTACTGGGCACTTCAACGAACAATCGAAGCTGGCGCACTCGGAGTAGAGATAGCAATTCGGGGTAAGCTGACAACCGATAGAGCACGCTACGAGAAATACAGATCTGGATACTTGCCGGCAGTCGGGGAGGCAATCAGCAAGATACTGCGAACTGCAGTTGTCGATACTCAACTAAAGCAAGGGCTCTTTGGGATCAGCGTCAGGCTCATGCCCCCGAACGTTGTTCTTCCTGACAGGCCAGTTATCAAAGAGAGGGGTGAAGCCCCACCGTTACCCAAACCTGTCATACAGGAAGTTGTGGCAGAGGCGGGAACAGTTCAAGAGGTGGCTGAGGTTGCCGATACTAAGAAAGCGTGAGATCAGGCAGTTACTTCCAGAAGAACGAAACAAGAAGTTAGCGGAGCTGCGGACGGAACTGACGAAGCTACGCACCAATGTTAAATCTGGAGGAACCGTCGAGAATGTGGGGAGAATTCGCGAACTGAAACGAACCGTCGCACGCATCCTCACCATATCACATGAAAAAGTCCCACCGGAGATGCCTAAGACATGAGCGAAATCACACCGCAGAACATTCTTCGCCACGAATTAATCGGTCTGACTGTGAAAGTCATGCACGCAGACAACCCGATGATTGAGGGAATTCGCGGCGTCGTCGTCGATGAAACAAAGAACATGCTAATGATAAACGCTAAGAGAAGAAGAGTAATGATTCCGAAGAATGTTGCTACGTTCAGGTTCGACTTGCCAGGCGGCATACGGGTGGACGTAGACGGCGAACGGTTAGTAGCAAAACCAGAGAATAGATTGAAGACTAAAGTGAGGCGCTGGTAATGTCTGACATAGGAATTGGTGCGAAAGCTCCTAAGAAGTCCTGCGACGACCGTAACTGCCCCTTCCACGGTCAATTATCCGTTCGACGAAAGTTTCTGGATGGGAAAGTCGTGAGCACTAAGATGACGAAGACAGTAACCGTCGAGAGGGATTACTTGAATTACATCCCCAAATACACTCGTTATGAGAAACGCAGAAGCCGCATCATGGCACATAGCCCTCCCTGTTTAGAAGTTCACGAAGGAGACCGGGTTAAGATCGCAGAATGCCGACCAATCAGCAAAGAAGTCGCCTTCGTAGTCGTCGAGAAACTGACTGGGCTAACATGAAGTAGCGTTCCCTTCTCAACATAACCTTAATTTGTTCCAGGCGCATTCTGCAGCGCCTTACGTGAAAGCAAAATGCCAGCCCCTAAAACTCGTGCGGTCAGTGCGAAGGGCATGGTAGAATACCGGCCGCAAATTGCACGAGGATTACCCAACGGTTGCAGGGTCAGCTGCGCTGACAACACGGGGGCGAAAGAACTCAAAATCATACAGGTTTTCGGTTATCACAGCCGCCTGAGACGCGTCCCTTCAGCCTGTGTAGGCGACATGGTAATGGTTTCCGTTTCTAAAGGAACCCCTGACCTTAGACGGCAGATGTTTCCAGCCGTAGTCGTTCGGCAGGTCAGGCTTTTCAAACGCCCAGACGGAACGAGACTTTCCTTCCACGACAACGCTGCCGTCATCATGACCCCCGAAGGCGAATTGAAAGGGACGGAAATTCGCGGGCCTGTGGCAAGAGAAGCGGCCGAACGTTGGCCAAGAGTCGCCAACCTAGCGAGCATCATTATCTGAAGATGAAATTCATGCGCCTCGTAACGAAGAAGCCCTCGAAACAGCGAAAAATGATTTACGAGGCACCCGCACATCGCCTTAGAAAGTTCTTAACTGCACCTCTCTCTGACGAATTACGGACAACTCAGGAAAGGCGCTCTTACCCAGTTAGGAAGGGTGACACCGTGAAAATCGTAAGGGGCGACTTTGCCGGAATTGAAGGAAAAATAACTGACATAGACACACACAGGCAACGATTATACGTTGAAGGCGTTCAACGAGAAAAGACCGCAGGAACATCCGCGAACGTTTCTGTGAACAGTTCGAAGGTTCGGATCACAAAGCTGAACCTCGATGACAAATGGCGAGCGGAGTCCATCAAAGTATCTCGGCCAAAGACGACTACCGACGCAGGGGCAGGGGCCTAAGAATGGCCAACAAGGGTGGACTCAAGCACCTCAAACGGCTAGCCTCCCCTAGCTTTTGGCCAGTCCACCGAAAGGAGGCAACGTGGGTCCCGAAACCAGACCCAGGAGCCCACGCTTCCGCAATTTGCCTGCCCTTAGAAATAGTAATCCGAGACGAACTAGCCCTAGGTAGGAACAGAAGGGAAGTCGGCACCATCTTGGCTGGCGGAAAGGTGAAAGTGGACGGGCGACCCCGGCGCGCCAGAAATCACCCGACCGGCTTGATGGATGTAATAGAATTCACCGACGCCAATACCGCTTTCAGAGTCCTTCCCGTCGCGGGGAAAGGCCTCTCACTCGTCAAGATACCGAAAGAGGAGACAAAATTCAAACTCTGCAAAGTCCTCCGGAAGGGAGTAGCACCTGGTGGCCGCGTCCATTACGGAACACACGATGGCCGTACCCTCTCCGTCCCGCCAACAGAAAGCCAAACGGCCGTTTACTCAACGAATAACACATTGAGGATCAGCATTCCAACCCAACGCGTCCTAAACGAAATCAAATTTGAGAAAGGCAATTTCGCAATCGTCATCGCAGGCAGAAACCTAGGCAAAAGCGGAAAGATCTTGGAAGTACAAGCCGGGACCGCTACGAGGCCGGCGATGGTAACCCTAGAAGACAGCACGGGCAAAAAGTTTGAGACGATGGTAGACTACACGTTCGTTGTGGGAACCGATAAACCCGCGATAAAACTGGAGGCCTAGACAATGGAAACAGTTACCGAAACACTGCCCAAAACAAACCCCATGCGGGAAGTCAAACTAGCGAAGGTCGTAGTGCATATAGGCGTTGGTAAGTCAGGCGAAATGCTTGAGAAAGCAAGGAAGGTTCTTCAAGAAATCACAGCGCAAAAGCCTTGCACCAGACAAGCCAAGATGACGATAAAAGAATTCGGAATCCGCGAAGGGGAACCCATCGCTTGCATGACAACGCTCAGAGGGGAAAAAGCTGCAACCTTTCTAAAACGAGGCCTCGATGCTGTGTCAAATACTTTGAAGAGGTCGAGTTTCGATGAACATGGGAACTTCGCCTTCGGAATCAAAGAGCACATTGAAATTCCCGGAACCAAATATGTTCCTGAACTAGGCATATTCGGAATGGACGTTATAGGAACACTCGAACGGCCGGGTTTCAGAATCAAGAGAAGAAGAATAAGGCCGGCGTCCGTCGGAAAATCGCACCGAGTTTCCAAAGATGACGCTATTAACTTCATGACGGCAAAATTCGCCGTTCAGATTCGGGAGGCCTAGGGACACTTGGCTAAACTGAAACCGAAGAAAGTCAGAAAATACGGCAAGGGTAGCAGGCCATGTAGAAGATGCGGCCAGTACGGCCCTGTAATTCGCAAGTACGACCTGTACCTATGCCGACAATGCTTCCGTGAACTAGCCCCAAGCCTAGGGTTCAAGAAGTACATGTAGGGTTGGAAATCATGGTACTCGTCGAACTCGCGGAAAGATCAATACCCATCCCTGAAGGTGTTCAACTTAACGTGGACGGAAGAAGAATCAAAGCTGTCGGACCAAAGGGAACACTCGAAGAGGATTTCTCCCACCTGCCTGTACAATTTGCCTTGGAGGGCCAGTCCCTTCGCGTTTACAGTCCGTGGGCTCGGAAACGTGAAGTAGCCCTCGTCGGTACCGCCCTAGCCCACGTCCGCAACATGATTCGCGGCGTGTCGTCAGGATACACATACAAGCTCAAGCTTGTTTACGCTCACTTTCCGATAACCGTCAAAGTCAACGAGAAGGAAAAGAAGCTCACGATCGACAACTTCACAGGCGAGAAGACACCCCGAAACGCAAAAATCATTGGGGACGCCAAAGTCAAAATAGCCGGCGACGAAATTCACGTTCAAGGAAACCGCCTCGGCGACGTAAGCCAGACGGCCGCCAACATCCAATACGCAACCAAAATCAAAGAGAAAGACCAGCGCGTATTCCTAGACGGCATATACATTTTCGAAAAGAAGGAAGGCATGTAAAATGTCCTACCGCAGACCTCGTTTCGTCAGAGAAGAAAGCTGGCGCTACAAGAGAGTCAAAGAGCCCTGGCGCGCCCCCCACGGAAAAACGAGTCGCGTCAGACGTAGCAAGAAAGGCTGGCCCGCAGTAGTGAAGATCGGTTACTCAAGACCACGAGCCACCAAAGGCCTCCACCCATCGGGCCTGAGGGAAGTTATGGTGTGGCGTGCGAAAGATCTGATAGGCTTGGACCCAAAGCTCCAGGTCGCAAGAATCGCACACACAGTGGGCGAAAACAAACGCGTCCAAATCATCGACGAAGCAAAGAAGGCAAACATTCGCATCCTTAACCCACGATTGAAGAAACCGGCTGAAGCAGTACCTGAAGTACCCGCAGAACCTACGATTGGAGAACCCACCCCCACAGAAACGACTCCTGAAACGGAAGAAGGAACCGCAGAAGTAAAAACGAAGGAAACGGCACCAGCCAAACAGAAACCAAAGAAGAAGGCCAAGCCAAAAAGCGCAACAAAGAGGAAGAGTAAGGAATGAGCGTAGTAAGCCAGAAACGCCTAGCCGCAGATTTACTCAAAGTGGGAATAACCAGAGTATGGGTCGACCCTGAAGACACGGACCGTGTATCGTCAGCTATCACTCGCGGAGAGATTAGGAAGTTAATTCACGAAGGAAGCATCAGGAAAGTCCCCGTAGTTGGCATAAGCAGGGGTAGGAAACGGGTGAGACACCAAGAGCTACTGGCAGGCCGACACAAAGGGCCAGGGAGCACCAAGGGTAGCGCACACGACAGCAAGAGAAGATGGGTTGTCCGCATTAGGTCAATTAGGATAAGGCTGCGAAGTTTACGCGATAAGCGCTTCATCACCCCGGAAGTTTACAGGAAACTAACCCTGATGGCAAAAGGCGGAACCTTCAGAAGCGCCTCACACTTAGATGAATACGTAGACACGCACAAGCTTGCACGGAGACGCTAGAATGCAAACAGCCCAAACCCAAAGAACCGAGACAGGCTGGGTTCCCAAAACCAAAGTAGGCAGGATGGTTCAGACCGGACAGATAGTCTCCCTTGAAGATATCTTCACACAAGGATTGAAAATCAAAGAACCGGAAATAGTCGACGTCCTCCTGCCCGGCCTCAGACAGGAAGTACTCGGTATAGGATTCGTGCAAAAACAAACCGATGCCGGCGAGAAATCACGCTTCAAAGCAATCGTAGCCGTAGGGAACGGCACCGGATTCCTAGGCGTCGGAGGCGGCAAAGCAAAACAGGTCAGAAACGCCATAGACAAAGCCACCATAACCGCCAAACTCGGCGTTGTTCCAATTCGCCGCGGTTGCGGCAGTTGGGAATGCGGTTGCGGCCAACCACATTCAATTCCATTCAAAATTCGAGGAAAGTGCGGCAGCGTCGCAATCGAAATCATCCCAGGCCCAAGAGGACTTGGGTTGGTCGGGGGAGAAACTCCGAAGACCGTTCTAACACTGGCAGGCGTCAAAGACTGCTGGACGAGAAGCTTCGGTTCAACGAACACACTCGGCTCCATGGCGTACGCGGTATACGAAGCCCTACGGAGCACGTACCGAGTCGTGACACCCCAAGACTGGGTTGCCTAGATCGAAGCCTTCCCATTTTCAGATACTGCCGAGCGACTTCCCAATCTTCTCAAACGCGTGCAACGCGAAATCCAAGTCCTTCCTCGTATGCCCGGCGTTCATTATTGTTCTGATTCTGGCTTTGTCGCGGGAAACCATCGGGTAGACTATTGGAAGCGCGAATATGCCCTCCCCGAAGAGCATCTCACTCATTTTACGGGCCGTCGAACTCTCACCCACAATCACAGGCGTGATCGGCGTTTCGCTCGCGCCAATATCAAATCCCAAATTGCGTAATCCTTCCTTGAAGTAACGAGTATTCTCCCATAACTTCTGCAGGTGCTCAGGCTCTTCTTGGATAACCTCTAGACTTGCCTTACATGATGCGACAACGCTGGCAGGATGTGAACCGCTTAGAAGCCAAGTTCTAGACTTGTTCAAGGCGTAATTCACTAGGTCTCGGGATCCGGCAATGTACCCTCCAACGACGCCAAACGCCTTAGAGAATGTGCCCATCTCGACGTCGACACGGCCTTCAATGTGGAAGTGTGAAGTGATTCCCCGCCCGGACTCTCCGAGTACGCCGTCACCATGTGCATCGTCAATGTACGTCATCGCTCCATGCTCCTCAGCGAGTTCCACTACTCTGTCCGCGGGGGCGATGTCTCCGTCCATGCTGAAAACGCCATCAGTCACAATCAGGATGTGCTTGTAGTTCTTATTCTCGGCTTCGTTGAGAACTTTCCTAAGGTCTTCCATGTCCCGGTGCTTGTATACGGTGCGCTCCGCCCTGCTCAAGCGAACGCCGTCAATGATGCTGCCGTGATTCAGCTCGTCGCTAATTATGAGGTCACCTTCCGTGGCGAGTTGTGGGACGAGGCCGGAATTGGCCGCAAACCCCGTCGCGTATGCTAACGAAGCTTCAGTGTGCTTGTACCGAGCAAGCGTCTCTTCCAGTTCCACATGAGCATTCATGGTTCCAGCAATTGGCCGGACCGAGCCGGAGCCCGCACCGTATTTCTCGATCGCGTCTAACGCTGCTTTCTTCACCTTAGGATGGTTGGTCAGGTTCAGGTAATTGTTTGAGCATAAGATTAGGGCTTTCTTACCAGAGACTACACCCCACGGCCCGCTATTGCTTCCGAGGACGCGAATGCGCCAATCCAAATCTTGTGTGACGAGTCGTTCGTATTCTTCGCGAAGAAATGAACGTGGGTCTCGCTTCGTATGCGTACCTTCGACCAAAGGCTCATCCCTTGCGCCTCAGTCCGCCCTCTTCAGAATAATAGTTTTGCCCGTGGCAATGCCCAGCAAAACATAAAGGTTCATTACCTGATACACGTCGCGAACCGATTGAAAGCATTCGCGAAAATTCGGCCGGCACCGGGTATCGAGCAAATTGAGGCTGAACGACCTAGAATCGGTCAACATGAAGTCCTGGTCAAAGTCAAAGTCACCTCCGTCTGCGGAACAGACCACCACATCTACGAATGGGATGATTGGGCGCAAGCACGAATCAAACCACCGCGCATCATCGGACATGAGTTCGCGGGAGAAGTCGTGGAGATCGCGCCTGACGTCACCGCGTGCACTGTCGGCGAAACAGTGGTCGCTGAGAGCCACATAGGATGCGGGAAATGCTACCAGTGCCGAACAGGCAACTCACACATTTGCGAGCGCGTGGCGATTCTTGGAGTCGATGTTGACGGCTCCTTCGCAGAGTACGTCAAAATCCCTGAAAATAACGCTTGGCCAGTTCCAAGCGAAGTCCCCCTAGACACCGCCTCGATACTGGAACCGCTCGGAAACGCGGTCCACGCCGCTTTTGCAGCCGATATCGCGGGAAACGACGTAACAATATTTGGTTGCGGTCCGGTTGGCCTTTCGGCTGTTGCCCTGACAAGCATTTTTGGGGCCCTTTCCGTCACAGCTGTCGACATCAACGATTACAGGTTGAAACTCGCGGCGACAATGGGAGCCTCAAAAACAATAAACTCGAAAAACGGTGACCCTGTAGCTGAGGTTCACAAAGACACGGGCGGCCGCGGCGCAGGTGTCGTTCTGGAAATGTCTGGAAATGAACGCGCAATCAAAGACGCCTTTCGTACAGTTCGCAACGGTGGGACAATAATACTCTTCGGGCTCCCATCAAAAGAGGTTCAACTCAACATAGCTGACGACTTCATCTTCAAAGAAGCCCACGTGCGCGGGATAGTCGGACGCGAGATGTTCAACACGTGGTATAAGCTCGAAGCTATCCTAAAGTCTGGAAAACTGAACTTGAAGCCTTTGATAACGCACCGTATGGCCCTCAACCAACTTGATGAAGCAATGAAATTGGTTGGGTCGGGAAATTGCGGCAAGATCGTCCTAAGACCCTAAGCTCAAGTTCCGGAAACGTTTATCTTGGGCACTCCGGAACCTGACAAGCTCGCGTGATCATTTAAAGCAGAAAAACCCGAAGGCACAAGAAAATTGGCAACTAGATTGAGACATGTGAGACATCAAAGAGGCTCCAGAACCCATGGCTGGGGCACTTCGGGCCAACACAGGGGAAGCGGAATGCGTGGCGGTTCAGGGATAACCGGTAGGTACCGTCACAAGAGGTCGCGCCTCATAAGAACCGGCGAGTATTCCCACATGCACTACGCCGGCAAGAAAGGTTTCACCTCGGTCGCTGAGATGAAGCCTCGTGGAAGAAGGCTCAACCTTTGGCAACTATCGGAACTGGCTGACAAGCTAGTGGCCGGAGGGAAGGCCCCGCCTGCGGGCGAGAAAGTTATCCTTGATTTGAAGGAGCTTGGCTTCAAGAAGCTACTCGGTACTGGGGCAATTTCACGGGCGGTCCAAGTGAAAGTAGACGAGTGTTCCGAAAGTGCCCTCAAGAAGATAAGAGAAGCTGGCGGAGAGGCCGTCCTCGTGGCTAAAGCTAAAGCTACCTCAACCCCGCCCAAAAAGTGACGTTGAATGGTCCGGTTTATCGAACTCTTCAAACCAATTGCCAGATTCTTCCCGGACATCAAACCCCCCGACAGAAAAGTCGCTTTTAACGAGAAGATCTTTTGGACGGCCATCGCACTCATAATCTACTTCGTAATGGCCCAAGTTCCATTGTACGGGATAGGGACAGCTGGCCTCAACGACCCACTCGGTTCACTCAGGGTGATCTTTGCATCCAACCGAGGGACGCTCATGGAGCTCGGCATCGGCCCAATTGTAACAGCCGGTTTGATTCTGCAAGTGTTGGCTGGGTCGAAGATGGTGAACATTGACATGAGTAACGCAGAAGACCGGTCGCTGTTCACTAGCGCTAGCAAGATTCTCTCGGTGGTCATGACCGTGTTCGAGGCATCGGCCTACATAATCGGGGGCACCTACGGTGCGTTACCAGTGACGACTGAAATCGTGGTGATGTTGCAACTGGTTGGTGCGGGCCTCATCGTCCTCCTCCTCGACGAACTCCTCCAGAAAGGCTGGGGGCTGGGAAGCGGCATCAGCCTGTTCATAGCCGCCGGCGTCGCTTCTACCATATGGTGGGACTCGGTTGCACCAATGGGGCCTATGGCTGATGGCAAATACCTCGGGGCCGTTGTAGCATTCGCACAAGGCGTACTTAGCAGGCAAAGCATTACTCGCGTCCTCTCCCGCACAGGCGGCCTCCCAGACATGGTTGCCTTCATGACAACGCTCGGCATCTTCGCAATAATCATCTACTTCAACGGCATGCGCGTTGAAATCCCAGTGTCATACGCCAGGTACAGAGGATTCCGCGGAAAATTCCCGTTGAAGCTCTTCTACGTCTCAAACATACCCGTCATCTTCGCAGCAGCCCTCTTCGGAAACATCTATTTCATTTCGCAATTGCTTTGGCAAAGATACAACAGCACTAACAGCAATTTCTGGTTCAACCTCCTCGGCACTTTCACCACGCAGGGCACCCAGTACCAACCTTCAGGCGGGCTGGTTTACTACGTCGTCCCCCCCAACAACCTCTCCCTGGCAATGGCGGAGCCGCTTCGAGCATTGGTCTACGCAATCCTCCTCATCATCGGTTGCGTTTTCTTCGCAGTAACATGGGTTGAGGTAGGCGGAATGGATGCGAGAACGGTTGCAAAGCAACTTCTCGACTCGGGTATGCAGATTGAAGGCTTTAGACGATCCGAGGTTCCCATACGGCAGTTGCTTGAGCGCTATATCCCGACGGTTACGATCCTCGGCGCAATCTTAATCGGAGCCATAGCCGCAGGTGCAGACTTCCTCGGAGCGTTCGGATCTGGTACCGGCATTCTGCTAACCGTTGGCATCATTGAGCAGTATTACCAGATCTTTGTGCAGGAACGAATCACGGAACTGTACCCTGCTGCAAGAGGATTCCTGGGTGAGTGAGCGCTGTCCCGAACCGTCGTAGTAACCGGCATACCCGGAGTAGGAAAAACCACCGTCCTAAACGAACTGCAGGACCTCGCGAAACAAAACAAGTTCAACCTAACCGTCCTCAATTATGGGACAATAATGAACGAAATCATGCGTGACCTTGGAAAAGACCTTCACCGCGACAAGATGAGGGAGCAGAGCATAGACGCGCAGAAGAAGGTTCAGGAACTTGCAGCCAGCGAAATCGCTAACCGCGCGGGCCAGAGGACTGTAGTGGTAGATACCCACATGTTCGTTCGGACGGGGGCTGGGATGTGGGCGGGACTTCCGCAGAATGTGTTAGAAAAACTCGGCCCGCGACTTCTCGTCTTGGTTGAGGCAGACCCAGGCCAAATTGCCGCAAGGCGCATGGGAGACGCGAGCAGGATGAGGGAGAAGGCTGTGGCGGAGGAGATCTCGTTCGACCTTGAGTGGTCCCGCGCAACGGCTGCGGCCTCAGCGGTCGCGACGGGTTCACCTGTTAAGGTTATAAGAAATGATGAGGGTAAGCAGAAGCAAGCGGCCCAGGAGCTGTTTGAGACGATTCGAAGCATAATGGAGGCACAAGCTTGAGTTTCATAGATACTATAATCGCGTGGGTCGCCTCCGCAATCCAACCTTACAGTGCTATCCCCCAGTCCACGTTACTCACGATTGGGATCGCCTTAGCGCTCGGCCTCACATCATCGACGGCAGCGAAACTTCTCGTGGACTATAACATGGTCAGGAATACTATGAAGGAAGTTTCGGCTTGGAGGAAACAGATGGACAATGCGAAGAAAGCTAAAGATGAGCAGACGCTGTCAAAACTCATGAAGAAGAGCCAAGCAATGATGAAGGCTCAATCGAGAGCGAGTATGGAACAGATGAAAGTCACCGCAGTGACCTTCGTCCCATTCCTGCTGATATGGTACCTGATCAACCACGTCCTCGGAGGGCACATCGTAGCCATCGCACCCTACCCCCTCCCAATAATCGGCACGCAGTTATCCTTCTTCTACTGGTATTTCCTAAGCTCATTCGCAGTGAACTTCCCGATCATGAGGCTCTTCGGGATAGGAATGAGTGAGAACTAATTGCCGAGACGTGCCCTTCGGAATCGAAACGTGAAACGGAAGACCCTGCAAGTTCCAGGCGGCAGGGCCACAATCCACTACAGAAGAAAACGCTACTCCGGCGGCAGATGTTCGTCATGCGGCCTCCCCCTTCGAGGCGTCCCCTCGAGTTCAACACGAGGCCTAGCTAAATCCTCACGGCGCCCGTCGAGGCCGTTCGCCGGCGTCTTATGCCACGCCTGCCTACGAGAAAAGGTTCGCCAAGGAACCCGAGTCGGATAACGCTTTAAGCGTCAAGCCAGGCCATTGTTTGTGGCTTCAAATTGGCTTTTTCTCTTCGTAAGCTCAGCCCCGTTCTCGTCTTCACGATCATATCCTCCGCATTCGTCGGCGTCACTTTGGTAGGCTCACCCGTGCCTCCCGTGCGGGCGTGTAACACGTGCAACTTCCTGCTCACCTGGGGATCCCCAGGTGCCGGTAACGGCCAATTCAGCATTCCGGATGGTGTCGCCGTTGATTCCTCGGGGAACGTGTACGTAGCCGACTACCAAAATAGTCGTGTTGAGAAATTTACGAGCACGGGTACCTACGTTACCGCGTGGGGTTGCACCAATGCTGGAAACGGCTGTTCTTCTGGTGGTTCTGGTAATGGCCAATTCAGCGGGCCGTGGGGTCTTGCTGTTGATTCCGCGGGGAACGTGTACGTAGCCGACTCCGGCAATAATCGTGTTGAGAAGTTCACGGGCACGGGCACTTACGTTACTCAATGGGGATGCGTGAGTCCTAGTGCTAGTTTTCCTGCTTGCCCCGCTAGTTCGACTAACGGCCAGTTCAACGATCCGAATGGTGTTGCTGTCGATTCCGCGGGAAACGTGTACGTGGTCGACACGTACAATAATCGTGTTGAGAAGTTCACGAGCAGTGGTACTTTCATTCTAACGTGGGGTTCGTTGGGTTCTGGTAAGGGCCAATTCTACCATCCGGAGAGTGTTGGTGCTGATTCCTCGGGGAACGTTTACGTAACCGACATCGGTTCCTACATTGGAAACCGGTGGCAAATTGGGGGTAGTGTTGAGAAGTTTGGCGACTCATCGTCATCGATAACATCGTCTTCCACGACACAACTAACATCAACTAGTGTGTCGAGCACCAATCCAACCTCGATCAGTACCTCTGCGACATCAGCCAACGTTAACCCACAAGTTTTTTCGGCTGCAAATCTGACCACTCTCGTGTTTGTTGCTATCGCAATAGCCGCGTTAGTAGCACTCGCGTTCGTGGGGATCTTCTTGTCGTTTAGGAGAAGAGGTCCCAGAGGAACTGCGACTCCTACATATGGCATGCCCACGTTTTGCAGTTCGTGTGGTAGCCCACTCGGAGAGTTTGACCGTTTCTGCGATAGATGTGGTGCGTCCCGATCCTAGTTGCCCTCAACTCAACGAGGATGATCTCTCCCCCCGTGCCTGGTTAGATCTATAATTTCTTGTTTGATGTATTAGGGCACTTTGAGTTCGTAGCCTTGTTCCCAATTGTAGGCATCTAGAATGAATAATTCCCGCATCTCCAATACGCAGAGGAGAGTTAGTGAGTTTCCGACCGTACAACCGCTAAGACCATTACTTCGAAGATCTCATTTTGCGTAAATCAGCGTAGTTGGGGATGGGGTGGTTCATTGAGTCATAAGGGGACCATGAAAGGCTATATTGTCACTGTGAGCGGCCCCCATGGAACAGGCAAGTCGACTTACGCAAAAGCCCTCGCAGAAGCTTTGGGATTACGTTACGTCTGCGCAGGCGAATTGTTTAGGGCGCTGGCGAAAGAAAGAAACGTCTCCCTCGAGGCCTTCAGCAGCTTTGCAGCCAAGGATCCAGCAATAGACAAGCTGATCGATGAGCGGACCAAGACCGAAGCCAAGAAGGGTGGCACTGTAATCGACGCCCAGCTCGGCGCCTGGATGCTGAAGGACGTTGCGGACGTCAAGGTACTCATGGTCGCACCCGATGAAGTACGATTCAAAAGAATAGCTGAAAGAGACTGCACCTCACTCGAGTCTGCGAAGAAGGAAACAATAGCCCGCGAAGAAATACAGAAACAGCGCTACAAGAAATACTACGGAATCGACGTGGACGACCTAAGCATTTACGATATTAAGATAGACACGAGCCCGTACTCAGTTGAACAAACCAAGTCCCTTGTTATCAAAGAAGTACGAAACCTTCTCGCCAAGAAAGCAACTTGAACAAACACCCGCCGATGGGCTACCCTTATTTATTGCCCTCGAATCTACAGCGACGAACAAACCCCGGTGAATCATAATGCCAAGCATGGAAGTCGGCCGAATCTGCGTAAAACTCGTAGGCCGCGAAACCGGAAGAAAATGCGTAGTCGTGGACGTGGTCGACAAAAACTTCGTCCTAATCACGGGCCCCAAATCCGTCACGGGCGTCAGGCGTAGGAGAACCAACGTAGACCATCTAGAGCCCACGCCCGAAAGCGTCGAGGTAAAGAAGGGAGCGGCGGACGATGAGGTCGAGAAGGCGTTAACGAAGGATAAGAAAACGAAGTTCATGAAAGAAGAGCTCCTGCCCACGATGAAGCCGGCAGCAAGCTGACCCCCTAAGATTCCAGTTCAGATAGCCTACTCCGCCTGATGCCGAAGCAGGCGGGTGAACAGGCGTCCTTCGTTTGACCTGCGCGTTTTACTTTCCTTAATAGCACCAAAGAAGTATGAGGCTGCGAAGAGGTGAAACGTTTGCAGACCGTCATGCCTTGGGCTGTTACTCGAGAACTGGTTGCGAAAACGGACGACGTGACCGACCCGCGTTATGGTTTCAGGCCCGAAGATAGGCCGATGACACTTCGAATCAAGTACGGCATTATCAACTTGGATAAGCCTGCGGGGCCTTCGAGCCATGAAGTGGTGGCTTGGATTAAGCGCATGATGAAATTGTCCCACGCTGGCCACGGTGGAACCCTAGAGACCTAACCGTCGGGGTAATCCGAAGGTGACCGGCGTCCTACCCGTAGCGCTAGAGGAAGCTACGAAAGTTGTTCAGGGCTTTCTCTACTCGGGCAAGGAATACGTGTGCGCGATGCAAATTCACGCCGACATTCCAGAGGCTACTGTTCGTGATGTGTTACGCCAATTCGAGGGTGAGATCTACCAGAAGCCACCGCTTAGGGCGTCTGTGAAACGAGAGCCGAGGAAACGTTTCATCTACCAACTCAACGTGCACGAGGTTCAAGGGCGAACGGTACTGTTCACGTGCTCATGCCAGGCCGGGACGTACATTCGCAAGCTGTGCTCGGATGTTGGTCAGGTCTTCGGTTGCGGTGCCCACATGCGGGAGCTCAGGAGGACCCGTGCGGGGCCGTTCAGCGAAAATGATGGAATTGTGAACTTGCATGAGTTGAGTGCTGCGCAATCCGATTTCGAGGCCGGCAACGAAGCACCGCTGCGAAAAATACTCAGGCCCATGGAGGTAGCGCTCACCGCGCTTCCGCACATTGTAATTCGTGATACCGCGGTGGATGCGATTTGCCACGGAGCAGAATTAGCTTTGCCCGGGATTGTGAAGTTGGATTCGGCGATTGAACGCACTAAGTTCGTTGCGGTGTTTACGTTGAAGGGGGAAGGGGTCGCGTTGGGGCGCGCCTTGATGACGTCTAGGGAAATGCTTGACCAGGAGAAGGGGATTGCCGTGAAGACTGAGCGGGTTATCATGGATCGGGGGACCTACCCAGCCTCGTGGAAGCACTAATTCTACGGGCTCCTAGAGAGCAAGATGCCTAGCACATGTTATGTGTGCCCGCGGCCTGCGTGCGCACGCTTGGAAGACCCCCTAGGGGGGTGGTGCACTTTTTGGGGTCAGACAGGCCTGATTTTGCAACCTTTCCCGCCGCACGCTAGACTGCGTGCGCACGTTTTTGGCGAGGGGCGTGGGTGGTGTAGTTTTGTGGGGAGAACATGTTTCTTTGCTGCGTTTGTGATTAGTGGCGGTGAAGGAATGCGCGCAGGGGGAGTTGGTTTGCGCCCAGTTTTGTTGTTCTCAAGAAGGCTTCATTAAGCAACAATTAAAGCGATGAAAGGGAATCGTCAAGTAAGGATACTACAATGCCTTACTCAAAGATAACCAGTAAGGGGCAGATGACGATTCCGCTAGATGCCCGAAAGAAGTACGGCCTGGAGGACGGTTCAATAGTTATGGTTGAGGAAGTTAAGGAAGGCTTGCTTCTGAAGCGAGCCCCTGATATTATCACGTCCGCTGGAACCCTGTCAGAACTCGCTGACGCAGAAGATGTTATCGAAGGTTTGCTTAAGTCAAGACGTAAAGCATTTCGCTGAGGTAAAGCGGTCTGATAGTCGCCCTTGACACTACGTTCTTCGCTTTACATTACTTCTCTCGGGACCCTAGCGTGTTGGAGAATAGAAAGGCCGTCATTAGATCATGCCGAAGGCTATGGAATCGGGTTTTGGTCCCCGTCATCGTGCTTGCGGAATTCTACGCTTTGGCCCGGAAGAAGGGATGCTCCATTCTACTCGTAAATCCGTTTTCTCAGATCAACATCGTAGAGAATGATTAGTTTTCTGTCTTCGTCAACTTTGTAGATGATCCGGTATTTTCCAACCCTGTCCTTCCAATATCCCGCAAGTGCACCAACCAACTTGAGTCCCAGGTACGGATTCTCACTCAACTCCGTGACACGGCGCCTAACCCTGAGCCTTACGTCTCTAGGTAGACGGCGAAACTGCTTCACGAATTCGCGTAGAAAGGCTACCGCGTAGCTCAAGTTGACAGGACCCTACGGATTTCCCGCGGTCCCTTGGCGACCACGTACTGCATGCGTTTGTACTGTCTTTCACCAAGCTTGATTCTGCGCATTGTCTTCTTGTCCAGTAGAACTTCCAGCGTCTCAAGAAGTTCGGCGAACCTGACCGACGCTCGATACATCTCTTCAACAACATCCTTGGGCAATCTGATAGTTTGTGTACTTGCAACCAAATTTGTTCGCGACATGATAGCTGCCGCCACTATATCTAGTCTTACCTAGGTACGTTACCTGTTCAAGTCTACTGGCGTCTTGTCTTCCTATCAAGATGATGAGCGTACACGGTAAACCAATTCATGCGATCCTTACCATGGCAGGGAAAGAGTTGGAGGAGCAGGGTGAATGGATGCTGGAGCGAACCATCGCACAGCCTACGGCTTGGCAAAGATGTTTCTAAGGAGAAATGGAAAACGACTAAGGGTAGATGACTTCAAAAACGCATATCCGTTTATAAAGAACGTTGGAGCTAAAAGTATCCGAGAAATTCAAGAGTGGATAGAGCATGGCGCGTCCGAAGAATCCGAATGAAGCACTGATTAGAGAAATCATCGAAGAGGATTTGCCGCTCTTTCAGATGCTCGCCACTAACGGCAAAGGCAAGTCTCAGGAAAAGTAGCCGTTCTGATTTTGCGACTCTTCAAGCCGCGCGCGCACGTTTGGAAGACCCCCTAGGGGGGGTGGTGCACTTTTTGGGGTCCGACGGGGCTGATTTTGTAACCTTTCCTTTACTACTTATGCCCCGCGCAGCTATTCTGCAACCCCAATTATTCGTAAGACTAGTGGTGACGCGATATGGACAGGATGCCCGTTATCATGATTGGTGCAGGACATGTCGCAAACGAGGCTCACATACCAGCTTGGAAAAGAATTCGTGAAGTTGAAGTTGTTGCAGTATACGATAACAATGCCGACAACCTTCACGCTACGGCGAAGAAGTGGGGAATTCCACGAGCCTACTCAGACTTTGAACAAATGTTAGAGACGGAGCGACAAGGGATAGTGGACATTTGTACTCCCCCAAGTTCGCACGCAGATTTGGCTGTGAGGGCGTTGAGACAGGGCCACCACGTTGTCCTCGAGAAACCAATAGCGACGAGTTCACAGGAGACGGAGACAATCCGCCAAGAATTGAAGAAGAGGAGAGGCGAGAGATTACAGTTATGCGCCTGCCACACCTTTCTCTTCGAACCCCAAATACTCGCGCTGAGGGCCCTTCTCCAAAGGACGCCAATTGACATCCTTTCCGTACACATCGAAATGCTACATACTCAGGATGAGTACATGCTCTCAGATCGCAACCATTGGGTTAACTCCCAAGGAGGTAGACTGGCTGAATGCGTAATACACCCAGTCTACATGCTTCGCAACCTCTTGGGCCCATTGACTTTGCGTGACGCCCACTACACGAAAAAGACTCAATACAATTGGGTCGATCGCGACGAACTACACGCCAACTTTGACAGCGATGAAAACTTCGGATCGATCCATGTGTCATTCAGCAGCCCACGGTGGACCTACCCGGTGTCGGTAAGAATTATCGGAAGAAATTCGATAATAACCCTCGACGGCACGAATCTGACGCTTGTGAAGCAGAGTCCCCTGTCGCACGGATACCTACCGGGAATACCTCCATCAAAGATAGAACTCGCCAAGGACTCCTTGGAAACGGCGTCACAGATACTCAAGTCAACTGCTCAAAACACGTACAGATATCTGAGTGCGTGGAAGTCCGGCCATGAAACCCTGCTGAGGTCATTCGTCAACAGTGTCCAGCAAGGAAATAACGTGCCCTACGACGCGGAGGAGGCTTGCGAGGCAAACATGACATACCTTTCCCTGCTAGCGAAAATGCAAGAGTAGAAGATTCGATGACTTCCAAGATTCTAGTATTCCTTGCGCATTCGTTCGATCATCTTTCTGGCCTCTTCTGGCGTGCCATACTTTGCGTCCACACCTGCCAGATCCATGAGGTCAGGCACTCGGCGGACCAGTAGCCCGTGTTCAACCTCCTCAATCAGCAGATCGTCACCCTCTTTGATGCCAAGTCTTGTTCGGTGTTCTATAGGAAGTGTTGTTTGACCCCTTCTCGTGACCTTCACCACTACTCCCAACGCTCGTCCCGGTAGCATTTGATCTAATTCTATCTTATAGGGGAATTCCTATTCAGAATCGAAATTCCTGAACCACGCAGTAAAAAGCAAGAAAACAGGCGCCTTACCCTGAGCCCTACGTCTCTAAATAGACGGCGAAACTACACGAATTATGAAAAACGATTATCGTGTGTTTCTTATTTTCCTATAAGATCTTTGATGCTATCTCAAGAAGCCTTCTTGGTTGAGTACTGCCGAGGCGTTTGTTTCTTTCGGTAAGGCTTGGCGTTCTTCCATACGGATTCTAGCATCCGACGTATGTTGTGTGCGATTGATGGGTCCTCCGTTACTAAGGCCAGATCGTGCGGAGAATCTTGCATGTCAGTAGAGTCGGGGTCGATGTAATGCACCATTGCTTCATCATCGTCCCTGACCGCTATTCCGATTCCGAATGGACGGTCGACCAAGCGAACGTCAGCGACCCTACTTAATTTCCTGATTGCATCAGAATTGTCATGAGACATATAGCAAAGTAGCCTCCACTTTGGGCCGGCGAGACGACCATTCCGAACCGAGCGTGCGTACCGCTTGGAGATACGGATAGGCCCGTTTTTCGTTGTGATGTGAATTACTCCCTTCTTGGACTTAAGAAGCCAATCGAACACGACCTGCCATATTGTTTCCCGCCCCCAAACGATCCTCGAGTGCACCGCATGGTAATCGTGACCACGAAGCATAGCCACCCTCGATGCCAACGGAACAGCACGCTCCCACAAAGACTCGAACGAAGCGTAGATTGCGTGCACACAACTCGGATAGTTCGTTACTAGCTCCGACATCTTCCCAGGCCCCACCTGCGCCTCCGACTCCAAACCTAATGCAACGAGTTTACCATCAATCCCAAACATGTGGACCGCTAATGGCTGAGAGTGCCTCACCTCAACTTGGGAAGCAAGTCGCTTCGCTTGGTGGAGGTTGGATTGGTCGATGTCTAGAATTACGCGTGCTCTGATTCGGCGTGCTGCAACCTGATCCAAGATGAACTTGATATCAGATTTGCTGAAGCCTATTGGGGCGACGAACCAAAGATCCTTCTCCGCTGAGCTTAGTGCATCGCGAAAGTTGTTGCGAATGTTAGTCAGTCCTGTTATGATCCGCACTTGAGCTTCACTTGAGGTCTCTTCCTTTCTTCGTATTTTCTCAAGTTGTCCGACGAGATCCTTGGCGTCGCTTACGATTTCCTTATCGTTTCGCAAAAGCGCATCGGTCAATGCGCCAATCGATTCTTGAATTGCAGATGCGCGGTAACGCACGGGCCTGTCCAGTGTCTCCTCTACAAGGCCGAGTGAATGAAGTCGCACCATGATGTTATAGACCTCAGGCCTCTGAAGGTGCGCTTCCCGGGAAATGTCAAGAACCCTGCAAAACCCCAACCGAACGACGGCTAAGTACGCCCTGGCTTCAGCAAACGTAAGGCCCATAAGCTGAAGCTTCGCAGCCAATTGATCGTGACGAGAATTCATGATGACCCTCCGCGACGACCCGAACGTAGAAGGACGCAGTTCATGTGGAAAAGTTTCCCAGCTAAATCAATCGAAACTAACCGTAACTTAAGGAGGAGCCTCTGTCTATTTAGAGACTTCTTTCAGGATTGATAATTTACCTACATCTGACGTTTTTTCGAGAATGAAATATCAATTTAGTGTATCTCTGCTCCTACGCGTTCATATATATCATGAAATATGTACACGAAGTTCTAGTTCACAAGGTGACACTTTCTTTATGCTTCATCTAGAAGAATCGCAGCAACATTTCGGTAACAGGACAAAGGTTGAGATTTTGGGGAGTATCTTGAAGGTTGCTGGGCACGGCACACTCAAAACCCACATCATGTACAGAGCGAATCTGAGCCATCGGCAGCTGGAAAAATATCTTGCCTTTCTAGAAAACAAAGGGCTGCTAATTGAATTCGTTGCTGAGGAGACTGGCACGAACCTGTACAAGGTTACGGAGAAAGGTAATGAATTTCTGAAAGAATACACACACCTTTCAGAGTACTTCTAACCAGAAAATACTGCTAGAAAACTGGTAGCAACTCTTCCATCGCTGTACTGATTTATAGAGCTCTGGATGAGGCCTTTCTCGCACGTTTTTCCGTCGAGGTTTTTAGTTTAGAGATTTCAAGTTTCGTTCGACCGGAATCGAAGAGCGTTAGATTCTTCGTTTCGATGCAGGATTCGTGGAACCGTTGTTGAAGCCGCGACGAAATGTCATTGACGAGTTGTGGTTGATGACGGGCGACGGTCGGTGGCATACGCAAGGTTCGCTTGCGAGGGACTCGTCGTTCAATCCCGATATGGTTTGGGAGGGGTTGCGGTTTCTAGTGAAGTATGGTTTCGCGCAGTCGTGTGATGGGGCCGTGACTAGCGTTCGAAGGGCGATTGGGCCTTCCCCAAGGGAGACCGCCCTGATCCTTAACGGCTTTGAGGTGTGCGAGCCGGAGCGTTTCATGCCAAACTGGCGGCTTGAACCTACCGTTCGTATGGCAAAGGTTTGATGCGGCACTATGTTCTAGAATACTCTTTCACAACTTCCTTTTTAGCCTAGGACGAAGCCTGCATCACCCTCTTAGGGTTCCAGATGGGATTGCATGGACCGACCGGACGGCCGTAGAAGGCCATACAGAAACCGCATGGAGATAACAGCAGGCATCTTGGAAATCGCCAGGAACGGTTCCCGAAAGACACGGATTATGTACCTGGGGAATTTGAGTTTCGAGCTGCTCCAGAAGTATGTGGACCTGCTGAGCAACTTGGGCCTGCTGGAACTCACCAAAGGCCCCGAGAGAACGTACGTCACAACCGAGAAAGGACGTCGATTCCTCGAGGACTTCAACGAACTCCAGGAGCACTCGGATATAGTTCACGAGAAGAAGCGAACTCTAGAACACACATTGAACGTTAAAGTCTGAGAAGCCCAATCGTCCGACGTCTCATGACAGTGAATTTCTTTGAGCAAAGACCAAAGTTACGGTTTCGTCATATTCCTACTCTCAATCGTAGTTCTTGTTGGTTATGTGGTTGCGTACTTCGCACCGTTCTTCGGTTTGCCCGTCGCTTGGAGGGAATGGGCGGTTGGATTGCCGGTTCTGCTTTTCGTTGTGCTGGTTCTGGTGATTTTCGGATGGATAGGTTGGACGATGTTGACGACACCCCCTCCAGCACCCCTAGAGCATGAACCAACCCCAAGCTCGAACCCAACTGAAACGAAACAGTAGCTCATTGTTTTTCGTTGCTGCTGGTGACACATCTAACATGCTCGTGTTTCGATAGCGCCACATTTTTCTAACAGAAGACTACCACAAGCAAGCAGAATTCCTTGCGTTCAGTTCTGCAGGTCAAGCGAAACGATTGGGAGGCCTTCCTTAAGGAGTTCTCCGAGTTCACTAAGAAGTATGAACTCCTCCTCGGAGGGTTGGATTTGGGTGAGGCGAAGCGCAAAGCCCAAGACCAGAGAGTGAAGCAGCAAGTGAAAACGGGCAGGAAGGAGATGGGGCGGCTTCAGTCCGCAATCGAAAAACTCTGTAAGGAAACAGAGGATACGTTGCATGGCACAAGATGAAGAGAAACCTAAAGTCGAACTGTCACTTGCACGAGACGACTGGGAACGCCTCGTATCCTCCCTAGCGAGGTTGATGGCGCTCCAACGGGAAACCCTTCAGAGATTGAAGGAATTAAGCCGACGAAACGAAGTGTTGAGGCAGAAACTTCGTATAGCCACCTCCGCTCCGACTGCTAGCCGTTCAAAACTCGCCCCGCAACACCGCATCACCCTAACGGGTGAACTGAGGACGGAACGCGTAGAGCCTGAACGAGAGGTAACCGCGATAGGGTTGGTGTGTTCATGCGGGCGGCAGCTGGCTTCTGGGGCTAAGTTCTGCGACCGGTGCGGACGCGCGGTATGAGGCTACTTTGAAACTCGTTTGTCCGTTTCCCGAATAAGCCGACTGATGGTTTCCCGCGTTTTCCTGAGCGAATCATCCATCTGACGCGAACCAGCTCCCATGTTTGCTTCGAGAGACTCAACCTTAGCCTTGGAGGTTTGAAGGTCCTCGTGCAATTGCTTGTTAATCTTCTCAACCTCATCAATTCTCTTGACGAGTTGTTGACACCGCTCCATGAGGGATTGGTTGTCAGCGAGAAAGGCTTCGAACTCTTTTCGGTCGACTGTGATCCGTTCAGACATGAGTAAGACTTGACCATTGATTGCAATCGTAGTATTTGAGCGATTTCGGGAAGGTGGCGGGTTTGGCATTTGCGTTAGAACAAATATTTGCCAATGATTGTGCAGTTGATGTGATGGAATGTTCTCGATTAATGTTCTAGAACATATATCCACAACATCTATCCCCGCCGGCCTAATGCAAACTGAAGACGTGTGACTGAACTGATGAGCAAGAGTAAACGCCAGTACAGAGGACGCATGGAAATCGCGGCGAACATACTCGAAATCGCCAAAGCTGGTTCGCGGAAAACCAAGATAATGTACCGAGGCAACCTGAGCTTCGAGCTCACCCAAAAATACCTGCAACAACTCGAAGGCTTGCAACTGATCGAAGTTGAGACGAGTAACGGTGACACAGTCTACACGGCCACACCGAAGGGCGAACTGTTCCTCGCAGACTTCTACGAATTACAGAAACACGACAAAATCGCAGACAACAAGAAACGCATTCTCGAAGGGGCATTAATCGCACACACACCCTAGCTAGGCTGCCTTCGCTTGGCACGGTTTGGCACCACCCCTTGATGGGTGGATCCACCCTATTCCTTGCGAACGCTTCTAGCGAAGCTGCCCCGGCGGTTGTGATCGTTCGGAAGCTTCTGTGAGAACTGGCGTGTTTCTTCGAGTACTTGCAATATGTCCGCAAACAACCATGGTCTTAAATGCTACTCAACTGCATGACCAGTTAGGCCTCGATGCAACTCGCAGAGGCTAAGGTTTGAGGAACGAGCGAAATGAGTAGGAGACTCGCCGCTTTAGTACTCGTTACCATGATGCTATTTGGCGTTCTCACCGTTACCGCTCCTGTCCAAGCCCATTTTACACTCGGGGACCTAACCGCCACTTACCCGTATCACGCGAATGACTTCGACCCCCATGTAACAGGTGTGATTGGTTATGTGTGGCCTGGTGGAGGAAGCAATACTTACTCAGGATTTCCGAACGTAGCCAGTTCAGTGCTCAGCCCAGGTTACCAATCGCCCTACCCAGGCGGTAATCCGCCGGGTGCGCCGAGTTCTTGGTACCAGCTTGAGAGCGACGCATACTCGCCCTTCGGAGCAGTACTAACAGGCTCTACAGGCGACTTAATTTTCGCGATAAACGCGACCGCTGGTTTCGCTGGTAGATGGGGTGGACTGGGCATCCTGATCCCGCCAGGATTCAGTGTCCCGAACGTACCGCAGGTTGTTTCAACAATAACGAACGATTACTCAGGCATTGCCGTTCTCAGAATTGGGCCATACGACCGCTACGCGCCAGGCTGGACTCTGATTGAGATCCTGTCCGACGCTGGGATGGATAATGTGGCGCCGGCAGCTGGACCTTATTATGATCATCAAGCGATTGATTTCACTCCTGCTGGCGAATGGTACTATGTCCGGATCAACGGAGTCCTTGCGCCCTCGTTAGCTGGACGGTACTTCTTCAAAATCCTCCTCTACTCCGCCACACCCTCAATTTGCGGCGAAGAGGGGGTCGGATCCGGAGTGGGACCCCTTCCAGGCGAGAGCTGCTCTGAATTTATTCCAACAGAGAACTGGCCCGTGCTCCTCGTGAAGGGTGAAGTTGACCCAGCCATCATAACCGGAACACTCCGGTACGCTGGATACAACGCGTCCCTCTACGGCCTACCCATCCAGGAGGCCGGACGCGTCTATGCGAAGATGACTACCCGCCTCGACCCCTACACTGGACAGCAACGCCCCGATCTACCAACGATTGACGCAGTGGGATACGTGAACGCTACGGCGACCGGCCACTATGAAGTGGAAGGTTTAGCGCCGGGCATTTACGACTTGTACGCGTCCGCGGCGGGTTATCCGCAGACTCTCTGTGCTAGCGGCATAACAGTATTGAGGGGGCAATCCCTTCACTTCGACTGCTACCTACAACCAGGCCCAGTAATACACGGAGACGTGTACACGAAGCACCAATTCGGCGACGAACCATGGCCCGAGACAACTTACGTTAAAGTGGAATTGTATGATGGCCCAACACTCAGCCACATACCGGACTCAACTGCGAAACTTGTTTCTTGGTCACCGTTACCATGCGTTGCGGGAGGACAGCAACTTTACACTGGAATTTACACGGCGGGCGCCTGTGGCGACCCTAGAAATGGGGGCGCGATCGCGTTCCCGTGGCATGAATACGTTCCATCGAACGGCTACGGCTCACCATCAGCAGCTGCCCCAAGCTTCTACCAAGTATCAACCGACGCTGCAGGCCTTCTGAATCCAAATGGGATTAAGACACAGGACCCCATGGGCGTTGGCCCACCACAGAATTGGTACGTGGTAGGTGGCACAACGACACCATTCCATTTCGAATTCGGTGTGAAAGGAGAGTACGGTGCCCCAAGGGACCTTGATGGCATGGTGCCCCAGGTTTATGCAACTTGGGTGAACGGGCTTACTCCGGGAAGGTACTATGCGAGAGCCTGGGTCTTCAGGTATGTGCAGTCCGCCCTGGACGGTTCAACCTTCCAGGAGTACTACTTCGACGTGACACCGAACGAGTGGGCTGGAGACGTGACGCTACCAATCGACCTGCGCTTAAGCAGCTGGATCAACAAGACCGTGTACTTCCACGACTCGGCTAATACGATTGAAACGGACCCAATCGATACAGGCGCTGGATTAATGTCCGGCGTACTTGTTGACGCGAAGGGCCAAGTCTGGTCATACAACCAAACCTTACTGGGCTACAATGGTCTCTACTCGACAGGTGCCAAGTCAGGCTGGGCCAGTAATGCGTTCAAGACTACGACAACCGTTAGGACACGGAACGACCTCGACAAGGCAGGATTGAACGCGCATGCAATTGAATCTGGACGAGCAAATATTCAGTTCTGGGGATGGAACGATACCTGGGGAGGAGAAAACTACGGCATCCCCTCCGGCATTTACACGCCACACGTCTACGCCCTAGGATATGTAGAGGATGGCGCGGCGGAACAAGTTTCCGTCACACTCAGCGGCACCCCGACTAGCGTTAGTGATCACATGTACCGAGGTACAGGATTCAACATAACTGTCAACTCAATCGACTGGGAGCAGCCAAGCGTAGAGAGGAACTGGGTATGGGGTAACCCCGTCGGTTACACTTTCAGCGGCCTAGCATCGCTCGGAAGTGGACCCAGCTTCCCAGGTGACCCGCGAGCATTTATGGTTGGGGAAGAGATTGATTTGGGAATCTACCAGAACGGCACCTTGATAGACTTTATTGGAGATGAGCCAAGTGTTCTGCAAGATACCGTGCTCACCAGCTGCCTCTTCCAGAGCCAAACAAATTCCTCCGTCCAGCTCTGCGGCGGCGGATGGGACGCCGAATCCTCCCGCCTAGGCGCACTTATGCCATACGAGGGCAACAGTAATGACGTTTACTTCGGCCAGGAGTTGAGCGACCCTGGTTTCGTTGGCGGCTACACTGGCGGGACCCTATACTTTACGACGCGGTCGCTTCTGTTCGCGCCAGCGCACTACAGCCCAACCACGCTTCCCGACGGCGGAACATACGAAAGCGCTGTCATGGGTTACTTGAACCTCTACCCTTCAGCCATTCCTGCAGGACAATATGATTTGCACGGATACACTTACGGTTACGTTCAGACGGGTAAGTTCACGGTGGACACGTCACCCACGCAAGTTGCTGATATGAGAATTAACCTCTTGATCGGCGTCAACGTAACCTTAGATATTCTCTTCAAGAAAGAGAGCATCATCACCCCGACCGACGCCAACATGTCAGCCAGAGTGCGACTGTTCGACGACTCAGGCAACTTGGTCGCTGAATGGATGTCGAGCGAAGGCGTATACGTGCCCCAGAGCGGGTTTGCGCGCGCCGCAGACGGAACCGACCAGTACCCATTCGGCCCACTCCACCCAGCGGTTCCTGTTCCGCAGCCGCTTAACACTTACAATTACCTTCCCGGCAACGTAACTCTGCTTCATATCTTGATGGCAGGCCTTCCGCAAGTACCCCCATCAGGAACCGATGCCGGAGTTCCTTCCCTCGCACGCTTCCACCCCCAGCAGGTTTACTTTAACGACCCCATATTCGCGACGACAACCTGTGGCTTCGAAGTTGATTGCTACACGAGCCCAGGCGCCGCGCTTGGAGTAGGCGTTCCAGGCTACTTCCCGAACACCGGCATCCTCGGCGCACCGAACTATTCGGGTGGCTGGACTGCGGAAGTTGACTTCGTGAACTGGTACTCCAACAACTCAGGCTCACCCGAGCTGCTCGACTCAGGACAGGTGGGACAAGGAGTAACGGGAGGAGCACCCTTCCCACAATACTACCCGCCAATCAACGGCTTACTCATGGGCGAATCATACCACGTCATCCCAGGCACCACAGCCACATCTGGCATAAGCTTCACGGAAGACACGGCCCTCAAACCGGAATTACTGGGCCACACGATGGCCCCGAACCACCTAGGGCCATACTCACAGGAAGGCGTCTGGCAAATAGACAACGCTCACTTGAGCGGTGAGGCCAGCGGAATCTTCGAAGTCGACCTGAACGGTTTGATCTCAGGCAATGCTCTAGCGTTCACGTGGAGTAACGAGCTGCGGCCTTTGAGCTGGGGCTTAGTTAACGTCGTGGGCGCGAGCGGTGCGTCGTGGAACTTCTACAGCTACGACGGCATTTATGAGGCGTACCTGACGCCGGGCACGTACAAGTTCACCATAAGCTCACCAGGCTACGCCTCGCAAAGCTTCTCAGTCGTTGTCTCACCTGGCCAAGCTGGGATAAGCCAGACCCAGTACTTGCAACAAAGCAACATTCCAGTCCCCGAATTCAGCGCAATCGGAATCGTAGCATTCTCAGCGCTCGCAGCCTCACTATACTTACTACGACGCAGACGCCACTAAGGTGTGGGTTCCTCGAAGTCGGTTTCACCTTGTCATGACTATTGAGAAGCTTCAACTTGTAAGGCAAGCTCTAATGTAGTACATGCCTGATGGTAGTACTTCGATGAAGCATGACGGAAGAAGTACTGGTTACCAGAAAAGGGCAAACAACCATCCCTGTCAGGCTGAGGAAGAAGTATCGGATCAAGGAGGGTACGCGACTGGAGGTAATCGACTCAGGTTCAGGCATACTGCTGAAGCCCAAGCCGAACACGGTCGACCTTGCTGGCAGCGGTTCTAAGTACTCGACTCCTCGAGAGATGAAACGCCTCCTAGATAAAATGAGGGAAGAGGATGCCTAACCTTGTCGGTTCTGTTACCTTGTCGTTTGGTAACTCATCTGCATCGACTGAGGGATTACCGTCAGTCTCGGATTCCCATACCATCGCTTCACTTGCAGAAGCGACGGCCGCGAACCTCACGGCTCTCGCCTGGCATTCACCAGGCCAGCTAGACCATTCGCCTAGTCAGGGTTTTACGCTTGGTCAAAAGCAACCACTTACCCAACATCGGCCTAATCGGCTTCTTCGGGTATCAGAACCCACATCCCGCCATTGACTAGGCTTCATCGACTGATGACTAGCCGAGAGATGTCGTGAAGCCGCAATTAACGCAGACAGGTGAGTAAAAATACCATCCACCAAACAGGAAGGTAACAGAACCAACCTTGTCTATGACACACGTTTCTTCATCGAACACTTCTACTCAACCAACAAAGGGGTTCAAGAAAGAACGACACATGAGCTCCTGACCAACAAGGCGAAGTACGTCTCAGTGATCACTCTCCACGAGGTCTATCGACTCACATTGGGAAAGGAAGGGCGTGAGACCGCGCAGCTCAGGGTCAGCCTCATCTCCAAGGATTTTGAGGTGGTCGATGTGAACTCCGCCGTCGCTCTGAAGGCGGCTGAGATGCGGCATGGCTTATCCCTGCCGATGGCTGACAGCCTGATTGCGGCTACGTGCTTCACCCTCAAGGCCGCCTGCGTCTCCGATGACCCGCATTTTGCCGGAGTCCGAGGCCTCTCGACGAGATGGATCTAGGCTACCTCTGTAGAAAGATGGGCGAGAAGCCTGATCTCTTCTTTGGAGAACCAGATTTTCAACTTCTCAAACTGTCCTGGCCTCGCCGCCGCGACAACGGGATCTGCCAACTAAAGCCTCCTGACCGTTTCGAGGCTCCCGCTTTCCGTTGAGCCCATAAACCCATCTGGCTCAAGTTCCCATTCGAGGTTTGCCGGCAAAGTCGAGTTGCCTTGTTCGCTGCCATAGCCACAATCATCATGCCGGCCGTAGTGTACGCAACCGCCGTAGCTAACAACGTCATAATTGCCGCAAAGAAAGTGAAAAAGACCGCCCGCGAAGATGTAGGCGCACTCCCTGATAGGGGGAGAACTCCTTTGCCATCTGGGAATCCACGGATACAAGTTTTCCTTGACCCCTTGGTGTACACTGGACTACAAGCTCGTGCTATCGATAGAAACTTGATCGTGAATGAGTTGGCGAAATCTATCTTGGGCGCTTATGTGAAGCAGGCGGCGGAAGAGAGAAGGAGTCCCCGCAATACTGCGGCATCTGGATACATTGGTCGGAACCCTGCAGCTTCAAGCCAACTCAGTGTGAGCCATGAAGAGCCTTGAATGGCTAGAGAATCTCCCGACTTCAGTCGCGGAGAGTGTCAAAGTTTTCTGAGGTAGTCGAGTATCGCGCGGTAGTCATCTTCGCTCAGACGCCAACCTGCTCTTCGCATCTCCGTGAGTTTTCTTATTGCTTCGTCTCTTGGGATCTCACCTTCTTGATACATCCTTCCGAGCAGATAACCAGTCCCGTGACATTCTACCTGCATCAGTTTGGCTGTGGACCTCGCGGCGTGGTCATCTGCGATCAGAATTCCGTCGAGTTCCTTGGCGATAGCGAGTGCCTCTGCTTCAGCTCTGTGCAGAGGCTTGTTTTCGTCTTCGACAGCGATCTTCATGAGCCTCTTGACCAGCGAGGTGCTGCGAGGTCGAGTGAGTATCAGTGCGGCTTCTTCTACAAGTTCCCGTATCACTGCAGCCTCTGGTTTCCCTTGGGCTTCACCAGCCATGAGCTCTTCGTAGACAGTTTCGGGTAACAACTTCTGGTTCTGCAGCCTCCTAAGGGCTTCCGCCAACGAGGCCTTGATTATGTAAATCACTGGAGTTGTGTCAAAGACCAAGGGCTTCGTCAAGCGGGCGCTCTACCCTTTCCGCGCTGCCTCGAAGTCTTCGATGAACTCCTCCGCTGAATATCGTGTTGGTATCTTCTTTTTCTCGAGTTCTTCGAGAAATTCCCAGATAGAGCGGTTGGCGAGACTAGCGGCTTTCAGGGCTGTGACTCTTCCCTCTTCGTAGAGCCTGATCGCTTTCCCAAGTCTCCATTCTCTGATGTACAGGTCGGTTGCGCGGGCTATCACGGAAGATTTGTCGAGCTTCTCCTCCAACGCGATCCGCTCGATCTGGCGCGCAACCTCCTTTGGTAATCTTGCTGCTACTACCTCCATTAGTCGGCTCTTCGCCAAATCACGCACCGTTTACAATAGTTAATGATGTTTACAACCATTTAAGGCGTTCGTTCAAGTCCAAGCCAAAAGTCAATACTGCAAGAGCAGCGTTCCCAACCTCGTAATTCACAAGCCCAAGTGCCTTCAACTCGATGGCATCCTCGTGGAACTTCTGAAGAAGCAAGTCCGCCTTTTCTGAGAGCTCCTCAAACAGCAGGAATCTTGCCGGCACGGAAGCATCTACAACATAGACCTTCAACGGGTCTTCCTCGCTTCCCGAATTGTCTGATTTATGAATCCTCTTGGCGCGACATGCTTGCGCGTGCGGATGTCCTCAAGAAGTTCCTGCGCAGCTTTCTTCCGTTCCTCTCGCTCGATCCTCTCCGTAATCGATTCGCGAATATACCGGGACCAGTTGATGGTGACCTGAGCCATCCTCTTCCTCAGCATATCGTCGACCTTCACAGTAATCGTCCGCACGACTGACAGTACCCGCAAGCATTACCTCAGTACCCCCCTAGAAGACTCACTTCTGATCCGCACTGATTAACGGGAGCAAAGCAACATACCCGTCCCAGAGTTCAGCGTAATCGGGATCGTAGCATTCTCAGCGCTTGCAGCTTCTATATTTACTACGACGTAAACGCAAGTAAAGCTCGGAACCAAACGTGCCACCAGGCGGTGGCCTTCTCTTCCTCGTTTTCTGGTTTGATTAGACTCATGTCTTCAACAGAGGAAGAGGAAGAGTGCGCTGCCAAGGAAAAGTGCACTGGGCGCCAACAAAAAGATGACCAGCCACGACCTCCTACTCAGGATGTGCAGAAAGCGAACCTTACGCCCTAGGTTTCCTATTGGCAGCCCAATGTAGAATCCCCCAATGAGGACGTCGACAATAAGACTCGACAGCAATACTGATCCGGGCAAGTAGGTTGGGACTGCAACAGAGCAACGCGTTTCAAACTGCTGACTAGGAATGGCGTTGGTGCTATTTGCGATTGTGATGACGATGCTGACCGTATGGGCATTTGTTCCATCGCTTCCCTGCACGACTACCAGGTGTGTACCGGGCGGCGCGGTAGGCGAGATGTTGATTTCGAAATTGGATGAAGCATTGCCTCCCAACGGGACATTGACTGGATTGGGATCAAAGCCGGACAACGCCACTCCAGCAGGAAGGTTGGTCGGTTTGAAAGTCACACTTCCCGTATACCCTGAAACGGAAGTGCCGGTGACAGCGAGCGGTACGGAGGCCCCCTGCGCCAGAGAAATGTGTGAAGAGGAGAGGCTAAGAGCATAATCCGGGTTCGAAACTGAAAGTCGGGCGATCTTGTTCGCTCCCGGTTCACTAATCCAAACACTGCCAGACGAATCAACCACCACATTCCCCGGCAAGGCTGATCCCAATACATACTGTACAAACGGGCCCTCCTCTGAAGAGGGGAGAAAACTTGTGGTCGGAGCTACTGCCTGAACAGCTTCTGTGGCCTGAGTGATTGTTGGCGAAAGGACTCTAGGGGGCCCTCCAGAAGGCGAGGTTAGAGGGGTAGTTGGGTAAAGCGTCCCGTTACCGAGATCGTTCAAGTACGCTACTGATTCATTCCCTCCTAGAGTAGATTGCTCCACAACCCAGGGTTGTTGGGTCAATGGGTTGATGCTTATCCCTCTCGGATTCGAACCGGGAACCGGAATACGCCATTCCTGAACTATGTTTCCACGAAGAACCCCGACAAAGTTGTCGGCACTGGACTGGTTAGCTACCCCTTGAGTATACCAAAGTTCGCCATGTGAATCAAACGTGAGGAAACGACCCACAGCCGATCCGTGACTGGGCAACGGGTACAGCGTGTACTGCTGCGACGCGCGATCCCATCTGACGAGCGCGGAGAAACCTGCGAACCAAACGGAATCCGTACCCGCATAAACCCCATAAGCTCCCCCTCCCACGGCAGTGGGAAACGTATCCTCGTAGAACGTTACATTCCCTGTCTTTGTATCGTAAATGAATTCCCCGTTGCTATTTCTCGTGGTTTCGGTAAACCAAACCCGCGTCACACCACCAGGTGGTTCAACAGAAATGTAACCGACCCCGGTGTTTCCTCGTTGAAGCGAATATTCTTCAAATGATCCGGATCGAGGTGAGAAAGCGAAGACCTTGTCTGATCCGAACTCCGTACCCCAGATTGTCATCATGCCGGAGATCGTTGTTATCGCGATGCTGTAAGGGTTAGAATTGGCGGTTGGAATAGGCCATTCTTGGAAAACATTTGTTCTGGGATCAAAATGAGCGATTTTGTTTCCGTAATACTCCAGGAACCAACAGCACTCGCCGGACTGGTCTAGCGTTAACGCCCACGGGCCACTTTGAGGTGTCGGCACTGTCCATTCAGTCAGCGAGGCAGAGGTTTGTGGAGACATTGTTCTGATCGCAAAAACATGTGGAAGGGTAAGTTGGGAGGATATTGTAACAATGATCGCAATCCCAAACAGGATTTTTGCTGCACCTGAACTGTTCACGGTTAAACCTTCCCTGATTGGAGAAGCTTTGAACGCTATTTCTCCATTTCGAAATTAGCTCAGGAGCCATAGATGCTAAAACTTCACGCCTTCCCACCGATGTGTATCGCTGAGCAATAGGGAGTCAACACATTTCGTGGGACTTGTGTCTGGCTGGATTATGTCGGATCTGACCTATCGAGCATCGGTAATGTCATTAGCTTCGCGTACATCTAACTCGATCGCGCACTATTGATAACTGCCAAAGGATGATACCGAGTTAATCCGTAAATACATGGGCTCTAGATTGAATTCTGTATCGCGAGCGCTGGCCCTCATCCCTGTTGCGGGGGCATAACGCTGAGAAGCTTGCAACATGGAGCACTAGATACCGTTACAATGCACAGGCTGCGAGAAGCCTTGCTATCATGAGCGCATCACGGATGTATATTTTCATTGGGATTAGCATTGGGCCGGTCCAGTCGTTGAGGGAATCCGAAACGTGTCCTAAGTAATAGAAGGTGTCGCGGAGCGTAGCCTTCTGAGATTCGTTAACAAGCTGAAGTTTATGGTATGCCACTTTCTGTTGCTCAAGCAGCTCGTTGTATTCCCGGCGTTCGGTTGCTAGGCGCTGCTCAGAGAGCACGTGACCTACTTCGTTTTGCAAACTCCGGACTTCATCTTGCCAGCTCCGGACCACATCTTGCGAGCTGCGGGCATTCGTTTCTCTTTCGAGTGTTTCACAACGACGCTTCCAATGAATGACGCTTTTGTAGAGTGTGGATACCAGGATCAGTTCATCCGATTGCTGGTAGAGAACTTTCCCAATAATGCTGAACATGGGCGGGTTGATGTGACGGGGGACCAGGCCTGTGTCTTTGAGCCGTTGAATCCAGACGAGTGCATCCAGCCCTGGGCTTGAAAAGGAATACGTGATATCGTTCGACAGGTTGGTGAGCAAAAATCCGATTGAGTTGGGTTCACGTGATCGGAAGGTCCACGAATCAGGCCCATGAGGGAACAAGGGTGACAGGATTTTCAAGCCCATTGCGGCCTGAAGCTCCTTTGGATCACCCGTGCCGCGTGCCAGGTAGTTGATTCCCAGCAGCGAGTGGCTTCTACGCCACCAGAGGGCTCGGTCTCGGCCCCGAGGCGTGACGGCATAGATGTTCCTGACGCCTTTATTGTAGCCGCCTCGCACACGTCGGGGACCTTTGAATTTCAGTAGATGCCTTCTTTCGCTTAATCTTGACAAGATTTTTTGAATGTAACTGCGAGGATATGATTGCAATGAAGGCCATTGGGCCGCCTGGTCGGAGGTAAAGAAGACGCATCGGTTTATGTCGGCGTCGTGTATCAGTAACGCGAGGAATTCATTCGCACCTTGTCGGAATCGATCTCTACTGCGTCCGCTCGCCATGATTTCATAGGCGGCCCGAAGGAGTGGAGGACTCATGCTTCTCATCTGCGGATCGACGTTTCATCAGAGTGTTAAGAACTTACGTCGCGACAAATGTCTGCGCAGAGTTTTTAACGCAGACATTTCAGGCGCTCCATCAGATCTGGACAAGAATTGTCTGCAGCTCCGGAATCGCCACAAGTCAATCGGTGAGTTTAGAAGACGGCCTCTTCGGATCCTTATTGACTAATCATATGGCAAAGAAGAAAGTCACACTCCTCAGCCAGGGTCAGTGGAATTCCATCATTGATTCCCTCGTCCATCCTGCCACGAAAAAACGTCCAGAGTTCTGGGCGCTTGATACGCTGCTCCATGGCTTTGTTGAACAGAATCCCGAAGTGACCTTGCGAAAATTCGTCAAGTATACCGTTCCGAAACTTCTGAAGGAGGCTATACACGAGAAGAAATGAATTTACACTCGAATTCCTTCCCGTAATGAAGGAAAGCGAAATATCTATGATATGCGACGGTCACAAGCGCTATAGATAGCTTTGAAAGTGGTTTCGGGCATTCTGAATGCGCTTTTCCTTACCATGTTTCTGTTCGGACTGCTCACCTGGCTGTATGTTGTGGTAATCCAGGTATCACATCCTTCTTATTTGCCGACGGCTCTAAGTCACATTAATGTATTCCCACTAAATCTGCGAGTCGACCTAACCGGCATTCTTGGCTTCGGTATCTCAGCCGTCGGATTCTTCCTCTGGCAACTTTCTCTCCAACAAAGTGACTCCAAATCAAATGCACGAAATACCGGACGACGCTGACGCGATTTTTGCAGACTCTATTTGCTGAAAGATCTCAAATCCGCTGGCGTTCCGTACACTACAATCCTCTGCTTTTTCCTATTCTTTAGGGAGAAGAAGTGAAAGAAGAGCCTCTTTGTTATTGGGCTACGACTAGCCGCGACAAAATGTCGCACATTCTACTGGAACGTGGTCCGAGCGTACGCCGGAGTAGGTCAATGTCGGCTGTACTCATCGCCTTCAATGCCCGCATCGCAAGAAGGTAGGCGAGGAGCCCGACTGCAAGGTAAGCTGGGAGTAGAAATCGGCTGTAATAGAACAGCTGGAGGGCTTCCATGACCAAGGCCATACCCCCGCTGGCCACGACGCTCTTCAGGATGGCTTGCGCGTCAAGTTACCACGAGCCCTACAAGAGGATAGGATCTTCGAATCCACTACGGCTATATGTGATCAGCGAGATGCTGGTTCATTGAATCTAGGATGACACGAGCCTCGGATTGGCTGATCCTTATCATCGCAATCCTAGTCGCGGTAACCATGATCGGCCCGCTGTATCCATCAGCTCAGATCAACCAGCCTCTGCAACCAAGTTTTGGTCAAGCCATTGTGGCCGTCAATAATGCGGAGGCGGCGGGGGCTACTCCAAACGAAACTGCTCCGCTGGTAACTCTTCTCAATAAGGCGCTTGAATTGAACCAAGAAGCATCAAGCTTGCCCCCCAATCAAACCGAACAACGTAATGCCCTATTATCAAGCGTGAACGAAATTCTGACGAATGTAACTAATCAAGCAAACGATTTAACCTCTACATCAGCCCGAAGAACCTACACGAACAAGATCATAACATACCTCAGCGGCATAGTTGTAGCAGTCGTCGGAACGTTCGCCTACGTACTCGGCGTGGAACTTTACCAGAGATATCGCATCAAACGAACTTTCCAGATGAGGGTCAAAGCGAAATGAAGTTCATATCAACACAGAATAAACGAACGCTAATCGCGGTCTTCATCGCCCTCATTGTAGTCGCGGAAACGGCGGCGTTCGTGGCGACCACGCCACGCCCACAGGAACTATTCTTCCAATTCTACGTCCTCGGCTCGAACAGGCTTGCTGCAGACTACTACCCACAAAACAACACCAACGTTCGCGTAGCCTCGCCCCTGTCATGGTATGTTGGCGTAACCAACTTCATGGGAAACGTACAATTAGTCGAGATAAGATTGAAGTTAGGAAACGAAACCACAACTCCCCCCAACGACACTAGTAATACCCCCTCATCGGCGCCCGAACTCATAACATTCGACCGATTCCTGATGAACAACGAAACCTGGGAATTCCCATTCGCCTGGAGCATAACCAACGCCACTGCGACAGGTGGATCCACCCGTATCCTCACAGCAAAAATTAACAATGAAACCTACGAGATATCAAATTGGTCCGCCACCAACGGCTACAACTTCCGGCTCATTCTTGAACTCTGGGTATGGCAGACCAACACAAATGCGTTCGAATATGGCTGGAGCAGCAATGGAGAAAGACGAACAGCATGGCTTCAGATATGGTTCAACATGACCAACCCCAGTAGTCCTCCACCACCAGCCTGATCCAACCATTGCTATCACTTTAGTAAATAGACGGAATGACTCTGCCTGATTAAGTGTGCAACGATTAGGCAGCAAGTATCGATAGCATTACGTTGGCGGTCAGTGCCCTCAGGGACGCAATAAGCTTCGATCTTCTTCCCCTGACAACTTTCTCTGAGAAGTGAAGACAAAAAAACACACGAAACACGGGACGATGTCGACGTGATGCTAGCAAGCTCTATCTGAAGGACGTTAGATCCTGCTGGAAATATCCCCTAACGAGCGAGACTAAGACCAGTCCGAGGCTGATAATTGTTAGCGAAATCACGATGGGAGTCATCCTGATTCCCCACGGCGTATAGTTCAGCAGAAGGCCGATTAACGGCACCAATGCAAGACTCAATCCGATGCTCAACGCGAAACGTTCAAGCGAATTAAGCTCGCTCCTCCTAGATAACAGGGCCTCGACCGTCGCATATCCCGGGATGAAGAGCACGAACACCGATCCAAGCACCCATCGAATGGACACCCAAGGCAAATCAGCCGGCACTACATATATCGATAAGATTGCCGCGAAAGCGAGCACCAACGAACCGTAGAGTGCTAGGTGCCTTTCCCACAGTCCCAGAAACCGTGTGAAGGGTTTGGTAACGGGCCAAGCATCCTCTAACTGTGCTTTGCCCTCATCGGACAAACGCCAAACCATGTCCACTACTTCCAATTCAGTTAACGATGGATTACTGATCCTTAACGCTCCATGTAACCGTTGGACACTCGTAGTGCCATACTTGCCTAGGAATTCCAGAGTGAGTTGGTCGAGGCTTGATTCAGAGCCGGTGCTATGCGGTTTCTCACTTTTCATTACGAGGCTCTCATATCCATCGGCCAGCCAACCTACAGACTGTGCGCATTACTTCGGATTGAGTGAGTGACGAAATTCTAGCTTTGAGCACATCACAGAGGTCCTGCAAGTTTGTTGTACCATTTCCTTCGAGCATTTGCAGCGCTTGATCCTCAAGGCTCATGTCATAACTTTGCGATTTAGCAGTGTTCATTTGTAGATTTCACCGCCGCCATTTCATGCGTGCGGATACTTGAATGAATCTCAATTGATTCTTGGCCGCGGAATAGCCTCAAATCTCTCCAACGATCCTGAAGCAGTAACTGGACCCAATCCGCCCAATTCGCTACGGTATCATCGCAAACAGCCTACACACCATACCCGTACCAGAATTCAGCGGAAGCGCAGCAGTCGCCTTCTCCGCGCTCGCAGCAAGCCTATACCTACTCAGACGCAGACGCAAGTAGAATCACAGGGCGAACGGGGCGCGAATGCGCCCCTAAGCTTCCACTCAGATAGCCGTTGGTCACAGAGAAGCGGGAGAGTTTCGCGGTTAGGTGGATAGGACGAGGCGCGACAAGAAGTCGCATATTCTACCAAAGTGTGGTCCAAGCATACGTCGGAGTAAATCGATGTCGGCCGTACCCATTGCCTTCAATGCCCTCATCCCGAGAAGATAAGCGAGGAACCCGACCGCAAGGTAAACTGGGAGCAAGAATCGACTGTAATAGAACAGTTGGAGGGCTTCCATGACCAAGGCCATACCCCCGCTGGCCAGTAGGCTCTTGAGAATGGTGTGAGAATCAAGTTTGACAGTGATCTTTCGCCGCACGAAATACCACGTCAGCCCGAGACTAAGCAGCATTGCAAGCGCGCGGGCAATCGAGGCGCCCACTATGCCCATCACCGAGACCAAGATCAATGCGGCGGCAACGCCGAGAGGGATAGGAAGTATCGAGGTTAGGGCGGCAAGCCTTGTCTCGTTCAGAACGATCAGGACAGGACCAAGCGACAGCGCGACTATGCTAGCGATCGACCCAAGCGCTAGTACAGCGAGTGGAATTACACCTCCTTGATACGCCCCCCCAACAAGCAAGGTAAGCGCGGGCCTGGCAGTTGCGATTAGCGCGAACGCCAAAGGCATAGCAACAATCGACACATACCGAGACGCCGTCCTAACGGAATCCACCAACACCTCAGGTCCCTTAACTCCATGCGCCCCCGAGAAGACCGGAAGCAAAACCGAATTGAAAACAGCTATCAGACCACTGTACGCGGAGAAGGCGGTTACCGCGGCTCCATAAACCCCCAGAGCAGTGAGTGAAACTAACGGGATCAAGGTCAGCCTATCAAACGAGCTGTACAGGAATGACGCGAGTGTCGCAAGATAAAGCGGAGTGGAAAGTTTTAGAAGATATTTCGTGCTAAACTGAAAAACGGGCGGACCAAGCCTCCGCCAGAAATACAGGAACACGTAGACTGACAAGACGGTATCAGAAATTACCCACGCTTCCACAAGCCCGAGTAAGGAACCGGTCTCATAGACGAGTAAAACAACCATCAATGGTCTGGCGCTAGCGTAGATCCCATAGATCAAAGCATAGCCCCTGAATTCAAGTAACCCATAGAACACCGCCGCCGCGACTGGCCCAATGATCACGATAACATCAATCGCAAAGAACATGCCGATGGCTGAAATTAGCGGCGAGTTTGGTAGGTTGGAAACGCCTGCAGGAAACTTTGAAAGTAGCAAAACTACCGCGACTATGATGGAAGCCAACTCGCTCAAGAGAAGGGACTTATAGTAGACTGAAGCCGCCGCCTTCTTCTTCCCTTGAGCAATATTTTCCGCAATGAATTTGGTCGTGACGCTTGACACGCCGAGCCCCATAAGCGCTGACGCACCTCCGGACGCCAGATTCAAAATCGTGAATACGCCCATCTCACCTACAGATATGAGCCGGGCGAAGAAGGCGAAAGCTACAATTTGCGCAACGGACTGGGTAATGGTCTGTAACCAGAGATAGGATACGCCCCTAGCCGCAGAAACCGCATTAGATCCTTCCCCCAAGCTGCATACTTCCGAACGTATGGATAGGCTGTCGGTTCAACATTCAACTGTTAGATATGGGCTGATAGTGACGAATTACCTAATCAGCTATGTCCCTCTATATGAGATAGGCCAATTATATCTGACGATTCAGAGAAATACATCATCCAAATCAAGCTTGTTTTGCCCAGCCAACCGCCAAACCAGATCTACCACTTCATCCCTAGAAACTGAGTGATCATTAAGTCGAAGAGTATCATACAGTTCCGAGACGGCAAGTCCTTTTTCTTTGGTTTCGATGTACCTTAATGCTTGGGTTGGAGGTCGCTTGGCCTGCTAGTATGAGCGCACCATTGGGTAAATCCCATCAGGCCTTGGTCGAGATCCGTGCTAGGATTGTATCTAAGTGCGTGGTTCGCCTTCGCGATGTCTGCATGAGTGTTCTCAACGTCGCCCAACTTCGCCGGTTCGTAACCTGGTTGAATCTCGCGCTCCTTACCGCACAACTTGAGCAGACGCTGTACCAGATCATTGATGGTAATTCTGTGTCCTCCACCCAAGTTGAAAGCCTCACCTGCGTTTCCCTTACACTCTGCTGCCGCGATTGTTCCGGCGACGATGTCATCAACATACGTGAAGTCTCGCATCTGGGTCCCGTCACCGTAAATGATGGGCGGTCTATTTTCTAATATCTGGGTGACGAACTTTCGCATTGCCATATCAGGTCTCTGGCCAGGCCCATATACTGTGAAGTAGCGCAGCATCACTATGTCCATGTCGTAGAGTCTGACATAAGTTTCACAAAACTTTTCTCCAGCCAGCTTGCTGGCGCCGTATGGGCTGATTGGGCGCAGCGGCTGATCTTCCTTTACAGGCATGAGTTCTGGGTTACCGTACACAGAACTGCTGGAAACATAGACGATCTTAGTGACTTTTCTCCGACGTGCGGCCTCTAGCACATTCGTTGTGCCGCAGACGTTGATCTGCGTGACTTCTAGCGGATGCTCAATAGAGTAACGGACACCCGGTTGAGCAGCCAAATGGTAAATCACTTCAACATCCTTCGTAGCTTGGGAAAGGCTCTCGAAATCTAGAACATCTGCTCTCACTAGATGATAGTTCGGATTATCGGAATGCCTTCTGACGTTAAGCTCTTTTCCAGAGTAGTATCGGCTGAAGTTGTCATAGCATACCACAACCTTACCGTTTTCAAGTAGGTTATCGATCAGGTGAGAGCCTATGAATCCAGCTCCACCCGTGACTAGCACCTTTCCTTCGACGCTCATTCTAGAAAACTCCCATTAGCAGTCGAGAACCTAGACGCTCACGTGGCCTCTTCATAGATTTTAGGTATCCGGATTTGTTCCTTCCGCCCAGTGCAATGTCAAACAGACTAGGATAAATTTGAAGTGAAAGTAGTGTGTTAAAGAAATCTGAAGTGTGGAGAAGATGGAGGCTGACTCGCAACCTTGATTGAGAAAGCGGTTATTCCGGCTGCAGGTCTAGGAGCTCGACTGGTACCCGCGACCAAGGAGCAGCCGAAGGAGATGCTACCTGTCTTCGCAGGAGGTCTCAACGGCGAGGTTTACCTCAAGCCCCGCATTGCAGCTCATATTCGAACAGTTCCATGACTTTAGTACACGTGAGTTCTACATAATCACCTGGAGAGGAAAGAGAGCGATATCCAGGACCACTCCACGCAAGACTACTCATATGCGATCGATCTGCAGGTTGGATCAGGAGAGCCCTTGCATCTTACGACCAGTATAGCATCGACGCGAGCGTCGTGGCGAAACCAAATTCATGATAGCTCTCGATATAACTCTAATATCTTAAGCGCATTCTTTTCGCTTGAGTAACACCGCACAACTCTCTCTCGGGCCTTTCTTCCAATTCGTTCACGGAGCCTTCGGTCTGAACTCAGAAGCATCAGTTTTTCTGCCATGGTTTCATAGTCCCTTGGTTGAAACCGAAACCCGGTCTCGTTCTCCGTCACAACCTCTCGAAGAGCACCTACAGGGGTAGCAACAACAGGGAGACCTGACGCCATCGCCTCAAGCACTACTATGGGGAAGGTCTCCATCAAGGAAGGAAAGGCAAAGATGTCGGCGCTCCGGAGGAACGTTGGCAGATTGGACGGCAACACGGGTCCCACAAACCTCACGTTCTGTAATTGCATTTCCCTCTTGTAGTCATCCAGTTCCTTGTAGCATGTCTGATCCCAAACAGGTCCCGCTATTAGAAGTTCGACGCGGTGCCCAGCTTGGCTTCTATTGACCAACGCGAATGCTCTTAGGAGAGTCATCAGTCCTTTGATTCTTGTAATTCTGCCAACAAAAACAACTCGTATGTTATCGCGTTGTGGACGGCTTTCTGGTGGTCGAAACTCTGAGACGTTTACACCTTGAGGTATCACTCTGATTCGCCTATCAGGTATTCCTATCCCCTCTAACTTCTTTTGATCTGCCACCGAGAAGACATGGAAGAGATCGGCCGATTTTACTAGAAGTTTTGGCGCAAAGAGGTTTGGTGCTCTCATCGTTGTCCACAAGCTGTGACATGAGAATAATCGTGGTTTATTGACAGCCAACAGGGCCATCGGAAATGATAAGTCCAGATCATCATGGAAGTGCAGTACATCGAAATTGCGCAAATGCTCTCTAAGGCGAGAAACTTGAGATGGAAACAAATGCACTCTGACTAACATGGATGCCAACAAGGCGAATTTGCCAACAAGACGATGTGATGGCCAAATGATGATCCGTGTTTCTCCCATCAACCGTTCCTTAACACTTCGTGATGGTATCCATTTCTCCGAGTCACAGAGGGCGATAACCTCACTTTCCACTCCTTTTTCTCCGAGAGCTGAGACCAGATTGCTAATGTAAATTTCAGTTCCGCCAATGATTGGCAAGAAACTAGGAGACAAATGTGCAACTCGCAAGCTTATACCATGTTCCATACTGTATTTGCTCTGCGATATGAGCACGTCAGTTCCTGCTTCCGCTGAATCGCTGACTTTCATAATCGTGAGGCATACGCATTTCGGTAGATAATGCAACAATTTTGCGTTTTACGCTACAAACGTTTCAATTCGGATTCTATGTCTCAGGCATATAGATAACTGCCACACCTGAGTAGACCCGATTCTCGGTCAGGACTTGCCCATAAATCCTCGAAACCGGCCACACCGCATAACCACTTGTTCCCAAGCCGTAGACCATATTCAATGTGCTCAAATAGACATAATCGCCTGTCCGTTCGCAAAGAAATAGGTATGGAAGCTCATGTGTGTTATACCCAACGATGTTCTTATTCGGATCCTGTTCACCATAGGACGCTAACACGTGGAATTTCGAATCAGAATCCGCACAAACGGCTCGCGACATTAAGCCGTAGGAGTTAATCCAAAGAGCCGCGTCACGATCCTGCTGAGGCGTATAGTCATCAAAATAAGCGATCTTGATGTTGGTGTCAGGTGATTCCCGCATTCTCTGCCAATCGAAGACCGTCCCGGCAGATACAGGTTTGTCCATGGTGATCGCCCACACCCATCCAGAAGTAAAGAGAAAATAAGAAGACAGTACGGCTACCATTGCGACCGCCGCGATTGTTTTCCCAGTCGGAAGGTGCAGGGAGCTAGAGGGAAATCGAAATCGGAATATTGATCGGAACGACAGATCGGCCCATTCCAGACCGATAGCAAAGCATGGCGCTACGAATAAAAGGGCGACATGAAAGAACCGCGAGAAATTGAATAAGTTAGCAAAAAAGGGCAGAATTACTGTAGCGATAAGCAGCCCCACCGATGTAGCCATAAGAGGAAGCATTTTCTTCTCTGCATCACTCTTATTTCTCTTCACGTAAAGCGCGAAGACGCCCAGTATAATGCCTATCACGACTGCATATTGGGTCACCCTGCTCAGCAAGTGCAATACTCCGCCCCCTGCGTTCGTTGCTATTGCCTCTTGCACGATTGTTGGTCTAGCCTCTAAACTAAAGAAGTCTGAGATTCCACCGGTAACACCCTGAATGCGGTGTATTGCATCAAGTAGGGATGATCCTCCTGCAAGAAAGAAATACCAGCCAACCGCTAGCACTACCCAAAGAAGTGAGGTTTCACGGTCCAGTAATGGCTTAGCGTTCCTTGGCGAAATTCGACCTGCGAGGATGGAGACGATTAGAAGAATGAAAAAGATGTACGCGATCGAATAGTGCGCCAGTATGATGCTAAGAGATAGAAGTATCATAACAATGGACTGTGAGGTCCTTCTTCTTTCATAGTTTTTCCCCGTCTGAAAAGAGAGGGACATCAACACCAGTAAGGTGAGAAAAACTTCCGCAATCTGCTGACGAGCCAACCCTAGCATCTCGGTGTAATAATTGGGATATGCCATTACAAGAAAAACGGAGATGAAAGCGTTTTGTGGAGTGAGGATTTTTCGATAAGTCTTGTAGAGGATTATGGGGACAAGGGAGAAGATGATGGGGAAAATGAATTTGAAGACCGACACTGCATCGACTCCAGAGACAATGCTTACGATGGACGGAAGAATGGTTATGCTTAACGCAGAATTGTATCGAGTACCAAGTTCTTGTGTAGAAGCGTTCCACTGCCATTGACCGGTTTCGAGAACTCTTTCGAACAAATAGAATTCTTGATGAATATCCTGTCCAGTAATGTTCATTGAAACCAACGCGTTTGAAAGCAAGAGACATAAGCTGATGCAGCTCAATGCAAGGACAAACAATACGTCCGCAGACTCGGGGCGAATCCTCACTAGAGACAAAAACGCAGTCGCAGCCAAGATCAGCCATATGAGCAGTAGAACAGAGCGAAACGCAAAATACGATGCAAGCATTCCGGTCAGAGGCAAGAGCAGAAGAGCGCCGAGCCATGGAAAGATCGAGGTATGCGATGACGTGATAATCTCTGACTTCGCTGCGGGCATGATCAAGTCCTCGATCGCACTAAAATAAACGCGATTTTCCCCGCTTCTTCCTGACAGAGTTGTGTATGCCCAGGCTGCAATTCAAACTAAGGGCCTCTGCGGGCAATACTTTGCTATCTCTTCGGCAACGAATAAACGTAACTAAAAAAGGATAAAGTTCATCGCAATGGTGACTCGTCGGCCTATGATCGTGAAAATCGACGAAATGGACCGTACACCGGTCAAAGACACTCACAAGTTCTGGCCCTTATGACTTAAAGTCAGAGAAGGCGATAATGGAAAGGAGATTATGTTGATCCAACCTTTCAGGTTTGAGATAGGGTTTAATCCCGAGGCGATCAACCAACGCAACCGCTCTAATCATTCTCCAGACACGATGAATGTAGCTTGCCCACTTTGATATTGAATGTAGAAGGTTTCAAGAGGGTTTAATGTGAAAGTGTAAACCGTATTCGCTGCCGGGGTAGCGGTGGATATGATTTGTGTGCCATCAATCTTGATTACCAAAGTATGAGCCGAAGTCCAACCACTGCCAATCACAATCATGATAATCTTCGGAGAAGCCGTGACGGTCATCGTTGTGGCATTGTGCGGTGTTGAACTGCCGCAATTATCGCAAACATAATTGTTGGTGTCATCGAAGGGACTGCTCAGATGTCCCATTGGGTTGTAGCCAATGTTGCTAGTTATAACTTGCAGTCCGGAAGCGATAATCGAAAAATGACATGACGATTTTGAAAGCCCATTGTTGCTGACGATTTCGTCAGTCCCAAAAGCGGCGTAAATGCATATTGCGTACCCGCCAACAGTGTTCCCGATTGCACTACTGTATGAAGCCTCCAATCCGATTCCCTCATCTTGAAGGTTGCCTGGGTATCCTTGAATCGTATTACCAATAATTGAGATTCCATAGTATCCGATATTTGCCTCTATTCCGTACTCAGCATTCGTTGTTCCAGTCGAATCTACGAGGTTGTCTGAAACTGTGTTATTGTTCGCTTTCACCATTATACCAAATTTGCCGGGTGATGTAGTAGAGGTTAGGCGGATTATGTTTCCAGTGATCGTGGCCAGTCCGCCATTGCCCAAAATACCGTCACCTATCGTGTCGCTGATCTCGTTCCCTGAAACCACAATATCATTCGCATTAGTGTACAAATAGATACCCATGCCGTTGTTGCCCATTGTGCTGTCGATTATGTTGTTGCTTATGGTTGCTCGCTGTGTGTTGTAAACATAGACGCCGTTGCCGATGTCCGCAATTGTGTTGCTGTTGATGCCCATGTTGTAGTTGGTGGTTGAAGGCGCGGACTCGATTCCGTTACCCGGACAGAAAGTTACTAGATTGCCTACGATTTGAGTATAGCTGTCACTAGTTTCGGCGTCAATACCGTTATGTGAGTTGATAGCCCAAGGCGAGACGCTTTGATTGATTCCTGCAACCTCATTATCGCTAACCACCGTGTACTTGAGGAGTTGAAGACTAATCCCTACATCACTGGATCCCACAACGATGTTGCGGCTAACAATATCGTTCCCGTAAGAGTTCGTGGGGTATGAGTAGAGGACAATTCCGTCGGCGTTCGCATTCAGAACGTAATTGTCAAGAATCTCGGAATAGCCATATGAGCCTACGTGGATGCCGTAGGTTTTGCAGTCATGCACAAAAACATCGTCAAACACTACCCTTGTACTCGAGAAAGCACCTACACAATCTAAGTCTGGGTTGCCTGCACCTGAACCGGCTTGATTGACTTTGTTGCCGTTAAACTCAATGTCTTTGACAGTCCAGCCGGTCACATCGTAGAGTGCGAGAATGCCATCTTCAGTCGTCAAGAGTCTGCTTGTGTTTACGATATTTGTGTTTGCTTTGAGAATTGTTTTACCCCAACCTTCACCGTAAAGCGTAACATTACTGACAGTAGGCGTTATCTGATTGGAGATAACGTACAAACCCGCCTTGATGAAGACGCTGCCACCAGAAGCATTCTGAACGGCATCTTGGATAACGCTGTAAGCGGATGTTGAATTGAACAAGACTGCATCAGTGGCACAACTCTGCATGTAGGAAGTGGTTCCATCTGTGAAAACAAGGAAGGTGCAGGTTTCTTCAGGCGCGGGATTATTCACGGTCGCAGTTTGACTGGAACTCGGCGCGGTTATAGCGACAGCCTGATACCCGGCGAGGAGCGAAACTTCTATGATTGCGATCATTAATGAAATAATCAAAATTCGCCTATGTCCCAAGACTTCAGCGCGACTCAATGATCATCAACAAAGGATGGGTTCCCTTAAGGCAGATAAGTGTTCCAGAGATGGAATATGAACATCCAAGGCATTTCCACGCTGTCTTTCGCCATGCGTTGTGTATAAGGATACAAGGCGGGGTGCTCGAAATCGAGTTATCCTGAGATTACGATAACATGGTAATTGAACCCAGTTTAATCATCCCAGATGAAAACAAAAGGATCGAAGCTTTTAGTCCTGCTGCCTGCTTGCAACTTAATCATCGAAATGTCTGGCCGCCCATCACCGAGAGCATCATCTCTCAGTCGTCCAACAACCCTCTAATAGCTTCTCTCTTCGCAAAATAGGGGCTAGTGTCTGAAACAATCCCAATATACTGACGAAAAATTATCCTACGGAGTATGTTGGCATACTGGGCAGCAGGAGGTGCCTGCTCAGAAAGGGGTTGTAAAGGACCATCACCTAGCCGTAAGATTTGCGGGTAACGGTACGTCTTCGGTTGATGAAATGACCTGTTACTTTTCGGTTATTTGTTGCTACATGCTTTCTGCTAGTTTACTTCTAGCTCGGGTGCCAGCGATTACAAGATAGGTTCCGAACTCATGCCTGAACAGATTTGAAAGCGCCCTATCAACGATGAGGTAGTTAGTTCTGCTCAATATGAAGTACGGAAGCGGCGTATTGGCGAGATAGCAACGAGTCCTATCACCCTTAACTTATTCAGCCTGTACGCGTTCTTCACTTGCGAGGGAGAAACGAAAAATCTCCGATCGCATTGAATATGTTGCAACAAATAATTTAGCCTTATCCAAACTGCCATAGGATGCCCGATCACGACTGTACCACCAACTTTCGTTACGCGCTTCAGCTCACTAATACTTCGTATTCGCGACTGATTATTCGCAATCTTAGAACCGATAATACTAAGCGAAAGAGCGTATGCACAATCGAATATGCCCTGCCTGAAAGGAAGACAAAGGGCATCCGCTCGTACTAAGTTGCTAAGTTTCCTTGTTTTACAGATTTTTAGTGCTTGAGAATCAAGGTCAACGCAGACAAGTTTCCTAACTAGGCTTTGCACAATAAGATCATAATAGCCGGAGCCAGGTGCGACACTAAGAACCTTGGATTCACGATTTAATCGACCCAGCCTAGCAACATGTGTTACAAGCCTATGTCTTCTTAGTTCATCCCTTCTTGTACCACGTCCCCTTGAGTGTTGCTCCCATTCCAACCACCAAGAGACGGATGGCAAGGCAATCCGAGATAGAAAATGGGACCTAGGGCTCTTAATACTTCGCCGCCTCATGTTTCGAGACAGGGTTCACATGATAGACGTCAAATACCGAGGGAAGGATCTTCGGTACAGCCTATCGTAATTGTTATTTCCATAGTGTCCGAAAACCAAACGAGGCCGTCGATAAGTGTTCAGTGTTCTGATGCACCTGACACACGAGCAGATGATCGGTGAATCACCGAAGTTATTTCACTCTCAATTAAATCTGCGATGTTCTCGACAGAAAAAGCGAACGCAATTTGTCGGCCTAGTCTCGGATTAAGCTGGTCCCTACGAAGTGAGAAAGCACGCACTCCGTTCGCGATTTCGCGCGGGCTGGTCCCTCTCAAGTAAACTGCGACTGGAGCCGTGCCGACCACGCACGCATTGGCGGGAATATTCGACACAATAACCGGCTTACTAGATGCCAAATACTCCAACAGCTTGAGGGGACATTGGTACCGCCACCATGGGTGGTCCGGCCATGGTATTATTCCCACATCGCAGGCAGCGATATAGTCAGGCACCTCTGAGTAGCTGACAGGTCCTATGAGTTGAACTACACCCTCCAAGTTGTTTGTTGTGACGTACTCGGAAATCTCTTTCGTTGCGGGCCCGCTGCCCAGTAGAACAAGCTTGGCCGGAAAGTGTTCATCAGTCAAAATCTTGAAGGCACGAACCGTATCCATGATTCCTCTTTCCGTCGAAAGGCCCCCGTGATAGAGTACGGTCAACCGATCCGGAGAACTGATCTCCTTACGCAAACGATTGACTCTAGCTTTCGAGCGTGACTCGAAGAAGCTTGCATCTACGGCGGAAGGCCACACCCCGATCTTGGGCCTAGGAATCCTGCACCGAGTCGAATACGATTGTGCCATCATGGGAGAAATAAAGAGGATTTTGTCGAAGAACTTTGATGCAAGCTTGATCGAAAGTGTGTCGACAAAGTGCATGGCGAGGGTACGCAAGTGACCTCCTGTTTGAACAGGATTAGTAGATACTCGAAGAAACAACGCGGGAGACGAGCTGCCCAGACGGCGGATCATAAGAAAAGGAAATAATATGGGCACAGTGCGCACCTCTAAGATTATGGCATCTGAACGATTCAAAGAGGGTATCAGGTGTCGAACGGAAAATAACTGGAATAGTAGGAAAGATACGAGCGGAACAACCTTCCGCATACAGAGTGTCTCAAGGTGAAACGTCCGGACCCCGAGATCTCTTATCGGCGTCGCGGTTCTTGCCGCGACCCAGGTGACAGTATGCCCTCGGTTCGCGAGCTCTGCTAGCTGTCTAATCTTGTAGTTAGCGTTCAATTCGAGCCCTATGGTGATATCCCAGATTACGAGGATTCTCAGGGTCTTGAGGTTCAAGTCGATTCCCGAAGGGCCATTTTACGTGAGGATTGCCATACGCGAGCTATTTACCGCTGTCTTTCACTCGACCCGCCCTAAAGAACACTTCACCTGGAAATTTCACGACAATCCCGCTGGTCAGAGCATCATTGTAGTTGCTGAGTGCTCAGGTCAGATAGTTGGGCAATACGCCCTGATGCCTACACAGCTTCGTCTCGGAGCAGACAATGTGTATAGTGCCCAGGCGTTTGACGCCATGACTCACCCCGATTATCGCAATCAAGGCATGTTCACTGCCTTAGCAAAAACCTGCATAGAGATGGCCGCCTCGACTCGAAAGGAAACGTTCAACAGGTCTACCCCACTTACGCCAGACGCAAGTCCGAGTTTTGACTCCAAGAACTGCCCAAGCCAACGCGTTTCCGTCGCGGTAGGCAGAAAAACAAATATTAGGCTACTGCGAGACAAAAGTTCAGCAGACGATTCGGACTTCTGCTCCGTGGCTTCTGGGGACTTGCAGAGTGCGCTTTGGAGATGAAAGGGCAATTGGGTGCTAAATGGCTCATCAGAGCTTATGAAACCGAGGACGAAATTGGGATTTGGGAGCTTTGCAAGGCTCTGTACCCAGAAACCGAATCTGATTGGGAGCAGTGGCTGAGATGGTGGCGTTGGATGTACAAAGAGAATCCTGCAGGAGCTCCCAGTATATGGATCGCCGAGCATGGCACCAAGATAGTGGGACAATATCCACTCGTTCCTTTCGATATGAAGGTCGGCGACCAAGTACTCAAGGTTCTTCAGAACATAGATGTCATGACTCACCCTGATTATCGGCATCAAGGGATCTTTTCCGCCCTAGAGCGACGTGCACTCGATGAAGCTGCAAAAGCAGGACTGCACATTACTTTCGGGTTTCCCAACGCCGCAGCCTATCCGGGTCACATGAAATCAGGCTGGTTCGATCTTGGGACCATGCAAGTAGGGCTCAAGTCACTTAATTGGAGCAAAGCTGTTCGGCTCAAGGTCAGGAACAAGCTGCTATCTACGATCCTAGGCATGGGAGCCGCGGTCGCTTTCGACAAGGTCCTCTTCAGAACTCGCAAGCTGCCTCCCCGAGAGGAGGTCGAGGTCGACGTGGCGGCTCGTTTCGACGATCGTGTGAGCGTGCTGTGGGGCATGGTGTCCGGCGAGTATCCGATAGCGGTAGCTAGAAATCGGCAATATCTCAACTGGCGATATGGTAGCCCGGGCAACAGTTACCGTATCTTTGTTGCCAGGGAAGCCGGGGACATGTCCGGCTACATCGTTTTGGAACACAAGAAGCATGACGATCTGAGGTTGAGCTACATCTTTGACCTAATAGCTACCTCAGAAGCCACAATGCACGGCCTGCTTTCAATGGCTGTTGAAAGCTGCCGATCAAATGAGACAGATGCCATCCTCTATCCCCTAATCGCAAATGAGACTTATCGGCATGTTCTGAAGAATAACGGTTTCATATTCTGGCATAGTGGACACTTTTGTGCATGTTCGAGCTCTCTTCACGTTCCCAAGGAGTTTCTAGCAAAGCGTGAGAACTGGTTTGTCCAGATCGGGGACTCCGATATGAGATGACGGGTGCTTCGGGGAATCGGACTAGCCTTAGCCAGAGCTTGCATGTGAAGGCGGATCCAAGGAAACAGAAAAAGCGCTACGCTCAATGCCGCGACTTGCAGAAATCAGCGGGGAGGGATAACGATCGCCTCGCCAGCGAGCACGCTCTTGCCGCTATGGTTGCTGCAAGTGGTGGTGACCCGGATAGCCTTCTTCTCGTCGATCTTTTCGACCACCTCTAGCTGTACAGTGATGACATCGCCAATGAAGACCGGCCGAATGAACTCAAGCTGTTGGCGCAGATAAATCGTGCCAGCACCTGGGAAGCTCATGCCAAGAGCTCTCGAGATGAGACCAGCGACGAGCATCCCATGAGCAATGCGGCGCTTGAACAGAGTAGTCGCTGCGTAGGCGTCATCAAGATGCACGGGGTTAGCATCCCCCGTGGCGCGTGCAAACTCCCGGACCATCTGGTCGGTAATTGTGGTCGTCTCCTGGAAACGCTCGCCCACCGCGATCTGGCGATACTTCTTGCCAGGCTGAAGCGCCGTCGTCCTTCTCGCCTTCATTGAGGGTTGTTCTTCCCGAACTCGGGGATTTAAGCCGACCGCCGGATCACAAGCATAGGGATGGCTGCCTTGATGGGAATCGAGGTGTTGTACGGCTTTCCTAACGAGAATGCCTATTATGCGCAGGTACATAAATTGAATTGGGATCATACGGCGGCGTTCCTGAATTTGCGCGTGTGCTCAATCCCACTGGGATTACGTCAATGTCTAAGCCAATGAAGTACTTCGCGTCTCTGGGCGTTCATTTGTTACCGAGCGGTAACAACGCTGCACCTCTTGGGATAGAAATTCGATCGGAGAAGCGGACAGATGAGGAATTGCTATGCTTGGCTGAGCTGACAGCTATGGGTGATATTGGGGGAACTTGCCGGATCGGGCGCTCCTTGGATTGGTTCAAGTGGAGGTTTGATTCAAAATCGCAGCGCAGTTATGTCTGGTTTTCGGCCTATTGTGATGGAAAGCTCAGGGCTTGGGCTGCTTTTGGAACCAATGATTGGGGAGAAATATCATTAATTGATATGTGTGGATCAGACGGGCGTGCACTGGAGTTAGTTACATCTAGAGCAACTCGTCGCGCAAAGGAGTTGCGAGTGCCTGCGCGTATTGCCGTCACGAATGATCGAGGCGTTGCGCATGCCCTGAAATCATGCGGTTACTTCAGACACGGAACGCAACGGCTTATCGTGCGGTCACTAACCTCAAGAACTCTCGACGGAAACATTCATCTTCACTCTTCATGGCGCATTTCCTCGAAGGATGTGGACACGTTTTGAAGGGCTAGATGATGAATGCATCTGCGCCGTTGAAGATCATAAGTTTGGGCAATTGCTGGGAGCACGTGCATCCCGACGTCATTCGCGTCCCCACGCAATTCGCCGCTTACCCTTACTTCATGGTCTTCACGCCCTATCCCTTGACGGATGATCGTCTTGAGAATCCGACCATACGTGCAAGCGATAATGGCTTGGATTGGCAAAGGCTCGCCGAAACCCCTGATCCTCTCGTGTTGCCGCCGGATAATCCTGACATGCATCATGCAGATCCCGAACTTGTCTATGACTCAGGGCGCCTTCATCTTATCTATCTCACTATTCGCAGGAGCACTGATGAAGTTACTTTCAACACAATGAACTGCAAGGGTGATTTCCACTGGAGTAAACCACAGGTCATACACGAAGATGTGGGAGCAGTGTCCCCTACTTACCAGGTTAGTGAGGGCATTTGGGAGGAGTGGTTCATCCGCATGAACGCCAGCAAGAACTTGGTTCATTCTGAACTCGTTCATCGCGAAGGCTATAACCTCACCAATCTACGAAATGAGCGAGCATGTGACATTGAAATCCCACAACATGTTCCTTGGCATATCGACGTCTTGAAAGTCGAGGAGGCTTACGAAGCGCTCGTTGCCGCTTTCCCCAAGAAATACGATCCGACACGGACACGACTCTTTCATCTCTCCTCCAAAGACGGCCTCATGTTTAAACCGACCAGCAAGAATCCTGTCATGAAACCCTCTTTGTTTGGATGGGATAACCGTGCGATTTATCGGAGTAGTTTCCTAAGGGAGCAAGATGGATCATACCGGATATGGTACTCCGCGCTGTCGTGGGGATGTCACTGCGGCATTGGGTTCCTAGACGGATCAATTGATTCTTTGCATGAGAAGACTGTATCCCTTGATACGCATGCACCCGTACCTCGCTACGTTACCAGGTTCCCTGGCGAACTGAATGGTCGGTTGAGATATGAGTTGCGTCACCATCTTCCTTCACTGCTCTTATCACTTATACCGACTGCATTCTTCATGCACCGACAACGATAGCAATTGAGCCCCTCGGTCAGGACTTGTGCTGTTCTTTTCCCAGGTAATCCAAACGGCGGAAATGCTTTGACTCTCTATTCCTGCTTCTTTGAGAATCTGGAAATGTTTTTTCCCGGCGACGCTGTATGTAGGGCTCGATTTTCATGAGCCAGTCCTTGTACTTCAGTCGTTTTGCATCTTTCGATGGCAGTTTACTCCTTGATTTTGTCGCGGTGACACTTTCGTCATCGTTTATCGTCCATTTGATGAAGAGCGACTTTGCGCCTTGAAGCGGCGCCCAGTGTTCAGGAGACGACATGCGGAGCGGGTTACCCGATCGCTAGGGGATGAACGTCTGACTAACAGACAGACTCCCGTCGCGAAGCGGACCGATGCTGAAGCAGAGTTCAAATCGACCCCTCCCGTAGTGAGATGAAAGCTGTCTTCCGAGTTGGTATGGAGACCGCTGATGTGTATACCTCCCATAAATCGCCCATTCCACTGCGTCTCGACGTTCCAGATAATTAGCGCGGCGAATTTACAGTCCAAGTGAAGTATCCATCAAGGAAAGTCGAGATGGGAAAGCTCTCAGGACAGACTTGGATTGATATATACGATAACGAGGGAGAAGTAACTGTATTACGCGGATGATGAAACTGGGGCTTATTATCGTAGAACGTCGTCTTTGTCCGAAACATATTTTCGAGAGCATGCGAGAACTCCTAGGAACTCGGCGAACCCAGCAACTGCCCAGTAAGGAACGAACCGAACATTCTTTGTACCGACATTGCGGACGGTTTTGGAAAAAGCCACCAATAGCGGGTCGACAAGCACTGTGGGCTTTCTGTATTTGATGCCAAAGCGCGCTCTACCCATTCCACCACGAAACCTTCGTCTGGCGAATTCCAAGAACTCTCTTCTGTGATAATGATATGCAATAGCGGAAGACCCCCCAAGCAGATACCCATGCTTGAGCAAACGGGTTGAAATGTCAACGTCCTCGTAGCATTCTCTAAAAAACGGGTCGAAGGGGCATACTGTCAGAGCATCTCTCCGGAACAATGTTGCACTCGTGTCGAGTTGTTTCACCGGACCCACGCGATTGTAGTCCTGCAACCGTTGATCTTCCCCCCTCTGCCAGTAGCTTACGTTCTCAGCACTCAGCATTGATGCGTGAATTCCCGTCCAGCCATATCGCTCGAGTTCGCGGCGTAACGTACTGATACAACTCGGTGCTAGGACGACGTCACTATCGAGGAACATCACGAAATTCCCCTTGGCAGCTTCAACCCCTAGTTGCCTCGAATGGCCCATCGACCCACTTGGGTCAATGATTATCTTGATTCCATGCCGCCTTGCGATGTCGTGCGTGGAATCCTTTGATTGACCATCTACGATCAAGATTTCTCTTGGTTCTTGATTTATTGCGGAGCTGAGACATTTCTCGAGGGTTCGCTGCGAATTCTTTGTCAGTATGACGACGGACACGTCGGAGGTGTTACCTTTGGTCATGCAATTTCACCGCAGCTTTCCTATTTCCGAGTTACTTCACCAGTCACCTAAGGTCGCTTTATTCGTGACACAGACCAGCCCATTTCACCCAATCCAAAGTTCTTCGTGAGCCCTCGACGAACATCGAGCGTGGTTTCCATTGGAGGGCGGTCCTAGCCATTTTAGCGGAGAGCACTGTATGACAGGTTGCGATCTCATAGAGAGATTTGTCCATTGTTTGATATTTGACGAGTGCCGCGCTTGGATCACCTAGGGAAATTTGTTTGGCTGACGTTAGATCGGTCACTAACTCTGCTCTCTTCTGGCCCTTCACTAGTTTCGAGCCCAGCACTAGGATCACTGGGACTCTTGCCAGTAGAACCGCAAATTCGCGTGATCTGAGGACGCTTAGACACGCGGTCAACGAATCAGAACAAAGCAGAAGCATTTTCTTCAGTCGCAGGACGCCTAAACTTCCGTTAGGAAGAGTCTTAGCCGGTGTGTTGCACATATTGGACAATTGCATGACATAATCGCGCCATGAAATGATTTCTTGGTCATTGTTAATTATCAGCGCTTTGCCATTGGCTTTGTCGGACTCGATTGCGCATAATATTGCGTCAACGACATCATCGACATATACGAGATTTGCGACTGCAGCACCGTTAACTAGAGTTGCGCTTTCATGCATTAGGCGATGAACGATGTTGATTACCCACTCAACAGAGTAGGGACCATAAATGAGCGTGGGTCTTAGGATAACTACTGGGACTTGGTGAGCATGGTCCATGACAAGTTTCTCTGAGGCCATCTTGCCTTTGACGTATGCGGTGCTGGATCTCTTGGACTTGAATCCGCAGGACTCATCGATCAAGTCGCTATCGTGCTTAAACCCGTGGACCGCGGCGCTACTTAGATGGATTAATTTCCGGACAGCGTTTTTCTGCGCTGCTTCTAGCAGGTTCTCTATACCGCGGCTGTATAGAGCCATCTGCGTCCTTGAATCACCAGATGTGTCCTTAGCACAGTTGATTACGATATCACAACCTGCAACGGCCTTCATGACTTGGTCTCTGTCCAGCAGGTCACAGTCGAATAGTTCAACCGGGAGCCTGGCGAGTCTGACCGCTCGCTGGGGTCTATGAACTGTTGCTCTAACACTGAGATTCAGACTCAGACTTAGTTTCTCGACCAATCTCGTGCCAAGAAAACCTGAGGCACCAACGACAAGAATTTTCTTATCAGGTAAGTTTACTCGTCTTACGTCTAGTGGGGTGGAATTCTCCCACGGGTAAGTCAAGTTCCGTCGATTGGCATAGCATTCTTCAACGAACTGAAGACTGTGAAGGGAGTCTTCACCTGCAAGGCGTTTGTCGTTGGTCTTGTTTATGAAAGACCTTATCTGATCTGTAAAATAGGACGCATATGATCGCGTCCCGGTTTTTCCAATCCTTTGGCACAACTCACCTATGCGCAGATAGACGCCTGTCAGATCTGACTGACGAACTTCCAAGGAACATTGATCGCCTATGACAACCAGCTTGTTGGCCAAATTCCTAGTGTAACTTAGTTTTGCCGAGCATGGAATTTCATTTTGATTCCAACTGATTAGAGATTCTATCTCACAGTTTGACTCTATCCCAGCAAGGCCGTCATCTCTGTATGAGAGCAGTCTCAGATCACTACCAAACAACCATATTAGAAGATCAATCGAGTGAATTCCGACGTCAATTAGTACGCCACCCCCTGAGAATTCTTTGCGGAGGAAGTTCGAGGATTTGAAAGGCCAAGTAATGGGATGCCCTTCTTCATACTCGATTTCCTTAATCTTTCCAAGGACCCCGCGTTCCAAGATCGTGCGCGCTATCCCGTAGCTGTCGAATTGACGTCTGACCAGATTCACAGCCAGACGAGCACCAGAGCGTTTGCTCGCGGCAATCATTTCAATTGCGTGCGGGCTGTTGTCGGCAATCGGCTTTTCGCATAGAACATCGCGACCTGCCTTTAAGAAATCGATTGAGACCTTGGAGTGCAAGTAATTGGGAACCGCCACTATTGCTGCTTCGACCTTCGCTACTATGTCTCCGTAGTCTCTTGCAGCATTTCCGTGTCCGTATTGTTTGCATGCTTCGTCTGCGGCAGCAAGGTTCGGATCCACAAACCATTCGACCGTGCAGTCGGGAATCTGGCCAAGTGCCGGAATGATATACTGTTGACTCACTGCTCCGCAACCAACAAGAGCGACTTTGACCACCAGAGTTGTCATCCTTCCGCGCGTGGATACTGATTATCGGTTTCCATGATTAGCCGGGTCAGGTTCCGCCCGGAGTCAACCGCTCCCATGGCAATCCGCAGACATTTCAGGTGTGAACCTTATGAACGTAATTGGACACGTCGATCACGTATAATTGCCTGGTGCCCTCATGAATCGAGTCGAAGCATATCTGCGTACCCGGTCTATCCCATCGAGGGTGGAGATCGCAACGAATCTCCTTAGTGAACGTGGGCGATGAGTAGAATCGTCCGAGGATGATTTGCGGACCATTCTCCCAACGGAATAGTTTCAGTGTACGATGGTTTGTCCTGTCTGGGTATGTATCTGTAACAATCCATTCTCTGTCGGGAGAGAAACTACAATGTCCATCTTCCGTAAGAACCCCGTCGGCAATTGATCTCCACTGATCTTTGGCAACGAGATAGAAGTTTGAGTGATCGCCCCTCTTAGCCCACATGAGAATTTCGCTAGGGCTACGCCAATCATAATGTGATACATTCCCAAACCCAGTAAGACACTGCAGGTCCGATCCGTCGGTTTTCGCAGTGAACATAATTGCTCCCCCTCTCTCTAGTTTCTTGAGTTTCCATATCCTCATCCATTTCGGAAAGAGTGGACCCGACCACTGAATGAGAAATGCAAATCGACTATCATCGGTGTTGTAAGCTACGTGATTAAAACAAACTGGATATTTCTTCATCTCTTCTATTCTTCCTCCAAGAGTAGCGAAGACATCTGCTAAAGAGACCACAGGCCACTGCTCATCGCTTTCCAAATCAATCGAGTAGATGCTCTCTTCCAGAGGATGAAGTTTTCCGGCGTATACATCATCTACGCCTGCATAACCGTAATCTCTCCTCACCCCCCATTGCAGACGACTAAAGTTTAGACTTAAGGCACGCTTGCCGCTTTTGCTGATTGCCGCAATGGGGCGCGTCAACGTTCGATGTTCCCTCGTGTGCACGTTCAGAATAACTGACATGAAGCAATTCGCTTGACGATCGTTAAAGATGATTTCCGACTTTGGTGCTGTAGGCAACCAATGCATCATTGATGCTTGTTGAAAGTTCCATGCACGTGTGTCCGCCAATGGGATGAACCTTCCGCTTGAACATTCGACAACACCCACAGTCGCCTTGTCTTCTGGACTGGGCATATGATCCTGAAATGGAACTTCCAAACAGAGCAGATATGTTCCGTCTGCATTCCATGGCTGAATTGCATAATACCCGAAGAAGTGGTTCATTGGGCCAGATGTAACTGCTCGAACAATGGGATCATTACGCGTCGACATGATGCTATTCCAAACAAACTGCTCTAATAAAATGAGGATTCATGTAACCGTCTATATATATTGAGTAGTCTACCCGCCATCGTTTCCCGGTTGAAACCCTTTGTCATACTGCAATACTCCTCGGGGTTCAGTGCATGATCTAGGCCGTTCTTCATGGCATCCTCATTCATCTTGGACGTGATAGCGGCGTTTACCTGTACGACATCAATTGGGATAGCAGCAGAATCGATTGCTTGCAGTGTGTGGTCCCACGTGACAGAGGCCGTGCCCAGTGACTCCTTCCAAACATTCTTGGCTTGATATTTATTGGGACCTCGCTTATCCTTGCTCCTTGCCTCCACGCTTCGAGAACTAGGCTTCCACAGAGGCAGAACCCCCAAAGTGAAATCTGATGCGCCAAGTCTTTTCTAAACGCCCTGAAACCTGTCCCAACGTCCTCGCATCTCACACGAAGGCGGGTAATGTGAGATATGACACATTCTGATAGAGGGGGGCATTGATCCCTCTTGCCCAAAACAAGGTCGGCAAGATCTCTAATGACAGGCTCAACGATAACTGGAATTTCAGACGGGTTGTGCTGGCCATCGGCATCCAGCGTGACAATGATGTCTCCACACGCCGACCTAAGACCTAGTTCAGTACTCCGTACAATTCCCATTTGCAAATTGTTATGAATCACGCGAGCTCCGGCAGCCATTGAAACGGCGGAGGTCGAATCTGTGCTTCCGTCATCAATTACAATGACCTCTGTGCAATACTGCTTACAACATCGAACTACATCGCCGACGGTCCGTGCTTCGTTGTTCGCTGGAATTACAGCAGATATCCTCACCGTCTCACCATCGAGAGCTCCTGCTTGTCAAGACACTTTGCCGTAATTGTGTTTCTCCGCCTTCCCGCAGTCAAGTCGATACAAAGAGAGTGTGGAGGCGAGGTATTCCTGTGTTTGGCGGCTGGATCACGAGCCTCACCAAGTCTCTTGTAGACCTCTACCAAACCTTTGCGTGCTTGAAATGAAAGCGATTTGGCTTTCTTGAGAACTTTCGACCGCGATCTCTCTCGCTTTTGTCAAGTTGCTGTATACTGTGCTTTGGCCCATTCTGGAGCTTCCCCTCCGCCACTTGTCTGATCAATTACCCTGGTACATGACGAGCATGATGTAGGTTCCAACGAGGGAAATAGCATGGATGCTTGAGCATGAAATTCTGTTGATTGCTCTTAACCAGAAGGAGTTTCGTCGCTCAGCACTTTGGCCTTCAATCCTTTAATGTAAATCGAAAGACCTTGTTCGAACGAGGTTTGTGGCGCCCAACCAAGCACAGATTTTGCCTTCTCGATATTGGTCCTGACGCCAGCAAAATCACCAGGCCTTGGAGGTTCGTGCTTGATTGGAAAGGCACCTAATTTCTTTGTGAGCATTTCAACGATGCTTGATATGGTGACGAATTCCGTGCCTGCGATGTTAATGATTTGTTTGCTCGCAGCCTGATTTATGGCCAAGTAATGTGCCTCTGCTAGATCAGTTACGAAGACCCAGCAGCGGCCTTGCTTTCCGTCACCAAAGATGGTGATCGGCTCTTTGTTCATGGCCCTTCTGACAAATGCAGCTATCGCCATGTTCCCTCGCATTCTTGGACCGTACGGTATGTCATACCGCAATATTGTGTAGGGCAAGGAATGCGTCTGCCCCCAGGAGCAGACAAGGTGTTCTTGACCAATCTTTGTCTTAGTGTAGAGATCGCCAGGTATTGGCAATGGTGTGTCCTCAGTTACGGCCTCACTTGCCTTACCATACACCCAGACGCTTGAAGCCAGAATGAACCGTTCCACTTCACGGCCAGAGCAGGCTTGAAGCAGTTTCAGCGTACCGAGTTCGTTCACGCTAAGACAAAGCTGAGGATCTGTTGAGGCCACGTTGACATCTGCCACCGCTGCAAGGTGAAAGACTGTTTCGACGTCCTGCAACGCTTCGTAAACATCATCATTCGAGAGGAGGTCTCCTTGGAACCAGTCCACATCAGGTCGGAGTGGTCGCGTTTTATCCAGTACCCTCACAGTAAGCCCCTTGGCAACCAAGGTGTCCGTCACATGACTACCGATAAAGCCTGACCCACCCGTGACTAGGACAACCAAGGTTCAGTCAACCCATTAGCTTACTCAACTGTTCTTGGGTCACATCAATTACCGTATTAACTTCTTGGCTCGTCATCTGACTGAAAATTGGTGGATTCACCATTCGTTGACATAGGTCGTCAGCGGTCTCAAAACGAGCTCCGTGTTGTAGATAGCTCTTGAAGGCGGGTTGCATATGCAAAGGAGGCCAGTAGACTTCTCCACCGTAGATCACTCCTCGTTTTCTGCAATTTGCCTTGAACTCGTCTCTGTTGATGTTCTTAGGAAGAAGGTACGTGTATTTGTAGTAGTTGTTCAATTGATTTGGAGGGGTCACCACACGTTCAATTCCTAGCTTCTCAAGGGTCATGTCGTACGCCTTTGCAATCGCATTCCGCTTTTGAATGAAGTCGGAAAGGTGGCGAAGTTGCACTAGGCCGGTGGCGGCGCAGATTTCCGGCATTCGCCAATTGTATCCTAAACGAACGATTCGATTGCTACTGAAACTTTCCTTGCCCTGATCTCTCATAATTCGAGAGAACTCGGCGACTTCTTCATTGTTCGTGGTTATCATGCCACCTTCCCCAGATGTGATTATTTTAGTTGGATAGAAGCTGAAAGCTCCGGCCGACCCCAAAGTACCTGCTTTTTTGTTTCCAATCATAGAACCATGGGCGTGTGCCGCGTCTTCTACCAGGAACAAGCCTTTCTTGTCACACAGTTCTCGTATGCCTTCAATATCAGGACAGATTAGGCCTCCTATATGCACGGCGATAACCCCTTTTGTATTGGGAGTTAGAGCCCGTCTTACAATATCTGAGTCAATCGTTAGGCCGTCACGACTGACATCCGTTATGATTGGCGTTCCACCGGCAAACACTACGGCCGCGGCGGTGGCACCGAAAGTATTCGTAGGAAGTATGACTTCACCGGCGCTCTTCAAACCCAATGCGCGAAGAGCGATCTCAAGTGCACTGGTTCCTGAGTTCACAGCCACTGCGTGTGGTGCGTTGACGAATTTCGCGAACTCGCTTTCAAATTTCTTCGTATACGCGCCGAGTGTAAGCATACCTGAGGCAAGTATCTGCTCCAGATCCCCCTTGAGTTCATCTATGTCAGTTTGTGGGAAGAATGGCTTCGCTGGGGGTATGAGATTCTGAGCTTGGGGTCTTGCTGATTCTTGAACCAATGAGCCAACCCTTGCTATACATCGGCCGTGCGCTAGAAAAGCTGATCGTTATCGTGTATACTAGAAGGCGCGCTGGGTTTTTCCAGCGCCGCGTTCAAGAGTTTGCGAGGTATCTTCATCCGGTGCTCTGCTAGCAAGCAAGTCATAAACGGCCTTCTCTAGCACTTGGGAATTAACCCTCCAATCCGCTCTGTTCTTCGCAACTTGAAGGTTCCCCTTTCCCATATGCGATCTCAGCTCTTCGTCGCGAAGAACCGTGATGAGATATTTGGCAAGAGTCACGCTATCTCCAGGATTCACCAGGAAGCCATTCTCTCCGTGAACAACCCATTCCTCATTCGCTGGTATTCTGGTCACCACGACCGGCAACCCACATGCCATTGCCTCCATAAGGGAGGCAGACGAACCATCTGAAAACGAAGTGGAGACATACACATCGGCTGCGTTGAGAATTTCAGGAAGCAGGTGATTTGCGACGTTTCCCATGAATTCAACTTGATTCCCAATCCCGAGACGCCGTACGAGAGACTTGTGGTATTCGAGCAGGGGACCATCTCCAATCACAAGCAGCTTCACATCGTTCATTCTAGCAAGAACAAGCGGCATCGCTCGGATTAGGTACTCAACACCGTAGATGGGGAGCTGTCTCCTGGTACTTACTACTATCTTCTCGTGCAACCGGCCGAAGTGTGCCCTTACTCGTTTTGTTTTCTTGTGTCTGAAATGGTGGAGGTCTATCCCCCACGGGAAGCAGTATATCTTCGACGATCTGCAGCCCATACTCAGAATCGCTCTTCTTTGGATCTCACTGTCCACTATCACGCCATCTGCCACCCGAAGCGTGAAGCGAGCGAGCACTCGCAGAATCAGCGACCTTTTTGCCTCGACAAGAATATCACTACCCCACGCCACGGCCAAGAAGGGATGATAGCCTGCAAGGGCACAATAGAGACCGCTATCCCGGGTGATCCAGTTTCCGATCACAATATTCGGACGGAGAGTGCGCACTAGAAAAGCAACACCCATGGCGCGTTCCAAGATTTCGAGAAGAAATCTTACAGGTAGCGGAACATATCTCGGAAGAGGCAAATCACGAAGGTGGACCAGAGTTGTACCTTCCGGAGCGATTTTCTCCCCCGACTGCTTGTCAGAACGACTGAATACAGCCACAATGACATCGTGCTTCCTTGACATTATCTCCAAGAAACGATATTCGAAAGGACTAAAGCACGGCGGACCCGATGCAATTAGCTCACTACCTTGTCTTGATCTACAATGATAGAAATACAGAATCTTGTCTCTTGATCTTGTTGCCGAAGAATGGCTTGCAATGTCTTTCTTAGACATGACTGAGTACGTCCTAGTGGATCAGGCCCTATGCGGACACCCTTCTCGTAAGAATCACAGCTGGGAGAAGGATTTATAGACTTTCAAGACGCGCGCAATCCTCGATTGAGTCTTTATCGATTAGTGAGAGCGCAGTTTTCCAAACGGCGTTCTGCCTATCCATGACCGAGTAGTATAGGTATATTGTGTCATTTCTAACGATAGGGCACGGTGTATCGAACCGAGCTGGCTTTTTGCATTCAGAATTTCTTTTCCCTCGGACGGGCCATCAACAAGCACTGACTGAATCCACGCATTTTCTAAATATGCGCCTCTGTTGGCAGCAATCCGTATGTATGGATGAAAAGGAAAACCGACCGAGGCTGTTCCCATAGCAGGGACTAGGAAGTGGGTATCATTGAGAAGCGCTGCTGCAGCGTCATGATAGAAGCACGATATTCCAAGCGTGGCGGTCATCGAAGCACCATCTAGGTCAAGATGTCCGGACAGTGTGCTGTCAATGCATCTGAAATGCACTTGGCAATTACTCTATGACCAAATGGTGTGTAGTGCCAGTCTGCCGGAAAACAGCACTTCTTCTGGTCACTGCGTGACAAGTGTTTGAAGTATGGCAGTAGATCTAGCACAAAGCAGGATTCGGCCGGATTCTGAAGTGCACTAAATCGCTCCATGTATGTCGGAGAGAGATTACCGATGAAGTGATAAGGGTTCGGGAGAGGAAAGATAAAGACGATCTTCCCGCGAACTTGATCAATAAATCTCTCAATTATCGCACGCAGCAATTGCCAACCTGCACTCTTCTCGTCGTCGTAGCCATTAAACGGTCGTCCGAGAGCAAAAGAAATTCTCTGGACAGTATTTGAGCGTCGCATCCATTCCGGCATGATCAGAGAAGTCCGGAGAGCTAGCAGTCGCAAGAACCCTCCTCGTTTGAAGGCCTCTTGTTCTGAAATCGGTTCATTGGGAACTGGTTGATTGTGTATGACGAGTCTACCGGTCTCAAGCGTAAAGTATGGCTTCGGTCTGTACCAAATCGTGTTGGTGCCCGGTTCCCTGGTTGGCAGCACATCAAGTTGGACTCGCTGAATATCTCCGACATAGACAGCCAAAATGTAAACATCAGCCTCAAAGGGCTTGGCCAATGTCTCATAGACCAGCAGTTGCTGATCCGTCCCGCTTCCCGGGAGGCCGAAGTTAAGCACATCCAAATTAGGGTAGGATTTCTCTAGGAGATCACAGAAGCGAGCAGAATTCTCGACGCCATCGCCGGCGATGTATGAGTCACCTAATAGTACAATCCGGTGCCTCCCATTTTCCCGCGCAGTTGAGTATTCTCGATCTGAGCGCATGCCAAGCGAATTGGTCTGTAACAGGTAGGGCCCGCCTTCGTGTGGAACCATCCCCTTAAGATTCTGAATGAACCACCAACCGATTACTGGGTGATAGGCGACGCGTTGTCTATGCCTACGTCTCATTATATTCATGGTGCTATTCACGAAATCTAGCTTGATGTGTCTCTCGCATTATCGTTTCGTGTCGGTTCGATTTTTCTCTGAATACGGGAAAGCAAGGGTTTTGATATCCGCGCCCGTGACCAACATCATTGCTCCCTGGAATTAGACTCAGTTTCCCTCATCGATTGGATTCCTCTGCACGGATCTCCACACAATTTGTTTTCTATAGGATAAGAGTAGCCCTACTAGGAGATAGCATTGATGCACGACAAGGCTCCATAGTAGATTCAGCTTACCAATTTTCAATTTACTTCCGGCATACAGCGTAAGTAAGATTAGTGCTGCCCCGACAACCCAGTATACCGACACACCTACCAGCGTTACCAAAATCGCTACAAATCCCACCAAGGACAATACTGGAGTAACGGTCATCATGAGCATACGAAGGGGAAAGATGAGATTGCCGAAGGCGCCGCATTTCTCACTAAAGAGCAAATCCTGATTCGAGCGAGCGGATTGGATCATTCTTGCGGCCCTTCGAGTTTTCTGTCGAACCTGTTCGCGAAGGTTCTCAGCAATGTGTTCATAGAAGAAAATGGTGGGTACGCATATGAACCGAAAACCTTGGCGAATGATCGATAGCGAAATATTTCCATCACTTGAACCATATGGAGGCATCGTCGGAAACATTGACTTTCTTGCAAGCAGGAATGTGGTATACCCTGGAAATGTAGAGTGAAGAGCACTTTCAGCGACAAACATTGCGTTATCCCAAAAATCTCTGTATGATTTCTCAATCTGGACTGCGGTCGTCTTCCCCAGTGACATCGGCATCATTCTTGCCGTGACGCCTCCGACGTCTCTAAACGCGGTTAGAATCTTGACCGCCTTCAGAAGTGCATCGTGATCAACCATCGCATCAGAATCAGTTGTCGCAATTAGATCTCCCGTCGATTCCCGCAATCCCGCATTATAGCATCCATTGACTCCGGTTCTCTCGTTATTACTAACAACCTTTCCGGGAAGACGTAGTTCCTTGAGCATACGTTCCGCGATCGCACGAGTATGATCGGTCGAAGAATCATCAATCAATATTACTTCGAATTTTGATAAAGGATATTCCATCATCGCAACATCTCGTAGCTTGGATTCGATTACTTCCTCTTCATTGTAGGCGGGGATGAGTATCGAAATCTTTGGTAGCGCATTACTGTCGAGAATTCGACTCATGACCTGAGCTAATTGCCGAAGATATTCGGACTTCTTGGGGGTTCTTACTACCATGAAAAAATAAGCCCCATAGATAGTCACGACTATTACGAAGCATATTCCTGCGACAAATTCAGCTAATAGTATTGGAGTCAAGTCTATGTGCTCAGTTCATAGTTGCGCTAAGGTCGTTCCAGTAAGACTCTGGCGTGCCTACGTCTATCCGCGTTTCGTGAGATCAAGCTCCACGGCATAGATTTTGCCTCCGTCGCTGAGTTATCTAGGGCGTTTTCAAGTGATGTTGTTGCGGTCAGGCCGTCTTTTCGAAGTTGATCGACCCTTGCTGTCGAGATGTCGTAGAATTTGAGTTCATGCTCGAGCTGTAGCAGGCCTCTTCCAACGCATGTTCCTACTACACCGGCGCCTAGTATGCTGACCTTAGTCACTGTAAGCGCCTCTTTCCGACAACGTGCTGGTGTGAGGTTGATTCTTGAACCATGCCTCGGAGTTTCGCAAATGTGTCCCGAGCATGCTCCTCAGATGATACCCCTACAGCTACACCAAAGAGTTTTGTCAGGCCAGAGATGTAGCTGACGGCTTCATCCAACTTCGAGTAGCCTCCTGCCATGATGCTCATTGCTATAACGTCGCCTCCATCTAGAGCCGAGAGGCAGTCTTCGCACGATTGCCGTGATTGACTCATCTGGTATCCGATACTATTGAAAGGCGTCATGATGGTCATGTCTTTCAACGCTAGTCCTGCTTGTCGGAAGACCTCCACAAATCGGACAAGGTTGTACGTGACAAATCCCGGGCTAGCATGATAGCTTTCCCGTATGTGTTGTGCAAACGCGCCCAACATACGTACGTTACGGAGCCCTAAGCAGAGATCAGTAACCACCTCATGTAACAGGACGCTTCGGATGTTACTGTTTTCTGGCTTGACGTTGAGGTAGGGTTGCAATTCCAAGTCAAGGTATGATTTCATCAACCCGATTGGGTCCAATCTCAATGCAGAAAAACCGGTCTCGAGTACACTCCTTGCCCTATCCAAGACAGGTAGCTTGCTCAAAGTCTCGTTGACGAGGCCTCTCATGCCTTTCTCATTAGCGAGCCGGACGTAACCCTGTGCATACGGCAACACAGGGTACAATTCAAATTCATCCTTCAAAATGTCTGATTGCTTCAGCTCAGCTAAGATCTGTAGGTTAATGGAGTGCGTCGAGAACGTGTATCCTGAAGCCCCAGCTTCGGCCGCAGCCTCAATTATATTCACAATCGAAGCTACATCCAGCTTTTCCGCTCTTTCTCTCGCCCTATCCTGGGAGAGGTGACTGACGCCTATGAAACTGTTGTCTCCAACAAGAAGAGTCTTCAGAATGTTGTCCCCTTACGTTGCGTTTGCAAGAATTCTGTCAATGAGGGCGTTGACCTTAGCGGCCTGAACGAAATTCGAATCAGGGGAGACTTGAGTGCGAACAGCTTCGAGAAAAGCGACGTCTTCCAAAGCATATTCTGGATCGGTGAGAAGAAATGGTGTTGAAACTTGGAAAGACTGCCGATTATAAGTGCGGCTTCCGCCGCGACTGTTTTGCTGGCCCGATGAAACCTTGACAAAATCGTCAGTAACTGTCATTATGCCATCTTTCCCGTAGATCTGAAGCAGTAGTTCTGGGAGTCGGTAGCTACTCAGGCTCCAGCAGATATCCATGTGCCCTTGCAATCCCGAAGCGTAGGAGAAGAGTGCGTGAACGTAGTCGTCGACGGAGCTAGAGTAGATTTTTTTCTTCACTGCCAGTACAGAGGCGGGTTCCCCGAAGAACCATATTAGAGTGTCCAACAAGTGTGGGGCGGAATCGAGCAGGACTCCACCCGAACGCTTCTTCGACCTCCATCCACTTCCTTCGCGAAGTACGTCCGAGGACAGGAAGTATGACCTGAAAAAGATGGGCTCTCCGACGGCGTTCTCCGTTAACAAGCTGCTTGCCTTCTGAAAAATCGGAGAGAACCGCCGTTGAAATCCGACCATATTTACCCCGGAGGAATGGCTTGCGGCTTCGCACGCTGCCTTTGCTTCATTGTAGGAAGACGCGAGCGGTTTTTCGACAAACATATTCAAGTTTGATTTCACCCGAAAGGATTCATTGATTATGGGAACGTGGGCGTCAATAGGCGTTGTCACGAAGAGGGTGTCTGGGTCCTCTTCCAAAATCATTTTGTCGACATCCCTGTAGACCGATATTTCTTTCGGAAGCAGCGCTTTGGCGGCGGTGGAGAGAAAGAAGTCAGCCTCACAGACAGACGTGACCCTGGCGTCTGGGAGTGAATTGACAATGCCTGCATGGAGCAGCCCCATTTTCCCCAGGCCAATAACACTGATCTTCATTCGATTATCCCCTTACGGAGGGCAACGCCGGAACAAGTCGCTGTTGTTTCAATTATGGATTACCTGAAGGCTTCAATCCGGAGAACAGCTCGCCTAGTATCGTCTTCGCGATACTTAGACTATCACGAAAACCACGCAGCTTAGAGTTCCCGTGGCGCCTCTTTAGTTCGATGCTGGGGGTTTCTACAACTTTCAGGCCAAGCTTCCTTGCCTTGATGCAGATTTCTGTTTCGATCTGAAATTTCTTCGATTCCAATAGTGGCACCAGTTTCCGCACCGCATCCCGCCTAAAGGCCATGAATCCGTAGCATAGGTCCGTGTATTCTCCAGACCAAGCGTGGTTCACTACGGAGATGAAGACCTTGTTGCCGATCTTGCGGATGAAGCTGAGGTCGGTTGATCCGCCTCCCTTTAGAAAACGAGATCCCTTCGCTATGTCTGCCCCATTTGCGATGGCCCCAATAAGTGCAGGAATCTCTTCGGGTCGATTAGAGCCATCTGCGTCCATAATTACAACTATGTCGCTGGCATGGTCGCCCTCGAATGCCTGGCGTAGGGCATCTCCCTTTCCAGTCCCTTTTTGGAGTATGATACTGGCACCTAGCGCGGTGGCGGCATCGACGGTTGCATCCACGCTGCCTCCATCAACCACCGTGATCTCAGCCATATTCGGGACGATTGCCGCTAAATTCTTCAGCAGGGCTGCGATGTTCTCCGCTTCGTTTAGTGCAGGTATTAGTAGAGATACACGAGCCATGTGCCGTTGTTCGAGCAGTGTTATGAGCTTCAAGCTGGCTAGAAGCGTAAATGTCTGCTGTCTGGTGAAGGTAGCCGAATCTAACCTCAGATCTGGGATCGTATCCCTTGGTGACTCCCATTCATCCCGGATATTTTCGTAGTCCGCAATGAATTGTAAGCCTGTGGGGGTCACTTCATACGCCGCTCGCAATCCATCGGTTGACACGATTTTTCTGATAAGCCCCATTTTCAGAAGATGGGAGAGGAGTGCGCTATTGACTTCTGCTTCCTTTACCTCGGCGCTTTGAATGGGCATTTCCGCAGAACTTTCCACAATCATGGCTGTGAGTTAACCCCCAAATAGAAAACGTAGGCGGCGTCATGCAACCATTCTCTCACTTGAGGAGCCCAATCGAAAACCCCGCCCCGATTGTTATAATTCAGCAGGAGTCTGGCTCTTTCTTTGCCGGCGGCTGTGATGCGGCTCCGAATGCTTCCATGCAGATGTCGCATTATCTCTAGAACCTGCGTAACTAATCCCCTGTTTACGATACATCCCCGTACCTTTGCGATCCAGAGAGCGCATCGGTACAGCGCCTTCTCCGCAGAACCAATCAGGAACCAGCGGCCGCTTCTGAGGCTTTTGCGCCATAATGTGGATAGAATACCGAAGCCAATTGAAGAAGTGCCTTCAGAGAGCGTTTCGCTCGGTGATCTCCGCGGTCGGGTCATGAAACTTGAGGCTGTTGAGTTAGGAACAGACCTCATTTTTCAATCAGCAGGAGTGTCACCGCTGCAATCTGCTTATGTGGTTTTGCGAACTTCCCTCTGTAATCCTGAACTAGAACAAATGCCATCGATTTCTAGCTTCAAACAGCAATCCGTCTATAAAGGGAATCAGACAACTACGACCGATTGAAATATGCTCGGAGCACTGTACCGGCCTGCATTGACCCACCAACTGCGGCCCACATCCGGTTCAATGGAATTTACAAGTGGTCAGGGACGAGGGACCTTTGGTGCTCCAGGGGACGCTGGAGTTGGCGGATCAATCCAGCGGAACGTAAGTATCCAATAATGCATTCGAATCACATCATAATGGATTGTCTGGGTTTGCAGGAGCTAAAATGCGAGGCATGCGGTAATCGCCCAGCAATGAGTAACGACATCCTCTGCCGAGAATGCTCTGAAAAGTATGCGGCCCTCCTGCAGTCAGCTAGGAGTAAGACAGGTGAAATTTTCCGCACCATGGCCGGCTCAACGGAACAGGAAATTGTCACCCTGTCCGACTGGAACGCTGGCCAGGGCACTCAGACTTTACTTAGACATCCCATCTCAGAGAATCTGCCCGAACTCATTCATGAACAGATCCCTCTCCAGCCCAAGCATTTCGCCCAACTGGTCGGTTACCTCCTTCTAGGGTTCGGGTTCGTTGCTCTCACGGCTTCAATCTTGGTTGCATCAACTATCTTGACCTTTATCGGTCTCGGCCTGGTCTTCTGGGGAGTGCTCACATTCTTCGTTCAGCCGCAGAAATATGTGAGGTCCGATTTGATGAATGCGACGGCAATGTCGACGCTGAGTACTATTGACAGAATAATGATCGGGTTAGGTTACCGCGAGCAGGGCGTCTATATTCCCGTAGGTAAGGAGAAGACGGTCGTTTTCGTTCCGTCTGAGCCTTTCTCAAGAATACCTGAGGGCGCCGCCATTGAAGGGAAGACCTTTCTCAGTAACCCTCAAGGCATGCTAGTCGCTCCACCCGGTCTTGCACTTGCAAGTTTGATTGAAAAGAAGCTTGACTTCACACTAAGGAATGCAGGAGTTGAAGCACTAGTGCGTGCCCTCCCGAAGGCGTTGGTGGAGGATCTTGAGATTTCTCGAGATGTTGAAATCCAAGTGGCAGGCGACAAAATCAAAATCAAACTCATTGATTCCATTTATGATGACTTTTGCAAGGAAATGCGCGAAACAAGTAGACGCTGTGGGTTCGGGTGCCCCATGTGTAGTGCTCTAGCGTGTGTTATAGCCACTGCGTCTGGCAAACCAGTCATGGTTGAGGAAGAGGAGTCTTCGCACAAGGGAGAAACCTTATCGTCCTTCCAGTTGATTAACGAGCAGAGGTTGTAAGCTTCCACCAGAATGAGTCTGCGCAATGAGGCTACTCTCTCTTTCAACAATAATCATCCTCGCCCTTGCCATTCTACTGATTAGAATCGCTCCGGTGAGCGCTACAGTGCTAGTCTATGATCATGGGTTCGCGAAGGGAATCGAGTACGCTCCACGAAACGGTAACGTGATCCCGATCAACAAGACGTCAGTCTTCACTCAAGACGACCTTAGAGTCTACGCTTACGTGACCGTTGCCTTGTACAATGCCAGCTTTACGTGGCAATGGTTTGACCCTTCGGGGCAGTTGTATCTTAACCGCACGAATTTTGTGCAATGTCAGGCATCCCCGTGCACATTTGTTTTCTATTCATTTTTCGTGGCGGGTAGGCCTGCCGCGGCTAGGGCGGGCACTTGGAGGCTGGACCTACTGGCGGACGGTTACCGACTCTACTCTGATTACTTTTCAATACTCCCAGTCCTCACGCAAGATAACTACTGGAATTTCGGAATAACGCAGTCCGCGCCGCCAATTGTTCACGGAAACTTGACGGTGACAATCCACCCTAACAATCAGACCTGGCAGTATTATTCGATCTTTCTTCCTGGTGCTGTGAACATAACTGCCACCGACCTCGCGACGAACAGTCCATTGCAAGTAACGACCTTCGTCAACAGCAGTCGGATCATCGTTGACTTCGGGAAAGCGCAGTCCAACGGTTACATGTTTGTGATTAACTTCTACATGCTCTACGCGCTCGATGATCTTGGTGGATACGGTTCAGGGAATTTCGCTTTCACATGGCAGGAGTACTCATGGCAGAGGAGCAATGATTACCACACTATTCCAGAGAAGTTCACCATATCCCTGCCTCCGAATTCAACATTCGTAGATATCGTCGGCTCGAATGTTCTATCACTCAGTCCGCAAGTAAGTGGCGGCGGCGCACCTGTGGTATCCTTTGACTCCCCAGCTTCAACGACACACCGCTTTGGTTGGACAGTGTTCTATCACGATTACACCTATCGGAATTCCCACCCTAGTCCAACATCAAGTAGCAACGGCGGGTTAGCTTTGATCTCAAATCTGCCGATACCTATTCTTCCCTTGACTCTGGGCAGCGCGGGTCTGTGGACAGCGGTCATGTCAGTTTTCCTGCTAACCGCCTCCGAACTCCTATCACCCATCTATTCCAAAACGGGCGTGTTGATTAATCGTAAACGGCTTCGAATTGCAGCGCTTGTTCTCGTAAGCATTTTCATCATAACCACTGCCTATCAGATATTCGCGTCGCAGGCTCTCGTTTCCAAATAGAGCTCGTGGTTAGGCGGGTCTTAGATTCGCCTTGGGAAAAATAGTAACCCGAAGGCCGCGGCGCCGAGGAGGGCTAGGGAAAGGAGGACTTCTAGGAGGGGGGATTGTTGTGTAGGTTGAGTTGTGCTAACGGCTACTTTGGTCTCCTTGAGTGATTCAGGCGATACAGCTGGCGCAGACTGGGTAGGACCAGGGCTTGAGCTGCTGCTCGGTATCTGGTCTGAAGGTGAGCTTACCGGTGCCTTACCTGAAGAAGCATAAGTCCCAATTTGCGTGTCAGCACTTGGAAATATCCTGCCATTTTCGTCAGCGAGACTACCTGCCTGCACGAAAATTGTAATGCTTCCAGTTAGGGTTGCGGGTGGCGTGAACGTGTACGCATACGTTCCAGGGGCAGTCTGCTTCAATGATGCTGTCACAGTTGTGCATGACGCGGCGCATAACTCCAAGGTTACTGTACCGGAGTTTAGAACGGCTGGTTTGCCATCCGGGTAGTGCACAGTCAAGATACTAGAGTAGAGGCTAGGGGAGGCTAAAGCGGGAGAGCCCGTGGTGGTTCCAATCAATGGTGCAGCTATCGGATAATCTCCGCTGCCGAAGACCGAGGCTACGGGTAAGGCGAAAAGAACGAGTAGCGTTATGGCGGTTAGCTTCAGAGCCTTCATTCGCGTCGAGGAAGATGCGTTTCTTTCAGTATATATGGCATATGGTTGGCCGATACAGAGCAGGAGCCTACTGTGCTCCCACTGGTCCGAAAAGGCTGTGGGGGTCCAGGAGCAATGGGTAGAGGCTGCGGAAGGCGGCGTTAACCAAGAGAAGGATCAGAATCGCCGCAAGAAAGGTTCGCGCGGTCTGATACCTCGGAAACCTGAATTCAACCACTATGACCGCAACAACAACGCCCGTTAAGATTGCCAACCGAACGAGAGGGTCTTCGAAGAGGAACAGGCCCGCACTGACAGCAACCAACGCCAAAGAGGCGAGGTACGATTTCAGAGGCCATTTCTCTCCTAAGCTTGGGGTTTGCCACCGCTTCGAAATGTCCAGGCATTTCTCCAAGCCTAAAGCAAGGAGGATTGGAAGCGGTGAAACGTACAGCATTCGCCAGAGCCCCGTTTCGCTCAACCCGGGGTTGATGGGGTTGTATCCGGATGGGGCAACGAGGATTGACCCAATAAACCAAGTAACGATCCAGGCCACCACATAGTTTCTTGCCCCTCCCTGCCTTCCAGAAAGGCTGTAGACGCCGATTAGGCTGAGGAGAAGGAGGAGGGGCGGAATGAAAGGAGTCCAATTCACAAATAGCTCCTGCATCGCACCCCCGAAGGACAGCAGGCTACCTGGCTGGATAACTGGCGAAGCGTACAAGCCGACCGTGTTCAGCCAATCATACCTTAGATTGGGAAAGGCTTCGTAACCTAGTGCGCCCACTGGTAGGGCAATAATGATTGCTGCGAGCGCGCTTCGTATTGACCGGTCCTTCCATGAAGTGCGCCAAGAAACGGGGACGGTTATCAGCAGGGTTGCGGCGAAGACTCCCCAGGTCCATGGATGGATTACGAGGATAGTGAGAGAGATCAACCCTCCTGCAACGAATGTTATCAGGTTCCAGCTCCCGCTCTGAAAGTAGAGTGCGAGAAAGAGCATCCACAGCAAGTACGCAATCCAGTTGGCTTGAATTCCCGCGTAGATCCCAAGCGTCGTTGGCAACCAAAGCAGCGTGCATATTGCTGAAAGGATTGCAAGTTCATGATTCCACCCTCCCTTAAGGATCGCTAGGAAGACTGTTGAGGCTGTTGCGATGGCGAGAATTAGTGGAGCAAATTTCACGATTGAGAAGGCACTCATGCGCGTTGCAAGCTCTATGAGGTAAAGGAACCCAACGTACAATCCGTGTGTGTACGACGTAGCGAACGCTTGGTATAGTGTGAGGCTGGCTAGGGCGTTCAGCGGGTTCAGGTATCTCCAGTACGAATCGACGCCAACAATCCATGCCTGCCCCGCCAGGTACGGGTAGAAGAATATGATTATGGCTAGAATCGCGAACAGGTCCAGCGATGCAGCCAGCACTCTAACGTTAGGCTTGGTCTTAGCGGTTGGTTCATATCGAATAACTAATGGTTTGCGACGAAAACGTACTGTTAGGGGTACCCAGGAGAAGAGAAGCAGAAGCATCAGGCCGATGGCTAATGGAAAAAGCGAAAAGGTCAGGTTCAGTTCAAGCTCCTGAGATAGCAACCCCAACTGTCCGTGCGGGTTGAGCGCGGCACCGACCCAATAGTACAGGGACGACGACTCAATGAGAAGAAAAATGCTCAACGCAGGAGCCAAGACGTTACCTACTGCAAGTCCGCGCAGGTCAGACTTTGAAACGCTCAAAATGACACCGAAGGCAACGGTCGCGTAGAGTATCACAGCCGCATACTCTACGCCAAGAACCGTGAGTGATAAGGCAGCTATCCAGATTGTGAGAATCCCGATTAATCCCGACTTGGACAATTTTGATTTATTGAGTACAAGTATAGTCGGAACCGATACGCTCGATGCTAAGAAGAGGTAGAGGTCGTAGGTGGCTGATGTTAGAATCGTTTGCGTTACGTGCGGGTAGTATAGGTAGAATGGAACTTGAACCGAATTCAAAAGTACGAGTAGCCCTATTCCCAAGCTCACTCCGCTGATGCAACGCGATAGCTTCGCCGCGAACTCCATGTTCAGTGTTCGTAGGTTTTGTTCGCTTTGAAGCTATCGTTATCGGCGTGTAAGGGGGCATCAGCTCGCGACGCGTCAGGTGGAAGCGGCCGGGGGCTAATCCAAGGCGCCTGCAGAGGGGCGTCCCCTATTTTCTTCTCTCTCTTGGGGTTGACTGCCAGAGAAAGAAACTCAAAGCGGAAACTAGGAACGCCACTATGCCCGTAACGTCCACTCTCAAGTTGAAGGGGAAGATCCCTATGTGTGACATGGGCAAGGCCACCCAATCTGGGTGTATCATCTGTACCATGATCACGTAAGACCAGGTAAGTAAACCAAAGAGGAAAGTTGTGAGGAAAAGCGCGCGGCGAGTATCACGCCTAAGTTTCATGTTTGAGTCCCACCCGACCTGGTCAGAGTTGTTTCCCGCGTGCACTGCCCATGTGCGCGGCATAATATAATTGTAAACCCTACCGTTAGCGGTTAGGAAATTCAATCGTCGGTTCGGGCTTGTCGCGGCACGCAACGTTTTATGTTTAGAGAAGTCATTGAGGGCGAGCACACACTGAACTTCAGTGTTCGGTATTCCTTCTGGTCATCAAGGCTCCTTTATTTCGATTCCCAATTCGTCATAAATTGCGTCTGATTTTTCGAGTATGTCGACGTCGAAGGTTACGAAGGCGTCTATATCGTGCCCCCACTTACGGAGCCCGTCGGCGTACGCTAGGTGGACTAGGTCAAGCGTTTTGAGTTTGAGTGCGTGTGCGAGGCGGATACAATTGTGGTATTCAATGGGGACTGATAGAACGACCCCTGCCACCTTGATTCTTGATTGAGCTGGGACAGATGCAAGGAAGAAACCGGAATCTCGGATCATAAATTCCACAAGTGTTCTCACACGCCTTCTTGGGGGTTCTTGAAGCAATTCCGGTGGAGCCTCCATGTTGGAATCTATCCTGGAGATGACTGCGGCCAATTCGATTAGCGATACTGGGGAAGCTATCTTTCGGTCTATACTCTCCAGAAATGCTGTTGCCCTGCTGCTTAGTTTGTCAGTAGGGATGTATTTTGCGAGGATGACGTTCGTGTCGACATACGCCATCATCATTTCCTGCCCTCGGCGACGATTTCGAGAATGCTCCTCGTGGTTTTGAATGAGAGTGGGGTCTTTCCGGTTTTTCTCAGAGCAAGCAATTTGTTTACTAACCGTGTAACGTCTTCGTCTTGTCCCAATTTTTCCTTGAGGCCTTCAGCTAGTATCGCTCTGATAGCCTCGTTACGGCTTCGGTATGCTCCACGCTTTAGAAGTATGTTCAACTTGCGGACTTCATCATCGTCGAGCCTCACGGGTACTACAGTCAATTGCGTTCCGTATACAATTTGTATACGCCCAGTAAAAAGGATGCGATAAATATGGAGTTAGGACGCCATGCCGTGTTTTCCGGAATCTATTCCGATGAGGTATCCGCCTCTGTACCTCTGTTGCGTATGTATTGGGAGAGTAGGCTGTGGAGGAGTGCTTGCTGGGTCACCACCTCCTCGCCGAAAGGGTCAAGTCAACGCGCCTTCCGTTTCGCTTCCGGACATTTTCAACCACTTTGCCCGCCCCTAATTCGTACGGCATGGTACCGCAGACGCGGATCAAAACGCTTCAGTCTGAGAAATCTAAGGCCTGTCGAGTCCTTGTTTCCAGCGACCATGTGGAAGGTGGTGGATCCACCCATTGAGGGGTGGTGCCAAACGGTGCCAAACGAGGGCAACCCTCGGCTCATTTTACGCCTCGATCCCCCCATACGAAGCGATCTGCAGACCCGGGCCATGTCAAAGAGTGCAAGAGTGCGGGCACCGGCTCCACTGAAATCAACCGGGTATCCTGGCTCGGGTTATTCTTGCTAATTCCTTCTTCGCCGGATTAGGAGAGGAGCGAGGCAAAAGGCTGCTGTGAGGATTCCATAGTAGCCGTTGAATTCGGGTACTGGGGTTGTGGTTTGTCCGTAGCCGAGGAAGGTTCTGGCGTCCACCATCTTGTTTTGAACGTTGCTTGGAAGCGTAACAAAGGCTGGCGCGCTTCCCGATGCGAGCACGTGCACCGCGTACAAGTCGAGGGTTGAGAGCATTGGTGGGTCTAGGCGGGCTGCGGTTGCCATCGGGTCCATTATGTCGTGGCTGTCAAGTATGCTTCCCAAACCTAGAATTCGTCCCAGTTCGTGTGTAGCTAACCAGAACGCGTACTGGCGTGCGGTCAGGTTATTCGTCTGGGCCGCGGTAAAGACGGAGGGGTCGAGGTAGGTTTGGGTTGACCTAATGGAGGTGCGCGAGTTTGGCTCATAGTTGTAATTTGTCCATCCAACAGCTATCCCCGCGTACGCACTGGGCATTTGATAATTGACCTGCGCTGTGGCGGACCCGTCGTTGGCTTCAACAAACGTGTAAAGCGGGCCTGTTGAATTTTGCCAGAGCTGAGCCATATTCCACGCAACCGTCGCGTTCAACACAACATCGTGCGCCCATGCCGGGGACGGAGGGATTGAGATCTTGATTACGAGGGACGAAAACCTTCCGTTAATGGGAATCGATGGCTGGGCCGATACGTGCACTGGAACCAGAGTCATGACGAGTAGGGCGAAGGCAATAATGCAAGCCCAGTACCTTATTCGATGCAAGAACTATCTAGAAAAGAGAGGCCCATTCTTCTAGACATTAGGCTTCCGGACTCGGGTTCCCGATCGTGCGTGTTCCGCAGTTCGGGCACATGAAGTACCGAGCATGCCCATGCTGGTAATCGCTACCGACCTTCTTGCAGCTCGAGCATCTGAACCAGTAGAACTTAGTCGGCCTGGGAATGCCGCGAGTGAACGCAAATTGGCGGAAACCCAACCGAACTAAAAACCGTTTCACCGCAGTAGGCGCTTCACTCTCAGTGCGCTGGCCTTCCATGATACCGCTTCGTCTCTCGATGGTGTACCATTGCCGCTCAGAGCATCTATTACACTCAACCTCATTCTCGCCGATCACGCGGAGGCTTCTGCCGCCGCAGGCACTGCAGGCAACTCGCTCCGCCAACCTCCCACGCCCGCCGGGAATTAGTAATTCAGGTTGGCTTGTGGTCACTGAGCGGAGCAAGCTGACCACTTCGACTGGGGAAATTGTGCCAGCCTTCCGCCTAATCTGCAGCTCGGGGAAATGTTTGCTCTCCACGAACTCCCAGCGAACCAAGAAATCAACAACCCGCTTCAACGTCCCTTCGTCCAGTCCGGAAGCCTCCTCCAAGGCCTTAGCGGACTCCCACCTTCCTTCGGGAAGAACCGACCAAACGCTTTCCAGAATCATCGTCTCTTCGCCAGGTTAGGTCAGTTGGGAATTTTCGAGTTAAGCAAAACGGAGTCCGTATGCGTATTCCGGTTACGTACTTGCAACGATAGGGTGCTGCATATCGAGGCCTAAGCTCGCTGTAACCGGACTCTGAACCCAAACGTCACATAGACAACCAGGCATGTGATTTCTAGAACCGCATCTTAACGTCAATGAGCCCTCGCGATTAGTCAAGCTCCGTAAGCAACTGATCGTGAATAACGGACGCGGCCGATTTCAGTCCGTGACATTGTGAGCGTGTTTTCCTCTGCCCCTGCCGCCACCTTCAGTTCGCTTAACGATATCCATTCATTCTCGGACAGCGCTGACCTGCTTCGATCATCACTTTCTTCGCCGCCAACTTGGACAATCATTTTCGAGCAAACTGGGGAAGAAATTTCTAGAACTTTCGACTCAAGCAAAACGGAGTCCGTATGCGTATTCGGGTTACGTAGTTGAATGGATAACGATGAGGCCGCAAATCGAGGCCTAAGCTCCCTGTAACCGGACTATGAACCCAAACGTCACATAGACAACTAACTAATTTCTAGAACCGCGTCTTAACGTCAATGAGCCCTCGCGATTAGTCAAGCTCCGTAAGCAACTGATCGTGAATAACGGACGCGGCTGATTTCAGTCCGTGGCATTGTGAGGTGGCTAGAAGGGTATCTCGTTTCCAGGCTATTATTGGTCATTGACCAGATTTCGTTTGCGCATTCACTAGGTCTTGGTGTGGGGCGTGCTCACCGTCGCGACCTCATTGTTGCAACTGGAAGTCTATCTGTCAATCTTCTGAATCAGGCCGTTACATGCGAACAGGCTTAAATGGGGCTTGGGGTTTTGAAGTCGCGGTGCCGGGGTTCCCGAGCCTGGTACGGGGCAGATCCACCTGAGCCTAAGCCTGGAATCAACGGAACCGCAAGCCTGTGGTCCTTACGGGCCTCGAGGGTTCAAATCCCTCTCCCGGCGCCATTCCGAACCCTCTAGTTCACTTTGTGACACGAGGTACTGATCGATGCGTCTAGACCCATCGAGCCGATCCTAGTATCCTCATTTGAGAAGCCTTTCGGACATCTCCGGCGCCTTGGCGACGTTGAAGTTCACTATCCCTCCTCTGTAGGATCGCTCGTGAGGAGAAGGATGATTTTTGCATTGCAATTATCAACACACGAGCGTTAAATAACGCGGCAGCTCCCATGGGCTTGTAAACCAACGAGTGCAAGTAATTTTGAAGAGTTGGATGAGGGGAGCCAACAAAGTTCTCAAAGTCTGTGCTTCCGTTAAGAGGGGCGAAAGAACCCTCATTCTTACCGACCCAGGCATTGACCCTATGGTCCCGATATCGCTAGTACAAGCAGCTACCGAGGTTGGGTCAGAAGCAATAGTTGCCACATTGGTTAGACACTCAGCGAATGATGAACCGCCTCGCAGAGTGGTCAACCTGATGCTCAATTCGGATGTGATACTTTCTACAACCTCTGTTACAATGTTCTACACGAACGCAAAGCGAAAAGCGTGTGAAAGAGGTGCGAGATTCTTATCGATGACTGGAACCACCCTAGATGTATTGAGCTCTGGCGCAATAGAAGCAGACTTCCTTAAGCAGAAACCGCTAGTTGAAAGATTGGCCAAGAGATTGACCGCCGCGAAAAACATTTCTATTCGAACCGCTGCGGGCACTAATGTTGTTGCAAGTGTGAAAGGACGCAGAGCCATCCCTAACACGGGCATATGCAGGAAACCCGGAGATTCAAGCGGTGTACCTGACATTGAGGTGTACGTTGCACCGGTGGAGGAAACTGTGGAAGGAACGGCAGTTATTGACGGTACTATTTCTGGAATAGGTCTCTTGCGGTCGCCCGTGAAGCTGAAGATTCATGGGGGGAAGGTAAGGAGTATCGTTGGAGGCCCAGAAGCAAGGATGTTAAGAAAAATAGTTCGAAGCCAGAATGATGAGAAGGTCTACCAAATTGCTGAGATTGGCATTGGGCTTAACCCGAAGGCGATACTCTGCGGCGCAATAATTGAAGATGAATCGGCTCTTGGAACAGCTCACTTGGCTCTAGGAGACAATTCTAAGTTCGGTGGCAGGAACCCCGCGTCTACGCATATCGATAACGTGTTCAAACGGCCCCTGATAGAGTTGGATGGCGAAAGGCTTCAACTACCAGCCCGGATAGTTTGAAGGTAGAGCTCTTCTTGAGCGAATTCGCGACAGAATTTAGAAACGTGTCCTTCACATACACGGACAGCAAAGAGCCCGCTCTAAAAGACATAAACCTTAGAATCAAAGAGGGTGAGCTAGTGCTTATCACTGGCCCCAGCGGCGCTGGCAAGACTACTCTCTGCTGTTGCATTAACGGTTTGGTCCCTTACTTCTATACAGGAGAGCTGACCGGAAACGTTATCGTAAATGGCCTAGACACGAAAAATCAGACTATAGGCACTCTTTCCACAAAAGTGGGACTACTATTCCAAGACCCGGCCAGTCAGTTGGTATCACCAACAGTGGTGGACGAACTAGCATTTGGACCTGAGAACCTAGGTATTGCCAAAGAAGAGATCGGGAAACGAATAGAATACTCACTAGACGCCATGCGACTACGTCCGTACGTTGACAGAAACCCCGCCACGCTCTCCGGAGGTGAACAGCAAGCCTGTGCATTAGGCGCATTAGCCGCTATGCGTCCAGAAATATACGTGCTCGATGAACCTACCTCAAACCTTGACCCAATCGGCAGCAGTACGGTTCTCTCAGCGATTACAGAACTTGCTAGAGCAGAAAAGAAGACGATGATCATTGTCGAACACAAGATCGAAGAACTCACAGATATGGTTGATACGATGCTGGTCATGGATCAAGGACGCATAATCATGAGTGGAGAACCCAGACAGGTTCTCAAAGAGACAGAACTTCTCGAGCAGGTGGGACTGAAGGCTCCCCCAGCGGCGGTCGTGTGCAATAAGTTAGCGGCCAAATTCGGAGTAGAGTTGGGCGTACCATTGACGGTGGACGAGGGTTATGAGAAGATTAACAATTTCCTAAACGGGAAAATAGTGCGACCGTTCTCCTCGTTTCGAGAGAAGCAATCAATTAGCAATCCGAAAACGGAAACCCCAATTGTCGAAGCTGATGGGCTCTGGCACACCTACCCCGGGAACGTTGAAGCACTCAAGGATGTAGACCTCCGTGTAGGACGGGGTGATTTCCTGGCCATCGTCGGCCAGAACGGTTCAGGCAAGACTACTCTGGTGAAGCACTTTAATGGCCTTCTAAGGCCCACGAGAGGAACTGTTCTCATAGATGGCGAGGACACTAAGCATCAGACCACTGCTCAACTGTCACGGAAGGTTGGCATGGTCTTTCAGAACCCTGACCGGCAGTTGCTTAAGTTCAAGGTCATCGAAGAGGTCAAGTTTGGCCCAAAGAATCTCGGGTTCTCTGAAGATGAATGCAACGCGCGTGCAACCGCGGTGCTCCAAGCTGTGGGACTCGAGCACGTTACGGAAAGGGATCCTCATGAGCTAGGGAAGGGTGAGAAGCAGAGGGTGGTCCTTGCTTGTGCGCTAGCAATGAAACCTGAGGTCCTTGTGATAGATGAACCGACGACAGGTCAGGATTACAAGAGGTCGAGGGAGATTATGGATCTCGCAGTGAGGCTAAACAAAGAAGGCTCAACGATTATTGTAATAACCCACGATATGAGCCTAGTGGCAGAATACGCCAAGAGGACGATCCTCATGCACCAAGGACAAATACTGTATGACGGCCCTCCGCGAGAAGCATTCACGAAAACCGAACTTTTGAAACGCAGCTTTCTGAGTCCGCCACAAGCGACCATACTGGGAATGCGACTGCGCAACTATGTCCCGTACACAGTCCTGACTACGGATGAACTGGTGGATGCTCTGACAAGGACGGTGACATGAATTGTCACTCGATTATGTACCTGGAACATCGTTCTTTCATCGGCTGGATCCTAGGACGAAATTTCTCTTCTTCATACTCGCCTTCATAATCTCTGAAGCGTTCGACGACCCGTTCCTGTTGGCTCTTGAGTTCGTGGTGATCTTCCTCATAGGTTGGCTGGCTGGGATTCCTAACTCGAAGATCGGGGGGCTCTTCAAGAATATGATTCCAGTCTTCATCATGCTCTACGTGTTGAATGTTATCTGGTGGAGTCCTCCTCGGGCCAACGTGCTCTTCTACTTGCTTCCAGCTCAGAAGTGGCTCCCGTTCTCGTATGAAGCGATGGTCTACTCTGCCGGAGTCATCCTGAGATTCGCAAACGTCCTGATTGCGCTATGGGTAATAATGCTGACAACACCGATTAGCCGCTTCGTTTTGGGTTTCGTCAAATGGCATCTGCCACCAAGCATCGCGATGGGTATTGGGATAGGACTCGCGTCTGTTCCCATGCTGTCGCAAGAGATAGGGATGGTTATGGATGCCATGAAGGCAAGGGCATGGGAAGTAGAATATAGAAACCCTGTCAAGAGGATACGAGCATACATTCCTTTGTTCGTGCCCATACTGTACCAAACGATTACACGAGCAGAGAACATTGCGGTTGCAATCGAGTCCCGCGCATTCGGACATGACATCTCAAGACGCACATACTATAGAGAAGAAAGAATGCGCGATTCAGACTACCTGGTGTTGGTTCTCGGTATAGCCGTCACGGTATTCTCCCTAGTCATTGGTTCGTACGGACTCGGATACGGAGCGTACGACTTCGTCTACAGGATGATACTTGGATTCGTCAAGTGAAGTGCAGTAAGGTCACGTACATAGAGTAAGTAGTCAACCATTAAATCAAAATCAAACGACGTGACATCGGTGAAAACGAGTGACCGCAAAACCAGACCAGACCAACCAACCAAAGAAATCATTTTGGTATCTCTCTTCAATACAGATCGGGCTTGCTGCAGCATTCGGCGCCGCTGCTTTGGCAATCGTGCTTGGCGGATTGATGTTTCCCCTAGGTCCTGGCGGACTTGTCGTCGATCCTAGAATGCCATTTGCGTTCGTGGGTGCAGCACTTACAGGACCAATCGGTGCAATCATTGTCGGATTCCTCGCGGGAGTGGGGCGTATCCCTGTCTTCAACATTCCATTCCACGTGATAGGAGAAGTAGTATTCTTCGGCATCGGATACAAATACGTCTACAAGTGGACTAAAGGCGACCTCAAGAAAATAATCCTTGGATTCAACCTTCTTACATTACCCTACTACTTCCTCTGGGAAACAATCTATTGGCCAGTTGTAGTAGCAAACTTCATGACAAAGAACCCGAGCATGGTTATCCCGTTGTATTTCTCATATCTGCCGGGCATGATGGTAGAGATGGTCGCAGCAATGGTCATCCAGTCAGTCATACTCACCGTGCTTCCCGCGAAATACAGACGCCCACAATGGTAAACCAACGCCGTAACATCCTCCTTTTCCTCCTTTCTTAGTCCTGTAACGCATACGTAACGTTATGCCGAGGCCCTCCCGACTAGGACCAAATTACTCGCAAAACGTTTGACGTCCGTTAATGTTCCTATCCATGATCTTGCTTGCGCCTCTCATCGAGCTTTGTGACATTGAACATCGATTTGTGTTGGGAGGTAGATGGCGATTTAATCGTACTATGTCTTCTTCCATAGATGATTCCGACTATGACAAGAAGGCGGGTATTCTTTCTAACCTGAACACATCTTCGTAGCTCTCTCTTTCCCGAATTACATGCCCTACTCCTTCGTTCACCAACACCACTAATGGTCGCGGATAGCTGTTGTAATTGCTTGACATAGTGAATCCGTATGCCCCGACATCCATAACCGCAAGAATGTCATCCTCTTCGAGGAATGGTAGCGTTCTATTCTTTCCAAGAACATCGCCCGACTCGCAACATGGTCCGCCAATGAAGTAATTCTCCTGTCCATTAGGTGAGTTCATCTTGTTGGCGACAGCGATACGGTGAAAGGCATCGTATAATGCAGGTCGAATTAGATGGTTCATACCAGAGTCCACTAAAGCCCAATTCGCAACAGGTGTTCTCTTCACAACTCCAACCTTCGTGAGAAGAATTCCTGCACTTGCCACCAGAGATCTTCCAAGCTCCAAGATGAGTGTGAGCTCTGACGCGCGGTTGGATTCTTGACGTAACCTAGTTGCAATCGTGTCTGCGAACTCATCAAAAAACGGGATTGTCTCATTTCCGGTGTAGGAAATCCCTATTCCGCCTCCCAAGTTCATGACTCTAATCTCGATCCCGAACTTGTCCAATAGTTCATCAGAAAGATCGAGCAATACTCTGCAGGCTTCGTCAAACGGCCGAACATCGAGTATTTCCGAACCCAAGTGAACATGCAATCCGTCAATCTCAATCATATCTTGATTTGATGCAAATTCGAATACACTAGGCATTGAGTCTATTGAGACACCAAACTTGTGTTGGCTCATCGCCGTGGAGAGATGAGGATGCGTTTCAACAGGAATGTTAGGGTTCACACGCATACCGATTCTGGCTTTTATCCCCAAGCCTTTCGCAATGACCTGCACCTTCTTTATCTCACTGGGCGAATCGACGTTTATCATCACTCTCGACTTGATTGCAGTCTCCAGTTCTGCAATCGATTTGTTTGGGCCATCGAAGACTATTCGATCCGGGGGGACACCGACTTTGAGTGCTGCATACAATTCTCCTCCAGAAGCTACTTCCGCGCCTGCTCCCAGGTCAGTGAGCATTTTGCAGATTGCTAGATGTGAATTCGCCTTGTACGCATAACAGATTGTAGTCCGCTTGTGACGTGTAGTCATAGCCTCGTGGATTGCAATCCAGTTTCTCTTGACAGTTCCCGCGTCCATAACGTACAGAGGAGTACCGAACTTGCGTGTTAACTCAATCGTGTCGACCCCGCCCCAGTGCAAATGATTCTCCATCGAATGGGCCTCGGTATTAGATTGCGTCGCTATCATCCCAATGGGATTCCACTCTTACAAATTGTTCTCTATATGTCGGATTAGTTCTCTTTTGTATGGAAGTATTGCTGCGGTTCCTCCGGTGTGAAGAAAGAGAGCCCTTCGGCTCCACTATGTAGGATGGCGGTGTGTCCTCCAGACATTAGAAATATCAGCGAACAAAGGTCATAGAGTAGAAACGCTCTCGCATCGTCTGCTATGATTCGGGCTGGCGTGGTCGCCTCCACCATTTTTGTCATGCCCAAGTTCAAGAGTATGATGCGTGAAATGTAGATACATTGAAATTTATGGAGCAGGAAAACGAGAGTAATGAAATCGCTCAGAAACGAGCCGATTTGCGAGAAACTCACCGCACAGGTGTGGGGGGGGGTTCCTCCCGCCCCACCAAGTGTTGTTGAAGCAGAAGGGTCAGATTCACCCTGTCTATCCAAATACGAAAGGCTCCTGGTGGGCCCATTGTGTAACAAGTTTGCATTTGTCATATGCATCAGCGCATACCTCTTTCATGCTGTTTTATCATGGTTTTTCATATGCTAGAACATCCACGTGCAGTGATTCACGGCGCTTAACATTCAATGCAGCTCCCTCTCCCGGCGCCATTCCGAACCCTCTAGTTCACTTTGTGGCACGGGGTACTGGTCAGTGCGTCTAGACCCATCTAGTGTGCAATTCCTTCATCTTGCCGAGATGCGGGTCGTTAGAGAAGCAGCTTGCCTTCAGTTGCAGTGCCGTTGTCGCGATAACGGCATCAGCAATCGATCGCGTGTCAAACAGGACGCGCTTTCTACCGCTCATTTTCCGCTCTCATTTTGTCCAACCGTGAGAAGATGTCATGTTGTGATGCCTTCCCAGTCCCAACCATGTCGATTGTCGAGACCATTTTCTTTAACAACAACCCTTCACCGGTATCCTCAATTTCCAAGGTCGTACCCTCTTCAATCCCGTATTTCTTCCTGAACTCAGCTGGGATCATAGTTTGACCTCTTCCGGTTACACTCACGGTCACCATACGAACATCAAAACTCCTACTTCTTAGAATCCTATTAAGCGTCGTCTTCGGATCGAAGGTAGATATTTTCTGTATTCGATTACCTCTCAATTTGTATGTCATACGTTCTCTCCATAGCAATCCCATCGTTAGCGACCGGTGAACGCGCAGATGCGCTCTCACATGAAAGCAGAAATTGCACGGGCGCAGTACGGATGTGCGATGTCGATTGGTTACTCCACGGCAAGGTATTTCAAGAAGCGATTCTCGGCATCGAGATTTGCCACCAGACCTCTTCATAAAATACAGTCATCAGACGGCCGATTGGATCGCTCACTACCTAGAAAACATGAACGACTATCCCGTACTGTCCCGCACAAAACCCGGCGAAATCAAATCACGCATACCAAAATCCCCACCTGAAAAACCAGAACCCTTCGAGAATGTGCTAAGTGATTTTCAAAAGGTCATCTTGCCCGGAATTACTCATTGGAACCATCCCCGATTTTTCGCGTATTTCTCAATCACAGGGTCCTACCCTGGAATCATCGGCGAATTGTTGTCAAGCGCTTTGAACGTGAACGCGATGCTCTGGAAGGCCTCTCCCTCTGCCACTGAACTCGAGGAAGTGGTGTTGGGTTGGCTGCGGCAGATGGTTGGCCTTCCGAAGCAGTTTGAGGGTGTGATAAACGATACAGCTTCCGTTGGCAGCATGTGCGCGATGGCTGCGGCGCGAGAGGCCATAGACCTGCGAGTCCGCGAGAAGGGGCTGGCCGGTAGAAGGGAGCTTCCTCAACTACGCGCCTACAGCTCTGAGGAAGCCCATTCATCCATCGAGAAAGCCGCCATTGTCCTAGGCTTCGGGCAGGAGGGTATTCGGAAGATTTCGACCGACGAAGCATTTCGGATGGATGTTCATGCTTTAGAGGAGGCTGTCAAATCGGACCTCGATGCGGGCATAAAGCCGGTCTGTGTTATTGCAACGATTGGAACCACTTCAACTACGAGCGTCGACCCAGTGATGGAGATTGCCGAGGTTTGCAAGAAATATGGGATCTGGCTTCACGTTGACGCCGCTTATGGAGGCTCCGCAGCCATCTTACCCGAGATGCGTCCTCAATTTGCCGGCTGGGAGAATGCTGATTCCATAATCATTAATCCCCATAAGTGGCTGTTCACGCCGATCGATTGCAGCGTCCTCTATTGCAAGCGCCCCGACGTCCTCAAACAGGCTTTCAGTCTGACCCCTGAATACCTTCGCACGACAGGAACTGGCGAAGAGAAGAATATGATGGATTATGGCATAAGCTTAGGCCGGCGGTTCCGCGCACTCAAACTATGGATGGTCATTCGTTCCCTGGGATGCGAGGGCATTGCGAACGCCATAAAAGACCACATTGCCTACGCCCGAAGACTCGCGGAGCTAATTGAGCGCCACCCAGACTTTCAGATGTTGGCCCCGGTTCCTTTCAGCACCCTAGTATTCCGATTCTCCCCCAAGAACCTGCCAAGTAAGCCTCCCTCAGACTCGGAACTTAACGACCTCAACGAAAAACTGTTGGAAGCAGTGAACGAAACAGGCAGAGTATTTCTCTCGCACACGAAACTCAGGGGAAAATTCGGAATCCGATTGGCGATAGGTAATCTGAAGACCAGCTGGGAAGATGTTTCAGAGGCTTGGGATGTGGTTCAGCAGAAGGCTGCAGAACTCTCACAGCCATGAGTTGGCTAGCTAGGGTTATTCTGGACTCGATTTCCGGCAAGGTTTAATACAATTCAGCCTTTCGCTACTTCCCATTCGGTGTAAGAAGCAGATGTCGAGAGAGTTCAGGCAAATCCTCCGCGTTGCAGGCACTAACGTAGACGGGACGAAGAAGTTGGCTTACGGCCTCTTGCACATCAAGGGTGTAGGGCCAAGCTATGCCATTGCAATAGTTCGCGCTGCGGAGCTCCGGCCAGAGTCGAGGTTTGGCGATCTTTCTGAGGGTGAGGTCCAGAAACTGGAGGACGTGATGAAGGACCCTGCGAAGTACGGGCTGCCTTCACGGCTTTTCAATAGAAGAAAAAGTCTTGACAGCGGCCGCGACGTGCATTTGATCGGCGCGGACCTGGCGTTGAGCATTAAGACTGATGTCGATTTCATGACGGATATTCGGAGTTGGAAGGGCATTAGGCACTCCTTGGGCCTGAAGGTTCGCGGACAACATACGAGGACGACGGGCCGGAAGGGTAGGGCGGTCGGTGTGGCAAAGAAAGTTGTTATGGAAGCTGCTAGGGCAGCTATGGCCGCTGAGAGGAAGGGCGAGGAAACGAAGGAAGAAAAGAAGTAAGGCTGATAACAAATGGGCGATCCGAAAAGACAACGAAAAACCTACGAAACTCCCAGGCATCCATGGCGAAGGGAACAGCTCGAGCTCGAACTTCGCCTAATGGGAGAATATGGCCTCCGCAACAAACGAGAACTCTGGCGTTACAAAACAATGCTTTCTCAGGTCAGGGGCATCGCGAGGTCACTGCTGGGTTCTACCGTTGAAGAACGCGAACGAGTAGAGCACGAGTACCTTTCAAAGCTTAGCCGAATCGGAGTTCTAGCCGAATCCGCTAACATCGATGAGGTTCTGGACCTGGAGATTCGAGACCTGCTGGAACGCAGATTGCAAACCATGGTCTTCAGAAGAGGATTGGCGAAAACACCCTTCCAAGCACGCCAACTTGTCTCGCACGGGCACATATCGGTGGCGGGAAAAATCGTGTCAGTGCCCGGCTACATGGTGAAGCGCGACGAGGAAGAGAAATTGAAGTTCTTCTCTCATAGCCCACTGTCGAAGGCCGACCATCCCATGAGGAAGCTTATCACAGCCACGGCCGCGGGCCAAGCTGTGAACGAACCATCCCCAAACCCTCTCTAGGAACGTCTTCTCAAAACTAACAGAAACATCAGCCCTACGAGTGTGAGGACGCCGGCCAATACGATGAGGGCGACGGAATAAGGTCCGCTTCCGAGGATTATTGGAATCGGCCCAATCAAAATGATTGCCCCTCCGCTAAACTGGCCAGGGTTTGAGGCTGAACCGAAAGTTATCAGAAGCACGCCGATGAAAATAACGGCGAAAGCTATGAAAAATAGCCACGTCGCCAATGGGAAACGGGAAGTAGTCGAACTTGCCAGCGGTGAGGGAGGCCTCAGTTTGGCTTGGCATTCAGAACAAAGGAAATGGATTGGGTCGATGCAGTTGCTACAGCCAACACGCCCGCAACCTTGGCAGATATGAGTTGCCGGCCGCATTTCACAGATTGGGCAGAGGAGAGGTGACATGCGGTTCACCGGGCAAGGAATATTGAGGCAATGAGGACGACGGCTATGAGAATTATGGATAGTATCACGAGAGTCTTCACCGATTCGCGATCGGTTCCGAAGATTATTGGGATGGGGCCTATGAGCAGGATGCCCGCTCCGCGGGTTTTTGTCCCTTCGTTGGCCGACCTAGTGGCGAGGAGGATGACTGCAATTAACGCGAGGACAAATCCGATGAACACAAGACCGAATCCAATCGTGGCGATGGAGATCTCGTTCAACGATTTACAGTCCTAACATCTATCGATGTTCCTCGTGAACTTTAACTGTTCGAGAACATTTGCTATTTTCGACGTTCGAAAAGTCGTAATAGTTTATAAGCCCCGCAGAGGCTACCTCCGAAAGTCTTTCACAAGAAGTGAAAATATCGTGGACTTCGGACCCGGACGACAAGATTCATGTCGTGCAGCGGAATCTGGCCCACGACACGTACCGTTCCTCCTGAGGGGTCCGTAGGTTTTGGACGTAAAGATTCTGGAAGAGAAGGACAACACACTCCGTTTCCTGTTGAAAGGAACTGGACACGCTTACGCTAACGCGCTTCGCCGCACCATGATGGCGGAAGTTCCGGTGATGGCTATTGAAGACGTTATCGTAATCGAAAACACATCCGTTCTCTACGACGAAGTGATAGCCCATAGGCTTGGGCTCATACCGATTAAAACGGACTTGGACGCTTACGTATTGCCCGAGGAATGTGACTGCAAGAGCGAGTTGGGCTGCAGTAAATGCAGGGCGTCTTTCACACTCGAAGCAGAAGCAGTTGACGAAGCAGTCATGGTATACTCATCGGCTTTGAAAGGAGAAAGTGACACAGCGCCTGTGAGTGGCAATATCCCAATAGTCAAACTGGGCCCGATGCAGAAGTTGAAACTAGAAGTTTATGCCAGGTTAGGGAGGGGGTTGGAGCACGCCAAATGGCAACCTGTTTCAGCGTGCGCCTACAAGTACGTGCCGAAGGTGACGCTGAACGCCGACAACCTAGCCAACCCCGATGAAGTTATCCGAGTTTGCCCAACCGATGTCTACGTCCCTGACCCCGAAAACAAAATTGCCGTTCGCAATGAACTTGCTTGCACGCTGTGCATGGACTGCGTCGAGAAAGCTGTCCCAATAGATTCCAAGAAGACATTTCCAGTTAAGATTGAAGGCGATGACAGATCATTCCTGTTTTATGTAGAGTCAACCGGAGCCTTACCGCCGAAAAGAATCACGGAAGAGGCAACGAAGGTTCTAGATAAAAAGGCAAATACTCTCGCCGACTTGGCGAAGAAGGGCTTCGAATAGGAGAATTCCCCTATGCGCCCTGCAATCACAAACACCGAACTACTCGATACAATCAAATTCCTTAAAGTCCAAGCTAGGCAAAACAAAGCCAAGATCTGGGCGGTAACAGCGGAATGCCTCTCTGGCCCTAGACGAAACAGGGCGGTTCTAGACCTGAACCATATATCCCGGGCATCGAAACGTAACGCACTCGTACTTGTCCCAGGAAAAGTCCTGTCAGCTGGCGACATTAAGCACCCCGTGACTGTTGGGGCCTTCCAGTTCTCCCAGGCAGCGAGAGCGAAGATTGAACTAGCTGGAGGAAAATGCGTTGCAATCAAAGATTTCGTCAGCAAGAACCCAAAGGGATCAAACGTTCTAATTCTGAGATGAGTGCCATGTCGAAAGAACCTGTGCTTCTGGATGCGAATAATCAGATCCTAGGGCGATTGGCCAGCTACGTGGCTAAACACGCCTTAAGCGGCAACGAGATCATCGTCCTCAACGCTGAAAAGGCCGTAATCTCTGGGAGGAGAAAGAACATTGTGGAAGAAGCAAAGAGGCGACTCAAAACGCGAACACTTGCAAACCAGACAACTGCCCCAATGCACCAACGGCGGCCAGACCTATACTTTAGGCGGGTAGTCCGTGGTATGCTCCCTTGGAAGAAGGCTAAAGGAAAGGCCGCGTTCCACAGGGTCATCGTGTTCATAGGCGTTCCGGAAGAGTATTCGAACAAGACCACTGTGAAAGTGGCCGGCGCAGATGCTTCAAAGCTCGGTACACCTTACATAACCCTGGCGGACCTCGCGACGGAGACTTGGGGGGAAATTTGAATGAGTGAGACACTAGAAGCGTTGCAAAAACCAGAGAAGGCTGAGAAACCCGAGAAAGCCGAGAAAGCGGAGAAGAAGAGGCTGATACTCGTCACGGGAAAAAGGAAAACCGCTATCGCAAGAGCCGTAATCAAGACCGGTTCTGGAAATGTAATTGTGAACGGCCTCCCACTTGCAACGTTCACTCCTGAGATTGCTAGGATGAAAATAACCGAGCCCTTGGCGCTGTCGGGGGAGAGGGCGAAAGGAGTAGACATCAATGTGAAGGTTAGCGGCGGAGGATTCATGGGTCAAGCTGAAGCAGCCCGTATGGCTGTGGCAAAGGGTTTGGTCCAATGGTCGCGCAGCTCCGAACTCAAGAAGACCATGACTAACTACGATCGAACTATGCTCGCGGGCGACCCGAGAAGAAAGGAACCTAAAAAGTTCGGTGGGCCAGGAGCCAGACGCCGGGAGCAGAAATCATACAGGTAGAATGAAATTTGATCATACCAGTAAGATGCTTCACGTGCGGAAAACTCGTCGCGGACCGCTGGGAAGAGTTCGCACGGCGAGTTAAGGCCGGAGAGACGCCGAAGACGGTCTTGGACGAAATGGGAATGACAAGGTATTGCTGCCGTCGCATGTTCATATCGCAAGTGGACGTTCTAGACGATTTATTGCGTTACTCAGAGGTCACCGCTAAGAAACGTGCACAATTCGATTAAGCATTGGGCGTGCCAACATGTCAGAGGTTGAAGAAAAAGAGGGAATGCCGAAGTCGGAGGATCTACTCCTCCCGCTCGAAGAGCTACTTGCCGCAGGGCTACACATAGGCACGAGGATTAAGACCGGAGACATGGAACCTTACATTTACCGTGTCAGGCCCGATGGCCTATTCATACTAAACATAGGGAAGACTGATGAGAAAATTCGTTTAGCAGCTCGATTTATCGCACGCTTTGAGGAGAGTCGCGTACTGATCGTTTCCTCTAGACTCTATGGGAAAACTCCCGTTGAGAAGTTCTGTGGAATGGCGAAGACCGTTCCAATCATTGGCCGCTTCATGCCAGGCCTTATCTCAAACCCGCTACAACCAAACCATGCAGACCCACAGGTTATAATGGTAACCGACCCGAGAGCGGACTGGCAGTCTATCAAAGAAGCGACCAGTGCCGGAGTTCCCGTCATAGCTCTTTGCGACACAGACAATGTTTTCAGCGGAGTCGACCTTGCAATCCCTGTAAACAACAAGGGGCGACGTGCGTTGGCAATGGTCTACTACCTATTGGCACGCCAGGTACTGCGCGAGAGAGGAGAACTCGCCCAGGATGGTGCAATCACCGGCACGGTGGATGATTTCGAGACAAAGTTGGCAGCTATCGCCCCGAGAGCGGGCGGTGAGCTTTGAAAATCCGGAAGCCCTATGTGGCGAACGCGTTCTACGCAGGAACAAAAACTGAACTAACGGAGCAGATAACGGGCTGCTTCATCCACCCTTTTGGGCCGGGACAAGTTCCAAAAGTCGTCGAGCACGGCGCTAGGAAAATACTTGGAATAGTGTCCCCGCATGCAGGGTACATGTACTCGGGACCAGTAGCTGCGAATGGCTTTAGCCAACTTGCCGTCGACGGAGTGCCGGAAGTTTTTGTAATCCTCGGCCCGAACCACAACGGCTACGGGAGCGGTGTCTCAATCCTAACTGACGGTGCCTGGGAAACGCCCGTCGGCCTCACTTCGATTGATAGTCCCTTAGCGAAACAAATCCAGAAAGCTAGCGGCATTTTAGACGTCGACGAAAGCTGCCATTCTGCTGAACATTCTATTGAGGTTCAGCTACCTTTCATCCAATTCCTCTACAAGGATGTCCCGAAGTTCATCCCGATCTCGATGATGATGCAAGACCTTCAGACGAGCCGGGACATAGCCAAGAGCATAGTTGATGCGTGCAAGGGCAAAAATTTCGCTATAATTGCATCAAGTGACATGACACATTACGAAACGCAAGAGAGCGCAAGCAGGAAAGACAAAACGGCAATCGAAGCCATCACAAATCTCGATGACGCCAAGTTAAATGAACTTGGAGAAGAGAACAGAGTATCCCTGTGTGGTTACGGCCCAATTACTACGCTCATTGCGGCCGCCAAAATGCTGGGAGGAATTAAGGCGGAGCTCCTAACATACAAGACCAGTGGGGACATAACTGGTGACAAAAGTGCCGTTGTCGGGTATTCGTCAATAGTCTTCCGTCGCCAATAGGTGCAATACGCAACGTCTTAGGTAGTCATCAATCAAAGTTCTGCGGGTGAATCCGCCGGAAAGAAGAGCGCTGTCCCGGTGAGCGTGCTGTCTTTTCCCAGTGTACGATGCTAGTGCGAAGAGTTCCGCTGGGAAAATTTATAGTTGAGACAAGCCAGAAACAGCATTTGGCCTAGTGAAAATTAGGATGAAGTGTTAATCTGTTGGCTAAGGCAACAGCGGTTGCTCATACTATTCAGGGTTTGTTGAAATATCATGGCCTGAAGAATAAGAAACTGAGACTCCCATTCCATGATAGCATCTCCGTTTGCGTCAAAGAACTAACAACAACAGCCACTGTTGATTTCAGCCCCCAATACACTGAGGACATGATTCAGATTAACGGAAGCATCGCGAAAGGCACTGAAGCGCAGCGGGTGATAGTAGTCATTGATGCTCTGCGTAAACTCAAAAAGACCAAGGACCACGTCAAAATAGTTAGCAAGAATAATCTCGAAAATGCAAAAGGCGTCGGTTTTTCGGCAGCAGCTTTCGCATCGATTGCGTTTGCAGCAAGCAATGCTCTCAACTTGAAGATTGACCGGTCACACTTGAGTGAGATAGCGCGTCTAGGGGCAGGATCTGCGAGCAGAAGCCTCGTCGGTGGTTTTTCCATCTGGTACGCGAACAAAAGGGGAAGGTCGTTCGCCCAGCAGCTGGATGACGGAACGCGTGTCAAACTAGCGATGGGAATTGTGCCTTGGTTTCACCGATAAAGACAGATGTGGCGCACGAGGAATCGGCAACGTCACCATTCTTCACTTCAAGAGTGAAAACGGTCAAAGCCGCCATCCCCAAAATGATTCATGCAATCAAGAGAGGCGACTTAGGTGAAGTGTGCAAACTTGCAGAAACGGACTCACTTAGCCTGCACGCAGTCACCATGACAGGCCGGAAAGGGCTTGTCCTCGAATCCCCTGAGACGATCAACGTAATCCGAAGGGTCAGGACATTGCGGGAAGAGAAAGGTATCCCGGTCTGGTACTCGATGGACACCGGCCCTTCAGTCTTCCTCAACACTCAACCCGAATACTTAGACAAAGTATGCGACGACATCGCAAGCAACGTTAACGTCCCGATCATAAGAAGCGGCGTCGGCGGCCCGGCGTACGCAGTTGACCAACATCTTTTCTAATTGGGACAGTCGGCGTCGACTGGCCAATGACGATTATTGACTGACATTTTCGCACGATTTTTCTATTGGCCCTGCAGAAAGTAATCAAGGGCTCTGAACAATGGGACAGGGTGTCGGGTTTGGGAAGGTCATTCTCTTCAATGAGCACTTCGTGGTATACGGCCTCCCTGCTATAGCGTCAGCAATCGGGTCAAAGACCATCGCCCATGTTGAAAGGCAAAGTGGCTCAGGAATAAAACTCCAGGACGACAGGCCGGAAACACCAGGTTACAAGGCAGAGAAGTTCGCTCAACAGAAGGAATCCCTAGACAGGATGCTCATGTTAATGCAAATTGACACAAACCGCAACCACTTCAAGATCACACTGGCCGGTGACCTAATTGCTGCTAGTGGAGTTGGAGCCAGCGCCGCCTCATGCGCCGCAATTGCACGCGCATTTTCAGACGAGTTGGGTCTGCTCTTTACTGACGAGCGCATAAACGAAATTGCCTATGAGGGCGAAAAGGGGTATCACGGTACACCATCCGGAATCGACAACACCGCGGCAACATACGGCGGTCTGATCTGGTACAAGAGAGAAGCTAACTCGCAACACATGGAACGCATGAAACTCAAGAGGCCTGTGGAAATCGTGATGGGCAACACGGGCATAACCGCTGATACGAAAAGCGTAGTCGCAGGCGTGAAGGAACGAAGAGAACAGGAGCCTGAAAAGTATGCCCGGATATTTGATGAAGCTGCGCAGTTGGTTAAAGACGCACAGAAGCAACTCGAAGTCTTCGACCTCAAGCGCGTCGGCGCCATTATGAACAAGAATCACGAGCTGCTGCAGCAGATAGGCGTATCATGCAAGGAGCTAGACGTACTAGTGGACTTGGCTCGAGATAATGGCGCATTCGGAGCCAAGATGACAGGAACTGGACGGGGAGGCTACATGTTGGCCTTGACACCAGGGTTGGACCTTCAAGAGCGCGTCGCAGCTGAAATTGAGAAGAAGGGTTTTCAAGCCCTGCGCACCACCATCGGTATCTAGAGACTAGATACCTTTTCGCGGTGAATCCGGTGGAGTTAGCGAGTTTTGTCAAGACCCTTGACGATAGGGGTCTTCTGATTAGGATAAGTAAGCCAGTTGATCCGAAGTACGAAATCTCGACCCTAATGAAGATGCTAGATGGGCGCGTCCTCCTTTTCGACCACCCCAAGGGGTTCAGCATGCCGATCGTAGCAAACGTCTGCTCTACGCGTGACTTGGTCGCAATAGGGCTGGGAACAAAGAGAGAGCAACTTATGGCGAAACTAACCGACGCGATCGACCACCCCAAGAAAGCGAAAATAGTCGAAGCGGAAGGCTACCAGAACATCGGAAACGACCTCCATCGCCTGCCAGTATTGACACATTACCCGAAGGATGGGGGCCCATACATCTCTTCAGGCATAGTCGCATGCGAAGACAAAGAATACGGCGTCAACTTCTCCTACCATCGCGCCGAGGTTCTTGGAAACGACTTGTTGGTCCTACGGATTCTTGAGAGGCACTTCGATTCCTACATCAAGCGAGGATTGAAGGAATTTGCGTTCTGTATATCCTCACCTGTGCAGGACATGGTGAGCGCAGCAATATCGGTAGACATCGGGATTAGCGAAGCGGACATCGCCAACGCACTGGAAGAGACACCGCTGGTAAAACTTGATGGACATTTGACTCCGCCTTCAGACATCGTAATCATTGCCGAGTTGACAGGTGAGCTTCACGATGAAGGCCCGTTCCTTGACTTAACCGAAACCTTCGACATCATCCGCAAACAAAGAGTTGCGAGAGTCAAGAAGATCTACGTCAAGAGAGGCGCTATGTATCACGCCTTGCTTCCAGGCGGGCTTGAGCACAGAGTGCTAATGGGGATGCCGAGGGAGCCGACAATCTACAGAGAAGTCGCAAAGGTGTGCGACGTCAAAGATGTTCTGGTAACCTCCGGAGGCTGCTCTTGGCTACATGGCATCGTGAGCATACACAAGAGGAATCCAGATGACCCATCAAAGGCCATAGAGGCTGCCTTCAAAGGTCACAAATCGATGAAACATGTCTTCATCGTGAACGACGACATCAACATCCACGACCCGAATGAAATCGAATGGGCGATGGCGACGCGTTTTCAAGCGGACAAGAACATGATCATGAGAAGAGAAAAGGGATCGTCTCTCGACCCATCCTCCGACATGGAGACGCAGATGACGTGCAAAGTCGGATTTGACTTGACGATACCTGAAGGTAGCAAGAAGGAGTTCAGACGGCCCGATCTTCCAATGAAACTGAACCTGAACGATTACCTAGAACATGAAGCACTTCACGAAGACTGAAGAGCTGATGCTATACAGCAAGCCGGTGGCTAGGTCGTGCCAAGCGATTTCGTTCCGCGTGGGGTTCAAACCTCACTTTTGAAGGACTGAACTTCCAAATACCCAAACTTCAAAGGTAATGATTCGCTTTCGATAGAGGGATTGCATTTGTCTAGGCGCTCTGAGTTCTCCGGCTTTTACAAGCTGCCAGTTGCGGATAGGGTGCGACTACTGAAGGAGTTCGCTGGCTTGACCGAAGAGGAAGCCGCACTGCTGGAGAAGCCTGGCGCGCTCGGTCTTGACGTTGCAAACCGCATGGTCGAAAACCTAGTGGGCGTTATGCCGGTCCCACTGGGAGTGGCAATGAATTTTCTAATAAACGGCAAGGACATGGTTGTACCGATGGCTATTGAAGAGCCATCAGTTATCGCGGCGGCGAGCAATGCTGCCAAAATGAGCAGGTTGAAGGGTGGTTTCAATGCAACTTCGACGGATCCTGTTATGATAGGGCAGATACAAATTGTGGGCGTTCAGGATGCGCATGGTGCTCGGTTTGAAATACTCGCGCACAAAGCGGGGATTTTGAAACACGCCAATGAACAGGATCCGGTCCTCGTGTCACTAGGTGGCGGCGCCCGCGATTTAGAGGTGCGCATTATCGACACCTTTCTGGGGAAGATGGTGATCGCCGAGCTACTCGTCGACTGTCGAGACGCGATGGGTGCGAATGCTGTAAACACCATGGTTGAAGCAGTAGCTCCCATGGTCGAGCAGATTTCAGGTGGGCGAGTTTACTTGCGCATAATTTCGAATTTGGCCGTGAAACGCCTTGCCCGTGCCAAAGCAACCTTCACCAAAGAAGCGTTGGGCGGAGAGGATGTTGTTGATGGCATCGTACAGGCGTACGCGTTCGCTGCCGCAGATCCATACCGATGCGCGACCCATAACAAAGGAATAATGAATGGTGTGTCCGCCGTCGTACTCGCCACGGGCAACGACACGAGAGCGATTGAAGCAGGCGCCCATTCATACGCCGCTCGTTTAGGCCACTACACCTCACTATCGACTTGGGAGAAGGACGCCAACGGCGATCTAGTTGGGACTCTCGAAATGCCCATGGCCGTTGGAATAGTCGGAGGGGCAACGGCCTCCAACCCCGTCGCAAAACTAGGAGTCAAGATCCTCGGCATTAGAACAGCGAGAGAGTTAGCCGAAGTTATCGTCTCAGTCGGACTAGCGCAGAACCTAGCTGCGCTTAGGGCCCTAGCGGCTGAAGGCATTCAACGTGGCCACATGAGTTTGCACGCCCGCAACATCGCAATTAACGCAGGGGCAACAGGGGACCTTATCGATAAGGTCAGCGAACAAATGGTCGCTGAAAGAAAGATTCGGGTTGATCGGGCTAAGGAATTGCTGGAAAAATACTCTAAGAACTAGTTGTTGACGGTTCTATTTCAACGAGCGCTTCCATTCGTCGTATCTTTGGTATTGCGTCCTTCTCCATCCACTCGGAGATCGTATCGTACACTTTTCTGTAATACTTCTTTGTTGCGTGTTTGACGATTCCAAGCCGTTCCATTCTTCTTACGTATCGCCATTTCATACTCCGTGAAATCTTGTCGCCCATAAGTCGGTCGATGTCAACTTTCTTGAAAACTCTGGGAAGGTGAGCGAATGTTCCAACGATTTCCTTCGGAAAGGCCGTCAGAGATTCCTTGGAAAGCTTTCGTTTGCCGCGCGAATCATTTCCGCGCATTCTGCTCTCGCTGATTCTCAAGACAAAGCCTTCTGAATGGACGGATACGACTGATATTATAAATATTTTATGAGTCACCCTGTCCCGCACGGATACACGTATATTGCGTCATATCGCACCAATTAGGAAGGCTAGCATGCCGAAGGTCATCCAGACGAGCACGTAGTTCTTGCTCCTCTTCGCATTCCTGGGGCTTGAGTTTGTTAGCAGGGAATAAGCGGTTAGTAGAAAACCGATGTCACATATGGCAACCAAAGGGATGTAATAGTTCGAAACGAGTGCCAGGAGAAGGGGTGCTGCGCTTAGCGCAACTGCGGCGATAAACAGGCCCGCGCCATATTTCGCAGCTTGGGCAGGTCCCCTTGTCGCAGCCACTGACTTAACTCCCTTAGCAGTATCGCCGGGGACGTCAACTATTCCTTTGATAATTTCCCGTCCCATGCTGGAGAGAAAGGCAAGGAGGGAGAATATTCCAAGTGACCAAGTGGGGCTTGCCACGACGAAACCCCCGTAAACGAAAGGAATCGCTACATTTGTGCTAACAAACGCGTTTCCCAAGAGTCCGGTCTTCTTGATACCAGAATTATACGAGATCATGATGATTACGCTTACGAAAGCGATTATGAGCGCCGCAATTCCGGAATTGGCGGCGAACCAAAAACCGAATGCACCTAGGATGAATGAGAAAGAGAATGCTTCAGCTGGCTTGATCACTCCTGCCGGTATGGGCCGCTTCGGTTCGTTAATTGCGTCTATCTCCCGGTCAAAGTAGTCGTTCAAAACCATTGAGGCTGCTAAGAGAAGAAAGCCAGTCATGAAGCCGTAGAATGCTGACCTCACGGGGACGGTTGTTGAAGATATCAACTCGCCAACAATAACTGCGAAACCAATCATTACACAGTTAGGAAGTCGCATCATAGAAACTAGGCTGACAATTTTGCGGCCAGGCGGAACATACGACTGCAATAAACCCAGCTCTTAGGCCTTGAAATTCAACCTTCAATCGCAACCGGCCTTAATAGAATTTCAGGCCGAATCGAAATCCTAGAGCCTTCTGAAATAAAGATCCGAGATGCGTGTGAGGTTGATTCTGCGGCAGTAACGAGGCTGTTATAGTGACGGCTGATACTCACGCATTAGATGGCCGCAGCGCTGGCATCTTATGAGCCTTAGCAACCTTCCCTGTTCGTCAAAATCCTGCCTATCTCATTCACTTGGCTGTGCTGACATACGTTCCGTCGACCGTGCTCCATTTCTGAGCGGCCAGTCGCGGTTTGCACAATTTTCTTAACAAGAACAATTCAGTCTCGCATCCCTCTGAAAGATGTACATGATCGCCAGCGAACATGTACATGTTTGTTTCGGCGTCTCAAACCACGTTCCAAGCCAAATCTTGCGTCAGGAACAATAGCTCGCACCCAAGAGCACTTAACGCTTGGTGGAGTCTGTGGCAATCGTTACACGCCGTCGATAATTCCACTTAGTGGAACTAGGTTTATCACCTATGGGTGACAAGAGACCTGAGGAGTTCAAATTGGGTGTCTTGGTTTCCGGAGCCGTGAAGGTTGAGGAAGGCGTCGAACGTCTAAAGCGGAATGCGCTCGCTATAACTGAAGAGACAAGGAAGAAGGCAAACGCCAGGTTGAGGCCCACATGGACCAACGTTAGGAAGTCTCTAAATGGTTACCGCGCCAAACCAATCATAAAGCGAATCGAACCACTGCCAAACAAACTTGAACATGATGGCAAAGCGCTCTTAGATAAGGCGGAATTCCGGACGAGAGTAGCGCTGACTGAAATTATTGAGAGAACAATAGTGGAGCTCGAGAAAGCTAAGCGTAAACTCGATCAGAACGACCGAAGGCTTGTGTGTGCAGCGTAACGAACTTTAGGCTAAGTTACCTAGTGGGCGAGGTGGAGATATGCTTCCCTCTAGCCGTTAACTAGCGCCAGAACCTGTTGCGCGAGGAAATCAATCTGTGGAGTTATGCTGTCTTCCGGTGGGATCGTAACAGTCCAGTCTACCTCTATCTCTCCTGTGTCGGGCGCGTAGTGGAAAATGGACGAGGCCTGGAGCATTCCAGCTTTCTCCAGAAAGGCCTTCGAGGCTAGCAGCAACTGCAGCTGCTTGCTGCCAATTGCGGACACATCGACCGTTGCACTCGGTTTGAGGTTGGGCGCAGTCAAGAAGCCAAGCGCACTTCCCAGCAGGACACCCAATCCCCTCTTTAGGAAACCTCTACGGTTGGACAAGGATACATAACCAGAAAGAATCCTTGCTTCTGGCGGTTATATTGCTTGCGCACCCCGACACGGCGTTCATATGCAAAAGTATCGGGCCGATGGGCCACCAACGCCAAACCCGACGCTTTTAATAGTATCCCGCCAGTTTCTCACCTCAATTCACAACCTTCGTTACCACAAGTCGGTTGGTACCTCATCCTTTGGGCGACATCAGGATTGGTAATGTAGAAACTCACTTGCAAAACGTGATTAGGAAGGACGGCGCCGCCCACCTTACCTTGTTTGACCCGGAAAAACTCACACCATTGGCCGCAAGGAACCTAGCTCTGGAGGCCAAGAAGGCTGGTACTGCTGCCGCAATGGTTGGCGGTTCAACTGCCACGTCGGTCTATGAGCTTGACGCGATTGTAAAGGCGATTAAGTCTGCAGGGCTCTACGTGATTTTGTTTCCGAACGATGTTGCGGGCCTGAGTCAGAACGCTGACGCTGTTTTCTTCATGTCCTTGCTGAACTCTATCAACCCATATTACCTATCGGGGGCGCAAGCACTTGGCGCGCCTTTAGTGAAGCGCTACGGCCTTGAACCTATACCCCTCGCGTACCTTATCGTTGGTGAGCACGGGGGCGCCGCCGGGTTTGTCGGAAACGCCAACCCGATTCCTTACGATAAACCGGAGCTCGCGGCAATCTACGCACTTGCAGCCGAATACCTCGGGATGCGCTTTGTCTACTTGGAAGCGGGATCAGGGGCGAGAAAGGCGGTTTCGCCTGAAATGGTGCGGGCGGTTGACCGAACGTGCCATGTGAACATAATCGCCGGCGGCGGCATCAAAACTTCGTCTCAAGCTAAGGAATTAGTCGACGCGGGAGCGCGCCTTATTGTCACTGGTACGATAGCCGAAAAAGCCTCTCTAGTAACATTGCGAGCTATAATTCGAGCCATACGCTGAACTCTAGCTGAGGAAGCCTCTTGGCTCGTTCCTTCTCCAAACGCATCCGCGGCACAACACCTTACTATAATTTTATCAGGCGTGTGGCCTTTCCATCAACCCGAACCATCGTAATCGCCTCGATAGTTTTCACGACCATCGGAATCGGCATATCCTTCTCAATAGTCGAGCGTGCGGTGACAGCCTTTCTATTTGGCGCGGCGTGGGGACTTCTTGCTTTCACTCTGCCATCTTTTGCTTCTGATATCGTCCTGTATTTCACGATAATGAAAGTGGACCCATTGTTCTATCTAAGGAGGTGCCTCGCACTCTCGATGTTCACCACAACTACCTGGGTGCTAATTTTTTTGTTCTCTGCTTTCGTAGCAGCCTTGGATGGAAGGTTCATCTTCCCCGATTTCGCAATCATACTGGGGCTGTTCGCCGTTATCCCGCCGCGTGCCGTCGCGATATTTTCAATGTCCAGGTGTAGCTTCGCCAAGAGAACCCTCTTCACGCTTTTGGAACCGAGTCTAACGGTCCTCTCAGTGGTCGCAGTGTTCGGTCTGCCGTTTGCTCGGATGACGACTGGTCTGGTACTGTCTTCGATTGTGGGGCTAACATTCGCTTTCGCACTGGTCGCCGTCGTTGAGGTTTATGGACGGCGGGCCATAGGGTTCTCGCCCATCCGCATGTTTAGGGCTTTTCTGACAGACTGGCTCGAGAGTGAAAACCGTGAACTTGAGTCTTACCTGAATGAGCTGGGCGTTGAGGCAGAAATTGATGCGACCGCTTTTGCGTTTCGCAAGAAAGGCTCCGATAATGTCAAGGGTGTTATGTTTGTCTCTAACTTTCACCCTGGGCCTTTCCTGAACGTCGGTAGTAGCGTTCTACCATACCTCATGGACTCCGTGATTAGCAGAAGGTTCAATGCGGTGACCCTCGTCCCACACGGGGTTTCAGGACACGAATTAAACTTGGTTTCCCAAGAACAGAACGCCAAACTAATTCGGTGGGTACTTGAAGGTCTGGAGCATGCGCATTACGATGGCAGCGCCAGCAGAGTAACGAGAATTAGTAACGAAATTGCCACAGCAACTTCCCAATCATTCGACGGATGCGCCCTCGTAACGATGACCACTTCCCCTTACGATATGGACGATGTTCCGTCCGAGGTCTCCCACAGGTTGTCAGGCCTCACTCATGGAAAGTTCCGGCATCTAGCGTTAATTGACGCCCATAACTCCCTAACCGGTCCCGCGATCATGACTTCGCAAAAGATTGGGGCCCTAGAAGAAGCGGCGTTATCAAGCCTACAAGTTACCGCGGAAGAGCCGGCGAGCCCATTCAGGGTAGGTGTGGCTCGCAAGATGCCCGCGGGGTTTACGTTAAAGGATGGATTTGGCCCTAGCGGGATTAGTGTAATGGGAATCGAAGTCTCCGGACAACGGTTCGCCTACGTAAACGTAGATGGAAACAACATGATCACAGGCCTTAGGGAGGAGATCATAAGCGCCATCAAAGCCGTTGGATTTGATGATGGAGAAGTCATGACCTCTGATACACATATGGTGAATGGAATCGTTTCTGCCCGCCTGGGATACCACACAGTAGGCGAAATGGTTCCAAGGGCTGATCTGCTCGTCCAGGTCACCGAAACTTGCCGCGAAGCGTTAGCCAACTTAGAAACCTGTGAGGTTGGGGCAGTTTCCGGCCAAATCCTTGTAACCACGCTTGGATCAAAGTCGCTCCGTCGCGTCATGGGCCTTGTTTACAGGATATCAAAATTAACCGCGCTCACTCTCTTCCCGATTGTTGTCGCAATAACCATCCTGTCATTACTCTTCTTGGTGTAGACTATGATCCCGACCATTTCCCGCGATTCGCATTACATGCAACTACCGAGGGAGGTTTTGATTGGGAAGGACGTCGCGCCTTCAGTTGGTGAAATACTCATCCGTCTTGGTTTTCACGGGCCAGCGTTGATCGTCACAGGCCACAAGGTCGTATCCATTGCCGGTGGAACAATTCAAGAATCGCTACAGAACGCCGGCTTCAAGTCTTCAACCATGCTTGTAGATAACGCAACGACCGAAGAGGTCGCACGAGTAGAAAATGAAATTCAAAGGATCAAGCCGGACATAGTCGTTGGGCTTGGTGGTGGGAAGGATATTGATACCGCAAAAATGAGCAGTATGAAGACTTCGACGAGGTTCGTGAGCGTCCCAACCGCAGCATCCCATGACGGGATAGCAAGCCCGCTAGTTTCCATGAAAGGGTTGGGCAGGCCATACTCATACGTCGCACATGCGCCTATTGCGATCGTCGCTGACATTTCGATAATTTCTAAGTCTCCATATCCCCTCATTAGAAGCGGATGTGGCGACGTCGTCGCGAAGTATACTGCGGTTCGAGATTGGAAGCTTGCCCACAGAATCAAGAATGAGTATTACGGAGATTATGCGGCTGAGCTTGCGCTCATGAGCGCGCGCCTAGTAATGAAGAACGCAAGCAGCATACGAGCTATGTCAAACTCAGGAGTCCACACCCTCGTTGAGGGATTGATTAGCTGTGGAGTTGCCATGAGTATTGCTGGGACCAGCCGGCCTTGCAGCGGTGCAGAGCATCTTTTCAGCCATGCATTAGCGATGATTGCTCCCAAACCGGCGCTTCACGGCGAGCAATGCGGGGTCGGGACGATAATGTGCGCTTACCTGCATGGCGCAAACTGGCAACTGATCAAGGACGTCCTTCACACAATAGGTGGCCCTACAACCGCTAAGGAACTTGGAATCGAACCCGAATATATCATAAAGGCGTTAACCATGGCCCATACCATCAGGCCTGAACGCTACACGATCCTAGGGGAAAGCGGCCTTACTAAGGAGGCTGCAGAAAGAGTCGCAAAGCTCACAGGCGTGATTGAGTGATCGGCATTTGGTTGGTTTCTGATCTTGGCTAAAGCAACTGCGTTTGCGCACGCGATTCAGGGCCTTGTGAAGTATCATGGGCTAAAGGACAGCAAACGAAGAATCCCATACCATGACAGCATATCGGTCTGCGTTGAGGAGCTAACAACAAAGGCAACTATCGAATTTGGTAGCGACCACAAGCAGGATGTCATTGAGATAAACGGTGACCCCGCCAACGAAAGGGAAGCCGCCCGAGTAATGGCCGTGGTCTCACCGCTGAGAGCCCTTGCGAAAACTAAGGAGCACTTCAAACTCTCAAGCAAGAATAACCTTGCTAAAGGGAAAGGGCTTGGCTTCTCAGCGTCGGCTTTCGCATCCATCGCTCAAGCTTCAAGCTCAGCTTTGAACTTGAAGATGCAACCGGAACGCCTCAGCGAAATCGCCCGACTCGGGGCAGGGTCTGCAAGCCGAAGCCTCGTTGGCGGCTTCTCGATCTGGTACGCCAACAAGTACGGGCGCTCATATGCGGAACAGCTGCCGACGAGTAAGAATCTGAATCTGGCCATGGCGATTGTTCCCATTCCCTCACAAGTCAAAACTGACATGGCCCATCTAGAGTCAGTTACATCGCCTTTCTTCTCTGCTAGGTTGAAGGAGGTGGGTAATGTCCTGCCGAGAATGCAGAGGGCCATCAAATCCGGAGAGGTCGACGAGATCGGTCGGCTCGCAGAAGCGGACTCCCTGAGTCTACACGCCGTAACTATGACAGGGAAGAGCGGGCTCGTCCTCATGGCTCAGGAAACAATTGGCATTATACAGGGAATAGTGGCCCTGAGAGAAAGCCAACACATTCCAGTTTGGTATTCACTTGACACAGGCCCCTCGGTCTTCATCAACACCACCGCCGAATCACTCGATACCGTTTGTGCGAAAATCCGTGAGTACACTAATTTTCCAGTCCTCAAGAGCAAAGTCGGAGGACCAGCTAGCACAATCGAAGACCATCTCTTCTAGAAGCGGAACCGCTCCCTAGTGAGTGCTCTTGAAATGTCAAACGAGTTAACCGAGAAGATGAGGAAGGCTGCGATACTCAATGCGATTAAGCATAATGGCAAAGCCGACCCCGGCGCAGTTCTCGGGAACTTGCTCGGCGAAAATCCCGAGCTAAGAGCGAAGGCAAGAGACCTAACATCACAAGTGCGGGGGGTTGTTGAGGAAATCAATTCTACGCCATTTGAGAAACTTACAGCGATAGCAACTGAACAGTGGCCGGAGGAGCTGGTTAGGGAACGGCCTGTGGAGGAAAGGAAGCTGCCGCCGCTCCCAAACGCCGACAAGTATCCGCTCATCGTGACGCGTATTGCGCCTAACCCCGACTTCGTCCTTCATATAGGCAACGCGCGGGCCGTTATCCTTAGCCACGATTACGCCCGGATGTATAAGGGGAAATTCATTGTTAGGTTCGAAGATACTGACCCACGCCTCAAGAAAGCCCAACTGAGATACTACGACATAATACGCGAAGATTTGAGGTGGCTACGCTGCAACTGGGACGAAGAGTATATTCAGAGCGACCGAATTCCGCTCTACTATGAGGTAGCTCAAGCTCTAATCGCGAAAGGGGCCGCGTACGTTTGTGAATGCAAACCAGAACGATTTCGAGAATTCATAAACAGCAATTCCGCCTGCCCCGACCGAGAGTTGAATGTGGACACACAGACGAACCGTTGGAGGAAGATGCTCGATGGCGGGTACAAGGAGGGAGAAGCCGTTGTGCGTGTTAAGACGGACCTATCTCACCCGAACCCGGCGATTAGGGACTGGCCGGCCTTTCGAATCATCGATACAGAAAAGAACCCGCACCCCCGCGTGGGGTCAAGATTCAATGTGTGGCCACTCTACAACCTGGCCTCTGGTGTTGACGACCACAAACTGGGCATAACGCACGTGATTCGAGGAAAGGAACACCTCACAAACATGGCCCGCCAAATCTACATGTACAAACACTTGGGCTGGAAGTATCCGGACGCTGTTCATTACGGGCGGCTCAAGGTTGAAGGAATGGAACTCAGCAAATCCAAACTTATGAAAGGTGTTGAATCAGGCGAATACAAAGGTGTCGATGACCCAAGGCTCGGAACATTAGCGGCACTAAGAAGGCGGGGTTTCAGCCCAGAAGCGATAAGGCAACTCATATGGGACGTGGGCCCTAAACCCGTGGACGTGACGATAAGCTGGGACAACATCAACTCTCTAGACCGAAAAATCATCGACCCAACCTCTCACCGATACTACTTCGTATCAGACCCCATAAGGACGAGCATCAGTGGCGTTGAGAAAGTCTTCGAGGTGCACGCCGCGCTTCACCCGCAACATCCAGAAATGGGAACCCGCACCCTGAAACTACATCCTCAAAACGGAGTAGCCTCCCTCTTCCTCGCAGGGAGCGACAGGTCAATTCTCGAGTCAGGCAAAATAGTTCGATTGATGGGGCTGTTCAACATCAAACCCCTCAATTATTCGGATGGCGAATTCAAAGCCAAGTTCCTTGGCGAAACCGCAGAAGGCGTTGAGGACGCTCCCATCTTACAATGGGTTCCCGCGGAGCAAACCCTTCCAGCTAACGTCGTAATGCCTGATGCGTCCACCAAGAGCGGTTTCGTTGAGAACGGATTCGGCTCTGAAGCTGTCGGCTCCGTCATCCAATTCGTCAGGTTTGGTTTCTGCAGAGTGGACAACGTCGCCCCCGACCTCGTCACCGTGTACTTTGCCCATCAGTAGTTGTTTAGGCCTCACGAATCTAATTAGCGATGAATCGGCATGCCACGGATCCTCACAGGACCATGGTTTCCTGGGAATGATATGTTTCCAATTTCTTGATGATTGAAGGTAAAAAACAAACAGAGGACCAACAACCCGGAGAACTAACGGGCAAATTTCCAATTTTATTTTTCTCCATTTTATATAATAGTTTCAGTGAATTCCCGGCGAATCCTATGGAAACGGAGACCGTTCATATCGCGGAACCGTTCAACTCGGCCCGACGAATCGCCAAGCAACTTGACGCGCAAAACATCAAAATCTTGTCGGGCATGTGGAAGTTTGGTCCTCGGAACCTGCTGGAGGTTTCGCGGCAGACCCGTGTCCCATTTACTTCCGTGTATAATCGGATTAGGAAACTTGAAGTTGAATCAGGAAGAGTTGCTTACCTTGTCCCGCCGCTTTCCCGAATTGGTATGACAAGAGCCGTCGTGCTAGTGGCAGCAACGGGCGGCTGCGAGGAACAGGTTAGTGAAGCCCTAAAGATACCGAACTTCTGGCGGTCAATTAACTCATGCGAAGGATCCTATACTCATCACTCTGCCCACGCAGTCCCCGTCAAACATTTCCAAGAATTCAGAGCATGCATGGCGCAGCTACGCAAGACGGGTTTGGCTACGGACGTTAAGATCATTCGCACCGGAGACCAGTATCCTAACTTCCCAGATTTCAGTTGTTACAACGCCGAAACAAATGAGTGGACACTTCCGTGGGGAAAATGGCTTGACGCACTCGAAAAGGCTACCCCAAGCGGAGTGCCAGAGGACCCGGTGAGTTATCCGATACTCGTTGACAAGAAAGACCTAATGCTCATAAAGGAACTTGAGAAGAACGCGCGTACAAGTTTCGCGGACTTGGCACCGATTCTTGGAATATCATTACAAGGTGTCAAGTATCGATATGACAAGAGGTTAGTGCCCAGGGGAATTGTGCGACAGTTCGCGTTCGATATATACCCATACCCGGTTGAGGTTTCAGCGTACCATGAGATGATGCTTGAGTTTGTTGACGACGTGGCTATGAGGCGATTCTATTCTGCGCACGACCGCTTTTTCTTCATATTAGCGAGTTCCAAGGTGCTCGGCCGTAGTACGTTGCTGGTAAGAACCTGCATACTAGAATCGCAGCTGCGGAACATGCTCAAATTCTTCTCCGAAATGGCGAAGAATAGGATGCTTGAATCCTATTCAGCAATTCGAATGAGCCTCATGGGAAGACAGGCGCAGACAGTTTCTTACGAGCTCTTCGATGACGAGGCCGGTTGGATGTTCAATTCAAAAGAATGCATTTCTAGGTTGCAACAATTCGGAGACAAAGACACACGAACACCGCGAAGAATCAATGCCATACCACTATTGTAAACATGCGCACCGAATCACCTTGAGAGTGGGTCTTGGTTGAGAGGTACGTCCGCTCTTTCTTTGAAGCTACCACGATTGAGACTAGGACTGCGGTTCTCGGAACTGAGTTGTCTCTTCGTCTCCACATCCAATTTTCGAACGAGTTTTATGACTTCGCGTGAAATGATTGGCGTCAATGGAAACTTTCCGTAATGTGGGCAGTATGAATCGAGATCTGTTTCTCCCGTATCTCCATAGAAAATGGCCGGGTACAGCCGACAGCCTTCAGGCCGATGATCGTAGATGGTGCATCGCTGACCGTTATGAAAGACGCATCTCCCCGACAGATTCTTGAGCTGGCGGTTCCCGTCCTTCTTGACGATGAAGAAATCCTCAGAGAAACCAAGGCCCCTTATCCGGACGATATCTGAACTGCTCAGTTCCATGTCCGTATTCAAACAGCATTTGATGCACCCGTACTCGAGACACGTGTTTCTTATCTTCCTCATTACTGGACTCCTGCCAAGAGTTGTAAGGGCTTAGTCTTCTGTGCTTTCTTCGTGTTCACACATGTCGTTCTCTGGGTAGATCCTGCAGTAGAACGGTTTTGTTTCATGGATTGCGCATGAGTAGAGGCCTGTTTTCTCTCTTTTCAGGAAGGGGCAACTTTTCGTAACGAAAACTCCGTGACGGTTGTGAGGGTCAGTGGAATTAATGGCTATGTGCTTCAGGATGTCTTCTCGTCCTTGTCTCTTCCAACGCCCTATGTCTTTGTGGGTCGCCTCAAAAGATCCCCAATGAATGACACAGCAGTCCCCCGATCGCCTGCACTTGTGTCCCTGCAACGGTTGTTCAACCGGATTCATCAATATGCAGAGGACAAACTAGAATGATTCGGTATCCCCAGGCAGGATTCGGGATGTGAAGTGCGCTTGGCCAGGTCACGCCCACGCGAAGTAGTCTCTGCCGCAGGATTCTGTGTTTCTGGGAACTAAGGCTGCTTGAAGACATCTTCAGGCTTCTTTGGCAGTTTGATCTCTCCAAATCTTAGTTCGGTATTTTTGACTGCATCGTCTAAGAGGTCACGTAGTTCTTTCATTGTTCGAAATGGAAGAATCACTTCAACCTTGTATTCTCCATCTGCCTTTGGGGTGGCTGAAGGGTCTTCCTGCATTATGATATTCGGTCCTCCGAAGATCAAGCGATAGTCGTAGTCACCGGCCAGGCCGAAAATGTTGGTCGCGTGTATGCGTTTGAAATCTTCAGCATACTTCCATTCTATACGGAGTACGCCTTCCTTTGCGCTCATTGAGAATCGAGATACGCTGGTCATTTCTGGATAAAGAACTTGCTGGATAAGAAGCCGGAGAATGTACAATTTCACGGTCTTGTTGGCTTGCCTAACCCATTAGCTGTTCCCGAACCCCGCCTCTTTTTAATCCGAATCATGCAACCGCAGGCGGATGGTTCCGCAAACCATCTGGTTAATAGTCTGGCGCGGACTACGCGTACCCGGATTGGATGACGGAGCCCGAGCTCCTGGAAGTATGAGGAATGATTCAGTCGTCTCAAATCATCGACTTGACTCATGACTTGTTTGTTGATATGCCCTCGTATCCCACCCTACCGTCTTTCAAGATGGATTATCTGAAGCTCGCAGCCCGGGATGGCTCAACTGTAACCATGATCACCAGGATGCACATGCACACTGGAACTCACATAGACTTCCCGTGTCACGTAATTCCTGAAGCAAACTCTCTGAAAGATTATGGTTTGCAGGATCTTTCGGGCCAGGGCGTTGTCATAGATCTTAGTTACAAGAAGGAAGGCGAAGAGATAACCGAGAAAGATCTCCTGAAGCATGATAGTCACATCAGGAAAGGAGAGATGTTATTCATGTTCACCGGGTGGTCACGAAAAAGGGCAGTCACTCCTAGCTATCTCTTCAAGTGGCCTCATCTCAGCAAACGTGCAGCCCAGTTCTTGGTCAAAAAACGACCCAAGGTAGTAGGGATAGATGGACTTAGCATTGGGGGCTGGGGTGGAAAAATGATAGTGGGTCCAATCGCAAAGACACCCTCGCGTAAAATTCACACGATGCTACTGGGAGCGGGGATTCTAATCCTGGAGGAAGTTGCGAATCTAGACAAAGTTCTGATCCATGAAAAAGTGGCAAGGTCGTTCTTTATTTTGGCTCCGCTCCCTGTCAGAGGTGCAGAAGCTTCGCCCTGCAGAGTGATCTCTATCCGTCCTAGCGCCTAAAGTATGGAAATACCTTCTTCCCGAAGAAGTCTATGAACTTGTTTTGATCTGGACTGGTGCTGAGAAATTCTATTTCTGTAACACCTGCAGCTAGGTACGTTTCGATTTTCTTTATAGCCTCCTCTTTACTGGTCAATATGAAACGCGTCTTGATTGTATCCTCTCTTGTTATCGCTTGCGCTTTCGCTTCGATTTCTCGTGGGTCGTATACTTCAGCGTTGAATATGCCGGGAACCATCGTAGCGTTCCAGAATTTGCAGCCCGCGACGGCTCTTTCGAAATCTTCGTCGTAGGAGGTTATAATGTGAATGATCTTCTTGACCTCTTCCGCGTTTCTTCCCCCGTCTTTGGCTCCTCTCTGGACGGCTGGAAGCAGTTCAGATTTGAACTTCGAGTCGAAGACTCGGCCGCTCGTTAACAACCCGTCGGCATATTTGCCTGCGACATATGCCGTGGATCGCCCGTTGCCTGCGACGTATAACGGGATTTTGCCTCTGGGCTTCGTATACAAATTCGCTTTTCTCAGCCTATAGTATTTGCCCTCAAAATCAACGAAGCTTTCGGTCCACAGTTTCTTTATGATGATTATGGATTCTTCAAGTCTACTTAATCTCTCACTGAAGGATGGCCAGCGTAACCCCAGCGGCGCCTCATTCATTGCTTCTCCGGTCGCCAAACACAAGAAGACGCGGCCAGGATACATGCAGCTGAAAGTCGAAAAAGCTTGGGCAACAAGAGCTGGGTGATATCTCAGCAGAGGGGGCGTGACTGTACCCAAGGAGACCTTTTTCGTCCTCTCAGCGGCTGAGGCCAGCCAAATCCACGCGAAACCGGAATGAGCGTTTGTGTGAGTCCAAGGGTGGAAGTGATCGCTACTCCAGATGCTGTCAAAGTTGTTTTCCTCAGCTTTTACCGCGAAATCCAGAAGCTCCTTAGGGTCGTATTGCTCGTGTGCTGCATAGAAGCCGAATCTGCAAATCAAGTCTTGCTCACCTAAGGACACGAGACTGTCCAATGAGTTCTTAAGTTGTTTTGCTTTCTTGCGCGCCATCTTGTTGAACGACGAAACAGTTGTCTGCTCGGGCTTTAGATCTCTACTCGAGAGTGCTCCGAACACTCATTATCAACAATCGTTAGTTTAATATCATTTAAGATCGTTGACACAAGGCTTACAGGAGACACAACGGTGTGTGCCCTCAGTAGCAAAACGATAACTTATCGAGAGCTTGCAAGAACTCTGGATCTCTCCTTGCTCAAACCAGAGATGACAGAAGCCGATATCATAACTGGTTGTCGGCAAGCACTGTCCTACCAACTGGCTTCGGTCTCGGTAAAGCAATGCTATCTAAAGCTGGCTGTAAAAGAATTAACTGGGTCGAACGTGGCGGTCGGCACGGTCGTGGGTTTTCCACATGGCGATAATACGACCGCCATCAAAGTTGCCGAGACGCGGGAGGCGGTCGCAAATGGAGCCGTAGAGCTGGACATGGTGATCAATGTCGGTGAACTGCGTTCGGGACATACGCGATACGTGCAGGACGAAATTCAGTCCGTTGTCCAGGCTGCAGATGGCAAAGCGATCCTCAAGGTGATCTTAGAGACTGTTTACTTGAACCGCGAACAAATTGTGCAGGCGTGTAAACTTGCGGAAGCAGCTGGAGCAGACTTTGTGAAAACCTCTACGGGCTTTTCACCGCGCGGCGCGACACCTGAAGACGTCAGTTTGATGCGCGCTTCCGTCGGCCCCGAAGTGCAGGTGAAGGCAGCTGGAGGGGTGAGAAGCCTAGACTCGCTGCTCGCTGTGATCGACGCTGGAGCCACGCGCGTCGGTGCCTCGGCGGCGTTCCGTATGCTGGATGAATTCAACCAGCGTTATCCAAGCCGATAATCCCGCGCCTTGGCAGAGAATGAAAAATCATTGTGCACATAAGGAGCAAGATAGAAACGTCCCTGAAGAAATTGACCCGCGTGAGTACTCGGAAGAAGTAAGTGACAATGAGCCGCCAGCTTCTGCTAGGAATTGACATTGGAACCCAAGGCACCCGAGTTGCGTTGATTGATCCCGCCGGCAAAGTTCTCGCCAGCCACAGCAGCAACTATGACATGGTGACGCCGTCCGCGGGCTGGGCAGAAGAAGACCCCGACGATTGGTGGCACGCAACGATCTCCGGCATTCAACAGGTGATCAAAGCATCCGGGGCTAGGCCACAGGAAGTAGCGGCGGTCGGCGCGGATGCTCAGATGCACGCTACCGTTCCCGTCGGTTCATCGGGCGAGTTACTCAGTCACGGTGTCCAACTTTGGTGCGACAAGCGCGGCGCCAAGCTGGTTGAAGAATACAAGAGCAAGTCTTTTGCCAGCAGGGCGGCCCGATTAGCCGGCAGCCCGCCTGTTGCCGCTTGGATCGGTTTCAAGATTAAATGGCTGAGAAAAAACGAACCTGATATATACGCCAAGACTTGGAAATTCCTGACCGGTTCGGGGTATATTAACTACCGCTTAACCGGAGAGGCTGCTATCGATTGGAGTGAGGCTTCCGGTACTTACCTGCTGGACGCAGAGACGCTTGCCTGGTCTGAGGAGCTAGGCGGATACCTAGAAGTCGATCTCCGGAAACTTCCGCCAGTCAGCCCATCCGCCCGCGTCATAGGGAGAGTCAATGGCGAAGCGGCCAGTTTGACCGGTTTACTGCAAGGAACTCCTGTCGTCGCAGGAGCTGGCGACATGATGGCTGAGCTAATCGCCGCAGGTTTAGCGGAGCCGGGTTATGCTCTGGATATTTCGGGTACCGCTTCCGACATGGTGATCTACGTGGACAAACCAGTTCTGGACCCACCGATGATGAACTTACACCACGCCCTGCCAGGATGGATACCTTTTGGGATTGCGGAAGCCGGCGGGGGGTCGCTTAAGTGGTTTAAAGATGCCCTGTGCCAGGCAGAGGTCGCTCAGGCAACGGCGGAAGGCCGTGGCGTGTACAACATCCTAGACGGAAAGGCAGCAATCGTGGAGCCTGGATGTGAGGGGCTGCTTTACCTGCCTTATCTGATGGGCGAGCGGGTTCTCGGATCTTCTCACTCGCGGGGCGTCTTCTTCGGATTAACCCCGCGGAGCAGCATTGGTGCCATGTGGCGGGCTACCATGGAGGGTGTCACATATGAGCTGCGTCGCACTCTTGAGATCGTCGAAAGCGCCGGCAACCAGATCAACAGCATCTTTACCAGCGGCGGCGGCGCCCGCAGTAACACCTGGTCGCAGATCAAAGCTGATATCTACAGGAAGCCGGTCTCAACGCTGGCCGAATCCGAAGGAGGGGCGATCGGCTCCGCCATCTTGGCGGGCGTCGGCGCAGGGGTCTTCGCTGATGTTCAGAGTGGGGCTAGGCCGTTCGTCAAAGTTAATCAAGTATTCGAGCCCGATCCGTCCAATCGAGCGCGTTACGATTACCTATATCTTTTGTTCAAGGAGCTGCATGATGTTCTCCAGCCAAAATTTGTGAAACTGTTCCTAGCTCCTTGAGAGGAAACTCAGGGCGGGTTAATGAAACCATTCCCACCGAGAACTATTTCTAGAAGAAAGCTTTAGCCTCAGTGAACGTACGAGTGAAACAATGAGGCTATTCCACGGCAGAAGCCACTGACCGGAGAGTGATCACGGTTGACAAAGATATTCGTTGCATCGCGCTCCTTCGGCAAGGTAGTCGATGACGGATTTACCCTCCTGAGAAGAGAGGGAGAGATAATAGGGAATCCTTTGGGCAGAGCGTTGAGTTCGGATGAGCTTCGAGAAAGTCTCCGAAATGTAGATGCAGCATTGCTTGGCAACGACATTTGTGATGCTAACGTCTTCAATGCAGCCAGCAGACTGAAGGTTGTAAGTCGTCACGGGGTAGGAGTCGACTTCGTAGATCTCAAGTCCGCGACTCAGAATGGAATTGTGGTGACTAACACCCCTGGGGTGAATACTATCGCAGTTGCTGAGCACACAATGGCACTGATGCTGGCGATCTTGAGGAAGATTCCCGACGCCGATTCGTCGTTGAAGTCGAAGAGGTGGGAAGGACTCAAATTCGTGGGCAAAGAGTTAGCGGGCAGAAAGCTAGGGATCATCGGCTTAGGCGCCATAGGAAAGGAAGTTGCGAAGAGAGCGAGGGCATTCGGAATCGAGATACTCTACACGGACGAAGTAAGAGATACGCTCTTGGAAAAAGAGCTGAGCATATCATTCGTCTCTCTACACGACCTGCTGAGAATGTCGGACATAATTTCGCTTCATGTTCCTCTCACGTCTGATACGAGGGGACTAATTGGCCGAAGGGAGATCTCAATGATGAAGGTGGGCGCGTACATTGTCAATGCAGCCAGAGGCGGTATCGTAGACAGCGATGCGTTGGCAGAAGGGCTTCGAAACGGACGGATAGCAGGAGCAGCGATTGATGTTTTTGATAAGGAACCGCCCGACTTCTCATCCGCATTGTTCAACGTAGAGAAAATCATCATGACTCCCCACATGGGCGCCTATACAATTGAGGCCATAAGGCGAATGGATTGTATGGCAGCAGAGAACATAGTGAAAGTCCTCCATGGCGAGACGCCCGAGCATGTGGTCAACAGAGAAGTCCTGTCCAGCCAAAGCCTCAGGATGAAAGCCTTACTCTGATACGTTGGGACTGACTGCAACTGGCATGCCTCGGTTGTAGCAATCCGTTCGACCTGAGTTTGCCTTGCCGCAAATTGCCTTTAGTGATTCGAGACAGATTGGTGGAGCGAGTAATTCTGCTGAATATGTGATGCATTTATCAGGTCCTGCGCTTGCATTCGCAAGTCCTTACAGTTTTCTGCGGTTGCCTATGGCCTAGCGAACTGAGGCCACGCGTTAATACTGCAAGTCAAATCTCGGTCATAAATTTTGGATTGTCGACAACTTCGACCCTGCCGTGCTCTTCAACGACGAGTTTTGGAAAACCTCGTTTTTGGACAGTTTCGTAGTCATGTCCTGCGTCTGCCTGATACGTAAACAAGAACACCAGCTTTTGCGTTCCTGGATTTACCACTCGGTGCCCCCATCCTGGAGGGACGTAGATCACATCTCCCATGCTCATTCGCACTTGTTCTGAATTGCCGGTCCTCGATTGGAGCAGAATCAATCCTTCTCCGTCTAATCCCAGATAGACTTCGGAGGACGCTTCGTTTAGGTGGAAGTGTCCCTTTGTCATGTAGAATTCCTTCCCAATCTTGCCCGGATAGAGAATGGTCGTACCATAGTTCATATGCCCGCCTTCTTGGGGATGCAGACATTCATACACTTCATAGATAATCGGATCTTGACCGGTCTTCAAGATGCTCTCTGTCGCTTGTTTGTCCGCGAAAAAAGCATGCAGATCTTGCAAGCTACGCTTCGTTGACGTCGAGGGCGATAAAACTCCATCGTCGAGAGAAGTATGTTGGGGCTCCAGTGGTGTTTCCATCGGGTCACCTGGTGAAACACAGCTGTCAAGCCTCACTAGGGTTCAAAGAATATTTAAGGAAACGTGCTTGCCTCTTGGCCTCGGAGAATCAGCCTGGGACAATCTTGTTATTCAGGGGCAGTTCTAGGCTGCGAAGTCGTTCGATTTGTTTCTTGCAGTGTATTCGCAAGATCAGTTTTCAGGTCGTGCATGACGAGGAGTGTCTATCCTAGCTCGCGTCTGTTTGCCTCAGACGTGGTTCTTTCAGCCCCGACGGTTCTCGTCTATTTTGAGTTCAGGTCTTTTCGGTTATCCTTGTACAGCTTTAATTGGACGTGTCTTCGAGTTCAAGACGTATGCATTAGGCAACAGCGTCTTGGGATTGGACCATGCGGATCTCCGCGTTTCTGCAGAATTCACTGACATTAGAAAGACGGCGTGACCTCCTTCTCGAAGAGGCCGATGCTCGGCAGGAGATCCTCGATGTGAAGCATGAAATAGGAAGCGCCGAGGTCCACAAAACGCTCGAGTAAGGAGATGCAAGCCGAAGGAGTGCCGACGAAACGTCTCTCAGGCGTCAGACTTGGAGGGGCTTCTCGTTCTCTTTTCCGAGCCTGCTCCTCGTCCTCACCCAGTATCAATTCAAGAGTTACAGACCTCACGATGTCCTCGATTTTCGTTCCGACGGATTCGCAGTGCCTTTCCAGGGCCGCCAGCTTCTTCTGAAATGTCTGGAGGCTTGTGGATTTTCCTGAGAAGTTGCATGCGTCTCCGTACTTGGCCGCCACTTTGAGTGTTAGCTCTTCCCCTCCTCCTCCTATCCAGAGAGGCGGCCCTCCGGGCTGCACCGGTTCCGGCCGGCACACCGCGTTTAAGATATGGTAATATTTCCCTTGGAACGTGACTGGTTTGCCGCTCCACATTAACTTGATTATTGCAGCCGCTTCTTCTAGACGCCGTATCCTCTCGGCGGCAGAGCTGAAACGATAGCCATACGCTCTGTATTCATCCTCTTTCCATCCGGCTCCTATCCCGAGCTCAAGGCGTCCTTCAGATATTACATCTAAGGTGGCCGCCATTTTGGCGACGAGAGCCGGGTTTCGGTAGCCATTGCAGAGGAAGAACGGACCGAGGTGGATTCTTGAAGTCTCACGTGATAAGGCCGACAGTGTTGTCCAGCATTCGAACACCGGGGAGCTCGATCCCCATGTAAAGTGATCCATTAACCACGCCGAGTCGAAGTCCGCATCCTCACAGACACGAAGTAAGCTTACGAGCTGCTGGTAATCTGAGGGAACGGACGCATGAGGAGCCTCGTTCAGGATCGCTCCAAACTTTGTATTGATCAATCGTCTTCATGCCCACCAAATGCTGGCTACCGACGAGTGCCATAAGCTGCGCTCAATCTCGCAATAGCAAATAAGAAACGCTTCGGAAAATAGTAGATAATTCATTTACTCTACTTAACTTTGACTTATATACTACCAAGCGCGGGCTTCTTCCACGTTTGTAGGTTATAGAAATGAGCGAGAAGAAGAAAGAAGGTAATGGAATTACTAGAAGACAGGCCCTAAAGTACGGTGCCGCGGTTGTGGTTGTGGGGGCTGCTGCCGCCGGAGGAGCATACTACTACAGTACGATGCCTCCTCAGACGACTACACCTACTCCGACAGCCACTCCGACAGCGACTGCAACAGCGCCTGCGACATCTACCTCTGCTTCACTTGGGCCAGCTACACTGAGGTATTATGGTGTAGCTTTTGTCATATATCAAGACGCAGCGACAGAGTATCAGAAAGAAACCAATGGAAGGGTCACAGTCCAGTTTCAGGGACTCGGAAACGGGGAAGCCTCGTCGAAGGCTTTAGCAACAGGTGGAGAAGGCTGGGACATCACGAGCAATGCAACAGCCTATCTGGGATTGTTAACTAACGCAAATCCCCCTGTACTCCAGGCTATCGATGTAGAGGATATCCCGAACTGGACGAACACGCCCGCTGAAGGTCTTGCTTCTTACATTTACAATCCAGAGGTCGTAAAGAGCACCTACATTAGCGAGGACGTGATGGGTAGCATCAAAGGGATGTTATTCAAGGACGGGGTACCGCCAGAATGGAACGGGACCCAGTGGGTCAACGGGAAGGCTTGGGGAGTCGGTGTCGGAGGTAACTTCGAAGGCATAGCCTATCTGCCAGAGTTCTTGCCATACTCAGAAGAGGGTGACCACAAATTCACGTTCGGCTACGAGGAGAAGTTCAACCCAGAGTGGAAGGGTCACGTAGGGATGCAAGACGACGTGACCTTGGCAATGGGATGGGGTGCTTTAATGCTAACCTATCTGAACCAAGCGAAATTTGCGGGATTTGATGGCACCAACGGATCACTTACAAAATCGGACATAGATACCGTGATAAACTATTTGGCGCCGTTTGTCCAAGGTGGCCAGATCAGGACTTTTGCAGCGGATTACGGTTCAATGCTGGCAGCAATGACCTCTAGAGAGGTCTACATAATGCAAACCTGGCAGCCAGTCGTGAATGCAACCAGGGATGCTGGCATACCATCCTATTGGGCACGTACACCACACGGTGGAGAGTTCTGGTGGTCTCCTGATATGGTGAGCATTAAGACGCCAATACTGCAGGACTGCGTTAATTGGCTGAATTGGAGGATGGCGCCCTGGTGGGTCTCATACATCGTAAACAGTACCTACTTCTGCTGGCGGTGGAATACGGATGACTTGAAGCAAGCAATGGGCTATGAGAAATGGGGTTGGCAATATCACGGGGACGCAACTTACAAGTCAAACGATGACGCAATCAAGGAGATTTGGCCGAACAACCAAAGCTTCTGGACTCTCCCGGATAACCTAAAGAACGGATTGTTCGCACCTGATAAGTACAATTGGAGCACCGGACAAGGCACACCCGATCCCAACGGCATACTCAAAGATCACGGCGCCTACGAAGACTGCATGAGAAACCAAGTAGGATTCTTGTCGAGGTATCCCGACAACATCGACTACATGATTGACAGATGGAACTGGCTCAAGTCACAACTCAAACGCTGATCTCGAAGTCTCAAAGGGTCGCGCTTGCTACCGGATTCAATTACGGTTAAGTGAGGACGTCCACGACCCAACTTAAGCACGTCAAGACTCTCGTTCTGTGCTTGCCAGTCCTGATAATTGACGTGCTATTCCTCTTCTTTCCATTTTTTTACGGATTCTATTTGAGTTTCACCACCAGCATGAACAACCAGACTCTTACATCGGCGAATTACGCGTATGTCCTTTCGGTATACGCTCCAATCATGCTAACTACCGTAGAACTAGCTGCTCTGATAACTGTAATACTAGTTGTCATATCGTTACCGATCGCATATATCTTAGCCATCAAAGTAAAGAGCGATGCAATTAAGAACTTAGTACTGCTTGTCGCTCTCGCTCCGTTCTGGATTGATTGGAACATTAGAATGATCGCTTGGTATCCCGTCTTTGGAGCTAACGGGTTCCTCAGCAGTATCTATGTGTCGATATTGACAGGATTAGGATACTCTAATGTAGAGCCCGTGAGTCTGCTCTTCACAAATGCGAGTGTGATCATCACATGGATTCAGAGCCTTCTCCTCTTTATGGTCGTCCCGATCTACTTGATGATGCTGCGGATGGACCCGATCGTACTAAAGGCGGCGTCGACGCTCCGCGCTAGCACTCTCAAGACTTTCTACTACATAACACTGCAATGGTCTTTGCCAGGCATTCTGATCGGGAGTGTATTCGTATTCTCTTTGGCGATGGTAGACTACGCAACTCCGCTTCTCGTCGGCGGAGGTCTACCTACTATTGGCGTAATAATCTGGCAGCTTGGGTCATATTATGAGTGGCCCCAGGCAATGGCCCTCTCAACCCTAGTCCTTGCCATCATCCTCGTATTCGTGGCGATAACATTGAGAAAAGTCAGCATAACCCGAATACTATATTGATGGCGGACCAACTTGAATAAATCCAATCTGCTCATGGCAGCATATATCGGCGGGATATTATTCCTAGTGTACGTGCCAATCGCCCACATGATAGTTTTTTCTTTTAACACACTGCCCCTCCTGTATTATCCGTTTCAGGGCTGGTCCTTGCAGTGGTATAGTGCCTTTGTTAACGATCCGGAACTAATTGGGAGCTTGGAAAACTCAATCATACAAGCGGCAATAACGACCGTAGTAACCGTAGCAGTGAGCGCTTCAACCGCATTAGCACTTCGCAGACGTTTCCCACTTCATGATCCGTTCTTTTACATGATACTCTTAGGGATGATCTATCCCGGAGTGACGCTTGGGCTAACCAACCTAGTGGTAGATATTCGAGTGTTCAACATTCCCTTGTCGATCTGGACAGTATCCTCTACCCTGTCAGTTTGGACCGTCCCATTCGGATTGCTAATCCTGATGATGAGGTTTGATCCATATTTGACCAGGTACGAGGAAGCTGCAAGAACTCATAGAGCTAATGAATGGAAAGTGTTCACCAACGTCACTTTTCCACTGATAAGGACGGAGTTGATCGTAGTTGCCTTATTCGCATTCACAATGGCGCTGGGAGAAGTTTTCAGGAGTACGTTTGTCTCACCTCTGACTAACCCTGAATTACCAGTGCTTCTGCTTTCAACTTTGGAAACGAAACCTCCTACCCCAGAATATTTTGCGTTGGGGACAGTCATTTCAGTGGTAAGTCTATCAGCCATATTGATAGGTGGAGCCATCCTGGTGCGTCGGGGTGGTTTCGTCGTAAAAAGGTAGTATATTTTGGTAACGAGAAGAATGGACGTGCCTAGCAAGCTGGTAGTGCAGGGACTAACGAAACGATTCGGCAGAGTTGTTGCTGTAAATGAAGTGTCCTTTGAGATACGTGAGGGGGAATTCTTTGTAATTATTGGGCCGAGCGGATGTGGGAAGACAACTAGCCTCAGATGTGTTGCAGGACTTGAGACGCCGGATTCGGGTTCGATACGTGTGAGCGGATCAGATATACGCAGTATGCCTGTTTACAAGAGAGATGTGTGTATTGTTTTTCAGGATTTGGCTCTCTTCCCTCATATGAACGTGTTCGATAACGTTTCCTTCGGGCTGCGCATGATGGGGTCTCCGAAGGATCGAATCGAAAAGGAAGTTGATGAAGTCTTACGCTTGGTGCAATTGGAGGGGTTGGGTGGTCGAAGAATTACAGAGTTATCGGGTGGACAAAGGCAGAGGGTGGCTTTAGCCAGGTCGCTTGTATTAAAGCCCAGCATCCTTCTATTCGATGAGCCCATAGGTGGCGCGGAGCCAGAGCTTAGAGACAGAATGTTGGCTGAGATTAAGGAGCTTCATAGGCGACTGGGTTTCACAGCGCTCTACGTTACGCATGACCAAGAGCAGGCTATGCGGCTAGCTGACCGAATCATGGTGATGAACCAGGGCTCC